>WNGF01000060.1_pt1 | contig 129836 bp, 129 predicted proteins | sample 5400641 | NCBI WGS metagenome assembly WNGF01 (sample SAMN13153371, study PRJNA577476) | soil metagenome | isolation source: 80 cm soil or saprolite under grassland replicate 2 | place: USA:California | collected 2016-06-15 | reverse complement strand
ATCGCGGGACCGGCGCGCTCGGTGGGGCTCATCATGTCGCGTATCGCCGTGGCGCTCTGGGAGCCGGGCCGCGTCGAGCGGGGCGTGGAGAAGGGAGCCGGCGCCGGGCACGTGGTCTTCCGCCCGGGCGAGCACGACGGCCGGATCACGCCTCGCGTGGAGGAATTGGCACGGATGCTCTCGGTGATCGACGGCGCCCGGCCAACGGACAATCTCTGGGGTGAGCGCTGGGCCAAGCTTTGCGCCAATTGCATGGGAAATCCGGTCCAGGCCATGAGCGGCCTCGGCAGCCTCGAGATCGCGGGCGATTCGCGCGGCCGGGAGATCACCATCCGCCTCGCCGAAGAGTCGGCGCGCGTCGGCCTCGCCTTGGGCCTCCGCATCCCGAAGTTTGGCGGCGCGCCGGCGGAGCAGTGGGCGGACGCCAGCCGCCCCGCCGTGTACAAAGAGCTCGACACGATGCTGATGCCGCGCGAGGGCGCGGGCCGTAACTGGCGCGCATCCATGGCGCAGGATGTGATCAAGGGGCGCCGCACCGAGATCGCCTACATGAACGGCCACGTGGTGAGCAAGGGCAAGGAGACAGGAATCCCCACCCCCGTGTCCGCTGCGGTGGTCGGCCTCGTCGAAGAGATCGACGCCGGCGCCCGCAAGCCCGCGCGGGAGCACATTGAGTTAGCGCTGCGCCACGCCGGCTTCTAGCGGGCCGGGAATCAGAGTCGAAGTTCCCGGCCAGGGGAGCCAGGACCACCCCTGCGGATCAGCACGAGCGCGTTCCGGCACGGGCCCGATTTCGGCGCTGTCGCCGTGCCCGAGACTCTCGTGTCCAATGACCGTAGTCCCTGCAATCTCCGTCTCGCCATTAGCGTCCCAGGCGCTGCTCGATGTCCTCGATGCGGGTTTGGAGCGCGGCTAGCCGCTGCTTCAGCTCGGCGAGGTCACGCTCGAGAATCTCGCGCCGTCCACGCTCGTCTGCGAGACCCGCCTCGATCCGGCGCAGCGCCTGCGTGATCGCCTGGTACTCTTGCTCGAGCCGGACAGCCAGGCCCTTGGATGCTAGCGGCTCGCGCCATCGGGAGGCGGATAGAAGCGCGCCTCGCGCTTTTCGTCCCACGCACGGTTGGCCTCTCGCATCTCCCAGGACTGCATGCAGTCGGCCTGCGCGCGAATGACCGCCTCGATCATGGCGCGCGGATCGGAGTGGAAGGAGGCGTGCAGGAGCCGCTTGGCATGACCCGTCGCCGTGCGGGAGGCGTGAAAGGTCTTCTCAACCACGGCCGCGAGCCGGGAATCCAGCTCCTCCGCCGGGGCCACCCAGTTCACCAGCCCCATCCCCAGTGCCTCCGGGGCGCCGATGTGGTCATTGAGCAGCGTCAGCTCCTTCGCGCGGCCGAGCCCGATGATGCGCGCCAGCCGCAGAATGGAGCCGTCGGGAATGAGACCGTGGCGGGTGGCGCCCAGCCCCAGCACCACGTCGGCGGCCGCAAGGCGCAGGTCGCAGGCTACGGCCAGCTGCAGGCCGCCGCCGATGCAGTAGCCGTGCAGCACGCCGATCACGAGCTTGTCCATGTCCTCGAGGCAGTTCAGCGCCCGGATCCAGTGGCGGTAGAATGCCTCGCCGATGTCGCCCCGTGAGAGCGCGGTGCGGTCCATCCCAGACGAGAACGCGCGGCCGGCGCCGCGCACCACGACGGTCCAGACCTCCGGATCCTTCGCCGCCCGCTCCGCCGCGTCAGCGAGCTCGACGGCCACGGGCATATGCAGGGCGTTGAGCACGGCCGGCCGGTTGAGCGTGATGGTCCCCACCCCGCCTTTGGCCTCGTAGAGCACGCTGTCGTCGCGCAAGATCAGATGCCCTTGAAGCCGAGTATCTCGCGGGCGATCACCATCCGCTGGACCTCCGAAGTCCCCTCGCCGATCTCCGTGAGCTTGGCGTCGCGGAACATGCGCTCGATGGGGAACTCCGTGATGTAGCCTGCGCCGCCGTGGATCTGGAGTGACTTGGTCGTAGCCTTCATCGCCACTTCGGAGGCGAACACCTTCGCCATCGACGCGGCGATTTTGGCCGGGCGGCCGCCATCCTTCAGCGCGGCCGCGCGCAGCGTGAGCAGCCGCGCCGCTTCGACTTCGGTCCCCATGTCCGCGACCATCCCCTGCAGGCCGTTGAACTCGGCCAGCGTCCGGCCGAAGGCGCTGCGCTGCTTCATGTACTTGAGCGCCTGATCGAGCGCGCCCTGCGCGATGCCCACCGCCATCGCGGCCATGGCGATTCGCCCGCCCTCGAGCACCTGCATGGTATTGGCAAAGCCCATGTTGAGCTCGCCGCAGAGCTGACCGGCGGGCACCCGCACGCTGTCGAGAATCAGCTCGGCGGTATTCGAGGCATGCAGCCCGAGCTTGCGGTATGGCGCTCCGGCGCTGAAGCCGGGCATCCCCTTCTCGAGGATGAAGGCCGAGATGCCTTTGTTGCCCAGGTCCGAATCCGTCACCGCCATCACGACCGCGATCTGGCCCACCCCCGCATTGGTGATGAAGGCTTTCGTGCCGTTGAGCACGAAGTGCTCCCCGTCTCGCGCCGCCCGGGATTTCATCGCCGCGGCATCCGAGCCCGAGCCGGGCTCGGTCAGGCCCCAAGCGCCGAGGCTCTCGCCCCGCGCGAGGCGCGGCAGATAGGTGGCCTTCTGCTCCTGAGAGCCGAAGAGCGTGATGTGGTTGGTGCAGAGCGAATTGTGCGCCCACATCGTAATGCCGACGGAGGCGTCGACGCGGTTCAGCTCCTCGACCGCCAGCGCGTAGGAGACGTAGTCGAGCGCGGCGCCGCCGTATTGCTCGGGCACGAGCGCGCCCAGCAACCCGGTCTTCCCCAGCTTGTCCAGGATCTCACGCGGAAACTCGTGAGTCTCGTCGTAGCGGCGGATCACCGGAGCGACTTCGCTTTCGGCAAAATCCCGGGCCAGCTCACGGATCTGCTTCTGCTCAGGAGTCAGCTCGAAGTCCATGTGAATACCGGCGGCTCAGACCACGGCGCGGATATGATCCTTGACGAATCGGACGATGTCCTGGGTCGAGGCACCGGGGGTGAACAGCTCCTTCACACCCATGGCCTTGAGCGCCTGAATGTCGTCGGCGGGGATGATGCCGCCACCGAAGACCGCGATGTCGTCGGCGCCCTTTTCCTTCAGGAGCTCCAGCACCCGCGCGAACAGGTAGTTGTGCGCGCCGGAGAGCACGCTGAGCCCGATGGCGTCGGCGTCCTCCTGCACCGCCGTCGCGACGATCTGCTCGGGCGTCTGGTGCAGGCCCGTGTAGATCACCTCGATACCGCCGTCGCGCAGGGCGCGCGCCACGATCTTCGCGCCCCGGTCGTGCCCGTCGAGCCCGGGCTTGGCCACCACGACCCGGATCTTGCGCTCCGCCATGGCTCTCTCCCTCCTAGTTCAGCAGCGCCCGCAGCCGCTCGCCGGTCTTCATGATGGCTTCGCGGTTGCCGGGCACCGGCTTCCAGTCGAAGCCTTTCCCGTCATTGGTCCAGCGCGGGATCAGGTGCAGGTGGAAATGGGGGACGGACTGGAAGGCCGCCGCGCCGTTGGCCTGGAGCAGATTGAGGCCGTCGGGCTTCAGGGCTTCCTGGATCGCCCGGGCGACCTGCTTCGCCGCCGCTATCGCGGCCGTGAGATCCTCGGCGTCCGCCTCGAAGATCGTCGCGGCATGGGCCTTCGTCACTACCAGACAGTGACCCGAATTGAGCGGGTTGATGTCCATGAACGTTAACGTCCGCTCGTCCTCGTGAATTTTGAACGACGGGATCTGCCCGTCCCGGATCTTGCAGAAGACGCAGTCCGCGGCCATGCCCCTACACCTCCAGCGTCCAGCGATCCGGATCCGGCGCCGTGCCGTACTGGATGCCCACGATGGCGTCATAGAGCTTCTGCGTGAGCTCCCCGATTCGTCCGCCGTGGATTACCATCTTCTCGTTCTTGTACGCGAGCTCGCCGACGGGCGAGATCACCGCGGCCGTGCCGGTGCCCCAGACTTCCCTGAGCGCGCCGCTCTTGTGCGCGGCCACTACTTCGTCGATGGTCAGCGGTCGCTCGCTGACCTTGAGCCCCCACGTGCGCATCAGCGTCAGGGCCGAGTCTCGCGTGACCCCAGCGAGCACCGTGCCGCCCACCGGCGGCGTGATCACCTCGTCGCCGATCTTCACCATGATGTTCATGGTGCCGACCTCGTCGATGTACTTGCGGTGCACTCCGTCGAGGAACAAGACCTGGGTGTAGCCGGCGTGCTTGGCCTCCTCGGCCGCCATCAGGCTCGCGGCGTAATTGGCTCCCGTCTTGGCTGAGCCCAGGCCGCCCTCGACCGCCCGCACGTACTTTTCCTCGACCCGGATCTTCACGGGCGCCATCCCCCCGGGGTAGTAGGCGCCCACCGGCGAGAGGATCACGAAATAGACATAGGACTTGGCCGGTCGCACGCCCAGGAACGGCTCGTTCGCCACAATGGTGGGGCGGATGTACAGTGACGTCCCGATGGTCCGCGGCACCCACTCCCGCTCGACCCCCACCAGGCTCACGATGGACTGCAGCGCCAGATCGGGATCGAGCGGTGGGATGCACATGCGCCGGGCCGAGTTGTTCAGGCGATCGATGTTCTTCTGCGGGCGGAAGAGGCGCACCTTGCCATCCACGCCCCGAAAGGCCTTGAGCCCTTCGAACACGGCTTGCGCGTAATGGAGCACGGCGGCAGCCGGGTCCATCTCGAGGGGGCCGTACGGCTCGATCCGCGGGTCGTACCAGCCCTTCTCCTCCTGGAAGTCGGCCACGAACATATGGTCAGTGAAGATCTGGCCGAACCCCAGGTCCACATCCTTGGGCTTGGTCTTCAGCGTCCGCGCCTTCGTGATCCTGATCGTCTCAGCCATTTAAAGTCTCCTTCATCGCGCTTGAACGTCAAACCATCCAGTTGGGCGGTAGGGCTCCTTCGCCCAAGGGCTCATCCGCCATCTCGCTTGAACGTCAAACCATCCAGTTGGGCGGTAGGGCTCCTTCGCCCAAGGGCTCATCCGCCATCGCGCTTGAACGTCAAACCATCCAGTTGGGCGGTTCGGCTCCTTCGCGCAAGCGCTCATCCGCCATCTCGCTTGAACGTCGACTTCTTCAGTTTGGCGGTTTGGCCTCTTCGGACTTTTGGCCCTCATCGGGGCGTCCGCGCCACCGACTCGTTAGAAGATGATCGGTTCTCGGTAGAGACCGAAGACTTGGCGGTACACGTCCGAGATCTCTCCGAGAGAGACGTAGTCCTTGACCGCATCCACGAGCACGGGCATGACGTTCTGGCCGTTCCGGCAGGCATCGGCCAGCTGCTTGACCCGCCGCTCGACCTTGGACGGATCGCGTGAGGCCTTGACCCGCTTCACCCGCTCCCTCTGCTCGCGCTCGATGGCCTCGTCGATCTTGAGGAATTCGACCGGGGGCTCATCGGCCATCACGTACTTGTTGACGCCCACCACCGTCTTCTCACCCCGATCGTCGAGGAGCTGGTAACGATAGGCGGCGTCGGCGATCTCGCGCTGCGGATAGCCGATGTCGATGGCCCGGACGATGCCGCCCAGGGCGTCGATCTTCCGGATATAGGCCATCGCCTGTTCCTCCATCTGATCCGTCAGCCGCTCCAGGAAGTAGGAGCCGCCGAGCGGATCGATGGTCAGCGGCACGCCCGTCTCCTCAGCGATGATCTGCTGGGTGCGCAGGGCGACGGTCACGGCCTGCTCCGTCGGCAACGCCAGCACCTCGTCGTACGAATTGGTGTGCAGCGACTGCGCACCGCCCAGGACCGCGGCCAACGCCTGCAGGGCCACGCGCGCCACGTTATTGAGCGGCTGCTGCGCGGTGGCTGAGACGCCGGCGGTCTGCGTATGCGTGCGCAGCCGCAGCGACTCGGGCTTCTTCGCGCCGAACCGGTCGCGCATCACCGTGGCCCAGATGCGGCGCGCGGCCCGGAGCTTGGCGATCTCCTCGAAGAAATCGTTGTGGATGTCGAAGAAGAAGGACAGCCGCGGCGCGAAGGCGTCCACATCGAGCCCCCGCGTGACGCAGGCATCCACGTAGCCGAAGCCGTCGGCCAGCGTGAACGCCAGCTCCTGGACGGCCGTGGAGCCGGCTTCGCGGATGTGATAGCCCGAGATCGACACGGGGTTGAAGCGGGGCACGTGCGCCGAACAGAACTCGATCGTGTCCACGACGATGCGAACAGCCGAGTCCGGCGGCGAGATCCATTCTTTCTGGGCGATGAATTCCTTGAGCATGTCGTTCTGCATCGTCCCGCCGAGCTTGTTCCAGGCCACGCCCTGCTTGTCCGCCAAGGCCAGGTACATGGCCAGCGCCACCGACGCCGTGCAGTTGATGGTCATGGACGTGGTGACCTGATCCAGCGGGATGTCGCGGAACAGCAGCTCGAAGTCGGCCAGGGTGGACACCGTGACACCCTCGCGGCCCACCTCGCCGCGCGCCCGCGGATGGTCCGCGTCGTAGCCCATCAGCGCCGGCATGTCGAACGCCGTCGACAGGCCCGTCTGCCCCTGCTCGAGCAGGTACTTGAACCGGGCATTCGTGTCCTCGGGCCGGCCGAAGCCGGCGAACATCCGCATGGTCCAGAGCCTGCCGCGATACATCGAGGGATACGGCCCGCGCGTGTACGGAAATTCGCCCGGGTATCCGAGCTTTTCCTCGTAGCGCCACCCGGCGAGGTCCCCCGGCGTGTACAGCGGCTGGATCGGGATGCCCGAGAGCGACTCATAGCGGACTTCGCGCTCCGGCGCCTGGCGCACGAAGGGACCGTAGGTCTCGTTCTCCCATCGCTGCTTGTCGTCGGCCATGATCGCTGACTCCCTCTTTCTATTCAGCCCTCGCCTCGTCGTGCGCCTCGCAACTGCCTCGCCGGCCACGCCTCGGCTCGAATTGCTACTCCGTCGTGTGGAGGAGGTGGCGGGCGATCACGAGCTTCTGGATCTGCGAGGTGCCCTCGTAGATCTGCGTGATCTTCGCGTCCCGGAAATACCGCTCGACTTGGTACTCCTTGATGAAGCCGTAGCCACCGTGCACCTGGATGGCGTCGGTCGTGATCCGCATCGCCGCCTCCGAGGCGAAGAGCTTGGCCATCGCCGCCGCGGTCCCGAACGGCGCGCCCGCGTCCTTGAGCCACGCCGCCCGCCACGTGAGGAGGCGCGCGGCTTCGATCGCGGTCGCCATGTCGGCCAGCATCCACTGCACCATCTGGTGCTGCCCGATCGGCACGCCGAAGCTCTTCCGCTCCCGCGCGTATCCCACGGCGAGGTCGAAGGCCCCCACGGCGATCCCGAGGGCCTGGGCCGCGATGCCGATGCGACCACCGTCGAGCGTCGTCATGGCGATCTTGAAGCCCTCCCCTTCGGTTCCGAGCCGGTTCGCCTCCGGGACCCGGCAGTGCTCGAACAGGAACTCGGCCGTGTCCGAGGCGCGGATGCCGAGCTTGTCCTCGGTCTTGACCACGGTGAAGCCCGGCGTGCCCTTGTCCACCAGAAACGCGCTGATGCCATGGTGGCGCTTGGCCCGATCCGTCTGGGCGAAGACGAGCGCCGTGTGGGCCTCGCGCCCATTGGTGACGAAGATTTTTCGGCCGTTGAGGACGTACTCTGAGCCGTCCCTCACGGCCAGCGTGTTCTGGTTGGTCGCGTCCGAGCCGGCTTCGGGCTCGGTCAGCGAGAAACACCCGAGCTTCTGGCCCGACGCGAAGGGCTCCAGGAACCGTCGCTTCTGCTCTTCGGTGCCGAACTTGTAGACCGGATCGCAGTAGAGGGAGTTGTTCACCGACATGACGACGGCGTGAGAGGCGCAGGCTCGGGCCACCTCCTCGAGCGCCACCGCATAGGCGACGGTGTCACTGCCGGAGCCGCCGTAGCCGTCCGGGACGGCGATGCCCATCAACCCGAGCTCGCCCATGCGGCGCACGGTGTCGTGCGGAAAGCGCGCTTCGCGGTCGATGGCCTCGGCGATGGGGCGCACTTCCTTCTCGGCGAACTCGCGCGCCACCGCCTGGATCATCTTCTGCTCGTCGTTGAGCTCGACCTGCACGTTGCCTCTCCCCTCACCCTGCCCTCTCCCCAAAAGGGAGAGGGAGATCGGCCCGCCCTCCCCCCCCCAAGGGGGGAGGGAGACTACTTCTCCAGCAGCTTCTTGAACTCCTGCGTCAGCAGCGGCGCGACTTCGAAGAGATCGCCCACGATCCCATAGTCGGCGATCTTGAAGATCGGCGCCTCCGGATCCTTGTTGATCGCGCAGATCACCTTGGAGGTGCGCATGCCGGCGAGGTGCTGGATGGCGCCCGAGATCCCGAAGCCGAGGTAGAGCTTGGGCGAAATCGTCCGGCCCGTCTGGCCGATCTGGAAGCGATGCGGCCGCCATCCGGCGTCCACCGCCGCGCGCGAGGCCCCGACGGCAGCGCCGATCACCTTGGCCAAGTCCTCCAGGATCACGAAGTTCTCCGGCCCCTTCATGCCGCGCCCGCCCGAGACGACGATCTCGGCCTCGCTCAGCTCCGGCAGGCCCGTCGACGTCTCTTCGCGGCGCTCCACCAGCGTCATGCTGGCCGCCGGAAAATTCACGGCGGGCTTCTCCACGGCCGCCGTGGCCCCTGCCTGGGCGTCCGCGGGACGAAAGACGTTCGGGCGCAGCGTTGCCAGCCACGGCGCTTTGGCCCAGGTCATCTTGGCCAGCAGCTTGCCCGCGTAAACGGGCCGGGTGGCGACGAGCTTGCCGTTCTCCATCGCCATTCCGGTGGAATCGGCCGAGAGCCCGACGCCGAGCCGCGCGCCGAGCCGCGCCATCAGCTCGCGCTGTCGCGTGGTCACCGGCGCGAAGATCGCCTGGGGCGATTCCTTTCCGGCCAGCTCGGCCACGACGGGCGCCCAGACCTCGCCGCGATAGGGCGCGAGCGCGGCATTCTCCACGAGCCACACCCGCTTGGCGCCCCATTCGCCCAGCTGCGTGAGGCCCTCGGGCGTCGCCTTGTCGGTCAGCCAGAGCGCCTCGGCCTGCGAGCTCGCCTGGCCGGCCAACCGGCTGGCCTCGCCTAGCACCTCGGCCATTACCTTTTTCGGGTTGCCCTTGCGGTCGTCTTCGACCATGCACCAGAATGCGCCTGCCATATCAAGCCTCTCTATTTATCTCGCTTGAATGTGAGCCTTCTCAGTTTGGCGGTTTGGCCTCTTCGCGCCCAAGGCGCTCATCGGGGCGTCCGCGCAACTCTTTCAGATCGCCTTCGCGTCCTCTCTGAGCGCGCGAACCAATTCCTTGACGGCTTCTCCGGGCTCGCCCGGAATGATCCGGCCCGGCGGCCTCGGCGGCAGGGCTTCGAGCCTCAGCACCGATAGCGCGGGGGGCTCCTGCGCGATTCCCAGGTCGGACGCCTTCACGTCGCGGATCTCTTTCTTCTTGGCTCCCATGATGCCCTTGAGCGTGGGATAGCGCGGCTCGTTCAGGCCCTTCTGGGCGGAGACCACGGCGGGTAGCGGCAGATCGAAGAGTTCGAGCCCACCCTCGACCTGACGGCCGACGCGCACCGTCTTCCCGGCCTCGTCGACGGCCTCCTCCATGATCCAGGACGCGCAGGGCCAGCCCAGGAACTCGGCCACCTGGGCGCCCACGGACGCCATGTCGTCGTCAATGGCCTGGCGGCCGAACAAGGCCAGCGCGGGGCCTTCCTGCTTGATCACGGCCGCCAAGGCGCGCGCGGTCATTAGCGTATCGGCGCCGTCCCAGCCGGCATCGAGCAGGTGAATCGCGCGATCGGCGCCCATGGCGAGGCATGAGCGCAGCGCTTCCTTGACCCGATCAGGACCGAGCGAGACGGCCACGACTTCTCCCTGTCCGCGTTTTTCCTTGATCCGCAGCGCCTCTTCCACCGCGTACTCGTCGTAGGGAGAGACGATCCACGTGATGCCGGCGGTATCGATCGTCTTCGCGTCGCCGGCGATCTTGACCTGGGTCGCGGTGTCCGGCACCTGTTTGATCATCACGAGGATCTTCATGCTTTGCTCCTGTCTTTCATCTCGCTTGAACGCTGCGACGGTGAATACTGTAGCTCTCGGGTGATGCGGAAGCGGTCGCCGGGGATGAAGACGCGATCGTAGACGACGGGCGCGCCGTCCGCCCCGCTGGAGATGCGGTCCGCGCGGAACGCGGCGATCCCGGCGCGCCGCCCGAGCTCGCGCGCCGCCCGCTCGTCCAGCGACACCGCGGACACGGTCTCGCGCGCGCCCGTGATCTCGACGCCCAGCTTGAAGGACAGCACCTGGCGCAGCGGCGTCGCGGCCAAATCGGCCTTCGCGACCTCCTCGCCGATCGACGCCGGCAGATACGAGGCCTGGAAGCTCATCGGCAGCCCGCCCACCAGACGCAGGCGCTCGAGCAAGAAGACGCGCTCGCCGGGCTGCAGCCCCAGCGCCTCGGCCACCCGCCGGTCGGCGCGCGTGAAGGCGCCGCGGAGAAAGCGCGTCTTGACGTCCTCGCCCAGCGCCGTCAGGTCCCCGGCGAAGGCGCGCAGGTGGAGGATGTCGTAGTCGATCGAGGGACGCGCCACGAAGGTGCCGAGACCGTGGCGGCGCGCGATGAGCCCATCGCGCTCCAGCAGCTCGAGCGCGTGACGAAGGGTCATGAGGGTGACGCCGAACTCGCGCGCCAGGCTCCGCTGGTTGTCCAGGCGCATCCCCGCAGTCAAGGTGCCGGCCTGGATACGCTCGCGCAGACTCTGGGCGATCTGATGATACCGAGGGACGCGAGTTGAGGCGGGCTCCGCTCTCACTGTTCTAGAACTCCTCTGGCCGCTCGACGCCGTCGGGGAGCGATACAGCGGGTTTCGAACCAGAACCGACGGGCAGTTGCGTCGACCGGCGCTATTCTACCCGGCCGCCCCGCGGCGGGTCAATGGGCTTGGGCCGCGGCTCAGCCGGCGGCTAGCTTCTGCGAAAGCTCCACGAGCGTTGAGAGCTTTCGAGCCGCCGCGCCCGAATCGATGGACTGGGCGGCCAGTCCGACGCCCTCCTTGAGGTCACGCGCCTTGGCGCCCACCAGGAGGGCGGCGGCGGCGTTCATCAGCACGATGTCGCGCCGCGGCCCCTGCTCGCCCGCCAGGAGGTCGCGGATGATCCGCGCGTTCTCCTCCCGGTCGCCGCCCTGCAGATCGCCGATGCTTGCCCGCGGCATCCCGAAGTCCTCCGGGCGCACCCGCGAGTTGCGTACCACGCCCTCGTGCACCTCAGAGATGCGGCTCTCTCCGGTATTGGAGATCTCATCGAGCCCGTCGGCGCCGTGAACGACGAAGGCGCGGAACGTGCCGAGCTCGGCGAGGACGCGCGCCAGCGGCTCGGTCAGCGTTTCCGAGTACACGCCGATCACCTGGGCGTTGGCCCCCGCCGGATTGGTGAGCGGCCCGAGCATGTTGAATACCGTCCGGATGCCCATCTCGCGCCGCGCGGCCATAACATGCTTCATCGCGGTGTGCAGCAGCGGAGCGTAGAGAAACCCGATTCCGGCCTCGTCCACGCAGCGGGCGACCTTGGCCGGCGTGAGCTCGAGATTGATCCCGAGCGTCTCGACCACGTCCGCGGAGCCGCAGAGCGACGAGACCGAGCGGTTGCCGTGCTTGGCCACCTTCAGCCCGGCGCCGGCCACCACGAAGGCAGTGGCGGTGGAGACGTTGAAGGTCCCGGAGGCATCCCCGCCGGTTCCGCACGTGTCGATGAGCATCTCGCGATCGGTGCCGGTTTGCGCCACGAGGTCGGCGCCCTGCGTCCGAACCTTGACCGCCTTCTGCCGCATGACCTGGGCGAAGCCGATCAACTCCTCGACCGTTTCGCCCTTCATCCGCAGGGCGGTGAGGAAGGCGGCGATTTGCGCATTGGTGGCCGCCCCGGACATGATGGCTTCCATGGCCGCGGCGGCCTCGATGCGTGTCAAGTCCGTGCGGTCGATCAGTGTCCGAACCGCTTCGGTGATGATCGGGCTCGTCATGACGGCTTCTCTCCCTGTCGAGCGCCCGGCACCCGCAGCGCCACAATCGCGCTCAGGACGTCCGGGATCTTGAGCGGTTTGGCCAGCACCAGATCCACGCCATTGGCCCGGAGGTCCGCCGGTGAGACCTCGACGCCGAAGCCGCTCACCAGCACCACCGGAACCGCCGGGGCCAGATCCTTGATGGCTCGCGCCACCTCCCAACCGGTCATGCCCGGCATCGCCAGATCGGTGAACACGATATCGAACTGGGCGGACTTGAAACGCGCCACCGCGTCTGGTCCGTTGGCAACCACCACGGCCTCGTGGCCGGCCGACATGAGCATATCGCCCAGCACCTCACCGACCACGGCCTCGTCGTCCACGACCAGGCAGCGCACGAGGGCGATGGGTTCAGCCGGCGCCTGAGGCGGCGGCGTCACCTCGCCGACCGGCTCCGCGGCCGGGAAGACCAGCCGGAACGTGGTCCCGCGCCCTTCTTCGCTCTCCACCGTCACGCGGGCGCCGTGGCGGGAGAGAATCCCGTACGTCATGCTGAGTCCGAGTCCGGTGCCCCGGGGCCCCTTGGTCGTGAAGAACGGGTCAAAGATCTTCTGCCGGATCGCTTCCGGGATCCCCATGCCCGTGTCGCTGACGGTCACCTCGACCAGGCCTTCGCCGCCGTGGGTGGTCAGCGTCAAGCGCCCGCCGCGCGGCATGGCGTCCACCGCATTGAGGATCAGGTTGGTCAGCGCCTCGCGGAGCTCGGCCGGGTCGCCGGCGACCCGCGGCAGCGGGATCGCGAGCGCCGTCGTGACCTCGATCGTGATGCCGCGGCTCCGCGCCTGCTGCTGCCAGGTGGACTCGGTGGACTCGAGCACCTGCTGGATCACCTGGTTGAGGTCCACGGCGACGGCCGGCTGGTCACGCCGGATGCGCGTGAAATCCTGGAGGCGCCGAACCGTGAGCGCGCCGTCCGTGGCCGCCCGCTCGATCACCTGTAGCCACTGCCGTAGCCTGGGCTCTTGCACCTTGTCGAGCAGCAGCTGGGCCCGGCCCAGGATGGAGGCCAGCACGTTGTTGAAGTCGTGGGCCACGCCCGAGGCCATCTCGCCCAGCGCCCGGAGCTTCTCCGTCCGCACCAGCTGGTCCTGAGCCGACGCCAGCTCCGCGAACGCGCGGGCCCGCTCCTCGTACAAGCGAGCGCTCCGGAGAGCCAGCGCCGCCAGGTGGGCGATGTTGGTAAGCATCCGCTCGTCGGCTTCGGTGAATGCGCGGTCGCGACCGCGAAGGGCCAGCACGCCCAGTCGCTGATCGCCCGCCGCCATGGGCACGCCGAGCCAGTGCCTCAGCCCTTCGCTGGCCGGCACCGGCGCCACCTCCCGGCGCGCGCATTCGCCGGCGTAGTCGTCCGTGCGGATCGGCCGGCCGGTGTCGAAGACGATACCGGCCAGCCCCGCCGCGCGCTGCGGATAGAAGCGCGGCGGCTCGTCATCGCGGCGGACGCCGCCCCGCACCCGGAGGACTACGTCGAGCCCATCCTCGGCCTCGTCGCGCAGGAGCACGACCATGTGGCTCACGTCCAGGACTCGCGCGACCTGACGATGGATGGTCTCGATCAACCCGGCCTGGTCGAGCTGGCCCGTGATGGCCTGCGAGAGCTCGTGGAGCACGGAGAGCTCCTCGACCCGCCGCTGATTGTCGCGGAACAGTCGCGCATTCTCCAGCGCCACCCCCGCCTGGCTGGCGATGGCTTCCATGAGGCGCTGCTCGTCTTCCGACAGCGGCCGCGCCCGATCCCACCACGTGGTGGCGAAGCCACCGATCATCCGGTCTTTGGCGATGATGGGCACGAACAGGTGCGTGCGCTGGCCGGCCGCCTCCCGGAGCTCCCGCGGGATGCGCGGGTCGTTCATCGCGTCGGTCGAGATCACCGACTGGCGGGTTCGCGCCGCCTCGGCGTAGAACGGGTGCTGCACGATGGACAGCCGGAGCTGGCGCAGCCGCTCCAGCTTGTCGAGCGGCACGTGGTAGCCGACGAAGGGCGTCATCCACTCGCCGTCTTCGCCCAGGAGCCAGATGCCGGCGCTGTCCGAGCCCAGGGCATGCACGACGTGGCGCAGGAGCTGGCGGGGTAGCGTCTCCAGATCTAGCGTGGACGACAGGGTCTGGCTCACCGAGAGCAGCGTCTCGGTCTCGTGGAGCTTGCGCTGGGTCTGGCGGGCCAGCTCGGCGTTCTCCGTCGCGAGCCCGACCTGGGCCGCCACGCCTTCGATGAGCCGCACCTCCGCCTGGGAGAACTCCTTGCCGGCGCCCCACCAGACGAGCATTAGTGCGCCCACCGCCTGGCCCCGGACCGCCGTCGGCGCCAGCAGCACCGAGTGGGGCTCGAGACCCTCGAATATCTGGAGGTCGAAGCGCGGGTCGGTCACCGCGTTCTTCGACCAGATGGCGCGCCCTTCCCGCCAGGACTGCGCGAGCAGCGGGAACCGCCCGAGTTCGAGCGGCCGCTCGAGAAAGAGGTGGAGCAGATGCTTGGGCACCCGATAGCCGGCGCGCGGGACCAGGTTCTCGTGACGCTCATCGAGCTCGTAGACGCCCACGGTGTCGGCGCCGAAGGCATGCGCCACCTGCCGCGCCACGCCCCGCATCACCTCGGCCGGCGAGCCCGGTCGCGAGAGCGCCTCGCCCACCGCGAGCAGCGTCGTGGTCTCGCGCAGGCGCTCCCGGACCTCGCCGTACAGGCGCGTGTTCTCGAGCGAGAGGGCCAGCTGGCCCGCGATGGCCATGGCCAGATCCTGCTGCCAGGGCTCGAAGGGCGTCACCCGCTCGGCGTAATCGAGATTCAGCACGCCGATGACCGCGTCATGCTGGATGAGCGGGACGACCATGTAGGACTTCAGGGAAAACACGTCGATCCACTCCCGCGGGATGAGGTCGGTCGTGGCCGTGTCGGAAATGACCACCGGCCGGCGGGACTCGATCGCCTGGATGTGGGCCGGGACCTCGCGCGGAGCGTAGGCCCGCATCTCCCGGAAGGCCTTCCACATCTCGGGCGCCTTACGGCCGTCGGCAAACTGGGACATGAGCGGGACCACCTGGTCGCCGTCCCAGCGCTCGATCGTGCACCGATCGACGTGACAGAGCTGGGCGATCTTGATGGCGACCTGCTTGAGCAGTCGGCCGGGGTCGAGCGTCGAATTCAGGATCTCCGCCAGCTCCAGCAGCGCGCGGGTCTCGGCCAGACGGCGCGTCGTGTCCGTGTACAGCCGCGCGTTGCGAATGGCGACGCTCGCCTGGGCGATGAAGCTATCCAGCAGCTGGAGGTCGTCCTGCTCCAGCCGGAGCGGCTTGCGGCCATTGAGCGCGAGCACACCGAGGAGCGAATCCTGGAACACGATGGGCACGCCGAAGAAGCTCCGGAGCCCGTGGCCGACCGCCCAGTCCTTGGACAGGAAGCGCTCGTCGGCGGTGAGATCGGGAATGTTCAGGAGCTCTCGGCGCCCCGCCACCGCGCCGGTCGCGCCCTGCTCGTAGCGCAGCGTGCGATACGGGAAGTCCGCGGCCATTCGCTCATCCGACAGCGCGCGCACCTCGAGCGTGCGCGCCACCTCGTTGGCCACCCAGAACACCGCCAGCGGCACGCCCGTGAGCTCGGCCGCCGCGCGCGCGATGGTGCCCAGCACCTCGTCCATGTCGAGCGACGAGGAAACGATGTGGGTCAGGCGGGCAAGGGCGCGCAGCCGGCTGGCGCGCACCTCGAGCGCCTCGTACAGCCGCGCGTTTTCCAGCGCCACGGCGACCTGGTTGGCGAAGGCAGTGAGGTACTCGATCTCCAGATCGCTGAAGCGGTGCCCGGGCTCCCGCTGCACGACCATGGCGCCGAACGGCTGCTCCCGCATCAGCGGCAGCGCGAGCACCGCGCGCGTGCCCATCTGCTCGATGCGGCGGCGGGTCTCGGGCCGCAGCCGGACCTGCGCATCGGTGAGGATGTTGGGGGTCCAGACCGGGCGGCCCTCGGCGACGGCGCGGCCGGCAACGCCTTCGCCCGGCTCGATCACATGGGCCTGCTCGTCGGGGAACGCCGCGTCGCGAACGAAGCGCAGCAGTCCCGTCTCGCGGTCATCGAGACAGATGCTCACATGAGAAACATCGAGCGTGTCGCGCGCTCGGGCGATCGCGGTCTCGAGGATCTGGTCGATGTCGAACGTGGAGACGAGAATTCGCCCCAGCTCCGCCACCGCCCGCATCCGGTCGGCCTGCAGCGCCGCTTCGCGGTAGAAGCGGGCATGGTCCAGCGCGATGGCCGCCTGGTCGGCGAAGGCCTCGGCCACCTGCTGGTCGGCCTCGGTCAGCGGCCGGCGCGCGCGGAACGACAGGACCCCGATGATGCGGTCACCGACCCGGAGCGGCACCCCGAGGAATGTCGTATAGCCCAGGCGCCGGTCGGCGGCCAGGTGCTCGGCGAGCATCTCCGAGCCCTCGAGCTCGCAGATGATCGCGCGCCGCTCCTTCACGACTTTTCCGCTCAGGCTCTGCCCGACCTTGAGGCGCGGGCGAAGCATGGTCTGCCGCGCGGTGCCGGCCGTGCCCGCGACGACCAGCTCCTCGCCGTCGAGCAGGCGGAATCCGGCATTATCCAGGTTGAGGAGGCGCGCGGCCTCCTCGGCGATCGACGTGAGCAGGGTGTCGGTCGGGGCCAGCGCGCCGATCTTCTTGTTCAGCTCGAGCAGAGCCGCCAGGTGCTCCCGGCTCGTGCGCTCTTCGTCGAAGAGCCGCGCGTTCCCGATCGCGATCGCCGCGTGGCTGGCCAGCGACTGGAGCAGGTCCAAGTCTTCCGCGGCGAAGGTGTGCGCCTCCCGGAGCGCCACGGAGAGCGCGCCCAGCACCCGGTCGCCCAGGATCAGCGGGACGCCCGCAAAGGACACGGTGCCCTCGGCCACGATGCGCTCGCGGTTGCGGACGCTGCGCTCGGCGCGGAGGTCGGGGACGACGAGGGGGGCGCGCGTGGTGACGATGCGACCCATGAGCCCTTCGCCGAGCCCCAGCCGCGTGACGCCCAGCAGCGGTGCCGTGGCACCGGCATGGGCGCGGAGCGACACCCCCTGGCCGTCGTCGTCCATGAGCCAGAGGCGCGCCACGCTCGAGCCAAACAGCTCGACGGCGGAGTGAACGACGCGGCTCAGCACGTCTTCGAGGCTCAGCGTCGCCGTCAGCGTCTCGGTCAATCGGCCGAGTGTGCTCAGGCGCTTACCGCGGGCGGTGGCCGCGCCGTACAGCCGCGCGTTCTCGAGCGCCACACCCGCCTGGGCCGCCAGGGCGGTGAGCAGCGAAATCTCGGAGACCGATGGCTTTCGGGGCTCCCACCAGTACACCGCCAGCACCCCATGGACCTCACCGCGGGTGATGATGGGCATCGAGAGGACGCTGCGGTAGCCTTCGCGCTCGACCAGCGCCCGCGTCTCGTCGCTGAGCGTGATGCCGGGGTCCGAGAGGAGATCCTCGCTCCAGACGGGAACGCGCCCCTGCACCGCCTTGCCCGTGGTTCCCTCGCCGATCCCGATCCGCACCGCGCGGAGAAACTCGGGGGACAGCCCGATCCCTCGCTCGTACGCCAGATAGCCTTTCGCGGCGTCGAGCCGGAACACTCCCGCGCCGGCCACGCCGAGCAGGGCGCGGCAGCGATCCACGATGAGATCGAGCACGCGGTCTACGTCGAGGACCGAGCCCACCAGCGCGCCCACTTCGAACAGCGCCTGGTATTCGGCCGCGCTTCGCCGGGCCTCGGTGAACAGCCGCGCCTTCTCCAGCGCGACGACCGCCTGCGTGGTGAAGTCGGCCAGCGTGGCCTGGTCTTCCTCGACGAACGGCGGCGACCCCTGATCGCGGCTGACGACCATGACGCCCAAGGCCCGATCGCCCGCCATCAGCGGCTGCGCCATCAGCCGCTGCGTGGCATTGCTGAACGGCGGCAGGGCCAGCGGGGAATCCGGATAGTCGTTCACGATGAACCCGCGCCCCGTCTCCGCCGCGGTGCCGGCCACGCCGGTGCCCACGCGGATGCGCACCTGCCGGATCCAGCTGCCGACTCCAGACCAGGCGCGAGGCCGGAGCTCGTCGCCTTCGCGCAGGTACACCACGGAGAACGTCCCCCCGATGAGCCGCAGCGCCGCGCCGGCCACCAGCACCAGCAGCTGCTCCACGTCGAGCTGCTCGGAGATGTGTCGCTCGATCTGGCGCTGGGCTTCGAGCCGGTTGAGCCGCGTTTCGGCCATTTCCCGCAGCTGGGCCCGCTCCACGGCCACACCCACGTAGTGGGCCACGGCTTCCAGCACGGCCAGCTCCTCGGAGCTGAACTCCCGCCTTTCCTGCGAGATCAGCGCCATCACGCCCCAGGTCTGGTCTTTGACGGGGATGGGCAGCGAGAGCTGGGTGTGATGCTCGCGCGCGAGGGCCATCTCGCGCAGCTCGGATTCGACCGGCGGCCTCACATCCAGGTGCGCCACCTGGAGGTGACCGGTCCGCGCCGCCTCCCCCACGTGGCTGCCGTCCAGCGGGCGGACGCGAATACGCGCCTCCTGCTGTTCGTTCAGGCCGCGCTGGGCAAGGAGGAGCAGCTGACCGGCCCCGGCATCGAAGCGGTACACCGCGCCCACGTCCATACGGGCGACGCTGCGGACCACGTCCAGCGTCTCCTCGGCGGTGGTGACGAGATCCGCGCTGCGGCCGATCGTCACGGCGATGGCATTGAGCGCTTCCAGCTCGCGATTGCGGCGCTCGAGCGCCTGCCGCCATCCTTCGGACCTCTCGGCCGCGCCTGCCCGCCGTGCGCCGCCCCACCGGATGAGAACGGCCACGCCGACAGCGAGGATGATCGCCGCGACGCCCAGCAGGATGCCGAGCCCGAGCCAGAGCTGGCGCTGGGCGTGCCGGAAGTCTCGGTCCGGCACCAGGGCCCAGAGCGATCCGTCCGGCGAGGAGGGCGCGCTGCCAAGGTGCTGGAGCGTAAAGGGCTCGCCGCCGAGCGTGAGCTCGCCCGCCGCCAGCGCGGCGGACCAGCCTCTGCCGGGAGCGTCCGCCCGGGTCGCGCCGAGCATGCGGTCGCCGGCGATGAACACGATCGCCGGGCGCGATGGGACGCGGTCGATCAGCCGGCCCAGGGACTCGAAGCGCCGGGCGACGACCACCGTTCCCACCGGCACACGCCCTGCGACCTCCGCGGGGGCATTGGAAAAGACCGGGACGGCGGCCAGGAGATAGGGTCGACCCTCGAGGGTCCGAACGGCGACGAGCGGCTCATTGGCGAGCGCGAGGGCCGGCACCGGAGGCGGCGGCACGGCGGGCACCTGGACGAGCGGCGCCCCTCGCGCGTCCCGGACGACCACGAGGTCGGCCAGCCCCTCGCGCGTGACGGCTAGGATACGCGGCGAGCCGCCACGGGCCAGCGCCGCCCAGTCGCCCCTGGCCGCGCCCTCGACGACTGAGGGATCGCGGGCCAGGAGCGCCGCTTCCCGGCGGAGCCCGTCCAAGCCGTCCGCCACCACGGCGGTGATCGTGGTCAGGGTACGCTCGGTGGCCGCCGCCCGGGCTTCGGCGAGATGGCGGAGCGCCACCCAGACCCCGGCGGTGGCCAGGATGCCCAGCGGGACAGCAATAAGGGCAAAGGACAGCAGGAACCTTCGGAGAAACCGCAGCACGGCCCGCGCCCTATTAGCCCGGAGACGGCACGCCGAGAGACATGGTCCCATTCTGATAGGTTTGTTCGCAATTTGCACGATTTTTCGGGAGCGCGCCGAACAGGCCCGACGGGGCCCGCCGGCCGCGTAGTCCGCGAAGGCTACAGTCCCAGATAGGCCTGCTTGATGTACCGGCTGGCGAGAAGGAAGTCGCGCGCGCCATCGAGCACGATCCGGCCGTTCTCGAGGACGTATCCGCGATGGGAGAGCTGCAGTGAGCGCAGGACGTTCTGCTCCACCAGCAGGATCGTGGTCCCCTCGCGGTTGATCCGCTCCAGGTTCTCGAAGATCGCTTTCACCATGACGGGGGCCAAGCCCAAGCTGGGCTCATCCAGCATCAGAAGCTTCGGCCGGGCCATGAGGCCGCGGCCGATGGCGCACATCTGCTGCTCGCCTCCCGACAGGGTGCCCGCCAGCTGACGCTGCCGATCGGCCAAGCGGGGAAACAATCCGAACACCCATTCGAGCGTCTCGGTTTTCCTCTCCCGGGCCTCGGCCGAGCGCGCCCCGAGATCAAGATTCTCCCGCACGGTCATGGAGGGGAAGAGCTGGCGCCCTTCGGGCACGTGCGCGATGCCCAGCGCCACGATCTCGGCCGGCGAGAGACCGACGAGCCGCCGTCCCTCGAGCTCGATGGTCCCGCTCCGCGCCCGCAGGAGCCCCGAGACGGCCCGCAGCGTCGTGGTCTTGCCCGCTCCATTCGAGCCGATGAGGGCAACGGCCTCGCCGCGGCGGACTTCGAGGGAGACCGCGCTCACCGCGGTCACGTCGCCGTAACCGGCCTCGAGGGCCTCAATCCTGAGCAGCGTGGACATATTCCTCGCCGAGGTAGGCCTCGATCACTTTGGGGTCGCCCGCGATGGCGGCGGGCGGGCCTTCGGCGATCTTCTCGCCGAACGACAGCACCACGATGCGCTGGGACAACGACATCACGGCCCGCATATTGTGCTCGATCAGCAGCAGCGACACTCCAGCCTCGTGGATGCGGCGAAGGAGCGTCAACATCGCTTCGGTCTCGGTGGCCGTGAGGCCCGCCATGACCTCGTCCAAGAGAAGCAGGCGCGGCTCGGTGGCCAGCGCCCGCGCGAGCTCGAGGCGCTTGCGCTCGGCCAGGGTGAGACTGCTGGCGGGCGCCGCGGCCTTGGCGGAGAGACCCACGCGATCGAGGACGGCGCGCGCTCGGTCCCGAGCCTCCGCGGCGCGCGGATGCCGCGCCAGGGCGCCCACCTGCACGTTCGCGAGCACCGAGAGATGGGGAAAGGGGCGGACGATCTGGAAGGTGCGCGCCAAGCCGAGCAGGCAGATGGCATGGGGCTTGAGCCCGATGATGCTGCGCCCGCCGAACCGGATCTCGCCGGTATTGGAGTGGAGGAAGCCCGAGATCAGGTCGAAGACGGTGGTCTTCCCGGCTCCATTGGGCCCGATCAGGCCCAGGATCTCACCGGCGGCCATTTGCAGCGACAGACCGTGGACGGCCTGCAGGCCGCCGAATCGCTTGGACACCGCGCGGATCTCGAGCAGGCTCACGCGCCGCGCCGCCCGAGCAGCCGCCGCGCCGCCGGATAGGCACCGCGCGGCAGGAAGAGCACCACACCGACGAGCAGCACCCCGTAGACGATCAGATGGGCGCCCGCCCAGCCGCGCTGGGCGAAGTACGAGCGGGAGACCTCGGCCAGCGGGGTCAGGATGAAGGAGCCGAGGATCGGCCCAAGCACCGTACCCGCGCCGCCCACGATGGGGCGAATAATGATCTCCACCGAGAGCGGGATGCCGAACACGGCATTGGGCTGCAGCGAGAACAGCGAGAAGGCGTAAAAGGCACCCCCCACGCCGGTCACGAAGGACGACACCACCATGGCCAGCATCTTGTACTTGAACGTGTTCACGCCCAGCGCTTCCGAGGCATTCTCGTCCTCGCGGATCGCCGCGAGGTAGGCGCCAAACCGGCTCCGCTCGATCCAGGTCACGATGCCGGTGGCGCCCAGCATGAGGGCGAGCGCGACGTAGTAGTAGATGCGGCTGTCGGCGAACTGGAACTGCCAGGGATTGCCCGTGTAGGTGATGTACAGCCCGAGCGCGCCGCCCACCGCGTCGGTGTTCAGGGCCACGATGCGGCAGATCTCGGCGAAGGCGACGGTGAGCAGCACGAAATAGAATCCGCGAAGCCCGAAACGGAAGCCCAGATAGCCGATCACGATGCCCAGGGCCGCCGACAGGAGGCCGCCGACGAACATCCCCAGCCAGGGCGTGATCCCGGCGTTCACCGACAGCAGGACGGCCGTGTACGCGCCGATCCCCACGAATGCGGCGTGGCCGGCGGACAACTGGCCCGCGTAGCCGCCCACCACGTTCCAGGCCTGGCCCAGGAAGGCGTAGAAGAACATGAACATGAACACGGTGAGCAAGTACTTGTCGAGCACGGCGGGCAGGAGGACGAGCGCCGCGATGGCCCCGATCGCGGCGAGCTTCACGCGGCGCTCTTGCCGAAGAGCCCGGCCGGGCGGAAGAGGAGGATCACGATGAGTAGCGAGAAGCTCACCAGCTCCTTCATGGACGGCGAGAGGAACACCGCCCCCATCGACTCCGCCAGGGATACCAGGAGGCCCCCGACGAAGGCGCCGAGCAGGCTGCCCATCCCGCCGATGATCACGATGTTGAACGACGCCACCGAGAGCAGGATCCCGCCGGAGGGCTGGAACGGCAGAATGGGCGAGACGAGGGCCCCGGCGGCACCCACGCACGCCGCGCCGATCCCGAATGCCGCCGCGTAGACCCGGCGCACGTCGGTGCCGATCACGAGCGCGCCGTAGCTATTGTCCGCCGCCGCGCGCATCAGGCGGCCCAGATCCGTGCGGGTGAGGAAGAGAAACAAGGCGAGGGTGAGCGCCAGGGCGACGGCGAAGGTCACCAGCCTCGCGATGTCGACGAAGACCGGGCCGAGCCAGAGCGTCGCGCGGGTGAGCGGCGAGGCAACGCGCTGCGGATCGGGGCCGAACACAAGAAGGGCGGCGTTCTCGAGGATCAGCGCCACGCCGAGCATCAGGAGAATCTGCATCTCGTGAGGGGCGTCGACGATCCGGTCTACGAGCCACCGCTGCAGGCCGAGCCCCAGCAGGAACAAGGCGGCGGCGCATGCGGCGAAGCTCACGTAGGGGTCCAGGCCGAGCCGCGTGGCCAGCATCCAGGCCAGGTACATGCCCCAGACCATCATGTCGCCGTGGGCAAAGTTCACGACCCGCATGACGCCGAAGATCAGGGTGAGTCCGACGGCCATCAGACTGTACACGCCGCCGAACAGCAGGCCGGACAACAGTCCCTGAGCGACGAGGGCCGGATCCATGGACCGGCAAGGGGCGAGGTCGCCCTCGCCCCCGCGGGATCAGGCCTTCGGCCTGGGGAAGACGAACTTCTGGAGCGCCGCGTCCTTGGGCCAGACGGCGACCGGCTTCTGGCCCAGGATCTGGATCATCGTCGGGATCGCGTTGGGATTGTCACCGATCTCGTTGAAGTGGATCGGGCCGCCGTACTGCATCAGGCCGCCGGTGTAGTTGGTTTTCTTCATCGCCTCGACGATGGCGTCGGGATCGTCGAGCTTCGCCGCGCGCTCGAGAATATCCGCGATCACGAACATCCCATCATAGGAGTACCCCGAGTTCGTGTCGAAGGTCTTCCCGGCGGATCGCTTCAGGTACTCTTCCGAGACCGTCTTGGTCCGCGGATTCTTGAAGTTCGGCCAGGGCACGCTGTCCAGGACGTACTCGAGGTCCTCCTTGAGCACGGCGAGCTGGCCCGCCTCGTAGAGCCCGGGGCTTCCCGGGCCCACGATGCCCAGCGACTCGACCCGCTGCTTCCTGATCTCCGGCAGCAGGAGCTGCGCGGAGGCCGGCCGGGTGATGGGCGCGATCACGTCAGGCTTGGCGGCCTTGAGCCGGGACACCTCGGTGGACAGGTCGGAGGGAGGCTCGGGCCATGGGATCACCTCGACGATGTCCCAGGACGGCGCCGCGGCCTTGTGAGCGGCCTGGAACCCACGGGACTGGTTCTGGCCGAACAGGTCATTGGCGTACATGAGCACGATCCGCTTCGGCGACACGCCGGTTTCCTTGAAGATCTCCGTGAAGTACTGCACGGCCTTCCGGCCGAAGCCCGATCCCGTCGGGAAATTACGGTAGACGTACTGGACCTTCTGCTGTCCCTCCTTGACGGACTTCGCGACATTCGCCGTGATTGGGTCGGCGGCCCCGATGTCGACGAGGAATGGCACGCGGCGCTGCTGGGCGACCGACACCATGGCGTTCGTGCTGCCGGAGTCGAAGGACCCCATGAGCATCTGGGCACCCTGGTTGACCACCCGCTCGGCCTCGATGCGGCCCCCCTCGGGCTTGGTTTGCGTGTCGCCGAGGATGAGCTCGAACCTCACGCCGCCCTTGGACTTGATGCCGCCCGCGGCATTGATGGCGTCGGCGGCCATCTGCGCGCCGATCCGGCAGGCCTGGCCCGGCTCGGCCAGCGGGCCCGTCACCGGGTGGATCACGCCGATCTTGAACGTCTTCGGCTGGGCGCGGAGCACGGTGGGGAAGCCCAGCGTGGCAGCGCCGGCCGCCGCCCCGGCGGCCTTGAGAAAGCTGCGGCGGTGCAGTTGAGTCTCGGCCTTGCGCTCGCTCATCACGACCCTCCGTTCGATGGTGTGGGGATCAGAGCTTTCCGAGGAGCTGCTGGGCGATGATCAGGCGCTGGATCTGGTTCGTGCCCTCGTAGATCTGCGTGATCTTGGCGTCGCGCAGATAGCGCTCCGCCGGAAACTCCCGCGTATAGCCATAGCCGCCGAGGATCTGGACGGCGTCGGTGGCCACCTTCATCGCCGTATCCGAGGCCATGCACTTGGCGATCGAGGATTCCATGGCCGCGCTGGGCACTCCGTGGTCGATGAGCGAGGCCGCATGGTGGACCACCAGGCGCGAGGCGTGCACCGCCATGGCCATGTCGGCCAGCATGAACTGGATGCCCTGGAATGCCGCAATGGGCTGCTCGAAGGCGCGCCGCTCTTTCGCGTACGCCGCGGCCGTGTCGAGAGCGGCCTGGCCGATGCCCACGGCCTGAGCGCCAATCGTCGGGCGCGAGTGCTCCAGCGTCCGCATGGCGACCTTGAAGCCCTCCCCTTCCTCCCCGAGCCGATTCTCGACCGGCACCTCGCAGTCGGAGAAGTGGAGCGCCACGGTGGGCGAGCCGTGAATACCGAGCTTCCGCTCGTTCTTTCCCACGCTGAAGCCCTTCAGCCCCGGCTCGATCAGCAGGGCGGTGACACCCTTGGCGCGCTGGGATCGATTGGTCGTGACAAACACCGTGATGACTCCGGCATGCGAGCCGTTGGTCACCCACATCTTGGAGCCGTTAACGATGTAGCGGTCACCCTTGCGCACCGCCGAGCACTGCATTCCCGCGGCGTCGGAGCCCGAGCCGGACTCGGAAAGGGAGAAGGCGGCCGTGATCTCGCCCGTTGCGATGCGCGGCAGATAGCGGCGCTTCTGGGCTTCGGTGCCCGCGAAGACGATCGGGTATCCGCCCAGGTTCTGCACGAGGAAGATCGTGGAAGTCGCCGCGCAGGCCCAGGCCACCTCCTCGGCGGCCAGGCAGAAGGCCAGCGAGCCGGCGCCCGCGCCGCCATACTCCTCGGGAACGTGCAGCCCCATCAGCCCCTGCTGGGCGAGCAGCTTGAGCTGCTCGTGCGGGTACTCCCCCGTGTCGTCGACGTGGGCCGCCAGGGGCGCGATGCGCTCCCGGGCGATTTCCCGAGCCAGATCGCGGATGGCCCGCTGCTCGTCGGTGAGATAGTAGAGCTGGTTCACGCCCTTTGCCTGCTCTTCGAGTGGCCGTCGTGGCCCTTCACGCTACGCCTTCTTCCCGCCGTAGTCGTAGAAGCCCTTGCCGGCCTTGCGACCGAGCTGGCCGGCCATCACCATGCGTTTGAGCAAAGGGGGCGGGGCGTAGCGCGGCTCGCGGAACTCCTCGAACATGACTTCCGCGACGAACATCGTCGTGTCCAGCCCGACCAGGTCCAGCAAGGTGAAGGGCCCCATCGGATAGCCGCACCCGAGCTTCATGGCCGCATCGATATCTTCCAATGACGCGAGCCCGCTCTCGTAGACGCGGATCGCGTCGAGCAGATAGGGCACCAGCAGCCGATTGACGATGAAGGCGGTGGAGTCCTTGGTCCGAACTGGCGTTTTGCCCACGGACTGGACCCACTCGTAGGCGTGGAGCATGCTCTTCTCATCGGTGAGGATCGTCTGCACCACCTCGACCAGCTTCATCAGCGGCACGGGATTGAAGAAGTGCAGCCCCAGCACCTGCGCGGGCCGCCTGGTCGCCGCGGCCATCGCCGTGATATTGCACGACGACGTGTTGGTGGCGAGCAGCGCGTGCGCTGGGCAGATCCGGTCGAGCTCGGCGAACGTCTCGTTCTTGAGCGGTTGATTCTCGGTAATGGCCTCGATGACCAGGTCGCAGTCTTTGAGCTCTTCGAGCTGGGTGCCGCCCGTGAGGCGGGCCAGCGTGTCCTGCATGGCGCGCTCGTCGATCTTGGCCTTGGCGACGAGCGCCTCGAGGCTCTTGCGGATGCCGCCCAGCCCCTTGTCGAGCAGCTCGCGGTTGGCTTCGATCACCAGTGTGGGGAATCCGGCCTGGGCCGAAACCTGAGCGATACCCGATCCCATGAGGCCGCAGCCGATGACTCCGATATTCCTGATTGCCATGCGCTTCCCAGCCCTCCGGTTTTCTGGTGTGAAGTTGGAATGCGACCGCGGTCGACGAGTCTTTCCGGAATCTAACGGCGGCGGCCGGGAAGGGCCCGCAACAGCGCCGCCTCGTGCTCGAAATCTCCGGGCGGACACGGGTTCCTGACGGTCACGGTGACACCAGACCCCACGTGCCGGGCGGAGCCGTCGGGCAGCGTCTCCCATTCCGTGGGGCTCTTGAGCGCGGGCGTGGCCCCGTCGCGCCTGAGTGTCTCCTTCAGCACCACGTCGGGCGCTTCAGTCGGGCGCGCGAGCAGCTTGAGGATCATCGGCGCATTGAGCTGCTGGCGCACCTCTTCGGCGGCGACCGTCAGCACGCCGCCCATCACACAGCCGATCAGGATCCCGCCCCCGATCAGCCACCGGCCCATCGCCCTGCTCCGCTCCATGGTCCCCCGCTCCCCTCTAGTCATACACGATCAGGGACTCGAGCGAATAGCCCTTCAAGCGCTCCCGCCCCTTGAGAAACGCCAGCTCGATCAGAAATGCCGCGCCCACGATGTCTCCACCCAGCCGCTCCACCAGGCGCAGCGTGGCGGCCATCGTCCCCCCCGTGGCCAGCAGATCGTCCACCACCAGCACCCGCTGCCCCTGGCGGATGGCGTCCTCGTGGATCGCGAGCACATCGCGTCCGTACTCCAGCTCGTACTCCTCCTCGATGGTCCGCGCCGGGAGCTTGCCCCGCTTTCGGACCGGGACGAAGCCCGCCTTGAGCTGATGCGCCAGCGCGCCGCCGAAGATGAAGCCGCGCGACTCCACGCCGACCACGACGTCGATCAGCGAGGTGTGGTACTTCGAGGCCAGGTGGTCGATCACCGACGCCCAGGCCGGGCCGTCCTTGAGCAAGGTCGTGATGTCCTTGAAGAGTATCCCCTCGCTCGGGAAGTCTTTGATATCACGAATCTTTGCCCTGAGCTCGACCAGCTCCATCGCGGCCTCAGATGTTACTCGCTCCCGGCCTCATGACGCAATACGAAAAAGCCCGGGGTCGCGTCACGGCTCCTGCAGGGCGCGCTCGAGGGCATCGGGATTCTTCGGTGTGATGAGCAGCGGACGGCCCTGGCGCAGGTCCACCCAGACGAACCCGTCGAGCCGCGAGATATACGTGTCGACCCAGCCTCGCCGCGTCGTCCAGGCCCATCCGAATTGTCCCCACAGCCCTCCGATGCCGACGCGCGCGCCCCATCCGAGCTCCCGCCGCAGATCGCTGCGGTCAACGAGGCGCACGGTGTCGATCCGGCCGCGCGGGATGAGGCGCCGGCGAAGCGGCCACACCAGGGCCAGCCCGTCCGCCGACACTTCGAAGCGATTCGGCCGGGCCCAGAGCCAGACCGCGACGCAGAGCCCAGCAATGGCGCCAGCCACCCCGAGCAGCGCGGCCTGGCCGCTCCAGACCGCGGCCACGCCGAGGACTCCGGGCACGGCCAGGACGATGGCGGTGAGCACGACGATGAGCGGCGACATCGGCGCGAGCGGGAACGCGAGCGTCGGCCGTCCGGTCACAGGCGCTCGAGGCTCGTCGGGAGGGCGCGCAAATCGGTCACGTGGAGGTCGGCATGCGCGGCGGGGATCCGGCCGTCGGCGGCGTAGTGCACTCCGCGCATCCCGACGCCCTGCGCCCCCGTCACGTCGTCGAGGGGATTGTCGCCCACGTGAGCGGCTTCGGCCGGCTCCGCGCCGGCCAGCTTGAGCGTCCGCAGGAAGATCTCGGCGTCGGGCTTCCGGTATCCCACTTCGTCGGAATAGGAGATCACCGTGAAGTAGCGAAGCAGGTCATGGCCCTCGAGGAAGCGCCGCAGGATCACCCCGGGCGTCCGGCCCGTGTTGGAAATGATGCCGACCCGCACGCCGCGGGCCGTCAGGGCCTGAACGGCCTCGACCGCGCCGGCCGTGAGCGCCGGCGGGTAGCGGAGAACCGGGGAGATGTAGGACTCGACGAGCTCCTCGAAGAGCGGCCGCGGCAGGCGCTCGGCCGCGCCGGGCGCCGCACAGTCGAGCACGAGGCGCACCTGTTCCGCGTAGCTCGGATCCCGATGGTGGCTCCAAAACCGTTCGCGGAGCACCTCGGCCGACCGGTCATGGGCCTCGGCCACCTCGGCCTCAGTGCGCGGCGCTCCCGCGCGGTCGAGCGCATGGCCGAGCGCCTGAATGCGCAGGGCACGCTGCGCCCGCAGGTTCTCCGCCGAGTCCCTGACGAGCGTCTCCCAGAAGTCGAACGTCACCGCGCGAATGGTCGGCACGGCGCTACTCGAAGCGGGGCTTCCGCTTCTCGAGGAAGGCCTGCATCGCCTCGCGAGGCTCCTCGGTGGCATAGGCCTGCGCCAAGGCATTCACGCCATACTCGATGGCCGTCCGCTGGTCCGTGTTGCGCCAGCGGATGATCAGCTCCTTCTGGAGTCTCACGGCGCCAGGCGCGCACTCCAGAATGCGATCCACGATCTCGGCCGTCACCGCTTCCAGCCGCTCGCGGGGCGCGACGCGATTGACGAGCCCCCAGTCGAGGGCCTGCGCGGCGGTAATGCTCTCGCCCGTCAACAAGAACTCGGCCGCCCGGCCGGGCCCGATCAGCGCGGGCAGGAGCGCCGCCTCGATTACCGACGGGATGCCGACGCGGATCTCGGGGAGCCCCATGAGGGCGTCCGCCGCCGCCGTCCGCATATCGCAGGCCATCGCCAGCTCGAAGCCGCCGCCCAGACAGTGGCCGTTGATCATGCACACGGTGGGAAATGGCGCCTCGTGCACGGCGTGAATGGCTTGGTGCAGGGTCGTGATGAAGGCCTTGGCGGAGGCGGGCGTGAGATCTCTCAGCACCTGGAGCTGCATCCCGCCGGTCATGAGCTTCCCGCTGCCGGTCACGACCGCCGCGCGCACCGACGAATCGCCGCGAAGGCCGTCGAAGGCCGCCTTGATCCCCTGCACCATCTCGGGAACAATCAAGTTCAGCGGCGGCCGATCGAGCGTCACCCAGGCGCAGCCCCCGCGCAGGTCCACGCGGACGAACTCCTGCCCGGCCATGAGCTAGTACCGCCTCATGCCACGGTCGACGAGTTGAGCCCAGAGGTCGAGCCCCCCGGCAAGGTTCACGGCTTTGCCGAAGCCCTGGCCGCGCAGGAAGCTGGCGACAGCGGCGCTGCGGATGCCGTGGTGGCAGTACACGACGATCTGGTCCTCTCGATTGAGCTCCTCGAGGCGGTACTCGAGCTCCTCGAGCGGGATGTGGAGGGAATTCTCCAGCCGGCAGAGGGCCGTCTCCCAGCCATCGCGCACGTCGAGGAGCACCACCGGCTCCTGCCGTTCGAGGCGCCCCTTGAGCTCCTGCGGCGAGATGTCCTCCGGCATGACGCTACGCCTCCTGGCCGCCAACCATACCATCGGCCGTCATGATTTGTCCGAAGCCTGGTCGGACTCTTCCGGGAGCAGGACGGAGGTCTCGGGGGATACCTCGACCTTGACGAGGTCACCGGCCTGGAAGCTTCGGCCCATCAGCGCCGAGGTGATCATTTCCACCCGCAGCAGCCCACCAATGATCGCGACGTCGTAGAACTGGCGCGGGCCCTCGAATGAATGGGCGAGGACCGTGCCGCGGATTCCCCCGGCCGCCCGCTCGGCCTCCTCGAGCTGCAGCGCCTCGGGTCGCAGACAAAGCAGCCCGCGGCCGCCGACGCTCCAGGCATGCCCGCCCGATGCCACGGGAAGCCGAGAGCCGCCGGCCGTCTGCACCAGCACGCCCAGGTCGCGGACCTCGATGACGCGCACGGGCACCAGATTCGCCGCGCCCACGAATTCCGCGACGAACCGATTCCGCGGCCGCCAGTAGATGTCCTCGGGCCGCCCTTCCTGGATCACGCGACCGCCGGAGAGCACGGCGATCCGCGTCGAGAGCGCCAAGGCTTCCGCCTGGTCGTTGGTGGCGTGGATCGTCGTGATGCCGACGTCGCGCTGCAGCCGTGCCAGCTCCACGCGCATCTGGGCGCGCAGGAAGGCATCCAGATCCGACAGGGGCTCGTCCAGCAGGAGCAGCCGCGGCTGGACCACCAGGGCGCGCGCCAACGCGACGCGCTGCTGCTGGCCACCCGAGAGCTGGTCCGGTCGATGGCTCTCGAACCCTTCGAGCCCCACCTGGGCAAGCGCGGCCTTGACCTTTCGGCTCAGCGCCTCCCCCGAGAGCCCGCGCTGGCGCGGCCCAAAGGCCACGTTCTCGAACACCGACATGTGCGGCCAGAGGGCGTAGTGCTGGAATACCATGCCGAGGTTGCGCTTCGAGGGGGGAACGGGATCGATCACCTCGTCGTCCACGATGATGTGACCCGTGTCGGGGATCAGGAAGCCCGCCACCATCCGTAGCAGCGTGGTCTTGCCGCAGCCCGAGGGGCCCAGCAGAGTGTAGAACTCGCCGGGGCGCACGGAGAGCGAGACGTCGCGCACGGCCCAGCTCTCGTCGTAGCGCTTGCCGACGCCTTCCAGCTTCAATTCCGACAGTCGGATCACCGTTTCTTCGATCACGAGACGATGCCCTCCCGGGTGGTGTGACGCGGGGCCAGACCGAGCACCAGGGGGAGCAGGCCCAGTCCCAGCGCGGCGAGCAAGAGATAGACGGCGGTGGGCGGCAGCCACGCCAGAAGAGTCGTGGCCACCACCGGGCCGACGAAGGCCGCGCCAATCCGTCCCGAGTTGACGAAGCCGATCGCGCCGCCCGACGCGCGGTGGGCGATGGCCGCGACCGACAGTGGGAAGATCGGCGCGATGAACAGCACCTGCAGGAAGCGCAGCACGCTGAAGCTCCAGACGTCGTGGGCCAGCGCCAGGGCGGCCAGGAGCAGCGACGAGCCCACCAGGAACCAGGGCACGGCGCGCCGATCGCCGATCAGCTCACCCAGCCGCGGAGCGGCCAGCGAGCCGAGCGCGGCCGCCATGCCGCTCGCGAACAGGATGAGACCCCCAACCTCCAACATCGCGGCCGGCGCCACGCCGAGCTCCGGCAGCACCTGGGGGAGGATGGCCGTTAGGAAGAATACCTGGGTCGAGCCCGCCAGCACCAGCAGGCACACCGTGCCCACCTCCCGAAACGACGCCGTTCCTTCCGGGCGTTCCGCCGCCTGCGCCGCCCCCTGGCGCGGCACGCCCCATGCCACCATGGCGGAGCAGCCCAGGAGCATGAGGCCGGCGAGGAAGAACGACAGCTTGAACCCGACGCGCGAGGCCACCACCGCGCCGGCCGCCGGTCCCAGGACCTGCCCGAGCGTCATCCCCGACTGAATCCCCGAAACGCCGCGGCGCACATCCCCTCCCGAGCGTCCGACCATGATGAAGGCGAAGGTCGAGACGGCTCCCATCAGCCCGAGCAGCAGGCGGGCGAAGAAGAGCTCGGGCAGGCTCCGCGCCACCGCCATCAGAAAGAAGCCCACGCCCTGGCAGGCCTGGATGGTGATAAAGCCTCGCTTGGGATCGATGCGCTCACCAAGCTGGCCCGAGATGGGCGCCGTGATCACGGTGATCAGCGGGCTGATACCGAGGATCCAGCCGGTCCAGCGCAGCGTCGCCCCGGCGTCCAGCGGCGAGATGTCCTGAATGTAGAACGGCAGGCTCACGTACACGAACGACCACGCAAAGGTCCCGATGAACATCGAGGCCGGCAGGACCCAGGCCCTTCGCGCGTGGGCCGTCGTCACTCGCGGAAGATGAAGCGGCCGGGAGACGGGCCGGCGACCGGGAACAGGACGAGCGCCGCGACCAGCGCGCCCTCCGCGCTGCAGAGTCGCTTCATTCAGTGCCGGGCCGCGCCATCATCATTCCGACGATTATAACAGTGGAAGCGCCGGAGCCCTCACGGCGCCCGCGCGTCGCCGGCGGCCGATCCTGATCAGCGACGTCCGCAGACCGCCTTCAGGGCCGCCACATCGGCCGGCGTCAGGCCGAGGGGGTCGACGACTTGCTCGCCCCCGACGGCGTACATGACGGCGGCTGGGTCCTGAACGTGCCCGATGCCCAGGGCGTGGCCGAGCTCGTGAGCGAGCACGAGTGTGAGGTCCTGGATATCGTGGAATTCGAACACGGTGATCTCCCGGCCATTGAATTCGCCCTTGTGGAACTGTCGCGGCGCTCCGTAGGCCGTGTTGAACGTCGTGGCCGTGCGGTTATGAGCCGCCGCGATGGCATTGCCTTTGTCGGCCAGCGATTTCGCGCTGGCCCCGAAGTCCTCGAGAGCGGCTCGGTCAGTCTCGAGCTGCCGCCGCATGGTCTCGAGTCGGCTACGCTCCGCCTCGAGCTCGGCTTGTGCCTCGGGCGGCACGCCACCGCGCGCATTCCACTGCTGCACCTGCGCGTTGTACTGCCGAGCGCGCTCCTCATAGTCCGCGTGCCGCGCCTCGAAGTCACGGAGCCGACCGTCATAGGTCATGCGGACGTGGGCGTAGGACCGCCCGACCGCGGCGTGGGAGGCTTGGGCCTCCCGCAAGGAATTCTCGAGACGCTCGCGCGCCTGTGTGCTTTGCTGACGCTCGTCGTAGACCAGCTTGACCGTCAGCGTGGCCGTGGCGCGGTGAGCGAAGAGGGTTCGACCCAGGGTGCGCTCCCACAGCTCCTCGGCGTGTCGTAGCGCCTCGAGCGTCTCGTCCCTGGTGAGCCCGAACTTGTCGTCGATCTCACCGAGGCGAAGCGCGATCGGCCTGGCACAGGGCGACTGAAGGCGGGTCCAGATCACCGCGACCGCTACCACGCAGACGAGGAGCCCGAGCACCCACTTCCATCGCGCCATGATGCCCTCACTATGCGAGGGCCGTGCCACGTCCTGACCCGGTCCCTAGGGGTGGCATCGAGTCCTTGCCGCCGCCAAAGGGAGTGTTACCGTTCCCATTGGGAAAGATCGGCTGCCGGGTGTCTCGTTTCTGACGCCTCATGGCAGTTGGCGGACAGGATTCGTCAGTCTGAACCAGGGAGAGCGTAGAGAGCTGATGCCCACCGCCATGCCGCCCGAGGGCGCGACGACCCTGGACGCTTTGCGCCGGGCTGCGGCCACCTGCACGGGATGCGACCTCTACAAGCGCGCCACTCAAACCGTCTTCGGCGAGGGCAATTCGCGCGCATCCATCATGCTGATCGGCGAGCAACCCGGGCATGAAGAGGACCTGGCTGGCCGGCCCTTCGTCGGGCCCGCGGGGCGGCTGCTGGATAAGGCCCTTGCCCAGGCGGGGCTCGATAGCCGCCAGGTCTACGTCACGAATATCGTGAAGCACTTCAAGTGGAAGAGCCAGGAGGGCGGGAAGCGGCGGATCCACGAGAAACCCGGACGCAGCGAAGTCGAGGCCTGCCGCCCCTGGTTCGACAAGGAACTCTGGCTGGTCCAGCCCGAGGTGCTCGTTTGCCTCGGCGCCACCGCCGCCGCCGCCATCCTCGGACCGGCCGTGAGAGTGGGAACCGCTCGCGGTCGCGCGCTGCCCTCACCTCAGGGCATTCGAACCTTCGTCACGGTGCACCCATCGGCCATCCTTCGCATTCCGGACGACGCCGAGCGGACGGCGGCGATGCGCCGCTTCGTGGCCGATCTCCGCCGGGCGATTCGAGCCGCGCGCCGGCCACCGCGCGCTACCCGAGCACGCAGAAGCCCTGCGACTCCACGCCGAGCGGCACGTTGAACTTGCTGCGGAAGTCTGATCGTCTGAGCGAGGTGCTGTTGCTCGACGCGTAGGGCACAGAGTAAGCGCATCTCTGCCGGTGTCTTCCGGCGGCTGTCCTGCTAGACTCGCGGCTAGCCTGTGAGGAGAACTCCATGAACCCCACGCGCTTGCCCGAGATGTCACGCCGCACGTTCATGGCGATGATTGCTGGCGGCCTCCTCGCCGCGCCGCTCGCCGCCGGGGGCCAGCAGGCCGGGAAGGTTTATCGTGTGGGGTATCTTGGCAACATCCCGCCGATAACGCCTGAGATGAAACAGCACGCGGCCGCCTGGTTCCAGGCGCTGCGGGAGCACGGCTTCGTGGAGGGGCAGAATCTTGTGATCGAGCGCCGCTACGCAGAGGGAAGGGCTGAACGCTTTGCCGAGTTCGCTGCCGAACTCGTGCGGAACCGAGTGGATGTCATCAGTGTCATCGGACCACAAGCGGCCCTGGCCGCGGCAAGAGCGACCAAGACGATTCCTATTGTGTTCTGGGGAGTAGGCTGGCCGGTGGAGCAGGGCCTTGTCCAGAGCCTTGCTTGGCCGGGCGGAAACGTGACGGGGGCGACGTGGTCGACCGGCCCCGAGGTAGTCGGGAAGCAGCTACAGCTCCTCAAGGAGATCGCGCCCAAGACGGCTCGCCTCGGTTGGCTCGACTCAATCCTTGCTTCAGAAGACGTCGCCGGAAAACAGCTTAGGCTCACAGCGCACGCCATCGAGCCAATGGCTCGCACCCTGGGAATGGAACTCCACAGATTCCCCGTTCAGCAGCCCGAGGACTTCGACGCGGCCTTCGCCCGCATCCTGGAGTCACGGTCAGATGCTATGGGCCTCCTCGGTGACGTCCTGACCTACGCGGCACGAAAGCGGATCGCGGAGTTCGCCAACCGGAATGCCCTTCCGAGCACGTACGGCATGAAGGACTTTGTCGTGTCGGGCGGCCTCCTATCCTATGGCGCCGACCCAGTGGACATGTCTCGCAAGGTTGGGACTTACGTGGGCCGGATTCTCAGAGGATCGAAACCCCGCGACCTGCCCGTGGAGCAGCCCACGAAGTTCGAGCTGGTGATCAACCTCAAGACCGCCAAAGCGCTCGGCCTGACGATCCCCCAGTCGCTGCTGCAGCGGGCGGATGACGTGGTCCAGTGACCACGCGGCGGGAGTTCATCGGCCCCCTGATCGAGCAGGCCGCCTCGACAGACAGCACAGCGACAAGCAGTGTGTCATTTGCAAGTTAACTTGCAAGCAGATAGACGGCGCGTAGCGCTAGCATAAGGTTGTTTCCAACTGGGAGCCGGCTCATGGAGGGCTGTCACATTGAGCAGCACAGGAGCTAAAATCGAGGAGCGCTGGTGCTGTCCATTCTGCAAACGACTCCATCCATGGCCGATTGACGTTTGTGACATTCTCGATGGCAGAAATCCACCCCGGAACTTCACGCCGTCCACTGTCGATCTGGACGCTATCGTCCGAGTGAAGTGTGAGTGTGGAGCCCGTGCTGCCGTCGATGGATTAGTTGAGCCCCAGCCGACTTCCCCACGCCCCGAGCCCTACCTGGACGAAAATGCCCGCAAGCACTCTCGGCTGTTTTCCTTTGCGGCGAGGCAAGCAGTGTATCGGAGAACGAATGCGTTAGGCCAGATACAGGCGCTAGCCGTGACCTGGCTACGTTAGCAAGGACGCCCATGACGCATCGCCGCTGCCTCCGGGGATTCCTGACGAGGCCGTAGTAGGAGTCTTACCGACCGCCTGCGATAACCTATACAAGGTCAACAGGAGCGACGGGTACATGCTCAAACGACTGCTGGGCTTCTTCGCCGGGTCTGGAGCGTCGCCCAAGGCTCCCGTGCCGTTGCCGATCCACCCTGACGACCGCGACCTTGTGAGCCCAGCCGATTTCGAGTGGTTTGGGCGACAGACCGTCGCCGACATTCAGGCGATGTCCAAGCAGGACCAGACGTTCCAGTACGCCACCTCCCTCAAGTTCAAGGACGAGGGGCTTTCACCTGAGGCGATCGCGGCCAAGTGTCGTAAGTACTTCCCTTACTACTATTACACTCTTGAAGTCCGTCAGCAGGATAGGTGGCAGGCCGAAGATGCGCTGCTGCCCTTTCATGTGAAGGACCGTGTGAATCGTGCTGCACCGGGGTTCGCGAAGTCCGTCGTTGAGTCATCGTCCACCATGAACGCGCTCATCCGTCGCCTGATCCGATCGGGACAGATTTAGTTGCGGGCAGCAGCAGCCTCCCAAGCTGCTCGAACGGCAACAGCCCGAGGAGCGACTCAGTTCCAGGGTGGACCTTGCTGCTTCCTCTGTTGCGCCCATGCAAGCGCGTCCTTCTTGCTGGGGTACGGGCCTTTGCGCGAAAGCAACTTGTCCTCGACCGACATGACCTGCGCGGGCACAATTCGCTCGCGCACTTCACCAAACCATTTGCCGTTGCCGTCTGCTTCCTCGACTGCGTCCGCATAATACTTGCCAGCCATGGCCGTCTCCTTCCGACCGTGATTCGGCATCAGAAGCCCCTGCATCTTCGTGGCCGACCCCCAACAATTAGGAAGGCAGGCTTCTCTACGCGGGGACGCTCGACCCGCTCCAGGCCGGGCGCTTTCGCGAGCTCGGGCTGGAATAAGTCGGGCGGGCCGGGTGATCCGGCTGGAGGATTGAGGCCTGGGCGGTCACATGTGCCACGCCTCCCATGCGACCAGGGGCGGGTGCCGTCAGGCCCGCTCGACGGCTAACTATTTGAGAACGCAGAAGCCCTGCGCCTGGACGCCGAGCGGCACGTTGAACTTGCTGCGGAAGTTCTCCAGCGCCACCGCCGCCGTGAGCTCCACCAGCTGCGCCTCGCTGAAGTGACCCCGCAGGCGGGCCCAGAGCTCGTCGGTGACCTTCTCGCCGGTGATCGTCATCTGCTCCGCGTACTCGAGGGCGTCACGCTCCATCGGCGTGAACAGCGCGCTCTGCCTCCAGCCGGGCACCTGACGGATCTTCTCTTCGCTCGCGCCGGTCTGCATCCCACGGGATGCATTGATGTCAATTCAGAACGGGCAGCCATTGATCAGTGCGACGCGGAGGTAGATCAGCGGCACCAGGTCGGGGGGCAGCAGGCCCGATTTCTCGATCGACAGCGAGAGCTGCTTGGCGGCCTTGAGGATCGGTGGGCAATGGGCAAACACCTTGGTGGTATTGAACAGCGCGCCGAAGGCCTCCCGCTCCTTCGCGAAGATCTCCTTGAGAATCGGGTCGCCGCCGTCGTCCTCGATTTCCTTCACTCGGGGCATATGCCTCTTCCTCCTGGTTGCGGCCGTATCCGGGGTCAGGGACGCCTGAGGACGAACACCGCCATGTCGTCAGGCAGCCGGCCGGCGGCGCGCCGGGTGACATCGTCGATGATGGCCTGGACAATCTCCGTGACGCTCCGCGCGCGCTCGCGGTCCAGGAGGTCCACCAGGCGCGTCAGCCCAGACCGCTTGCCGCGCTCCTCCGGCAACCCGACGACACCATCGGTGTAGAGCACGAGCGTATCTCCGCCCAGCACGAAGTCCAGCGTCACCTGGTCGAAGGCCGAGTCCTCCGCCACGCCCAGCAGCGGTCCGCTGAGCGCCATCGCTTCTGGCGCGGCGCCCCGCCGCATCACCAGCGGCGCCGGGTGTCCGGCACTGGCGAGGGTGAGATGCCCCGGGTGGGCGGGATCCAACACGACCAACAGCAGGCTGACGGACATATTCGGCGGCATGTCCCGGCAGAGCGAGGCATTGAGCCAGCCGAACACCTCGGCCGGCTCTACCAGGCTGCGGGCGATCTCGCGCAGCAGGGTCCGCACCATCACCATGAGCAATGCGGCCGGGATCCCCTTGCCCGAGACATCTCCAAGCGCGATGCCGAGGCGGTCTCCCATGGCCACGATATCGTAGAAGTCGCCACCCACCGCGGCCGCGGGCCGCAGCGCCCCGGCGGCCTCCAGCCCCGCCAGCTGAGCGGGCACCACGGGCAGCAGGCGCGTCTGGATCTCGCGCGCCGCCTCCAGATCCCGGCCCAGCTGGGCCACGCCCTCGGCGGTGGACCAGTCGCCCAGCACCGCCAGCAGGGGGGCGGTGAGGCGCGCCTGGGCGGTTCGCTTGAGCAAGATCTGGACGCGGGCGACGATCTCGGCCGGCTCGAATGGCTTGGCCAGGTAGTCGTCGGCGCCGCGCTCGAAGCCCTTCATCTTATCGGTCAGCGCCGCTTTGGCGGTCAGCATGATCACCGGCACGTGCGCGCTGGGCCCGTGCTCCCGGATCCGGCGAAGAGTTTCCAGCCCATCGGCGCGGGGCATCATGACATCCAGCAGCACGAGGTCGGGCACCTGGCGCCGAATCGCTTCGATCGCCTCGAGGCCGTCGGCCGCGCTCGAGACCTCGTAGCCTGCCCGCCGGAGCGTCACCGCGAGGATCGCGCTGATATCGGCCTCGTCGTCCACCACGAGGATGCGCGGCGCGGTCACGAGCCCGTCCCCTTCTTCCCCTTCAGGCCGGCGCGGATCGCCTCGAGCAGCGCCGCGCCCCCGAAGGGCTTGGTGAGATGCACGGTGGCGCCGAGCGCACGCGTGTCTCCGGCCTCCAGCTCCACGGCGCTTAGGATCAGGACGGGGGTGGCCCGCGTCTCCGGCTGCGCGCGCAGCAGCCGGATGGCTTCGAAGCCGTCCAGATCCGGCAGCATCAGATCCATCGTGATGAGGCTCGGCTGCCGCTCGCGGGCCAGCTCCACGGCCTCGAGAGCGCGCCCCGCCTCCATCACCCGAAAGCCCTCCATCTCGAGCTGGTCTCGCAGCAGCGCGCGGAGATCGGGCTCGTCGTCCACCACCAGGATGAGCGGCGCATCCGCGCGCCGGTCGTCGGGAGCAACAGGGCTCGGGGCGGCGGCGTCAGCGCGCGGCACCGGCAGCGAGACGATGAATGTCGCCCCAGCGCCGGGCTGGCTTTCCACGGCGATCCGCCCGCCGTGCTCCTCCACGAGGCCGCGGCAGATGGCCAGGCCGAGGCCGGTGCCGCCCACCTCGCGCACATTGCTGCCATCCAGCTGCTGGAACTTCCCGAAGAGCCGGCTCAGGTCCTGGGGCGCGATCCCGCGCCCCTGGTCGCTCACGCGCAGCTCTACTTCCCCGCCGGTCACGCGAGCGGACACTCTAACGCGCCCGCCCACGGGAGAAAACTTGATGGCGTTGGACACGAGGTTGGTCAGCACCTGCACCATGCGGTCGAAGTCCACCCGGAGAGACGGCAGCACCTCCGGCACGTCCTGCTCGAGCGCGACCTCGCGTGATTCGGCGAACCCGCGGATCCCCTCCACCGCCATCGCGACGAAATCGCACGGCCGGTGGCTCGCGAAGTCGAGCTGCATTCGACCCGCCTCGATCTTCGAGATGTCCAGGATATTGGTGATCAGCCGGATGAGCCGATCCGTGTTCTTCACCGAGATATCGATGAGGTGGCGCTGGGTCTCGTCGAGCTGCAGCCCGGGGTCGGAGAGGAGCAGGTGCAGCGAGCCTTTGATCGAGGTCAGCGGCGTGCGTAGCTCGTGCGAGACCACGGATACGAATTCGGTCTTCATCCGGTCGATCTCGCGCTCGCGCGTGACGTCGCGGAGCGTGACCGTGACGCCCACCGTATTGCCGAGCAGGTCAGCGGTCGGCATCGTGTGCCAGCGCAGGGTGCGATGCTCCGGAAGGCGCAGCTCGAGATCGCCGGCGGCGGGCTCGGAGCGCCGCGCGATCGCCTCCGCCAGGGCCTGACCACCCGTGTCCTCCCAGGCAATCGCATGGCTCAGGGCGTCGACCAGGCCGCGAAACGGGCGGCCCACCAGGGTGTCCGGCGCGATCCCCAGCAGCGCTCCGCCCTGCTTGTTGAAGGCAACGATCCGCTCCTCGAGGTCCAGCACCAGGAAGCCGTCCGATGTCGAGGCGAAGACCTGCTCGAGCTGGGTCTTCTTGTTCTCCGCCTCTTCGAAGAGCGCGGCATTGTCCAGCGCCATCGCCAGCTGGTCCGCGTAGGCCGCGAGCAGCCGCGTCTCGGCTTCGGAGATCGGACGCGGGCCCGCAAAGAGCAGAGTGAGCCCCCCCAAGACCCGGCTGCGCCCGCGCACGGGGAAGGCGGCGAGCGCCTGGGGGCCGGGCGCCACGAGCTCGGCCGGCATGATGTCCCGGCGCGCTTCGACATCCGCGATGAGCAGCGGCGCCTCGCGGCGGCGCAGTGGCTCGGCGGCGGCTCGCACCGCCTCCCAGCTCCACGGTCCCCACCGGAACTCCTCGAGCTCGGCCGCCGACCTCTCACCGAACAGCACGATCGCCGCCCCGGTCGCGCCGAATGTCTGCCCCAGGCTGGCGATGGCGTCGGGGAGGAGCCGCTTGACGTCGAGTGTGCGGTGCAGCGTGCGCGCGGCTTCGTTGAGCAGCGCCGCCTGCGCCAGGTTCTGCTGGGCGGCCGTGTACAGCCGCGAGTTTTCGACCGCGCCCTGCCGGGCCTCGTCATAGATCCGGGCATTGTTGATCGAGTGCGCCAGCTGCTGGCAGAACAGCTCGAGATGGGCCACACCGCGGCGGGTGATGGGCCGGCGGCTCTGCTTGTGGTCCGCGGCGACGAGCCCGATCAGCTCGTCGCGGTACGTGAGCGGCACGACGGCGAAACGGCGGGAGCGCAGGATGGGATGGCGCCGCAGTGCGGAAGCCAGCGGCGGCATGTTCGCCAGCTCCGCGTCGGAGGAGACGATCACGGTTGCGGCCGACTTCCAGGCCCTCTCGAGCGCGCCGGCACCGGAGAGCGCGATCCGGCGGGGCGTGTCAGCGGCGAGGTCGGTGGCCGACACGAGGTCCAGCGCCTGGCCGTCCGGGCTCGCGAGCATCACGCTGACGCGGTCGAAGCCCAGCGCCTGCCGGGTGCGCTCGACGAACGTGTCGGTGCGGTGCTGGAGCTCCATGGAGCGCGTCATGGCCACGGTGAGCGCATAGAGATCTTCGGTGAGCCGGCGCCGATCCTGGATGTCCTGGAAGAGCTGCGCCTTGGTCAGCGCCACGGCCGCCTGCTCCGCCAGGGCCTCCAGCGCCTTGACCTCGGCAGGCTGGAAGCGATAGCGCCGCCGCGAGAACAGCGCGATGACGCCGGCGGCGCGGCCGGCGATCACGAGCGGCAGGGCGGCCGCGGAGACGAGGCCTTCGGCCGCGAGCCCATCGCGTGGGCTGCGCTCGGTGGCGGAGAGCAGCTTGGACCGCGCGAGATCTTCGGCGATCGCGGCTTCCCCGCTGGCGGCCACCCCGCCCACCCATCCTTCGCCGAGCTCGATCTCGCGCCACTTCCCCGCGCTCTCGGCGCCGGCCTCGGCGCGCAGGAGGAGGCGTTGGCCCTCCACCGTCCAGAGCCGGCAGAGGCAACCCGGGAAGAGCGAGACTGCCGCGTCGGCCACCGCGGGCAGGATGACGTCCGGCTCGAGCGAGACGGTGATGATGCGTGTCAGCCGCGTCAGCGTCTCGATGCGGCTGGCATACAGCCGGGACTCCGCGCGGGCCTCTTCGAGCTGGGCCAGCGCCTCGTTGAGGCGGGCTTGCAGCTCTCCGGCTAGGGGCTCGGGGTCATCGGATCGGAGCGGGCGTCGATCTCGGTCGCCACTCATGGCCAGAATATCTAGCAGTATAACCGGCCGGCGCTGAGCGGCATGAAGACTGGTTGCGGAGGATCCGCCCCGGCCTGGGCGGGCGGTCAGGCGAAGTATTCGGGAATCAGCTCGCGGAAGAGGGCCAGGAGCCCACCGGCCTCCGGCGCGGGCGCGACGCGGTCCGCGGCGGCGCGAACAAGCTCGGGCGCATGCGGCATCGCCACGCCCATGCCGGCGGCCCGGATCATCTCGAGGTCGTTCTCCTGGTCGCCGACCGCGATCACGCGCTCGAGCGGGATGCCGAGATGCTCGGCGAGGCGCGCGAGCGCGCTGCCCTTGGAGGCGGAGACCGGAACCACCTCGAGGTAATTGCTGCGGGTGCGCAGCAGCTTCGCGCCTTCTCCGACCACGCCTTCGAGCTCCTCGCGTACCACAAGCAGCGCCTCCGGGTGGCCGATGAGCAGGCTCTTCACGAAGGCGCCGAGCGACAGGAAGTCCGACGGATCGGGGATCACCTCGGCCCGCAGGCCTTCCTCGTCGCAGTAGCCGCGCACCGGGAGGCTCTGCTCGAGACAGTAGAGCTGGTCGTCCCGATAGAAGAGCGGATGCACCGGGGAGTGGGCGAAGACGTCGTAGGCCTGACGGAGCACGCCGCGCGGCAGCGTCACCGACAGGAGGTCGTCGCCGCTCAGCGTGTCGCGCACGAGCGCCCCGTTGTAGTAAATGACCGGCGCGCGAATCATCAGCTCGTCGCGGTACCGGACCGTGGCGGCCGGCATCCGGCCGGTGGCGATCGAGATGCGAAGGCCGGCCTCGCTGGCGCGCAGGAACGCGCCGACCAGCTCCGGGGCGAGCAGCAGGGTGTGGTCGATCAGAGTGCCGTCGAGATCGCAGACCAGCAGCGAGTACGGCATGCGCTAGCGCGGCCCGGCGGGATCGGTCGACGGAAGGGCGGGCGCTGGAGCGCCGGCTGCGGCCGGCCTCACGCCCGGCGCTCTCCCCGCGCGAAGCGCGCCGCGCACTCCGGGCTGCAGAAGTGCGTCACGATGCCGTCGTCTTCGGTGGTCACGGCGCGGGAGAGGAGCACGTAGGTCTGACAGACCGGATCCTTGACCAGCTCGTCCCGCCGCGGCGGCGGCTCGCGCGGCACCCGCGCGCGCCAGGCGCGCACAGCGGGGGCCACGGCGATGATGATGAGGAAGACGATGGCCAGGAACGCCAGCCCGCGCATCGCTTCAGCGTCGACGATCCGGACGAATCGAGAGGGAGCGCAGAAAGTCGCGATCCTGCTCGGTCAGCTCGAACCCGTCTGGCTCGGCCCCGCCCTTGCCACCCAGGAAGAAGATGCCGGTGTCCGCGCCGCGCTTGAGAATCTCCTGCACGGCGTCGCGCGAGGCTTCCGTGGCTTCGAGCGAGAGCTGGATGGCCCGCAGCAGCTTCTCCATGAGGCGCTCGGCATGCCGATCCGACGTCATGGCCCTTACGATATCACACGTATAATGCCCGATCAGGAGGGCGACCGATGGCCGAGGACTGGCAGTTCCTGCGCTCCACCACGCTGCACCGCCTGGGCAAGCTCACGCTGCGCGAGGACGCCTGGCGGCTGCCCACCGGCGCCGAGCGCATCTATCCGGTGCTGCACGTCGGGCTGACCGTCGGAGTCGTGCCGATGGTGGACGCCGAGCACGTGCTCCTGATCCGGCAGTTTCGTCATCTCCCCCGCGCTGACTCCTGGGAGCTGCCGGGCGGCGGCGGGTTGCCAGGCGAGACGCCGGAGGCGGCGGCCCAGCGCGAGCTGCGCGAAGAAGGCGGCTACCGCGCGGGGCGGCTCACGCTGCTCACGCGCTTCTACCCGTCCAATGCCTATCTCGACGAGGTCGCGTGGTGCTATGTGGGCGAGGAGCTGGCCCCCGACGCTCTCGAATCGGACGACGACGAGTTCTTCGAGCGTCGGGTCGTGCCATTCCGCGAGGCCGTGGCCATGGCGCTCGACGATCGGATCAGCGAATCCGTGTCCAAAGTCACCCTCCTCGCCGCCGGCTTGCGCCGCCGCATCACTCCTTGACGCGGCGTCCTGACGTCTTGCCGGGCGGCCGCCCCGGATGCTAGTGTCGGAGCCGCGATGAACGGCATGCTGCGCGCTCTCGCCCTCGCTCTGACGCTCGGGATGGCCGGCGCCGTAGAGGCGGCCGACGACAGCCGTGAGCGCAATGCGCTCGCCGATCAGACCCTCGTGCTGGCGGGCGCGGCCAAGCAGGTCGACTACCTGCAGCGCATGCTCAAGGAGCGCATCCGGGAGGCACGGGCCAATCTCGACCCCGAGCCCCAGGAGCTCCTGGACCGCTTCGGCGCCGAGGCGTTGAAGGGCGACGCGCTCCAGATCGCCGTGCGCGCCCGCTTCCGCGAAAGCCTCGACCGCACTCAAGCGGCCGAGGCGGTAAACTGGCTCCGCTCCGCCGTGGGCCGCAAGGTGGTGGGACTCGAAGCCCAGGCGATGTCCGCCGAGAGCGCGGCCACTCTCAAGGCGTTCGAGGGCGAGCTCGAGGCCCGCGGGCCCAGCTCCGAGCGCTTCGTCCTGGTGAACCGCATCCTCGAGGCCTGGAATCAGCCGGACTTCTATCTGGACGCGGGGCACGCCCTGCTGGCCGGCTTGGGCAGAGGGCTCGACAAACTCAAGGCCGGGGATAGCGTGGCGCGGCTGGGCGAGGCCGAGCCTGCGCTCAACGCCACGCTGAGCCGGTCGAAGGCGGCCCTCGACCAGGCCACCTTCATCCACTTTCTCTTCGCCTATCGCGGGGCCAAGGATACCGAGCTGGACCAGTACGCCCGATTCCTCACCTCGGATTCGGGGCGCTGGCTCGTCCGCACCTTCCAGCAGTCCGCGGTGTCGGCCGTCGAGGCCAGCGGCGAGAAGGCCGTGGGCGAGGTGGCCAAGCTCCCGAAAAAGCCGTAGTCGGTTCGCCCGAGTCTCCCGCCGGTTTCGCCGGCGGCGCTACTTGGTTTCAATCTTCCCCACCTTCCGCACGCCCTCGGCGAGCCGCCGCGCGTCGGCGTCGAAGAAGCGCTGGAACTCCTCGCCCTGCTTGAAGGTCACGGGCGTCTCGAGCTTGTCCATCGCCTGTTTGAACTCCGGGTCGGCGACAGCCGCGCGCAGCGTCTCCCGCAGCTTCCGCAGCACCGGCTCGGGCGTCCCCTTGGGGGCGAACACGCCGGCCCAGATATAGAACTCCGCCTCCGGGTAGCCCAGCTCCCTGAAGGTCGGCACCTCCGGCAGCGCCGCCACGCGCTTGTCTCCCCAGCCGGCCAAGGCGCGCAGCTTGCCCGACTTGATATGGGGCAGGACGACCGCGGGGCCCGAGGCGAGCGCGTCCACATGGCCGCCGAGGATGGCGGTGAGTGCCGGGCCCGCCCCCGCGTAGGGTACATGGCGGAGCTTGATGCCGGCCGAGTGCGAGAGCAGCTCCATGGCCATATGCAGGGTGCCGTAGATCCCGGAGGAGCTGTACGAGATCTGTCCCGGCCGCTTCCGCGCGTCCTCGATGAACTCGCGGGCGGTCTTCCAGGGGCTCTCGGCGCGCACCACGAGGATGGTCGGGTCCGCGGAGATGAGCGCGATCGGCGCGAACTGGTCCACGGTGAAGGCCGGCGGGCGGCCGAAGAGCTTGTCCGCCTCCGGAATGATCGAGATGCTGGACAGCGCGAGCAGGAGCGTGTATCCGTCGGGCCGGCTCGTGGCTACGAACTGCATGCCCACCGCGCCGGCGGCGCCGGTCTTGTTCACTACGCCAACCGGGTTCTTGAGCAGGCGCTCCATCGCCGCGGCCACCGGCCGCGCGGTGAGATCGGCGACTCCGCCCGGCGGGAACGGCACGACGAGCGAGACGGGTCGCGAAGGATAGGCTTCCTGCGCCGCCGCCGCGCCCGCCGCGAGGGCCAGCATGCCAAGGGCCGCCAGAATGCGCTTCATGGGAGGTCTCCTTTCTCGGCGAGCACCACGCGCCCGCGCCAGTCGAGCCGCCGCGTGATCCACGGGCGCAGGCTCAGCAGGACGAGCACGACCGCCACTCCGAGAAGCGTGGCCGCGATGGGCCGGGTGAAAAAGATCGTGTACTGTCCATCCGACATGGCGAGCGATTGGCGCAGGGCCATCTCGATCATGGGGGCCAGGATGGCGCCGAGCACGATGGGCGCCGTCTCGAAACCCAGCTTGCGCAGCAGATAACCCAGCACGCCCATCACCAGGGTGATCCAGACATCCACCACGCTGCCGTTCACCGCGTACACCCCGAGGATGCAGAACATAATGATCGCGGGGTAGAGCAGGGAGTACGGGATCCGGAGAACCTGAACGAAGAGGCCGACCATCGGGAGGTTCAGCATCAGCAGCATCACATTGCCCACGTACATGGAGGCGATGAAGCCCCAGAAGAGCTCGGGCGCCTGCTTGATCAGCAGGGGTCCCGGTGAGACGCCGTGCACCATCATGGCGGCCAGCATCACCGCGGGGATGGGGCCCGAGGGCACGCCCAGCGCCAGCATGGGGACGAATGCGCCGGAGGTCGCCGAGTTGTTCGCCGACTCGGGGCCCGCGACGCCGGCCACGGCGCCCTGGCCGAATTCTTCGGGCCGCCGGCTCAGGCGCCGCTCGACGGCATAGGAGACGAAGCTCGCGATGATATGGGCCGAGCCGGGGATGATCCCGATCAGGAAGCCGAGCACCGTTCCCCGCCCCATGGGCATGGCCGAGTCGCGCCATTCCTGCCGCGACGGCAGCAGCTCCCGGAAGCGCGGCGTGAGCACTTTGGGCGGCGTCGCCTGCCCGGCGGTCGCGAAGACCTCGGCAAGGCCGAACAGGCCCACCGCGAGCGGCACCACGCCGATGCCGTCGCCCAGCTCGACCACGCCGTAGGCGTAGCGGAAGTATCCGCTCATCTGGTCGATGCCGATCATCCCGAGCAGCAGCCCGAGCCCCGCCATGGCCAGCGACTTGAGCATGGAGCCACCGCTCATGTAGGCGAGCACGAGCAGGCCCAGCAGCAGCAGCGCGACGTACTCGGGCGGCCCGAAGCGAAGCGCGAAGGAGGCGAGCGGCGGGGCCAGCAGCATGAGCGCGACCACGCTGGCGGTGCCCGCGATGAACGAGCCGATCGCGGCGATGGCCAATGCCGCCCCGGCGCGGCCCTTGCGCGCCATGGCATAGCCGTCGATGCACGTCATCACCGAGGCGGCCTCGCCGGGGATGCGCATCAGGATAGACGTGGTCGAGCCGCCGTACATCGCGCCGTAATAGATGCCGGCCAGCATGACGATGGCATTCGTCGCATCCAGGCCGAACGTGGCCGGCAGCAGGAGGCTGATCCCGGCCAGCGGGCCGACGCCGGGCAGGACGCCCACCAGGGTCCCGATCACGCAGCCCACGAACGCGTAGAAGAGCACGGCCGGCTGGAACGCCACGGAGAAGCCGAGAGAAAGGTTCTGGAGGGTTTCGATCACCGGGGGCCGGCCCTCAGATCCCGAAAGGGCCGCGTGGCAGCGCCACGCGTAGCAACGTGTCGAAGAGGAAGTAGGAGCCGAAGGCCATGCCCGCTGAGAAGGCCACGGCCGCGATCAGACCCTTGCGCTCGACCACTTTCACGAGGAAGAGCAGCGCGAGCAGCATGGTCAATCGGTATCCCAGCCGCTCGAGCGCGAACGTCGCGAACGCGCAGACGCCGAGGATTACCACCGCGTGGCGGGCCTCACCCCAGCCCACTTCGGCGAGACGGGGCGCGCGCGCGCCGAGGGCGATGATCGCCACCCCGAAGGCCACGAGCACCAGGGCCAGCGCCACGGGCACGAAGGCCGGCCCAGGGGTGCGCAGGGTGCCGAGCGGCAGGCCGCGGCTTTCCACGATCACCAGCACGCCCAGCAGGGCCAGGGCGCCGCCGGCGACCCGATCCGTCGTCAGCATCAGCTCAGTACGTGGCGCGACCGCCGGAGAGATCGTAGACGGCACCCGTGCTGAAAGAGCACTCGTCCGAGGCCAGCCAGGCCACCAGCGCGGCGACTTCTTCCGGCTTTCCCACGCGTCCCATGGGGATCTTGGAAATCAGCAGGTCCACCGTGCTCTGCTCCATCTGCTTGAGCATCTCGGTGCCGATCACGGCGGGCGCCACGGCATTGACGAAGATCCCGCGCGTGGCCACTTCCTTGGCCAGCGCCTTGGTGAGCCCGATGACGCCGGCCTTGGCCGTGGAATAGGGCACGAGGGTGGGATTGCCCTCCTTGCCCGCGATGGAGGCGATATTAATGATGCGGCCAGCCCCCTGCCCCAGCATGACCTTGACGGCCGCGCGGCAGCAGAGGAAGACGCTGGTGAGGTCCACGGCGATCACGCGGGCCCAGTCCTCGTCGCTGAGCTCCCAGATCGGGAAGGAGCGCCCGGTGATCCCCGCATTATTGACCAAGATGTCGAGCCGTCCCCAGGTCTCGGCGACGCGCTTCACGGCGGCGTCCACCTCGGCGGTTCGAGTCACGTCGGCGGCGATGGCGATGGCGCCGCCGCCCACCTTCTTCGCGGCGGACTCGGCGGCCTCGGGCTCGATGTCGAGCACCGCGACGCGAGCGCCGTCGGCGCTGAGCCGGCTGGCGATGGCCAAGCCGATGCCGCGGGCGGCGCCGGTGACGAGAGCCGTTTTCCCGGCGAGGGACATGGCAGCTCCTTCCGTTCGGCCGTCAGTAGGCCGGCGGGGCGTAGATGGTGAGAAAGAAGAGGGGCCCGGCGCCGGCATTCTTGACATGGTGCCGGGCGCCCGCGGGGATGAGCGCGCACGTACCGGAGCCGGCCCGATGCTCCACCCCCTCGATCCGGATCACGGCTTCCCCTTCCACCACGTAGATGATCTGGTCGGCCGCGTGCGTCTCCTCGGGGCCCGCGTCCTGCCCCGGGCCGATCGTCATGACGGCCGTCTGGCTGCGCGCCGTCTCCTGCAGCACCGCGAAGAACTGCCCGCGGTGGCGTGTGATATCCACGAGCGCGGGACTCCGGCCCTCAGGCACGGTCCGCCCGCTCGGCAGCCGGATTCAGCCAAGCCTGCGTCCGTCGATTCACGCCGCGCATCAGCACCCAGTAGATCAGCCGCACCGCGAGACCGATGCCGATGATGCAAATCGACATGGCCGCGGCCTGCGCCGTGTCGCCCGCGTCATCCATCAGGAGGACGGCCACGGCCGCCAGCTCGGTGCCGGGGGCGACCAGGAAGACGACGGCCGAGAGCGTCACCATCGCGTTGAGGAAGAAATACATGCTGATCGAGACGATCGACGGCAGCGCGATCGGCACCGTCACGCGCCAGAAGGTGCGATAGAACGGCACGCCCAGCGAGGCCGAGACGTTCTCGAAATCGCCGTCCATCTGCTTGAGCGCCGTCGTGGCGGTGAGGAAGCCCACCGTGAAGTAATGGATCACGTTCGAGATGATCAGGATGGCCAGCGTTCCGTACAGCTTGTTCAGGATACTGCCCGGCGCATTGAAGGCGAAGATATAAGCCAGGCCCAGCACCATGCCCGGGATCGACACGGGGAGCACGGACAGGAGGTAGAGCGGCCCGCTGGCCGCGGTGCGGCACTTCTCGACGACGTAGGCGCCCACGAAGGCGAGCACGGTGCCCACGGCGGCCGTCAGCGCGGCCACGTACACGCTGTTGAGCAGGGGGAAATAGCCGCCCACGGTGTCGAACGTGTAGTGGTGGAGCGTCGGCGTGAAATTGTACGGCCACCGCTTCACCAGCGAGTAGACGAGGATGGCCAGGAGCATCCCGACGATCACGGCCGAGATCGCGCCGCAGTAGGCGAACATCCCCCAGTCGGCCAGCGGCCGGCGGCGCGGCTGGAGCGGCTTCGAGGCGGAGGTGACCAGCGCGTACTGCCGGCGCTGAATGAGCCGGTCGACCAGGAAGGCCAGCACCGCCGGGATCAGCAGGACCACCGAGACCGTCGCGCCCATGGTGAAGTTCTGCTGGCCGGAGACCTGGTTGTAGATCTCGGTGGCCATGACCGAGAACTTTCCGCCGACGGCTTTCGGCGCGCCGAAATCCGTGATCACCAGCGTGAAGACTACGAAGCAGGCGCTGACCAGCCCGAACTTCACACCGGGGAGCGTGACCGTCATGAAGGTCTTGAGCGGGGAGGCGCCGAGCGTCCGCGCCGCGTCGTAGAGGCGGGCATCCGTGGCGGCGAGGGCGGCCATCAGGATGAGCAGCGCGTGAGGGAAGCAGTAGAAGACCTCGGCCGCGATGATCCCTTTCGCCCCGTAGATGCCGACGTTGAGATCGGTGAGCCGGGTGAAGATGCCGTTGTTGCCGAAGACGTAGATGAAGGCCAGCCCCTGGACCAGCGAGGGCGCGAAGAGCGGCAGCATCGCCACCAGCCGGAAGAGGCCGCGGCACGGCATCAGGGTCCGCGTGAGGCCATACGCATAGACGAAGGCCAAGCCCACCGTGATCGCCATCGCGGCGATGGACACGTGCAGGCTGTTCGTGATGGAGGCGGCGATGGCCGGGGTGTCGAAGTAGCGGACGTAGTTCGCCAGGCCGACGAAGCGGCCGTTGTTGTCGAGCACGCTGCGCCAGAGGACATGCCCGAGGGGATACAGGACGAAGAGATAGAGGATCGCGCCGAAGACCGCGACGAGGGCATAACGGACCACATCCTCGACGCCGAGCCGGTGCCGGACGGTCCGGTCGGGCAGCGAGGACGCGAGCCCGCCCCGCGCGATGGCCACGGTCTAGCTCGGCGCCAGGAAGACGCGCAGAGCGTCCGGACGCAGCCCGAGCCGGAGCTCCGCGCCCTCGGCCGCGCCCAGCTCGGCGAAGGCGTTCGCCGCCACGTCGCATTCGAGGGCGGCGCCGGAATCGCCCGCCAGGCTGAGCGTCAGCCGCGTGAAGGGGCCGAGGAACTGCACGGCCCGGATGCGCGTGAGCAAGCCGTTCTCGCCATTCCGAGCGGAGGGCCCTACGAGGATCTCCTCTGGCCGGATGGCCAGAGTCAGCGGCGTGCCCGGCGCCACAGCCGGCCCCGGCAAGTGACGTAGTTCGACGCCGCCCACCCGCGCCCAGCCCGCGCGCTCGCCGGCCGTCGCAGGAATGAAATTCATCTGCCCGACGAAGCGCGCGACGAACGGCGAGGCGGGCCGCATGTACACCTCGGCCGGCGCGCCCACCTGCTCGACCACGCCATGGTTCATGACCACGATCCGGTCGGCCATGGCCAGCGCTTCTTCCTGATCGTGGGTGACCATGATCGTGGTGACGCCCAGCCGGCGCTGGAGCTGACGGACCTCGTGGCGCAGCGACTGGCGCACCCGCGCGTCGAGCGCCGAGAGCGGCTCGTCGAGCAACAGCAGCGCCGGCGACGGGGCCAGCGCCCGCGCGAGCGCCACGCGCTGCTGCTCGCCGCCCGAGAGCTGGGCCGGGTACTTGTGCTTGTGCTGCGAGAGGCCGATCAGCGCCAGCAGCTCGTCCACCCGCCGCTCGATATCGGGCTTGGCCGTCTTCCGGGTCTCGAGGCCGTAGGCCACGTTGCGCGCGACGGTGAGATTCGGGAACAGCGCGTAGGACTGGAACACAATGCCGTAATTCCGCAGCGCCGGCGGCAGCCCTGAGACGTCGCGCCCGGCCATACGGACGACACCGGCATTCTGGCGCTCGAGCCCGGCGATGATCCGCAAGAGGGTGGTCTTCCCACAGCCGCTGGGGCCCAGGAAACAGACGAACTCGCCCGAGCCGACGGACAGCGTGATGTGGTGCAGCGCGACGAACTGGCCGAACTTCTTGGCGATGCCCTCGAGCGCGACGGCGGGCGGGCGAGGGTCAGTGCTGCCCTGCATGACACCCGCCCCGCCCGCCATCGGATGCTCTGGCGCGACCGCTACTTGGCGTAGCGCTTCTGCCACTCGGCGAGGATCCGGTCGCGGTTCTTCGCCGACCACTCGAAGTCGTTGGGGAAGACGACCTTGCTGATATCCTTCGGCAGCCCCTCGGGCACCGGGAAGCCGGGCACGCTCACGGCGGCGAAGAAGTTGGCAACCAGGCGCAGCGAGTCGTCGCTGATCGCCCAGTCGAGGAACTGCTTGGCCGCGGAGTTGTTGGCGCCCTTCTTGGTGAGCGCATTGGCCTCGATCTCGTAGCCCGAGCCTTCCTTGGGCAGCACCATCTCCACCGGCGCGCCCTTTTTCTTCATCTCCATGGCCACATACTCGAACGACACGCCGATGCCGCGCTCGCCCGCTGCCGAGTCCTTGCAGGGCTTGGAGCCCGACTTGGTGTACTCGGCGATGTTCTGGTTCAGCGCGTCGAGGTATTTCCACCCCGCGTCCTCACCCATCCGCTGGAGGATGGAGGCCACGGAGAGATACCCCGTGCCGGACGAGGCCGGGTTCGGCATCACCACTTGGCCCTTATATACGGGCTTGGTGAGATCGGCCCACGAGGCCGGCTTGGGGAGGTTGTGCTTCTTGGCGACCTCGGTATTGAAGCAGAACGCCGACATGAAGATATCGATGCCCACCCAGGACGGCGGATTGGCCTTGTCGCGGAAGAGCGGCTGGATGCGCTCGAGCCCCTTGGGCGCGTAGGGCACGAGCAGCCCCATCTGCTTGAACTGGAGCATATTGGTCGCCGCCACGCCCCAGATGAGGTCGGCCTGCATGTTGTCCTTCTCGGCGACGAATCGCGCGGAGATGTCGCCGGTCGAGAACCGCAGCATCTTGACGTCGAGGTTCGGCAGCGCCTTCTCGTAGGACTTGCGGTACTCCGCGATCTGCTCGTTCTCGATCGCCGTATAGATCACCACGGTCTGCTTCTGGGCCAGCGCGGGCGCGGCGGGCAGCGCGGCCAGCAGGACGGCGGCCAGCGCGAGGCAGGCGGCGCGACGTGCGCGGTTCAGCATACGGACCTCCTTGGAATGAGGGCGGTGGATGCCATGCTTACTGCGCCATGAAGCCGCCGTCGACGATCATCTCGGCCCCGGTCATGAAGGCCGACTCGTCGGAGGCGAGGAAGAGCGCGGCATAGGCGATGTCCCGCGGCTGGCCGATCCGCCCCAGCGGGATCGCCGTCTTGAACTCGGCCCGCAGCGCGTCGTTGAGATACGGCGCCTGGAGCGGCGTCTCGACGATGCCGGGGTGAATGATATTGCAGCGGATATTGTCCTTGGCGAACTGGATGGCCAGGGACTTGTTGAGCGAGATCAGCGCGCCCTTGGCGGCCGTGTAGGCATCCTGCGCCCGCGTGAAGCCCGCGAGCGCGGACACCGAGCCGACCAGCACGATGGAGCCACCGCCGGCGGCCCTCAGGTGCGGGATGCCGTGCTTCGTCACCCAGAACACCGACTTGAGATTGATCGCCATCACGCGGTCCCACTGGGCGCCGTCGGTCTCGAGCACGGAGCGATCCTTATCCTTCCAGAGCACGCCGGCGTTGTTGTAGAGCACATGCAGGCCGCCGAACTCCTTCACGCCCTCCTCGACCATGCGCTGGACGTCCGCTTCCACGGCGACGTCGCCGGCCACGGCCAGGGCGTCGCCGCCCGCCTTCTTCACCAGCGCCACGGTGTCCTCGGCCGCGGCGCGATTGATGTCGCCGACGACGACCCGCGCGCCCTCTTCGGCGAAGAGCAGGGCGCCCTCGCGGCCCATGCCCATCCCGGCCCCCGTGATCAGCGCCACCTTCCCCTTGAGCCTCGACCCCATAACCTTTTCTACTCCGCCCCCTCACCCTGCCCTCTCCCCCTGCGGGGGCGAGGGTTCGAAACTCCCTCTCCCTCTCCCATGGCGCGGGCGAGGGTTCGAAGCCCCCTCACCTGCCCTCTCCCCTCCGGGGGCGAGGGTTCGAAACTCCCTCTCCCAACCTCCCTCTCCCCTCTGGGGAGAGGGTCGGCGTGAGGGGCTCAAATCGCGCAACTTAGATCCGCTCGAAGTGGCGGATCAGCTCCCAATCGGTCACCGACTGGTCGAAGGCCTGCTGCTCGAGCCGCCCGTGCTGGAGGTAATGCTCCACGACCTTGTCGCCGAAGGCCTCGCGCGCCGTCCGCGAGCGCGTCATCTCATCCAGCGCCTCCCGCAGCGTCTTGGGGACCTGCGAGAGCGTCGCGTCTTCGTAGGCATTGCCCTCGTAGATCTTGGGGGGCTTGAGCTTCTTCTCGATGCCGTGCAGCCCCGCCGCGATGGTGGCCGCGAAGGCCATGTACGGGTTAGCGTCGGCGCCGGGGATGCGGTTCTCCACCCGGAAGCTCGAGTTCTCGCCGCAGAGACGAAAGCCGCAGGTGCGGTTGTCCCAGCCGCAGGCGATCCGCGTCGGCGCGAAGGAGCCGGCCTGATAGCGCTTGTAGGCATTGACGGTCGGCGCGTAGAAATAGGCGAACTCGCGGGCCATGGCCATCTGCCCCGCGAGCCAGTGCTGGAAGAGCTCGCTCCCCTGCCGCGAGCCTTTGGCCGCGAAAAGGTTCCTCTTGCCCGCCGGGTCCCACACCGAGGAGTGCAGATGGAAGGAGGAGCCGGCCGAACCCATGTCGTATTTCGCCATGAACGTCACCGAGCAGCCCTGCTGCCAGGCGATCTCCTTGACGCCGTGCTTGTAGAGGACGTGGCGGTCGGCCATCTCGAGCGCTTCCGCATAGCGCAGGTTGATCTCCTCCTGCCCCCGGCCCCACTCGCCTTTGGAGAACTCCACGGGCACGCGGGCCGCTTCCATGTGGTTGCGGATGGCGCGGACCAGCGGCTCCTCCTTTGAGGTCTGGAGGATGTGGTAATCCTCGAGGTAGTTCGACACCGGCGTGAGACCTTGATAGCGCTTGGCGCGGGCCTCGTCGAAGGACTCCTTGAACAGGTAGAGCTCGAGCTCCGACGCGGTCTTGATGAGGAATCCCTGTTTTTTCGCGCGCTCGATCTGCCGCTTCAAGATCCGCCGGGGAGATTCTTCAATGGGCTCGCCCTCCTCGGTGTAGACGTCGCAGAAGAGGAGGGCCGTCTTGGGCAGCCAGGGCACGAGGCGCCAGGTGCCGAGGTCCGGCACCAGCTTCATGTCGCCATACCCGCGCTCCCACGAGGTGAGCTTGAAGCCCGGCAGCGGCTCCATCTCCATGTCCACGGTGAAGAGATAGATGCAGGCGTGAACGCCGTCCTCGAGCACGTGGTCGAGGAAGTAGCGCCCCACCACGCGCTTGCCCATGAGCCGCCCCAGGCCGTCGGGGAACACCGTGAGCACGGTGTCCACGTCGCCCTTGCGAATCAGGGACTCGAGGCCTTTCGGATCGGCGCGCTCTTCAGGCACTCAACAGCCTCCCGTGAGGGCAGCGGAGGTCACCACAGCGCTGCGTGGATTGAAAGCGCCGCAATCTTAGCGGGGATCGTGGCGAGGGGCAAGCCCCGGCTACTGTCCGCTCAACTGGATGGGCACCGGGGGAATCAACAGGATCAAGAGAATGAGGCACACGACTCCCACCGCGTACCGGCGAGAAGACAGCGGGGTCAAGTCGTCGAGCGGCGGCGCGTGGTGGAAGCCGATCAGAAGGAAGACGAGCATCGCGAAGACGATCCAATTCATCGACTGCGCCACCACGCCGAGCAGGAGCAGCGAGACGAAGGTGCCCAGAGAGACGTTACGGTGGTGACGCCCGAAGAGGGCATACGCGATCCGGCCGCCGTCGAGCTGGCCGACCGGGATGAGATTGAGCGCGGTGACGAACAGCCCGACCCAGCCGGCCAGGGCAATGGGGTGGACGAAGATGTCCATGCCCTGGGGAATGGAGCCGAAGACCAGCCAGGTGAAGAAGCGCATCAGCAGCGAATCGCCGAACTGCATGCCTCCGCCCGGCGGCATCGCGCCCACGCGCGACCACGTGAGGCCGAGCCACAGCGCCAGCAGCGCGACGACCAGCCCGGCCAGCGGTCCGGCCACCGCGATGTCGAAGAGCGAATTCCGATCCCGGGCCGGCGAGCGCATGCGAATCACCGCGCCCAGCGTTCCAAAGATGAAAATGGGCGGCGGCGCCGGAATGAAGTACGGCAGGCTCACCGAGGCGCCATAATGGCGCGCCGTGAAGTAGTGCCCGAACTCGTGCGTGCCCAGAATCGCCAACAGCGTGAAGGCAAACGGTACGCCGTCGAGCAGCTTCCCGGGCTCCACCAGCGGGTTGAACGTGAGGAACGGGAACGACGGGGAAAAGAAGTAGCCGGCCGCCAGCGTCGACAGCACCGTCAGCAGGAAGAGCACGACATTGACGCGGATGCTGGAGGTGTCCACGACATCCGCCAGCGGCAGCGCCCGAATCCAGGTCACGTCGCCTTCGCGGCCGAGAAAGGGCGTATAGCCGAATGGCTTGAAGCGTGCCTCAAGGAGCCGGAGCGCGCGGGCCGGCTCCATCCGCAGCTCGCCGCCCCAGCAGATGGCGGCGCCCCGCAGCTCCTGCGCGCGGACGACGAAGAGGTCCTCGACGTTCCGTCGCAGCGCGTCCTCGGTCACGAGCAGCGCGTCGGGCGGAATCCCGCTCACGGTGTAGCGCGCGGCCTGCTGACGGAACGGCCAGAGCCTCATGCTCGAAGGTTACCACATGGCCAGCGCGGCCACGGCGCGGCGGGCCGCCGGCAATCCTCCTTCGAGGTATACGACGGCCAGCACCGCCTCGAGCGCGGTGGCGAGCACCGATTCCTTCGCGCGCCCTCCCATCGCGTCTTCCCCGCGGCCGAGCCGGAGATGCGCGCCGAGTCCGATCCGCGCGGCCCAGATCGCCAGGTTCGCGCCCGACACGAGCTCGGCGCGCCGGGGCGTCAGGACCCCGACCGGGGCCGAGGGCTCCGTTTCGAGCAACCGCGCGGCCACGACCAGCCCGAGCACGGCATCGCCCAGCAGGGCCAGCCGCTCATTGTCCCGGCAGTCGGGATGCTCGTTGACGTAGGAGCGATGCGTGAGCGCATCGAGCAGGAGGCTGTGATCCAGGAAGGCGTGACCGAGGCGCGGCCCGAGGGCGTCGAGCGGGTCCGGCGCGGCGGTCAACTACGCGCGGTACTTCTTGAAAGCGAGCGTGGCGTTGGTCCCGCCGAAGCCGAAGGCGTTGGAGAGCGCCACCTCGACGTCCTGCTTGCGGGCCTGGTTCGGCACGTAATCGAGATCACAGTCCGGGTCGGGCTTCTCGTAGTTCATGGTCGGCGGCAGGATCCCGTGATGGATGGCCAGGACGGTCGCGATGGCCTCGACGCCGCCGGCGGCGCCCAGGAGATGGCCCGTCATGGACTTGGTGGACGACACGGCCAGCTTCCGGGCATGCTCGCCGAACACGCGCTTGATCGCGAGGGTCTCGAACTTGTCATTGTAGGGCGTGGAGGTGCCGTGGGCGTTGATATAGCCCACCGCCGAGCCGCCCAGGCCGGCATCCCGCAGCGCCGCGTCCATGGCGCGCGCCGCGCCGTCGCCTTCGGGATCGGGCGCGGTCATGTGGTGAGCGTCGCCCGTCATGCCGTAGCCGACAACCTCGGCATAGATGCGGGCGTCGCGCCCGACCGCGTGCTCCAGCGCCTCGAGGACCAGCAGGCCGCCGCCCTCGCCGCAGACGAAGCCGTCCCGGTCCGCGTCGAAGGGGCGCGAGGCCTTGGTCGGCTCCTCATTGCGCGTGGACATGGCCTTCATCTGGCAGAAGCCGGCGATGGTCAGCGGCAGGATGATGGCCTCCGCGCCGCCGGCGATCATCACGTCGGCGTCGTCGCGTTGGATGATCTTCATGGCGTCGCCGATGGCGTGGTTGCCGGTGGCGCAGGCGGTGACGACGGACGAGTTGGGCCCCTTGGCGCCGAACCGCATCGAGATCACGCCCGAGGCCATATTGATGATGATCATCGGCACGAAGAAGGGCGAGACGCGGTCCATCCCGCGCGCCTTCAGGATGTCGTACTGCTCCAGCAGGGTCCCGATGCCCCCGATGCCCGAGCCCACGAGCACGCCGAAGCGCGCGCCGTCCACCGCGTCCACCTTGAGGTCGGCGTCCTCGACGGCCATGACCGCGCAGGCGATCGCGTACTTGAGGAAGGGATCGAACTTGCGGTCGTCCTTCTTGTCGATGTACTTGAGCGGCTCGAAGCCGCGCACCTCGCCCGCGATGCGCGTGGGATAGCCGGTGGTGTCGAAGCGCGTGATCGGCCCGATCCCGGACTTGCCCGCGATCAGAGCGGCCCAGAACTCCTCGGCCGTGTTCCCGACCGGGGTGACGGCGCCGACTCCGGTGACGACGACCCGTTTCATCTCCGCCCGGCGCGCTCCGCGCGTATGCCCCTCACTGATTCTCTTTGATGTAGTTGATGGCGTCCCCGACGGTCACGATCTTCTCGGCGTCTTCGTCGGGAATCTCGAGGTCGAACTCCTCCTCGAAGGCCATCACCAGCTCGACGGTATCAAGAGAGTCGGCGCCGAGGTCCTCGATGAACTTCGCGTTGGGGTTGACCTCGTCCTCTTCGACCCCGAGCTGCTCGCAGATGATTTCCTTCACCCGCTCTTCGACCGGCTTCGCCATGAAGGCCTCCTGACTTCGGATGAACTGAGCCGCCGCCCCCTCGGTTGCCCGAGGACTGCCGTTGACTACATGTACAGTCCGCCGTTCACGTGGATCGTCTGGCCGGTGATGTAGGCCGCGCCGTCGCCCGCCAGGAACCGCACCATCTCGGCGACCTCGCGCGCGACGCCGATGCGCTTGAGCGGCACCTGGTCGAGCAGCGCCTGGCGCGCCTCCGCCGGCACCGTGGCAGTCATGTCGGTATCGATCAGGCCGGGCGCCACGGCATTGACCAGGATGTTCCAGTGCGCCAGCTCACGCGCGGCGGCCTTCGTCAGCCCGATCACCCCGGCCTTCGCCGCCGAGTAGTTCACCTGGCCCGCGTTGCCCATCGCGCCGGCCGTGGAGGTGATATTGATGATTCGCCCGCTCTTCTGGCGCATCATCACCTTCCCCGCGGCTCGCGTCATCAGGAAGACGCCGCGCAGATTGACGTCCAGCACCTGGTCCCAATCGTCGTCCTTCATCCGGACCAGCAGCTGATCGCGCGTCATGCCGGCATTGTTGACCAGCACGTCGATGCGCCCGAATCGCTCTTTCGCCGCGTCGACCAGGCGATCGCAGTCCTCCCGCTTGGCCGCGTCGGCGGCGATGCCGAGCGCTGCAACTCCGAGCGCCTCCAACTCTTTGACGGCCGCGTCCAGCCGGCCCGCATCGCGCCCAGAGACTACCATGGAGGCCCCGTCCTCTGCCAGCAACCGCGCGCTCGCGAGGCCGATTCCGCGGGTGCCGCCCGTGATCAAGGCGACGCGGCCGGCCAGGGCCTTGGTGCCCGTCACGCCGCGCCTCCGGGAGCCAGGCTCGCCAGGGCCTTGTCGAGCGATGCCGGATCCTCGACCGGCAGGCCGCCGACCCCCTCGAGCGTGCGCTTAAGCAGTCCGGTGAGCACCCGACCCGGCCCCACTTCGAGGAAAGCGCCCGCGCCTTCGCGTGACAGCCGCTCGAGACAGTCGGTCCATCTCACGGGGCTCGCCACCTGGCGGACGAGGAACGGTTTGACGTCCTCCACGGAGGTCGTCACGCCGGCATCCACGTTGCGGACGATGGGAAACCTGGGCGCGCTCACCGCTACTCTCTCCAGCTCGGCGGCAAGCCGGTCCGCGGCGGGCTTCATGAGCGCCGAGTGGAAGGGCGCGCTCACGGGCAGCAGCACGCTCTTCTTGCCTCCGCGCTCGGCCGCCGTCTTCACCGCGCGCTCGACCGCGGTCCGGTGTCCCGCGATCACGATCTGACCGGGCGAGTTGATATTGGCTACTCCCACCACTTCGCCCTGAGCGGCCTCGATGCAGACCTGCTCGGCCGTGGGCAGATCCACGCCCAGCAGGGCCGCCATGGCGCCCGTGCCCACGGGCACGGCATCCTGCATGAACTCCCCGCGCTTGCGCACCAGCTTCACCGCGTCGGCAAACCGCAGCGCGCCCGCCACCACCAGCGCCGAGTACTCGCCGAGGCTATGGCCGGCCGCCAGCTGAGGCGCAATGCCCCGCTCGGCCAATGCCGCCGCCGCCGCGACGCTTGCGGTCAGCAGCGCGGGTTGCGCATTGGCGGTGAGCGTCAGCTCCTCCTCCGGCCCGTCGAAGCAGAGCCGCGACAGGGCAAAGCCCAACGCCGCATCCGCTTCCTTCCAGACGGCGGCGGCGCTCTTGGAGGACTCGGCGAAGGCCCGCCCCATGCCGACGGCCTGGGAGCCTTGCCCCGGGAAGAGAAAGGCGATCTTCACGACTACCAGCGGAGGAGCGCCGCCCCCCAGGTGAAACCGCCGCCGAAGGCCGCCATCAATACCAGATCGCCGGATGAGATGCGCTTGGTGGCCAAGGCCTCCTCGAGCGCGACATAGACGGACGCCGCGCCGGTATTGCCGTAGCGATCCACGTTGATGAGCACGCGCTCCATGGGCAGCTTGAGCCGCTTCACGGCGGCCTCGATGATGCGGAGGTTGGCCTGGTGCGGGATGAACAGCGCGAGGTCGTCCACCGTGACGCCGTTGCGGGTCAGGATCTTCTCAGCGCACTCGCCGAACATGCGCACCGCCACCTTGAAGACCTCGTTGCCCTTCATCCGGGCATAGTGCATGCGATGCTCGACGGTCTCGTGGCTCGCCGGATTGCGGGAGCCGCCCGCCGGCTGAATGAGCAGATCGCCATAGCGACCGTCGGAGTAGAGGTCGGTGTCGATGATGCCAGAGTCGTCGCCGGAGGCGCGCAGCACCGCGGCGCCCGCGGCGTCGGCCAGCAGGATGCACGTGCCCCGATCGGTGTAGTCGGTGAGGCGCGAGAGGCATTCGGCGCCGATGCAGAGCACGGTGCGGTACTTGCCCGTCTGCACGTACTGGGCGCCGATGGACAGGCTGTAGATGGACCCCGCGCAGGCGGCATAGACATCCACCGAGCCGGCATTGCGGCAGCCGAGCTGATGCTGGACGAGGTTCGCCGTGGTGGGGAAGTTCATGTCGCCCATCGTGGTGCCGACGACGATGAAGTCGATTTCGGCCGGCTCGACGCCGGCCCGCTCCATTGCCTGCTGGGCCGCCTTGATGGCCAGGTCCGAGGTGGCTTCGCTCTCGTCGGCCACGTGGCGCTCGCGGATGCCCGTCCGCTGGACGATCCACTCGTCCGATGTTTCGACCATTTTCTCGAGATCGTGGTTCGTGAGGATCCGCTTCGGGGCGTAGGCGCCGACGCCGATGATGCGGGCCCGGATCATTCGCGGCCTCCCTCCCGCCCTTCGGCCAGCACGGCTTCGGCCTCGAGGGCGGTCTTGATGTGCTCGTTGACGTCGTTGCGAACCCAGTCGGCGGCCACGCGCACGGCGTTCTTGATCGCCTTCACCGGCGAGGCGCCGTGGCAGATGATCGACGCGCCGTTGATGCCGAGCAACGGCGCCCCACCCATCTCGGTGTAGTCCACGCGCTTCTTGATCCGCCCGAAGGCGCGCTTGGACAAGGCCGCGCCCGCGATCGAGAGCACGTCGCGCGTCAGCTCCTCGCGGATCATGGCCGTGAGCATCTCGGCCAGGCTCTCGGCCACCTTGAGGCAGACATTGCCCGTGAATCCATCGGTCACGACCACGTCGCAGCGCCCGTTGAAGATGTCGCGCCCTTCGACATTGCCGATGAAGTTCAGCGAGGAGCCGCGCAGCTCTTCGAAGGCCTCCTTGGTGAGCTCATTGCCCTTGCCCTCTTCCTCGCCGACCGACAGCAGGCCGACGCGCGGATTGTCCCGGCCGATGATGTCGCGGGAGTAGACGTGCCCCATCACGGCGAACTGGAAGAGATGGCGGGGCTTGGGATCCACGTTGGCGCCGGCGTCGATGAGAATGGTGTAGCCGCCGAGGCTCGGCATCGCGGCCGCGATGGCGGGCCGATCCACGCCCGGCAGCACGCCCAGCACGAACATGCCGAGCGCCATGGCCGCGCCGGTATTGCCGGCCGAGACGAGGGCATTGCACTCGCCCTCCTTGACCAGCTCGGCGGCGACGCGCAGGGAAGAGTCGCGCTTGCGCCGGAGCGCCTGGGACGGAGACTCGGCCATGCCCACCACCTGCGAGGCGTGGCGTAAGGTGATGGGCAGATCCTGGGCCTTGAGGCGGATAATCTCACGCTCGATGGCCGTCCGGTCGCCCACGAGCACCGAGGCGAGATTGAACTCGCGGCACGCGGACACGGCGCCCTCGACCACGACGGCGGGGCCGAAGTCGCCGCCCATGGCGTCGATCGCGATTTTCATGACGCGATCTTCATTGAGGGAGGGCCGTGAGAGGCGCCCGGAAGGAGACAGCTACGCGCCCTCGACTGCGATAACTTCGCGTCCTTTGTAGAACCCGCAGTGCGGGCACACCTGGTGGGGCTGCTTGATCTCGCGGCACTGGGGGCAGACGGACCGCGTGGGCGCCACCATCTTGTAGTGGGTGCGGCGCTTGCGGCCTCGGGTCTTGGAGTGGCGTCGTTTGGGCAGCGGCATTGGTTGCGGGCTCCTATCTAGACCGCTCGGCCCACGCCTTCAGCGCCGCCCACCGCGGATCGGGGGCCTTCGCCTCGCACGTACAAGCCGTCACGTTCCGGTTACTGCCGCAGATCGGACACAGCCCTCGGCAATCCTCGCGGCAGAGAGGCTTCATCGGCAGGCCGAGCGTCGTCTCGGTCTCCACCAGGGCTGTCAGGTCGAGGAGCCCATTCTGGTACACGTCGGTCTCGAGATCTTCGCTCCCAAGCTCACGCTCTTCGCCTCGTCCCTGGGGCGCCGGAACGAAGCGCGCGTCCACCATCGGCTCGACGGCAACCGCGTAAGGCTCCAGGCACCGGCCGCAGTACTGCGGCACAGTCGCCTCCAGGCGACCAGTCACGAAGACCGTGTCGCCGTCTTTCTCCACCTTTAAGGAGAGATCCCGCAAAGTCCAGGAGGGATCCAGGAAGGGGCGCGGGAACTCCGTCACGCCCTCGATCTGGAGCCCTTCCTCGGGAATCTCGGAGACCCGGATGACCATCCCGGAACCTTATCTAACCTCAAGTCAATTAAAGCCTTTTCTCAGAACCGGGTCAGTATATGCGCGTGGGCGGAAGCTTGTCAACTCAAAAGGCCCTCTCGAGGCCCCCTTGCTTGACGCTCCGCGAGGCGACTGCTAGCATTCGAGCGGGGAGAGCATAAGCCAATGGGTAACATGCTCAAGACCGCGGTGCTGCTGGCCGCGCTCACCGCGCTTCTCGTGCTGATCGGGGATTTCCTGGGTGGAGCTCAGGGCATGGTCGTGGCCTTCGTATTCGCCCTGCTCATCAACTTCGGCAGTTACTGGTTCTCCGACCGCATCGTCCTGGCGATGTACGGCGCCCAGCCCGTGGACGAAGCCGCCGCGCCGGAGATCTACCGCGTGGTCCGCACGCTCACAACCCGCGCCGGCTTGCCTATGCCGCGCGTGTACGTCATCCCGGAAGACACCCCGAACGCGTTCGCGACGGGGCGTAACCCCTCCCATGCCGCGGTGGCGGTGACCCAGGGCATCCTCCGTATCCTGAGCGAGGACGAGCTCGAGGGCGTGCTCGCCCACGAGCTGTCCCATGTCAAGAACCGGGATACGCTCACGATGACCCTGGCCGCCACGCTGGCCGGCGCCGTCACCATGGTGGCGCGCATGGCGGGCTACGCCGCCATGTTCGGGGGACGCCGGAGCGACGACGAGGACTCGGGTGGCGGCGCGATCGGCGCGATCGTGATGATGATCGTGGCGCCCATCGCGGCCATCTTGATCCAGCTGGCGATCTCGCGCGCGCGCGAGTTCCAGGCCGACGCCAGCGGCGCGCGCATGGCCGGGCGGCCGTGGGGCTTGGCCAAGGCGCTCGAGAAGCTGGAGATCGCCTCCAAGCTGTCGCCCATGGACGCCAGCCCCGCCACCGCTCATCTGTTCATCGTCAATCCGCTCCGAGGAGCCGGCGGGCTGAGCGTCTTGTTCTCGACGCATCCTCCGATCGAAGAGCGTATCGCCCGGCTCCGCGCGATGAGTCTCTAGTCCGGACGGGTGGGTTGAGCGGGCTCCGCGAGGGGAGACACCATGCCGTCTCCCCTCTTTCGGTGATATGATTTCCGCGAGTCGCCTCCGAAAGTCCTTTGGGCGGACCGTCGTCCTCGAGGACCTCTCGCTCGACGTCGCTGCTGGCCAGTGCGTTGCGCTCCTGGGCCCCAATGGCTCAGGAAAGACGACGCTCCTGCGCATCCTGGCCACGGTGCTGCGCCCGAGCGGCGGCACGCTCAGCCTGGACGGCGTGGACGCGATCAAGCGGCCCGAGGCCGCGCGCGCCATCGTTGGAGTCGTGGGCCATGGCTCGTGGGTGTACGAGGACTTGACGGCGCTGGAGAACCTCCGCTTCTGGACCGCGATGCGAGGGAGCAGCGCGTCGTCCGCCCGGCTTCAAGGGACGCTGCAGCAGCTGGATCTCGACGCCGTGAGCCACGAGCGCGCGCGGACGTTCTCCGCCGGCATGAAGCGGCGGCTGGCGCTGGCGCGCGCCGCGCTGAGCGACGCGCGGATCCTGCTGCTCGACGAGCCGTTTACGGGGCTCGACCGGCAGGGGCGGAAGTGGCTCGGCGAGTTCCTGTACCAGTTCAAGGCCGGAGGGGGCACGGTGGTCCTGGCAACGCACAGCTTTTCGGGCGGCCTCGACGTCGCTGACCGGATCGCCATCCTGTACGGCGGCCGGTTCGCGTTGGACCGGCCGGCGGCCGAGCTGTCCTGGGACGAGCTCCACCGCCTCTACGACGACATCACGGGTGGGGACGCGAGGTAGTTCGGATGAGCGCTTGCGCGAAGGAGCCTAACCGCCGCGTGATCACTTCCACAGTAAGGCGAGCTGAATGAGCCAGTACGCGAGACGCACGTGGGTTGTTCTCTGGAAGGACCTGCTCACCGAGCGCCGGTCCAAAGAGAACCTCAATGCCCTCTTCTTCTTCTCGCTCCTGCTGCTCTTCCTGTTCCAGTTCGCGCTGGGCCCGGATCGACGAAGCCTGGAGGCTGCGCTGCCGGGCCTGCTCTGGCTGGGGTTCATCCTCGCGGGCCTGCTGGGGCTCGGGCGCAGCTTTATCGCCGAGCGCGACAACGACTGCTGGGAGGGGCTGCTGCTCACGCCCGGCGACAAATCCGCCATCTACCTCGGCAAGCTGCTGGGCAACTTCGTCCTGATGGCGGTGGTGGAGCTGGTGCTGCTGGCGCTCTTCGGCTTCTTCTTCGGCGTGGCGCTCGGGCCGGTCGCGGCCCCGCTGGCATTGGTGCTGCTGCTGGGCACGACCGGGCTCGCCGCCGTCGGCACGCTCTTCGCCGCCATCACGGCCCAGCTGCGGGCGCGGGAGCTGCTCTTCCCCGTGCTGCTGCTGCCCGCCCAGGTCCCGATCCTGCTGGCCGCCGTGAGCGCCACCGACGCCGCGCTCAACGGAACACCGCTCGCCGAGGCGGCGCATTGGCTCAAGCTGCTGGCGGGCGCCGACCTCGTCTACATCGTGATCGGGCTGCTCACATTCGAATTCATCATCGAGGGATAAGGAGGAGGCATCGTGAGGCGGGTGCTCGGCTGGCTGGCGCTGATCGGCGTCGTCGCAGGGCTGGGCGCGGGCTTTGCCTATGCCCCGCGCGAGGTCGTGCAGGGCAATGTCCAGCGCATCATGTACCTGCACGTGCCGTCGGTGCTCACCGCCTACCTGGCCTTCGCCCTGGTGCTTGTGGGCAGCATCGTCTACCTCGCGACACGGCGGGCGGCCTGGGACCGGCTGGCCGCCTCGGCGGCGGAGCTCGGCGTGCTCTTCACCGGCATCACCATCGTGTCGGGCTCCATCTGGGGCCGGCCGACCTGGGGCACGTGGTGGACGTGGGACGCGCGACTGACGTCCACCGCAGTGCTCTTCATCGTCTATGTCGGCTATCTGCTGCTGCGGGCCATGATCGAGGACCCCGACGCGCGCGCCCGCTCCGCCGCCGTGGTCGGCATCGTCGGCGCAGCCAATATGCCCATCGTCCACTTCTCGGTCAAATGGTGGCGCGCGCTCCATCAGCCCTCCACCATCCTGGGACCGGAGCCCTCGCCGATCTCTCCAGAGATCCGACTGGCCCTGCTGCTCAATTGGATCGCTCTCACCCTGGTCTTCGCCTACTTCCTCTCGCGCCGGCTGGAGATCGCGCGGCTGGAAGCGGAAGGTGCCCCGTGAGCCCCATGCCCGACAACTGGAGCTACGTCGTGGCGGCCTATGGCCTTGCTGCCGTGGCGCTGTTCGGCTACTGGCGCTACCTGAGCGCGCGGGCTCGGATGCTCGCCGAGCGGAAACAAGCGGAGAGGCGCGCGCCGTGAACCGCCGAGTCAAGTTCATCGCCGGCGGCCTGATCATCGTTGCCGCGCTCGGGTATCTCGTCTATGCCGGCGTGAGCCAATCCATGGTCTATTTCGTGACGCCGAGCGAGCTCCAGGCCGCCCCGGTCTCGGGCAAGGCGTACCGCCTCGGCGGAATGGTCGAGCGGGGCTCGCTCAAGTGGGAGCCGAAGACCCTGAACCTGTCGTTCACGCTCTCTGACGGCCAGGCCTCGGTGCCCGTGCGCCACCGCGGAGCGCCGCCCGATCTCTTCGCCGAGGGCCGTGGCGCCGTGGTCGAAGGCACGTGGAGTGGCGAGGGCTTCTTCAAGGCCTCGCTCATCCTCGCGAAGCATTCGGAAGAGTACAAGGCGCCGCACGACTCGAGCCAGACCGGCTACAAAGAGCTCCTAAAGACCCTGAGAAAGGACTCGAGCGATGAGACGAAGCCCCGATAAGGCCCTCGCGCGAGGCAGTTCGAATGAGCCCTTGGGCGAAGGAGCCCAACCGCAACCTAATGTCTTCCACATTCAGGCGAGATAAATGATTCCGGAGCTGGGATACGCCGCAACGGTCGCGGCGCTGGCGCTGGCGCTCTTCGGATGCATCGCGGCGACGGTGGGCGCGAGCACGGAGCGGCACGCCCTGGTCGTGTCTTCCGAGCGCGCCGCGATCGGCGTCTGGCTGCTCGTGACCGCCTGCATGCTCCTGCTGGTCTACGCCTTCCTCACCTTCGACTTTTCCGTCCGGTATGTGGCGAGCAATACCAACCGCGGAACGCCTTTCTACTACCGGATCACGGCGCTCTGGGGCTCGCTCGAGGGCTCCATCATCCTGTGGACGTGGATGCTGAGCCTCTACACCCTCATCGTCGTGGTTCAGTACCGGCGCCGCCAGCCGAGCTTCTACCCCTGGGTGCTGGCGGTGATGCTCGGCGTGGCGGCCTTCTTCCTGCTCGTGATGACCATCCCGGCGCCGCCCTTCGATCGGCTGACGCCTGTTCCCGCGGACGGGCGCGGCTTGAACCCCCTGCTCGAGGACTCGGGGATGATCACCCACCCCGTGGCGCTCTACCTCGGCTTCACCGGCTTCACGGTGCCCTTCGCCTTCGCGATGGCAGCGCTCATCATCGGGCGGACGGGGGACGAGTGGATCACGATCACGCGCCGCTGGACCATCGTCGCCTGGTATTTCCTCTCCCTCGGGCTGCTCATCGGGGGCTGGTGGAGCTACCACGTGCTCGGCTGGGGCGGCTATTGGGCCTGGGATCCGGTGGAGAACGCGGCCTTCATGCCCTGGCTCACCGGCACGGCATTCCTGCACTCGGTCATGATCCAGGAGCGCCGGCGCATGCTCAAGCTCTGGAACCTGACCCTGATCATCCTCACGTTCGGGCTCACGCTGTTCGGAACCTTTCTCACGCGGTCGGGTATCATCGGCTCGGTCCACGCCTTCACCCAAGGCTCCGTCGGCCAGTTCTTCCTGGGCTTCCTGGCGCTCGGCATGCTGGGCGCGTTCTCGCTGCTGGCATGGCGGCTGGATCGGCTCCGAGCGCATTCCGAGCTCGACTCCGTGCTCTCCCGGGAGTCGGCGTTCCTGCTGAACAATCTCTTCCTCGTGGCCGCCGCCTTCACGGTGTTCTTCGGCACGGTCTTCCCGCTGATCTCCGAGGCCGTGAAGGGCGTCAAGGTGAGCGTGGGCGCGCCCTTCTTCAACCTCGTCAATATCCCGATCTTCCTGAGCCTGCTCTTCCTGATGGGCATCGGGCCGCTCATCGCCTGGCGACGGGCCTCGGCGGAGAACCTCAAGCGCAACTTCCTCGTCCCGGTGGCCGCGGGCATCATCGCGGCGGCCGTGCTGCGCCTGCTCGGCGTGGGCAATGCTCTGGTGCTCGCGTGCCTGGGGCTCGTGGTCTTCGTGACCGGCACGATCGTCCTCGATTTCTATCGCGCGTCGCGGGCGCGATTGCGCACGGGCGACGGCTGGCTCGAAGCCAGCTGGGGCCTCCTGCACCGCCAGAACCGCCGCTACGGCGGCTTCATCATCCACCTGGGCATCCTCGTGATCGCCGTGGGCGTGGCGGGCTCGCAGGCCTGGTCGGTGCAGACCGAGACCTCGCTCGAGCGGGGCCAGAGCATGGAGCTGGCCGGCTATCAAATCCGCTTCGACGGGCTCGAGCCCTCAGAGGAGTCGAACCACTTCAAGGTCACGGCGGCCTTCGCGGTGTCCAACGGGCATCGGGCGGCGACGATGCTTCATCCGGCCAAGAAGTTCTACCCGCAGGAGCAGACGCCGATTGCGGCCGTGGACTACCGGCTGGGGCTGATCGAGGATCTCTATCTGGTTCTGGGCGACTTTGCCGAAGACGGCTCGCACGCGACGATCAAGGTGCAGGTCAACCGCATGGTCTCCTGGCTCTGGATCGGTGGGCTCGTCCTGACATTGGGCGCCGCCCTCGCGATTCTGCCCGAGAGGAGGAAGCCGGCATGAGCGCGCGCGGGCTCCGCTGGATCATCCCGCTGGCCGTGGTGCCCGTGCTCATCCTGCTCGGCTACGCCTTCAAATTGAATCCGCGCGAGGTCCCCTCGCCGCTCATCGGCAAGCCGGCGACCAAATTCTCGCTCAAGGCCTTCGACGGCAGCGAGATCTCGCTGGAACGGCTGCGCGGCAAGGTGGTGCTCGTGAACTTCTGGGCCTCGTGGTGCTATCCGGCCTGCTACGAGGAGGCCCCGGCGCTGGAGCGGGGCTGGCAGGCCTTCAAGGACCGCGGCGTGGTGGTCATCGGTATCAATATCCAGGACAAGGAAGAGCCCGCCCGGAAATTCCTGAAAGAGTTCGCCCACAGCTTTCCCAATGCGCCCGATCCGTCAGGCCGCGTCTCGGTGGACTACGGCGTCTATGGCGTGCCCGAAACCTTCTTCATCGACCGGGCCGGCAATGTGCGCTACAAGCACGTCGGCGCGCTGACCGACGCGATTTTCAAAGAGCAGGCCGAGAAGCTCCTCGCGGAGCGCCAATGAGCCGCGCGCTGGCTCTGGGGATCGCGTTGCTGACCCTGGCCCTGCCCGCATGGGCCGCGCCGGTGGACGAGGAGCAGGTGCGGGAGATCGGCTCGCAGCTTCGCTGCGTTGTCTGCCAGAGCATGTCCGTGGCAGATTCACCCTCGGAGACGGCGCGCCAGATGCGCGAGATTATCCGCGAGCGGCTGGCGGCCGGTGACAATCCGGAGCAGGTCAAGGCCTATTTCGTCGACAAGTACGGCCTCTGGATCCTGCTGGCACCGCCCCGCCAGGGCTTCAACCTGCTCGTCTGGGTCGTGCCGTTCGCGGGGCTGGGGATCGGGCTCGTCCTGGTGGTCCTGCTCGTCAGGCGCTGGAGCCGGCAGGCGCGCGCGTCCGCGCCTCCGGCGGGGCCGGTCGATCCCGCCATGCACGAGCGGATCAAGCGTGAGATGTCGGAACGTCAACCGTGACTTCGCTCGGCTGGGTGACGATCACCGCGGTGGCACTGCCCGCGCTCGCCATCGCGGTATGGCCGGCGCTCAGAGCCGGCCGCGCCAAGGCGCCGCACGGCGCCGCGACCGCGGCCGATGACCGGGGCCTCGAGCTCGGCGAGGAAAAGGACGCGATCTTCCGCGCGCTCAAGGAGCTCGAGTTCGATCACGAGGCCGGCCACCTCTCCGACGACGATTACCGCGCGCTCCGGGATCGCTATGAGAATCGCGCCGCTCAAATTCTCACCGCGCTCGACGCGCTCGGCCCCGCGCGCGCGCCGAGCGGCCGGGGGGCGGAGCCGGTGGCGGCGCCCGCGCGGCGTCCCTGGACCCGGCATCCCGCGACGCTCACCGCCGGCGCCGTCGTGCTGCTGATCTTCGGCATCGTCATCGGCGCCGGCGTCTCCCGCTTCACTGAGCCCGAGCGGACGGCGGCGCCGCCGGCGCCGGCAGCCGGCTCGCCGGTGGGTCCCCCGACCATGGCGTTCGAGCCCGGCAAGCCCATTCCGCCGGAGATTCTGGACGGGATGCTGCGCGCGGCTCGGCAGAGCCTCAACGAGGGGCACTACTCCGAAGCCATCGCCGCCTACCAGGCGGTGCTCAAGCGCGATCCGAAGAACGTCGACGCCATGACCCACCTGGGCCTGATCGTGGCGATCGGCGGCCATGCCGACTCGGCGCTCGAGACGTTCAACAAGGTGATCGCCATCGATCCCCGCTATCCGCCGGTCTACCTCTACCGCGGAGAAGTGCTCTTCGAGGTCAAGCACGATTATCCGAGCGCGATCCAGTCCTGGGAGCGTTTTCTCGCCCTCGTTCCGAAGGGTGAGGACCATGATCGCGTCGTCGCGCTCGTCGCACAGGCGCGGAGCAAGCAGGGCGCCCGCTAAGACCGCTTCCCGCTGCAGGCTCCTGCCGGGCGATGCTATCCTGAGCGCATCCATGACCAAGCAGGCCGACGCCGCCGCCCGAATCGACGAGCTCCGCGAGGCCATCCACCGGCACAACTATCTCTACTACGTCGAGAACCGTCCGGAGATCTCCGATGCCGAGTACGACCGGCTCTGGCAGGAGCTGGTCGCCCTCGAGCAGGCACATCCCGAGCTGGTCACCTCGGACAGTCCGACGCAGAGCCCCGGCGGCCGTCGCGCCGAGGCCTTCGCCCCTGTCGAGCACCTCGTGGCCATGCTCTCGCTGGACAATGCTACGAGCCCGGAGGACCTCCGCGAGTTCGAGGCGCGTATCCGCCGCGCGCTGCCGCACGCCAAGCTCGATTTCGTCTGCGAGCCCAAAGTCGACGGGCTCGGCGTGGCGCTGCTCTACGAGCGCGGCCGGTTCACGCGCGGCGCCACGCGCGGCGACGGGCGGATCGGTGAGGACATCACCCAGAATCTGCGCACCATCAAGGCCATCCCGTCGACGCTGCACGGACCGCTCAAGGAGGCCAAGCGCCTCGAAGTGCGCGGCGAAGTCTACATGCCGCGCGAGGCCTTCGCCAAGCTCAATGCTGCGCTCGAAGAGGCGGGCGAGACGACCTTCTCGAATCCCCGCAACGCGGCTGCAGGCGCCGCGAGGCAGAAGGATCCCAAGATCACCGCCACCCGGCCGCTCGATATCGTCCTCTACCACGTGAGTGTCCTCGAGCCGGCGATGTTCGCATCGCACTGGGAGCGGCTGGAGGCCCTCAAGAAGAGCGGCTTTGCCGTGAATCCGCGCTCTGAGCGGTGCCGCGACATCGACGCGGTGATCGCCTATTGCCAGCGCCTCGAGGCCGAGCGGGACCAATTGGCCTACGAGGCCGACGGCGCCGTCGTGAAGGTCAACGACCTGGAGCAGCAGCGACGGCTCGGCGCGACGGCCCATCATCCCCGCTGGGCCATCGCCTACAAGTTCGCCGCGCGCCAGGCGACCACCCGCGTCCTGGGCATCACGATCAATGTCGGCAAGACGGGCGCCCTCACGCCCGCCGCGCAGCTCGAGCCCGTCGAGCTGGCCGGCGTCACCATCAGCAATGTGAGCCTGCACAACGAGGACGAGGTGCGGAAGAAGGACGTGCGCATCGGTGACACCGTGCTGATCGAGCGCGCCGGCGACGTCATCCCCTACCTCGTTCAGGTGATCACGGCCAAGCGCCCGCCGGGCGCCAAAGCCTTCCACATGCCGACGCACTGTCCGGCCTGCGGCGGCGCCGCGTTCAGGCCCGAAGGCGAAGCCATCTGGCGCTGCACCAATAGCGCCTGCCCCGCCCAGCTCAAGGAGCGCCTCTTCCACTTCGGCTCTCGCCGCGCCATGGACATCGAGCACCTGGGCGAGATGGTGGTCGGCCAGCTCGTGGACCGCGGCATGGTGAAAGACTTCGCCGACCTCTACGGGCTCACCGTCGAGGAGCTGGCCGGGCTCGAGCGGCTGGCCAAGAAGTCGGCGCGCAATCTTTACGACGCCATCCAGGGCTCGAAGACGCGCGGGCTCTCCCGCCTGCTCAATGGCCTCGGGATCCGCATGGTGGGCGAGCGGGCCGCGCAGCTGCTGGCCGCGCGCTTCGGCAGCATGGAGAAGCTCGAGACGGCCAGCGAGGACGACATCAACGACATCTACGGCATCGGGCCCGAGATCGCCCAGTCCGTGGCCCGCTTCTTCGCCGAGCCGCGCAACCGGAAGATCATCGAGCGCCTGCGGAAGGCCGGCGTCGTCATGCGCGAGGAGGGCGCCACCGAGGGCCCCAAGCCGCTGGACGGCAAGGTGATCGTGCTCACCGGCGGGCTGAGCAGCCTGTCCCGCGACGACGCGAAGGACCTGATCGTGCGACTGGGCGGCCGGGTGAGCGGGTCGGTATCCAGGAAGACGGACTTCGTGGTCGTGGGCGAAGACCCCGGCTCCAAGGCCGACGATGCCAAGCGGCTCGGCGTGAAGACGCTCGACGAAGCGGCCTTCCTCAAGCTCGTGGGCCGCGCGTGAGCCGGGCCGCTCTGATCGGTGTCCTCCTGGCCGGCGTAGTCATCGCGACGGCAGGTGCCCAGTCCGCGCCGCTTCTCACCCGCGAGCAGGCCCTGGCCGATCTTCGGAAGCCCGACGTCGAGGCCCGGCGGCAGGCCACGGCCTGGCTCGGCGAGCTCGGCACCATGGCCGACGCGTCCGTGCTGCTCGCCGCGCTCCGGGATCCTGACGACGTGGTCCGCGCCCTCGCCGAGCATTCCGTCTGGCAGGTATGGAGCCGGTCAGGCGACCCTGAGGTGGACGCGCTCTTCCAGATCGGCGTGGAGCAGATGCAGCGTGGAGCCGGGGCGGCCGCCGTCGAGACCTTCGGCCAGATCATCAGCCGCAAGCCCGACTTCGCCGAGGGCTGGAACAAGCGCGCCACCGTGTACTTCCTCATGGGCGAGTACGCGAGGTCCCTCAAAGACTGCGACGAGGTGATCAAGCGCAACCCGAGCCACTTCGGCGCGCTGGCCGGCTACGGGCAGATCTACCTGCGGCTCGGCCAGCCCGAGCGCGCGCTCGATTACTTTCAGCGCGCGCTCACGGTCAACCCGAACCTCGCCGGCGTGGAGGCCGCGATCGAGGCGCTCAAACAGACTCTCATCGAGAAGCGCAAGGGAACGATCTAACCGCCGTCAGCCGAGAAGGAGGCCCCGCGTGCCGCTCACGACCCAGCAGATCGACGCGCTCAAGAAGATCACCAGCCCCAGCGTGGCCAATGCCATCGAGACGTTCAAAGTGCGGCCGCGCGAGGAAGGCAATCTCTCCTCGAGCATCCGGGCACTCTTCCCCGAGCTCGGGCCCGTGGTGGGCTATGCCGCGACGGCGCTGATCCGCGCCGAGCGCGGTCCCATCGAGGGCCACCGCGCCAGCGTCTTCGGCTGGTGGGACTTCGTCCTCTCCCTTCCGGCTCCGCGCGTCATCGTGGTCCACGATCTCGACGATCCGCGCGGCCAGGGCGCCCAGTGGGGCGAGGTGCAGGCCAATATCCACCGCGCCCTCGGCTGCGTCGGCGTCGTCACCGACGGCTCGGTCCGCGACCTCGACGAGGTGCGCGCGCTCGGCTTCCAATTCTGCGCCGCGCATGTCTCGGTCTCCCACGCCAATGTCCACATGGTGGATTTCGGCATCCCCGTCAAGGTAGGCGGCGTGTGGGTCAAGCCGGGCGATCTGATCCACGGCGATCAGCACGGCGTGCTGACCCTCCCCGAGGACATCGCCCCGCGCATTCCCGAGGCCATCGCCAAGGTGGAGGCCGACGAGCGGAAGATCATCTCCACCTGCCAGGCGCCGGGCTTCACGGCGGAAAAGCTCAAGGAGGTCTACAAGCAGATCCGTCCGGGCACCTATTGATCCAGCGCTATGTCAGCGCGGCGAGGAACTGACGGATCGCGAGGTTGACTTCGTCGGGCTGCTCGAGCGGCACGTAGTGACCCGCCTTGGCGACGCGAACGAGCCGGGCCCCGGGAATTTCGGACACCAGGAACTCGGAGAACTTGGGCGGCGTCAGCTCGTCGTCCTCCCCCACGATCACGAGCGTCGGGAGCCGGATGCCGGCCACCCGGTTGCGGAGCTCGAAAACATTGCAGGCGGCGTAGTCGCCGAGCGTCACAGCCTGGCGCACCTCGAGGGTGGCCTTGAGCATCCCTTCGGCCAGCGCCGGCGCCGTGGCGGGGCTCCAGGCATGGCGCTTCACGAACTCGGTGGCGGCCGGATAGTCCGTCTCCAGCAGGCGCAGCAGCTCCGGGTAGACTTTGAGGCGGGCCGCCGTCCCCACGAGCACGATGCCCTTCAGCAGCATCGGTGAGTCGAGAGCGATCGTTTGCGCGACCGCCCCGCCCATCGAATGGCCGGCGAGGACCACGGGGTCTGCGCCCAGCGCGCGGATGAATTCCTGCACCACCGCCGCGTAGTCGGCGACAGCCCGGCAGCCGTCGCCCGGCGATGCGCCGTGGCCAGGCAGGTCGAGGGCGATCATCCGGCCGGCATCGGCCACGCCTTCGAGCTGGCGCGTCCAGGTGCCCCAGCCACCGCCCGCGCCGTGAATGAAGATGACGGTCGGCGGGCCGCCGCCCGTCTCCACGTAGTGCAGAGTCCGGCCGCTCACAGTGGCCGTCGGCATGCGCGTATTCTACAATAGCGACGATCGCACCGCCTGGAGGGCGCGTCCCGTGATGATCGAGATCCGACTGCCGCGCCTGGCCGACGCGACGCCCTGCGCCGACCTGGCCGCCCTGGTGATCGGCGAGGAGCGCGCCGGGGCGTTCATCAAGTCCCACCTGGAGCGGCACCATCTCATCGTTGCCGAGGCCGGCGGCGAGGTGATCGGCTTTCTCGCCTACCGCACCGACTGGTTCCAGTGCACCTTCGTCTCGCTCGTGGTGGTCCGTGAGGACTTCAGGCGCAAGGGCATCGCGCGCGAGTTCTTCAAGTCCGTCGAGGCCGTCTCCCCGACCCCGCGCGTGTTCTCGTCCACAGAGGAGACGAACGCCGCCTCGATCCAGATGCACACCGCGCTGGGCTTTGCGCCCAGCGGCTATATCGACAACCTGCCCCAGGGCACGCGCGAGCTGCTCTTCTACAAGCGCATCCCGCCGCGGGCCATCGCCTGACAACGGCCGAAAAGGAGGCGTCATGTCCGAGAAGCAGGACGTGCTGACGGGAGCGGAATCCGAATATGTCCGGTTCAAAAACGCCGTAGCCGGCCTCGATGAGGCCAGACTGCGTGAAGCGTGGCTGGGGGTCTGGGGCGTGAGGGAAATTGCCTCGCACATCTCCGGCTGGCACCGCGAGCTGGGGCCGGCGCTGGAGCGGCTGGCGCGGGGCGAGCGGCCCATTGCCGAGGGCGTCTCCTACGACGACGTGGATGCGTGGAACGCGAAGTTCGCCGAGGCCAAGAAATCCTGGGCCACGGCCGACATCCTGAAGGAGCTGGAGGCCTCGCACGCGTATTTCATGAAGGCGGCCGCCGCCGTGCCCGAGGCGCGCTACGTGCCGGGCAAGACGGCGCACAAGATCGTGGATCTCAACAGCCGCCACCACTACGCGGAGCACGCCGGGCAGATCGAGGCGTGGCGGAAGAGCAAGGGGATCTAGCGCTGACCCCTCAGCTCCCACCCCCTCACCTCCGGCCCCCTCACCTCCGGCCCCCTCACCCTGCCCTCTCCCCCTCAGGGGGAGAGGGAGAATTGGCGCGCACCCGCCGGATGCGGTGGTGGATCATCGCCGTGCCGGCGGTGCTGTATTTCGTCTCCTACTTCCACCGCATCGCGCCGGTGGTGGTAGCCGAGGATCTCATGCGCGCCTTCTCGGTGTCCGCCGCGTCGCTGGGGCAGCTCTCGGCGATCTATCCCTATTGCTTCGCGGCCATGGCGCTGCCGGGCGGCAGCCTGGCGGATACGCTCGGGCCGCGCCGGACGCTGAGCCTCGGAGCCCTGACGATGAGCGCCGGCGCCGTGCTCTTCGGCGTGGCGCCGAGCTTCGGCGCGGCCTTCGGGGGACGGCTGCTGGTAGGCCTGGGCGCCTCGGTGATCCTCATCGCTTCGCTCCGCCTCTGCGCCGAGTGGTTCCGCACCGATGAGTTCGCCACCGTGTCGGGGTGGAGCCAGAGCGTGGGCTCCATCGGCGCGCTCGTCGGCACCACGCCGATGGCGCTCCTCGTCGATCGGATCGGCTGGCGCTACTCCTTCGTCAGCATCGGGACCGCGACGCTGCTGCTCGCCGCGCTCTGCTTCCTCTTCGTGCGTGATCGGCCCGAGAGCCTTGGCCTGGCGCCCATCAATCCGGGGCGTCCCGTCGCCCCGCTCGGGCTGCGCGCCGTCCTGTCGGGGATTCCAGCGGTGACCGGCAACTGGCGCTCCTGGCCGCCCGTGCTGAGCTCGGCCGGAGTGTATGGCGCCTTCGTGACCTTCGTCGGACTCTGGGGCGTGCCCTATCTCATCCAGATCTACGGCGCCTCGCGCGTGCGCGCATCCAATCTCATCGCCCTGGCCGCGCTCGGGCTGCTCATCGGGGCGCCGCTCATCGGGTGGCTCTCCGACCGCGTCCTCACACGCCGGCGCTGGCCGCTGATCGTCGTCATCGGCCTGAACGTCGCGGTGTGGGCGGCGCTCGTGCTGCCCCCCGAGCCCGTTCCGGTTGAATGGCTCGGCCTGCTCTGCTTCCTCCTGGGCTGGAGCTCGGGCTCGGTCGTGCTGGTGTTCGCCTGTGTCCGCGAGGTCAATGATCCGCGCCATGTCGGCGTGGCGATCGGCTTCCACAATCTCCCAGTCTTTCTGGGCTTCGCGCTGGTCCAGTGGCTGAGCGGCGTCATTCTCGACTCGCATTGGGATGGCGCCCTTGCCGCCGGCGCTCGCGTCTATTCGCTGGGCGCCTACCGGGCCGCCTTCACGCTCTGTCTGGGCGTCGCGGGGGGCGCGCTCCTCGCCGCCTGGCTGGTGACCGAGACGCGCTGCCGCAATGTCTGGAAGACGGCCGCGGTGCCGGCGGCGGGGAGCTGAGCCATCATGGGCGAGATCATCGAGCTGGCCGAGCGCTTCTGGCAGGGGGCGATTCCGCCCCGCGATCTCTGGCGGCCGACGGGCAAGCGCGAGGAAGTCGCGCCGGGCGTCGTCTTCATCCACTCCTGGGCCAATGTCACGGTGATTCGCACCGGCGCCGGCCTCGTGCTGATCGACACGGGGAATTTCGCCGCGCGCGACCGGACCTTCGCCGCGGTGCGCGCGATCGACCCCAGCCTCGTCACCGCCGCGATCTACACCCACGGCCACGTGGACCATGCCTGCGGGCTGCCGCCGTTCCTGGCCGAGGGCGCCGAGAAGGGCTGGCCGCGGCCGCGGATCGTCGGTCACCGCAATATCGCGCGGCGCTTTGACCGCTACCGCGCGACGGCGCCCCTCAACGCGCTCATCAATTCGAGGCAGTTCTCGGTCACGACCACGTGGCCCACCGAGTACGACTATCCGGACACCGAGTACGACAGTACGCTGCGGATCGAGGCGGGCGACGTCACGTTCGAGCTCGCCCACGCGCGCGGCGAGACCGATGACCACACGTGGATCTGGTGGCCGGCCCGCCGCATCCTGTTCACGGGCGATCTCTTCTTCTGGGTCGCGCCCAATGCCGGCAATCCGCAGAAGGTGCAGCGCTATGCCGCCGAGTGGGCGGCGGCGCTGCGGGCCATGGCCGAGCGTGGCGCCGAGCTGCTGATCCCCGGCCACGGCGTGCCGATCCTGGGCGCCGAACGCGTGAAGCAGGCATTGACCGACACGGCCGAGTGGCTCGAGCACCTCGTCGCCGAGACGCTGCGCCGGATGAACGAGGGCGCGACGCTGGAGGCGATTGTCCGCGAGGTAAAACCACCCGCCCATCTCGCGGACCGGCCGTATCTTCAGCCCGTCTACGATGAGCCCGAATTCGTCGTCCGCAATGTCTGGCGGCTCTACGGCGGCTGGTACGACGGCATCCCCTCTCACCTCAAGCCGGCGAGCGAGGCCGGGATCGGCGGCGAAATCGTGAGACTGGCGGGAGGACTGGAGCGCGTGGTGGAGCGGGCGCGGCAGCTCGCCGGCGCGGGCGAGCCGGCGTTGGCGAGCCACCTGATCGATTGGGCCGTGGCCGCCGCGCCGGATCATCGCGGGGCGCATGCGGCGCGGGCCGAGATCTACGAGGCGCGGGCGAAGGCGGCCGACGCGCTGATGACTCGCGGGATCTTCTCCGCCGCGGCCAAGGAGTCGCGGGAAAAAGCGGGCCTCCCCGAGCCCGGCTCGACCTAGACGACTTCGTCCGTTCTGGATAGCACCTCGCCGAAACGGGAGAGGGCCGGCGCCGGCAGCGTCTTGTAGACTTCGTCCAGCCGGATGTTGATCTCGCGGTTGGCGAGGGCGAAGAGGCTGCGCCCCTCGCTGTCGCCCTCGACCAGGAAGGGGCCGATCCGCTCCACCTCGAGCACCCAGCATGCCTGCGCGATGCCCAGCTCCTTGAGCCAGTGCACCTCGAGCACGCGCTTGATCGAGCGGCCGTAGGCCGCGCCCATGCCGTAGCCCACCGTCGTCAGATAGACCGCGCCGTGGGGCACGAACCACTCGCGGTAGGCCCGCTCCGTCAGCCCCGCCTTGCCCACGACCACTTTCGCTCCCGAGCGCTCGAACCACGGCGCCATGGACTTGCCGAAGCGAAAGCTCGCCGTGGCCGTGACGGCCTCGACGTGGTAGCTGCCGTCGGCCCGCACCGAGGCCGCCGGCGAGCAGTGAAAGTTCACGTTGGTGAGCCGCGTGAGACTCTCGGGCAGCGGCATTCCTTTCTCGACGACTTGGCGGTACACCCCTTCGCGCGCCGTGTAGAGCGCGCCGGTGAGATACACGACATCGCCCAGCGTGAGCGAGCGAAGCGCGCTCGCGGCCACCGGCGTGGTGAGATGGACCTCCTCCATGCGGACGTCGTCGAGCCGCTCGATCTTCATTCGACTCCGCTCCGGCGGTAATAATCGGTGAACCACTGAGGATCCGCGCGGAACTCCACCTCGCCGTCGGAATGGATACGCGCCGTCGCCCGCCGCGAGGACAGGCAGAACTGATGAATGGCGATGGGCATCCCGCCGGTATGCGTGTACGCCAGCTCCACGTGGGTGGCGACCACCATGGAGGTGCCGGAAAACCCCATCGCGCCGATGCCGATGTAATTGCCGAGCGCGGTGAGCTCCTCTTCGAGGCGCGCCGCCGCCGGATCCGGATTGCGGCTCCCGACAAGGCGCAAGCACGCCGCCTCCTTGCCGAGCCGCACGCAGGTGTCCTTGGAGCCGCCGATTCCCACGCCCACGATGGCCGGCTGGCACGCGAGCCCGCGCTTGCCCGACTCCACCAGCGTGTCCACGAAGAAGCGCTTGATGCCGGCCACGCCGTCGCCGGGAAAGAGCATGCGGAAATCGCTGCCGAAGAGCCCACCTTTGTGGACGGTCGTCAGATCGATCCAGGCGGCGCTGGGCTCCACCGCATAGGTCACCTCGGGAGCGTGGATGCCCACATTGTTGTTCTGGTCCTCGCGTGTGAGCGGGTGCACCCGGTTGGGGCGGAGCGGGATCGCGGCCGTCGCCTCCGCCGTGGCGCGGCGCAGCGCGCGCTCGAGCGCCACGAGCCCTCCCTCGACCGCCGCCTCATTGCCCAGCCTCACGTAGTAGCGCGGCAGCCCGGTGTCGGCGCACATGGGCCGCCGCTCGGCGGTGGCGATATCCCAGTTCTCGAGCATCTGGGTGAGCACGAAGCGGGCGAGCCGGCCGGTTTCGCGATCACGCGCCAGCCGAACGCCGTCGCGGTAGTCGGTGGGGATGTCGATCGCGGCGCGCGCCATGAGCTCGCGCGCGGTGTCTTCGATCAGCTTGGCGGGAATCACTGCCCTGTCCCCTCACCCTGCCCCCCTCACCTTTGCCCTCTCCCCCTCCGGGGGAGAGGATAAAGGTGCAGGGGAGAGGGAGAGTTGCGGAACTACCGTTTGCCCTTCCGTTCGTCGCGTCTGAGCTTGTACTCGATGGAATCCACCAGCGCCTGCCAGGACGCCTCGATGATATTGTCGGCGACGCCCACCGTGCCCCACGTCTCGTCGCCGTCGCCCGAGGTAACGAGCACGCGGGTCTTGGCCGCCGTCCCCTTGGACTCGTCCAGGATCCGCACCTTGTAGTCCAGGAGCGTCATCTCCTTGAGATTGGGGTAGAAGTCCTCGAGGGCCTTTCGCAGCGCGTGGTCGAGGGCATTGACCGGGCCGTGACCCGAGGCGGCCGTGTGCTCGGAAATGCCCTTCACCCGAAGCCGCACCGTGGCCTCCGCCACGGGCTCACCGTCGCCGCTGTTCTCTTCCACGATCACCCGGAAGCCGTCGAGATCGAAGTAGGGCCGGTGATTGCCGAGCGCGCGCTCCATCAGCAGCTCGAACGAGGCCTCGGCGCCCTCGAACTGGAAGCCTTCGTCCTCGAGGCGCTTGAGCATCTCGAGGATGCGCTTGGCCTCTGGCGTGTTCTTGCCCAGATCGATGCCGTACTCCTTGGCCTTCCAGAGGATGTTCGATTGCCCGGCGAGCTCCGAGACCAGCACCCGGCGATGATTGCCCACCAGCTCGGGGTCGATGTGCTCGTAGGTTTCCGAGTGCTTCAGCACGGCCGAGACGTGGATGCCGCCCTTGTGGGCGAAGGCCGAATCGCCCACGTAGGGCTGGGACTGCCAGGGCTTGCGATTAGCCAGCTCGGAGACGAAGCGCGAGGCGTCCCGCAGCTCGCGCAGGTTCTCGCGCGGGATCGACTCCAACCCCATCTTCAGCATCAAGTTGGGAATGATCGACACGAGGTTGGCGTTACCGCAGCGCTCGCCGTAGCCGTTCATCGTCCCCTGAACGTGATTGACGCCCTCGGCCACGGCGGCCAGCGAGTTGGCGACGGCGCACTCGGTGTCATTGTGGGCGTGGATCCCGAGCGGCGTCTCGGGCTTCACGACCTGCTTCAGCTCGCGGATGATCGCGGCGATCTCATGCGGCAGCCCGCCGCCGTTCGTGTCGCAGAGGACGAGGCAGTGGGCGCCCGCCGCCTCGGCGGCCTTGACCGTCGCGAGCGCGTACGCGCGGTTCTTCTTGAAGCCGTCGAAGAAGTGTTCGGCGTCGTAGATCACCTCCTGGAAATGCTTGAGGAGGTAGCCGACGGAATCGCTGATCATGGCCAGGTTCTCTTCGAGCGTGGTCCCGAGCGCGGTGGTGACGTGGAAGTCCCACGCTTTGCCGAAAATGGTTACCACCGGCGGGCCCGCCTCGACCAGCGCCTGGATATTGCCGTCCTCCTGCGGTCGCACGCCCGGTCGCCGGGTCGATCCGAAGGCCGTGATCTTGGCGGTCTTGAAGACGGCGTCCTGCACGCGCTTAAAGAAGCGCAGGTCCTTGGGGTTGGAGCCAGGCCAGCCGCCTTCGATATAGTGGATGCCGAGCGCATCGAGGCGCTGCGCGATGCGGACCTTGTCCTCCATGGAGAAGGCCACACCTTCTCCCTGGGTGCCATCGCGGAGGGTCGTATCGTAGATCTTGATCAGGCGGGGCATGGGCTGCTATCATCCCGCTGCCCCCAGGGGGGTGTCAAGGAGTCGGCCCGAAAGACCGGTTCATGTTCTGCTTCGGACGGGGTAGCGTCAGCCGGCTGACGGAGGTCTCCTGGCGACCCGTCGACCCCTTGGAGGGGAATTGAAATTCGCATTATTTGAAGGTAACTTGAAGCGATTCAGCCCGGGTGCCCCTACGGGGGTTTCCTGGCAGTGATGATGCACTTCCTTCGCTGACCAGGAGGGCACCCCCAATGAAGAAGACCGACCTCTCCCTTGGCTTCTTGGCCGACCAGCGGGGCTTGGCATTGCCCATGGCCATGCTGGCCCTCGTGCTGCTGCTGGTGCTGGTGGTGGGCTTCACCATCCTCTCCTCCACCGAGCCAGTGATCGCGAACAACCAGCTCATGGTCGCCCAGGCGCGTGCGTTGGCCGAAGCCGCGATGGAGCGGGCCATCTGGGGGCTCGATAATCCCGCGGACCCGAATGGCATCCCCAATCCGCTCGTCGGAGCCGCGCCGGCGCCCTACAATGCGAGCCAGCTCCTGACAGTCGCGTATAACGGGATCAATATCGGCGGCTTCCGCGTCACCGTGACCAATGGCGGGGCGGTGAACGAGCGCAATATCGTCGCCGACGGCTGGGCGCCGAACGATACGGCCAGCGGGCGCGCCAAGCAGCGGATCACCGTGACGCTCGCCCAGATCCGCTTCCTCGATCCGCCCGCCGCCCTCGCGGTGCGGGGCGAGCTGGACGTGAGCGGCAATTCAACCGTTGACTCCCGGGTCGACACCTCGTGCGGCAATAAGGCCGGCTCTCTCAGCTTCGGCGCCACCACCATCGGCGGCTCGGCCGCCGTCTACGGCCACGATGCCAACCTCAATGTGCAGAATCAGATGGGGAGCGACGCGCTCGTGAATCAGCCGCAGTCGGTCTTCGATACCTTCACGTATACGAATGACGAGCTCAGCATGCTCAAGTCGCTGGCCCAGGCCAATAACACCTACTACCAGGGCGCCCAGACCTTCAATGCCGGGCACCAGCTCCGGAACGGCATCGTCTACATCGATACCGTGAGCGGCCAGAACATCGACCAGAATGGCGCCAATACCACGCCGATCTCGGATTTCGCCGCCGTCGACATCCACGGCAATTCGGAGGCCGATGCGAGCGGTTACTTCAGCGGCTGGATCATCGTGGCGGGCTCGCTTAACATCGCCGGCGACTTCCACATGCACGGCATGATCTATGTCCTCAACGACATGACCTATACAGGCACCGGCTCCGGCGAGATCGATGGCGCGGTGATCACCCAAAACGTCCGCGACACCTCGAGCACCTCGGTCGATACCAATTCGGCCGGCAACGCGAGGATCACTTACAACTGCAACTACGCCAAGAACGGTGGCGGCTATATCCCCCAGGGCTTCCGAATCAAGGCCGGCACCTACAAGGAAGTCTCGGGCTAGACGACTCCCGCCGCGCGCAGGCGCTCGACCCGGGCCTTGGGCAGCCGCAGGACCCGGGTGAGGATCTCCTCGGTATGCTGGCCGAGGAGCGGCGGCGGGACGCGGGCCGCGCCGGGTGTGTCCCAGAGCCGGATCGGCACTCCCATCACGGTAATGCCGCCCGCCTTGGGATGAGCGAGCCGCACCGCCATGCCGCGCGCCTTGAGATGGGCGCTCTCGCAGACCTCGGCCACGCTCTTGATGCGCCCCGCGGGCACCCCCGCCTCTTCCAATCGCCTCAGCCATTCATCAGCCGGCCGGGTCGCGAATACCTCGTTGAGCAGCGGGATCAATGTCCCGCGATTGGCCACGCGGTTGGCTTCGCTGTCGAAGCGCGGGTCCTGAGCCAGCTCCGCGCGGCCAATGGCCCGGCAGCAGCGCCCCCAGAGCGAGTTATTGGCGACGCCCAGCGTGAGGTAGGCGTCCTTCGCCTGGAAGACCTCGTAGGGCACGATCGAGGGATGCTGGTTGCCGCGGCGGGCCGGCCTGCCGCCGCCATTCCAGTACAGTCCGGCCTGGTACGTGAGCAGCGAGGCCATCACGTCGAGCATGCCGATCTCGACCCTCTGACCTTTGCCCGTTCGCTCCCGCGCCAGCAGGGCCAGCGTGATGCCCTGGGCCGCGGCCATGCCGGCGACCAGATCGGCGATGGAATTACCGACCTTGACGGGCGGCCCGTCGGCGAATCCGGTGAGATCCATGATCCCTGATTCGCCCTGGACGATGAGGTCATAGCCCGGGCGGCTGGCCTCGGGCCCGCTCTCGCCAAAGCCCGAGATCGAGCAATAGATCAGGCGCGGGCTGAGCCGGCGGAGGCCGTCGTAGCCGAAGCCCAGGCGCTCCATGGTGCCCGGCCTGAAGTTCTCGAGCACCACGTCCGAGCGCGCGACAAGCTTGCGTAGGATCTCCTGCCCCTCGGGCGCCTTCATATTGAGCGTGAGGCTCTTCTTGTTGCGGTTCACCGAGAGGAAGTAGGTCGCCTCCCCACCCGCAAAGGGCGGCCAGCCGCGCGTGTCGTCCCCCTTGCCCGGCTCCTCGATCTTGATCACTTCGGCGCCCATGTCGCCCAGCGCCATCGAGCAGAAGGGGCCGGCGAGCACCCGCGTGAGGTCGAGCACACGGATCCCGGCGAGAGGCGGACGGACGGCTTTCTTCGGGCGGGCCTTGGCTCTAGCGGTCACGATGGGATGTTCCCCTCCAGAGCCCCTTCACGAAGCTCTTGCCGATGGACCCGAGCTTCTCGCCGCGCGCGCCGGCGCGCCGCCAGAACAGGCGCGCGCGATCCGCGAAGCCCATGTGGGAGAAATAGAAGACCGAGTCCACCGCTTCGACTGAGACGCGCGAGCCGATCCGGACACCGCGCGTTTCGTCGCCATGGCAGAACAGGCGCGCGCCGCCATCCAGCTCGATGAGGGCAATGTGCAGCGGCGCCTTGAATCCCTCGGGCGGCGAATGCAGCGTGGTGAACGAGATGACGTCGCCCACGCCTGGCAGGAAGGCCGCTTCCATGGGAACGGGATGGTCGGGGCAAAGCGGGGCAGGCGGCACCACGAGCCGTCCGCAGACGGGGCAGCGGGACGCCGCCAGCGTCTCGTCGATCACCGGCGCGCCTCGAGGACCGTCACCCAATTATTGGACGCGAGACCACCGATCGAATGCCCCAGCCCCACGCGGGCCTCGACCTGGCGGCCCGTGGCGCGCCCCGTGAGCTGCCAATGCAGCTCGACCAGCTGCGCGATGCCGGTGGCGGCCAGCGGGTGGCCACGCGCCTTGAGGCCGCCCGATGGGTTCACGGGCAGCCGTCCGCCGATGGTGGTGTCACCGTCCAGCGTCGCCCGGCCGGCCTTGCCCTGCGACAGCAGCCCCGTGTCCTCGAGCGAGATCAGCTCAAAGGGGGTGAAGGCGTCGTGCAGCTCCGCCACGTCAACCCGCTCGGGACCGAAGCCCGCCATCGCGTAGGCCGACTGCGCCGCCTCGTAGGTGGCCCGGAAGGACGTCAGGTCGGCGCGGTAGCGGACGGCGATGGAGTCGGTGCCCTGCCCGATGCCGGCGATCCGAACCGCGCTCGGCTCAGCGGTCAACAGGAGCGCCGCCGCCCCGTCGGAGATCGGGCAGCAGTGGAACAGGCGCAGCGGATCGGCGACGAGGCGGCTCTCCATGACCGCCTCGAGCGTGACCGGCTCGCGGAAATGGGCGTAGGGATTCCGCGCGCCGTGCGCGTGATTCTTGACCGCCACCTGCGAGATCTCTTTGAGCGTGAGTCCACGCCGCTGCATCGCGACGCGTGCGACGATCCCGGCCAGCGCGGGCATGGTGGCCCCATAGCTTTTCTCGTGGGGATCGATGGAGCGGCCGATGATCTCGGAGACGCGCGGCGTGGGGAGATGGGTCATCTTTTCGCCCCCCACGACCAGCACGGACTGGTGAATGCCCGCGGCAATGGCGGCGAAGCCGACGTAGACGGCAGCCACGCCCGACGAGGTGGCCGTTTCCACGCGCATCGCGGGCACCGTGGACAGACCGAGCCGAGTATTGATCAGCGAGCCGTAATTCCCCTCGCCCGTGAACTCCTCGGGGTTCATGGCCGCCACCACGATCGCGTCGGGGCGTTCGAGCGCGGCCTCGCGCAGGGCCGCCAGGGCGGCTTCGGCGATGAGATCGGGCAGAAGCTCGTCGCGTTTGCCGAAGCGGGTCATACCCGCGCCGGCGATCCAGACGTCAATCACCCTCCCATTTCAAACCGCGAGCGCACGGGTGTCAACGTGTTTAGGGCGGCGTCAATGCGGCTCGGTCGTGGTCGAGCGGCGGGGCGGCGTCGCTGGGGGCGGCACTCGCACCTGGAACTCGCGGATCAGGCGCAGCAGGTAGGTGCGCTGCAGGCCCAAGGCCCGCGCTGCGCGGGTGCGGTTGCCGCCCGACTGACTCAGCGTGGCCTCGATCAGCCGGCGCTTGAACTCGCAGACGGCTCCGTGAAAGCCCGCGCCAGGCTGGGCAAAGCCGGGTGACGGCCTCGGAAGGCCTTCCGCGGGCTTCGTGCCGCTCACCGGCGGCTGGGGCGCTGGGCTGGACATGGAGAGTAGCGCGGTCATGCTTTCCTTCAAGGCAAAGCGGATGCCATTGGAGGGGCCACGGCAATTCAGCGTGTTGCGGGCCGGCGCCCGCCACGACTGCATGTCCATCAGTGCAGAGGCCGCGGGGCATTGCCCTGAGCGGAGGGCGGTCGGGAAAAACGAAACGGGGATCCGTTTCCGGATCCCCGCTCGACGGCGAACTTCGAGGGAGGGGCTAAGCCTTGGTCGCCGGCTTGACGCCGGGGTTGTCCTTGAAGAACTGCTTGTTCAGCTCGATGTAGTTCTTCCAGTTCGCGGGCGTCTCATCCTCGGCAAAGATCGCCTTGACCGGGCAGACCGGCTCGCAGGCGCCGCAGTCGATGCACTCATCCGGATGGATGTAGAGCATCGTCTCTCCCTCGTAGATGCAGTCCACGGGGCAGACCTCGACGCAGGCCTTGTCCTTCACGTTGATGCAGGGTTCCGCGATGATATACGCCATTCCGGCCTCCTGTTAACCGGTCAACCAGGATAACTTCTCTTGAGTGTGGGCCTGGTCCTGCAGCCCGCAAACCCACACATTTCTACCAACTTATCCCAGAGGTGTCAAGGCAATGCCGGAAGCCAGCGGGTCCCGCGATGAGGGGGACCTATCGGGCGATACTAAAGGGTCCGCAGCTTCGGATCCAGGGCGTCGCGGAGTGAATCGCCGAAAAGATTGAACGCGAACACGGCCAGGCTGATCGCCAGGCCGGGGAAAATGGCCATCCACGGCGCGCTCTCGGCGAAGTCCACCGCCGCCCCCCTGAGCATGAGGCCCCAGGCCGCGGTAGGCTCCTGCACGCCGAGGCCGAGGAAGGAGAGCGACGATTCCAGCAGGATCGCCTGGCCGAGGAAGGCCGTGAGCATGATGAGATAGGGCGCCATCACGTTGGGAAGCATGTGGCGCATGATGATACGCACATGCCCGAAGCCGGCCGCGCGGGCCGCGTCGACATAGGGCATCTCCCGGATGGCCAGCGCGCTCGAGCGGATGACGAGCGCGGAGCGCGGGATCATCGGGATCGTGATGGCCATGATGACGTTCGGGATGCTGTTACCGAGGATGGCCACCAGCGCCAGGGCCAGAATGATCAGCGGGAACGACAGGAAGATGTCCATCAGGCGCTGGACATAGAGATCGACCTTGCCGCCGAAATAGGCGCTGCCGACCCCGATGATCGCGCCTCCCGTGGCGCCCATCAGCGCCGAGCCGAATCCGACCAGCAGCGCCGTCCGCGCGCCGTAGAGGAGGCGCGAGAGCACGTCGCGACCGAAGGCATCGGTACCGAGCCAGTGGTGGGCACCCGGTCGGGCCAGCATCGCGCCGAAGTCCACTGCGACCGGGTCGTAGGGCGCGACGAGCTCCGCGCTCACTGCCACCGCCAGCATCAGGACAACGACGGCCGCGCCGATGGCGCCCAATGGACGACGGCGGCAGAAATCCACGACAGCGGCGCGCCAGCCTCCGTGAGGCTTGTCGGCGAGCCCCTCGGCGGCGACGTCAATGGCTGGATTGATCGCCATGGGGGCTAGCGGTACCGGATCCGCGGGTCGAGCCACGCGTACATGATGTCCATCAGGAAGTTCATGAGAATGAAAATCCCGGCCACGAGCATCACGAGCGCTTGGATGAGCGTGTAGTCCCGGTGGGCCACGGCCTGGACGAAGAGCAGCCCCACGCCGTTGAGGTTGAACACCTGCTCTGTCACCACCAGGCCGCCGATCAGGAAGGCGAACTCGATCGCGATCACCGTCAGCACGGGGAGCATCGCGTTCTTCAGCGCGTGGCGCGAGAGGATCAGCTTCTCGACCAGGCCCTTGGCCCGAGCGGTGCGGATGTAATCCTCGCGCAGCACTTCGAGCATGGCCGAGCGGGTCATCCGCGTGGCGACTGCCGAGTAGCGGTAGCCCACGGCCAGCGCGGGCCAGATGAGCTGAGCCAGATTCTGCCATGGGTTGACCCAGATCGGCGTGTAGACCATGGGCGGCAGCCACTTGAAGAGGATGAGCAGCGCCAGGATGAACACGATGCCGAGCCAGAATGAGGGCGTGGCCAGTCCCGCGATGGAGAAGATGCGGACGGCGTAGTCCACCCAGGTGTCCTGCTTGAGCGCAGCGATCACGCCCAGCGGGATGGCCAGCAGCACGGCCACGATCGTGGACATGAGCGCCACCTGGAACGACAGGGCGAAGCGCAGCTTGATTTCGTCCCAGATGGGCGAGCCCGTCCACATCGAGGTCCCGAAGTCCAGCCGCGCGGCTCCCGCCATCCACGCGACGAACTGCCGCCACACGGGCTGATCCAGCCCGAACTTGATGCGCTCGGCTTTCAGCATCTCGTCGGACACCGATCCGCGGTCGCCCGCGAGCCGCAGCTCGACCACGTCGCCGGGGATCACGCGGATCAAGACGAAGGTCACCACGGCCACCCCGATGAGGGTGGGAAACATCAGGAGGAAGCGCTTTAGCAAGTACTTCGACATGGGCGGCCCCCTCACCCTACCCTCTCCCGGAGGGGAGAGGGGGATGAGAAGTAGCTTCCCTACTCGCTCAGCCAGACCGTGTCGAGCTGGTTGTTCAGATAATGGCTGGGGGTGATCGTCCACCCCTTGACCTTGGAGTTGTGCGGGATGATGCGGTGCCACTGAATCGTGTAGATCACGTGGGCTTCCTCGTCCAGCAGCCGCTTCTCGAAGGCGCGCAGGTACTTCTTTCGCTCCTCGGGATCGGTCGCCCGGGACTGCTTCTGGAAGAGGTCGTCGATCATCGTGTCCTTGTGCTTGCCATAGTTCGCATCCGAGTGGCTCAGGAAGCGGGGCAGGTCCAGGTCCGGCTCGACGATGAAGCCACACTGGAAGTCCATGGCCACCTCGAAATCGCCCCGCTTGAGCATGGGGTGATAGGCCGAAGCTTCGATGAACTCCTGCTTGACCGTGACGCCGATCTGCCGCCACTGATCGATGAGCCAGATGCCCAGCGGTTCATAGGGATGGGGGATCCCGCGGTTCTTGAAGGTGAACGACAGACCCTCGGCGCCGGCTTCCTTCAGGAGCTTGCGCGCTTCCGCCCGATTCGCGTTGATATCGTGACCGTAGCCCGCGAGCCTTTCGAGCTCGGCGGGCGGGGTCGCGTACGGCGTACCCGGCACCTGAATACCGCCCACGTCCCGCACCAGGGTGATCTTCGAGAGATTCTTGGACCCCTCGTACCGGTCCAGGGCCAGTGACAGGGCGCGGCGCACCCGCTTGTCGCCGAACGGCTTCTTTTCGTGGTGCAGGGAGACGAAGTTCAAGCAGTCCCAGGGGCTCTCCTGCACCGTGATCTTCGACCCCAGCGCCTGCACCAGGCTGTCACGCTCGGGCGGGCTGAAACTGCGGAACTGGATATGGGCCCGCTCCCCGCGGACGGCCGCCACCTGGGCCGAGGAGGCGCTGATGAAGATCGCCCGGTAGCCGTCGAGATACGGCTTGCCCTTGTCCCAGTAGTTCGGGTTCTTCTTGCCCACGAAGTGGGAGCCCTTCACATGCTCCACGAAGGTGAAGGCCCCCGTGCCCATGACATTCTTTTCGTACCAGTGGATGTCCTTGGCGAGGATGTCGGCCTTGTAGATCCAGTTCCACGGCGAGGCCAGGTTCAGCAGCAGGGACGACTCCGGCCACTTCAGACGAAAGCGGACGGTATAGGGATCGGGTGCCTCGACGACCTCGACGACTCTATAGGCTTCCTTGCGGAGGGACTTCATGCCGGCCGGCGGGAAGATGATCTTGTCGTAGGAAGCCTTGACGTCCTTCGACGTCATCTCGCTGCCGTCGTGGAACTTCACGCCCCGGTGGAGCTTGAAGGTATAGATGAGCCCATCTTTCGAGATATTCCATGACTCCGCGAGGTCGGGAACCGGTTTGGTCCCGGTTTTGTCGAAGGGATCCACTCGGATCAGCGTGCTGTAGAGCGGCGCCATCGGATGGATGACGCCGAAGGTCTCTTCCTGATGGGCGTCATAGGAAGGCGGCTCGGACGGCACGACGAAGACCAGCTCGCCGCCACGCTTCACCTTGTCCTGCGCGGTGGCGGAATCGACCAACCCGGTGCCCGCCAGGACCGCAAACAAGGCTAAGAGGGCAAGAATCCGGAGTCTGCGGTGACCCATAGGTCGCCTCTCCTTTGAGCGCGTCGGCTCGATCAGTTGTGGCTTCAACCCATTTGGGGGGTAAGAGGTTCCCGGAGGTGTCCGTACACTAGCGATTTGCCGGGTCTTCTGTCAAGGCCGGGACGGGGCCGCCGCTTCATAGCCGGGAACCCGGATGCAGGCGGCGCGGTGCTCGGGCCTCACCTCCCTGAGCTCAGGCACCGTGACCCGGCATTCAGCGATGGCAATGGGGCACCGGGGGTGGAACACGCACCCCGAGGGAGGATTCAGCGGGCTCGGCACTTCTCCACCCAGCACTACGTGCTCCCGGGCTGCTTCCACCACGGGATCGGGGATGGGAACGGCGGAGAGCAGGGCCTTGGTATAGGGATGCTGGGGATCCTCGTACAGCGACTTCCGGTCGGTGATCTCGGCGATCTTGCCAAGGTACATCACGGCGACCCGGTCGGAGATATGCCGCACCACCGACAGATCGTGGGCGACGAAGAGATAGGTCAGACCGAACTCGGACTGCAGCTCCTCGAGCAAATTGATGATCTGAGCCTGGATGGAGACGTCCAGCGCCGAGACGGGCTCGTCGCAGATGATGAGGCTGGGCTCCATGGCCAGGGCCCGCGCGATGCCTACCCGCTGCCGTTGTCCGCCCGAGAGCTCATGAGGGTAGCGGTCCGCCATCTTGGCCAGCAGCCCGGCATGGCCGAGCAATTCCCTGACCCTCGCCGGCCGGGCCGCTCGGTCGGGAACGATGCCGTGCACGCCGAGCGGCTCGGCAATGATCTGGCCCACGGTCATGCGCGGATTCAGGGAGCTGTACGGGTCCTGGAAGATCACCTGCATCCGGCGCCGGACGGGGCGCAGCTCGGATTCGGAACACCTCGTGAGATCGCGTCCCTCGAAGATCACCTCGCCGCTGGTGGGGCGCTCGAGCTGCAGGATGCAGCGGCCGGTGGTGGTCTTGCCGCAGCCGGACTCCCCGACGAGCCCCAGGGTCTCCCCTCGCCGGATCGAGAAGCTCACACCGTCAACCGCCTTGACCAGCGCCGGCTTGCCGCGCAGCAGTCCGCCACCGCCGATATGGAAATGCTTGACCAAGTTTCGGACTTGGAGGATGAGCTCGGAATCTACCATCTTGCTTGAATGTCGATCTCGACAGTTTGCGGTTTGGCCTCTTCCCCCTTCGGGCTCATCGGGGCGTCGTGCTCATGCCGGAACCGCCTGGACCCGGGCCAGCTCGTTGGCGACCCAGCACGCCGAGACGTGCTCGGGTCCCACCGGGTTGAGCGGCGGCATCTCGAGCCGGCAGCGCTCGATGACGAAGGCGCAGCGCGGGGCGAAAGGGCAGCCGGCCGGCAGTCGGGAGAGATCGGGCGGCTGGCCCTCGATGGGCTGGAGCTTCGCGCGCCGGGGCTCGTCAAGCCGCGGGACCGAGCGCAGCAGCCCGAGCGTATAGGGATGACGCGGGTGCGCGTAGATCTCCCGGGCGGTGCCGCGCTCCACGATCTTGCCCGCGTACATCACGTTGACGCGGTCAGCGTAGCGCGCCACCACGCCGAGGTTGTGCGTGATGATCAGCATGGCCACGCCCAGCCGCCGGGACAGCCCTTTCATCAGCTCCAGGATCTGGGCCTGAATCGTGACGTCCAGCGCCGTGGTGGGCTCGTCGGCGAGGATCAACGCCGGATTGCACGACAGCGCCATGGCGATCATCATGCGCTGGCGCATCCCGCCGCTGAACTGATGCGGGTACTGCCTGAGCCGGCGCTCGGGATCTGAGATCCCGACCAGGGAGAGCAGCTCGAGCGCGCGGGCCCGCGACTGCGAGGGCGTCATGCCGAGGTGGATCTCCACGGGCTCGGTGAGCTGCCGCCCGATCGTCAGCACCGGGTTGAGCGACGTCATCGGCTCCTGGAAGATCATGCCGATCTCCCCGCCCCGGACCTTGCGCATCTCCTCCTCGGAGAGCGCCAGCAGATCGCGCCCCTTGAACAGGATCTGGCCGCCCACGATCCGCCCCGCCGGAGCCGCCACGAGCCGCATGACGCTCAGCGCGCTCACCGACTTGCCGCAGCCCGATTCCCCGACGAGCGCCACGGTCTCGCTCGGGCGCACGTCCCAGGAGACGCCATCCACGGCGCGCACGATGCCCCCCGCAGTGGAGAACTGGGTCTGGAGATTCCTGACGTCGAGGAGGACGTCCATGGCGCCGGGGCAGTCTAGCACACCGCCGGGGTCGGGAGGGCTCGCCGCCACTTAGGGACGATCACCGCGCGCCAGGCGCTCCTCGATGGCATCGAGGCAAGGGATGAGGTCCGCGATGCTGTCCAGGACGTAATGGGCCCCGCATTGCTGCATGCGCGCGTACGCGTGTTGGCTACGGCGCTGACGCTCGGCGGGATCCAGGGCTTCAAGCTCCTTGAGGGGCAGGCCGATCTCATTGCCGCTCATGGCGAGCCCGACGGACCACATGCCCGCGTTGAGGCCCTCTTCGATTCCAGGCACCGTATCGTCCACCTTGACGCAGGCCTCCACGGGCGAGACTTGCAGGTTGATGACATTCTGCAGGCACATGTACGGATACGGCCGGCCCGCGGGCACGTCGCTGGCGCATACCGTGGAATCGGGCTCGTAGCCCTGCTGCTTGGCGTCGCGCAGGTTGATCTCCATCATTTCCCGCAGGTAGCCGGTGGTGGACCCGATCTTGATGCCGCGCGCGCGGATGGCGTCGACGACCTGTAGCGTGCCGGGGATCAGCTGTGAGTAGTCGGACAGGCAGGCCAGCTGCAGCGGCACGAAGTCGGCAAACATCCGGTCCACGTCCGCCTCCGTCGGCGGCCGGCCGTGGGCCTCCTCCCAGCGCCGGCGCACGCTGTCGAGCTGACTGATCTTCTGGATGTGGACGCGCTTGTGGGCGCCCATGGGGGCGCGGGCTTCGGCCATCGTGATGGGCACGCCCTGCCGCTTGTAGACTTCGACGAACACGATGGCCGGCGCCATGCAGCCATGGTCCATGGTGGTGCCGGCCCAGTCGAGCAGGACGGCCTGGATCTTGCCCCGGTATCGCCGCGCGTAGGTGAAGCTCATGGCTGTCTCCTTTGACAGCGGGATTAGCGGCGGGCCCTCGCCTCCGAGCCGGCCGGCCCGCGCTGCGTGACGCCCATCTCGCCGACGATGTCCCGGATCGCGTCGAGCACTCCGCGCATCTCGGCCTCGCCGAGCCGGCCGATGCAGCCGATGCGGAAGCTGTCTGCGACGGTGAGCTTGCCCGGATAGATGACGAAGCCCCGCTGACTCAGCCGCTCGTAAAACGTCTCGAAGTCGAAGCGCGGGTCGGCCGGCATGCGGACGGTGACGATGATCGGCGCCTGGAGGGCCTCGGGCAGCAGGGTCTCGAAGCCCATCGCGCGGAGGCCATGCCGGAGGATCCGGCAGTTGGCTGCGTAGCGGGCGCCGCGCCCCGCCACGCCGCCCTCGGCGGCATGCTCGCTCAGCGCCTGGTCCAGCGCCGCCATCACGTGAGTCGGCGGCGTGAAGCGCCACTGGCCCGTCTTCTCCATGTTCACCCACTGATCGTGCAGGTCCAGGCTCAGGGAGGGCGCATTGCCCTTGGCAGCCTCGAGCGCGGCCCGACGAACGATCGCGAAGCCGATCCCGGGCACACCTTCCAGACACTTGTTCGCCGAGGCCGCGGCGGCGTCGAACGGCGTTTGCGCGGCATCGAGCGGGAGCGCGCCGAAGGCACTCATGGCGTCGACGAGGAGGCGCCGGCCGTGGCGGGCCGTGACGGCGGCGATCGCCTCCACGGGGTTCAGCACCCCCGAGGTGGTCTCGCAGTGCACCACCACGACATGGGTGATCGTCGGGTCGCCCGCCAAGGCGGCGTCGAGGGCGGCCGGATCCACGGCCTGGTCTTCGGGCGCTTCGATCACCGCACAGGCGCGGCGGTAGTACTCGCACATCCGGACCATGCGCTTGCCGTAGGCCCCGTTGACCAGCGCCAAGAGCTTGCCGGCCGGGGGAACGAGCGTCCCGATCATCGCCTCGACGATGAAGGTGCCGCTCCCCTGCAGGGGCACGCAGACATGGGTGCCGGCGCCGCCGGCGAGCTCGACCAGCCGGTCTCGGACGCGGCGGTTGATCCGGATGAAATCCGCGTCGCGCGAGCCCCAATCGTGGAGCATCGCCTCCTTGGTGGTGAGCGAGGTCGTGAGGGGGCCCGGCGTGAACAGGTACGGATCCTTGCGCATATCGGTCATGGCGAGCGGTCCTCCGCTTGGCGCCGCGTCACGCTTTCACACGCCCCGCGTCCGGATCATAGGGGGCCCGGAGGCTGCCCCGGGCCCTGAAGCGATCGCCGGCGATCTCGATCTCGAATGAGGCCCCGGCGACGAAGGCGGCATCCACGCCCGCCGGCCGGCGTATATATCCCATGGCGAGGGTGCGGCCCAGCGTATGACCGAAGGCGGCCGAGGTCACCGAACCCAGCCGCTCTCCATCACACCAGATCGGCTCGTCGCCCAGCGCCAGGGCGACGGGATCGTCGAGCACCAAGCTCACCAGCCTCTTGGTCAGCGGGCGATGACGTTGGGCTAGCAGCGCCTCACGGCCGAGGAAGGGCATGCGCTTGTCCCAGCCGACGGCGAACCCGAGCCCGGCTTCGAGCGGTGTATCCTCGGTCGTGAGCTCGCGCCCCCAGGCCCGGTAGGTCTTCTCCATCCTCAGCGAGTCGATGGCGTAGTAGCCGGCATCGGCCAGCCCCAGATCGTGCCCCACCGCCCAGAGGGCATCGTACACCGCCGGGGCCGATTCCGTGGGAACATACAGCTCCCAGCCAAGCTCGCCCACATAGGTGATGCGCGAGGCGCGCACGCGGGCGGGGCCCACGCGGATCTCGCGGCTCGTGCCGAAGGGGAATGCCTCATTGCCCAGGTCGGCATCCGTGAGGCGCCCGAGCAGCGCGCGCGCCCGCGGCCCCATGACTCCCAGCACGGCGTAAGCCTCGGTCACATCGCTCAGCCTCGTGTGCGCTCCCGCCGGGATCTGGCGGCGAATCCACTCGGCATCGCGCGTAGTCTGGGCCGAGCCGCTGACGATGAAGTAGGCGTCGTCGCGGATTCGGGTCACGGTGAGATCGCTCTCATAGCCGCCGCGGTCATTGAGCATCCCCGTGTAGACCATCCGTCCCGGCCGAACCGCCACGTCATTGGCGCACAGATGCTGGAGCACCGCCTCGGCATCGCCGCCCTCGAGCAGGAACTTGGAGAAGGACGTCTGGTCGAACACCGCCACGGCCTCTCGCGCCGCGCGGTGCTCGGCTGCCACGTACGGGAACCAGTTCTGTCGGCCGAACGAGTAGACCGTGTGGGGGGCGACTCCGTTCGGAGCGAACCAGTTCGGACGCTCCCAGCCCATCTTCGCGCCGAAGCAGGCGCCCTTGGCCTCGAGGCGCTCGTGGAGCGACGATGTCCGTAGCCCGCGCCCGCTCTCGAACTCGCGGTTCGGGAACGCGATTTCATAATGCACGCCCACCACTTCACTGGCCCGGTCGCGGAGGAATTTCGGATCGCCGTGGAAGGAGGCGAAGCGGCGGATGTCGGCCTGCCAGAGATCCATCGGGGCCCGGTCATCCACGATCCACTGGGCCAGCGCGCGGCCGGCCCCGCCCGCGGCGGCAATGCCGCCCGAGCAGAATCCCGCGGCAACATAATAGCGCCGCGCCTCGGGCGCTTCCCCCACGATGAAGTAATTGTCCGGCGTGAAGCTCTCGGGCCCGTTCATCAGCATTCGCACCGGCGCGGTTTCCAGCGCCGGGACGCGCTGGATGGCATTGGTCATCAGGATCTCGAACTGGTTCCAGTCTTCCGGAAGCGTCGCGAAGCTGAACTCCCCCGGGATACCCTCCACGCCCCAGGGCTTGGCCCAGGGATCAAAGCCGCCCATCAGGAGGCCGCCCACCTCCTCCTTGAAGTAGATATGGCCGTCGGCATCCCGCAGAACGGGATGATCGGGGGACATGCCGGGCAGTGGGTTGGTCACCATGTACATGTGCTCGCAGGCATGCAGCGGCACGGTGACGCCGCTCAATCGTCCGAGCTCGCGCGCCCACATGCCGGCGCAGTTGACGAGGATGTCGGTCGCGATGGGCCCCTCGGAGGTGTCCACTCCGGCCACGGCGCCACGCTCGATCCGCACCCCCGTGACCTTGACCTTCTCGTAGAGTGCCGCGCCGCCCGCGCGGGCCCCGCGCGCCAGGGCCTGCGTGACGTCGGCCGGATTCACCTTGCCATCGCTCGGAATCCACACGGCGCCGACAAGATCATCGGTTCTCATGAGCGGATAGAGCGCTCCGGCTTCGCCGGGCGAGATCACCTCGGCCTCGATTCCGTACGACCGCGCCAGCGAGGCATTGCGCTTGAGCTGAATCAGGCGCTCGGCCGTGCGCGCCACGCTCAGGCTGCCGCAGCGCTTCCACCCCGTCGCCTGGCCGGTCTCGGCCTCGAGCCGGCCGTAGAGCTCGGCGCTGTAGCGGATGAGCTGGGTGAGGTTGCTCGAGGAGCGGAGCTGCCCGACGAGCCCCGCGGCGTGCCACGTGGTGCCGCCGCTGACGCCGCCCTGCTCCAGCAGGACGATCTCGCGCCAGCCGAGACGGGTGAGATGGTAGGCGACGCTGCACCCGATGATGCCGCCGCCGACGATGACGACCCGGGCGCAGTCCTTCACCGCTTCAGGCGCCCGACAGCCGAGGCCGCATCCATGGCGCGCGCCAGCTTCGGCTCAGATCAGCGTATGTCGACGCCGTTGATCGCGAAGTCGAAGATCTCGTGGCTCTCCAGCGCCCGCGCCGCCGCCCGCGCCGCATATTCCGGGCGAAGCGGGTGGCTTAGGATGAACGGCACCTTGGCTTCCGAGATCCCGCCGTGGCTGCGGAGGCGATGGCCTTTGAGCCCTGAGAGATCATGGGCCGCCTCGGAGGCGCCAAGGCACGTATCGGCGCGGCTGATGACCACCACGTCACCCTCCCGGTCGGCCGGCAGGTCGAAGAGCCGCACGGCGGTGGCCTTGTCGTGGACGGCCTCGACGCCGGGCAGGCTCGCCGCGAGCCGCATCACGTCAGCCGGATCGAGGCTCCCGTGGCTGTAGACGCGAACGAAGCCACCGAGCGCGCCGTGGTGGGCCACGAAGCGGTCGGTGATCGGGCAGATGACCGTGCTCGAGCCCTTGCCGAAGCGCGCGTCGAGCACATCCTGGAGCCAGATGACTCGGGGCGAGCCGTCGGGATTCGACTTGTCATTCATGCCGTGATCCGCGGTCAGCGCAACCACCGCCCCGAGGTCGTGCAGCCGCCCGAACTTCTCGTCCATGTTCCGGTAGTAGCGATCGGCCTCCGTCTCCCCGGGCGCGTACTTGTGCTGGATGTAATCCGTGAGCGACAAGTAGAGGATGTCCGGCCGCCGCTGCTCCAAGAGCTTGATCCCCGCCTCGAGCACGAACAGCGAGAGCTCCGGCGAGTACATGTCGGGCTTCGGCATGCCGGTGAGCTCGAGCGCGTTCTCGATCCCGGTCTCCTCCGGCGCGCACTGATCCGCGCACTCTGCCGAGAAGCTAGCGCTCCCGCCCGCCAGGTCCATGTCCTTGCCGAGCTGGCGGCGCAGCTTGTCCTTCGCCGTGACCGAGGCCACCTTGGCGCCGTGGCGCGAGAACTCGGCCATGATGGTTCGCGAGCGGAGCAGCTCGGGGCCGGTCATGACCACCGCCTCACCGGTCGCGCGGTCGAGGTAGAAGTTGCCCGAGATGCCGTGGACGGACTGCGGGCTTCCGGTCGTGATGGACATATTGTTCGGGCACGTAAAGCTCGGGACGTCGCCGTCGGCCACGGTGCTGAACCCAGTTTTCATGAAGCGCACCACATTGGGAATGATCCCATCCCTGACGCCCCGCTCGAAGTAGGCCGGATCGCCGCCATCGATGCAGACCACGACCACCGGCCGCGACGGCCAGCGATACCTCACACCATTGAGCTCGATGCCGGCTCGATCCATTTCGACTCCGATTGGCTCAGATCAGGTGGGCCTGCACTTTATGGCCTGCAGCGGGCGCGATCGAGATGCTCGACGGCGAGCGGGCGCAGCTCGGAGTAGAGTCGGCACACCGCCTCAGCCACGCAGGGCCAGCGATGCTCGGCGGCCCAGCGCTGCGCCTGCGCTGCGAGACGGCTCTCCAGCGCCGTGTCCCCGAGCAGGGTGTCGAGCGCGGCCGCCAGCGCCGAAGGATCGCCTTCCGGCACGAGCAGGCCGGTCACGCGGTCCTGGACAGTCGTGGTGAGGCCGCCGACCCGAGAGGCGACCACCGGGCTGCCGCATGCCATGGCCTCGAGGGCCACCATGCCGAAGGACTCGTAGTAGGACGGCATGACGGTGGCATCGGCCGCGGCGTAAAAAAGCTGCAGCCGCCGCTGGGGCTGAGCGCCGAGGAATCGCACCCGCTCCGCCAGCGCGAGGGCGCTGACGCGCTCACGCAGGTAGGCGGCGTGGCCGTTCTCCGGTTCGTCGGCGTCGCCGCCGATGACCATGAGCCGGGTCGCCCGCATCACCAGGGTCATGGCTTCGAGCAGCGTCTCCAGCCCCTTGATCGGCTGCAGGCGTCCCACATAGACGAGCAGTGGATCGGACGGGAGCTCGAGCAGGTCTTTGGCCGTGGCGCGCGGCATCGGTTGGAAGAGCTCGGTGTCCACGCCGCATGGGATCACGGCGATGCGATCCTGACGCGCCCCGTAATACCAGACCAGGTGCGCGCGCTCGACGACATTGGCCGCGACGACGCGGTCCGCGCCGGCGATGATCCGCGCCTCCTCGGTGATGCGGAGCTCGGGCTCCACCTCGGCCGGCGATTGCGCCACCGAGTTCTTCAGCCGCCCGAGCGTATGGAACATCTGGACCAGCGGGGCGCCCCAGGCCTCGCGCAGCGCAAGGCCCGCCACGCCCGACAGCCAGTAGTGAGCGTGGATGAGATCGTACTCGAGCCCCTCGGACTGCGCGAAGCGCTCGACGCCGGCCACGAACTCATCGAGGTGGGCGTGGACGGCCTCTCGAGGCATGGGCGCCTCGGCCCCCGCCGGCAGGTGGACGACCCGTGCGCCGCCGCCCAGCTCCACGACGCGTGGGATGCCGGGGTTCTGCGAGCGGGTGAAGACGTCCACGCCCACGCCCATCCGGGCGAGCTCGCGCGCCGTCTCGCGCACGTACACGTTCATGCCCCCCGTCTCCTTGCCGCCGAGCGCGGCGAGCGGGCAGGTATGCACGGAGAGCATAGCCACGCGCAGGCTCATCGCCCGATCCTCACGTTGAAGAGATCCTGGGGCGTGGGGCCGAAAGCATACTTGTAGGGCTCTTCGCCGCGGAGAAAGTCGAACGTGGGAATGCCGCGGCGGATGGCGTCCCTGATGATCTGGGCCAGGAGCACGATCCCCGGCGCCAGGGAGGCCCGCGCCGGATCGAAGCCGGAGTTGTACAGCGCCACGCTCCCGCCGTACTCGAGACAGAGAAAGCTCGCGACGGCCTGGCCGTCCCACTCGAGGAACCACAGCCGCGCCCAGCCCGCCTCCGCCAGCGCCCGCGTCACCTCGCGGAAGAAGCCCTCCATCCGCTCATCCATGAAGCGGGCCTTGCCCGCTTTGGAGAGGCGGTGGAGGACCAAGAAGCTGGCCAGCGCCTCGTCCCAGCCGATCGCGCCGGCATGCGAGCGCGCCGAAGCGCCCGGCAGCTCGCGTTCGAGTCTGCGAATCTTCCGCCGCAGCTCGTGGCGGTCCTTGCCCCCGAGCCGGGCCAAATAGTCGTCCCACGTGGCGGGCAGCGCCAGCACCGGACAGCGCTCCTCACGCTCGGCGGACGCTCGAAGCCCGTAGCCGGGAGCGATGGCAGGAAGCAGCCGGACCGTCGGAGACGCCGCGCGAACCGCGTGGAGATCCCACTCGACGGCCTCGGCCGCGCGATGCTGCAGGAGGGCGTGCCACACCTCGTCCTCGCGGCCGGCTGCGGCGATCACGTCGAGGTAATCCGAGACGTCCACGCCGCCCAGGATGCGCTGGCGAGCCGGCGCATCCTCATAGAGCGGCAGCAGCCCGGCGAGGGCGCCTGACTCTTCGCTGACGAGCAGGAGCTGCAGCGCTCGGCCGCCGGCGAAGGCGTCGGCCCATGCCGTCTGCCACTGCCAGGTGAGGAAGACCGAGGGCAGCCGGGCTTCACGGAGCAGGCCGTTCCAGCGCCGCTCGTCGAGCCCGTCGAAGCCCGGCAGGACGTCAACCTTCATCGAGACCACCGGTTGCGTCGGCCAGACTCTCGTCCGCCCCGCCGGCTTCCTCCGCTGGGCTCTCCGACATGGCCTCGTCCATCGCCGCGTCGAGATCCTCACCCAGGTCTTCGCCCATTTCTGCGCCCATCCGCTTGACGAACCGGGCGACACTCTGCGGATCGTTCTCGTTCAGGTCCCCGTACTGCGCGGGGTCGGCGAAGGAATCGAGGCGGGCGTCTTCGGACTTGACGGTGGCAAACCGTGACATCAGACGTGTCAGCTCGGCGCTGTCGCAGCGTGGACATCGGGGAGACGGCGCGCCGGACAGCGAGCGCACCAGCACGCTCACCCGGCGATGACACCCCCGGCACTCGTATTCGTAAATCGGCATGCGGCGTCCGTCTGTGGATCCCGGGCCGGCAGGCCCGGCTCGACCTTAGGATGGCCTATCTTAACACGCCGATTCAGGCGGACTTGGGAGCCGGGCTGGCTTCGGCCTCCGTCGGCGGGCGCTCGCTGATCTCCACGATGCTCGCCTCGAAGAGCAGCCGCGAGCCCTCGTCCATACGCCGCGCGTTCATCCGGACCCGAATGCGCGCGCCGTCCCGGCGTCTGAAGGGCACTTCCAGGTTCGTGATGACCTCTCCCGAGTCGAGCCGCTTGATGAGGGTCTCCCGATCGGCGGGGTACCAGTAGAAGCCCGTGGCGTTCCGCTGAAGAACTTCCTGCCGCGTGTGGTAGCCGAGAATCCTCACGAAGGCCTGGTTGCAGTCCACCATCCGGCCGTCTTCGAATGTCCGGTACACGCCGGCGACCACTCCTTCGAAGAGGCCGCGATAACGCTCCTCGGCGGCTCGGCTGGCCTTCTCGGCCTGACGGCTCGTCGTCATCGAGGCGACCACGGTCTCCGCGGCCTCGCGCTCACGCCGCACGGCTTCGCTCGCGATGCGCGCGGCCCGCTGCTTGAGCAGCCCGACCATGAGCGCCACAGCCGGGGCCGCGCACGCAAAGACCAAGGCCTGCCGGACGGTCTCGTAGGTCGTCGGGAAGATCGTGCCCGGCGCCGAGACGAAGTAGGCGTAGTACCAGACCGTAATGCCGGCACCGATCAGTCCTTCGAACATGCCGCCCACATAGGCCGCGCACACGACCGAGACCAGCAGGATGGGGGCCGGATTGATGTATCTAGTGTTGGCCCACGAGAGGATTTCGATGAGGAAGACCGCCGCCACGGCGAAGCCCGGGCTGCCCACACGGCGCAGGTATTCGCGCCGCAACCGCTGCTTCCTGGTCAGCATCACCCTGCGCTTCCCTCCGAGTTTGAGTTGAAGTCGCATGCGCGGGCTCGGCGGGGCCCGGCTGAATCCGGAGCATACCGCGAAAGGGGCGCGATCGTCACGTTCCTCGTTGGCTCGGCGGCCGTCTCATGAACATGCCGAGCCCCTTCATGGTCAGCACCACCTCGCCGGCTTGATTGCGCAGCTCGCAGAGGGACCGCACGATGCCCCGGTCGGGCTTGCTGCGCGACGGAGTGGTCTCCAAGACTGTATAGCGGAGCGAGAGGGTGTCACCCGGCCGCACCGGCTTGACCCAGCGCAGCTCGTCGATCCCGGGCGAGCCCAGGCTCGCGCAGTCGTGGAGCAGCCCGTCCCAGAACAGCCGCATAAGCAGCGCCCCAGTCTGCCAACCGCTGGCGATGAGGCCGCCGTAGATCGTCCCCTTGGCCGTCTCCTCGTCCGTGTGGAACGGCTGCGGGTCGTACTCGCGCGCGAAAGCCAGGATGCTCTCTCGCGTGATCGTGCGGCTGCCCAGCTCGAATGCCTGCCCGGGCTTGAAGTCGTCGAAGTAGCGGGTCATCACGCCCGGCCCCGCCGCATGAGCCGGAAGGCGATGTCCGGACCGAGGCGTCGAGCGTAAGCGAGCGAGATCCAGAGCATCGCCAGCGGCTCCAGCAGCCGCGCCTGGGTGAGCGGCCCGGCGTCCACCACGTCGAAGCCGAGATCGGCGAGCAGGGCCGCGACAACGGCTTTCGCCTCGGAATCGTCCCCGCAGATGAACATGGCCGCCGCCTCGTTCCCATAGCGCGGATCGAGCATATTGCCAGCGCCCGTGGTGTTGAGGGCCTTGACGACCTTGGCCTCCGGGGCCCAGCGGGCGACAGCCTCCGCGCCCGAGGTCGTGTGACCAATGGACAGGCCCGAGAGATCGGGCTTGAGAGGATTGGTGCAGTCCACGATGACCTTGCCGGCCAGGCTGCCGGCCTGCCGCAGCGCCTGCTCCGTGGCGTCGAATGGCGTGGCCAGAACGACGATCTCCCCGAAGGCTGCGGCGTCGGCGACCGTGCCCGCGAAGGCCCGCGAGCCCAACTCGCCCAGCAAGTGCTGGACTTTGCCGGCGCGCGGGTCTCTGACCCCGAACATCACGTCGTGGCCGGCGGCGCGCCAGCGACGGCCGAGCGCCGCCCCGACATTGCCTGCTCCGATGATGCCGATGTGCATAGCGGTGCTCCTAACTCCGCCGCCGTCGTGAGTGGACGGAGGAGACAACAGGATGATAGAGAAGGAGAGGCGCCGATTCCATGCGAGGCAGTGTACCCCGCGTGTCCAGCCCAAACGGGCTGAAAGGGGGAGAAGATGAGCGCGCTGGCTCAGCGTCCCGCGATCGTGACCGGTATCGCCTGGACCTTCATCGCGAGTGCGGTGATCATGCTGCTCTCGGGCCTGATGACCCTGGGCGCCGGCGGGACGATACGGGCCATGATGCAGCAGATGATGGCGCAGAGCCCCGGCGTCGCTGATCAATTCCCCTGGCAGCTCCGGGTCATGCTCGGCCTCGTCGAGTACTTCACGCTCCTTACCTGGATCCAGATCGTGCTCTCGATCGTCGCGCTGGCGGCGGGCATCGAGCTCCTGCGCTGTCGGGCATGGGCGCGCGCCACGCTCGAGGGACTCACGTGGCTCGCTCTCGTCGCGACGCTCGCAGTGGGCGCGCTCTGGCTCTGGGGCTGGATGAGTCTGACGCCGATGATGCCGGAGAGTATGCCGCTCACCACGGGGCTTCGGATGGCCGGCGCCGTGATGGTCGCGGTTATCGTAGTGATTTCCGCGGTGCCGCTGGCGCTCTTGATCCACGCCCTTCGCCGGCCGGCGGTGTACGCGGCGATGAGCGGCTGAGGCCCCCGCCAAGCCGTCGGGCTCAATGGAAGTCGTGGGAGGGCATGCGCGCCAGCGCGGCAGGCAAGGGCGCGATCTCTTCGGCGCGGATCGAGATGACCCCGTCCTCGTGCTGAAGCCGGCCGGCCACGAAGAGGAACGGCTCCTTGACCAGCGCGAGCCGGTGACGGTGGAAGAGGGCCGGGCGTACGATGATATTGGCGAGCCCGGTCTCGTCCTCGAGATTGAGAAACACGAAGCCTTTGGCGGTGCCCGGACGCTGACGCACAACCACGGCGCCCGCGATCCGCGCCCAGGCGCCGTTCCGCAGTCCCGCCAGATCGGCGGCCCGCACCGCGCCCAGGCGCTCGAGCCGGGCGCGGTGAAACTCCATCGGGTGCGGCCCCAGGCTCAGGCCGGTCCCGTCGTAATCGGCCATGAGCGATTCCACCGCTGTCATGGGTTCGAGCGGCGATAGCTCGGGAGCATCCGGAAGCGCCTCGTAGAGCGGCCCGCGGGGTCGCGCCGCCCGCTCCGCTTCCCATAATGCCGCGCGCCGCTCGGGCTCGAGGCTGCCGAGCGCGCCGACCTGAGCCAGCTGGGCGAGCTCGTCTTGACGTAAAGCCGCGCGCTTCATCAGATCGGCCACCGAGAGGAAAGGCCGGCGCTTTCGCTCGTTCTCGATGAGCCGGCCGGCTTCCTCCCTGAGCCCGCGGACATAGCGGAGTCCCAGCCGCACCGTGCCGTCGGGCTCGATCGCGCAGAGCCAGCCCGAATAGTTCACGTCGGCGGGACGGATCTCCTGCCCGTGCCAGGCGGCATCGCGCGCGATGGTGGCCGGATGGTAAAAGCCCATGGGCTGGTTATTGAGCAGGGCCGCGTAGAAGGCCGCCGGGTGATGGACCTTGAGCCAGGCGCTCGCGTAGGCGATCAGCGCAAAGCTCGCCGCGTGGCTTTCCGGGAAGCCATACAGCGCGAAGGCGGTGATGGAACGGACGATGGCATCCGCGGTGGCGCCCGTGATGCCCTGGCGCGCCATGCCTGCGCGAAGCTTCGCATCGATCTCTTCCATCGCGCGGCGGGAGCGCTTGAAGCCCAGCGCGCGCCGGAGCTCCTCCGCCTCGCCGCCGCTGAAGCCCGCCGTCGCCATCGCCATCCGCAGCAATTGCTCCTGGAAGAGCGGAACGCCCAGCGTGCGGGCCAGGATAGGCTCGAGCGCCGGATGGGGGACGGTCACCGGCTCACGCCCCGCGCGGCGGCGGAGATAGGGATGCACCATGTCGCCGACGATGGGCCCGGGCCGGATGATGGCCACCTGCACCACCAGGTCGTAGAAGCGCTCGGGCTTGAGTCGCGGCAGCGTCGCCATCTGGGCGCGGCTCTCCACCTGGAAAACACCGATGGTGTCGGCCTTCCGGAGCACGGCGTACACCTGCGGATCATCGGGCGGCAGATGAGCCAGATCCACGTGGCCGCCGCGCTGGGCGATCATCTCGATCGCGTCCTGGAGCAGCGCCATCATGCCGAGCCCCAGGAGATCCACCTTGACGATGCCGAGCGCGGCGCAGTCGTCCTTGTCCCACTGGATCACGGCCCGGCCGGGCATGGTGGCGGGCTCGAGCGGCACGATGCCGTCGAGCCGCCCCTGGCAGATCACCATGCCGCCCGAGTGCTGGCCGAGATGGCGCGGCAGATCCTGGATGGCCGTCCACACCCGGGCGAAATGCTGGACGCGGAGATCGCTCGGATCACAGCCCGCCTCGGCGAGATGGGCGGTGAGGACATCGCCGGCTTCCCGGTATTCCCAGTCGCTGACAAGTCCGGACAGCCGCTCGATGAGCTCCGATGGAAGATCGAGCGCCTTGCCGACCTCGCGCGCCGCGAGCCGGCCGCGGTAGGTGATCACATTGGCCGTCATGGCCGCGCCGAGCCTGCCGTAGCGCTGGTAGACGTACTGGATCACCTGCTCGCGGCGGTCGCCGCTGGGCAGGTCGAGATCGATGTCGGGCCATTCCCCGCGCTCTTCCGAGAGGAATCGCTCGAAGAGCAGCTCCATGCCCACCGGATCCACGGCGGTGATCCCCAGCGCGTAGCACACGGCGCTGTTGGCGGCCGAGCCGCGCCCCTGGACCAAAATGTCGCTGCGGCGGCAGAACTCGACCAGGTCCCACACGATGAGGAAGTAGCCCGCCAGATCGAGGCGGCCGATGAGACTCAGCTCACGCTCGATCTGCCGGCGCGCCTTCGCCGCCAGCGGCCCCAAGCCGTAGCGCTCGCGCGCCCCACGCTCGCAGAGGGCGCGGAGATAGCCGATGGGTGTTTCGCCCGGCGGCAGCGGATAGTCCGGGAACTGATAGCCCAGGTTCTTGAGCGTGAAGCCGAGCCGCAAGGCGAGCTCGCCCGCATTGGCCACGGCCTCGGGGCAGTCGCGGAAGAGGCGCTCCATCACGCGGCCGCTCTTGAGATAGCGCTCGCTGTTCCTGGCCAGCAGCCGGCCGGCGCGCTCCAGCGTGATGTGCTCGCGGATGCACGTGAGCGCGTCGAGCAGCGGGCGATCCTGGCGGCGGACGAGCCGGGGCGAGTTGGTGGCGAGCAGCGGCAGCCCGAGTGCGGCGGCCTGGGCGCTCAGCCACTCATTGCGCGCCTCCTGATCCCGGCGCAGGTGCCGCTGAAGCTCCACGTACACGTTGAAGCGGCCGAAGAGCGAGGCCAGCCGATCGATCAGTGCCCGCGCCTCGGTCGCTCCGTGAGTCGCCAGCCGGCGCGCGACGGAGCCCTCGTCGCCACCGGTGAGGACCACCAGCCCCGCGGCGTGCTCGGCCAGATCGTCGAGCGTGGCAGCGCCCTCGCCCTTGGGCGCGCGCATCTTGATGCGGGTGAGAAGCCGGCAGAGGTTGCGGTAGCCCTCGCGGTCCTCGACCAGCAGCGGCAGCCGGCCGCCGTCGCTCAACGTGACTTCGGCGCCGACCAGCGCGCTGAGGCCCAGCCGGCTGCAGGCGCGGTAGAGCCGCGGGGCGCCGTAGACGCCGTCCGTGTCCAGCAGCGCGATCGCCGGCTGATCCAGGCGCGCGGCCTCCTCGGCCAGCGCTTCGGGCAGGCCGGCCGCCTCGAGGAAGCTGAACGCGCTCTTGGCATGAAGCTCGACGTACAAACCCTCTAACCCCTCACCCTGCCCTCTCCCCAGAGGGGAGAGGGAGATCAATTAGTCGTAAATACCGTCGAGAAACCAGGCGGAGCCGTCGTGTACCAGCCGGCAGACGGTGCCATCGGCCAGCTCCACGTCCCACTCGTCACGCGCCCACGGGCTGCCGGTCCACCATTCGCCCGAGGCCCGCCACGGCCCCGCGCCGGTCACGATCCGCCCCGTCAGCGCCACCGAGCGGAGCTGGACCGGCCGGCCCGAGATGAGCGTCACATGGGCGGGGCATGGCGGGCGCAGCCGGCGCAGCGCCAGCGCCGAACTCATCTCTTGCCCCCTCACCCTGCCCTCTCCCCCAGAGGGGGAGAGGAATTCCGATCTCACCCTGGCCTCCCCAGAGGAGGAGCGGGAGCCCGATTCCCTCTCCCTTCCAGGGAGAGGGTCAGGGTGAGGGTGATGAAACGGGTCGAGCCGCACCGCATCGGGGCGGTGGCTGTCGAGCAGCGCGGGAACACCGAGCTGACGAGCGCCGACGAGAGCGATCAGACGCGTGAGCGCGGCGGTGACCAGACGCGGGCTAGGGCGCGAGCGCTCGGTGAGGGAGTCCTGGGCCGGCGCAATCCGCTGCGGATGGGCTTTGAGCGTGACCGCTTCCACCACGCCCTGCGGCGGCCGGGACTCGAGCGCGACCTTGAGCAGCGCCGCGATGGCCGACGCCTCGCTCATGGGAGCGGCCAGCGCGAGCGAGCCCTCGTGCGCGCCACGGCCGGCCAGGCGGCAGCTCCATTCGAAGCCGTCGGCCGCGAGCCCGCGCCGGACGAGTCTCACGCAGATCCGCTCGGCCAGATCGACGACCAGCGCGGCGAGCGGCTCAAGAGTGTCCAATCCCCACTCGCATTCCACCGACTCCTCGAAGGGCGGCGCCGGCGCCCAGGGGATGAGCGGGCGGAGATCCTCACCGCGCGCCAGCCGCTGAAGCCGCGGCCCCTCGCTTCCCAGACGCTCGAAGAGCGCGGCGGATGGCAGAGCGGTCAGCTCGCCCAAAGTCCGGATCCCCCAGCGGTCGAGCCGCGCCGCCATCTCCTCGGAGAGATCGAGAAGCGCGAGCGGCGCCGGGGCCAGAAACACTGCATCTCCTCCAGGCCGAACGATTGTCACGCCGCCTCCGCTGCGGGCGGCGAGGCGCGCGCCAAGACGGCTACCCGCTATCCCTACCTGGGCGCGCAGTCCCCGCTCGGACGCCGCGCGGCTCAGCCGATCGCCCAGCTGCCGCTCGCCGCCGAACAATCCCTCGAGTCCCACCGCGTCGAGATAGACCAGGCCTGGGCCCGCTTCCTCCACCCGCGGCGAATGTGCGAGCGCCACCTCGAGCAGGGCCTGCGACATGGGCGGCTCCGGCAATGCCGCGAGGAGGCAAGCGATGCGCCTCATGGTCGCCACTCGATGGTCCAGCGCCTCCCCTCACCTCCGGCCCCCTCACCTCCGGCCCCCTCACCTCCGGCCCCCTCACCCTGCCCTCTCCCCAAAGGGGAGAGGGAGTTCCTGACTTTCTCTGGGAGAGGGTGAGGGTGGGGAAAAATACGGGAGCGAAGGAACCGAATCTCCGAGCTCAGGACGGCGAAGCGTGTGGGCTGTGACGCTCCCCTCCATCGCGTTTCGAGCCGGCGCGCGGACACCACGAGCGCAGCCGCACTGCCCGCCAGCCGCTCCGGGGCGCGGAGCACCAGAATGGTGGGACTGCCTTCTACCGCCCGCCGGAGCCTCAGCCAGAGTGACGCTGGAAGGGGCTGACGGCGGCGCAGCGCCAACTCGCCCAAATCGATGGCGACCAGGGCGAAACCCGGACAGCGGACCAGGAGATCCGCCGCGCGGCAGGCCAGATCCAGCCGGCCGCCGCACTTCACCCAGAGCACACCCGAGAGATCGACGCCCGCCGCCGCGGCGGAGAAGGGATCGAAGGCATCGGTCCCGTCGACAACCGCGGTCTTGCCGCCCGAGGTCGTGACTCGGGCGATCAAGGCCAGGAACAGGCTGCTGCCGCCCGAGGACCAAGGGCCGACGATCTCGCTGAGCTGCCCCGGCGGGAAGGCGCCCATCAAGCCGTCGATCCCTCGAGCACCCCACCCTGGCGGGGGCAAGGACGCGGACGGAAAGGTCATAGGCAGCTCCGTATTACGGAGTAAGCTTATAACACAACATCTGTTTAGTCTTTTCAAGACCAAAATATGGGATAGCTGAGCCGGCCAGCCACAAGATAGCCGGACCTGTCCCACCGCCCCGGCTGTGGTATCAAAGGAGAGTCTGCCGCGCCGGCCTGCTCGGCGACGAGGCCCAATTCAATCCCAAGGAGAAGAGTGTGAGAGAGAACACGCTGAAGAAGATCTGGGCCCGCGGTGAAGCCGCCGTGAACGGATGGCTGTCCATCCCGTCGGCCTTCTCCGCCGAGGTCATGGCGCATCAGGGCTTCGACTCGCTCACCGTGGACATGCAGCACGGCGTGGTGGACTACCAGGTCGCCGTGACGATGCTCCAGGGCATCTCGACCACCCCGGTGATCCCGCTGGCCCGCGTGCCGTGGAACGATCCGGCGCGGCTCATGAAGATCCTGGACGCGGGCGCGTACGGCGTCATCTGCCCCATGGTCAATACGCGCGAGCAGGCCGAGGCGCTGGTGCAGGCCTGCAAGTATCCGCCGCGGGGCTATCGCAGCTGGGGGCCGGTGCGCGCCTCGATCTACGCCGGAACCGACTATGGCGATCACGCCAATGACGACATCATCGTGATGCCGATGATCGAGACGGCCGAGGCGCTGAAAAACCTGGATGACATCCTCACCGTCCCGGGTGTGGACGCGATCTACGTGGGCCCCTCCGATCTGAGCCTCGCGCTCGGATGCAAGCCGCGCCTCGATCAAACGGACGCGCCGGTGGTCGAAGCCCAGGAGCAGATCGTCCAGGCTTGCAAGCGCCACGGCGTGATCGCTGGCATTCACAATGCCACGGCCGCCTATGCCGTGAAGATGGTCGCCGCCGGCTATCAGTTCGTCACGCTGGCAAGCGACAGCCGCTTTCTCGCCGCCAAGGCCGCCGAGGAGGTGGCCGTGGCCCGGAAGACCGCCATCAAGGCCGGCAAGCTGCCCGCCTACTAGGCCGCTGCGACCGCCGAGCGTTTCGTGACCCCCTATCCCTTCGACGACACGCTGCTCGCCCGCGCGCGTCGGCATCTAGGCGCCTTCGCGCGGCGCTCCGCCGCCATCGACGGGCGCCGTCCCGCGGCCGTGGCGCTTGTCCTGCTGCCCGATGCCGAGGGTCGCGCCTGCTTCCTGCTCACCCGGCGCGCGGCAGGGCTGCGCAGCCACGGGGGCCAATGGGCGCTGCCGGGCGGCCGCCTGGACAAGGACGAGAGCGCCGAGCAGGCCGCACTGCGCGAGCTCGCCGAAGAGGTTGGTCTGACGCTCGGCGAAGACACCGTCCTGGGGCTGCTCGACGACTACGCCACGCGCTCGGGCTTCGTCATCACGCCCGTGGTGTTCTGGACCGATGACATCCGCGAGCTCGTGCCCAATCCCGCCGAAGTCCAGCGCGTCTATCGCGTGCCGCTGGCGAAGCTGGACGGGCCCGGAGTGCCGCGCTTCGTCACGATTCCAGAGAGCGAGCGGCCGGTGATCCAGCTGCCGCTGATGAACAGGCTGATCCACGCCCCCACGGCAGCGGTGCTCTACCAGCTGCGCGAGGTGGTCATCCACGGCCGGCCCACGCGCGTGGAGCATCTCGAGCAGCCGGTCTGGGCCTGGAAATAGGACGCGGGCCGCGGAGACGGAGCCATTCATGGGCAAGCTCGACGGACAGGTGGCCATCGTCACCGGGGCCGGCAGCGGCATCGGGCGGGCGACAGCCCGCCTGCTCGCGGCCGAGGGCGCCCGCGTGATCGTCGCGGGACGCCGCAAGCCTCCGCTCGACACGGTGGCGGCCGAGATCGAGAAGGCAGGCGGCAGCGCCGCGGCGAGGCAGGTTGATGTGGCCGACCCCGAGCAGGCCATCGAGCTGGCCCGCTGGACGCTCGAGCGCTGTGGCCGCGTGGACGTGCTCATCAATAACGCAGGGCACTCGAGTAAGGTCCGCAGTATCCGCTGGGTGGGCAAGGAAGAATGGGACAGCGTGCTCGCCGTGAATCTCACCGGGGTCTACGTGCTCACCCAGGCCGTGCTGCCCGGCATGATCGAGCGCGGCGGCGGCACCATCGTCACGATCGGCTCCGTCGCCGCCATCCGCCCGGGACTCATCGGGGGCGCGCCCTACGGCGCGGCCAAGGCGGCGGTGCTGAATCTGATGGGCCACATCCACACCGTGCTGCGGGACAAGGGCATCCGCGCCACCACGATCATGCCGGCCGAGGTGGACACACCGATTCTCGCGAACCGCCCGCTGCCCCCGGACGCCAAGGCCCGCGCCACGATGATGCAGCCCGAGGACGTCGCGGCGGCGGTGCTGCTCTGCGTGACCCTGCCCCGCCGGACGGTGATCGAGGAGATCGTCATGAGCCCGACCATTCCGCGCGATCAGAGCGCGGACATCGAAGCCGCGCGCCGGACGGGTGAGCCCGGCGGCGGAAACGGGTAGGACCGTGCTGCATCATGCGCGTGCTTTCGGGCTCGCGGCGGCCGTCGCGGCGGTTCTCCTCGAGTCCGTGGCTCCCGCCGACGCCCAGTCGAGCCCGACGGGCGTCCGCACGTACGCGGTTCCCGGGGCGGGCAGTCTCGCGCTCGATGTCCCCGAGGGATGGCGGGACTCGGTGGAAGCCTTCCAAGGAACCCCGATGCGGTCGATCACGTTTCGACCTCCGAGCGGCGACGACTTCGCGATCAAGATCACGGCCGGCGACACTCCCGGAGGCCAGTCCGACTTCAATTCACCGGCGCGGATGCGACGTCTTGTGGAGCTGGAGGGCCAGCAATTACTGGCGACGGCCGTCGAGCAGACGCTCACGGTGGAAACGCTGGCCGGCCCCCGGGTGAGCGGCTATCACTACACGCTGAGCGACAAGAGCAGCGTCGGGCAGCCGCCACGGCCCGACGACTACCCGTATCTGACGCGGGGAATGGCGGCCACGGGGACTCTGCTGGTCGTCTTCAGCATTTTCACCCGCGACAAGAACTCACCGGCACGCCAGGCTGCGCTGGCGATGCTCGCCGCCGCCCGCCAGAGCGCGGGCCCCGCGGCGGGCTCGCCGGCCACCGGCGGCCAGCGCGCCAGCCTTTCCCTGCCCGGCTACCGCTGGCGGGTCGGGGTGGATCTGCCGGGCTTCGCGATCACCGGCCCCCTCGCGACCCCTGAGCAGCCAGGGAAGACGAGGCTGACTGGCGAGAACCGGAGCACGGGGATGATCATCTCGATGATGCTCGAGAAGGTGGCGGCGCCGGGCGATGCCGCCGGCTGCCGCTCGCTCTATGCGGCGGCGCTCATGCAGAGCCCGCTGATGAAGGGTGTGGAGGTGAGCGCCTCGGAGTTCGGCCGGCTGGCCCTCATCGCCTATGTCATCAGCGAGGTGCGCGGAATGCCCGTCAACCAGCGGCATCTGAACGCCTTCCTGTCTCAGGACGACACCTGCCTCGACCTGCACCTCTCGAAGGCCCAGTTCAAGCCCGGCGACGAGCGACTCTTCGAGGCCGTCGTCAAGTCGCTCGCCGTCGAGCGCCCCTGACCATCCGTCGGGGCGGCTCCCGGCCCGGCCTCGATCGGGCCGCCCGCGTGCTGACACTGTCCGCCCTGCCCTGTCCGCCCTCAAGACGAGCGCCCGGCTCCCCGCTCCGCAAGTGCCCGTTGCAGTGGGGCTTCGCCCCGGTAGCCCACTGGCATTGGATTTGCCGATCAGTCGGCCGAGCCTTCTTGGAGGAGGCGACCATGACCGGAAGCCTGGTGGCGCTGGGACTGGCGGTGGTCCTGCTGGGGGGCCAGGGATGCGCGGCCGTCGGCCTGGCCCTGCTCAGCGCCGGGGTGGGCACGGGCGCGGGACAGGGGGTTTCCTACACGCTCGACAGCATCGGCTACAAGACCTTCACCACGCCGGTGGAGAATCTCGAAGCGGCGACGCTCAAGACGCTCCAGCGGATGGACATCGACGTCAAGGAGAAGGAGAAGACCGACCGCGGGATCAAAATCTCCGCCAGGGCAGGCGACCGCGACGTCGACATCGAGCTGGATCGGCTGACCTCCCAGACGGCCCGCATGCGCGTGGATGCCTCGCTCAAGTGGATCTTCAAGGACCGGGCGACGGCCGTCGAGATCATCACGCAGACAGCCCAGACGCTGGACGATCAGGCGCGACTCGCCCAAGCACGAGCCGCGCGCGCCGCGATGGCGCGGCCGGCTTCAGCGCCCGTCATCAAGGCGCAGCCGGTGAGCGCGACGGCTCCAATACGCTGAGAGACACCGTCACCATGGAGGACATCATGCCCGCACCCGAGGAAAGCACCGGCGCCCGCGTCCTTCGCCTGTTGTTCAGCTCCGCCCGGACGTATTCGACGGGCAGCTTGTCTCCCGACTCCCAGATCGCGCGCGCGCTTTATCACGCCCAGGTGGACGCCGGCCGAGGCGCGACGGCGAAGCCGAAGACGCTCGACGAGATCGCGAGCTTGGCGCAAGAGGCGTCGGGCTGGACGCTCGTCTTCAAGCAGCTCAAGGGCGAAGGCTTGATCGAGGAGCAGACGCTGGGGCAGGTCGTCGCCCGCTGGAACAACCGTTATGGGCGGCTCGGCGCTAGCGGGGAGCTTGAAGCAGGGCTTCGAGGCGAGCCGTTGCCCGCTCCCAGTCAAACTGCGTCGTGACAAACTCCTGTCCCTGCCGGGCGATGCGCTCCCGCAGGGAGCTGTCTTCTACGAGCCGGCTCAATCCCCACGCCAGCGCGTCCACGTCCCGCCGCGGCGCCACCACCGCCGTCCTGCCGTCGAGCGCGTAGTCCCGGCAGCCGCCATTGTCGTAGGTGCAGAGCGCCGCGCCGCAGGCCATGGCTTCCATGGCCGGCATTCCGAGGCCCTCGTCCCACGACGGGCAGAGAAAGATCTGACACCGGCTGTACAGCGGTGCCAGCTTCGCCTGCGGGAGGTTTTCATGGAACTCCGCGTAGGCCGTCTTCCGCGTCGGCGCCTTGAGCCCGAACCCCACGAGCGCGAGCTCTGGATGACGCGCCTTGACGCGGCTGAAGACCTCGAAGCCGTCGGCCACGCCCTTCCATTGATAGTCGTGATGCAGCATCAGCACACGCAGTTGCCCGTCGTCGACCGGCGGCGGCGACGGGCGGAAGAGGGTCGTGTCCACGGGCGTGACGATGACGGCGGCCGGGCTGTTGAAGCGCTCCGCCATGATGTCCGCAAGCCAAGTCGAGATCGCGATTTTCCTCAGCGGGATACGATAGGTGGCGTCGACGCGAGCCGCATCGCCGTGATAGAGGCTCTCGTAGTGCTGGATGAAGTAGAATTTCCGGCCGCAGCGCACCGGCGCGCCGGCCACGGCCTCCACCGACTGCCAGGCCGTCGCGATGACCGCGTCGCCGGCCGGCAGTCGGCCGGCGCTCCACTCCTTCACCCAGCGCACGCGCGCCTGGAGCTTCGGCATCCAACCGGGCGCCCGCTCGAATCCGTTGCGCCACAGCGCCTTCAGCCGGCTCTTGGCCGGCACGACCAGGGTGACGTCATGGCCGCGCTTGGCCAGGCGATCGGCGTGGATCAGAATGGCGCGCACGCCGCCGGCGATGCGCAGATGCGGGCAGAGGAACGTAATCTTCACGACTACCCCACCCCCACCCTCACCCTGACCCTCTCCCTCCTGAGGAGGAGAGGGGGATCGAATCGGCTCCCTCTCCCCCCCAAGGGGGAGAGGGCCAGGGTGAGGGGGCGATCATATCGCCATCGAAACCTGGCCCGTGCGCCGATACGCAGCAGGATCCAGGATCACGTTGATACAGTGCACCTCGCTCGAGCTGAGGGCGCGCTCGAGCGCCGGCCGGATCTGGCCCGGCTCGGTCACCTGGATCCCCTGACCGCCCAGGGCCTCCACCATCCGGTCGAAGCGCGTGAAGGGCAGCGAGGTTCCCACGGCGCGCTCGGCGCCGAAGAAGGAAAGCTGGGGATTGCGGATCTGGCCCCAGCCGCCGTCATTGCCGATGACCACGGTGACCGGCAGCCGGAAGCGCACCGCGGTCTCGATGTCCATGCCGTTGAGCCCGAAGGCCCCGTCGCCCGCAAGCAGGAGCACGCGCTGCTCGGGACGCAGGAGCTTGGTGGCGATGGCGAAGGAGGGGCCCACGCCCAGGCAGCCGAAGGGCCCTGGATCGAGCCACTGTCCCGGTCGCCTGAGCGCGACGATCTTGGAGGCGCAGCCCACGACGTCTCCCCCGTCGCCGACGACGGTTGTATTGGCATCCACGACGGCGGCGATCTCATGGCCGAGGCGGTAGTGGCTGATCGGCACGCTGTCTGACTGCCGCTCCGCCATCAAGCGTGCCTGGCCGTCCGCCTCCTTTTTCCTCACCGCGTCCCGCCAGGCATCGAAGCGTCCAGCAAGGCTCTTCGGCAGCGCGTCCTCGAGCCCGCGCAGCGTGAGGCCGATATGGCTCGTGAGCCCGAGCGCGAGTGGCCGGTTGCGGCCCAGCTCCACGGGATCGCAGTCCACCATCGCGACCTGCGCGTGCTCGGCGAAGGACGGCGGGCGGCCGTAGCCCAGCCTGAAATCGAGCGGCGTTCCCAGCACGAGCACGACATCGGCTTGCCCCAGCGCGAAGCCGCGCGACTGGGCGAAGGCGTTTGGATGATCGCTCGGCAGGCAGCCGCGGCCGGCGCCGTTCATGAAAACAGGCACGCCGGCCCGCTCGGCGAAGGATTGAAGCTCCTTGGCGCCGTCGTCCCAGTAGACACCGCTGCCGGCCATCACCACCGGGCGCGCAGCGCGGCTGAGCAGCTCGGCGAGACGCTGCACCGATTCGGCATCGGGCGCCACGGGCCGCCGGTGGATGTAGTCGGTGGGAATCGGCGCCAGGCGATCCTCGACCACAGTCATCAGGAGGTCTACGGGGATCTCGACGAATACCGGCCCGGGCCGCCCCGTGAGGGCGTGGCGGATGGCCGTCGTCAGGACCTCGGGGATCTGCCGCGTCTCGGATACTGTCCAGGCCCCTTTGGTGATGGGCCGGAGCAGATCCACCTGCTCCACTTCCTGGAGCGAGCCCAGCCCGCGCAGCCCGAGCGGCGCCGCGCCGCCGATCAGCAGCATGGGGCTCCGGGCCGAGAAGGCATTGGCCACGCCGGTCACCGCGTCGGTGACACCGGGCCCCGCCGTCACCACCGCCACCCCGATATGGCGCGTCAGCCGCGCATAGGCGTCGGCCGCATGGGCGCAGGCCTGCTCGTGGCGCATGTCCACGACCTGTACGTTCTCGGTGACGCAGCCGTCGTAGATCGGCAGGATGTGGCCGCCGCAGAGCGTGAAGATATGGCCCACGCCCGCCTGCTTGAGCGTCCGCGCGACGAGATGCCCTCCGTTGAGGTCCACCATCGATCAGCGCGTCGCGCCCCGGCCCGATGGCCTGGGAGCGCCTCTCATAGGGGAGAAGCGCTTCTTGAGCTCGAGCAGGGGTGTCTCGAGGAACCTGAAAGAGGCCTCCGCTACCAGGAAGGTCACGACGCTGGCCAGCAGCACATGCGGAAGCGTCGGGTGGATCTGCTGGTATGCGAGCCCGGAAAGCGCGAAGAAGATCGGAAAGTGCCAGAGGTACAAACCGTAGGAGATTCGTCCGGTCCGCACCAATGGACCGAACGCCAGGAGCCGCGCCATCCAGCCGGCGGGCGCGACGAGGACCTCGACGATCAGCGCCCCCACGGACAGCGCCACCAGCGTCGCGCCGCCGCCATGCATGTACAGCGCGTCCCACGACGCGCCCAGAAAGGCCGCCGCGAGCACGACGGCGCCGGCCACCGCGCCGCCGAGCAGCCAGCCACGGGCGGGTCGCGACGCGGGCAGCCAGTTCCCCGCCGCCAGGACGCCCAGCGCGCAGCCGACGAGGAGCGAATCGCCGCGCCAGTCCAGCCTGGCATAGAGCTGAGTGACGGGTTCCGGAGCGACCCACTGCCAGAGCCGAAGCAGGACGGAGACGCCGACGCCCGAGAGCACGAGCACCAGGAGCCGGGCGCGGCTGGCCGTCACCCGCACGAGCAGCACGAGGAGAGCCGGCCAGAGAAAGTAAAACTGCTCCTCGATCGCGAGCGACCAGGTGTGGCGCAGCACGTGGAGAGGGTAGCCGAAGAAGCTGGCCCAATTGGCCAGATAGAAGATGACCCAGAGCGCGGCGGATGCGAAGAACTCGGCCTCCTCCGCTCCGCCGGTGGTGACGACCACGAGGGAGCACGCGATCACGAGAGCGAAGAGCGCCGGGAGCAGGCGCAACGCGCGCCGGGCGTAAAACTGGCCCAGGTGAATGGACCCTGTCCGCCTGAGCTCCTCCAGCAGAAGCGTCGTGATGAGAAACCCACTCAGCACGAAGAACAGGTCCACGCCGAGGAAGCCGCCCCTGATCAGGCCGCCATGGAAGGCCATCACCGCGAGGATCGCCACGCCCCGCAGGCCGTCGAGCGGCGGGCGGTACCCCAGATGAAGCGGCGCCGGATCCGATGCCGTCACCAGAACTTTTCCCACTTCACGCTCTTGCGATCCATGCCCTTCTTGACCAGCACGTCGCGCACCCGATTGATGGTCTCGCCGCCGCCGCAGACATAGACCACGAAGCGGTCCACGCTGTGCACCATGCGCTCGACCACCTCGGGGAGCTCGCCCTTCTCACCGCGCCAGCCGGGCGGCGGCTCCCGCAGCGCGGGCATATAGGAAAAGGCGGGGAAGCGGCGGCTCAGCGAGCGGAAGTCGGCGTCATAGATGAGCCCGGCCGCCGTCGCGGCCCAGAAGATGAGCCCGTTGGTCCGGCCATAGCCCGTCTCGTAGAGCCAGGAGAGAATGGATCGCACCGCCACGATCCCGATCTCCTCCGCGACGAAGAGCGCGCGTCGCGGATCGGCCCGGTTGAAGACGAAGCCCCCCGTCGGGCCTTTGAACTGGACCGGGTCTCCCGGCTTGAGGGCGCGCAGCCATTGTGATCCCACTCCGCCCGGCGCCACGTCGACGGAGAGCGTGAAGGGTCCCTTGCGCGTGGGCGAGGACACCATGCTCCAGGCGCGGACCATCTTTTCCCCGAAGGGCACGGAGATCCACTGCCCGGCCGCGAAGCTGAAATCCTCGGGCTCGAGGACGCGGAGGTCGACTTCGATCACCGTCGGCGTGATCCACCGGACGGCCGCCACCTCGGCCTTGCACTCGCGGGGCCTGGGCGCCACCGCCTCAGCCCTTCCTCAGGCGGGGGATGATCTCGCCCGCGATGCGCTCGAGCTGCTCGCGCTGGTCGGCGAGGTCGGCGATGGGATTCATCAGGAAGTAGCGGCAGCCGGCGGCGGCGAAGCGCTCGAGCTGCTCCACGCATTCCGTGGCCGTCCCGATGATGCCGTAGCGGGCCGCCAGCGGCCCGAAATCCTGGGCATAGCGCTTGGACAGGAGCCGGACCCAGGTCGCCTCGGCGGCCTCGTGATCGCTGCCGACGGTGATGAAGGTCAGATGAGCGGCGGCAAAGCCGGCGAGCGATCGGCCGGCGGTGGAAGCCGCCTCGCGGATTTTGGCGAGGCTCTGCGCGTAACGCTCCGGCGTCACGACGTAAGAGACCCAACCGTCGCCCTGGAGCCCCGCGCGCCGGAGCGCGGCATCCGAACGCCCGCCGATCCAGATGGGCGGCGCCGGCTTCTGGACGGGCTTGGGGTCGATGCTCACGCCGTCGAACTGGGTGAACCGCCCCTTGAACGTGGCGGGGGCGTCCCGCCAGAGCGTCCGAACCACATCGATCCCCTCGCTGACGCGCGCCCCGCGCTCGTTGTGCGGAATGCCGCAGGCCTCGAATTCCTTGGGGTTCTCGCCGCCCACCCCGACGCCGAAGATGAGCCGGCCGCTCGAGAGCACGTCCAGCGTGGAAGTGATCTTCGCCGCCACCGTCGGATGGCGCAGCGCCAGTAGGTACACGCCCGTGCCGAGCTTGACGCGCGTGGTGATGCCGGCGTAGGCGGCGAGCAGGGTGAGCGATTCGTAGAGCGGATTGTGGAAGGAGACGTGATCGCCCGTCCAGAGCGAGTCGTAGCCGAGCTCCTCGCAGCGCCGGGCCAGCGCGAACTGCTCGTCGGGCGGATGCGGAGAGAGGAACGCGCCGAACCCGATCGGCGGCATGACCTCCGCGACGCGCATCAGCGCGGGAAGGCGTCCTTGACGCCACCGTCCACCGTGATCGTGCAGCCAGTGGTCTTGGCCGAGCGGTCGGAGGCCAGAAAGAGCACGGCCTCGGCCACGTCTTCGGGCAGGATGGGCCGGGCCAGGATATTGCGCTTGCGGTAGAAGTCCTCGAGCTCGTCCACGCCGATCCCCTGGGCGCGCGCCCGCTCGCGGCGAATCTCCTCGGACCAGAGGCGCGAGTCCCGGAAGACGGCGTCGGGATTCACGATATTCGAGCGGATGCCGGACGGGCCGCCCTCCAGCGCGATCACCTTGGCGAGCTGCGCCTCCGCGGCCTTGGCGGCCGAATACGCCGAGAAGTCCTTGCCCGGCGACATCACATTCTTGGTGGCGATGAAGACGAACGCGCCGCCGAGCCCCTGAGCCTTGAGGATCCGCATCCCCTCGCGCGCGACGAGAAAGTGACCCGTGGAGTTCACCGCGAACGACCGCTCCCAGTCGCCGAGCTCCATCCGGTCCACGGGCGCCGAATGTGCGATCCCGGCATTGGAGATGACGATGTCGATGCCGCCGTAGGCGAGGACGGCCTCCTCGAAGGCGGCGCTCACCGAGGCTTCGCGCGTGACGTCCATCCCCACACCGATCGCGCGCCCGGCGCCGGCAGCCGCCACGACCTCGTCGGCCACCTTGAGGGCCCCGGCCGTGTCCAGGTCACCGACGATCACGTGGCACCCTTCGGCCGCGAGGCGCAGCGCGGCGGCGCGACCGATGCCGCTGGCCCCCCCGGTGACGAGGGCGACGCGGCGCGAGAGCTCCTTTTCCGGCGGTGCCTGAGCCAGCTTGTAGAGCTCGAGGGGCCAGTACTCGACGTCGAAGGCGTCCTTGGCCGACAGCGACACGTAGCGGCCGAATGCCGTGGCGGCCCCCAGCACCGAGATCGTGTGGTGATAGATGTCGTTGACGATGCCGGCCGTGCGCCGGTCCTTGCCCGTAGTGAACATGCCGAGGCTGCCGATCACGATGACCCGCGGATAGGGATCGCTGGGCCCGAGCCCGTTCTGATCATGCGTCTTGACATAGGCCGTGTAGTCACTGGCGAAGCGCTCGATCGCCGCCTTGACCGCCGCCTTCACGGCTTCGGGATCGGCGGGCCGGTCCACGGGGACGAAACAGGGCAGCCGCTTGGTGTAGATCGTGTGATCGGGCGTCGCGGGCCCGACCTCACAGAGCCCGCGCGCGTCCTTCGACGCGGCGAACTCGAGCACATCCGCGCTGTCGTCGAAGGCCATCACCACGCGACGATCGCGCCCGACCACGCCGCGCAGCCAGGGCGCCACGGCCAGGGCGACGCGCCGGCGCTGCTCGGTCGGCGGAGCCTGGACGGCCACGCCGCCGAAGCGGACGCGACCCTTCGAGCGGTCGGCGATGGCTTCTTCGGCGCGGCTGATCAGCTCGATGGTGGCCACATAGGCGTCTTTGACGGTGGCACCCCAGCAGATGGTGCCGTGCTTCTCGAGCAGGATGGCCCGCGCCCTCGGATTGGCGCGGAAGGTGTCGGCGACCTCCCGCGAGATTAGAAACCCGGGACGCCGGTACGGAAGGGCCACGACCTGATCCCCGTAGACCTGCTGCAGCGTTTCGCGGCAGCGGTCATTGTTGGTCAGTGACACGATGGCATCCGCGTGGGTATGGATGACGGCGTCAGCCGGCAGAAAACCGTGGAGCAGGGTTTCGATCGACGGGCGCGGGCTCGCTGGGTCCTGCAGCGCGTGGGCGAGATAGGCCACCATCTCCTGATCACCCATGTCCTCACGCTCGAGCAATGCCAGGACATCGTCCATGCGCACACCCGGAAAATCCTTCGGCTGGATGCTCTTGAGATCGGAGCCGCTACCTTTCACCCTCAGCACCCGCGTTTCGCGCCCCCGGTGGTCGCGTTCGGTCCGCTTGATCGAGGTATTGCCCCCGCCCCACACGACCAGCGTGGTCTCGGCGCCGACCAGGCGGGAGGCATAGACGAGGAGATCGAGATCGGACAAACCGCGCGTGGCGCTATCGTCCCAGCGAGACTTCATGACGACACGATACCCGAAGACGCCGAATCCGTAAAGAACACGCGGCGTTGACAGTCACGAGCCAGCCCCCTATCTTAGGGGGACCGCGAGCCCACAGGACCAACCATGATCGGCGACCGCCAGCTCAGCCCGGAGGAAGCCAGCTACCGCGAGGAGGCCTCGCGCGCGATCCGCGCGCTCATCCCGCCTGATCTGCCCGAGCGCATGGACCGAAACGAAATCCTCTATCCCACAGACTATTTGCGGATCATGGCCAAGCATCACTACCTGGGCGTGCAGGTGCCCCGCGAGCTGAACGGCGGCGGGCTCACGATCCTGCACGACGCCCTGGTCAATGAGCTGGCCGGCTACTGGGGCTCGGCCACGCTGGCGTGCGCGCGCTCCTTCACCTCCCACGGCGGTTATATCCTCTGGAAGTATGGCTCGCCGCACCTCCACGAGCAGTACCTCCGGCCGACGCTGGCGGGCGAGCGATTCGTCTGTCAGGCGCTGACCGAGCCCGGTGCCGGCTCGGATGCCGCCGCGATCGAGACGCGGGCGGAGCGGCGCGGCACTCACTACGTGCTCAACGGCCAGAAGCGCTTCATCGACGGGGCGCAGAGCGTCGACTACATCGTCGTGGCCGCCAAGGTGCGCGAGGGCGGGCGCGAGGCGATCGCGATGTTCTGCGTGGACACCGACCGGCCCGGCTACGTCGTCAAGGAGGTCCAGACGGATTGGATGGGCTTCCGCGGCTTGGGCTCCTCGTGGATCGCCTTCGAGAACCTCGAGATCCCGGCCGCCAATCTCATCGGCGAGGAGGGCCAGGGCTGGAAGATCCTCATGGAAGAGCTCTCGCTCGAGCGCGTCGTCGCCACCCGCGCTCAGCTCGGCCAGGCCCACCGCGCGATCACCATCGCCGCGAATTACGCCGAGCATCGCCGGACGTTCGGCAAGCGGCTCCGGGATCACCAGGCGATCGCCTTCAGAGTGGCCGAGCTGGCCACGCGGCTCGACGCCGCCTATCTGCTCAATACGCGCGCAGCCCGGCTGCTCGACGCCGGGCGCGGCAAGCACGCGCGCGCCGAAGTCGCGATGGCCAAGCTCATGGGCGTCGAGACGGCCTGGGAAGTCGCAGACGAATCGCTCCAGATCCTCGGCGGCATCGGCTACACCAAGAAGTACCCGGTCGAGCGGATCCTGCGCGACGTGCGCGCCTCGCGGCTCACGGCGGGCTCGACCGAGATGATGAAGCTCATCATCCAGGAGGTTGCCTTCGACCATCTTCGCGATCCCGAGTTCGCCGCCGCGTGGGTCGGCCATGAGCTGGGCTCACCGTGATGCGCCACTCTGACAGCACTGGGAGGATGACGACGCCATGAAGGGCTTGATCATGGACTACCCGCTCACGCTGACCCAGTTCTTCGAGCGGACGCGCAAGATCTTCCAGCGGAAGACCATGGCCACGCGCGTGCCCGGCGTGGGTCTCCAGCGCTATTCGTACGCGGACTACACCGATCGCGTCTGCCGCCTGGCCGCCGCGCTCGCCAGGCTCGGGCTCAAGAAGGGGGACCGTGTCGGCACCTTCGCCTGGAACTCGCACCGGCACATGGAGGTCTATTTCGCCGCGCCGCTCATGGGCATGGTGCTCCACACGGTGAACATTCGGCTGTCGGCGCAGGACATCACGTACATCGTCAACCATGCCGAGGACCAGGTGCTGATCCTCGACGCGAGCCTCTGGCCACTCATCGAGCCGATTCGGAAGGACCTCAAGAGCGTCAAGCACTTCATCGTGATGAAGGACTCGCCCACCGCCCAGATTCCGCCGGGCACGCTCGATTATGATGCCCTGCTGGCCGACGCCAAGCCCGTCGAGAGCTGGCCCAGGCTCGAGGAAACGGACGCGGCGGGCATGTGCTACACCTCGGGAACGACGGGCCATCCGAAGGGCGTCGTCTACACTCACCGCGGCATCTACCTGCACTGCTTCGCCTCGTCCACGGTGGACGTGCTCGGCATCTGCGAGCGCGACGTCATCCTCCACATCGTGCCCATGTTCCACGCCAATGCCTGGTGCGTGCCCTTCGCCGGCGTGATGAACGGCTCGACCCAGATCTTCGGCGGCCCCAACCCCCAGCCGCGCGACATCATCGAGATCGTCCACAACGAGCGCGTGACCCTGGTCGGCGCCGTCCCCACCGTCTGGATCGCGATACAGGGCATCCTCGAGAAAGAGCCGCAGTGGGACATCTCGTCGATCCGCTGCATCCCCATCGGCGGCTCGGCGGCCCCAAAGAGCCTCCTCGAGCTGTTCGACAAGAAGTACGGCGCCTTCATGCTCCATGCCTGGGGCATGACGGAGATGACGCCGCTCGGCACCGTATGCCGGCCCCGCTCCTACACGGACGCCCTGCCCGAGGAGGAGCGCTACGCCATTCGGGCCAAGCAGGGCGCGCTCGTCGCGGGCGTGGACATGCGCATCGTGGATGATGCCGGCACGGTGCAGCCTTGGGACGGCAAGAGCGTGGGCGAGATCCAGGTGCGCGGGCCGTGGATCACCAGCGGCTATTACAACAACCCGGCCGGCGCCGCCCAGTTCACCGAGGACGGCTGGTTCCGCACCGGCGACGTGGCCACCATCGATCCCGAGGGCTACGTCCAGATCACCGACCGCACCAAGGACTTGATCAAGTCGGGCGGCGAATGGATCTCGAGCGTGGATCTGGAAACCACCATTATGGGCCACCCCAAGGTGCTCGAGGCGGCCGTCATCGCCGTGCCCCACGAAAAGTGGCAAGAACGGCCGCTGGCCTGCGTGGTGCCGAAGCCCGAGTTCAAGGGCTCGCTCACCGCGCAAGAGATCCTCGACTACCTCACCCCCCGCGTGGCTAAGTGGTGGCTGCCGGACGAAGTCACCTTCATCGAGGCCGTGCCCAAGACCAGCGTGGGCAAGTTCGACAAGAAGGTTCTGCGCGAGCGCTTCAAGGGCTGGAAGCCGAAGGCTTGAGGCGGCTGCCCCGAGGGATCCGCGGGCGCCGGTCCCGCCATTTAGAGTCGCTCGAGATACGCGGGATCCCCCAGGTGCTCCATTTGTCCCGCGATCCAATGCGCCCGCTCCTGGACATAGCCCGACGGATTTCCCGCGCGAAAGCGTCTGGGGTTCGGCAGGACCGCCGCCAGCAGGGCCGCCTCGGAGCGCGTGAGGCTGGACGGGGGCTTCTTGAAGAATGCCTCGCTGGCGGCGCCCACGCCGTAAATCCCGTCGCCGAACTCGGCCACGTTCAAGTACACCTCGAGAATCCGCCGCTTCGGCCAGCAGAGCTCCAGCAAGACCGCGAAATAGGCCTCCAGCCCCTTCCGCACATAACTTTGGCCGCGCCAGAGAAACATGTTCTTGGCCACCTGCTGGGTGATCGTGCTCGCCCCTCGGGGCCGGCGTCGGGTCTCATTGCGCTCTACGGCTCCGGCGATGGACCGAAAATCGAAGCCCCAGTGGCTCGGAAACCGCTGGTCTTCCGCCGCCACGACGGCCAGCCGCATCGACGGCGCAATGGTGTTCCAGTCCGCCCACCGATAGCGGATGGCGACGGGCCGGCCCCGCGCGAGGTTCTCGACGGCCGCCTCGACCATGACGGCGCTGGCCGGTGGCGGCACCCAGCGCAGGACCAGGACGGGCACCACCGTGATGACGAGGACGATCAGCAGCGTCCACGCCAAGAGTCTGCGGAGGCGACTCAGCAGCGACCGCTCGCCAGGCACGTTAGTGTCTCCCTCAGACCCTCATCTTGGACGATCGGCGCCTTTCTCACGCTCGCCCTCACAGCGGCGCCGGCAGTCTCAACCGCTGACTGCGGACCTTCCGGCGCGGCGCCTGACGCGCCCATGGCACTGGTGCTCTCCGGCGGAGGCGCCAAGGGCGCCTACGAGGCCGGCGCCGCCCTGGCCTTGATCGAGCGCGGGCTGCCGATTCGACTCGTGGCCGGCTCCTCGGCCGGAGCCCTCAATGCGGCCATGATCGCCAGCGGCCGGGCCGACCGGCTCGAGTCGCTGTGGCGCTCCGTCACGCGCGAGCAAGTCTATTCGCTGCGAGCGCCCGTGTTCTTCTCGGGCTTCCTGCCGGGCTGGCTCACCCTCCTCGTCCTCAACGAGACCATCGCGCTCTTCGACCCGGCTCCGCTCCGGGAGCTGATCAGTGCCTCAATCGACCTCGACCGCATCCGCACATCGCCCGTGCGATTGCTCGTCACGGCCACCGATCTGGCCCGCCGCGAGAAACGGGTGTTCGACAACCGCGACGTGACCGTGGACGCGCTCATGGCGGCCTCGGCCGTGCCCGGCCTGTTCCCGCCGGTGGAGGTGGACGGCGCGCTGCTGGTGGACGGCGGGCTGACCGGACGCGCGCCGGTGCTCGAGGCGCTCGAGGCGGAGGCCTCGCTCGCGCGCGTCGTGGTGGTGATGAGCTATGCGCCGGCGGAGCGTGGCGCCGAGCCCACGACCCTGCGCGTGGCCCTCGAGGAAAGCTTCGAGCTGATCATGGTTCACCAGATCCGCCGCGACACGGAGCTGGCCCGCCTCCGCTATCCCAAGATGGACGTGCAGCTCCTGACCCCTTCGGCGCCGCTCCTGCTCCGCCCCCTCGACTTCGATCCGGACGCGATGGCGCGGCTGCTCGCCCTGGGCCGCGCCGACGCGCTCGCCTGCCTCGAGGCCTGGCAGCGGAAGTAAGCCGGCTACTTCTTCCGCGGATCGTCCGCCGGATTCACGTAGGTGATGTCGGTCGGCCCCACGCCGTGCACCTGGATCAGCGCCTCTTCGTTCGTGGTCCACGCATAGTGCGGATGAGTGGCCGGCATGGAGAAGAAGCCGCCCGTCGGGATCGGTTGCGCCGCTCCAATGAGGAGAAGTAGTCGTGGCATGAGAGACCTCCTTCTCGGTGGCCGATACGATGGGCCAGGCGGAAGTGATTGTCAATCGGAGCCCCGATGGGGCGCCCGCCGGAGGCGTCGGTCAGCGCGAGCGCCCGGCGCCGCAGAGCGCGCGGATCTGCTTCCAGTCAGACTGGGGGAGGAGCTTGACGGGCTTGCTTGGGCTCCGCGCCGCGAGAGCCGCGAGCGTGGCAACGCGGTCACGGCTGGTGGGATGTGTGGAAAGATACCGGAGCGCGCCGGTAGGGTCCGGCTCCTTCTTCATCAAGGTGTCGAAGAAGGCAATCATGCCCGCCGGATCCACGCGGGCCGCGAGCAGCATCTTCATCCCTTCGGTGTCCGCCTCTTCCTCGGCCGCCCGACTGTAGCTGAGCTGTCCGAGCACGCGCGCGGCCTCGAGCCCATAGGTGAGTGGACCCGTGACATCGCCCGTGAGCGCGGCGATGAGCAGCCCCGAGGAGGCGTGCTGGATGATGGACCGCGTAGCGTGCCGATGCAGCACGTGCTGGAGCTCGTGGGCCAGGACGCCGGCCAGCTCTTCGGGCGTGGCCGTGCGCTCGACCAGCCCGCGAAAGACGACGACGTAGCCGCCCGGCGCCGCGAAGGCGTTGACGACCCGCCCGTCCACGACATAGACGCGGAAGGTATAGGGTGACGCGGGGGCGGCGTCAGTGAGCCGGGAGACGATCTCGTTGACTGCGGCGTTGAGCCGCGGGTCCTCGCAGCGCCGCTCGGGTGGGGCCAGGTATCCGACGGCGCTCTGGCCGAGATGTTCTTCCCAGGATACGGGCACGCGCGCCGCTACCACCGCCGCCAGCGCCGGGATGCCCCAGAGATAGATCGCCGCGGTGAGCAAGACCACGCCGACGGCGGCGAGGATGGTGAGCCGCAGCCGGTGGCTCCGCAGGGCCGGGTTGTGGAAGCGCGCGGACAGCTCAGGCGCCAGCTCGTGCAGGCTCAGCAGGAAACCCAGGTCACTGACCAGCAACGCCTCCGGAGCCTCCCCGCCCCGCTCGAGCCGGACCTCCTCCCCTTCGTAGAAGCCTTGCGTCTGTCGGATCTCCTTGTACGGCCAAAAGCGCGTCCACCCCTTGCCCGTCGTGACCTCGAGGCCCTGGCGCATGAGGCGGACCGTGGCGGGATGACGGATGGCGGTCTGCCCGTCGAGATAATGAGCCTGCCAATCAGTTTGCATCAGGAAGGCGGAGCGCTGCCTACGCTAGATCGAAGCCCGTATCAAAGAAACCCGCCAGCCCTTCCCCCGTCGTCGAAGCGAACTGCGCCTGCTGCTGGATGCGCTCCAGATCCAGCGGGCCGATCAGCTCCAGGTACCGGAAGGTGAAGTTGATATTCCGCACCTTGACCCACGGCCACGCCAGGCCCAGGGTGAAGATCAGCATAATCGCGTTGACGGCATAGAGCCCGAGTAGCGCGCCCCCCGTCACCGTCGAGCGGAACCGCGCGGCCGCGAAGAGCGTGTGCCCCCAGAGATAGCGGCGCTTGCGCGCGGCCCACCAGAACCAGCAGAGTCCCAGGGTAAACGGCGTGAGCACGAGGGCCACGACGAAGGGAGCAAGGAGATCCCGGCCCTCACCGTTGAAATCGAACCGCTCGTCGCCGAAGTAGGAGTGCGAGATGAGGTACGCCTGGCGGTGGACGAGGAAGTACGGGTAGTAGAGCCAGAAGGTCAAGAGGCTCAGGATCGTGGATTTGATGAAGATCTTCATCAGCTCCCACATCCGGCCACGGAAGGAGAAGCGGATGCCGCGCCAGGACGTGCGGCTCAAGCGGTAACGGCGCGATCCCACGATGGCGACGGGCACGAAGAGGTACGCGAGCGTGGTGTAGCCCACCCAGCAGCCGATCTTGACGGCCATCGGCACATCGAACTGCGGCACGCGGGCCAGGATCGAGATGGGCAGGAAGAAGACGAGAAAGGCCTTGAGCGTGCCCAGCAGGAGCTCCTTGCCCGTGCCGTGATAGGCGAAGCGGTCGCCCTCGAATTCAGTTTGGCTGAAGATGTACCGGCGCGTCCGGGTCTTGGCCCAGAAGTAGTACCAGCCGACCGTCCCCAGAATGAAGAGCACATTGACGATATGAATGCCGAATAGCGTGCCGCCTTGGCCGCGAAAGATCGGCCGACGGACTATCGGTCCGCCGGCCATCTCCGGCAGCGCAGGCTCGGGGGCGCGCGGCCCCGGAGGAGGCGGCTGGAGCGGCGGCGGCGGAGGGGCCGGGATTCTTGGCGGCGCGGGTGGCGGTGCAGGCGCGCGGACAAGCGGCGGTGACGATGGAGGCGGAGGCGCGGGAGCGCGCGGCGCCTCCGGCGGCTTGGGCGGGGCGATGGGCCCGCTGGCCGCCGGCGACTGGTCGCGGGGTGGAGAAGGCTTCTTGAAGAACGAGGATTTGCCCGGCGGTGCGGGCGCCTGACCCTCCATAAGTGCACTATGGTCAAAGCCCGGCGGAGAGTCAACTTTTCCGGACGCGGCCGATCAGCTCCCCGATTCGGCGCTCGCGTCAGCTTCCCAAAAGCCCGGATAGCGGGTCACGAAGCCTGAGGCATTCACGTCGAGCTGGGTGACGAACTTTCCACCCGCGCTCTCGTATCGGTACACGGCGGCATCCACACGACTATAGCGCTGTTCGAGCGGCTCGAGAGAAAAGCTCGGGAAGCGGAGCCAGGCCGCGCGCACTGCCGCTTCCTGGCCGATCGGAAGATTCAGCCGGCGAATCGGAAGCAGATTGGTGGAGGGGCTGAAGTTGAGGTCTAGATCGATGCACCCCATGACCTCGGACCGCTCTTTATCATTGAGCTGCCAGCGCTGAGCCGGATCGACCGAAATCTCCAGTTCGATAGTCTCGGCTCCGACCCAGCCCGCGATTCGCGCCGAGCGCGTTTGCCAGTGCGCATCACATACCACGAGGTAATTCAGGCAGCACGGCTGCCCATCATGCGTAAAGACCGCCGCGCCCGCAAGATGCCATTGAGATTGCCGCGAACACAGCCGAGCGGATTCATGCCCGGGCTGATCCAGCCGTCGCCAGAGTATTGCCGGCTCCGTCACACTCCCACCCGCCGGCCCGCAACCGTGCCGTCCCGCAGCAACCATCGGCCCGCGCCAGTCAGCAGCTTGCCCAGCGCGGCGCGAGCGCCATGACCCTTCGGGCGCAGCGATGTGAGGAGGGCCGCCCGCGCGCTCGCGGCGCGCAGCTCGCCGAGGCGAGCTGCAACCATTTTCTCCAGTCCGTAGCTGTTCAGATCCATCGACGCCTCCTTTTCCACCGTCAGGCCGCTGGGTTGAGCTTCGCGGCGGGCCGGCGCGAGATTGGTACCGGGCCGTACTGGCGGCCCACCCGCCGCGCTCGTGGTATGAGCACGATCTGAAGCCGGGGCACGTCCACCCGATCGAGCCCGGAGAAGAACTGCTGCGTGATCCGCACGAGCGCCGCCACGAGGGCATCGCTCTC
>WNGF01000092.1_pt1 | contig 130219 bp, 120 predicted proteins | sample 5400641 | NCBI WGS metagenome assembly WNGF01 (sample SAMN13153371, study PRJNA577476) | soil metagenome | isolation source: 80 cm soil or saprolite under grassland replicate 2 | place: USA:California | collected 2016-06-15 | reverse complement strand
AGCTCCTCGGCCTCCTGGAGGCGGTCGCCGGCGCCTGCCTGGCGATAGAAGGCGACAGCGGCGGCCAGCTCTGCCCTGCCCTCGGCGGGGCGGCCAGCGCGCAGCAGTTCGCGGGCGGCGGCCAGGTGGGCGGCGGCGGCGTCCGGACGCGAGCCGATCGCCTCGTACAGCGCGGCGGCCCGCCGCGGGTCGCCGGCCAAGAACGCGCGGACTGCATCGAGCCAGCGGGACTCGAGCACGCCGTCCAGCGCCTGTACCCCGTAGTCGAGGGCGCCCAGCACGATGCCGAGGTCGATGCCGACCTCGGCCTTGAGCAGCCGCCGGTCCAGGCACTTCAGCAGCTCGTCGACGAGCGGGCCCGCCTCGTCCAGCCGGTCGGCGGCGATCAGGCAGCGGGCGTGGAAGGCGAGCGCGGGAGCGAGGTCCTGCGGGTCGCCCGAGCCTCGCGCCAGCTCCAGCGCGGTGGTCGAGTCGGCCAGCGCGGCGGCGGTCTGGCCGCGCGTGAGGCAGATGCGCCCGCGCCAGATGCGGCACTGGCACTCGAGGGTGTGGCCGCCACCTGCGGCCGCCTCGACCACCAGCGCGTCGACCCGCCGCACGGCCTCGTCCCAGCGGCCGGTCCAGTACTGCTCGGCGACCCGCAGCAGGTCGACCGAGCGCAGCCAGCGCCGCGAGTTGAAGCGCTCGGCCGCTCGCCAGGCCGCCGCCCAGGTGGTGAAGCAGCGCGGCAGCTCGCCCAGGATCGCCAGCAGGCTGGCGAGGTTGGCGTAGGAGACCGCCGGGTTGAGCGTCCCCACTTCCTCGGTGACCGCGATGCTGTGCTCCAGGTCGGCCAGGCCGTCGGGGTTGCCGTTCAGGACGCCCTTGACGATGCCCATGACCTCGAACGCGCTCGCCTCGACCTCGGGCAGGCCCAGCTCCGCCGCGGTCGGGAGCAGCTCGCGCGCCAGCGCGACCGCGTCGGTGTACCGCTCCATGAGCATGGAGTGCTTCATGCAGCCCCGTAGCACGATGGCCTTGGAGCGGGACGGGGGCGCCCCGGCGATCAGTTCCAGGGCGCGCTCCACGTGACCGCCCCCCCCGGTCTGGCCGTGGTGCCAGGCGAGCTCGCAGAGCAGGATCTCGGCCTCGGCGGCCCGCTCGAGGTCGCCGGCCTCCAGCAGCCCGTCGCAGGCGCGGGCGAGCAGTTCGGCACCGGTGCCGTCGCTGTGGAGCCTGGCGCGGCCCGCCCGGAACTCGAGCTCGGGACGCTCCGGGTCGCCCGCAGGCCACAGGTCCAGCGCGCGGGCGTAGTAGCGAGCGCCGGTGGCGTGCACACCGAGCGCGGTCACCCGGTCGCCGGCGTCCCGCAGGGCCAGGCGGGTTCGTTCCACCAGGTCCTCGCAGGCCCGGCCGGCGGCCCGCGCAAAGGACAGCGCCCGGCCGTAGTGGTGGGCGAGCAGCTCCGCCAGGGCGGCCGCGCGCCGCTCCGGCCGCTCGGCGACCCGGTCGGCGGACATCGACTCGAGCCAGGCGGCGGCGCGGCGGTGCTTCTCGGACCGCTCGGCGCGCGGGATCTGCCCGTAGGCGACGTCGCGGATGAGGATGTGGCGGAAGCCGTACTCGCGCTCGCCGGCCATGGAGGACCGCGTCTCCCGGTACAGGAACTCCTTGGCCTCGAGCGCGTCGAGGCGCCGCTGCAGGCTCGTGCGCTCGTGCCCGCCAACGGCAACGAGCGCTCCGACCCAGCCGACCCGACCGAGCACGGCCGCGTCGTGCAGCACCGCCTTCTCAGCGGGGTCAAGGGCGTCAAGCCGGGAGGCGATGATCGCGTGGACGGTCTCGGGCAGCGGCAGCCCACGGTGCGGGCGCTCCCGTCCGCTGGGGGCGTCCAGCTCACCCGCGCCCGCATCGAGGTCCTCGGCGCGCAGGCCGCGGTCCCGCAGCATGCGCACGTATTCCTCGGCGAACAGCGGGTTGCCGTCCACGGTCGTGGCCAGGTGCGGCTCGATCGTCCCGGGGAGCCGGTGGTGGGCGAGGAGCGCGCCGAGCAGCCGGGTGGTGTCGTCCGGCGACAGCGGGTCGAGCGTCACCGTGGTCGAGGACGCTCCGCTGGAGACCCATCCCGGCCGGCGCTCCAGCAGCTCCGGCCGGGTGGTCGCGACCACCAGCAGCGGGACCGTGCCGGCCGGCCCGGCGGTTCGGTCGAGCAGGCTCTGCAGGAAGTCGAGCAGTGCGTCGTCCGCCCAATGGAGGTCCTCGACCACCAGGACCAGCGGCCGGCGAGCGGCCAGCGAGTGCAGGAAGCGCCGCCAGGCGGCAAACGCCTCCTCCTGGCGGCCGGGCTGGATGGACCGCTCCTCACCCGCGCCGAGGAGCAGGCGCAGATGGGCGCTCACCCAGGCGGCCGCACCCGAGTCGCCCCCGAGCGCGTACTCGGCGGCCTGGGCGATCTTGCGGTCGACCCGGTCGGGGGTGTCGGTCTCGAGGATGCCGGCCTCGGCCTTGATGATCTCGCCAAGCGCACAGAAGGTGACGGCCTCGCCGTAGGGAGTCGAGCGGCCCTGGCGCCAGGCGATCAGGTCGCGGTCCGCTTCCACGGCATGCCACAGCTCGGCCACCAGCCGGCTCTTGCCGACGCCCGCCTGGCCGATCAGGGTCACGAGCTGCGGGTTCTGGGTGATGCGCGAGCGCTCGAAGGCGTCGAACAGCGTGCCGAGCTCGCGGTCTCGGCCCACCAGCGGCACCGTGCGCGCGGCGGCGAGCCCAGTGCGGTTGCGCGGCTCCAGCGCGCTCCACACGGTCACCGGCTTGGGCCGCCCGGCGAGCGCCAGCAGGCTGGCCGGCCCGTAGCTGATTACCCGGGAGGTGGCGCGCTCGGTCGCCTCCGACACCAGCACGGCGCCGGGCGGCGCGGCCTGCTGGAGGCGCAGGCAGGTGGTCACCAGGTCGCCGGCGACCCGCGTGGGCCGGACGCCCGGGGTGACCAGCGCCTCGCCGGTGGCGACCGCGATGCGCAGCTCCGCCCCGCCGCTGAGCGCGTCGCGGATGCCCAGCGCCGCGCGGACCGCGCGCTCGGGGTCGTCCTCGCGGGTCTGGGGCACGCCGAACACGGCCATGGTGGTGCCGCCGAGGGCGTGCTCCACGCTGCCGCCGAAGCCGGAGATCTCGGCGCGCGTCCGCTGCAGGTTCCGCTCCAGCATGCTGGAGACGTCCTCGGGGTCGCGCTCGCCCGCCTCGCCCGCGGGCTCGTCGACCTCCGCGAACAGCACCGTGACGAGCTTGCGCTCGGCGCCGCCCACCTCGCCGTCGGGCCGTGCGGCCTCGCCGGCGGGTGCGGCCGCCTCGCCCGGCCGCGCGGTGCCGGCCTCGTCGCCGGAGCCCGCCGGGCCGAGCAGCTCAAGGGCCGGGTCCTGGGCGAGGATCGCCTGCTCGAGCCGCTGGAGCCCGACGCTCGGCTCGATGCCCAGCTCGTCGACCAGGGTGTGGCGCGCGTCCCGGTACGCGGCCAGCGCGTCGGCCTGCCGGCCCGACCGGTACAGCGCCAGCATCAGGTGGCCGTGCAGGTGCTCGCGCAGGGGGTGCTGACGGACCAGCGCCTCCAGCTCGCCGATCAGGTCGTGGTGGCGGCCCGCGACGAGGTCGGCCTCGATCCGCGCCTCGGTGGCGCCGATCCGCAGCTCGTCGATGCCGGCGAGCTCCGGCCAGATCGCGCCGGCCGCCACCACGTCGGCCAGGACGGGCCCACGCCACAGCGACACGGCCTCGTGCAGGAGCCTTGCGGCCGCCCAGGGGTCGCTGGCCTCGAGCGCGCTGCGGCCCTCGTCGACCATGCGGCGGAAGCGGTGCAGGTCGACCTGGTCGGGGTCGACCTGGACCAGGTAGCCGGGGTCGCGGGTGAGCAGCGTGCGCGGCTGGCCTGCCGGGGCGTCGGCCTGCTCGACCGCGCGGCGCAGGGCGGCGACGTGGTTCTGCAGCGACTGCCGCACGGTCGGCGGCGGCTGCTCGCCCCACACCGTGTCGATCAGCTCGTCGGTGGAGACCACCTGGTTGGCGTGCAGCAGGAGCTTGGCCAGCAGCATGCGGTGCTTGATGCTGCCGAGCTTGAGCGCCCGGCCGAGCCGGCGCGCCTCGAGCGGGCCGAGCACCAGGAAGTCGATCCGCTCGGTCACGGGGCCTCACCACCGGGGGCACGGCGGAGCCCCGACCGGTGGCTGTGCATATCTGTGCTGCTGACCACGGCAATGGCCATGGGCGGCACCTCCGCGGCGTCAGTTTGGGCTGGGTGGCGCGCGCCGCGCGGCGCTTCCGACAGTCGTCTTGATGGACAGTCCTAGCTTGCTTCGTCCTCACGAAGTGTATGCGGAAAATGCCCGGAAGTGTAAAGCCGCGCGATTACCAGGGGATTAGCGAGGGCTGTGAGCGTGCGCGCCGACTTCCGGCTCAGCGATCGGGCCGGCGGCGCCGATGGTCTGGAGGAAGTCCCGGCCGTCCGCTCGAGCCCCGACGTTCTGGAGGAGCGCCTGTGATGATCCGCTTTGCCGTCCCTACGCCCGCGCTGCTCACCAGCGGCGGCGTCGCCGTGCTGCTGGCGGGCTCGGCGCTGCTGGCCGGTGCCCGCGGCGGCCACCAGCACCCCGCCTCAGCGGTGGCGGCGGTCGCACGGCAGCACCGGGGTCACCTGCGGACCGCCGCGTCCACGCCCACGCCGCTGACTTGCAGCTCGAGCGGCACGGTGACCCCGCCGGAGGGCCGCTCCACGAGCGTGGTGAGGGTCCAGCGCCCGGCGACCGACAGCACCGAGCCCTCCCCGTGCCAGCGGCCGTCGCCGGCGCGGGCCAGGTCCAGGTCGGTGGCGCCCATGTCCGGCCGGGCCGGCAGCGAGCAGCTCAGGCGCACGTGGTCCGCGGGCAGCGGCCGTCCCGTGTCGTAGTCGGCCACGGTCGCCACGAAGCGGTTGGGCCCGGCGGACCCCGGGCTCACCTGCAAGGTGACCCGCACGGTGGTGGTGTAGTCCGCGCCGCTCGTCTGGAGGCTGGCCGCCGCCGGCGGCCTGGCGGCGGCCGCTTGGGCGGCGGTCGCGTCCGCGCCGGGCGGCAGCTGGCTCAGCAGGGCGGCGGCCAGCAGGACGCCGCCGGCGAGCACCAGCTCGCCCCGCACGGTCCGGCGCAGCCAGGATAGGCGGCCGCTGCCGGCGGCCAGCGCCGGCACGATCCGGAAGCGGTTCACCGCGCCGAGCGTCACCAGCGCGGCGAACAGGCCCAGCTTCACGTCCAGGGTGCGGCCGAAGGAGGTCCCCAGCAGGTGCCGCCAGCCGCCGAGCTCCTCCGCGGCCCGTTCCAGGCCGCTCAGCGCCACGACCGCCAGGCTCCAGGTCGCCAGCAGCGAGAACCGCGCCACCGCCCTGCGCACCTCCGCCCGCGGCCGGCCGCCGATGCCGGCCAGCAGCCACGCCAGGCCGCCGATCCAGGTGCCGACGGTCAGCAGATGGGCCCACTGTGCGAGCAGGTTCAGCCAGCGCAGCGGCGACGGCGCCGCAGCGTGGCCGGCAAGCGCGTGGACCAGCAGCCCGCCGGAGGCCGCCAGGCCCAGCGCGACCAGCCAGCCGGTGGGCGGGGGGTCCGGGGGGTCCGGGGGGCTCGCCGGTCCGGGCCTGGCCGCGGGGCCCGGGCCGGCGAGCAGCAGCCCACCCACGGCGACGGCCGCCAGCAGCAGCACGCCGCCGCGGGCCTCCAGCCAGCGGCCCGTGCCGGATTCCAGCAGCCGCCCCAGCGGCACGCCCGCGCCGCTCGAGGTGGCGACCACCATGGCCAGCAGCCCGCCGGCGGCCAGCGCCAGCGCGGCGCCGAGCAGCAGGGCCGCTCGCGGGGGCAGGCGCCGGTCGAACACGGCCAGGCCGGTGGCTGCCGCGCCGACCAGCAGCGCCAGCCCCCAGTAGAAGCTCCAGCGGGCGGCGACGGCCAGCGGCGACGGCGCGTCCAGGCCGTCTCCGGCCGGCGCCGCCCGGGTCGGGGCCGGCGCTGCCGTGGCGGGCAGGCCGACCCCGAACGCGAACGCTCCCCGCGAGACGTGGCCGTCCATGCGGGAGACCGCCCGCCAGGTCACGGTGTAGGTGCCGTCTCCGAGCGCGCCGAGTGGCACGCGCAGCTCCAGCGGGCTGCCGGCGACCGGGGCCGTGCCACCGGCCGAGACCTCGCGCCCCGAGGTGTCGATCACGTGGACCACGGACAGGCCCGGGTCGGGCGCTTCGCTGAAGCGGAGCGTCACCGTTCCCGGTGCCCGCCGGACCGACGCCCCGCCGGCCGGGTCGGAGCCGCGCAGCACGGCGTGGGCCCCGGCCGCCGGACCGGTGGCCACCAGCCACAGGCCGGCGAGGAGCACGGCGGGGGCGGCCCGGCGCCACATCGGTCAGACCTCCACCCTGCTCCGGAACCCGTCCGCTTCCCGCTGGAACGACAGCGGCGGGCGGGCCGAGGCTGCCAGGGCCCTGCGCGCGGTGCGCAGCGCGATCCCCGTCATGACCATGCCGAAGAGCCCGAGCAGGAGCCCGAACGGCCCGAGGACCGAGAGCAGGGTGACGCGGCCGCCGATGTCGCGGGCGCGGCGGTCGGCGGCGCCGGCGGCGGCGAGGGCGCTCTGCGCGGCGGCGCCGAGCCTGGCGGTCTCGCGGCCCAGCCGCTGGGAGACCTGGGCGGTGGTAGGCTGGTTGAGCTTGGGGAAGGTGGCCTGGGCCGGGTCCTGCACGTCCGAGAAGCTGTTCGGCCCTGACTTGAAGGGCTGGCTGACCTTCTGTCCCCTGATGGTGCCGTGGAGGTGGAAGGTGTAGCCGCCGGGGGCGCTCGGGATGAAGAACGCCCGGTAGTCGCCGGGCGTACCGAACTCGCCGACCTCGAAGAAGGGCTCCAGCGCCAGGTCCTCGGTCTGGTCGCCCACCATCACCATGACCTTGAGCGTGTCGCCGAGGTCGGCGACGGGCTGGCCGGCCGCGTCGCTGATGAGCACCTGCACGCTGTTCTTCTGCCCGGCGTAGGCGGGCTCGTCGCCGAACCCCACGGTCAGCCGGTAGAGGCCGACCTGCTTGCCCTCGTGGGCGGCGGCGGGCCCGGCCCACACCGAGACGAGCAGTGCGGCCAGACCGAGCGCCGCCACCACGGAGGCCCGGCCGAGCCGGGGCCTTGGGAATGCGATCCAGCGCATACAGCGCCCCCTTGCTGTTGGAGCTGTTGGAGGGTCGTGCTGCGCGTTATGATAGAGACCGCTCTCTCTCAGTACAAGACACGGCCAGGTGTCCAGTCAGCAAAATTACTGAGATACGGCAAGCAGGTACGCAGTCGGGAGTGTACGGGCGGCGCCGGGTGGCCGGCTGTGGCCGGAGCGGCGGCGGGTGGCGGTCGAGCGGCGCCGAGCGCTCTACGGCAGGGTGAGCACGCGGGGGCCGTCGGCGGTGATGGCCACCGTGTGCTCGAAGTGGGCGGAGCGGGAGCCGTCGCGGGTGACCGACAGCACGTCGCCCTCGCGCAGCGACACCCCCGGCCGCACGGCGGCCTTGACCGCCTCCAGGGTGCGGGCGACCACGCGACCGGCCTCCCGCATCGTCTCGATCTCGTCGCGCGACTTGAGGCTCAGGAGCGTAGCGCAGCCGGGCTTCAGGCGTCCCGGGCCCGAGGCCGGAGGTGGCGCTCCCACCACTCCAGGATCGCGTCGAACCGGGCGGCGCGGTGGCTGGGCAGCCCCGAGCGGGACAGCTCGTGGCCCTCGGCCGGGAACAGCAGCATCTCGACCTCCGCCCGGCGCCGCTTGAGGGCCACGAACAGGCGCTGCGCCTGCTCGATCGGGCAGCGCCAGTCCTCCTCGGAGTGGATCAGCAGCATCGGCGTGCCGATCCGGTCGGCATAGGTGAGCGGGCTCTGCGCCTTCACCCGCGCCGGGTCGTCGCCCACGTACACGCGCAGGAACTCCCAGCCGATGTCGCTGGAGCCCTCGAAGCTGTCAAAGGCGTTGCAGGCCCGCTCGCTGATCGCGCCGCGGAAGCGGTCGGTGTGGCCGACCAGCCAGGTCGTCATGAAGCCGCCGTAGGAGCCGCCCATCACGCCGACCCGCTCGCCGTCCAGGTCGGGGTCGGCCAGGGCGGCGTCCAGCAGCGCGAGCAGGTCGGCCGAGTCGAGGTTGCCGAAATCGAAGCAGACCGCGCGCCCGTGCGTCTCGCCGTAGCCGCTCGAGCCGCGCGGGTTGCCCATCACCACCGCGTAGCCGGCGCCCGCGTAGACCTGGGCCTCGTCGAACAGCCGGTAGCCGTACTGGGTGAACGGCCCGCCGTGGATCATCAGCACGACGGGGAACGGCGGCCTGCCCGCCGGCTTGACCACCCAGCCGTGCGCCGGGTAGCCGTCCGGCGCGGTGGCGGTCAGCTCGGTCATGGGCCGCAGCGGGACCGAGCGGGCGAGCGCCCCGCCGAAGTCGCTGAGGACCTTCTCGTGCTCGTCCTGGAGTGCGACCACCTCGCCCAGGGAGAGCTCGTCGCTCACGACCGCGGCGATCACGCCGCCGGCGCGGGCGTACTCCTGCACCTGTCGCCGCCCGCCGATCAGGCAGGTCGGCTCGCCGCCGTCGGCGGGGAAGCGGTAGAGGTGGACCGCGCCGCGGGCGAGCGCGACCGTGGTCACGGCGTCCTTGTCCACCAGCAGCTCCAGCGGCCCGACGCCGTAGTTGTCCAGGTCCCAGCGCTCCGCGCCGGTGAGGCGGACGGGCGGGGCCGAGCCGTCCGCCGGGACCGACCACAGGCCCGTGCTGCGCCCGCCCTCGGCGTCGGAGGGCGCGCAGAACCAGATCGTGGCGCCGTCCGGGGAGAAGGCAGGCCGGCTGGCAGGGACGGTCGTGCGGGTGACCTGGACGGCGTCGCCACCGGCGGCGGGCGCCACGAACACGTCGCTGAGCTGGTCGTAGTCGTGGTCGGGGTGCCGGGCGGACACGAACGCGACGGCGGCGGCGTCCGGGCTCCAGGCCAGGTCGTCGTGGTCGAAGTCGCCGCGGGTGACCTGGAGCGGCTCGGGCTCCTCGGCCAAGGCGTCGAGCACGAACACGTGCGCCCGCCGGTCGAAGGTGAAGCCGATGTCGTCGAGCCGGAACTGGAGCGTGGTGATGCGCCGGGGCGGCTCCTTGCTCGGCGGGACGTCCTCGTCAGTGCCGTAGCGGCCAGGCTCCGGGACCCTGGCGATGTAGGCGATCCGGGTCGAGTCGGGGCTCCAGACGAGCCGCTCGACGCCGAGCGGGTGGTCGCAGAGCTGCCGCGGCTCGCCGCCGGACACCGGCATCAGGTGGATCTGGGGCTTGCTGTCGTCGCCCTCGCCGGCGCGCAGGAACGCCAGCCAGCGCCCGTCCGGGGAGAAGCGCGGCCAGAAGTCCCTGGACCCGTTGGTGAAACGGCGCGGCGCGGCCGAGCCGTCGGTGGGCATCACCCAGATGAGGCTGCGGTAGGCGTTGGCGTCGAGGTCGATCCGCGTGGCCGTGACCGCGACCAGGCTGCCGTCCGCCGACACGGTTGGCGAACTCGGAATCCGCAGCAGGGAGAGGTCTTGAGCATGCATTTGGTTGTGAACCTACCACATTGTGGCCGAATCGCGGCTATCCGATTCTTCCAGGCTGGCACGCCAGCCCGCGTACAGGCGCGCGTACGCGCCGCGGGCACGCAGCAGCTCCTGGTGGCGGCCCTGCTCCACCACGCGGCCGCCCTGCATCACCAGCACGAGGTCGGCGTGCTCCGCGACGGCCAGCCGGTGCGCCACGGTGATGGCGGTGCGGCCGGCGGTCAGCCGGCCGATGGCGTTTCGCAGGTGGACCTCGGTGGCGGGGTCGACCGCCGAGGTGGCTTCGTCGAGGATGAGGCAGCCCGGGTCGGCGAGGTAGCCGCGGGCCAGCGCCACGAGCTGCCGCTCGCCCACGGACAGGCGCTCGCCGCGCTGGCCGACCGCGCTGGCGAGCCCCTCCGGCAGGCTGTCGACCCAGGAGCCGAGGCCGAGGTCGTCGAAGGCCGCGCGGATCTCGGCATCGCTGGCGTCCGGGCGGCCGCGGCGGACGTTGGCGGCCACGCTGGTGTCGAACAGGAACCCGTCCTGCGGCACCAGCACCAGCGACGAGCGCAGCGAGGGCGTGGCCACCCGGCGCAGGTCGAGGCCGCCGGCGCGGACGCTGCCGCAGGTCGGGTCGGCCAGCCGGACCAGCAGCTTGGCCAGGGTGGTCTTGCCGGAGCCGGTGGCCCCCACCACGGCGACGCGGGTGCCGGCCGGGATGGTGCAGGACACGTCCCGCAGCACCGGCGGCCCGCCGTGGTAGGCGAACCAGACGTGGTCGAGCCCGACCTCGAGGGCGCCGGCGGGCAGCTGGAGCCCCGGGTCGGGCTCGAGCACCTCGATGGGCGTGTCGAGCAGGTCGAGGATGCGGCGCCAGCCGGCCATGGCCTGCTGGGTGTAGTCGAGCAGCTCGGTGAGGTCGGCGATCGGCTCGAGGAAGATCGACACCAGGAACGCGAACGCCACCAGCCTGCCCGTCGACATGTGGCCGGCCGGCCCGAGCAGCATGCCGGCCAGCAGCACGGTGGCGATGGCGAGCGCCGAGAACACGTCGTTGACCGGGAAGAGCACCGCGCCGATGACGCCGGCGCGGATCTCGGCCCGGGCGCGGCGGTCGACGGCCGTGACCACGCGGCCCTGGGCCGACCGCTGGGAGTGGTAGGCGCGGATCACCGCCGCTCCCATGAGCGACTCGGACAGGGCGGCCAGCATCTCCGCGACGCGCGCCCGCACGACGTCCCAGGCGGCCACCAGCTTGCGCTGCATGTAGCGCAGCAGCGGCACCATCGGGGCCATGGTGGCCAGTGCCACCAGCGTCAGCCGCCAGTCGTAGACCGCCATCGTGACCAGCGCGACCAGCATCAGGGCGCCGTTCACGACGAGACTGAGCCCGCCCCAGCGCAGGAAGTTGCTCAGCGTCTCGACGTCGGAGACGACCCGGCTGACCAGGGTGCCGCGCCGCTCCTCGTGGTGGTGGGCGATGCTGAGCGCGTGGACGTGGCGGAAGGCGCGGGTGCGGAGCGCCGCCAGCGCGCGCTCGGCCGCGCCCGCCAGGCGCCGGCCGGTGGCGCGGGCGGCCAGGGCTGTGAGCACCACGAACACGGCCCCGACGGCCGCCAGCGGCACGACCCCGGCCACCGTGCCGCGGGAGAGGTGGTGGTCGATCACCTGCTGGACCAGCACCGGCGTTGTCATGCGGCCGACGCCGGCCGCCAGCGCGAGCAGCACGCTGAGGCGTATGCCCTCCAGCAGCTCCGGGGTGGACGCGATCCCGCGGCGCAGCAGCCCGGCGGTGGGGCGGCGGGGCCGGCGGCGGCGCAGCACGCCGGCGGGCTCGGCGGTCACGCCGGCACCTCCTCGTCCCTGCCGGCGGCCTCGGCGCGCTCGTAGGCGCGGGCCAGCCGCGCGTAGCCCGGCACGCCGGCGAGCAGCTCCTGGTGGCTGCCCTCGGCCACGAGCCTGCCGGCCTCCAGGTACAGCACCCGGTCGGCCAGGGCGATGGTGGCCAGGCGCGACGCCACGGTCACCGTGGTGGTGCTCGGCAGGGAGCGCTCGAGGCCGGCGAGGACGGCCGCCTCGGTGACGGGGTCGACGCTCGAGGTCGCCTCGTCCAGGACCAGCAGCCGTGGCCGGCGCGCGAGCGCCCTGGCCAGCGCAACCCGCTGGCGCTGGCCGCCCGACAGGGTGGCGCCGCGCTCGCCCACCACGGTGGCGTAGCCCTCGGGCAGGCGGCTGGCGAACTCGTCGACCTGGGCGAGCCGCCCCGCCTGCCGTGCCGCCCGCCGCCCGGTCTCCGGGTCCTGGCCGTCGAGGGTGACGTTCTCCATGATCGAGGTCGAGAACAGGAAGGCCTCCTGGAACGCGAGCGCGGCGGTGCCGCCGAGCTCGTCCGCGGGGATCCCGGCAAGGTCCACGCCGCCGAGCCGGATGCTGCCGCGGTCGGGCGTGAGCACCCTGGCGAGGAGCTGCGCCAGCGTGGACTTGCCCGAGCCGGTGGGGCCGACCAGGGCGACCGTCTCGCCCGGCTCGACGCGGAAGCAGACGTCGTCCAGGACGTCGGCGCCCGGCCGGTAGGCGAAGCGCAGGTGCTCGACCTCGAGCGCCAGTGGGCCGGCGGGCAGCGGCGACCCGCCGGCCGGCGCTGGCGGCCGCGGCTCGGCCAGCGCCGCGTCGACCCGCTCGTAGCCGGCCACCGCCCGCGGCATGTCGCCGAGCACGTAGGTGATCACCCGGAGCGGCCAGACCATCAGCGCGAACAGGTTGACCAGCGCGACCAGGGTCCCGGCGGTGAGGGCGCCCTGCTGGATCCGCCAGGCGCCGAGCAGCAGCAGCACCATCGTGCCCAGCCCGGGGACGGCGTCCAGCACGGCCTCGAAGGTGGCCTGGGTGCGCACGGCGACGATGCGCGCGTCGCGGAGCTGCTCCGCGCCGGCCGCGAAGCGGTCGCCCTCCGCCCGCTCGGCTCCGAGCGCCTTGACCACCAGGGCGCCGTCGAAGCTCTCGTGGGCGATGGCCGAGACCTCGCCGAGGCGCCGCTGGACCAGGGTCGCCCAGTGCTCGACCCGCCGCTGGTAGACCAGGTTGACCGCCACGGTGACCGGCAGCACGGCGAGGCCGACCAGGGCCATGTAGGGGTCGGCGAGGACCAGCCAGGTGGAGGCCAGGAGCAGCAGCGTGGCCACGCCGGTGGCGAACGGCAGCGGGTGCAGCACCCCGCCGGCCGCCTCCACGTCGCCCTCGGCGTGCGACAGCAGCTCGCCCGCGGGATGGTGGTGGTGATAGCGCAGCGGCAGCCAGTGGTACTGGTCGGCCAGGCGCTCGCGCAGGATGGCGGCGACCCTTGCCGCCGTGACGTTGGCGGCCACGCGGCGGCAGATGACCCCCGCGGCCTTGACCACGCCCATGGCGACGACCGCCAGCGCCGCCGCGGCCGCCGCGCCGGCGCCGAAGTGGCCGCTCTCGAACCGGGGGGCGACGACCCGGTCGACCACCTTGCCGAGCACCCACGACTGGCCGACGATCCCGACCGAGTACACGGCCGCGCCGAGCACGGCGATCGCGAAGGGGACCGGCCGGAGCCGGACCTGGCGCCAGATCACGTGGACGCCGCGACGGAGAAGCCCTCCGGTGGGCGGATGCTTGGGCATGGAGGACCATCCTGCCAGCGGACCGCCCGGTTATAAAAGGGAATTTCCGACACGCACGGGCTCGCCGGCCGCCATGCCGCCCTCCTCCCCGAGCGGGCGGTCGGCTACGGCGTGTTCGGGTCGAGCCAGAGGTTGGTGACGTCCGGGTTCGAGATCCACGGCGCGAACTGCCACTGCCTGACCCGGGAGGACCAGAAGAACGCCTGGCGCTCGTACACCAGCGGCACCCAGGCGGCGTCGTCCATGATCCGGCGGTCGATCTCGCCCCAGAGGCTGTTGCGGCGGGCCGGGTCGGCGTTCGCGTACGCCTCGTCGATCATGGTGTTGACCTGGGGGTTGTTGTAATCGCCGTAGTTGTTGTTGGCCTTCGCGGTGATCTTGCGCCCGTCCAGGAGGACGCCGATGAACGAGCGCGCGCCGTTGCCGGGGACGTCCGGGCACCAGCGGGCCAGGCCGATCTGGTGCTGGTCCCTCTGGGACTGGAGCTGCAGCGAGTCGGTGTAGACCTTGTACCCGGCGTAGAGCTTGGCGTTCAGCCGGATCCCCGCTCGCTCCAGCGACGTCCGGAGCACGCCCAGGATCGCGGGGCCCTTGCCGGTGGAGGGCCCGACGTAGTTGATGGGCACCCCGTTCGGGTAGCCGGCCTGGGTCAGCAGCGCCCTGGCCGCGACCGGGTCGCCGCGGGAGTCCGGCGAGCCGTACGGGTCCGGGTACTTCTGGTAGCCGTCGAGGGTGGGGCTCAGCACGGTGGAGGCGGGCTCGCCGGCGAAGGCCCCGCCGATCCCGAGCACCAGCGCGCGCTTGTCGACGGCCATGTTGACCGCCTTGCGGACGAGCAGGTTGGAGGTCGGCTCGCTGTCGGTCTGCAGGGTCAGGTAGCGGACGCAGCCGGTGGTCTTGATCGCCGACTGCTTCCGCAGGTCGGGGTCGGTCGTCAGCCGCTCCAGGTCGGCGTTGGGCGGGGGGGTGAGGTCGAGGTTCAGGTCGGCGTCGCCCTGCTCGATCGCCTCCTGGATCTGCGCCTCGGTGGCGCCGACCTCGACCTGGACGTGGACCTCGTCGACCCACGCCTTGCGCAGGGGGTCGCTCTGCGGGTCCCAGTTCTGGTTGCGCACCAGGTCGATCAGCTTGCCGGGCACGTAGGAGCCGAGCGCGTAGGGCCCCGAGGCGATCAGGTGCTCGGCGTAGTCCCTGCCCAGCCTGTACTTTTTCGCGAGCTCCTCTGGCACGGGCGAGAAGAACGGCAGCGTGAGGATGCTCGGGAAATCGCTGGCCGGCTCCCGCAGGGTGATCCTGAGGGTGCTGTCGTCGACCGCCTGCATGCCCGAGATCGTCCTGGCCCTGCCCGAGGCGTACTCGGCGAAGCCCTTGATGAGGCTGGCGTAGGGGTTGGGCGAGTGGGTCCTGGCCCGCGGGGCGAACTGCCGCCGGATGGCGTAGACGAAGTCCTGCGCCTTCACGGTGGCGTCGTAGGGCTGGGCGTAGTGCACGCCAGGCCGTATGTGGAAGGTGTAGGTGCGCCGGTCGGGGGAGAGCTGGTACGGCCCGCTCGACAGGTCGGGGACCGGGGTGAGCGCGTCCTCCCCCTGACGGTTGGAGTCGAAGGAGTACAGGGTGCGCACCAGGCCGCGCAGCAGGGCGAGGTCGGCCGCGCCGTAGGCGACGCCGGGGTCGAGCGCCTCGACGTCGGTCTGGTCGAGGACCCGGAGGGTCCCGTGCCGGACCCCCTTGGGGCCGTCCTCGGGCCGCGGGCTGGTGACGGCGGCCTGGCACGCTGCCGCGGACAGCGCGAGCGCCAGCAGCACAGCCCAGACCCGTCTCGTCATCGCTCCTGTTCCCACCTTGGCCGCCGGCGAGGCACCCAGCCTAGTCCCTTCCGATGGCGTGCATTCGATCGTACAAGGCATACCCGACCTGGCGAAGCCTGCGCTCAGGCTTTCAGCGCCCAGTGCGGCGCGTCGACGAGCGGGCCCTCGCCGGTGGCGTTGTCGGCGATGTTGGTGAAGGTGCTCCGCCAGGCCAGGAAGGTCGGCTCCTGGAACAGCGGGATCGTCGCCATGTCGTCCCAGAGGACCTGGTCGGCCCGGTTGGCGACGGCCGCCGCCTTTGCCGGGTCCAGCTCGGCCGCGGCCTGGTCGAACAGCCTGTCGACCCGCGGGCTGGCGTAGCGCCCGTAGTTGGAGCCGCCCCCCGACGTGTAGAGCGGCCTGCTGCCGGTGACCGCGAACGGCGTGCCGACCCATGCGAAGCAGGCGACGTCGAAGTCGCCGCGCGGCAGCCAGTCGCCGAACAGCTTGGCGGACGGGGCGTTGGCGATCCTGATGTCGATGCCGACCGGCTTCATCTGCGCCCGGAACAGCACGCCCAGGGTCTCGCGCAGCGCGTTGCCGGCCGTGGTCGAGAAGCGGAACGACAGCTTCCTCCCGGCCTTCTGGTAGATGCCGTCGGGCCCGGGGGTGTAGCCGTCGTCCTCCAGGAGCTTCCTGGCGGCGGCGACGTCGCCCGTGCCGAACGCGCCGGCGTGGTCCTGGTACTGCTTCTGGCCCGTCAGGTAGACGCGGTTGCCGAGCACGGTCGCCTTGGAGCTGAGCTGCCCGACGGTGCGGTCGAGCAGCTCCCGCCGGTCGATGCCGGTGGCGATCGCCTGGCGCACCCTGAGGTCGCCGAGCCGGGGGTCCCTGAAATTGAAGTCGAAGTGCTCGAACGACAGCCCGAGGTTGATCTGGTACCGCACGTCCGGGAGCCGCCGGACCCGCCGGACCTGGTCGAGCCGGGGCTGCGGGTAGATCAGGTCGACCTCGTCGCGCTCCAGGGCGGACAGCCGGTCGCCCGGCTCCGGAAGGAACCGGTAGACGATCTTGTCGAGGTGCGCGGGGCTGCCCCAGTACCTCTCGTTCCTCGCCAGGGTCAGGCTCCGGCCCGGGGCATAGCTCTGGATCTTGAAGGGCCCGCCCGACGGGATCTTCTCGGGGCTGCTGTCGAACCCGGTATTCCAGCCGCCCGGCTGCGCCCTGGCGTAGCGCGCAGGGACCATCTGCCCGAACAGCGACCTCCAGTCGCCGAACCTGCGCTTGAACACCACCGTCACGGTCTTGTCGTTGTCGGAGCCGGTGACGCTCTGGATGTCCTCGTAGCCGGTGGTGCTGGCGACGTCGAGGTGCCTGTCGCGGCCGTTCTGGCTCTGCCAGCAATAGACGAAGTCGTCCGCGCCGATCGGGGTGCCGTCGGACCAGCTCGCTTTCGGGCTGATCCTGTAGACGATCGTCTGCGGGTCCTGGCTGGTGAGCTCGGCGCTCTCCATCAGGTCGTCGTCCAGCGCCAGCGAGGAGTCCGGACCCCCGCCGCCGCAGGCGGCCGCGACCAGGGCCAGTCCCAGCAACAGGCCCGGCCACCGTGCTGGGCGCAGGCGCTTCACCATGGCGGGCGCCTGGTCAGACCAGCGGCCAGGGATAGGGGCGCCGCCCGGTCGGCAGCGGCAGGCAGCCCGCGGCGACCAGCCTGGCGGTCCTGTCCGCCAGCGCGGCAATCTCGTCGCGCGCGAGCAGGTCGAGCAGCTCGCGCGCGAGCGCCCCCCGGCGCGCCGCGGCCGCCAGCTCCTCCAGGTCGGCCACGACCTCGGGCTCCAGCGTGCGGCCGGCGAAATCCCACAGGACAGTGCGGAGCTTCGGCTCGGCGTGGAAGCAGACGCCGTGGTCGATCGCCCAGACCTGGCCGTCCCCGGTCTCGGCCAGGCAGTGGCCGCCCTTGCGGTCGGCATTGTTGACGACCACGTCGAAGGCGGCCACCAGGGGCATGGCGGGGTTGCCGTGCTCGATCAGCTCGAAGGCGGTGAGCTGCGGGTCGCACTCGACGTAGAGCTGCACCGCGCCGACGCCGAAGGGCCCGCCGCGCACCACCGTGGGGGGCACCAGGCGCCAGCCAAGGGCCTCGCTGACCAGGTACGCGGCCACCTCGCGGCGGTACAGGGTCCCGTCGGGGAAGTCCCACAGCGGCTGCTCGCCCAGCCGCGGCTTGTAGATGGCCAGACCGTTCAGGTCCCGGTGGCAGACGCGCGCCAGGAGGGTGGCGTTCGAGGCCCAGGGGATCCGGCCCAGCACCTCCAGCTCGCCCTCGGCGAGGAATTCGAGAGCCCGCGCCCCGCCGACCTCGCCCACCTCAGACCACGGTCGGCCGGTGGCCGTTCTGTGCGGGGCAGATGTGGCCGCTGGCGTCGAGCGGGTTGCCGCACAGCGGGCAGGGCGGCCGGCCCTGCTGGACGACGTCGGCACCGTGGCGGGCCATCACGCGGAGCTGCGGCCGGGTGACCCACAGCCGCACCTCCCGGGGCTCGGGCCCCGGCTCCTCCCGCCGCCCCGGCTCCTCCTGCTCCTGCTCCTGCTCGGGGAGCAGCTCGGTCACCACCACCACGACCCGGTCGCGGCCCGGGTCGTAGGTCAGCGCGAGCTGCCCGACCCGGAAGTCCGGCTCGAGCGGCTCGCTCAGGCTCAGGTCGGTGGCCTCGGCAGCGCGCACCTCCACCGGGTCCTCCGGACGGTCGGCGGCCAGCTCCGGCAGCCAGGCGATCACCCGCTCGGCCAGAACCCGCACCTGCTCCTTCTCGACCAGCAGGGTGACCTGGTCCGGGCCGGAAGCCGCCTGGATCAGGAAGGTGCGCCGGCCGGGCTCGCCGACCGCGTCCGCCGTCAGGCGGGTGACGGGGTCAAGGTCACGCGGTGGCATCGGACCCCTCCGGCGGCGGCGGTGCGAGGTCGCTGGTGAGGCCGGAGTCGTTGAGGCGCAGCAGGTGGGGCACCGGTCCGAAGCCCAGCGCGGTGAGGCTGGCCGTCCCGACCACCACGCGCTGGAAGAGGTCGAGGTGCATGCCGAGATAGTGCGCGACGACCGCCTTGATCACGTCGGCGTGGCTGCACACCGCGACGGTCTCGCCCGGGTGGGCGGCGCGGAGCTGCTCGCAGGCGAGCACCGCCCTGGTCTGCATCTCGTGGATCGACTCACCCTCTGGGAAGCGCGCACCGGACGGGTGGAACTGCACCAGCCGCCACAGGTCCGTCTTGGCCAGCTCCTTGAGCTCCTTGCCGGTCCACTCGCCGTAGCGGACCTCGCCGAGGTCGGTGACCGTCTCGACTTTGAGGCCGCGTGGCTCGGCCACCGCCGCCGCGGTCTCCAGGCACCGCTCCAGCGGGCTCGAGTAGACCGCGTGGATCTCGAGCGCGGTCATCCGCTCGGCCAGCGCGCGCGCCTCTTTGAGACCCTGCTGGCCGAGGTGCACGCCGGGAGTCCAGCCCGAAAGCCGCTTCCCGGTCTGCTCGGTGGTGGCGTGGCGAAGTAGCAGCAATCGCTTCATGAACACTCGATCGGGGTCGGCAGGACGTGCACAGTCATTGTACGGAGACGTACCGCGCGGACGGGATGTGATGGGCATGCGGACAGCCGCCGGGGCCGTGGCCGCGGCCGTGCTGGCGGGCGGGGCGAGCCGGCGGATGGGCAGGGACAAGGCCACCCTGCCGGTCGGCGGGGTCGAGCTGGCCCGCCGGGTGCTCGGGGTGGCCGGCGAGGTCGCCGCGCCCGTGGTGCTGGTGGCGCCGCACGGCCATCCGGCGGTGGCGCTCGCCGGCCGCGCCGGCGTCGCCTGGCTGCCGGACCGGGGGGAGGGGCCGCTGGAGGCCCTCGCCGTCGCCCTGGAGGCCCTCGCCACGCCGCACCTGCTGGTGCTCGCCGCCGACCACCCCGGGCTGCGCGCCAGCCTGCTGGCCCGGCTGGTCGCCGAGCGGGGCGCGGGCGAGGCGGTGGCGTGCCGCCGCGGCCGGCGGCTCGAGCCGCTGGTCGCGGTCTACCAGCGCGGCCCCGCCCTGGCCGTGGCGCGCTCCCGGCTGGCCGAGGGAGCCGACCGCTCCCTGCGCGGTCTGCTCGCCACGCTGCGCACCAGGGTGCTCGAGGAGCCCGAGTGGCGGCCGCTCGACCCCGCCGGCGAGTCGTTCATCGACCTCGACGACCCGGCCGACCTGGCCGCCTTCCAGGCCCGCCCGAGCGGGGAAGGCCCCTGAGAAGGCCCCTGAAGGATTAGGGTGTCGGCTGTCGGCACCCAGCCGCCGCCCCCGGCGGGACGCTCGACCGGAGGAGATCCTATGGAGGAGTTCATCGAAAAGGTCCGCTCGCTCCTCGGCCCCGCCGCGCCGGGCCTGGACGAGGGAGAGATCGAGGCGGTCCTGGAGCTGGCCCGCGTGGCGGCGCACTCGTCCGAGCGGCGCGCCGCCCCGGTCACCACCTACCTGGTCGGCATGGCGGTGGCCGGCGCCGCCCCGGACGCCCGCGAGGCCTTCATCGACGACCTGGTCGTGAAGCTCGAAGCGCAGCGCTGACCGCGCCCGCCGGCTCGGCTCGCCCCCGCCCCGCTCGTTCCGGAGGAGTCACGCGCCATGACCTACCTGCCGGCCATCGGCCGCTACCACCTCATGGAGTACCGCCGGGCCGGTCGCAGCGGCCTGCGGCTGCCCGCGCTGTCGCTCGGACTGTGGCAGAACTTCGGTCACGACCGGCCGCTCGACGCGCAGCGCGCCATTGTCCGCCGCGCCTTCGACCTGGGGATCACCCACTTCGACCTGGCCAACAACTACGGCCCGCCGTACGGGTCCGCCGAGGAGAACTTCGGCCGCATGCTGGCGAGCGATCTGCGTGGCTACCGGGACGAGCTGGTCATCTCAACCAAGGCGGGCTACGACATGTGGCCTGGGCCGTACGGCGAGTGGGGCTCCCGCAAGTACCTGCTGGCAAGCCTCGACCAGAGCCTGGCCCGCATGGGACTGGACTACGTGGATATCTTCTACTCGCACCGGTTCGACCCTGACACGCCGCTCGAGGAGACGCTCGGCGCGCTCGACGCCGCGGTCCGGCAGGGCAAGGCGCTGTACGCGGGCATCTCGTCCTATTCGGCGGAGCGCAGCCGCGAGGCGGCCGCCATCCTGCGCGACCTCGGCACGCCGCTGCTCATCCACCAGCCGTCCTACTCGCTGCTGAACCGCTGGATCGAGGAGGGCCTGCTCGACGTGCTCGGCGAGGACGGCGTCGGCTGCATCGTGTTCTCGCCGCTCGCCCAGGGACTGCTGACCGACCGCTACCTCGACGGCGTCCCCGAGGGCTCGCGGGCGAGCAGGGCAGGCTCGCTGACCGGCGACATGCTCACCGAGTCGAACCTCGCGAAGGTCCGGGCGCTCCGGAAGACCGCCACGCGCCGCGGGCAGACCCTCGCCCAGATGGCGCTCGCCTGGACGCTCCGCGACCCGCGGGTCACCTCCACCCTGATCGGAGCCAGCAGCGTCGCCCAGCTCGAGGACAACGTCGGCGCTCTCGGCAACCTGCGCTTCGACCACGACGAGCTGGCCGAGATCGACCGGAGCGCCACCGACAGCGACATCAATATCTGGGCAGCGTCCAGCGAACCCTGACCACTTGGCGGGAGACCTACAATCGTCGCCATGACCAACGAGCTGACGCCCTCCGGCCTGCTGGACCGCGCGCGCACGCTGCTGCCGGAGACGATCGCCCTGCGCCGCGCGCTGCACCGGCACCCGGAGGTGGGCCTGCGGCTCCCCCGCACCCAGCAGGCGGTCCTGGACGCCATCGGCGACCTCGGTCTGGCACCGCGGACCGGGACGTCGGTGAGCTCCGTCGTCGCCCTGCTCGACGGCGCCCGGCCAGGGCCGACGGTCCTGCTCCGCGGCGACATGGACGCGCTCCCGCTGGACGAGGACACCGGCCTGGACTTCGCGTCCGAGGTGGACGGCGTCATGCACGCCTGCGGCCACGACACGCACGTGGCCATGCTGGCCGGCGCCGCTCGCCTGCTCGCCGCCTGCCGGCAGGACGTCGCGGGCCGCGTGGTGTTCATGTTCCAGCCGGGCGAGGAGGGCTACCACGGCGCCCGGTTCATGCTCGACGAGGGGCTGCTCGAGCACGCGGCCTCCGGCGCGGGTCCGGTGGGCGGCGCGTACGCCCTGCACGTCAGCACCCAGTACCCGGCGGGCACGCTGAACCTCCGCGCCGGCCCGATGATGGCCTCGGGCGACCGGCTGGAGATCACGGTGCGGGGCCGCAGCGGTCACGCGTCGGCGCCGTACCGGGCACTGGACCCCGTGCCGATCGCCTGCGAGATCGTGCAGGCGCTCCAGACGCTGATCACCCGGCGGGTGAGCGTCTTCGACCCGGCGGTGATCACCATCGGGCGGATCGCCGCCGGCACGACCCACAACATCATCCCGGAGACGGCCGAGCTGTTGGGGACGATGCGGACGCTGTCCGAGCACAACCGGGAAGCGCTCCGCGGCCAGGTCGTCCGGATCGCCGAGGGCATCGCCGCCGCCCACGGCGCGACCGCGGAGGTCGAGATCAGGCCCGGGTACCCGGTCACCGTGAACGACGACGCCGCCGCGGAGCTGCTGGGCGGTGTCGCCGCCGAGCTCGTGGGCTCCGACCGCGTCAACTTCCTGCCCGACCCGGTGATGGGCTCCGAGGACTTCTCCTACGTGCTCCAGCGGGTGCCCGGTGCCATGGCGTTCCTCGGTGCCTGCCCGCCGGGCGCCGACCCAGAGGTCGCGCCGACCAACCACTCCCGCCAGGTGGTCTTCGACGAGGACGCCCTGGCCGTCGGGGTCGCCACCTATGCGGCCGTGGCGCTGCGCCATCTCGCCCGGCAGACGTAGATGCGCTACGGATTCGTGTTGCCGGGTGGGACGGCTGCCGAGCAGCTCGAGCAGGCGGTCCTCGCTGACCAGGCGGGGTGGGACGGCGTGTTCGTGTGGGAGGCGGCCTACGGGGTCGATGCCTGGACGCTGCTGGCGGCCATGGCGCAGCGGACGACGCGGGTGCGGCTCGGGACGATGCTGACGCCGCTGCCGTGGCGCCGGCCCTGGAAGGTGGCGAGCCAGGCCGTCACCCTCGACCACGTGTCGGGCGGCCGGGCGGTCCTGGCGGTCGGGCTCGGCGCGGTCGACACGGGTCTCGGTCAGACCGGCGAGGTCACCGACCGGCGAACGCGGGCCGAGATGCTCGACGAGGGCATCGACGTCGTCACCGGCCTGTGGGAGGGCCGGCTGCGCTTCGCCGGACGCCACTACGCGCTGGACCTCGCGGCCCGTGACGATCTGGCGGCGGTGGCCACGCCGGTGCAGCGGCCGCGCATCCCGCTGTGGGTGGTCGGGGCGTGGCCGCGACCCAGGTCGATGCGGCGCGTGCTCCGCTGCGACGGGCTGCTCCCGGTGTGCATGGACGCCGGCGGGTTCCGAGCGACCACGCCCGACGACATCCGGGCGATGCTGGGCTGGCTGGAGGAGCACGGCGGCGTGCGCCCCGGCTTCGACGTCGTCATGGAGGGCGAGACACCCGCCGACGACCCCGCCAGAGCGGGCGCCATCGTCGCGCCGTGGGCGGAGGCGGGCTGCACGTGGTGGCTCGACGCCCGCTGGGAGCTGCCCCACCACGCCGGCGACCGGATGCGCGTGGTGCGCGAGCGGCTCGAGGCGGGACCCCCGCGGCCCCTCGCCGGCTGACGGGCTCGATCGGGCGCGCGAGCAGCTCCGGCCTGCTGGTGTTGCCCTACCTGCTGATCGTCCCGGCCGTCACCCGCCTGGCCCAAGGGGCCGGCACCCTGGCGGTGGCCGCGGCCACCCTGGCCGCGGTGGCCATGTTCCAGCGTGTCGCTGTGGCTTCGACCTTCCGTCAGTCATCTCTCCGAGCGACAGCACGAAGAGGGCCGCCGGCCGTCCACGGCCGGCGGCCCCGTGAGCCTGCGGGAGGCCTGGTTCAGGCCGTGATGCTCAGCGTGTGGTGCCCCGCGGTGGTCGGCACCGTCACCTCGGTCCCGCGGTTGGTCTCGCGAACCTGATAGTTGTGCACCGGCTGCCCGTCGAGCACGACCGCCGTGGGCTGCGTGCCGCGCGGGAGCGTGTGGCCGATGTCGATCTCGTGGGCGCCCACGCCCGCGGCGATGTCGATCTCCGTGCGGTAGGAGCCCCCGGCGTGTGAGGCCAGGACGTCGGCGGACCCGCCACCGAGGCGGATTCCCTGTCCCTGCACCGAGGTCTGGCCCTCGGGCACCTGCGGGACGACCTCGACACGCCCAAGACCGAGGTCGGGCCGCACGCCCAGCCACTGGTGCACGACCGCCCACGCGGTGCCGTAGTTGCCCCACGCCTGCATGAACATCGAGCGACACGTCCAGCAGCGGTCGATGTTCGCGCCCTGGTCAGGCGACGGGAAGATCTCCGGCATCGCTCCCGGCTGCTCGTCCGGCGTCCCGCCCGTGGCGGGCTCGGAGAACTGCGTCTCGGCGAGCGCGTGCGTGTAGCGCTGCTGCTGGCCCGGGCCCAGGCGGCCGTAGTTGCCCTCACCGATCGACTGGATCGACGTCGTCAGGCCGAAGACGACCTTCTCACCCTGGCCGTTGGCCCCACCTCCGCAGGCCGTGTGGAACAGCCCGGGGTTGAGCGGGTGCTCGCCGCTGTAGCAGGGGTCCTCCCGCCCCGCCAGTGCGGCGTCGCCGTGGTCGAACGGGGCCAGACCGGGCACCGTCCGCCCCATGACGCGCAGCTCCGCCTCCATGGGCGTCTGGCCGATCCAGTGCTTCTGGAAGGACTGCTTGTCGCCCGGATCGTTCAGGGAGTCGGCGTACTGCTTCGCGGCGTCGAACCACCAGGTTCCGTCGAAGCGCTGCTGCAGCCCGCGGGCCAGGTTCATCGTCCAGGCCAACGTGGCCCCGTCGTGCTTGGACTGGGCCATATCGGCCAGGTCGAAGAGGCCGCGGATAAAGTAGACGGTGTTGTCCAGCTTCTCCGGGCCCATCCCCGTGCGCTCGACGTTTCCGAGCCCCTCGGGCCAGCCGTCGTGGTCGGCGTCGAGGTTGCGCACGACATAGCGCAGGTTGCGCACCGCGAAGTCGTACATCTCGTCGCGGAAGCGGTTGTCCCCCGTCCACCGCCAGATCAGTGCGACGGCGCTCGGGAACTTGACCGTCTCGTCGGTGTTGAAGTCGTACGCGATGCTGCCGTCGGGGTTCGCGTGACGCGAGTCGTGCCCAAACCAGATGGAGCCGTCGGACACCGCCTCGTGCGCCACGACGCCCGAGCCCTCGTTGAGGATGTCGGAGATGTCGCGCAGGGCCCGGAGATGCCCCTCAATGGCCTCGAACTGGCCCAGCGGGACCGCGGCGAACGCGGTGTACTCCGCGTCGGTGCCGAAGATCCACGGGTAGTCCGGGAAGCCGGCGCCGATCCACGTCGCCTTGGGCACGGTGCCCAGCGGCGCCGGGAACTGCTTGCCCTGGTCGGTCCAGCGGATCTGCAGGTTTTCGGCGCTCTGCGTGAGGTCGGCGAGGTTCTGCCTGCCCCAGTCGATCGAGTTCTGCACCAGCGGGTCGCCCGGCAGCGAGAGCCTGGTCATCTGCGCGAGCCGCTCGCGCGAGGCCACCTTCGCGGCGAGCTGCGCGTCGGGGTCCTGCAGCACCCGGGTCAGCTCCTGCTGCGCCGGCGCCAGACCCTGGTCGGAGCCCGCGACCGCCAGCCACACGGTCGTCGAGCCGCCGGCCGGAAGGGACAGCGTGTAGGTCAGCTCGCCACCGGTGCCGCGGCCGAACGGGCCGTCGTCGCACTGTGACGGCTTGGGCTCGGCGGGCGCGCCGGGCTCGGTGCCCGTGCAGCGGTGACCGGGCTGCGCGCCCCAGAACTGGTCGCCGATCGTGCCGGAGTCGGGCTTCAGCGCGGTGCCCACGAGCGCGGCGTAATGGTGCTCCGGGGCCCCGGGCAGCGCGCCGTCGTCGGTGAACACCAGGTTCTGCCCGTCGAAGCTGCCCTTGTCGGCGATGTTGTCGCTGGCGTTGGGCGTGACGCCCCCGAACCCCCACGGGTAGTGCCCCATCAGCTCGGAGTGGGCGTCGACGGACAGCTTCGCGGTCCGCGCCGCTCCCGGGTTGGTGACCGTGAGACCAAACAGCGTCCCGCGGCGCCCGTCGGGCGCGAAGTCCGTGCGCTCGACCTGCAGGCCCGCGGTGTCCGGCAGGTCGAAGCGCGAATAGCCCCACCCGCTCGAGAACTTCGTCGCGGGTCCGACCCACTGGCCGTCAAGCCCGAACCACACCCCGTCGACGAGCTTCAACGGCGGCGTCCACACGCCGCCCATCTCGCCCGTGATGTGCCAGCCGTTGGCGTAGAACCGCCCGTCCTCGAAGCCGATCGAGTAGGCTCGCGTCCCGGCCGCGACTTCGCGGCGGTCCTGCAGCCGGCTGGTCGTGGACAACTCTGGCGTGGAGGCCTGCGCCGCTCCCGCTCGTGGCTCCGCCTGTGCGCCCGGACCGGGGCCCGCCGCCGCCTGCCCCCCGAGCGAGAAGCTCAGCGCGACGACGGCCACCGACAGAGCGGCAATGAACCTTCGAGACATGACTCTCCCCTCCTGACGGTTCCGGCCAGTTTTGCTCAGAGTTGAGTGGAAGTCGAGAAAGAGCTTCTCGCCGCGGAGGTAGCCAACGCCGAAGTGGTCGCCGTGCGTCGCGCCCTGGTAGCGGGCACTGGCGTCGTCGAATGTCGGACCCGGCCGGACGGTGAGCATACGACCGACAGGCCGCTCGGTGAGGACGCCTGTGGAGTTCCGCCTTCCCTGACGATTGTCGTGTAGGCGACATACTCCGGCCTGTCGTTTGCTATCCTGCTTTGCAGGATTGCCGAATATGCGATGATTCGAACGGGCCGAGTTGGGCTGACCGTATGGACAGGGCGCCTCCAGAGCCGGTGCATCGTGGTGTGCTGGTAGTGGACATCCAGGGGTACGGCCGCAAGGAGCGCCGCGACCCCGACCGGATCCGGATGCGGCAGGCCCTTCTTGGTCTGCTCGACCAGGCGCTGCGAGGCAGTGGGATCGACCCGGGGCAAGTCGAGGAGCGGAGCGATCTTGGCGACGGGCTCATGCTCGTGGCCAAGCCGGGGGTGTCGACGGCGCGGCTGATCGCGCCCATGGCCGATCTACTGGTCGAGGAGCTGGCCCGGCACAACCAGGCGGAGCCCGAGCGGGCGCGGCTGCGGCTGCGCATGGTCGTGCACGCCGGCGAGTTGGTCGCCGATGCCGGGAGCTTCGTGAGCGAGGATCTCACCCACGCGTTTCGGCTGCTCGGCTCCGACGTCGCCCATGCATGCCTGGCGCAGACCAGCGCCGACCTGGCGCTGATCGTGTCGGACTGGGCCTACGACAAGCTCGTCCGCCACGGCTTCTTCGGGCTCGACCCTGCGGACTTCCAGCCTGTGCTGGTGGTCGCCAAGGAGACCCGGACGCGGGCGTGGGTGCGGGTGCCCGGCCACAACCGCCGGCTGGACCTGCCTGCTCCCCCCGAGGCGCCAGGGTCGGGGTGGGCGCTGCCTCTGCGCCCGAGTGACCCAGAACGGATTGGGCCCTACGAGCTCGCGGGCCGGCTCGGTTCGGGCGGGATGGGCACGGTCTACCTGGGTCTTGATTCCAATGGCCGCCGGGTGGCGGTGAAGGTTCTGCGTGCGGACCACGCCGAGGACCCGACGTTCCGGGAAAGGTTCCGCCGGGAGGTCGAGGCCGCGCGGCGGGTGCCTCGGTTCTGCACTGCGCCGGTGGTCGGCACCGGCGGCGGTGGCCAGCCCTACCTGGCCACCGAGTACGTGGACGGACCGAGCCTGGAGGCGGCGGTGGAGACGGGCGGCCCGTTGCCAGCTGGCGATCTGGAGGGGCTCGGGCTCGGCATGGCCCTGGCCCTGACCGCCATCCACGGCACCGGGCTGGTCCACCGAGACCTCACCCCAGGCAACGTGCTGCTGTCCCGGCTCGGCCCGCGAGTGATCGACTTCGGCATCGCCTCGGCGCTGGAGGGCACCAGCCTGCACACCCAGGGACCCATTGGCACGCCCAGCTATATGGCCCCCGAGCAGGCCATGGGGAAGCGGGTCACGTTCGCGGCAGACGTGTTCGCCTGGGGCTGCGTCGTCGCCTACGCGGCCAGCGGCAGGCCGCCGTTCGGCACCGGGCCCCCCGGAGCGGTCACCTACCGGGTGATGCACGAGCCGCCCGACCTGCGCGGCCTGGAGGGCCCGCTCCGTGGCTTGGTCGAGGCCGCCGTGCAAAAGGAGCCGCAGCGGCGGCCCACCACCGCGCAGCTTCTGGATCGCCTACGCGGCCCTGCCACCGTCCCGGGCTCCGCCGCCAACAGGGTCCTCACGCACGCCGGCGAGCGCGCCAACCCGGCGGTCGGTAGGACAGCGGCTGGGACGGCGACGGTCCCGACCGCCAGACGCTGGTCGAGGATGGGGGCGAACCCCGCCGCCCTTCGAGGTTTCCATGGCCGGCGTGGCTGGTTGCTCACCTTGCTCGTGTCCGTCCTCGTCGTCCTGGGAGCCCTGGCCTGGCGGCTGGCTCCGCCGATCCAGAGCGACCACCCGCCCACCACGGCCGCGGAACCCCTGGTCGTGCCCGTGGTCGCGGGCCTGAACCCGGACACAGCCGAATCCGTTGTGGGCCAGGCCGGCTTCAGGGTCGGCAGGGCCGTGGAGCCGAGCGAGACGGTGCCCGCCGGCGACCTCATCCGCACCTGGCCCGCGGCCGGAACCCGGGAGCCGCGCCAAGCATGGGTGTGGGTGATCGCCTCCAGCGGGCCAAGGGGGCCGTTCGATAGCGACCTTGACCTCTGCGACAACGCCGACAAGGCGCGCTGGACGACCGGTGCTGGCAGGATCCCGTTCGGCCCGCCGCAGGCCGACAGGGAATGGCGCCAAGGGTATGCCCTGCGTTCCGCGACGTCCGACAAACTGGAGGACGGCACCGCCCCGGGCAAGCTACTGATGACCCACCCGCAGTGGGTGGACAATGGCTTCATTCAGAGTTCGTTCCAGCTTCCGGCGCCGATCCGCAAGGGGGACCGGTTCATCAGCGGTGTCGGGTTCATCGCGGGCGCAAATGCCGAAGTGGATTTCGCAGTGTGGGTGAACGGTGGGCCGCTGCAGAGGCCGGAACAGGTCGTCTCCGTCCACGACGCCACCGACGGGATCGTCCGACGGCTCGATGTCGACCTCTCCCGCTTCGCTGGCGCGACCGAGCTCCAGCTCGCGGTCTACGCCGGCCCAACCGCAGCGCAGGACTGGGCCACCTGGGTCGCCCCACGCATCGAGCGCGGCCCGCGGTGAGACCCAGCCGGGCTCTCCAAGCCCTCCTTTACCAGGGTGCTATGCGACCGCAACCAAGAGACCACCGCAGCGCCGACGGTGCTCGCCTCGGGCCCGCCGATCACCAGCCCCCGGGGGCATTGCTGGAACATGGGCGGCGAGGCCCAGGGCGTCCAGGCGCTGCGCCGCGCGGTCCGGTAGCGGGCCGAGCGCGGCGTGGACATCGTGAAGATCATGGCCAGCGGTGGCGCCAACACCTCACCGCCATCCGCGACGCCCTCGCCGCCGGCATCGACGCCATCGAACACTGCACATTCATCACCGACACCGGCCGTCTACGTGGGTGGACAGCAGCAGCTGCGCTCTGCCTGATACCCCCGACCGATGAGCAGTGTTGCCGACTGCCAGCAGAACGAAGCTCCCAGTCTCAGTCGGGCGGATCCGACAGGGGCCTGCGGCCGGCAAAGCCGGTCTCGGGCCAGTGCCACCAGGCGACCTCTGGCTCGTCCACCAGCCAGCAGAGCCAGTAGGGCCGCCCGCTGGCCGAGCGCGCCGGGAAATCGACCAGGCCATTGTCGACGTCGCGCAGCAGGATCCCCTCCGCGGACAGCTCGTCAAGGGCCGCGCGCAGCGCCGCCTGACGGCCACCCGAGCCGTGGCCCTGGCCGCTGCGCTGGCCGTTGCCGTGGATGCGGGCCGCCATCTCCTTGCCGACCTGCTCTCGGCGCGTACCGGCCAGCTCCTGGATCCGCCGCACGGTCGTCCGCACGCGCTCCAGAGCGGCGTTCGCCTCCGCGGCCGTCCAGCCGTCCTCGCGTCGGGCCATCTCGCAACCTCCCGGTTCGGCTCCCGCGACCATACCGCAGTGAAAATCTGGATCCGTGGCCTAGCAATGGGGGGCTCCCAGGGCATGGGCGACGTCGGTGAGGGCGCGCAGTTGTTCGGCCGAGAGTCGGTCGAGGAAGTGAGCTTGGAGCGCTTGTGTGAACGTGGTTTCCATGGCCGCCAGCTGATCGCGGCCCTTCGCGGTGAGTCGCACCAGCGAGAGTCGGCCGTCGTGAGGGGAGGCAGCGCGTTCCAGCAGCCCGCGGCCGACGAATTCCTCGGCGACGCGCGAGACGCGGCTGGGGCTGACGACGACCTGGTCGGCGAGGTAGCGCACGGACACGCCGCCGGGGTGCATCCGCCTGAGGCGAGCGAGGACCTCGAAGCCGGTGATGTTGGTGTGGTGCGCGCGGTCGAGCGCGTCGTCGATTGGCCGCACGACGTGCGCCTGCATGTAGAGCAGGGCAAAGAGCGCCTCGGCACTGGCCCGAAGCCCGCCAGGGGCGGCGGGAGTCTTCGCAACGTCGGAGGTGGCCATGCCCAAGTCTAGCGGCTGTTTGTGTGCTTGCACATGACTGCGTGCGGGTGCAGTAATATGTGCGCGCGCAGAGAACAAGGCGAGACCACGACCTGGAGTTCGGCTACCTGCTGGAGGTTGGCATGGGACCAGACATCGGACTGCTCGTGATGCGGGTGCTCGTCGGGCTGACGCTGGCCGCCCACGGCACCCAGAAGCTGTTCGGCTGGCTTGGAGGCCGCGGGCTCAAGGCCACCGCACAGGGGTTCGACCGGGTCGGCTACCGACCGGGACCGCTCATGGCGCTGCTGGCCGGCGTGGGGGAGGCGGGTGGCGGTGTGTTGCTCGCCCTTGGCCTGCTCACCCCGTTGGGCGCGGCGGCAGGCGTCGGTGTGATGCTGAACGCGATGAGCATGCACCTTGCGAAGGGGTTTTGGAACAGCAAGGGCGGCTTGGAGTTCCCGCTGACAGTCGCCACCGTGTTCGCCGGGATCGCGTTTGCTGGCCCTGGGCGGTTCAGTCTCGATCGGGCGATCGGCTGGCAGCAGACGGGCTGGATCTGGGGCGCAGTAGCCGTGGGCGGTGGGCTGCTGGCGGGCCTGGCCACCGTAGCCGTCCGCGCTCGATCGGTTCGGACCCAGCGAGCCGCCAGCGGTGACGTCCGAGGCGGCGCCGCCGCGTAAGACGGGGCCGCCCGACACGGTGTGCGCGCTCCGGGTCTGCCCTGGAACGTCTGGCCAAAGCCACGAGTGGGGAGAGCAGCAACGACAGCACGGCGGGGTTGAGTCGACGGTGTCGAGCTGGACTACGCGACCAAGCATCACGACCCGAGCAGCTCCCGCGCTCGGCGGAACACCGCGTCCAGCATCGCCTCGGTCAGGCGGCCAGTCTGCGTGTTCTGTTGACTGACGTGATAGGAGGCGAGCAGGGTGCGGTGGTCGGGGAGGGCTGCCTCGGCGGCGTGGGTGAAGCGGGGTTTGGGGCGGACGGGGCCGAGGTGGCGCAGGGCGGTGTCCCAGGCGTAGCTGCCGAGGGCGACCACCACGCGAACGGTGTCGAGAAGCGCGAGCTCGCGCTCCAGCCATGGGGCGCAGTTGTCCCGCTCCCCGGGGAGCGGCTTGTTGTCCGGCGGTGCGCACTTGACCGGGGCGGTGATGTAGCAGTCGATGAGGGCCAGGCCGTCGTCGCGGGCGACCGAGGTGGGCTGGTTGGCGAAGCCGGTGCGCCACAGGGAGGCGAACAGCCAGTCGCCGGAGCGGTCGCCGGTGAAGATGCGGCCGGTGCGGTTGCCGCCGTGGGCGGCGGGGGCCAGGCCGAGGATGAGCAGCCGGGCGGCGGGGTCGCCGAAGCCGGGGACGGGACGCCCCCAATACTCCTGGTTACGGAAGGCGGCGCGCTTCTCGCGGGCCACGCGCTCGCGCCAGTCGACCAGGCGAGGGCAGCGCCGGCACTCGACCACCTCCCGGTTGAGCCCCTCGAGCTCTTTGTCAGACATCATCGCCTTCCGCTCTCGGGTGGCCCAGCAGCCGCTCGATGACTGCGGCCTTGGCCTTGGTAGAGGCGGCCCGGTCGGCGCGTGGGTCGTCGTCGTCGTCGACGACGGCGATCGGGTCAGCCACGGGAGCCTTTCTGTTGGCGCCTGCTGTAGAGCTCGCCACGCCGTCGCGGGCCGGGGAAGTTGCGACGGCGGCGGTCGGCGCGGACCGCAGCCGGTGGCGGCGGGCTACGTCGCCACTGCGGCGCCTGCCGCCCCGTCCGTCGAGGTCGGTGAGGCCGAGGTGCGGGCGAGGGTGGCCGTCACCTGGACGCTGCTCGATGCGCCGCAGTCCGGTGCAGCCGAGCGTCCGTAGCCACCGGCTCGGAGGCTCGGGCCGGCCGGCTACGGCTCGGGCGTGGCCGGGCCGTCCGGGAACGGCTGCAAGCGGACGCCATGGTCGTGCTCGCGCGTGCCGAGCTCGTAGGCGGCCCCGCCGGCGCACGCCAGTGCGATTGGCGCCCGGCCACGGCTGGGCGCAGGGCGGGCGCGGGGCCGGCTCACGCGGTGACGAGGAGGACCTCAATCTGGGTCACCTCCGTGCGGGTCATTTCGGGTGTATGCGGCTGTAATCCTCAAGCGCCTTCCTCTGTGCCGTAACCACCTGGTTACTCCGCGGTCTGGTTCAATGCGACCCTGGAGTGCGGAGCGGGAGGGTACGTGAGCGAGGGCGGGCAGGGGAACCAGGTTTCGTCGCGCCGGACGCGGGACGCGCCGGTCCCGGCGGTGGCCTGGGCGAGGACGCCGCCGGCGCGGTTGGTGCGCTCGGCGATCCAGCGCGGGGCCCTGCTGCCGGTCCTCCACTTCATCTCGCCGTACACGGTCGTGGGCAGGCGGAACCTGGCCCAGCTCAAGGGGCCGGCGGTGTTCGTGGCCAACCACCAGAGCCACTTCGACGCGCCGATCTGCCTGGCGGCGCTGGGGGGCCGCATCCGGCGCCGGCTGGTGGTCGCCGCGGCCGCTGACTACTTCTACTCGACCAGGCTCAAGGGAGCGGCGGCCTCACTGGCGCTCGGCACGGTGCCGTTCGTGCGCACCGGGGCTTCGAGCCGGACCTCCCTGCTGATGCTCAAGGACCTTGTCAACAAGGGGTGGTCGGTGCTGATCTTCCCCTCCGGGTCCCGCGGAGGGGGAGCGACCGGCTTCAAGAAGGGCTTCGCGTACATTGCGGTGGACGCCCAGGTGCCGGTGGTGCCGATGTACCTGCACGGGCCGGAGCAGGTCATGCCGAAGGGCTCGTTCATCCCGCTCCCGGGCGGCGTGGTGGTGGGCATCGGCCGGCCGATCCCCCCGGGCGACGACTACGACAGGCTGGTGCAGCGAGCGGAGGCCGGGGTGGCACTGGCCGAGGCGGTGGTCAAGCGCTGGGAAGGGGCGTAGGCGGTCGGTGCCCCACAACCCTTTCGCCAACGACCTCTTCCTGCCCGTGTTGCTGCGGGTCGTCGTGCTGCTGCTGGCCGGGTTCGCCGCCGTGCTGGTGGCGCGCCGCCGATGGTCGCTCAAGGTGCTGCGGCGCTCGACGCTGTTCCCGCGGGCGCGGGTGTGGTTCCTGATCGGCCCGCTGTTCGTCATCGCCGTGTTCATCGGTGGGTTCGTGTCGTTCCTGCTGGCCACCTATGTGGTGTTGCTGGGCTCGTCGGAGATCATACGGATCGTCGGGATCCAGCGCCGCTACGGCCTGCTGCTCATGCTCTGGGGCCAGATCGGGCTGCTGGTCGCCGCGCTCGCCGGTTCGTATGTCGTGTTCCTGCCGTTCGGGTTTCTGGTCCTGCTCACGCTCGTGCCGATCCTCTCGGGTGAGCTGACCGAGGCGCACCGGCAGGTTGCCAGCACCCTGTTCGCCTACGTCTACGTCGGGCTGCCCATGGCCTACATCGTGTTCGTGAAATCGGCCGAGCCGTGGGGGCTCAACTTCCTTGTGGTGGTCACGATCGCGGTGGCCTGCTCGGACATCGCCGCCTGGGTGGTGGGCCGGGCCCTGCGGGGCCCGAAGCTGCTGCAGGAGATCGCCCCGGGCAAGACCTGGTCGGGGGCGCTCGGGAACCTGGTCGGCGCGGCGCTGGCGGTCGCGCTGCTGTGGGTGGCGGTGCCGAAGACCTGGTCGATCCTGGTGGTGGTGGTGCTGGTCGTGGTGGTCGGGCTGGGGAGCCTGTGGGGGGACCTCACCGACAGCTTCGTCAAGCGCGCCTCCCCCGCCACCGCCGGCAGCACACTGGTGATCGGCTACGGCGGTGTGCTCGACCGGGTGGACTCGCTGCTGATGGCCTTCCCGGTCACGTACTTCGCGGTCGTGCTCACCGACCGGATCATGCACTGACCGGTGGCCGGCAAGGGGCCGACCAGCGGGAGCCGGTCGCGGTAGGGTTGGGGCATGTCCGCTGCCCCTGTCCTCGCCCTTCGCGGGCTGCGCAAGAGCTACGGCGACGTGGTCGCGCTCGGCGGGCTCGACCTCGAGGTGGGAGCGGGGGAGTGCGTGGCGCTGATCGGCCACAACGGCTCCGGCAAGACCACCACGATGCGGCTGGCCGCGGGCCAGCTCGAGCCGACCTCGGGCAGCGTGACCGTGGGTGGCGTGGACGTCCACCGGGCCGCCGACGCGCACCGGGCGCGCGCCGCGCTCGCGTTCGTGCCCGACACCCCGCTGCTGTACGACGACCTCACTGTGGGGGAGCACCTCGAGCTGGTCGGCCTCGCCCACGGGGTCGGGGACGCGCTCGACCACCGCATCGACGTGCTGCTGGAGGCGCTCGACCTGGCCGAGCGGCGCGACTTCCTGCCGGTGCAGCTCTCGCGCGGCATGCGCCAGAAGACCCAGCTCGCCTGCACGTTCGTGCGCCATTTCCAGGTGCTGCTGCTGGACGAGCCGGTGGTGGGGCTGGACCCGCCCTCGCAGGCCAACCTGCGGGACCTGCTCGTGGAGGCCAGGGCGGAGGGGATTGCGATCGTGCTGAGCACCCACCAGCTCGGCTTCTCGGAGGGGCTGGCCGACCGGGCGGTGGTGCTGCACGACGGGCACGTGGTCGACGCGGGCGCCTACGAGCGGGTCGTGGCCGGCGACCAGGCCGCCCGGCTCGGACTCCGGTGAGCGTCGCCACCGGGCCACTGCCGCCGCGGCCGGTGCTCGCCCATCTGCGGGCGCGGCGCCGCGCCCACCGGCCGCCCGGGCAGCGCTCCGACCGGCTCACCGGTGCGTACGGCGTCGCGCTCTACGCCGTGGTCGGAGCGGTGATCGCCTTCCGGCTGCTGCGCCAGAGCCCGGCGCGCGGTGCCGCGCCCGCCTGGCTGGCCGGCGGCGGGCTCGCGCGCGCCGGCGCGGCCACTCTGCTGCTCGGGCTGCTGGCGGCGCTGCGCCACGCCACCTGGCAGGGGCCGGTGGTGTTCCGCCCGCCAGAGGTGCAGTGGCTGCTCACCGCCCCGATCGAGCGCACCGCCCTGGTGCGCGTCCGCCTGGCGCGCGCTTTCGCGGCCGGTGCCGGGTTCGGCGCGCTGCTCGGCCTCGGCGCGTTCGTGCTGCTGGAGGCCGAGCTGGGCGTGGCGGCGTGGCGGCTGCTCGGCGCGGCGCTGCTGGGCCCGGCAGCCGTGGGCCTGCTGGGGGCCGCGGTCGGCTGGCTGGTGGAGCGCTCGCCGGCCGTCACGCGCGCGGTCCTGCGCTGGAGCCCGCTGGTGCTGGCCGGGGCGGCCGCCGTCGCCCTGGTGCCCGGTGGCGCGGCGGGCGCGGAGGCGGTGCTGTGGTCCGGGCCGTGGGGGTGGGCGGTCGGGCCCCTGGCCGCTGCCGCCGGCGGTCGTGTGCCGGGCTGGCCGGTGCAGGCCGGGCTGCTGGCCGCCGCGACCGCGGCCGCGGCGCTGCTGGCCTGGAGCCGCGCGGGCGCGGTCACCACCGAGGAGCTGGCGCGCCGCGCCGCGGCCCGGACCGGGCTGGCCGCGAGCCTCTACAGCCTGGACGCGCGCGGCGCGGCGCTGGTGCGCCGGCGGGCGACCAGGACGCTGCTCGGCGTGCGGCGGGTGCGGCTGCGGCGGCCCCGCTGGCGCTTCCTGGCGGTGCCGTGGCGCGACACGCTGGCCCTGCTCCGCGCCCCGGAGCGGCTCGGCTGGGCCCTGGTGCTCGGCGGTGCCGGCGTGCTGGCGGTGGCCGCCGAGCCCGACCGGCGGGCGGTGCTGGCAGCCGCCGTGCTCGCCGGCTACCTCGCCGGGGCGCAGCTCGCCGAGCCGCTGCGGGCCGAGGCCGACCAGCCCGACGCCAGCCTCCAGCTCCCCTTGGCCTGGGGTGACCTGCTGGTCCTCCACTGCCTGGTGCCGGCGCTCGCGCTGACCGCGGTCGGCGCGCTGGCCACCGGCGCCGCCTGGGCGCTCGGGCTCCTCGGCGGCCCGGCGCCGTGGCTCGCGCTGGCGGCCTGCGCGCCGGTGGCGGGGGTGCTGGTGCTGTGCGCAGCGGTCTCCGGGCAGCGCGGGCGGCTGTCGCCGGGCACGCTGGCCACCGCCTTCGGCCTCGGGGAACTCGGCGGCCCGGTCTACCTGCTCGGCTGGGTCCTGCTCGGCCCGCTGCTGGCCGAGGCCGTGCTCGCCGTGACCGCCGGGCTGGTCGTCCAGGCCGCCCCCCGCCCGGGCGCGCTCCCCGGCGCGGTGGTCGGCGCCGCCCTGCTGCTGTCCGCCGTCCTCGGTGCCCAGGTCGCCTACCTGCGGGCACGCCGTCGTCGCGCGTGACAGCCTGTTGCCGAGCGCTGCACTCGAGCATTCGGAGCGTGAGGAGGGACATGCGGACGATCGAGCTCGGCATCGACACCGCCGGCCGGACGGTGGTGGACCTGACCTCGCGGCTGGCCGGCTTCCTGCGAGACGCGGGCGCGGGCGACGGCCTGCTGCACGTGTTCGTGCCGCACGCCACCGCGGGGCTGATCGTGATGGAGACCGGGTCGGGCTCCGAGGAGGACCTCGAGGAGCTGCTCGACCGGCTGCTCCCAAAAGACGACCGGTACGTGCACCGCCACGGCAGCCGCGGCCACGGCGCCGACCACCTGCTGCCGCTGCTGGCGTGCCCGTCGCTCACCCTGCCGGTGGTCGGCGGCCGCCCGGCGCTGGGCACCTGGCAGCGGATCTGCCTGGTCGATCGCAACCAGGACAATCCCCACCGCCGGGTGCGGTTCTCGCTGCTGCCCGGCTGACTCGCACGGCACTACTATCCACAGATGGGTACGCACCGGCACACACCGGAAGCGCCGCCGGCCGCGCGCGCCAGACTGGAGCGCGAGCAGACGCCGGCCACCTTGCGCCGTGACGTGCGCCTGCTCGGCAGCGTGCTCGGCCAGGTGCTGGTCGAGGCGGAGGGGCCCGAGCTCCTCGCCGACGTGGAGCGGCTGCGCCTCGCCGCCATCGAGCTGCGCACCACCACCGACCGCCAGACCCAGCTCGAGCGCGTGGTCGGCATCGTGGCCAGCTTCGACCTCGACCGGGCCGAGTCGGTGGCGCGTGCCTTCACCGTCTACTTCCAGCTCGTCAACCTCGCCGAGGAGCAATACCGCGTCAGGATCCTGCACGAGCGAAGCCGCGGGTCCGGCGGGTCCGGCTCGGGCCCGCTGCCGCCGCCGGAGCCGGTGCGGGAGTCGCTGGCCGCGGCCATCACCGACGTCCGCCAGCGGGGAGGGGAGGCGGCGCTGGCCGCGCTGCTGGAGCGCCTGGAGGTCAGGCCCGTGCTCACCGCCCACCCGACCGAGGCCAGGCGCCGGGCGGTGGTCGACGCGCTGCGGCGCATCAGCCAGCAGGTCGAGCGGCTGGACGACCCCCGCCTGTCCGCCTCGGAGCAGGCCGGCGTGCGCCGCCGGCTGCTGGAGGAGACCAGCATCCTGTGGCGGACCGCTCAGCTCCGCCGCCAGCGCCCGACCCCGCTGGACGAGGTGCGCACCGTCATGTCGGCCTTCGACGAGACCCTGTTCTCCCTTGTCCCGGAGCTGTACCGCGAGCTCGACCTGGCCCTCGAGGGGGAGGCGGTGGGCGCGGCGGCCCCCCGCTTCAAGTCGTACCTGCGCTGGGGGAGCTGGGTCGGCGGTGACCGGGACGGCAACCCCCACGTGACCGCCGAGGTGACCAGGGCGGCCATGGCCGTCCAGAGCGAGCACGTGCTGCGGGGGCTGGAGGCGGTCGCCCGCCGGGTCGCCCGCTCGCTCACCGCCTCGGACGCCTCGACCAGACCGTCGGCTGGGCTGCTCGCCTCGCTCGAGCGGGACGAGGCCGAGCTGCCGGCGCTCGCTGCCGAGATCCGCAAGCGCGCCCCGGACGAGCCGCACCGCCGCAAGCTCGCCCTGGTGGCCGAGCGGCTGGCCGCCACCCGTCTTCAACGGCCTGGCGCGCCCCCGCCGCCCGGCGCCTACGCGTCGCCCGGAGCCCTCCTCGCCGACCTCGGGCTGGTGCAGGAGTCCCTGGCGGCCGCCGGGGCTCCGCGGCTCGCCTACGGCGAGCTGCAGCACCTGGTGTGGCAGGCGGAGACCTTCGGCTTCCACCTCGCCTCGCTCGAGGTGCGCCAGCACGCGTCGGTCCACGCCAGGGTGCTGGCGGAGCTGGCACCAGGGGCGGCGGGCGACGCCGTGGCGCTCGGGCGCCTTGAGCGGGACGGCTGGCCGGACCCGCCGGCGGCGCGCCCCTCCGAGCTGGCCGAGGAGGCGCTCTCGACCTTCAGGGCCATGGCTGACCTGCAACGCCGCTACGGCGCGGAGGCGTGCCGGCGCTACGTGGTGAGCTTCAGCCGCTGCGCGGCCGACCTCGCAGCTGTGCGGGCGCTCGCCCGTCTGGCCGTTCCCGACGCCTCGCTCGAGCTGGACGTGGTGCCGCTGTTCGAGTCCCGCGTGGACCTGGAGGCGGCACCGCGGGTGCTCGACGAGTACCTGGCGCTGCCCGGCGTCGCGGACTGGCTGGAGCGCCGCGGCCGGCGAGCGGAGGTCATGCTCGGCTACTCCGACTCGGCCAAGGACGTGGGCTTCCTCGCCGCCAACCTGGCCCTGTACCGCGCCCAGGGTGAGCTGGCCTCGTGGGCGCGCCGGAACCGGGTGGAGCTGACCTTGTTCCACGGCCGTGGCGGCGCGCTCGGCCGCGGCGGCGGCCCGGCCGGGCGGGCCATCCGCGGCCAGGCCCCGGGCTCGGTCGTCGGCCGCTTCAAGGTCACCGAGCAGGGCGAGGTGATCTTCGCCCGCTACGGCAACCCCGCGCTCGGCCGCCGCCACCTCGAGCAGGTCACGTGGGCGGTGCTGCTGGCCTCGACCGAGGCGCACGAGGCCGTGCTGGCGGACGCCGAGCGCCGCTACATGGACGACGCGCGCCGCATGGCCGCCGCCTCCGAGGCGGCCTACCGGGCACTGGTCCGCCGGCCCGGCTTCGTGGAGTATTTCGTGCGGGTGACCCCGGTCGAGGAGCTGTCCGAGCTGCCGATCGGCTCCCGCCCGGCGCGCCGCGGCGCCGGCGGCGGCCTCGAGGACCTGCGGGCCATCCCCTGGGTGTTCGCCTGGAGCCAGAACCGCTGCGGCCTGCCCGGCTGGTACGGGCTGGGCAGCGGGCTCCAGGTGCTGGCCGGCGAGCCCGGCGGGGTGGCGCGGCTGCGCGAGATGTACCAGGAGTGGCCGTTCTTCACCTCGCTCATCGACAACGCCGAGATGAGCCTGGCCAAGGCGGACACGCTGATCGCCGGCCTCTACCTGGACCTCGGCGGCCGCCCGGAGCTGACCGGGGCCATCCGCGAGGAGTTCCGCCGCGCCCGCGCGCTGGTGCTGGAGGTCACCGCCAGCGACCGCCTCCTGGCCAGGCGCACGATCCTGCGCAACGCCGTCGACCTGCGCAACCCCTACGTGGACGCGCTCTCGCTGATCCAGGTCCGCTACCTCGAGGAGCTGCGCGCCGGCGGCGCCGGCCCGGAGCGCGCCGCCAGGATCGCCGACCTCGTCCTGCTCACCGTCAACGGCGTCGCCGCCGGTCTCCAGAACACCGGGTAGCGTATCGGCGGGCATTTGGGGCAGTAATTGCGTTGACGGCTGTTCCCGCGAGCTTGCAGAGTTTTCGCCATGCCTGCCAGGGTCCTCAAAGGCGCCAAGGTGCCGATCTACCTGTGGGCCGAGCCCCACGAGGTCGATTCGGCCGCCCTTGACCAGCTCAAGCGGATCGCCGCGCTGCCGTGGGTGTACCACCACGTGGCGGTGATGCCCGACGTCCACTTCGGCAAGGGCGCCACGATTGGCTCGGTCATCGCCATGCGCGACGCGGTCGCGCCCTCCGCGGTCGGCGTCGACATGGGCTGCGGGATGGCCGCCATGCGTCTCGACCTGCGGGCCGACGACCTGCCCGACGACCGGGGGCCGATGCGGGCGGCGATCGAGGCGGCGGTCCCGGTCGGCTTCGCCGTCCACAAGGAGCCGCTCGAGGAGGGCGACCGGCTGTGGCGGGAGTTCGACCAGCTCAGCGGGCCGGTGCAGAAGCTCTTCGACCGGGCCAGGCGGCAGCTCGGCACCCTGGGCGGCGGCAACCACTTCATCGAGCTCTGCCTGGACACCGAGGGCGGGGTCTGGGTCATGCTCCACTCCGGGTCGCGCAGGGTCGGGCTGGTGCTCGCGGAGCACCACATGTCGATCGCGCGCAAGCTCGCGCACAACGCCGAGCTGCCCGACCCGGACCTGGCCGTGCTGCTCGCGGGCACGCCGCAGATGGCCGCCTACCGCCGCGACCTGGACTGGGCCCAGCGGTACGCGGCGGCCAACCGCGAGGCGATGCTGCGCCTGGTGCACCGCGCGGTGAGCGCCACCCTCGGCCGTGAGGTGGCGGTGCTGCGCACCGTGCGCTGCCACCACAACTACGTCGCCGAGGAGCTCCATTACGGCACGGTCGTTCTGGTGACCAGGAAGGGCGCGATCCGCGCCGGCGCGGGGGAGTGGGGGATCATCCCGGGCTCGATGGGGACCGGCTCCTACATCGTCCAGGGCCTGGGAAGTCGCGAGGCCTACGAGTCCGCGGCCCACGGCGCCGGCCGCCGGATGAGCCGCAACAAGGCACGCAAGACCTTCTCGCTCGCCGACCTCCGGGCACAGACGGCCGGCGTCGAGAGCCGGAAGGACGCGGCGGTGATCGACGAGATCCCCGGCGCGTACAAGGACGTCGCCGCGGTGATCGCCGCCCAGTCCGACCTGGTCGAGGTGAAGGCCCACCTGAAGCAGGTCGTCTGCGTCAAGGGGTGACCCCGCCACAGGGCCTGTCGGGTGCCGCTTTTCTACCTTCGCCCGCTCACGGCCCACGCGGAGGCCATGAGCCGGATCAGGCCGTCCTCGCCGATCGGGAGGCTGGCGCGGATGCGGTCCCGCAGACGGGTCCGGGACCGCTCGTCGAGCGACATGGCATAGGCGGGAGCCGGGCCGACGCCCCCCAGGAACGGGGACCAGAACTCGTCGAAGTCGAGGAAGACGGTGCGTACCTGGATCGGCCACGCCTCGATGTCTCGCAGGCCGGCGGCGGCGAACAGGTCGGTCAGCGCCTGCGCGTCGCGCAGCGGGAAGCGCCGTCCCTCGTCGAGCGTCTCGGCCGCCGGGTCGAGCGCCACGGCGGCGTCCCAGAAGCACCGGACCAGATCCATCCGGCCCGCGTAGTCCCACACGTAGCCGGCGACTGTCCCGCCGAAGCGGGTCACGCGGGCCATCTCGCGGACCGCTCGCAGCGGCTCGGGCAGGAAGTTCAGCACCAGGCCGCTCACCACCAGGTCGAACGCGCCCGTGTCAAAGCCCAGGTCGCTCGCGTCGCCGGTCTGGAAGCGCGCCCGGGGGTCGTCGACGTGCTCGCGGGCGTAGGCGATCAGCGCCTCGGACCTGTCAAGGCCGACGACCGCGCCCGGCCCCGCCAGCTCGAGCGCCGCACGGGTCAGCACTCCGGTGCCGCAGCCGACGTCGAGCCAGCGGGCCCCGATCAGCGGCCGCAGCCGGCGGAGGAACTCGGCCGCGGCCGGACGGCTCCAGCGTTCCATGTACCGCTCGTAGGCCGGGCCGTTGACGAACGCGTCGTTCGGCACGGGGATGCCCTTCTTGCCCGTTGCTCTGGCACCGGCACGTGCGCTGAGGCGCTTCCTCTGGCGGCGGATCACGGTTGCTCGCTCCTTGGTTGACGCGCCGCGCAGTATCCCTCACTGGTCGCCGTCCTACCAGACGGCGCGAACTGCCGTCCGCGCCGCGCCCGGCTCATGCCGCGCACGCCCCGACGGCCACCTCGGAGCGGCGCGAGCCGACCTGGTCCAGGACCGTCTGCAGCTCGCTGTTGGTGAGCGCGTAGCCCTCGTTCGGGTCCACCGTGGAGGCGGCGAACACCACCCCGACGGGGTGGCCGGAGCGGTCCACCACCGGCCCCCCGCTGTCGCCCTTGCGGACCCTGGCGCGGAGCACGTAGATCTCGCGCCGGACCAGCGACGACGAGTAGATGTCGCGCCCGACCGCCGCGGTCCTGGCCACGACCCGCGCGCCGACCACCGACTCGTGGCCGCCGCCGGGGTAGCCGATCACCGCGCCGGTGGTGCCCGAGCGCGTCGTGCCGGCCAGCCGCAGGGGCGCGAGCGTCAGGCCGGGCACGTCGAGCAGGGCAAGGTCCCGTTTCGGGTCGAACCAGACGACCTTGGCGGCCGAGCGGGCGCCGCTCGAGGTGATCACGCGGTGACGGCCGGTGCCCGCGACCACGTGGGCGTTGGTGACCACCAGGTGGTCCTCGACCGGGAAGCCGCTGCCGAACAGCAGGCCGCCGCAGCCCTCGCTCTCGATCTGCACGGTCGCCAGGGCGGCCTGCCGGATGCCCGCCGTCGCCGCCGCCGTCGGCGGCGCGCCCGCGGCGACCGGCGGGCGCATGTCGGCGAAGGCGTCCGGGAAGGGGGAGCGGGCCAGCAGGCCGCGGATCTGGGAGAGCGCCGCCGGCGGCCGCGGCGCGAAGCGGTCGATGGTGCGGAGCACGCGCGAGTCGGTCAGCGCCCTGGCGAGCGGAGAGAAGGGCACGCTGCCGAGCGTCAGCGCCACGAACCACAGCGCGACCGCGGTCACTCCCGCGGCGACCACGGCACCGCCGGCGGCGTCCAGGTTGCCGCTCACCCGGCCGGTGATGGCCGAGCGCAGCCGCACCCCGAAGTGGGTGCCGATGGTGTGGCAGGCCACGGCCACCAGGAAGAACACCACGATGCCGACCAGCAGCCGCCGCAGCGAGTCCTCGGCCGTGATGAACAGCCCGACCCGGGCGGCCGCCCACGCCCCCAGCGCCAGGCCGGCGAGCAGCCCGGTGTACCCGAGCACCACCACCGCGAAGCCGCGCCGCCACCCGCTCACCGCGGTGACCGCGAGGATGAGCAGCAGCAGCAGGTCGATCGCGTGCAGGTCCAGCGACATCGCGGTATCCAGTCCCCTTCGGTCAGGAGAGGAGCCTACAAGACAGACGATCAGTCCGATTCGTCGCGTCGGCTGCCGGCAGAGCAGGCACCGGCTGCACTCTCACCCTAACCGAGCCGGGCCGGGAAGGAGCCGTTCCGGCCGGATTTGTGGATAACCGTTCCGCTGTGATCCTCGCGCTGACTCCCGGGTGGGTGTTCACATGACGACCACCACCCGTACAGTGAGTGCTGTGGCAGAGCGGGCCGAGGCGCCCGGACGAACCAAGGCGGCGAGCACCATGACCACTGGCAGCATCGAGTTCAACCCGCTGCTCCCCGAGGTCCACGACGACCCCTACCCGCTGTACCACCGGCTGCGCGCACACGATCCCGTGCACCGCAGCCCGCTCGGCTTCTGGGTGCTCACCCGCTACGCCGACGTGGCCGCCCTCCTGCGCGACCCGCGCATGAGCAGCGACCCGCGCAACGCCAGCCGGCTGCGCGAGCTGCAGGCCGCGCTGCCCGACGAGGGGTGGGAGGCGCCCTCGATGCTGTTCCTGGACCCGCCCGACCACACCCGCCTGCGCAAGCTGGTCAACAAGGCCTTCACGCCCAACGCGGTGGAGCGCCTGCGTCCCCGTGTCGATCGGCTCGTCGCCGGCGTGCTCGACCGGGCAGGCGCCGCCGGCGGCATGGACCTGGTGGCGGAGCTGGCCTACCCGCTGCCGATCACGATCATCTGCGAGCTGTTCGGGGTGCCGGACGCCGACCGTGCGCAGTTCCGGGCATGGTCGTCCGAGCTGGTGCACCTGCTCGACCCGGTGCTGGCCGAGGACGTCATGGAGCGGGCGGTCCACGCTCGCCAGCACCTGCGCGGCTACGTCGCGGGGCTGATCGCCGAGCGCCGCGCCCGCCCCGGCGCGGACCTGCTCAGCGGGCTCATCGCCGCCGAGGACGATGGCGGGCGGCTGAGTGGGGACGAGCTGGTGTCCATGTGCCTGCTGCTGCTCATCGCCGGGCACGAGACCACCGTCAACCTGATCGCCAACGGCAGCCTCGCCCTGCTGCGCGCCCCCGACCAGTGGGCGCGGCTGGTCGCCGAGCCGGCGCTGGTCGACAACGCCGTCGAGGAGCTGCTGCGCTACGACAGCCCGGTGCAGCTCACCAGCCGCACCGCCCTGGCCGACCTGGACCTCGAAGGTCGGGCGGTCCGCAGGGGCGAGGAGCTGATCCTGGTGCTCGGCGCGGCCAACCGCGACCCGGCGCAGTTCCCCCACCCCGACCGGCTCGACCTCGAGCGGGCCGGAATCCGCCATCTTGCCTTCGGCGGCGGCGCGCACTTCTGCCTGGGGGCGCCCCTGGCCCGCCTGGAGGCGCGGAGCGCGCTCACCGCTCTCGCCGCCCGCGTGCCCCGGCTCCGGCTGGCCGGGGACCCGCGGCGGCGCGACACCATCACCCTGCGGGGCCTGCGCAGCCTCCCGGTCGCCGCGTGAGGAACCGGGGCGCACGCCAGGCGTAAAGCGGACGATTGCGCCACATAGGGTCAGTACGCCAAATGCATGAACAAAGTTACGTTGTCCCTTTGGCGACCACGGCCGCAGTGATGGTGCAAACTCCTCGCGTTGCAACTCACTTCTCGATGTGCAATTCATCGTCCGCCGCGGGTGAGGAGAGCAGGTGCGCCGCAACCCTCAAGAAGCACGACTTGCTGGCACGGAGCCGCCTCGTCGGTTGGCGGCCGAGGGGCCGATGGCGGTTGTCCTGGGCGACATCGAACTGGTCCGGCCGCTCGCCATGGAGCGCATCCGGTGCGCCGTCGTGGCCTCCTCCTCGAACGACGCCACGCGGTTCTCCAGGCACGCCACCAGGATCCTGGACCGGGACAGGAGCGCCGCGCCCGACCGTGACGAGGAGCTGGCGAGCCGGCTGCTCGAGTTCGGCCTGTCGCAGCCGGAACCGCCGGTGCTGTTCTACCAGTGGAACAACCAGCTCCTGTTCGTGTCGCGCCACCGGGAGCTGCTGGCGCAGGCGTTCCGCTTCGTCATCGCCGACCCCGAGACGGTCGAGGTCCTCGCGGACAAGGTCCGGTTCCAGGCGCTGGCCCAGGCGCTCTCGCTCCCGGTCCCCGCCGCCCGCGTCCTTCGGCCCGATCCCGCCGCCCCACCACCCGACCTGTCCGACCTCGGCTTTCCGCTCATCGTCAAGCCGCATCACCGCAGCGACGGGCTCTGGAAGTCGGTCGAGCCCTCCCGCAAGGCACTGCGCATCGACACGCCGGACGTGTTCGCTGCCCTGTGGCCCAAGCTGTCGGCGATCGGGACCTTCGTGGCGCAGCAGTACGTCGGCGGCCCCGAGAGCAGGATCGAGAGCTACCACGTCTACGTCGACGACCGCGGCGAGACCGCGGGGGAGTTCACCGGCCACAAGCTGCGGACCAGTCCGTGCGACTGCGGCTACACGACCGCGTTGCGGGTCACCCACATCGAGGACGTCGCCAGGTGCGGCCGTGAGATTGTGCGATTGCTCGGCCTGCGGGGGGTGGCGAAGCTCGACTTCAAGCGTGCACCGGACGGGACGCTCCATCTTCTGGAGGTGAACCCGCGCTTCAACCTCTGGCACCATCCGGGCGCCCGTGCCGGCGTGAACCTCCCGGCGCTTGTGTTCGCCGACCTCACCGGACGTCCACGCCCGCCGGCTGTGCGACGGGCCGCTGAGGTACGGTGGTGCAGCCCTCGCGATCTGAAGGCGGCACGGGAGTCCGGAATGTCCATTGCACGGTGGCTGCCCTGGGCGCTGAGCTGTGAGACGAAGGCCCTTTGGGCCTGGGACGACCCGATGCCCCTCGTCGGGAGCGGCGCCTCGCGGCTCTTGCACGGGGCGCGGCGGATCGCCGGCCACGGCCGCCGGTGACGCCGTGCGGTACGGGGTCCTGTCAGACATCCACGGCAACTACTTCGCGCTCCGGGCGGCCATCGAGGCGCTGCGGCGCGAGGGCGTGGACGGATGGATCTGCGCCGGGGACGTGGTCGGCTACGGCCCCCAGCCGAACGAGTGCGTGCAGGCGATCGCCGAGCTGGGTGCATGCTGCGTGGCCGGCAACCACGAGCTGGTGCTCCTGGAACGGCTTTCCGAGCAGCGCTGCAGCCGGCTCGCCAGGAGGACCATCCGCTGGACGCGCGGCGTCCTGGGGGAGGACTGCCGGTCCTACCTGGCCGCGCTGCCGACGGTGGCGAGCGCTCCAGGTCTCGTGGTCGCCCACGGCTCCCTCGACGACCCGCAGGAATACGTGCTGCGGGACACCCAGGCGGCCAGGCAGCTCGACAAGCTCGCGCTCCAGCACCCCGAGGCGAGCCTCCTGATCCTCGGGCACACCCATCGGGGGTGGGTCTACAGCCACACGCGGGGGACGATCTCCCCGCCGGACGGGGTCGCCCGGCTGGCGGCCGGCCGGTTCCTGCTCAACCCCGGCAGCGTCGGCCAGTCCCGGCAGCGGGAGCGCGCCCCTCTGGCCCGGTTCATGCTCCTGGACCTCGAGCGGCGCCACGCCTGCCTGCGGAGCGCGGCCTACGACCTGGCGGGGTGCCAGGAGGCGCTCCGCAGGCACGGGCTGCCTCGCGACTGCATCCACCTGCGGCCGAGCCGGCTGCGCGCGGCGCGGCGACGGGTCCGCCACCTGGTCCGTCGCGGCGCGAGGACGAAGATCTCGGCGGACCGCTAATCCGGCGGGCCGGTCCTGCCGATCAGAGCCATCGAGGCAGTTTCCGAGCGGCGGCCCCGGCCCCGGCCCCGGCGCCGAGCGCCGCGCGACGCGCCAGGGGCGCTCTGGGGGCTCGATGGCGATGGACCCACCGCAGGACGGTCCTGCCGCCCCGCTGTCGCTGGCGGCGGCGCGTGCGATGTTCCGCGCTCCCCAGGCGGCGAACGTCTGCTGGGCCGACGTGCAGCTTCCCGACGGCAGCGTGCGCGCCTGCGGCCGCCCCGAGGCGACCAGCCTCGGCCTGTGCGCCGACCACCGCCTGGAGCTGTTCGGGCTCGGGCCCGTGCCGCAGGTGCGGCAGGCGCGGGAGCCGTCCGCCGGCAGGAATCTGTGAGCATGCTCAGTCGGTTATAACCTGGGTGAGACATAGCGGACGTGACGCGAGGAGAGAGGCATGGCGACCGAGCAAGCCATGTTCGCGGCTGGGTGCTTCTGGGGGGTCGAGGCGGCGTTCCGCGAGGTCACCGGGGTAGTGGACGTCACCGTCGGCTACTCTGGCGGTCACACGGAGCGGCCCAGCTACCGGGAGGTGTGCCGCGAGCGGACCGGCCACGCCGAGGCGGTCCTGGTGGAGTTCGACCCGGGCAAGGTCTCGTACGAGCGCCTGCTCGACGTGTTCTGGAAGATCCACGACCCGACCCAGCTCAACCGCCAGGGACCCGACGTGGGCACGCAGTACCGGTCGGCGGTCTTCTACCTCACGCCCGAGCAGGAGACCGCGGCCAAGACCTCCAGGGAGCAGGTGCAGGACGGCTTCTCCCGGCCGGTCGTGACCGAGGTCACCCAGGCGTCCGCTTTCTGGCCGGCCGAGGAGTACCACCAGCGCTACTTCGAGAAGCACGGCATGGTCGGCTGCGAGATCCCGGCGGTCGAGTAGGGCCCGGCCATGGGGCGGCTGCTCTTCCACTGCACGCACGGGCGCGAGGACCCCGAGCGGGCCATCCTGCCGTTCATCGCCGCCAACGTCGCCCTGGCCGCGGGCCAGGAGGCGATCGTGCTGCTCACCATCGAGGGCGCCTGGCTCTGCAAGCGCGGCTACGCCGACTCGATCGAGCTGGAGGGCTTCCCCAAGCTCGCCCAGCTCATGATGGATTTCGCCGACGCCGGTGGCGAGGTGTGGGGGTGCAGCGCCTGCACGACCCCCCGCGGCATCACCGAGGACGACCTGATCCTCGGCGCCCAGATCGTCGGCGCCGCCTCCATCGTCGAGGCGATCGCCCATGGCGCGACCCCGGTGGCGCTCGGGTAGGGTCGCCGGGCGGGCAGCGGGGCCGGCGCCGGAGGCCAGCGGCCGGGCTGGCGGTTGCCCGGGCTATCCGTGGGCTTCGAGGTGGCCGCGAAGGTCCAGGTCGGTGGCGGCCACGATCGCACCGCAGCGGGTGCAGGTCGAGCGGGTGTGCACGCGCCCGCCGCAGCCCGCGTGCAGGGCGGTGGCGGAGGACGGCGCCGCGTAGTGCCGCAGCCCCCAGGTCGCCAGGCTGGCCAGCACGGGAGCGAGGTCTCGCCCCTTGGGGGTCAGCCGGTAGGCGCGGTCGCGGCCGTCCCGGTCGGCGATCCCTTCGAGCTCGAGCAGCCGCAGACGGTCCGCGAGCAGGTTCGAGGGGATGCCGGGCAGGGCGCGCTCCAGCTCGCCGTAGCGCGCGCTTCCGAGCAGCAGCTCCCGGACCACCAGCAGCGTCCACCGGTCGCCGATCACTTCGAGCGCCCGGGCCACCGGCCCGGGCAGGGCATATCGCCTGGCCACCTTCGCACCGTATCACCAGATCGCGCCGCGCTCCGCGCTCGACCCCGGCCAAGAATTCACTTGACTTTTTGCAGTGAACTGTCGACCCTGGCTCGCATGCCGATGATCACGGTCGTGCCGTCCACGCCGCTCGACGAGCTCATGGGGCTGGCGCAGCGCATCCGCTCGGAGCGCTCCGGAACCCGGGTCACCTACTCGCCCAAGGTCTTCATCCCCCTCACCATGCTCTGCCGCGACCACTGCGGCTACTGCACCTTCGCCAAGCCGCCCGCCCGGCTGGAGGCCGCCTACCTCGACCCGGAGCAGGTGCTCGGGATCGCCCGGGCCGGCGCGGCGGCCGGCTGCCACGAGGCCCTGTTCACCCTCGGCGAGCGGCCCGAGGACCGCTACCCGGTGGCGCGCGAGGCGCTCGATGCCTGGGGCCACGCCTCGACCGTCGACTACCTGGCCGAGGCGTGCCGGCTGGTGGTCAGCGAGACCGGCCTGCTGCCGCACGCCAACGCCGGCGCGCTTTCCCGCGATGAGCTGGCCAGGCTCCGCCCGGTCACCGCCAGCCAGGGCATGATGCTCGAGTCGCTGTCCGAGCGGCTGCTGGAGCGGGGCGGCCCGCACTTCCACTGCGACACCAAGCTGCCCGCCCGCCGGCTCGCCACGCTCGAGGCGGCGGGGGAGCTCCAGGTCCCGTTCACCACGGGCATCCTGGTCGGCATCGGCGAGACCCGCGCCGAGCGGCTGGAGGCGCTGGCCGCGATCGGCGCCGCCCACCGGCGTCACGGCCACGTCCAGGAGGTCATCGTCCAGAACTTCCGGCCCAAGCCCGGCACGGCCATGGCCGCCGCGCCCGCGCCCTCGCTGGAGGAGTACCTCTGGACGGTCGCGGCCGCCCGCGTCCTGCTCGACCCGAGCACCCACCTGCAGGCGCCGCCCAACCTGACCGAGGACTTCGGCGCGCTGCTGGAGGCAGGCATCGACGACTGGGGCGGGGTCAGCCCGGTCACGGCCGACCACGTCAACCCGGAGCGCCCCTGGCCGGCGCTGGAGAAGCTCCGCGAGGTCACCGAGGCCGCCGGCTTCGTGCTCGCCCCGCGCCTGACGGTCTACCCGGAGATGGCCACGGCGGCGGAGCGCTGGCTGGACGAGGCCATGCGCTTCCCGGTGCTGGACCGCTCCGACGCCGAGGGGCTGGCGCGCGACAGCCGCTGGTCCGCCGGCGACCTGGAGCCTCCGCCGTCGCTGATCCCGGTCCCGGCGCCCCCGCCCGTCGCCCCGGCCCCGGCGCCCCCGCCCCCGATGGCGCCGGCCGTGGCGGTCGCGCCGGGCGCCGGCGGGCGGGTCGGCGAGGTGCTGGCCGGGGTGCTGGCCGGGCAGGAGCCGGGGGAGGGCGAGCTGGTGGCGCTGTTCGCCGCCCGCGGCCCCGAGGTCCGGGCGGTGGCCGAGGTCGCCGACGAGCTGCGCCGGCGCGTCGTCGGCGACGTCGTCACCTTCGTGCGCAACCGCAACATCAACTACACGAACGTCTGCACCTTCCGCTGCCGCTTCTGCGCGTTCTCCAAGGGGCCGCTCAGCCTCAACCTGCGCGGCGCGCCCTATCTGCTCAGCCTCGACGAGGTCGCCGGGCGCGTGGTCGAGGCCCGTGCTCGTGGGGCCACCGAGGTGACCCTGCAGGGCGGCATCCACCCAAGCTTCGACGGCGACTACTACATCCACGTCGCCCGGGCGGTGAAGGACGCCGTGCCCGGCATGCACGTCCACGGCTTCACCGCGCTGGAGGTCCACGAGGGCGCCCGCCGCCTGGAAGAGCCACTGCGCGACTACCTGCTGCGGCTGAAGGAGGCGGGCCTCGCCAGCCTGCCGGGCACCGCCGCGGAGATCCTCGACGACGAGGTCCGGGCGGTCATCTGCCCCGACAAGGTGAGCACCGACGAGTGGCTCCAGGTACATCGGACTGCCCACTCGGTGGGCCTGCGCTCCAACGTGACCGTCATGTTCGGCCACGTCGAGCACCCCCGGCACTGGGCCAGGCACCTGCTGCGCACACGGGCGCTGCAGAGGGAGACGGGCGGCTTCACCGAGTTCGTGCCGCTGCCGTTCGTGCACATGGCCGCCCCCATGTACCGCAAGCGGCAGTCCCGCCCTGGCCCCACCTTCCGCGAGGCCCTGCTGATCCACGCGGTCGGGCGCATCGCCTACCACGGGGTGATCGACAACATCCAGGTGTCCTGGGTGAAGATGGGCGCCGACGGAGTCCGCCAGGCGCTGCTCGCGGGCGTCAACGACCTCGGCGGCACGCTGATGGACGAGAACATCAGCCGCGCCGCCGGCGCCAGCCACGGGCAGATGATGGAGGTCGACGAGTTCCGCGCGATCGTCGAGCCCCTCGGCCGCCGGCTCGAGCAGCGCACCACCCTCTACGGGCGCACCCACACCGAGCCGGCCCCCGTCCCCGCTGCCTGACCTCTCCCGCCCGATCGCTCGGGCCGGGCAGCCGCCCTGCGATTACCACCGTGCGCCTCCACGCAACCAGCCGGGGGTCAACCGCCTGCCTCGAGGTCGGTGACCTCCTGGTCGGCCAGCTCCAGGGCCTCGCGGGCGGTCCGGGCGGCGGCCTCGGCCGCCTCGGCCCGCTCCCTGGTGGCCTCCGCCTCCTCGCGTGCACGGGTGGCCGTCCTGGCCGCCGCCTGGGCCTTGCGCCGCAGGTCGTCGCGGCGGCGCCTGGCCGCCTGGAGCCTGCGGCGGCGGGCCGCGTCCAGCTTCGGACGGCGCCTGGCCGGCTCGGTGGCCGGTGCCGTGGCCGGCGCCGGCGGGGGCGGCTCGACCAGCCCGAGCCCGGCCGCCTCGTCGAAGCCGCTCGGCGCGGCCAGCTCGCGGCTGAGCGTGCCGGAGCGGACCGCCGTGGCCGCTGCCTCGTCCACCGACGCCGCCTGGAGGGTCGCGGCGATCGTGTCGCGGTGGGCGTCCGCCGCGCGGCCGGCCTCCTCCAGCACGCCGGCGGCGACGGCCAGCAGCCGCTCGACCGCCGCCCGGCGCTCCGCCCCGGCCGCGCGCAGCCCGCTGTCGTGCAGCCCCGACAGCGCGCGCCGCTGGGCCTCGCGCAGCCGCTCGCCCGCTTGGAGCAGCTCGCCGACCAGCTCCGGCCGCCGGCGCGCCGCCTGGTTCACCGCCCAGGCGGCCACCGTGGGCCGGCGCAGCCCGGCCACCCTGGCGGCCGCCTGCCGCTCGCCGGCGCCGCGCAGGGCCCGCGCCAGCTCGTCCCTGGCGGCCACGAACTGCTCGGGTGGCAGCCCGTACAGGCGCCCGGTCCGGGCCTCCACGTCCATGGCCCAATGGTGACGGCTCTCGCCGACCGTCGGGGGACGTCCGGCCCGGTTCCGCGCTCAGCCGCCCGCGGCGGCAGCCGGCAGCAGGGGGAGGAGGCGCTCCCGGACCAGCGCGTAGGAGAAGCGCTCCAGGCCCACCCGGTAATTGGTCTCGACGCTCTCCTGGTAGCAGCGCGGGTCCTCGAGCCAGGCGCCGGCCTTCTTGATGGCCTCGCCGGTGAGCTCGCCGTCCTCGATCTCGATGCAGCGCACGCCGGTGGGGGCGATGTCGCGCGCGTACACGGGGTAGCGGTTGACCAGCACTGGACAGCGGTGGAAGAAGGCTTCCAGCAGGGCGTTGCCGAAGCCCTCGTAGCGGCTCGGGTAGCAGACGAGGTCGGCGGCGGCGTAGGCGTCCGCCAGCAGCGGCCGGCCGGGCTCGTCCGCGGGGTCGGCGGTGGCGGGCACGAAGCGCAGGTCGACGTCGAGCCGCTCGGCCTCCCGGCGGAGGAAGCCGCCGTACTCGAGCCCCTCGTCGCCCTCCTCGTGGCTGACGACCACTTTGACGCGCTCGTCCGCCAGCTCGTAGGCGAGCTGCAGGGTGGTCTCGATGCCCTTGCGGGGCACCACCCTGGTCGGCTGCAGCAGCAGCACGTCCTCGGCGGCCAGGCCGGCGGCCTTGCGGTAGGCGGCGCCGTTGCCGGGTCGGGCCGGGCCCCGCTCGAAGTCCATCACGTTGGGGAGCACGACAGAGCTCAGCCCCCGGCGCCGCTCCAGCTCCTCCTGGGCGGTCGACTGGATCGTGACGTGCCGCAGGTTGTCGAGCGCGGGGGGGAACGCCGTGGCGAGCAGGTGAGGGACGACCGTGCGGCGGAAGCGGGCCCGCTCCCAGGCGAAGTCGTGGTGATGGCCGACGGCTGGCAGCCCGGTCTCGGCCAGGAGCTGGCTCAGCGCGAGCCCGAGCGGCAGGTGCACCGGCAGGCTGAGCACGTTCTCCGCCACCAGCACGTCGATCCCGCGCTCGTCGACGAAGCGGCGCAGCGCGTCCTTGAGCTCGCGGGTGAGCGACTCCATCGCCTCGGGCGTGGCCGGCGACCAGGTGCCGCCGCCGAACGACGCCTCGGTGAGGCGCCGGACGGCGGGCGCCTTGAAATGGGCGAGCGGGTGACTGGCCCCCGGCTGGAACCGGTCGCCACGCTCGCCGGCAAACCACGCGACGTCGTGCTCCGCCTCCTCCAGGACATCCCCGATCTTGGCGGCCTCCAAGCTGACGCCGTCGGTCCCGTGGAAGCGTGTGGACACTACTCCGACGTTCATCGTCCTCTCCACTGATTGAAGGAAGACTCCTCCGTCAGGACTAGCCGCTTTGGCCGGCCCGTACACGGTCACCTGCCCAGCCAGTGGGGGCGCCAGGAACGAGCAGCGCAAGCCACCGCGCGCGCCAAGGCGCAACCCCTCCTGGAACGCCTTCGTGGTGGCATGAAAGCTCGGGAACGCTCGGGTCGGTGACCCGCGTATCATCCCGCCGCCGGCCGCGTGCCCGTCAACGTCGATATGAGCTGGTTGCCGCAGCTCCGCATACGGCCTTCACAGTATTCGCGCTGCATGGTCGGGCGTAGGCCAGCCAACGTCTCGCCGCTTCAGCGTTGCAGGCGGCGCTCCGCTTCCCTGAGGTCGATCTCGCCACGGGCGAGCGCCTGGAGGACCTCGACGCGGTCGGCGGAGGGCGGCGGGGGCGCGGCGGCGCGGTCCAGTCCCAGCTTGGCGAGCAGCGCGTCGAAGCGGAGCCGGGCCGTCGGGTAGCTGACCTTCAGGAACCCCTGCAGCTCCTTCACGTTGCCCCTGGAGGCCAGGAACACCCGCAGGATCTCCCGCTCGTCACCGGTCAGGGCGCAGAATTCGCAGGCCTGGAAGTCGCCGGACAGCTCGGTGCCGCATGCGCGGCAGCTCAGCCGCGTGAGCGCGAGGGTCTCGCCGCACACCGGGCAGTCGTGGGGCGGCCGACGGTCGCTCATCGGTCCGCCGTCACGGAGATGCTGCTCATGTTCGCGTCGATGTCGAGGGTTGCCGTCCCGCCGCCGATCTTGACCTCCTCGCGATCGCCAGGGCTCCAGGTGCCGCCCCCTCCCCGGTCGGGAAGGGCGAGCTTGCTCAGCTCGGCCCGCGCCCGGACCAGCACGCTCGAGCCCCGCTCCAGATGGACCCGGACCGAGCCCGCATCGCAGCGGATGCGGGACGCACCCTGGGTGAGCAGCGCCTCGACCCGGATGGAGCCCGCGGCCACCGTCGCCTCGATCGGTCCGCGGGCGCGCTCGATCCTGGCCGAGCCGGCCCGCACGTCGAACCGCAGTGGCCCGGTCATGCCGTCGGTGCGGAGCTGTCCGGCGGACAGGTCGACCTCGAGCGGCAGGTCCGGGCGCATGCGCACGGTCAGCTCGCCGCGGCCCCACGGCTCGCGCTCCCAGGTCTCCTCCCCCGCCCACCAGCGGCCCGGCCTCGGCCCGCGGGGCGGGCGCCGGGAGTGGCCGCCGCCGGCGAAGTCCTCCGGGGAGCTCATGCGCCGGTTCCAGCGGCCCCGGTTGAAGACGAAGCCCGGCAGGTCCGACTCGCCGAACGAGCTCTCCACGATGAGCAGGTCGCCCTCGCGCCGGGCGACGTGAGGACCCTCGGCGATCGCCTCCCGCACGGTCGGGTCCCCGATGACGCGTGCGGAGCGGAAGCTGCCCACGACGCGCACGCGCTGGACGTTCCCCTCGGTGCCCGAGCCCCGCGGGGACGGGTGGTCGGCTGGTCGCTCGCCGGTCCCGGCGCCCTCACCCTCGGTCGGCTCGCCCTGCCCGGACCCCGTTTCCTGTTCGGCGTGCTCTGCCCGGTCCAAGAGGGCGGCGGCCTCCTCCGGGCTCAGTCGGCCCTCGGCCACTTCTTGCAGGATCGCTCGCTGTGCCTCGTTCATGGATCAAATGGAAACTCAGACCTTGGAGATTGTCAAGCACAGATTGCTATTCTCTTCGCGAGAACGAGGTGCTACCGTCTGCTGGCCCGGCGCCGTGACCGTTCCAGCCGCGTGACAGAGGTGCTCTCATCTCCCGAACAGCCTCGAGGCTCGATTCTCTGGCCGGCGCCTTCGCGGCGCGTGCCGGCCGCGAGGCGGAGGGCGCGTGGTTCGCCCCCGGCCGCGTCAACCTGATCGGCGAGCACACCGACTACTCGGACGGCTTCGTGCTGCCGGTCGCCATCGACCGGGGTGTGGTGGTGGCCGCCGCGCGGCGCGGCGACGGGCGGCTGCGCTGCTGGTCGCTGCAGGAGCGGGAGCCGGTCGACCTGGACCTCGCCGGGATCGGCCCGGGCCGGGTCGACGGCTGGGGCGCCTACCCGGCCGGTGTCGCCTGGGCGCTCGGCGAGGCCGGGCTGGCGCTCGGCGGCGCCGACCTGGTGGTCGACGGCGACGTCCCGGTGGGGGCCGGGCTGTCGTCCAGCGCGGCGCTCGAGTGCGCCACCGCCCTGGCCCTGGCCGACCTGCCCGGCCCGGTCCCGCCCGGCCCGGTCCCGGTCCCGCCCGGCCCCGTCGACCGGGTCTCCCGGGTCGAGCTCGCCCGCCTGGCGCGCCGCGCCGAGGTCGAGGTGGTCGGCATGCCCTGCGGGCTCATGGACCAGATGGTCTCCATGCTGGCCCGGGCCGGGCACGCGCTGTTCCTGGACACCCGCACCCTGGCCACCGAGCAGCTCCCGCTCGACCTCGACGCCGCGGGGCTGCGCCTGCTGGTGGTCGACACGCGTGCGCCGCACCGTTTGGTCGAGGGCGCGTACGCGGAGCGGCGGGCCGCGGTCGAGGCCGCCGCCCGGGTCCTCGGCGTGCCCGCCCTGCGCGATGCCGCTCCCGAGCTGGTCGAGGCCGCCGCCGGCGCCCTCGGCGATCCCGGGCTGCGCCGCGCCCGCCACGTCGTCAGCGAGAACGGTCGCGTGCTCGAGGCGGTCGAGCTGCTGCGGGCCGGCGCGCTCGACCGCCTCGGCCCGCTGCTGGCCGCCTCCCACATCTCCCTGCGCGACGACTTCGAGGTCTCCTGTCCGGAGCTGGATGCCGCGGTCGAGGCGGCGGTCGCCAGCGGCGCGCTGGGCGCGCGCATGACCGGCGCGGGCTTCGGTGGCAGCGCCCTCGCCCTGGTGCCGGACGACGTCGTCGGGCGGGTGACGGCAGGGGTCCGCGCCGCCTTCGCCGCCGCCGGTTTCCGCCCGCCAGAGATCATCCGGGTGCACCTGTCGGACGGTGCCCGCCGGCTCCGGTGACGATCTGGCGACGAGCGCGCTCCCCGAGCGGAACCATCGGGGCGGTCGCGCCGTCCAAGCTCTTCGTAGGGTCGACCGACGAGCCTGACGAGCCCAAGGTGATGCGCGATGGGGAAGCGGGTCGTGACGGTGGTGGCGGCGGTTCTGGTCGCCGGCGCGCTCGGCGTCGGCGGCGCGTTCGTCGCCAGCAGGACCGGCCAGCGGGCCCCGGCCACGCTGCCGGCGCTCCAGGCCGCGGACGGCCAGGCGGCCTCGACCTCTGGCGCGGCGTCCGCCCAGGGCACACCGGCGGCACCGCTGCCGGGGCAGCGGGCCCGGGCGCCCGGCGGCGGCGCGGAGCCGGATGTCGTCCCGCCGCAGGTCCGGTACCAGGTGCGCGGCGAGCTGCCGGAGCTGGGCAGCTCGGCCAGGGCGTGGACGCTCGACGACCAGGTCACCAGCGCCCAGGTGGCCGCGCTGGCCGGCCGCCTGGGCCTGGCCGGTGCCGGGGGACCCAGGCCGACCGGGTCGGGCTGGACGGTGAGCGACGGCCGCCGGGAGCTGTTCGTGAACCGGCTCCCCGGAGTGCCGTGGACCTATGCCGGCACGAGGTTCGTGTGCGGCGGCACGCCCGGCGGCGTCACGCCCAAGGGGGCGGCGTGCGCCAGCATCGAGCCGCTGCCGAACCGCCTCCCGCCCTCGGCCCCGCGCCCGCGGCCACCGCAGCCGCCCGAGCTGCCCGACCGCGGTCAGGCCGAGCGGATCGCCCGCGACCTGCTCGCGCGCGTGGGGGCGCCGGTGGACGGCGCCGAGCTGCAGATGGTCCGGGGGCTCGACAGATGGTTCGTGTCGGCTTCGCCGCGGGTCGGCGACCTGCCGACCATGGGGCTCACCTGGACGGCGGGCGTCGGCTCCAAGGGCCAGGTCCTCTCCGCCAGCGGCTGGCTCGCCGCCCCGCGCCCCGCGGACACCTACCCGCTCATCACCGTGCGGCAGGCCCTCGACCGGCTTCGCAACCGGCCGGTCGGCGGCCCGGTGATCGAGCGGCAGCCGGGCGACCGGGCGCCGACCGCGGTGCGGCCGGCACCGTGCCAGCCGCCGTCGGAGCTGCCCGCCCGGTGCGCGGCGGGACCGGTCACCGTCGACGTGACCGGCGCTCGGCTCGGCCTGCAGCTCGCCACCGTACTGCCGCCGGTCGGCGGCAGCGGCAAGATACCCCGCAGCTACCTGGTTCCCGCCTACTTCTTCCAGATCGACGGGACCTGGACGGAGCAGGTCGCGGTCATCGCCGTCCAGGACCGCTTCCTCACCGCGCCGCCCTCCACCGTCGTCCCCCTGAGGAGCGGTTGATCGCCATACGCCCTGAACCGGGTAGCCTGGGGCTTTCAGCCGTCGCACATGGGGCTTCTCGTCGGCCGAAGGGGGATCTGGCTCATGAACGTACGCACACGCCCGCCGCCCAAGCGTCCCAGGCTCCGCCAGGGCCAACAGCGGCAGCTCGGGGCGGTCAGGATCGGAGCGGTCGCGGTCGGGTCGGCAGCGCTCGGGGCAGGGGCCGTCGGCGCCCTGGCGGTCGGACGCCTGGCGGTCGGGCGTGCCGTCATCCGGCAGCTCAAGGTGAAGGACCTCGAGGTGCGCCGGCTGCACGTGCACGAACTGCGGGTGGACCGGCAGCAGGCCCCTGAGGCGGCGGCGCCCGTCCCGACCTCGACAGCCTAGAAGATCAGCACCTGGGCGCCGACCGGGACGCGGGGGTAGAGGGCCTCGGCGTCCGGGATGTGCATGCGGATGCACCCGTGCGATGCGTAATTGCCGACCGAGCCGCCGTCGTAGGTCCCGTGGATCAGGATGCCCGGGGCGTTCAGCGCCAGCGCGCGGGTGCCGAGCGGGTTGCCCGGCCCGGGCGGGATCACCAGTGGCTCACCCGCTCCCCAGCCGTTCGGGGCGGGGTTGTGCCAGCTCGGGTTGACCTCCTTGCGCACGACCTTCCAGGTGCCCCGCGGGGTGGAGAAGCCCGGCCGGGCGGTCGCCACCTGGTACCGCTTCACGATCTTGAGGCCCTGGTACAAGGTGAGCTGGTTGCTCGCCAGGCTGACGGCAACGGTGGTGCCGGCCTCACCGTCGGAGACGCGCGGCCGCTGCCGGTGGGAAGGCAGCTCGACGGTGGTCGGGCCTCCGGCCTGCAGCGCCGCGGCGACCACCTGCCCGCTGGCGGCGTGGTCGAGCACCCAGCCGGTACGCGCGTGCTGCACCTGGACGTTGCCGTCGACCAGCTTGATGGAGGCGTCCAGGACCCGCGTCTCGACCTTCTGTGCCACCGACTCGACGAACGCCGTCACCTGCGGGGTGTCGTCGGTGTAGCCGAGCGCCACCCGGTCGTGGACGGACTGGCCGGTGGTCCGGTACCAGGCGTTGGCGAGCCAGGAGAGCCTGGGGCCCGCGAGCGCCTCGTCGACGGCCTGGTCGACCTCGGCCTGGCGGCCGAGCCGCAGGGGGGTGACCACGAAGCCCCTGCCGCGGGCGACGATCGTGACCCTGCTGTGCAGCGCCGGCGTGACGTGCTGCCAGACCGCCGCGAGCGCCTGCCCGCGGGTCATGCCGCCCACGTCCACCCCGTCGATGCGCACGCCCGCGAGGATCCGGTCCGAGGTGGCCCGTACGCGCGCGGTGGCGGTCACGCTCCCCACGGCGACCAGCGCGACCGCCAGCACGGTGACGATCAGTACGCGGCGGCTTCCGAGTCCCAGGCGCTTGACCAGAGCCCTCATCTTCTCGACCCCCCGTTTCCACGCGACCGAGACGATCAGGAATCGTCTCGGCTGCGCGTCCTTCGATCTGAAGGCGACGAGGATCGCAAGAGGGTGGCTTTTCAGGCGGTACCGCAGCCATGCTGGGCGGCCGCGTGCGTTTCGATGAGGGATCGTTACGAAGTGGGCGCCGCCTTGGCGCGCTGGGCGAGCCGGCCGAGCACGTCCTCGTAGATCCGGCGCAGGCCCTTTGGCGCGAAGGTCCGCTCGAAGAAGCCGCCGACACCGCCGCCGCCCTGCCAGGTCGTCGAGAGCTTCACGTCGGTGGCGGTGCCGTCCAGCGTCGGGGTCAGCGTCCACGTGGTGACCAGCGAGGAGCCGCGGTCGCGCTCGACCAGCGTGGCGCCCGGGCTGGGCTCGCTCACCTCGACGTCGTAGGGGCGCTCGCGGCCGCCCGCGCGCAGGCGGTAGGAGACCACCGTGCCAGCGCCCCGCCCGCCCTGGAGCACCTTGTAGTCCAGGTAGTTGGCGGGGGGCAGGATCCGCGGCCGCTCGCCCGCGTAGTCGGCCACGATGTCGTGCACCCGGCCGCGGGGAGCCTGGATGGTCCGTTCGCTCTCGACCTGGATCTGCCTGGCCATCGTCAACGCTCTCCTTGGTTGTGTGTGGCTGGCCGTCGCTTGCTCCACGATGATGGCATGATGCGCGACGATCAGGCCCTCGCGCCGTCCGCGGCGCTGCGACGCATTGCGTTCCTGCTCGAGCGCGCCCTGGAGCCGACCTACAAAGTTCGTGCATTCCGCCGGGCGGCCGAGACCGTCGAGCGCCTGGACCCCGGCGAGCTGGCACGCCTCGCGGCCGGCACGGGCCTGCGCGCCCTGCCCGGCGTGGGCGAGGTCACGGAGCGGGTGATCCGCGAGGCGCTCGCCGGCGAGGTCCCGGTCTACCTGCGGCGCCTGGAGGCGATCGAGGGCCAGCCCGTGGCCGAGGGCGCCGCGGCGCTGCGGGCCGCCCTGCGCGGCGACTGCCACACCCACTCCGATTGGTCGGACGGCGGCAGCAGCATCCGGGAAATGGCGGCGACCGCCCGGGACCTCGGCCACGAGTACATCGCCCTCACCGACCACTCGCCCCGGCTCAAGGTCGCCAGAGGCCTGGGGCCCGAGCGCCTGCGTGCCCAGCTCGACGAGGTGGCGGCCCTGAACGAGGAGCTGGCCCCGTTCCGCATCCTCACGGGCATCGAGGTCGACATCCTCGAGGACGGCTCCCTGGACCAGGAGGAGGGACTGCTGGCCCGTCTCGACGTGGTGGTCGCCAGCGTCCACTCCAAGCTCGGGATGGAGGCCGCCGCCATGACCCGCCGCATGGTCCGGGCGGCGCGGAGCCCGCACGCCGACATCCTCGGCCATCCGACCGGCCGCCTGCTCACCGGTGGGCGAGGCCGCCGGCCTGAGTCCACCTTCGACCCGAAGGCCGTGTTCGCCGCCTGCGCCGAGGCCGGCACCGCCGTCGAGGTCAATTCCCGACCCGAACGGCAGGATCCGCCCAAGCGGCTGCTGCGTCTGGCAGTGGAGGCCGGCTGCCGGGTCGCAATCGACACCGACGCGCACGCCCCCGGTCAGCTCGACTGGCAGGCGGGCGGCTGCGAGCGCGCCTTCGCCTGCGGGGTCGCGCCAGACCAGGTCATCAACGCCCTGCCCGCCGACGACCTCCTGGCCTGGACCGCCTCCAGGTCCTGAGCCGCCTCCAGGTCCTGAGCCGCGACGCTCCAGCCGGAAGTCGGGCTCCGGGAACCCGGTGCGACGTCGGATCGTCGAAACGGGCATGATGGGATCAAAGATGCGATCAAGACCTGCACACCGACCCCGCCGTATGTGGCTGATGGTCGTGGTCACGGCCGGGTCGCTCCTCGCGGGGTGCGCGCAGGCGTCAACCGAGAGCGGCAGCGCGGCCGGCGGCGCGTCGCCGACGTCCACGTCGACCAGGCCGCCGACCAGCGGTCACGCGCCCACCGGTGACCAGGTCGTGGTCCGGGGGACCCTGCGGAAGGGGGTCGAGCCCGGCTGCCTGCTGCTGGACGGCCAGGACAAGCGTGCCTACCTGCTGCTCGACGGTGACCGAGGCAAGCTCCGCGCGGGCACCCGGGTCCAGGTGACCGGCGAGCAGGTGGACCAGATGGTGAGCTCCTGCGGCGAGGGCGTGGCCCTGTCTGTGACGTCGGTCCAGCCGCTCGGGTAGGGTCGCTCAGGTAGGTCGCTTAGGTAGCGGCGGCCCGCCGCGTTCGACCACAATGGGGACGGTCCGCAACGGGGGCGTCCGTTCCCGGTGCCCGGGCCGCCCGACCAGCCGAGAGCTGACAGACATCGAGAGCTGACAGACATCGAGGAGCCGCACATGGCCACGACGGAGACCCGTCCCGACCTGGCCGACTCGGACACCCAAGAGGGCGACGGCTACGCCCACTACGCCAACAAGACCGAGATCACCAAAGCCGCCGTGATGGGCGGACTGGTCACCGCGCTCTGTGGTTTCAAGTTCCCACCGGTTCGTGATCCGCAGCGCTTCCCGGTCTGCCCGAGGTGCAAGGAGCTGGCCGCCATGCTGTGGGGTTCCGACTGAGTACGTTCTGTTCTGGAGCGTGTCTAGCCCGAACCTCAACCTGGCCTCGGCGATTCCGCCGATGACGCGGTTCATGAGCGTCAAGGCATGGAGGAACAACGATCGGGTCCGCGTGGAAGGCTCAGCGGCCGTCGTTGACGCTGCACTCGCCGCTGGCGTTGGCCGGGCGGTCCAGGAGTCCGTCAGCATGGTGTACCGCGACCGGGGGGCAAGCTGGATCGACGAGGACGCGCCCATCGATCGGTATCGGATCGCGCGTGCGAATATTGCCGCGGAGACGAGCGCATACCGGTTCTCGGAGGCGGGCGGGACGGGGATCGTGTTGCGCTTCGGGTGGTTCTACGGGCCGGGTGCCGCCGACAGCGAGCAGCTGTTCGCGCAGGCCCGCTGTCACATCGGCCTGGTCCTGGGGCCGCCTGCCAGCTACGTGTCCTCGATCCAGGTGGCCGACGCGGCCGCGGCCGTCGCCGCGGCACTGCATGCCCCCGCGGGGACGTTCAACATTGTCGATGACGAGCCACTGACCAAGCGCGAGTACGCCGACGCGCTGGCTCGCGCTGCCGGTCAGGCCATGTGGCTGCGCGGGCCGGCCGGGCTGCTTTGGTCTTCGGCGACCGCCTCACGTCGCTGACCCGCTCCTTGCGCGTCAGCAACGCACGATTCCGGACCGCAACTGGATGGGCGCCGGGCTATCCCAGCGCCCGGGAGGGCTGGATCGCCACCGCAACAGCTCTCAAACGACGCCGCATCGCGGCGTGACTCGGCCCGTGGTGCTGTAGAAATGGGTGATTGGGTGCTGTGTCTTCCCCTGCGGAGATCCTCCAGCCGGTCACTGATCGTGGTCCCAGAGACGTAGCGGCTCCAGGTGCCACCGGCCTCGGCAACATGTGGGGCGTGGATATGCGGATTCATCATGCTGCGAGCGTCCAGTCCAGACACTCCCCCCGATGGTTACACCCACCGCTCGGTGTAGGCGTTCGCTCGCGGCGCCCGGATCGGCGTGCGGACGACCTCTGCCCCTTCGGTGCGGAATACCTCGTCAAAGTCACCGGCGATCCACGACTCTTGACTATTCCTCGCAGATGCCATTTCCAGATATTATAAGTCGCCGGTTGTGCTGCCGCGCCGTGGTCCCGGTGATGCTGGCTGAGCCGTCCGGACGGCAGTGGCGACGGCCGCGCCGACGATTTCGAGGGGTTCGGTGCTGCGCATCGCCCGGCTGAGGACGAAGGCGCCCTCCAGCGCGGCGATGAGCGCGATGGCGAGCGCTCGGGCCGTGGCGTGAGGGATGCCGGCCCGGGCCAGTCGCTTGGCGCCCGAGGTGATCCAGCTGTCGAAGACGTCGGCGGTGGCCTGCCGGAGCGGCTCGTTGGTGCTGGCCACCTCCAGGGCGACGGTCTCGATCGGGCAGGCGTCGGCGTAATCGGTCTGGCGCAGCACTTCAGCGGCGCCGGTGAACACGTCGCGCACACCCGTCACGATGTCGGGGGCGGCGTCAAGAACGCTTTCCACCAGCCGCTGGTAGCCCAGCCCCGACCAGCGGATCACCTCGGCGCCCAGCTGCTGCTTGCCCCCGGGGAAGAAGTGGTAGAGCGACCCGAAGGGCGCGTTGGCGGCGGCGACGATCTGCTTCAGGCCGGTGCCGGTGTAGCCTTGGCGGCGGAACAGCTCGGCGCTGGCGTCCACGATCCGATCCTTGGTGCTCGTCACGAGACCCTCCGCTCCTCCTCTTGGACTTGAACGGCCACCCACGGCATCGTACGCTCTAAGTAGAGTGATCTATTAACCACCCGTCAAGTCGGGCTGTGGGCGTCCTGACCAGGTGAGTGAGGTGGGCGATGGCACGAGAGGTGATTGCGCGGCCCGAGACGCGGGGCCGACGTCGGGGGGACTGGGTCCTCAGGTCTGCCGCGATCTTCTTCGCCGCAGGTCTTGCGCTGCACACCGCCGATCACCTGCGTCGCGGGACCGGCGTGCTGACGCCGGAAGTGTTCTGGGGTGGCATGGTGATCACGGTCGCGGGCGTCATCGCGATCGCCGCGGTGCTCACCCGGCATCGCCTCGCCCCCGAGGTCGCGGTCGCGGTGGGATTGCCCACTGCCATCGGCGTGTCGGCGTCGCACCTGCTGCCGCACTGGAGTTCGTTCAGCGACGCCTTTCCAGGCGGCACCGTCGACGCGCTGTCGTGGACGGCGGTATCGGTCGAGATCGCCAGCGCGATCCTGCTTGGCGCTGCGGCGGTGTACGCCCTGCGACGCCGCGAGCGATTCGTCGGTTGAAGCGCACGAAGGTGACCCAGGCGCAGCAGGGCGCCGGCCGGCTCTCCGACGACACGCCTGGGAGTTGGGCAGCGAAGAAGGCGGAGGCGCTCCGGCGCGCCTCCGCCTTCTTCGCTGGGGCTCACGCGTGAGCCCGTCGCCCTTCGATCACCAGCAGCGCGATCAGCAGTCCCTCGCATGCCTTGTCCGCGAGGCCGAAGACGTCGACGTGACCTTGGGCCAGCGCGAAGTACGCGAGAATGGTGAGCGCGGTGTACCCGATCAGCGCCCGTCGAGTGAGCCGCTGGAACCTCTGCAGGGCGGGGTGGTACAGGGCGGTGCTCAGTCCGACGTATCCGATGGAGCAGCCGTAGAACAGTGCGGCCATGATGGTCAGCGCGGTCGCGCCGCCCATGCTCGCGACCCGTGCCGGCTGGGTGGCCACCATCACGTTGGTGACTGCGCCCAGACCGAGATGCACCAGCGCGGTTGCCGCGACCAGCACGCAGATCGCGATCTGAAGCCGGTCGGAACGGGTGACGGTTCGCCGCATGGTCAGGGTGGCCATTGTCGACTCCCTCCTTGGCTTGGCCGTGGTTGCGTCCTGGATGGACCTGCCTCTACTCACCACACGAACGAAGCGCGCCGCGCTCGACACGACGGGGGACTTTTCCGGCCAGCGGAGCCGTCGGCGCAGGCGGCCCGACCGGCCTCCACGAGAAATCCCGTGTCAGAACATGGCGGCCGATGAGGTTACCGGTCCTCGGGGGTGCGGGCGAGGCGCTCGTCTGACGCAACTCCCGACCTCTGGGTCACCTCATGCACGGTCCATCTCGTCACGCCGGCGTTGGAGGAACGCACGCTCGGCGGCGTTTTGGGTCATGGCAAGGGCTGCCTCGTAGGCGTCGGCGGCTTCCCTGCGGCGTCCCAGGCGTCGTAGCAGGTCGGCCCGGGTGGCGTGGAAGTGCTGGTAGTGCTGCAGATCCAGCCCGTCGAGGAGAGCGAGTGCGGGCCCGGGTCCGTCGAGTTCGGCGAGGGCGATCGCGCGGTTGAGTGCCACAACTGGGGTGGGGGCGACGGCGATGAGCTGGTCGTAGAGGGCCAGGATCTGCCGCCAGTCGGTGTCCGCGGCGGTCGCGGCGTCGGCGTGCACGGCATTGATCGCGGCCTGGATCTGGTATGGGCCGGGGCGGTTGCGCCGCAGGCAGACCCGCACCAGAGCCTGGCCCTCCGCGATGAGCTCGCGGTTCCAGCGGGTGCGGTCCTGCTCGGCCAGCAGCACCAGTTCCCCGTTCGGTCCGGTACGGGCAGTGCGGCGCGAGTCGGTCAGCAACAACAGCGCGAGCAACCCGAGTACCTCGGGCTCGTCGGGCATCAGGTCGGCCAGGATCCGTGCCAGCCGGATGGCCTCAGCGCACAGGTGCTCCCGTACCAGCGCCTCACCGGAACTCGCCGTGTACCCCTCGTTGAACACCAGGTAGATCACGGCCAGCACCGGGCGCAGCCGATCTGGCAACTCGGCGTGCTCCGGTACCCGGTACGGGATCCGGGCCGCTTTGATCTTGGCCTTGGCGCGCACAAGTCGTTGCGCCATCGTCGCCTCGGGCACCACAAAGGCCCTTGCGATCTCGGAGGTCTGCAGCCCGCCCAGCAACCGCAGCGTCAGCGCGACCTGGGCGGGGGGCGCCAGGGCCGGATGGCAGCACGTGAAGATCAGCCGAAGTCGGTCATCCTCCACGGTGCTCACCTCCTCGATGTGTAGCTCCGCCGGGTCGGCGTGCGTCGCGTCGCTGGCGGGGTGCGCGACCACCGCCTGGACGTGGCGGTGCTCGCGCGAGGCTTCCCGGCGTAGCCAGTCGATCGCCCGGTTCCGGCCGGTCGTGATGATCCATCCGGCCGGACTGGGTGGCAGCCCGGAGGACGGCCACCTCTGCACCGCGATCGCGAACGCCTCCGCGATCGCCTCCTCGGCGAGGTCGATGTCGCCGAGGTAGCGCACCAGGCTGGCCACCGCCCGGCCGTACTCCTGCCGAAAAATCTGGCCGATGTCCGCCACGTCATAGTCGGTCATAGCGGGGCCTCAGCCCTCCAGTTCCTCCTGATGGCCCGAGGCGGGGCCGACTCGCGCCCGCCCGGCGCCTGGCAGGGTACCGCAGCGATGTCCGTCCTGGCGGCAGTTCCCACCCAGTAGCCGGGAGGAGTCTCACCTCCCGGCTACTCGACCATGCTGTGGGGCCCTGGCCAGGCACTCGAGGTGATTGCGGTGAGCTATGCTCGTTTCGAGCTCTCTTCGTCCGAGTGACCTGCTGGCCGTCAGATGGCTGACTACCCTACTGCGGTGACCACCGAGCTGACCCTGCTGTCGCGGGTGGCTTACCGCGACCAGGAGATCACCAGCCGCCGGCTGCGTGGCCTCCTCGCGCTGCTCGCCGGCGATCTGCGCACGGGCTGCGGCACCGCCCGGCTGGTGGAAGGGCTCTGGCCGGACCAGCAGCCCGAGAACCCGACCAAGGCGCTCCAGGTCCTCGTCTCCCGCGCTCGGGCGCAGCTGGGCTCTGAGGTCATCGCCAGCACCCCCACCGGCTACCGGCTTGCCCTGGGCGAGGACCAGGTCGACACCTCCGCGGTCCTGCTCAGCGCATCCGCGAGCGCACGGTGCTCCCGCGCCGGCGACCATGAGGCGGCGCTCGTGCACGCCGAGGCGGGTCTCGCGCTGTACGAAGAGGCTGAGAGCGGCGACACCGGGTACGACGACCCGGTGTCGGCGCTGCGCGCGGAACGGGCATCGACGTATCGGTCGCTGGTGCGTGCCCGCGCGCTGGCGCTGTCCCGGCTGGGTCGCCATGCCGAGGCGGCCGAGGCGCTTGCCGATCTGGTCGGTGAGCGCACGCGGGACGAGGAGGTCCTGCTGGAGCTGCTGCGCTGCGAGGCGGCGACGGTGGGACCGTCCGCGGCGCTGGCCAGGTACGACGCCTATCGCCGCTCGCTGCGCGACGAGCTCGGCGCCGACCCCGGTGCCGCACTCCAGGCCGTTCACCTACAGCTGCTGCAGGGTACGTCGCCGGTGGTCCGGCACGGTGTGCCGCACGAGCCCAACCCGCTCCTCGGCCGCGACGACGACATCGCCGCGGTGGCGAACCTGCTGCGCACGTCGCGGGTCACGTCGATCGTCGGTGCCGGTGGCCTGGGCAAGACCCGTCTCGCGCAGGTCGTGAGCCGTCAGGCGGAGCAGCGGATCGTGCACCTCGTCGCGCTCGCCGGTGTGGCCACCGACGACGTCGTCAGCGAGGTCGCGTCGGCCCTCGGCGTGGCTGACGCCCAGCGCGCCTCGGTCGGTTTACTCGCCAGCCAGAAGAACGTCCTGGCCGGCATCGTCAGCGCGCTTGGTCCCGGCCCCGCACTGCTGGTGCTGGACAACTGCGAGCACGTCATCCGCGGCGTCGCCGAGCTGGTGCGCGCCCTGGTGTCGATGACCCGGGACCTGCGCGTGCTCACCACCAGCCGCGCCCCGCTGGGCCTGTCGTCGGAGTCGGTGTACCTGCTGCCGGAGCTGGACCTGCCGACGACCGTGGAGCTGTTCGAGCAGCGCGCGAGGGCAGCCCGCCCTGGTGCCGACCTGCCCGCCGACGTTGTGGAGGAGGTGTGCCGCCACCTAGACGGGTTGCCGCTCGCGGTGGAGCTGGCGGCGGCGCGGGTCCGGGTGATGTCGGTCGCCGAGATCGCCCGTCGTCTGGACGACCGGTTCGCCCTGCTGCGTGGCGGCGCGCGCGACGCGCCGGAGCGGCACCAGACCCTGCACGCCGTGGTCGACTGGAGCTGGAACCTCCTCGAGCCTGCCGGGCGGGCGGCGATGCGGGCGTTGTCGGTCTTCCCCGGCGGATTCACCGCGGACGCCGCGGGGCACCTGCTCGGCGACGACGAGGTGCTGCTGGTCCTGGAGCATCTGGTCGACCAGTCGCTGCTCCAGGTGACCGACACCCCGACGGGCACGCGCTTCCGGATGCTGGAGACCGTGCGTGAGTTCAGCACGGCGCATCGGGAGGCGGCCGGCGAGACCGGCCGCGTGCTCGGGAGCTTCCTCGCGTGGGCACGCGACTTCGGCGTGGCGCACCACGAGTCGGTCTTCGGCGCCGACCCCTTCTCGTCCGCGGAGCGGATCCGGGCCGAGCAGGACAACCTCGTGCAGGCGCTCCGCCAAGGGCTCGAACGGGCGGACGGCGCCACGGTGGCGGCCACGGCCGCCGTGCTCGGCGGGGTATGGGTCGTCGACTCCAACGGCACACGCATGGGGACGCTGATCGAAGACACCGCCTGGGTGCTGTCGCACTTCCGACCGGATCCCGATCTCGTCGAGGTCACCCGGACAGCCGCGACGCTGTCCGCCATCTCCACGTTCTTCACCCAGGGTCCCCGCGCGGTGCGCGCGCTGGTCACCCTGCGCCGCCTCCCGCCGGGGCCTCCCAACACGGTGATCGGGGCCCTCGCGAAGGTGCTGAACATCGCGCCCGAGTTCCTGGGGTCGGAGCGCTCCGCACTGGAGGCGCTGTGCGAGAGCGACGAGCCGGTGCTGGCCGGGATGGCCAACGGCTTCGCCAGCTACCTGTGGGAGAACGAGGGCGACCTGGACGGCGCGCTGAAGGCCGCCCGGCGGATGCTCCAACCGTTCGAGAACCAGCAGACACCGACACCGTGGATGCGGGCCGTGGCCCATTCCCGGATCAGCGAGTTGTGCATGCGGGTCGACCAGGGCGATGAGGCACAGCGGCACCTGAAGGCCGCGCTCGGCGTCCAGGAGCAGTTCGGGGAACGGTCCGACGCGTTCGGGATCCGGTGGGGGCTGGTGCTCACCAGCCTGCAGCTCGGCGCCATCGACGAGGCGGAGCACTGGTTGGAGCTGGCGGTGCTGAATCAGGTGGACGATCCGGGCGGCACGTTCGCGTACGAGCTGAGCGTGCGAGCGGAGATCCTGCTCGCGCGAGGTGAGGTCGATGCGGGGCTGCGCCTGTGGCGGCGAGTCGTCGACCAGCTCAGCAGCCCCGAAAGCGCGACCTACCGCATCGAGCCACCCGGCCTGGACCCGTGGACCCTGGAGGTCCAGGCGGTCACCGTGGTCGCCCATGCGCACCACGGCCGGCTCGACCTCGTCGAGCAGCTCACCGGCGAACTTCCGCACAAGCTGTCGGCGATACTCACCAATCCCATCGGCACGGTGTTGCCATCCGTCTTCGAGTTCCCCGTCTGCGGCGCGCTCCTGCTGGCGCTGGGCATGGTGGACCTCGACCGCGGACAGCGCAGCGGCGACGAGCAAGCCACGAGGTCGGGCGTGCGGATGGTCGCCCTGGCGGAGCGCTTCCGTTTCCCTCGGAACTTCCAGCCGACCATGTCCGCCGCGCGCGCCCGCAACGCGGCCGAGCACGCCGACAGGTCGGCATACGCCGACGCGGTGTCGACGTACACCGACCTGGGTCTTGACGACCTGCGAGCCGCCGCCCTGACGGCTCTGGAGGCGCGCGAGCGCTAATGTGCCGGATCGCGGTTGAACAGTGTCTTCGCCCAGAGGTATCCGGCCAGCGCGATGCCGGCACACCAGGCGAGGGCGATCACCGCGTTGTTTCCGATCGCGGTGTCCAGCAGCAGTCCCCGCAGCGTCTCGATGACAGGGGTGAAGGGCTGGTATTCGGCGAACCAGCGCAGCCCGGTCGGCATGGAGTCGGTGGGGACGAACCCGCTGCCGAGGAACGGCAGGAACACCAGGGGCGCGGGAAGGTTGCTCGCGCTCTCGACGCTCTTGGTCACCATGCCGAGCGCGACCGACAGCCAGATGAGTGCGAAGCTGAGTATCGCGAGGACAGCGCCCGCCGCGATCCACTCGACCAAGCCGGCGGTGGGCCGGAAGCCGATCAGCAGCGCGACACCGATGACGACCGCCAGGCTGAGCATCGTCTGGATCAAGCTGCCGACGACGTGGCCGGTCAGCACCGAGACGCGGGCGATGGCCATGGTGCGGAACCGGGCGATGATGCCCTCGGTCATGTCCATGGCGACCGATATCGCCGTCCCGGTGCAGGCTGTGGCCACGGTCATCAAGAGGATTCCGGGAGTGACGTAGTTGACGTAGTCGGCGCGGCCGTCTGAGGAGCCGCCGAGTCCGGCGCCCAGCGTGCCGCCGAAGACGTAGACGAACAGCAGCAGGAAGATGATCGGTATTCCGACCAGCTGCAGCGTCATGGACGGGTAGCGCCGTATGTGCCGGAGCTGGCGTCGCAGCATCGTGGCCGAATCGCGCGCGGCATAGCTGAGGGTGCTCATCGTGCGGGTTCCTTTTCCTTGTCGGGTTGGCCGGTGAGGGCGAGGAAGACGTCGTCGAGATCGGGGGTGTGGATCGACAATCCGCCGACTTCGATCGATACGCCGTCGAGCCGGTCGAGCAGGGCCCGAAGCGACCGGACGCCGCCGTCGCTGGGGACCTGCAAGGTGAGCGCCTCGTCGTCGCGCAGCACCTCCCCGAGGGTGCGGGCGGCCGCTTCGAGTCCGTCTGCGTCGGCGAACTGCAGGCTGATGTGACCGCCGGGGATGCGGCGCTTGAGCTCCTCCGCGGTGCCCTCGGCGACCAGCTTTCCGTGATCGAGGAGCGCGATCCGGTCGGCGAGCTCGTCGGCCTCCTCCAGGTACTGCGTGGTCAGGAAGATCGTGACCCCACCGGCCACGAGGTCGCGGATGATCTGCCACATGGTGCGCCGGCTGCGCGGGTCGAGGCCGGTGGTCGGCTCGTCCAGGAAGACGATGCGTGGGTCGCCGACCAGGCCCATCGCCAGGTCGAGCCGCCGCCGCATGCCGCCGGAGTAGGTCGCGGGCGTCTTCTTTGCCGCCTCGACCAGCTCGAACCGCTCCAGCAGGCCAGCGGCGCGTCGCCGGCCTTCGCGGCGGTCCAGATGGTGGAGGTCCGCCATCAGGAGCAGGTTCTCCTCGCCGGTGAGCAGGTTGTCGACCGCGGAGAACTGGCCGGTGACGCCGATCGCGGCGCGTACCGAATCAGGATCCCCGACCACATCATGGCCCGCGACCCGCACCTCGCCATCGTCGGCGCCGATCAACGTGGACAGGATCTGCACCGTGGTGGTCTTGCCGGCGCCGTTGGGGCCGAGCAGCGAGAAGATCGTTCCCTCCGGGACGTTCAGGTCGATGCCGTCCAGCACAACCTGGTCACCGAACGACTTGCGCAGCCCGGATACCGCGATCGCCGGTTGGGATGGGGTGGTGGTCATACTCCCTCGTCTCGTAACTGTGGCACTGGTGGTCACGACCTCGCCGAGCATGCACGCCGCGAGGTTCACCGCGGTTTCACCGCGGTTTCAGGTGCCTCGTGAACCGCCCCGGGTTTACCGGAGCCGCTGGTGTGCCCTCACTGACCAGTGGCCGCGGGGGAACGAGCCAACGATACTCAGGGCATGCGGCAGATCCTGTGTCCGGTTGTCGTGGGGCGCCACGAGGAGCTCGGCCTTCTCCGGGCCGCGCTCGATGAGGCCCGAGAGGGCCGGGGCCGCCTCGTCCTGATCCAGGGAGAGGCGGGGGTGGGGAAGTCGCGGCTGACACTGCAGCTCGAGGCGGCGGCGCGGTCGGCCGGGATGCAGGTCCTGCGAGGCCGGGCAGCGGCGTCGACCTCGTCGGTCCCGTTCCGCCCGTTCGCCGAGGCCCTGCTCGGCGCTACGCGCGCGGCCGGGCCTCCCGACGCGCCTGAGCTGGCGGCGTACCGATCCGTGCTCGGTGTCCTCATCCCGGAGTGGTCCAAGGAAGGCCCGCTGGTAGCGGACCGGGGCCTGCTGCTCCCCGAGGCGGCGCTCCGCCTGCTGCGCGTGCTGGCCGGAGCTGCCGGTGCCCTGGTGACGCTGGAGGACCTTCACTGGGCCGACGCGGAGACTGTGGCCCTGGTCGAGTACCTGGCCGACAACGTTGCCGCGGAGCGCCTCCTGTGTTTGGCCACCATGCGCTCCGACGAGCCGCTGCCAGCACCAATGTTGCCCGCCCTACTGGTCACACGACGCAACGCTCAGGTCCTGGCTCTCGAGCGCCTCTCGGATGCGGAAGTGGAAGCCATGGCCAGGGCGACACTCGACGCGCCAAGCCTCCCGGACGGGTTAGGGCGTGTTCTGGCGTCTCGGGCCGAGGGAGTGCCGTTCCTGGTCGAGGAGGTCCTGGCCTCCTGCATGGCAAGCGGCGCGCTCGTGCGGGAGCGCGGCGTCTGGGAGCTGCGGACCGATCGCGCGCCCAGGGTCCCTGAGACGTTCCAGGGGATGATGCGCGAGCGCCTTCGGAGCCTCGGCAAGCAGGACCGGGCGGTGTTGGGGGCGGCCGCGGTGTTGGGGAGGCGCTTCGACTGGTCCCTGATCCCCGACGCGGCGGGCTTGGATCGGGGAACCGTCCTGTCCGCCTTGCGATCGGCGGTGAACGCCCAGATCGTCTCCCCCGAGGACAGCGCCGGGGGCCCCGCTTTCCGCTTCCGTCACGCGCTCACCCGAGACGCCGTGCTCGAGGACCTCCTCCCTCCCGAGCGGGCGGAGCTGGCAGCACGGGCCGCCCAGGCGATCCAGCGGGCCCACCCGGGCCTGCCAGGGCCATGGTGCGAGCGGGCGGCGGAGCTCCGGGAGCTCGCCGGCGACCGGAAGGCAGCGGCGCGCCTGCTGCTGGAGTCCGCCCGCAGGTCCCTGGTTCGCACCGCCCTGGTCAGCGCCGAGTCGGCCCTGGACCGCGCCCGGTCCCTCGCCGGCGATGACCGGGACCTGACCGTCGAGGTGGACGAGGTCCTGGTGGAGGTGCTCTCGCTGGCGGGGAAGTCCGACCGCGCGGTCCAGGTGGGGGAGCGGCTGGTGGCCTCGCTCGCGCAGTCGGATGCGCTGCCCGGGCGCGCGGGGAAGGCGCGGCTCTCGCTGGGTCGGGCCCTGGCGGGGGCGGGAGCGTGGGACCGAGCGTTGGGCGAGCTCGGCGAGGCCGCCCGGCTGGCGCGGACGGCCGACGACGAGGGCCTGCTCGCCCGCGTGTGGTCGTTCCGGGCGCAGGTCGAGGTGTGGCGCGGCGGCTACGAGGCGGGAATCGAGCTCGCCTCCCGGGCACTCGCCATCGCCGAACGGCTCACGCTCTCGGAGGTGGCCTGCGAGTGCCTGGACGTGCTCGGACGTCGTGCGTCGGTGCGGGACTTCAAGCGGGGCGTCGAGGTCTTCAGGCGGGAGCTGGAGATCGCCGAGCGGGCCGACCTGCGGCTGTGGAAGGTCCGGGCCCTGCTCGAGCTCGGCACGGTCGAGATGACGTCCTCGGGAGACATCGCCGATCTGGTTCGAGCAGGAGAGCTGGCCGAGCGCGAGGGGGCGGTCTCGGCGCTGACCCTCGCCCTCCAGAACCAGTGCTGGCCGCACCTGCTGGCGAGCCGGTGGGACGACCTCGCCGCGGCCAACGAACGGTGCGTGGAGCTCTGCCGCCGCTTCGGGTTGGGCCTGCTCCCCCACGCGCTGATCGTGACAGGCCTGGTCCACGCGGTGCGGGACGAGCTCCAGGAGATGGAGGCTGCGCTCCGAGAGGCCGAGGACGCGACCGACGACCCCAACATCCACGGTGCCGCGTGGGGCTCGCGAGGGACGCTGGCCCTGCTCCGCGAGGACCGTGGTCGGGCCATCGACGCATTCGAGCGGGCCGTCGGGCTGCTTCGTCGAGCCCAGGGGGTGACCAACTGGCACTTCCTGGGAACGCGGACGGTCCTGATGGAACTGGAGGGCTCGGTCGGGTCGGTCGTGCCCGGGATGGGGAGGCCGCGTTCCAGCGGGCCGCGGAGCGGCTGAGCCGGGCGCACTGGCTGCGATGCCTGCACGCCCGGCTGGTGGCGGAGGCGGCCATCGCCGACCGGTGGGGCGAGCCGGTCGGGTGGCTCCGTCAGGCCCTGCCCGTCCTGGAGTCGGCCGGGCACGACCGGGTCGTGGCGGCCTGCAAGGCCCTGCTCCACAAGGCCGGCGCGCCGCTGCCCCGGAAGGGCCGGGGCGGGTCCGAGGTCCCGCTCGAGCTCCTGGCGCTGGGCGTGACCAGCCGGGAGATGGACGTGCTGCGCCTGGTGGCAGACGGCCTGTCGAACCGGGAGATCGGGGCTCGACTGTTCCTCTCCCCCCGCACGGTCGAGACGCACGTGGCAAGCCTGCAGCGCAGGACCGGGGCCGGGACCCGGGCCGACCTGGTGGCCCTGGCCTCGGCCGTGCTCGCGCGCGAGGGCTCGGGCTGACCCGTCTCCGCCGCTAACTCCGGGTCCCGAGCCGCTAACTCCGGGCCGCTTCCGGATGTGCCCGGCACCGCTTCCCACGCACTCTCCCTCCAGGCCGAGAGAGGAGGCGATGGTCGTCGAGCAGGAACCGCCCCTGGTTCCGAGGCAGCGAGCGTGCGATGAGGAAGGAGCAGGAGGAGCCATGGCACCCAGGAACGTCGAGACCTACCGCGCCGGTCACGAGGCCTTCAACCAGAGGGACTTCGAGGCCATGACCAAGCAATACGCCGACAGCATCGCCTGGACCGATCACCCGCAGGGCCGGACGTTCAGGACGCCCCAGGAGTTCAAGGACGACTTCCTGGCAGGGTGGGTCGGGTCCTCCCCCGACATCCGGATCACCGGCCCCCGCTACCTCGACGCTGGCCAGACGGTGGTGTGCACCTTCACCGCCGTCGGCACGCACGACGGGCCGCTCGGACCGTTCCCCGCCACCGGCAAGGAGTTCGCGCTGCCGCTCTGCGAGATGTGGCACTTCGACTCCAGCGGCCGGGTCGTCGGTGGCGACCTCTACTACGACCAGGTCTCGCTGCTCGCGCAGTTGGGCCTGATGCCGCAGCCGTCCGGCGCGTAGGCGGTTTCGCGAGTGGAAAGGGAGCGACATGGCTCCCGGATCACAGGAGACAACATATGTCCCAGATGCTGGATCCCACGTTCTACCGCACCCCGGCTGACGCGATTGCCGCGCCGCCGGAGCGGCTGGCATATGTGGCCGCGTTCGACCCGGCGGGCCAGGTGAAGGATGCCATTGCGGTGATCGACTGTGACGTGTCCTCGTCGGAGTTCGGCAGGGTGGTCGGCTGGAGCGAGCTGCCGACCGCCGGCAACGAGTTGCACCACTTCGGCTGGAACGCCTGCTCCGGCGCACTGTGCCACCAGGGCCACGGCGACCACGGGGCCCCGCTGGAGCGGCGCTACCTGATCGTCCCCGGCATCCGCTCCTCGCGGACCTACGTGCTGGACACCAAGCCCGACCCGCGCAACCCGAAGGTGGTCCGCACCATCGAGGCCGAGGAGCTGGCCAGCAAGGCCGGCTATTCCCGGCCCCACACCATCCATTGCGGGCCAGGCGGCATCTTCGTGTCCGCGCTCGGCGGGGCAGGAGGCAACGACGGCCCCGGCGGGGTCGCGCTGCTGGACCACGACACCTTCGACGTCGTCGGCGCTTGGGAGCTGGATCGGGGCGACCAGTTCTTCGGGTACGACGTCTGGTGGCATCTCAATTACGACACCGTGATCACCTCGGAGTGGGCGACCCCGTCGATGTTCGAGAACGGCCTGAACCCGGAGGATCTGCTGGGCCGCAAGTTCGGCCATCACCTGAACTTCTGGAGCCTGTCCGAGCGCAAGCTCACCCAGCGCGTCGACCTGGGCGACCAGCACCAGTTGGTGTTCGAGGTGCGCCCCGCCCACGACCCCTCCAAGGCCTGGGGCTTTGTCGGCGTGGTCATCAGCGTCGAGGACCTGTCGGGGTCGGTGTGGCTGTGGCACCAGGACGGCGACCGCTGGGCTGTCCGCAAGGTGGTCACCATCCCCGCCCAGCCCGCCGACCCCGATGACCTGCCGCCGGCGCTGCAGCCCTTTGGCGCCGTGCCGCCGCTGGTCTCCGACATCGACCTCTCGGTGGATGACCGCTGGCTGTACGTCTCCTGCTATGGCACCGGGGAGCTGAAGCAGTACGACGTCAGCGACCCGTTCGACCCGCGCGAGACCGGCTCGGTCAAGCTCGGCGGGATCGTGGGGCGCCAGCCGCACCCGGCAGCGCCCGACCTTCCGCTGGGCGGCGGGCCGCAGATGGTGGAGCTCAGCCGCGACGGCAAGCGCGTCTATGTCACCAACTCGCTGTACGGGTCGTGGGACGACGTCTTCTACCCCGACGGCGTCGGCGCCTGGATGGCCAAGCTGGACGCCGACCTGGACGGTGGCGGGCTGGCCGCCGATGCGCGCTTCTTCCCAAACGGCGACGACTTCCGCGGCCTGCGGGTGCACCAGACCCGGCTGCAGGCCGGCGACGCCTCCAGCGACTCCTACTGCTACACGAGCTGAGCGTCGGCCCCATGTCGGAAACGGAGCTGTTCACCCGACCCGGTCTCGACCAGACCATCCCGGTCGCGGCGGCGCTGGGGTCGCTTGCCGCCGCGGCCTGGGCACTGCTCGCAAGCGGCACAGTGGGCCACACGTCGCATCAGGTGGTGCTCGGGTCGGGCCAGCCCCCACGACCGGGCACGCTCCTCGCCTTCCTGGGCCAATGGCAGCTCATGGTCGTCGCCACGATGCTGCTCCCGGCGATACCGGCGGTCGCGGCACGGGCGCGCCGGACTCACCGGTGGTGGGCCACCACCAGCGCCGTGGTGGCCACCACCTGTGCGGTGTGGACCGGCTTCGCGGTCGCCATGCTGGCCGGGGACTCCACGGTGCACCGGCTGGTTGCTGCATGGCCGTGGCTCGGGAACCGGGAGTGGCTCGTGACGTCGGCCACGCTCGTCCTCGCCGGCACGGTCCACCTGGCCCCGTTCGAGCGGCGCGCTCTCGCCGCGGCACAGAGCGTGTCCAGTCCGCCGTGGCAGTACGCGATCACCTGTCTCCAAAGCTGTTGGGCGCTCATGCTGGTGATGTTCGCCATCGGCATGGATAGCCTGCTCTGGATGGCCGTGCTGGCCGCGGTCGTGACGGTGGAGCGGGTCACGAGGTGTGGCGCGCGGCTCGTCCCGCTGGTAGGGCTCGCGCTGATCAGCGTCGCCGTGCTGGCCCCACTCCACACCGGCGGGCTTCTCTGACCGCCTGTCCGACCTGGAGGACCCATGCGTGCCCAAAGACCCACACGAGTCCGGCTACGCCGTCACGACGGGCTCCGCATCTACTACGGTGAGATCCGACATCGCCGCGAGCAGCTCCGGAGGACCTGGCGACCGAGAGAGGGATGAGAGCGATGGCCGCGCTGGCAGGCACCACCACATCGGACGTCTACCTGTCGAACACGGCGCTCTACCAGGATCCCAACCTCGTGGAGACCGTGGACTACGCGCGCCGGTACCGGCGTCAGGAGCTGTTCGACGACGGCCTCCCCCACAAGTGCGCGGTCGCCAAGACCACGATCATCGCCCCGCACGGCGGCGGGATCGAGTTCGGTACCTCCGAGCTGTGCCTGGCGATCGCCGGCTACCACCCGGCGACCCTGGCCGTGACCCCGGGAACCGGCGTCACCTACGACTACTGGATGTTCGAGGGGCTGCGAGCATCGGACAACAGCGAGCTCCACGTCACCTCGACCCACTGCGACGACGGCGTCGCCGTGTCGCTGTGCGCGGGGGCGCTGAACGCGCTCGCCCTGCACGGCTGCACCACCTCGCGGGCCGGGCTGCCCGACGACACCGCAGCCGTCCTCGTCGGGGGCCGCAACGCCACCCTCAAGCAGCACCTGCTGGACGAGTTCGCCTCGGCGGGGTTGGGCGCGATCGACGCCGCCGGTATCGACCAACTCAACGGCGACGAGCCGGCCAACATCGTCAACCGCACCCTGCTCGGGATGGGCGGTCACCTGGAGCTCACCGGACCGCTGCGCTCGGCGATGTTCGGCGACAATACCCGTCCCCAGCGCAAGCACACGACCACTCAGGTGTTCTGGGACTTCGCGGCGGCGTGCCGCAACGCGCTCGCCCGAGTCGAAGCAGGGCAGGTCATCCTGTAGCCGGCCGCGCCGCAACCGGCGTCGAGCGCTACCGTCGACGACCCGGCGGCGGTGGTGCAGAACGGTCTGACGGACGCCACGGCGCACCTCCGAGCCTACCTGGCCCCCGAGATCCGCACCATGGGCCAGGGATACCAGGTCGATGCCGTCAACGACCTCCGGGTGGAGGTCATGGCGCGCGTCAGGGCCTACTGCCAGGTGAGGCCACCCCGCCTGGAGGGGGTCACCGCGTTGCTCGGCGACGTCGACGTGTACGCGCCGGACAGCCTGGTCGACCATGCGCAGGCGCTGCGGGACCAGCGGCGACTCGAGGAGCTGGAGCGGCGCCGCAAGGACTTCACCCGGGAGCAGGCGGGGCTGTACGAGGAGATCCGGGTCTCGGTCGACACCGAGCGCCAGCGGAGCCAGGGCGCCATCGCGCCGCTCGAGCGCTTCTCAGCACTGCAGGCGATGGTCTCGAGGAGCCCGTTCCTGCGGGTCAGCGAGTGGCTCATCAGGCTGTTCTTCATCACACACGCGGGTCGAGCGGCATGCGGCAGAGTCGGAGGCGCAGCTCCGGCGGGACAGCATCGATAACCACAGGCGCGTCCAAGCGGCGCAGATGGATGCCGAGCTCGATGCCGAGGTCGAGGCGCTGACTCGCAAGCTGCAGGCGCAGTTTCGCGCAGAGGCCGCCGCGTCGGCCCGGGAAGGTCTGCGGAACCCTGGTTGAGGTTCCCGCCTTCCGGTCTGCCCGAAGTGCATGGACGCGGCTGCCTACCTGAGCAGTCGCTCGGTGCGGGTGATCTCTTCGCGCACGAGGTCGAGCCGATGGTGGAGGTCGACCTGCTCGTCCGGGTCGAGGCAGTGCGTCAGCTCCTGCTGTACCTGGGCCTCGCCGCGGCGGAGCCAGGCGAGGCGCGCCTCGACGTTGCGGAGCAGCCGCAGTGCCCGACCGACGCGCGCCTGCCGCATGCGGCGGAGCAGCAGGCCGCCGAGCGCCACGAGCCCGAGGCCCGGCGCCGAGCTCCTGGGGAGGGGGGGCAGCAGCGTGGGGATGCGCTGCTGGTGGATCAGGTGGGCGAGGGCCACCATGCCGCCTGTCATGGTCTCGATCGCCACGTCCTCCTGGGTCACGCCGCTTGAGACCATGTACTCGTCCAGCCCCTGCCGCAGGTACATGAGGATCACCAGCGCCGCCGGGGCGACCCCTGGGCCGTCGAGGTCGAGGCCCTGGTCGCCCAGGCAGTCGCGCATCTCCGCGATGGCCTGGTCCACCCAGGAGACGAAGCGGGGCTCCGTGTACCGATCGTCGTGCATGACGGCCGCAACGTAGCGGCTCACAGCATCCATGTGGCTCCTCGGGTCCCCGGGTGGGCGGCGGTGGCGTTGCCGTGAACGCCATAGGGTCCACGTCGACGCCACCAAGGTCAAACTCGCGTACCGTGGGCCCCGACCTTGCCGCCGGAACGCGGGGAGAGCGACATGGGAGAGCCAGCCGAGCGGGCCGCGAACCGCCTCGCCGGCGAGACCAGTCCCTATCTGCTGCAGCACGCCGGCAACCCTGTGGACTGGTACCCCTGGGGTCCCGAGGCGCTGGAGCGGGCGCAGGCCGAGGACAGGCCGATCCTGCTGTCGGTGGGCTACGCCGCCTGCCACTGGTGCCACGTGATGGCGCACGAGTCCTTCGAGGACCCTGGCACCGCCGCGCTCATGAACGAGCACTTCGTGAGCGTCAAGGTGGACCGCGAGGAGCGACCCGACGTCGACGCGGTCTACATGAGCGCGGTGCAGGCCATGACCGGCCAGGGCGGCTGGCCGATGACGGTGTTCCTCACCCCGGAGGGCGAGCCGTTCTTCGCCGGCACCTATTTCCCCGACACCGACCGGCTCGGCATGCCGAGCTTCCGCAAGGTGCTGGTGGCCGTCGCGGACACCTGGCGCGAGCGGCGCGACGACGCGCGCAAGCAGGGCAGGCAGGTCGCGGAGCACGTCGCCGTGCAGGCCGGGGCGCTCGCCGCGGCCGCAGGGCAGCTCGACGACGAGGTGCTGCGCCGGGCGTGCGACGGGGTCCGGCAGGCGTTCGACCCCAAGTGGGGCGGGTTCGCGAGCGCGCCCAAGTTCCCGCAGCCGATGACGCTCGAGTTCCTGCTGCGCTGCCACGTGCGAGGGTGGCCGCAGGCGCTCGAGATGGTCCAGCTCACCCTGGACCGCATGGGCGCAGGCGGGATCTTCGACCAGCTCGGCGGCGGCTTCCACCGGTACTCGACGGACCACCGCTGGCTGGTGCCGCACTTCGAGAAGATGCTCTATGACAACGCCCAGCTCGTCCGCTTGTACGCGCGTGCCTGGCAGGTCACCGGCGCGGAGCGCTACCGCGAGGTCGCCCGCAGGACCGCCGGGTACCTGCTGCGCGACCTGCGCCACCCCGGTGGCGGCTTCTTCTCCTCGCAGGACGCCGACTCCGAGGGCGTGGAGGGGAAGTTCTTCGTCTGGTCGTTCGACGAGCTGTCGGACATTGCCGGCGAGCTGGCCGCGACCTGGTTCGGCGCCTCTCGCGAGGGCAACTGGGAGGGCACCAACGTGCTGTGGACCCCGCTGCCGCCCGAGGTGGTGGCCGAGCGGGAGGGCGTCTCCGTGGATGAGCTCGGGGGCGAGGTCCGCGCGGCCCGCGCGAAGCTGCTCGAGCACCGCGAGACCCGCCGTGTCCACCCAGCCACCGACGACAAGGTGCTCGCCGCCTGGAACGGGCTCGCGGTCGCCGCGCTGGCCGAGGCGGGCCGCGTTCTCCCGGAGCCGCGCTACGTCGACGCCGCCGTGGCCGCCGCCGAGTTCGTGCTCGGCACCATGCGGGCGGGCGGCGGGCGGCTCTGCCGGGCCTGGCGGGACGGCCGGCTGGGCGGCCCCGGCTATCTCGACGACTACGCGTGCATGGCCGAGGCGTTCCTGACGCTGTACGAGACAACCTTCGAGCCGCGCTGGCTACGCGAGGCGGTGGCGCTGGCCGACGGCGTGCTGGAGCTGTTCGCGGACCCTGAGGGCGGCTTCTTCCAGACCGGCGGCGACGCCGAGCGGCTGGTGGTGCGCCCCAAGGAGCTGTTCGACAACGCCGTGCCCGCCGGCTCCTCGGTGGCGGCCGAGGTGCTGCTGCGCCTTGGCCGCCTGGTGGGCGACGAGCGCTACGAGGCCGCGGCCCTCGGGGCGCTCCGGACGGTGCAGGGGCTGTTCGCGCGGGCGCCGACCGGCTTCGGCCACGCGCTCTGCGCGGCCGATTTCGCCCTGTCCAGGGTCCGCGAGGTCGCGATCGTCGGCGAGCAGGGCGCCGGGGACACCGGCGCCCTGCTCGCCGAGGTCCGGCGGTGCTACCGGCCGAACCAGGTGGTCGCCCTGAGCGCGCCGGGCGACCGGCGGGCCGCGGCCCAGGTGCCGCTGCTCGCGGACCGGCCCACCGTGGACGGGCACGCCACCGCCTACGTCTGCGAGCACTTCGCCTGCCAGCAGCCGGTCACCACGCCAGAGGCCCTGGCCGCCCAGCTCGGCTGATCCATCCGCCCGGCGCCCGGAACGGCGAGCCGGAAACAGCGCGGGTACCGTGGTGCCGGCTCCCCAGGCATGCTGTGAATCGGGCCGGGACCGTCAGAGCACGGGAGGGCGCCATGACCACACGAAAGCGAATCCTGGTCCTCGGGGGCGGCTTCGGCGGCATGTACACGGCCCGGCGGCTCGAGCGGCGGCTGCCACCGGCCGAGGCCGAGATCGTCCTGATCAACCCCGAGAATTACATGCTGTACACGCCGCTGCTGCCCGAGGCTGCCGCCGGCACTATCGAGCCACGCCACGTCGTGGTGCCGCTGCGGCAGGCGCTGCGCCGCACGCGCGTGCGGGTCGGCAATGTCACCGCCGCCGACCTCGACCACCGCACCTGCACCTACGTCACGGCCGGCGGGGCGGAGCGGCAGCTCCACTGGGACCGTCTGGTGATCGCGCTCGGCTCGGTCAGCCGGATGTTCCCGGTCCTGGGGCTCGCCGAGCACGCGCACGGCTTCAAGACCCTGGCCGAAGCCATCTACCTGCGCAACCACGTCCTCGAGCAGCTCGAGCTCGCGGACGCGGCCGACGATCCCGACGAGCGCAGCGCGCGGCTCGGCTTCGTGGTCGTGGGCGCCGGCTACGCCGGCACCGAGCTGGTCGCCGAGCTCCAGGCGCTGGTGCGCCGGGCCCTGCGCCTGTACCCGGCCCTGCGGCAGAGCGACACCCGCTGGGTGCTGGCGGACGTCGCCCCGCGGGTCCTGCCGGAGCTGGGCGGCCGCCTGTCGGAGGCGGCGCTGCGGGTGCTCCGCAAGCGCGGGGTCGAGATCCGCCTCGAGACGACCCTGGAGCAGGTCGGCCCGGACTGGGTGCGCTTCTCGGACGGGGAGTGGATGCCCGCCTCGACGATCGTGTGGACGGCCGGTGTCGTGCCCGATCCGCTGGTCGGCAAGCTCGGCGTCGCTACCGACGGACACGGCCGGATCGTCGTCGACGAGTACCTGGCCGTGCCCGGCCACGAGGATGTGTTCGCGGTGGGCGACGCCGCCGCGGTCCCGATCGCCGGGCGCAAGGGCGCGACCGCCCCGCCCACCGCCCAGCACGCCCTGCGCCAGGCATGGGTCTGCGGCGACAACCTGGCCGCGACGCTCGGGCACGGGCAGCCTCGGCGCTTCTCCTACGCCGGCCGTGGCCTGCTGGTCAACCTGTCGGAGAACTACGGCGTCGGGGTGGTGCTCGGGATCCCCGTGTCCGGCCTGCTCGGCTGGGTGGTGACCCGCACCTACCACCTGTTGGTGCTGCCCACCTGGACCCGGCGCATGCGCGTCGGCCTCGACTGGGCGGTCGCCGCCGCCTTCCCCCGGGACGTGGCCGAGCTGGGCACCCTCGGGCACCCCGAGCCGCTGCCGTCGCTCCCGACCCGCCCCCGCGCCGGGGTTGACCAGGTTCGGCCCGGGCCGCAAGAGGGTAGCAACGGCCGGGAGGAGTGAGGACACCGGCTGCCATCGAGACCAAGGGCAAGACCAAGAAGCGGGGTGCTGGATGAGCCAAGATGCCGTGCCCGAGGCCGACGCGCAGGAGCAGGCCGCGGGGCTGCTCGGACCGGACGAGCCGGAGCTGCCGCGGATCGGCGACGAGACTCCGGAGGCAGACGCCTACGAGCAGTCGCTGCCGGTCCCGATCGACGACGAGGACGCCGAGCGCCGCTGAGCGCGACACGCCGGCCCCGCGGGGCTGGGCCACGGCACGACCCGTGCCCCGTCCCCTGCGAGGCTGCCGGAGTCAGCTCTTGCGCGGTGGGTCCGGCCGGCGGCCTCCGCCACCGGAGCGCCCGTTCGGGCGGCCGCCGGAGCCGCCGGAGCGGCCGCCGGAGCCGCCGCTCGGCCCGCCGTGCCCGCCGGCCCCTCCACCCGGACCGGGACGCCTGCCCCCGCCCGAACGGGCGCCCCTGGGGTCCCTGGGGCTCCCGCCGTCCCGGCCGCCTCTGCCGCCCGACCTGCCGTTCTCCGTGTCCCTGGCGCTCCCGCCGTCCCGGCCGCCTCTGCCGCCGCGCCGGGTGCCGCGCTCGACGGCGGCGCTCAACTGGTCCCGACGCGCCTCCCAACGGGTGAGGACCTCGTCGACCTCGTTGTCCACCGCTTCGTAGGCGAGCAGCTCGCGCTGGTTGTGCGAGCGTTGCCCGCCGTAGCGCCTGAGGTCCGCCTCGAGCTCGCGCTTGAGCCCTTGGAGGTCGCGGACGGCCGTGGCCAGAGCCCGCCGCGCCTCGGCCAGCTCGCGTACCTTGGCGGGGCGGTCGGTGGGCAGCACCTGCGTGAGCGAGCGGACGATTGCGAGCTCGTGCCGCCGCAGCTCGCGCTCGTACTCCGGGGCGCGGCGCTTGACGTCCGTGTCCCGCCTGATCTCGGCCCCGCGCCGGTCCTCAGCGCGGCGCCCGGTACCGGATGCCGTAGGGCTCATCTCTTCATCGTTCCGGGCTCGACGCGCCGCACGCGACGAGTGACTGCCGAAGGCAGGCCGAGCGCGGCGGGCGTAGGGCTGCTCGTCCCCGCACTCAAGGTACCCGACTCGCCCTGCTGGACGATACGGTCAGTTTCTCCGTCAGTCGAGGAAATTTGCGGCCGCGTGGCAGCCGGGGCGCGCTTGGACGGTTGTATATGTGGACACCGAGCACATCGAGGACGGATGCATGGCCAAGACGGCTGCTGAGAAGCTCGGCATCAAGCCGGAGCACACCATCTACCCGGTCAACCCGCCGGGCGACTACGTTGCCCTGATCGGAGGGCTGCCGCCCGGGGCGGCCGTCGTCGGCGAGAAGGCGCTGCCCGCAGACGTCGTGCACCTCGAGCAGGCGAGCCATCACCCCGAGATCACCGGCATCACCAGCATCCCCCGCGCCTACAGCGAAACCGAGGGGAACGCATGGCTCGATCGCCAGCACGCCCAACAGGAGCAGCGGACCGGGATCTCGCTGGCGATCGCCGACACCCGCACTGGCCAGGCGTTGGGCTATGTCGGGGTGAACGGGCTGGTCTGGCGGCACCTGCGGGGGGCGCTCGGCTACTGGGTGGCGCCGACAACCACAGCTCGCAACGCGTCCTGGAACGCAACGGCTTCCGGCCCGAAGGCGTCCTGCGCGCCTACTACGCGGAGGTTCCACCGATCTGGGGGAGGCCGAGGGGCACCCGTTTCCGGGCGCTCGATGCGGGCAAGTTTGACAGGGTGCCCTGTGCCGTCCCCGTGGTCGGGGGCGCTCGGCGAACGCGACCTCGCGCCGCAGGACTGGCAGCGGTTGGCGACCATCATCTCGCTCGCCGCCGCGGCCGTGTCCCTGCTCGCGTACCTCTTCGGCGGGTACGTTGCGGGCCGCTTGGGAGGACGTGACGGCCTCCACCACGGCCTGCGGGTCTTCGGGCTGGCCGTGGTGCTGCTCGGGCTGCTCGGGCTGCTCGGGCTGAGCATGCTGGGACCGGCCAGCATCGGCGCCGGCCTGCACAGCCCTGGCGGGTCGCCCTCGCCGGGCGAGGGCATCCGCTTCGGCGACGTCGCCGTCAAAGCCGCCACCTGGTCGCTGACCACCATGCTGCTCGGCTCGCTCGCCGGTGGCGTGCTCGGCGAGCGAGCCCATCGCCGTCGCCACCACGGCGACTCCGAGCGGGCTCAGAGCTCCGGCCACGGCTCGACCTGAGCGACCGGCGGCCGGAAGGGCGCGAAGAAAGATCGCGGAGGGGGACGGCCGGTCAGCGGAGCACGGCGGCGAGCACCACGCCGAATCCGGCCGTGCCAATGGTCAGCCAGGTCACCGAGTCGGCCATGTGCCCGCTGTGCAGGTTGCGGAGGACGCGCACGGCCGGGGTCGCGAGGCCGGCCGCCGCGCGTCGGGGCGCCGCCGGCAGGTGGCCGCCGAACAGCGCTGCCGCCGCCCCCGCCAGCGCCAGCAGCACCGTCGCGGCCGACCACAGCGCCGCGGCGCCCAGCCGTTCGGAAGCGGGGCCGAGCACGGCGGCCCCGTGCGGTGCCGGGCCGGGCACGGTTGCGTGCGGTGCGGGTCCGGCCCCGCCGAGCACGGACGCGGCGTAGGCCGTCCGGTCGGCGAAGCGGCCGGCGGCCAGCACGGCCCGGTCGGACAGGCCGGGAACGAGCCCGACCGACAGCGCCGCGCCGAGCAGCACCAGGGCGGGGAGCAGCATGGACGGGCTGATGCGCGAGCGCGGCGCCCGCAGCTCGTCCTCGTCCTCGCGCTGGAGGTCTTCGGGCCCGGTGGCCTCTTGCTTGCCGCCGACGGGGGCGCCCGGCCCCCAGCCCGCGAAGACCCGCCCGGTCACGCGCAGCACCGCGCCGGCGGTCAGCGCCGACGCCACGGTGAACAGCGCGCCCATCCAGTGCCTGCCGGCACCGGCGCCCTCCTCGACCAGCGCCTTGGCCACGAAGGAGCCGAACGGCGGCGCGCCGGCCAGGCCGAGGGCGCCGAGCACGAACAGCGGCGCCCCCCATGCGAGGAGCCGCCCCTGGCCGCGCAGCTCGAGCTCGTCGAGGCTGCCGCAGCGGTGGGCGATGATGCCGACCAGGACGAACAGCGCGGCCTTCACCATTCCGTCGGCAGCCGCGTACAGCACCGCGCCCGCGAGCCCTTCCGGGCCGAGCAGGGCGATGCCGGTCAGGGTGAGGCCGACGTGGCTCACGGTGGCGAACGCCAGCAGGCGGGCCAAGTGGTGCTGGAGCACGCACATCACCCCGCCGAGCAGGGCGGTGAGCGTGGCCGCGCCGATCAGCACCGGGCGCAGCCCGGCCGTGTGGGCGCCGAGCGGGCCGCTGAACACCGTCCAGTACACGCGCGCTACCGCATACGCCCCGAGCTCGCTGAGCACCCCGGTGAGCAGCACGCACACCGGCGTGGGCGCGACCGCGTAGGCGTCGGCCAGCCAGAAATGGAACGGCACCACCGCCGCCTTGACGAAAAAGCCCACCACCAGCAGGGTGAACGAGACCAGGACGAGGCGGTCGGCCGGACCGGACGCAAGCGTGGCGCCGAGCTGGGCGAGGTTGAGCGCGCCGGTGCGGCCGTAGAGCAGGGCGATGCCGGCGAGCACCAGGAACGCGCCGATCGAGTTGGTGACGGCGAAGTTGAGCGCGCCCTGGAGCGAGCGCGGGTCCTCGATCTTGTAGCCGGCCAGGGCGTAGGCCGCGACGCTCAGCAACTCGAAGAACACGAACATGTTGAACAGGTCGCCGCTCGAGCAGAAGCCCACGATCGCGGCCAGGAAGGTGAGCATCAGGGCGTGGAAGAGGGTCCCGACCGTGTCGAAATAGCGCCACGAGAAGGTCAGCGCCGCGGTCATCAGCAGCCCGGCGAGGGTGACCAGCCCGGCGCCGACCGGGTCGAGCGCGAACGCCACCCCCAGGGCGATGCCGGACCGCGGGGTCCAGCCGCCGAACCAGGTGACCGCCGTGCCGCCGAGGGTCTGCGCGAGCAGCGCCGCGCCGAGGCCGGTCACGGTGGCGGCGGTGGCGATCGCCAGCGCGTCGGCGACCCGCCGGCGCAGCACCGGGCCGGCGCCCACCAGCGCGGCGGCCACCAGCAGGGGGACCGCGACCGGCAGGGCGGGCAGCACCGCCACGCTCAGCCCTCCATGGGGGGCAGCTCGTCGGGGTCGAGCGTCCCCAGCCGCTTGTGGATCTGCACCGCCAGCGCCAGCAGCAGGGCGGTCACGGTGGCGCCGACCACGATGTCGGTCAGCGTGAGGGCGGCCACCACGGGGTCCACCGCCCTGGTGCCGACCGGGACGTCAAGGAAGATCGGGGCGGTGCCGCCGCGCCGGTAGCCGACGGCCAGCAGCAGCACGTAGGTCGAGGACTGCACGACCGCCAGGCAGGTCACCGCGTGGATCAGGTTGCGGCTGGTGACGATGCCGTACAGGCCGACCACGAACAGCCAGGCGGCCACGAGATAGGGCAGGTAGTCGAGGGCCTTCACCGGCGCCTCCCGGAGGGGTCCGGGGAGCCGCCCGGAGGGGTCCGGGGAACCGCAGGGGGGCGGCCCGGCGGGTCAGGTGCGGCCCCGGTGGACCCGGTGCCGCGCAGGACCAGCGTCTGCTCGAGGAACTCCGAGAGCAGCAGGACGAAGCCGCTGGCGACCTCGAGGCCGACGGTCAGGTTGATGACGGGCAGGGTCCCGGCCGACAGCAGCGTCCCGGGCCGGCCGAGCGGCAGGGCGTTGGCCAGGAACACGCCGGCGGCCACCAGTCCCGACAGGCCCACCACGACGTAGCCGGCGGCCCCGGCCGACTCGGCCAGGTCGATCATGGACTCGGGCTCGAGACGTCGCAGGGTCACGTACTCGCCCGACAGGTAGACGAGCAGCGCGCCGGTGGCGACCACCACCCCGCCCTGGAAGCCGCCGCCGGGGCTCAGGTGCCCGTGCGCGGTGACGTAGGTGCCGAACAGCATGACCGGCCCGAGCAAGGCCAGGCCGATGACGCGCACCGCGTTGGAGGTGCCCGGCACGCGGCGGCCCCTGGCCTGCTCCTCGGGTGGCCGCTCGGCCTCGCCGCGCATGGCGCGCAGCAGGATCGCCACGCCGGTGACGGCGGCGAACAGGATGAACTCCTCGCCCATGGTGTCGACGCCGCGGTAGTCGAAGGTGACCGCCGCGACCACGTTGGTGGCGTGCCGCTCGGCCACGGCGACCTGGTTCAGCACCAGCCCGTACGGTCCGCGGTAGTCGCCGACCGGCGGCAGCCCGGACAGGCCCCACACCAGGAAGGCGGCCAGCAGGGGCGCCGCGGTCAGGAAGGCGCGCCGCCGCGCCGCCGCGGTCACCGGCTGCCCCTCCGCACCTTGGCCAGGGCGAGCAGGATCATCAGCGGCAGCGCGACCGCGCCCACCGCGATCTGCGACAGCGCCACGTCCGGCGCCTGCAGGACCAGGAACGCAAGCCCCAGGAGCAGCCCGAAGAAGCTCGCCACGATCGCCTGGTCGAGCGGGTCGCGGGTCAGCACCACCGCGGTGCCGGCCGCGGCGACCAGCAGCAGCACCACCGCCAGCAGGACCGTCACGGTCGCTCCACCTCCACCTCCACCTCCACCTCCTCGTCCTCGGCTTGGATGGTCCAGGCCCCGAAGCGGCGGATGCGCGCGGCCCGCGCGGTCGCGTGGGTGAGCACCGGGTTGGTGATCAGCAGCGCCAGCGCCACCAGCGCCGCCTTGATCCCGAACTGGAGCAGCGACGAGCGCAGCAGCACCGCTCCGGCGATGGCGAACGCCCCGAGCGTGGTGGCGGGCGCGGTGTAGTGGAGCTTGTCGTAGACGCCGCGCATGATCAGCACGCCCACGCAGCAGGCGAGCTCGGTGCCCACCCCGAGCACCAGCAGCACGGTCCCGGCCACCGCGCGGGGCGTCATCCCCAGCGTTCCAGGAAGCGGGCGAACACCAGGCCCCCGGCGAACGTCAGCAGCGCGAGCGCGAGCGCCAGGTCGAGGTAGGTGCTGCGCCGGTAGCCGACGGCGAGCAGGAGCAGCACCAGCGCGTCGACGGTGCCCGCCATCTCGAGCCCGACCAGCCGCTCGGTGGGCTCGCCCCGCAGGCACACGATCCCGCAGGGGACCAGCCCGGCCAGCAGCGCGAGCGCCGCCACCAGCCACTCGTTCACGCCTCCTCCACGTCCTCCACGTCCTCCACCGTGCTCGCCGGGATCTCGCCGCCCTGGCGGCGGACGAGCTGGTGGACCAGCACGGCTCCGCTCTCGATGCCGACCACGTAGGTGTTGGGCGCCAGCGAGGCCACGCCGGTCACGAGGGCCCGCCGGGCTGCCGAGGTGGCGTCGTCGTCGCCGGAGGCCGGGAACGGCAGCACCCGGAACAGCCCTCGCACCGAGCCGGGCCGCACGAGCTGCCGCCACAGCGCCGCGGCCAGCAGCCACGAGTCGGTCACGACCAGCTTGGGGACCGCCCCGACCCCGGCCAGCCAGCGCAGCCGCATCCTGAAGCGGACGAGGTCCTGCGCGCGGACCGCGTCGGCCGCGGTCGCCGCCAGGGCGGCAGCGATCGCGCCCAGCACAAGCTCCTCGACCGCGAAGGAATCAACAAAGAGGAGCCATAGCCCGAAAAGGGGAATATACCAGGAGAGCCAAAATATTCCTCGTCGTACCAATCTTCTCCTCGCCTCCTCGGGGCCGACCACCGGAAGTCAACCATGGGAGGGGAGCCCCGTGGAGAGCGAGCCCCAGCCCCCGGGGGAGCCTCGGCGCGGGCCTCACGTGTCCAGCGCGGGCAGCGGCGGGTCGGGCCGCGAGGTCCCTTTCTGGGCGGGGGTGGCCGGTGGCGGCGGCTCGCCGCCGACGATGAGGCTGCCGACCTCGCTGAGCAGGGCCATGAAGGTCGCCACCGTGCCGGACGGGGGGCCGGCGTCGTGGCGGCGCACGGCCACGATCTCGCGTCGCGGCAGGGTGGTGTCGACCAGGTCGACCACGGACAGCGCGCCGGTGGCCAGCTCGCCCGTGAGGGCGCTGTGGGGGACGAGCGAGATGCCGATGCCGTGCTCGACCATTTTCTTGGCCGCCTCGATGTTGTCGAGCTCCAGCACGCTGTCCGGCATCACCCCGGCCTCCCGGAACACCGCCTCGGTGAAGGCGCGGTAGCTGGAGCTGCGGCCGAACAGCACCAGCGGCTCGCCCGCCAGCTCCGCCAGGCGCACCTCGCGGCCGGCCAGGCGGTGGCCGGGGCTCACCACCGCCAGCAGCGAGTCGGAGTAGACCGGCACGGCATCGACCTCCGCGCTGCCGAGGGCGCGCATCAGGCCGATCTGGACGCGGTCGTGGAGGACCAGCTCCAGGACCTCCTCGGACGTGCCGGTCATGACGGTCAGCCGCACGCCAGGGTGCTCGGCGGTGAAGCGCGCCAGCAGCGCCGGCAGCGCATAGGTGCTCACGGTCGGCGGCGCGCCGAGCACGAGCTTGCCCATGATGCCGCGGCGCAGCTCGCCGAGACGCTCGCGGCCGTCGGTGATCGCCTGCACCGTGTGCTCCGCGTAGGGGAGAAATGCCTCACCCGCCTCGGTTAGGCGCATGCCACGACGGGTACGCACAAACAATTGCTCGCCCAGCTCGGACTCCAGCGCCTTGAGCCGGGCGGTGAGCGTCGGCTGGGAAACGTACAGCGCCTCGGCGGCGCGACTGAGGTTTCCACGCCGGGCGACTTCGAGAAAGGCCAGGATCTGCGGTAGCACGCCGCCCCCGATATCAGCGATTCCGATCATGGTTATCAAAACGAACTATTGGACTGATGGCAAGCCACCCCCTTACCCTCCATACCCTGGCCACGCCGACCCGAGCGGAGGCTCCATGCGTATCGTTCTCCTTGGCCCGCCCGGGGCTGGCAAAGGGACACAAGCAGTGCGATTGACCCAGCATTTCCAATGCCCTCATGTTTCTACGGGAGACATTTTCCGTACAAATGTTATGCAGGGCACAAGGCTCGGTGAAATCGCAAAGCAGTATATGGACCAAGGTGATCTTGTACCCGACGAAGTCGTCATCGCGATGGTGATGGACCGCCTCGGGTCGCCCGACTGCGCCGGCGGGTTCCTCCTCGACGGCTTTCCCCGCACGGTCGCCCAGGCCGAGGCCCTGGACCGCAAGCTGGCCGCCACCGGGACGCCGCTGCACGCGGTGCTGTGCTTCGAGGCGGCCGAGGAGGAGCTCTTCCGCCGCCTGGCGGGCCGCTCCGCTGAGCTCGGCCGCTCCGACGACGGCGAGGAGACCATCCGCCACCGGCTCGAGGTCTACGCCACCAAGACCCGGCCGCTGGTCGACTATTACATGCACCGGAGGCTCCTGAGCGTGGTCGACGCCGTCGGGCACGTCGAGGAGGTCACCGCCCGCATCCTCGACACGCTGCGCGCCGCCCTGGCCCGGCTCAACGGCGGCCCCAACGGCAGCGCCAACGGCAGCCGCCCCGACCGCACGGTCGCCCGCGAGGCCAGGACGGCCGCCAGGGCGTGGTGACGGCGCGGCGCGTCAGTCGACCGCTCGCCTGAGGAACCCGGAGACGCCGGTGACCGTCAGGACGGCCGTGGCGAAGGCCAGGACGGTCACGGCCACCCAGGGCCGCATGTGCGGGACCTGCGGCACCATCGACGCGCGCACGCCCTCGCTCATATAGGTGAGCGGGTTGACCAGGGTCAGGTCCTGGAACCAGCGCAGCCGGGACAGCGACGGCCACGGGTACTGGCTGCACCCTGTGAACAGCAGCGGGGTCAGCACCAGCGCGAACACGATGCTGATCTGGCTCGGCTGCACCAGCGTGCCCAGCGTCAGCCCGAGGCAGGAGCCCATGACCGCGCCGAGCAGCAGGAACGCGGCCAGCATCCAGACCCGGTCGGTGTGGAACGGCAGGGTGCCGAGCACCAGCCAGCCGATGGGGAACATGACCGCCCCGGCGACCAGCGCCCGCATCGTGCCGAAGACGATCTTCTCCAGCGCCACGAAGCTCACCGGGAGCGGGGCGAGCAGCCGGTCCTCGATCTCCTTGGTGAAGCTGAAGTCGATCACCAGCGGCAGCGCGGTCCCCTGGAGGGCGGTCAGCGCGACGGTCAGCGCGATGATCCCGGGCAGCAGCAGCTCCGCGTAGCCGGCGCGGGCGAAGCCGAGCGAGGTGAGCACCTTGCCGAAGACGAACACCATGAAGAACGGCTGCAGGATGACCTGGGCGAGGAAGGTCGGCAGGTCGCGGCCGGTGACGAACAGGTCGCGGCCGAGGATGGAGAAGAACGCGCGCGCCACGTCGGCGCGCTGTCCCCCGGCGGCGCGCGCGGGCGCCTGCGCTGCCGTGGAGGTGGCGCTCATCCGCGCAGGTCCCTCCCGGTGAGGTGGATGAAGACGTCTTCGAGGCTCGGCCGGCCGAGCCGCAGGTCCGCCAGGGTGGCCCCGTGCTCGCCGAGGGTCCGCACCACCGGCGGGACCAGGCTCGCCGCCTCGCCCCCGCAGTAGAGCCGCAGGTGCCTGGCGGCGCCGGGCGGGGCGGCGCCCGCCGACCCGGGGGGGCTGCCAGCGGGGAAGCCGCCCGCCGGGCCGGGCGGCGCCGCGGTGGCCGCGCCGTGCAGCACGCGCTCGACCCGCTCCACGCCGGGCAGGGCGCCGAGCGCGGTCACCAGGCCGTCGACGCCCCCGGGGCCGGCGCCGTCCGGCTCGATCCCGATCTCGAGCGTGCTCTCGCCGGGGACCAGGCCGGTGAGCGCGTCGGGGGTGTCGAGCGCGAGCAGCTTGCCGTGGTCCATGATCCCCACCCGGTCGGCCAGCTCGGCCGCCTCGTCCATGTCGTGGGTGGTGAGCAGCACGGTGACGCCGCGCTCGCGCCGCTCGCGGACGCGGTCCCAGACGAACAGCCGGGCCTGCGGGTCGAGGCCGGTCGTGGGCTCGTCGAGGAACAGCACCTGCGGGTCGTGCATGAGCGCGCGGGCGATCATCAGCCGCTGCGCCTGCCCGCCGGAGAAGCGGTCGACCTTGTCGTCCGCCCGGTCGCCCAGGCCGAACTCCTCGAGCAGGGTGTCCGCCCGCGCGGTCCGCTCCCCCTCGGGCACCCCGAAGTAGGCGGCGTGGAACAGCAGGTTCCGCCTGGCCGTCAGCGACCGGTCCAGGTTGGTGCGCTGGGGGACGACCGCCAGGCTGCGCTTGGCCGCGACCGGGTCCCTGGCGACGTCGATGCCGGCGACCAGCGCGCGGCCCGCGGTCGGCCGGACCCGCGTGGTGAGCACCCCGATGGTGGTGGTCTTGCCGGCGCCGTTGGGGCCGAGCAGCCCGAACACCTCGCCCCGGCGCACACTGAACGAGACGCCGTCCACCGCATTGAAGGGCAGCTTCGGGTAGCGCTTGACGAGCTGGTCCACGACCACGACCCCGTCGCCGGGCGGCTCGCCCGTCAGGGGGGCTGCCGGGGCGGGAACGGTCATCTCGCCTTCCCCGCCAGGTAGCGCAGCAGGCGCTCGCGCACAGCCGCCGGCTCGCCCTCCCGCCAGGCGCGGAACCCCTTGCCGGTCTTCATGCCGAGCTCGCCGCGGGCGACCTTGTCCCGGAGGATCCGGGCCGGCCCCGGCGTGCGGTCCAGGTGGGGCAGGAGGTACTCGTGGATCGCGAGCGCCATGTCGAGCCCCACCAGGTCGGCGTTCTCCATCGGCCCGAGCACGCCGAGCCGCCTGCCGAAGCTCGCCCTGACCACCACGTCGACCGTCTCCGCGTCGCAGATGCCCTGCTCGACCAGGGAGAACGCCTCGCGCCAGAGGGCGTGCTGCAGGCGGTTGCCGACGAAGCCCGGCACGTCCCGGCGCACGTGCACCGGCGTCTTGCCCACCTCGGCCAGCAGCCCGATCATGCGCTCCACGACCTCGGGGTCGGTCGCCTCGGCCTGCACGACCTCCACCAGCGGGATCAGGTAGGGCGGATTCCACCAGTGGGTGCCGAGGGCGCGGCCGAGGTGCCTGGTCCGCTCGCTGATGCGGCCGACCGACATCACCGAGGTGTTGGTGGCCAGCACGGTGCCGGGTCCGGTGAGCTCGCCGAGGCGCTCGAACAGCCGCTGCTTGGTGGCGAGGTCCTCGGGTGCCGACTCGATCACCAGGTCGGCCCCGTCGAGCGCCTCCTCCAGGGTGTCGTGCACCGCCGGGCGGCCGGCCGCCTCCAGGGGCCGGCCGAGCGCGCGGAGGTTGGCGCGCACTCGGTCCCCGACCGACTCGCGCACCTCCGGATCGGGGTCCCACACGGCCACCGGCCAGTCGGCCTCCGCGAACACCTGGGCGATGCCGTGACCCATCAGGCCAGCGCCGACCACCGCCACGCGCTCGCCACCCATCGGCCACCTCCGCTGTCGGCGCCGGCCCGCCCGGCGCTCGGGCGCACACGACCATCGCAGCGGGGTCGTGGGCTTGTCAACGGTTCGCTACGCTCATGTCCTGGGCGACGTCTCTTGCGGGAAGGGGCTTTGCGATGCGGCTCGGGCGGGTCGAGGTGGACGGGCCTGACGGGCCGGTGGCCCGCCTGGTGCTGGTGGAGCCCGACCGGGGCGGGCGTCTGGTCGACCTGGCCCTGGCCGAGCAGGAGCGCCTGCGCCGCCAGGGCGCCACCGACGAGGCCGCCCGCCGGCTCGCCGCGGCGCTGTTCCCGCCGAGCATGGCCGCGGCCATCGCCGCCGGCGCGCTGTTCACCGAGGCGTCGGCGCTGGCCGCCCGGGCCGCCGGCGACTTCGCCGCGCTCCCGCTCGACCGTGCGCGCTGGCTGCCGCCGCTCGACCCGCCGCGGATGCGCGACTGCATGGCGTTCGAGGGGCACATCCGCTCGAGCTACGCCGCGCTCGGCGCGCCGGTCCCGCCGCAGATCTACGAGCTGCCCGTCTACTACAAGGGCAACCCGCGCACGCTGATCGGCCACGAGGCCGAGGTGCCCTGGCCGGCCTACTCCCGCCGCATGGACTACGAGCTCGAGCTCGGCTTCGTGATCGGCCGCGCCGGCCGCAGCCTCACGCCCGAGGAGGCGCGGGGCTGCCTGTTCGGGGTCACCATCTTCAACGACTTCTCCGCCCGCGACGCGCAGGAGCGCGAGATGGGCGGCCGCCTCGGCCCGGCCAAGGGCAAGGACTTCGCCACCGCGCTCGGGCCCTGGATCGTGACCGTCGACGAGCTGGACCTCGGCAGCCTCCAGATGACCGCCAGGGTCAACGGCGAAGAGTGGTCGCGGGGCTCGGTCGGCCAGATCATGTGGTCGGTCGAGGAGCTCGTCGCCTACGCCTCCTCGTCCGAGCCGCTGGAGCCGGGCGAGCTCATCGCCTCCGGCACCGTGCCAGGCGGCTGCGGCCTCGAGCTCGGCCGCTACCTGGAGCCCGGCGACGTGGTCGAGCTCGAGGTCGGCGGCATCGGCATTCTCCGCAACCGGCTCGGCTCCCCCGAGCCGCTGCGCTGGTCACCGCCACCGCGGACGCCGTCCCCGGGGTGACCCGCTCCCGCGGGTCCCAACGGCCACGCGGTCCGCGCGGGGGACGACCACGCGGCGACGGGTTCGCACTACCATATGGGCATGCGCAACCGTCCTGACGCTGCTCGCCTGGCGGTCTGGCGCGCCCTGCTGGAGGCCCGCGCCGCCGTCACCGTCCTGCTCGAGCGCGAGCTCGAGCAGGAGCGGAGCCTGCCGCTGAGCAGGTTCGAGGTGCTGCTGGAGCTGTCCGGGGCGCCCGGAGGGCGCATGCGCATGCTGGAGCTCGCCCAGTCCGTGCTGCTCTCCAGGAGCGGGCTGTCGCGCCTGGTCGACCGCATGGAAGAGGCGGGGCTGGTGCGCCGCGAGCGCTGCCCTTCCGACCGTCGAGGGGCTTTCGCGGTGCTCACCGACGAGGGCCGGCAGGTGCTGCGGCGGGCCCTGCCGGTGTACCTGCGGGGCGTCCAGGAGCACTTCGCCCGCCACCTCGACGACGACGAGGTGCGGGCGCTCGGCGGCATCCTCGGCAAGGTCAACGCGGTCGGCGCCCGCCGCCGCAGCGCAGTCCTCGAGGCCGTCTCCGCGGCGCCGCCCGCGGAAATCTTCCCCGTTTGAGCGGACTGTTTCACCGGCGAACGTCGTCATCCGGTCACTCATCTCGAACTGCACTGTTCCAGTGATCGAGTGCCCAGGTAACATCCGCGGCGCAGAAGCCACGTGTCGCTCGCACCGGGCGGCACCGACGAGTCGTCTGGGGGGGCGCCATGCCGGCGTTCGATATTGTGCGCAGGTGGAAGGGTCGCATCGTGCTCGATTGCGACGGACACCAGATCGGCCCGGTACTCGAGATCTACTACGATGCCGAGACCGACCAGCCCGGGTGGGCACTGCTGGAGCTGGACCAGAGCGGTGGCAAGACCAGCTTCGTGCCGCTCGCCGGAGCCAGCGAGCAGGCCGAGGGCATCCGGGTGCCCTACGAGCGGGGAAGGGTGTGGCGCGCGCCGGGGATGCCGCCCGCCGGGCGGCTGTGGCCGCAGGACGAGGCCGCGCTGTACGCCTACTACGACTTCGAGTACACGGGCGCGTCCCTGGTCGACCTCGAGGAGCTGCAGGACGGCGAGGGGAACGGCGAGGTCGACCCGCCGGGTGAAGCCGTCCGGGTCGGCCCCGCCGCGCGCTGGCTCCTGGACGACGAGGAGCCGAGCTAGGTTGAGCGGGCCGACCCGGCTCGAGCCCGAGCACGACGCCGGACCCCCCGGGGGGTCCGGCGTCCAGGGAAGGCCGGGGTTGCGCGGTCTAGAACTCGCGCATGCGCGAGTTGAACGGCGAGCTCACCCGCTGCCGCTGGCGCGCGACCTTCTGCCAGTCGTTCGGCTTGGCCGCGACGTTGAACACCGCCGCCGGGAGGGAGTTGCCGATCCGCAGCAGTCGCAGCTCGACCCCGAAGAAGCGCACGTCGTCGTCGCCGTGCTGGTTGAGCCAGTCGAGCACGGCGCGGTGCTCCTCGCCGACCCTGGTCGTGATCCAGATGACCGCCGAGACCTCGAGCCCGGCGGCGAACGTGATCACCTGGCCGAGGTGCATGTGGTCGCTCGCCTCGAGCTGGTTGGCGATGGCCACGCGCCGGCCCTTGTCGGTCTGGGCCAGGATGTCCACGGTGAACGAGCCGACGGCGATGTCCCGGCCGATCTCGCGCAGGCCGGTGACGCCGAGCTCCTTGGCCAGCCTGTCCAGGTTGCCGGCCAGCCAGCCGGAGAACCCGTCCCCGTCACGCTGGAAGACGGTCCGGACGTCGACCTCCTCGAGGTCGGCGAGCTGGACCGAGCCCACCCCGAAGCTGCGTGCGGACCGGTCGAGGTCGACCTGGCCCCGACTGTTGCCAGCGTGAGAGATGGCCGAGCGGGCGCTCGAGCCTTCGGAGCTGGCCGCGCTGACGTCTGACTGAGTCACGCTGGATCCTTTCCGTGGTTGCTCTGCTTTGCGCTGATCCTCGCGGCACGACCCACGGAGGGTCTCCAAAACCGTGCCGAAGAGTCAAATCAGAACCGCTAGAGCACGCCGCAGTCCTTGAGCGTCGGTTTCGTCACAGACGTCGTGAAGCATCCTCACGCGAGACCGCCAGCTTCCGTAGGATTGGGGGCCCGCGGAATGGGCGGACCTGCGAGGATCGGCTGGGTGCGGCGGTATGCTCCTCAAAAGCGTGGTCGTCAGGAAGTTCAAGAGCATCGACGACTCCGGGGTCGTCCGGCTCGAGCCGGACGTCACCTGCCTGGTCGGCCGCAACGAGAGCGGCAAGACCGCGTTCCTGGAGGCGCTCGCCCGCCTCAACCCTCTGGCCGGCGACCCGCTGGGCTTCGAGGAGGTCCGCGACTACCCGCGCCGGCTGCAGGCGCGCGAGCGCGACCGGATCGCCGGCACGGTGCCGGTGAGCGCCGGCTTCGAGCTCGGCGACGCCGACGTGAAGGCGCTCTGGGAGGAGCTCGGCGCCGGCCTGGTGAGCTCGCGCCAGGTCCGGCTGGAGCGCACCTACGCCGGCCGGCGGCGCCTGGTCGTGGAGCAGGACGACGCCGCCCGGGCCCGCGGGGTCGGCCGGGAGCTGACCGCCTTCCTGATGGCCCGACTGCCCCGCTTCCTCTACTTCGGCCACTACAACGTGCTGCCCGGGCGCGTGTCCGTCCCGCGCCTGCAGACCCTGCCGCCGAGCCGCCTGACCGCCGGCGAGCGCACCGCCAGCTCCCTGCTGCGCCTGGCGGGCCTTGGCGCAGAGGACTTCGTCGAGTCCACCTACGAGCGGCGCAAGGCAGCGCTGGAGACCGCCGCCGACCGCATCAGCCAGGAGGTGTTCGGCTACTGGAGCCAGAGCCGCGACCTCCAGGTCGAGCTGGACGTGGATTTCCGGACGCGAGGACCGGCTGGCGAGCCCGGGCCGTTCCTCGACGTCCGCATCCGCGACCAGCGCCACCGGGTCACCATGAACTTCGGCGAGCACTCGGACGGCTTCGTCTGGTTCTTCTCGTTCGTGGCCGCGTTCTCCGAGGTCCGCGAGACCGACCACCTCATCGTGCTGCTGGACGAGCCCGGGCTCGGGCTCCACGCGGCCGCCCAGGCCGACCTGCTGCGCTACATCGGCGAGCGGCTCGCCCCCCGTCACCAGGTCGTCTACACGACCCACTCGCCGTTCATGGTCGACCCCGGCGCGCTGCACCGCGTCCGCACCGTCGAGGACCTGGACGGCGAGGGCACCAGGGTGCGCGAGCCGTCCGAGGCCGGCCGCCCCGACACGCTGGTGCCCCTGCGGGCGGCGCTGGCCGGCCGCGTGGCCGGCGAGGTCGACCTCGGCGCGGACGCGCTGCTGGTGCCGGGAGCGGCCGACCTGGTGTACCTCGAGGTCATGAGCGCCTTCCTGCGCGACGCCGGCCGCGGCGGCCTGGACGCCCGCTGGGTGCCGGTCCCGGCCGGTGGCCTGCACGCCGTCCCGGCGCTGGCGGCGATGCTGGGCGCGCCGATCCGCGCCGCGGTCCTGCTCGGCCTCGGCGCGGGCCATCCCGAGGTCACCGGGCTGGTCCACGACGGCCTGGTCCTGCCGGAGCGGCTGGTGGCGCTCACCGAGCTCACCGGCACCGCCGAGGCCGGTCTCGAGGACCTCTTCGACGAGGACTTCTACCTGGAGCTGCTCGACGGGTCCGGCGTCAAGGCACCGAGCCTCGGCGAGCTGCCCGCCGCCGGCGGGCTGGTCAAGCGGGTCGAGTGCGCCCTCGGCCAGCGGCTCGACCGCTACCGGCCGGCCCGCTTCCTGCTGATCAACCAGGCCCGCCTGCTGCCAGGGCTCAGCCGTGCCACCATCAACCGCTTCGCCCGGCTGTTCGAGGTCCTCAACGGCCTCGAGCCCCCGGCCGCGGAGGGGGACAGGGCACCGGGGGACAGGGAGGCCGGGGACAGGGGGTCGTGGTGACGTTCTTCCAGCAGCCGCCGGTCCTCGGCAACACCTACCACTCGGACGTGGTGCTTGCGGAGCACCTCGAGCGGCTGCTGCCGCGCGAGGTGCTCGCCGAGGCCGTGCCGCAGCTCGAGGCGATGGGCGAAGCCGCGGTCGGCGGGCTGGCGCGGCTCGCCGAGCGGGCGGAGGCCGCTCCGCCGCGGCTGGTCCACTTCGACGCCTGGGGCCGGCGGGCCGACCGCATCGAGGTGAGCCCGGCATGGGACGAGCTGGTCGCCGCGCAGGCACGCGCCGGCCTGGTGGCGCTCGCCTACGACGGCCGCTACGGCCCGCACGGGCGGACCGTGCAGCACGCGCTCGTCCACGTCTACGCGCCGTCCTCGGCCATCGCCACCTGCCCGCTGGCCATGACCGACGCGGCCGTGCGGGTGCTGCTCGACCACGCGCCCGCGGAGCTGCGCGACCGGGTGGTGCCGCGGCTCACCTCCCGCGACCCGCGCCGCGCCTGGACCTCGGGCCAGTGGATGACCGAGCGGGAGGGTGGCTCCGACGTCGGCCGCACGGCCACGGTCGCCCGGCCCGACCGGCAGGGACGCTGGCGCCTGCACGGCGTCAAGTGGTTCACCTCGGCGACGACCGCCGACTGCGCGCTCGCGCTGGCCAGGCCCGAGGGCGCGCCGGAAGGGAGCCGGGGCCTGGGGCTGTTCCTGGTCGAGCGGCTCGACCCCCTGACCGGGCAGTCGCAGCTCGGCTCCACCGTCCTCGTCAACCGGCTCAAGGACAAGCTCGGCACGCGCGCGCTGCCGACCGCGGAGCTGGAGCTGGCCGGGGCGGTCGCCACGCCGGTCGGCGGGGTCGAGGCGGGCCTGAAGAAGATGGCCGGGATGCTGAACGTGACCCGCGTGCACAACGCGGTCAGCGCGGCGGCGGGCATGCGCCGGGGCGCCGAGCTGGCCGTGGCCTATGCGCGGGTGCGCCAGGCGTTCGGGCGGCGGCTGGAGGACCTGCCGCTGCACCGGGAGACGCTGGCGGAGCTCGCGGTCGAGGCGGAGGCGGCCTTCACGCTGGTCGTGCGGGCCGTGGAGCTGCTCGGCAGGCTCGAGCACGGCGCGGCCGGCGAGCGCGAGCAGCGGGCCCTGCGCGCGCTGGTCCCGGTCGCCAAGCTGCTCACCGCCAAGGACGCGGTGGCGCACGCGAGCGAGGTGGTCGAGGCGTTCGGCGGCGCCGGCTACGTCGAGGACACCGGCATCCCGCGGCTGCTGCGGGACGCGCAGGTCCTGCCGATCTGGGAGGGCACCACCAACGTCCTGAGCCTCGACGTCGCCCGCGCGGAGCGCGTCGACCGGGCGGTCAGCGCGCTCCTGGACGACCTCGACGAGCAGCTCGCCCCGCTGCGGAGCGCGCCGGCAGGCCTGGACCGCACCGCGGCCCTGGTCGGTCGCGCCTCCGAGGCGCTCGCCAAGGATCTGCGGGCCTGGGAGGGCGCGGACGGCGCCGCGCTCCAGGCGCACCTGCGCGGTTTCGCGCTGCGGCTCGGCCGCACCTACGCCGCCGGGCTGCTCGCCGCCCACGCCGCCCACCGGCTCCGCCGTCACGGCGACGGGCGAGCGGCCCGGGTCGCCGCCCGCTACGCCGGCCGCTGGCTCGCCACCCCGCCACCGGCCCTGCCCACAGCCGACCACCTCACCGAGTCAAGGTCGGTCCTTTCAACTGTTATCCCTCCGTGACCGCGCACGGCGACGATCCCTGGTACCAAGGTGACAACCGGTGGGAGAAGTCGGACGACTCCGCCGGTGTGGAGTACCTTTGTTGAAGGGACGGTGGGCGGTATGACACGACGGCGCGCGTGGAGGGGCACGGGTCTGCTGGGGGTCGCGGTCGCCGCCGCCCTGGGGCTGGCCGCGTGCAGCCCGGCCTCCGGCAAGAGCGGCGTGCACGCGGCCGCCGGCGCAACCACCACCACGAGCCACCGCACCACCACGAGCCACCCCACCGCCTCGAGCCCCTCCACCACCAGTGGCCGTGCGGGCCAGAGCGCCCCGCCCAGCTCGGGCGGGAAGGCCGGCTCGCCGCCTGCGTCCAAGCCCAAGAGAAAGCCGGACCCGCCCAACCTCCGCCTGGGGGACCACGGAGCAGCCGTGCTCGCGCTCCAGCGGCGGCTCGCCGCCCTCGGCTACGAGGTGCGCAAGCCCGACGGTGAGCTCGGGTCCGAGACGAGCCACGCGGTGGTCGCGTTCCAGAAGGTCAACCGGCTCGAGCGCGACGGGGTCGCCGGCCCGAAGACCATGAAGGCCCTCGCCGGCCCGCGCCGCCCGTCCCCGCGCCAGCACGGCAGCGGCCTGCACATCGAGGCCGATCTCACCCTCCAGGTGGTGTACGTCGTCTCGGACGGGCGCATCGAGCAGATCCTGGACGCCTCCTCGGGCTCCGGGCAGCAGTACGTCGTGGACGGCGACGTGCGCATCGCCCACACCCCGGAGGGCAGCTTCCGGGTCGAGCGCAAGATCAACGGCTGGCACCGCAGCGTCCTCGGTCTGCTCTACAGGCCGGCCTTCTTCGTCGGGGGCTACGCTCTGCACGGCGCCCCGAACGTGCCGCCGTTCCCGGCCAGCCACGGATGCATCCGCATCACCACCACGGCCATGGACGGGCTCTACGACCGGCTCGCGTTCGGGACCCCAGTGCTCGTCTACCGGAGCTGACAGGAGGACCGCAGGTGGCCAAACTCGAGCCCGGCGCGCAGGCGCCCCCATTCAGCCTGCCCGACCAGGACGGCAACACCGTGTCGCTGGACGACTTCAAAGGCCGCAGGGTGATCGTCTACTTCTATCCCAGGGACGACACGCCCGGCTGCACGGCTGAGGCCTGCCAGTTCAACGACAACCTCGGGGCGTTCGACCGCGCGGGCGTCCCGGTGGTCGGGATCTCCCCGGACGACGCGAAGAGCCACCGCAGGTTCCAGGAGAAGTACGGGCTGCGCTTCCCGTTGCTGTCCGACCTCGACCACCGCGCGATGGAGGCGTACGGCGCCTGGGGCGAGAAGACCCTGTACGGCAAGACCAGCGTCGGCGTGATCCGCTCGACCTTCCTGGTCGGCCCCGACGGCCGCATCGAGCGCGCCTGGTACAAGGTCAAGGCCGACGGCCACGCCGCCAAGGTCCTCGCCGAGATCGGGGACTGACCCACGGCGGCGGGCGCGCCAGCCCGAGCCCGGCCGCTTGGGATGGTCGGGGTGGGCGCGCCACCTGGTCGTAGCCGGGCGACGTCGAGCAGGACGCAGCCTTCGGGCGTCAGGGTGACCACGTGGTGCAGGCCCATGTTGGCAGGATATAGCCCAACAGTGTCCTTCTTGCCACTGGCGGGTGCGTGGCGTGCCCGCCCATAGTGGGCGCCTGGGCCTCCACGGGCTGGCGAGGTGACAGGGAGGGATCGGAGCATCATGGCGTCCACGGAGACGGCGGTGACCCGCCGCGGGTTCGTGTCGACAGCGGCGGCGACCGCCGCTGGCGTGCTGGTCGCGGTCGGCGTGGGCCACGGGCGCGCCGACGCGGCGACGGGGGGCAGTGCCGGGGCGGCGGTCCGACCACAGGCGCCCCGCACCAAGCTGGCCCGGGCGATCGAGGACCTGCTGCGGTCCAGCTCGCCGACGTTTTTGGTGCAGCACTGCCAGCGCAGCTTCCAGCTCGCGTCGCTGATCGCCGCGGCGCAGGGCACCGACGTCGACGTCGAGGTGCTGTTCGCCGGGGTGATGCTGCACGACCTCGGCCTCACCGCCGCCTACCACTCGCCTGACGTCCGCTTCGAGGTCGCCAGCGCCAACGCCGCGCGGGCGTTCGTGCTGGAGCACGGCATGTCACGCAAACGGGCCGACAACGTCTGGGACGTGGCGGCGCTGCACGGGACCGGCGGGATCTCCGCCTTCAAGAGCCCGGAGACCGCCACCGGCGCGGACGGCATCGGCGCGGACGTGACCGGGCTCGGCCTGGAGCAGTTCGACCAGGACGAGATCAGCCGGATCATGGCGACACGGCCCGGCTTTGCCGGGCCGTTCATCGACGCGATCGTCACCGACCTGCGCGACAAGCCCCAGGTTGCCAGCTCGACCTGGATGACCACCGTCGCGGCCGACCACATCCCCGGGTTCCATCAGTCCTCGATCGAGCAGCTCGCGCTCAACTCCCCCTACGAGCACCCCCCAAGCAGGTAGGAACGCGAATGCGTGCCTGACCGCCTTCGGCGGGCTGCTGCTCGCCGCTCCGATCGCCTTCGCCGGCTTCGCGCTCGTGCTGTTCCCGCGCGAGCGGCCGCTGCGCGGCCCAGCCAAGACCGGCTCCGGCGGGCAGGCCCCGCCGCCCGCTCGGGCCCGGCGGCCGCAGCCAAGCCGTGCGTGAGCAATCCGCGCCAGGTCACCAAGTCCAATCAACGTCCGAAGGAGAGACACATGACACCCAAGCCACTCTCGCCTGCCACCGCGGCATTCCTGCTCGTCGACCACCAGACCGGCGTCTTCGAGCGGGTGGTGAAAGCGCCCCCGCGCGACGAGGTGGAGGTCAACGTGCGCAGGCTCGCCAGAGCCGCCGCGATTCTCGACGTGCCCATGATCTTCACGACCAGCGAGGAGGACGGGCAGAACGGCGCCCTGCTGCCGTCGCTGGAGGAGATCCTGCCCGCCGCGTACGACAACCGCATCGACCGCCACGGGATCATCGATTCCCTGGCCGACCCGGCCGTCGCGAAGGCGGTCTCCGCCACGGGCCGGCGCCAGCTGATCACGGCGGGGATCGGCACCGAGGTCTGCGGAGTCGCCCCGGCCCTACACGCTCACCGTGACGGCTACCAGGTGACTTTCGTCGCCGATGCGTGCGGCTCGGCGACCGCGCTCGGCCACGACATCTCGCTGCGGCGGATGGAGCGCGAGGGCATAACGCTGACCACCACTGCCTCGGTCATCGCCGAGTTCACCGGCGAGTACCCCAAGTACTCCCAGATCATGCGCGGCTGAGCCAACCCTGGAGCGCAGATGGCCTCCGTCGGACGAGGACGACCTCGGTACACGGGTGACGCCGTTGGCTTCAACCTCGACCACAGGGTAGGCCCGTTTTGTGACCTACTGCCTCGTTGGCAAGCCTCCGTCGACGGCCCAGCAGCCTGTATCTCATCTGCGTGGCGCCCCGGCGCCGGGCTGTCGGAGAGCGGAATGCGTGGTTGATCGGCTACGGGCACCTACGGCGTGATGTCCATAAGCCCTGTCTCGGCAAGTTCGCGTAACTCACCTGTCTACTCTACTCAGGTTGGCGCCCTTTCTCGCCTACGCCCTTGAAGAACGTATGGCAGAACACACCGTCGGCCTCGGTCGTTCGGTGGAGATCTTGGACGCCTGCATCGAAGCTTTCCGGCTCGATCAGACCCACCGCAATCGCGGACTCGCGAATGCCCTCGATCATCGCGGTGAACGTCTTCCTCGTGAAACCATCGACCAGGGCAGGTCGGCTCGAATCCACATACACCATCCGGGGGGAGACACGGACCGCGTCGAAGCCCGCCTCGACCATCAGAGGGTAAAGCTGTCGGCCGATCAGTGCGTTGCCGCCGGCCTCCCGCTGCATCGTGATCTGGCACTGGATCGCCGCATGGGCGGCGGGGCTATCAGGATAGAAGTAGGTCGATCCGTGATCGCCCTCGATAACGGTGATGGTGCCACCGAGCCTGAGCATCTGCTTGACAATCGCCAAGGCCGCAACGGGCCGCGAGAGGTGCTCCAGGACGAAACAGACGAAAACGTGGTCGAAGGACTCGGCGTTGAAGGGCAAGGCGAAGATGTCCGCTTGTCGGAACTCCACGTTGGTGAGTCCAGCCCGGTCGGCCCTTCGCTTGGCTTCGGCGATCGAGTCTGCGGAGACGTCAACCGACGTGAATCGCGCATCGGGGCTCCGCTGGGCCAGGGTGACCGTCGTGGCCGCCGCGCTGGCCGTGGCGCTGGCCGCTCCGCTGCTGCAGCGGCCTGCCACGGTCACACACGGTCCTGGCACCAGCGTGCAGCCGCCTGGGACCATCGGCCGCACCGAGCCGACCGCCGTCAAGGTGCTCGCGGAGGCGGCGCTGCTCCTGGACCCTGCCACGGGCGCCCTGCTCGGGGCGCGCAGCGTCCTCACCCGCGAGGTCCCCGGCTGGCGGCTCGCCGCCGGGACCGTCACCGACGAGGGCGTCTTTCTGAAGGCGTCCGTGGTCGACTCCCGAGCCGCCCGACCAGGATCCCGGGCACAGGCGCCCCGACCGCGGTGATCGAACGTACGCCAGAGCACGCAGCCGACCGGAGCCTCCACGACCCTGTCCACGCAACGGACTCCATTTCGTTGAATTGTGGTGATACGGTCGGTCCACAAGGCTGTCTGTCCGTTCCATCGTGAACGGGGGGGAGGGCTCTGGTGAGCAGGTTGCATTCGGCACGGCTCGCACGCCGCACGATGGCGCTGGTCGGGGTCATGACCTGCGTGGTCGCGGCCTTTGGGATCGGCACGCCCGGACTGGCGGCGGGCGCCGCCGGCCAGCCGGGATGCCGGCTGAGCTCGGCCGGTGGCCGCATCCAGCACGTGGTCTACCTGGTGTTCGACAACGTCCATCTCACGCGCGACAACCCGGCCGTCCCGTCCGACCTCGAGCAGATGCCGCACCTCAGGGACTTCATCGAGGGCAACGGCGTCATGTTCGGCAACAACCACACGCAGCTCATCGCCCACACGGCGACCGGGATCCTCGACGGCTTCACCGGGGTGTACGGGGACCGGCACGGCATGCCGATCTCCAACAGCTTCCGGTACTTCAAGCCCGACGGGACCAGCAACCCGGCCGGCTCGTTCGCGTACTGGACCGACCCGCTGAACGATCTCACCAACCCGCCCGTCAGGACCGACAGCACACCGCAGATGATCAACGAGGCCGGCAGGACCGCACCGGCACCGTGGGTGCCCTACACCAGGGCCGGCTGCAGCGTCGGCGCGGTGGCGTCGGCGAACATCGTGCTCGAGAACATCGGCACGGACATCCCCACGGTGTTCGGCGCGGACTCGCCCGAGGCGGCCGAGGTCAAGGCCGACCCCGTCAGGGCGACCGCCGACTTCGTCGGGATCTCGGTGCACTGCGCCAAGAGCGCGGCGCCCTGCGCCGGCGCCGAGGGCGTCCGGCCCGACCTGCTGCCCGACGAGCCCGGTGGCTACGACGGCTTCCAGGGGCTGTTCGGTCACAAATACGTGGTGCCGCAGATCCATCCGGGCGGTCCCCTCGACGACCTCGACGGCAACCCGGTCCAGGACCCCGCCGGTCACCTCGGCTTCCCGGGGTTCGACGGCATGAGCGCGGCGGTGTCGCTGTCGTACGTGGCGTCGATGCAGGAGCACGGCGTGCCCGTGACCTACGCGTACCTGTCGGACGTGCACGACAAGCACCCGACCGGGCCGGCGTTCGGTCCCGGCCAGGCCGGCTACGAGGCCGCGCTGCGCTCCTACGACGACGCGTTCGCCAAGTTCTTCAGCCGCCTGGAATCGGACGGGATCGACCGCTCGAACACCCTGTTCGCCGTCACCACGGACGAGGGCGACCACTTCGCCGGCGTGCAGAAGACCGGCTGCGACGGCGTGACCACGCCCTGCACCTACGGCCCCGGCGAGATCGGCGAGCTGAACGGCAACCTGACCGGGCTGCTGGCCACCCAGCGCGCCAACCTGACGCCGTTCGCGGTGCACTCGGACTCGGCGCCGAACTTCTACGTCACCGGCAACCCCGCCCGCGACGCCGCCGTGACCCGGACGCTGGAGCGCGACGCCGCCGCGCTCACCGCCAGCAACCCCTACAAGGGCGGAGCGACCGAGAACGTGGTGAGCTTCCTGGCCGACCCGGTGGAGATGAAGCTGCTCCACATGCTCACCGCCGACCCCGCGCGAACGCCGACGTTCACGGCATTCGCCAGGCCGGACTACTTCCTGTTCGCCGGCGCGCCCAACTGCACGACGCCGTGCGTGGCGATCAACCCCGCGTTCGCGTGGAACCACGGGGACTTCTCGCCGGAGATCAACCGGATCTGGCTCGGGCTGGTCGGTCCCGGCGTGCGGTCGCGGGGCCTGGACGACGCGACCTGGGTCGACCAGACCGACGTGCGGCCGACGATGCTGTCCCTGCTCGGCCTGCAGGACGACTACCGCCACGACGGCCGGGTCCTGGTCGAGGGGCTCGACCCGCAGGTGGTGCCCGCCCTGCTGCGCACGGGGGGCCCGGCCGCGCTCACGCTCGCCCAGGTGTACAAGCAGCTCAACGCGGGCGTCGGGTCGTTCGGGAGCGACACGCTGACGGCCTCGACCAAGGCGCTGAACAGCGGCACGGCCACCGACGACAGCACCTACCAGCGGCTGGAGAGCTCCCTGGAGGACCTGGGCGCGTCGCGCGACCGGATCGCGGGCCGCATGAAGGAAATGCTGGACGACGCGGCCTTCGCCAACCGGCCCATCAACGTGCCCGAGGCGCTCGGCCTGATCGTCGCGGGCAGGGCCGTGCTCGCGTCCGCCCACCTGCTGGCCACCGGCGGCTGACGGTCCTATCGGAGCAGGTGGGCCGCGAGGGCGGCCATGGCGGCGAGCGGGACCGTCACGGCCACGCGCTGCACCACCCCGTTCCACGGCTCGACAGCGCGCGACCAGAACAAGGCGAGCAGGGCGCTTGTGCCCAGCGAGGTGGCGACCGCCGGGGCCCGCAGGGCCGACCAGCGCGGGTCGCCGCGGAAGCGGCGGGCCAGCAGCAGCGGGGCGACGATCAGCGCCGCGTAGATGACGGCGCTGGCGAGGTCGTGGCCGTGGTTGTGCCAGGACTGGCCGCTCGCCGCGTCCGGTGGGTGCAGCAGCATCCGGTCGCGGCGCAGCAGCCCGGCGGCGACGGTGGCGAGACCGGCGGCGCGCACCAGCGCCGGGCCGGGCCCCGCGCGGCCGTGCCGGGCACGACCGCGCCCCCCGAGGACGGCTTCCAGCGCCGAGGCGAACGTCGTGGTACAGGCGCCGAGCGTGACGAACCCGGCGATCATGATCTCGGGGCCGCGGGCGTCGGGCGCGGCCAGACCGCTCAGGTGCTCCTCGGCGACCGAGTAGCCGACCTGGCGCAGGGTGCTGGCGACCCAGGCCGCGGTGAACGCCACCGGGCCGAGCACCCCGCAGGCGGACCGCAGCCGCAACGATCCACGTGTCATCCCGTTCAATTCTTCACCCGTCCCGTGCCGGGCGGCCAACCTTGACATTATCTTGTCAAGGTGAGTAGCCTGCGCCCATGACAATCGAGCTGGATCGACTGGCGCTGCGCCACGGCATTCGCCCTGGCATCAGCGAGGTGGTGGGCCGGGCCGCGGCGCGGCTCGGCACGACCCCGCGCACGCTGCGCTACCGGGAGGCACTGGGGCTGGTCAGGCCGCTGCGGACCCGGGGCGGCTACCGGGCCTACGACGAGCGCGACCTGCTCGCGGCGGCCTGTGCGGCCGACATCGAGAAGCGCTACCGCGTGCCCCCCACGGCGGTCGCGTTCGCGCTGCGCGCCCTCCACGACCCGGAGGTGAGGGAAGAGATCCAGGTGCTGGCCCGCCTGGCCCGGCACGAGCCCGCACCAGCGCGTGCCGCGGCGCTCGACTTCGAGACGCGCAAGGCACGCGCCCTGCTCCGCCTTGCGAGCTGATCGGGAGGACGACGAGCACCATCCATTCCATGCTGAAGGACCCGGGCCTGGCGGCCGAGGGACGGACCAGGATCGACTTCGCGGCCAGGCGCATGCCGGTGCTGCGCGCGGTCCGCGAGGAGCTCGAGCGCGACCGGCCGCTGGACGGCGTGCGCATCGGCACCTGCCTGCACGTCACCACCGAGACCGCCAACCTGTGCCGGGCACTGGCCGCGGGCGGTGCGGAGCTGTGATCGACGTCGCCGGCCTGCGTGCCCGCGCGGTCGAGGCGCGACCGGTGCGACCGAACGTGGTCGAATACGTGCTGCCCGGCGGCGGCTCGGTCATGGTGCTGGCCGAGGGGCGCCTGGTGGGGCAGGCCTGCGCCGAGGCGCACCCGGCCGAGGTCATGGACCTCACCTTCTCCACGCAGGCCCTGGCCGTCGAGTACCTGGTCGGGGAGGGCAGGGCGCTCGGGAACGACGTGCACGCCGTGCCGCCGTCGATCAGCGACCGCGTCGCCCGTCACAAGCTCCGCGCCCTCGGCGTGCGCTGGGAGGAGCTGACCGAGCGCCAGCTCGCCTACATGTCCGGCTGGCAGTCCGGCACGTAGCCGGCGTCCCAGGCCAGGCACAGGATGGCCAGGCCGAGCGCCGGGACGACCACGAAGGTCTCGCTCCAGATGTCGCCCGCTCGCCCCGTCACTCCGCGCATACACTGGCCCAGTCTCCGGGTCGGCGAGCGAGTGGGGGGAAACGCATGTCGATCGAGGAAGCCAGGCGGCTGTACCGGCGCTGGCTGCTCGAGCTGTGGAACGGCGCGCTGGAGGTGGCCGGGGAGATCGTCGCCCCCGGTTTCGTCGGGCACTGGCCGGACCTGGACGTCCTCGGCCCGGCCGGCGTGGCCGAGGCGGTCGGCCAGGGCCGCACGCCCTTCCAGGACATCAGCATCAGCCTGGACGTCGGCCCCATCGCCGACGGCGACAAGGTCGCGGCCCAGTGGACCTTCCGGGGCGCCTACCAGGGCGGGCTCCCGGGCGCCACCGTCCCGGCCGGCACGCGGGTCGCCTTCAGCGGGATCGACATCCTGCGGATCGACCCTGCCAGCCGGAAGATCGTCGAATACTGGGTCGTCTCCGACGCGCTCAAGCTCATGACCCAGCTCGGCGCCCTGCCAGCGTGAGGACGGCCGGGCTCAGCACCGGAGGCCGTCGAGACCGGTCCCCACGACCGGGTCCTCGGCAGGCGTGTCGGAGGTCATGGCCGGCGCCTTGGAAGCGTCCAGCCGGCCGAAGTTCTGGGTCGCCCAGGCGCGGCCGTCCGAGCACACCACCGCGATCCCGACCGAGTCGAAGCCCGGCTGGAGCATGTTGCTGCGGTGCCCCTCCGAGTGCATCCAGCCGGTGTGGAGCTGGTACGACTCGTTCGGGTAGCCCTCCACCCAGGCGATGTTCTCGCCCAGGGCCGAGAACTTGCTGATCCCGGGCAGGCTGGACGCCGCGCTGAGGTCCCGGTGGGAGAAGTCCGCCGTGCTCGCCATGTGCCGCGACCAGCCGTCGGCCATCCTGGCGAGGCTCGGGTCCCAGGTGAGGGCGGCCAGGCCTCTGGCCTCGCGCTCGGCGTTCAGGCGGCTGAAGAGCTCCTGGGTGATCCGGTCCGCGACGGTCTCGGCCCGCTTGGTGGGCGTCGCGCCCGTGGACGAGGGGGCGGACCCGCCCTGGCTGGTCCGCGGTGGCCCGGTGGTCGCCGGCGCGGCGGTGGTCGCCGACGCGGCGGTGGCCCGCCTGGTGGTCGGCGGCCTGCGGCCGGGCGGGAGGGACTGGGCGGTCCCGTCCTGTGCCCCGCCAGCGACGGTCTGGTCGGTGCGAGCGTAGCTCCGCAGGGCCTCGCCGGCGCTCCTGGCGTGCTGGGCGAGCGGGCCGAGCTGGCGGGCCTGGGCCGGCAGCAGGAACCAGGCCAGCGCTAGCGGCAGCACGATCAGCGCGGTCATGCGCAGGTTGGCGAGCCAGGAAGGGCTCCGCCGGGCGTGCTGGGGAGCTGCCCTGCGGCCAGAGGTTCGCTCGTCTCGCAAGGTGCCGGCCTCTCGCTCCGAACCAATGGGTCGACGGCACCCGGCCGCGGACGACCGCACGCATTCGACCATCTGCTTGCCGCCGGCCCGAGCCGCGGGGGCTCTGGGGGATGGCCAACGACGGGCGTACCCTGCCAAACCAACCCGACCAATGTCAAGCTTGCTGCTTGAGGCAGGCGCGCTCGGCCGGGTGGCCGGCGGCGGGCTCTGCCCAGCTCGGGGCCTGGGCACGGGGGTCGCCCGGTCGCACCGGTGATCGTCGTGGGTGCCGGCACGCGCTACGATCACGCAATCTAGGCGAAATTCTCGAAGTGAGTCGTAAATTGCGGTCAGGGAGGTACCTTGCATGGAGACCAACTGCGACACTCTGCCCACCGGGCGCCAGCTCGAGCTGCGCCGCGGCCGCGTCCGCGCGGTGGTCACCGAGGTCGGCGCGACCTTGCGGGCGCTCGAGGTGGACGGGCTCGCCGTCGTGGCCGGCTTCCCCCTGGACGGGATGCCCGACTCGTCGCGGGGACAGGTGCTGATCCCCTTCCCCAACCGGGTCGACCGGGGCCGCTACGCGTTCCACGGCCGGACACTGGAGCTGCCGCTCGACGAGCCCGACAGGGCCAACGCCTTCCACGGCCTGGTGCGCTGGCTCAACTGGGCACCGCTCAGCCGCACCGCGAGCCGGCTGGTCATGGGCCTGGTGCTGCACGCAAGGGAGGGCTACCCGTTCGTCCTGGCCCTGCGCGTCGCCTACACGCTGACCCCGGCGGGGCTCCGGGTCCGCCAGACGGTCCGAAACCTCGGCGCGGCGCCGGCGCCCTACGGGGCCGGCTTCCACCCCTACCTCACCGTCGGCACGCCCCGCATCGACCAGGCGGTCCTCAAGCTGCCCGCCCGGACCTACCTGCTGGTGAACACGCGGCTGATCCCGACCGGCAGGGCGAGCGTGGCGGCCACGCCGCTCGACTTCCGCGAGCCCCGGCCGATCGGCGGCACGGTCATAGACACCGGCTTCACCGACCTCGAGCGGGGCCCCGACGGCCTCGCCCGCGTCGAGCTGGCGGCGCCGGACAGCGGCCCGAAGGTCACCGTCCTGCTCGACGGGGCCTACGGGTTCCTGCAGGTCTTCACCGGTGACGGCCTGCCCGACCCGGCGGCGCGGCGGCGGGCCATCGCCGTCGAGCCGTACACCTGCGCGCCAAACGCCTTCAACAACGGCCTCGGCCTGCGCGTGCTCGCGCCCGGCGAGTCCTTCTCGAGCGTCTGGGAGATCGACGCGTCGCCCTGACCGGGCAAGCTAGAGTGAGGAGGATGCAGGTCCAACGGAACGGGCTGTTCGCGCCGGCCCGGCGCGGGCTCACCATCGGCCTGGTCCTCACCGTGACCCTGGTCGCGTTCGAGGCCCTGGCGGTCATCACCATCCTGCCGGTGATCAAGGACGACCTCGGCGGCCTGCGCCTCTACGGCTGGGTGACCAGTGCGTTCTTCCTCGGCACGCTGGTCGGGATCGTGGTGGCCGGCGCCGAGGCGGACCGGCGCGGCCCGGGCCCGCCGTACCTGCTCGGCATCGTGCTGTTCAGCATCGGGCTCGCGATCGGCGGCCTGGCCCCGACCATGCTGGTCCTGGTGCTGGCGCGGGCGCTCCAGGGCATCGGCGCCGGTGCCATCCCGGCCACCGCTTACGCCAGCATCGGCCGCACCTACCCGGAGTCCCTGCGCCCGCGGGTGTTCGCGGTGCTGTCGACCGCCTGGGTGGTGCCGGGCCTGATCGGGCCGGCGCTGAGCGCGCTGGTGGCCACGCACCTCGGCTGGCGGTACGTATTCCTCGGCCTGCTGCCCCTCGTGCTGGTCGCGGCCGGGCTGGCGCTGCCCGCCGTCGCGCGCATCGGGCCGCCGCCGCAGCCCGCCGCCCGTGGCGCCCGGCTGCTCGACGCCGTGCGGGTCTCGGCCGGCGCCGGACTGCTCCTGTCCGGTCTCACCAGCCGCTCGCCCGTGGCCGCGCCGCCGCTGGCCGCCGCCGGTCTGGTCGTCGGCGTGCGGCCCCTGCTCCGCCTGCTGCCCCCCGGCACCCTGCGCGCCCGCCGCGGCCTGCCCATGGCCGTCCTCTCGCGGGGCATGCTGACGTTCGCGTTCTTCGGCTCCGACACCTACGTGCCGCTGGCGATCACCGCGGTGAAGGGCCGGAGCGCGGCCGTGGCCGGCATCGCGGTGTCCGCCACCACGCTGACCTGGACGCTCGGCGCCTGGGTCCAGGAGCGCAAGGCGACCGCCTGGAGCAGCCGCCGCTTCGTGCGCTCGGGCCTCGCGCTCCTGGTGGCCGGCATCGCAGGGGTGGGGCTGTCGCTGCTGGACGCCGTGCCGGTGCCCGTGGCGGTGGCGTGCTGGGCCGTCAGCGGCCTCGGCATCGGCCTGGCGTACTCGCCGCTGTCGGTCACCGTGCTGGGCCTTGCCCCCGCCGGCGGGCAGGGCGGGGCCAGCGCGCAGCTCCAGCTCGCCGACACGCTGGGCACCGCGCTGGGCGCCGGCCTCGGCGGCGTGCTGATCGCCGCCGGCGCAGCGGCGCGCTGGCCGCAGTCGGTCGGCATCGCCGGCGCCTGGGCCGTGACCGGCACGGTCGCGCTCGCAGCGGTGGTGCTCACCCGGCGGCTCCCGGACCGGAAGGTGCCCGCCACCGGAGCGGGTGCCCGCTGGCCCGGGCCAGGCGGCCACGACGCTCCAGCGCGACCAGGTGGGCCTGGGTCTCGCCCACGGCGGCACGACGCATGAAGCCGTGGATCTCGTCCCACGGCCGCGACCACCGCAGGCGCGTGGCCACCTCCCAGACGGTCTCCGCTCCGCCGGCGACGAGGGCCTGGACGGCGTCGAGGCGCTGCTCGTGGTGGGCGACGATCTCGTCGATGCGCCCGCCCAGACGGTCGAAGCGCCACTCGTGCCCCGGCAGGACCTGGCTGTCGGCGTATTTGCGCAGGCGGTCGAGCGAGGCGAGGTAGTCGCCGAGCGGGTCGCCGCCCGACTGCGGGTGGACCGACACGTTGGCGGTGATCCTGGGCAGCACGTGGTCGCCGCTGAGCAGCAGCTCCGACCGCTCCTCGTAGAAGCACAGGTGACCGGGGGTGTGGCCGGGGGTGTGCACGGCCGTGAGCTGCCAGCCCGGCACCTCGGGGCGGTCGCCGTCCTCGAGCAGCACGTCCGGGCCGGCGACCACCACGAGCCGGCGCAGCGCCATGCTCGCGTCCCGCAGGTCGGCGAGCTCCGCCGCGGGCGCGCCGGCGTCGCGCAGCCAGGCGGCGGTCCGGTCCAGCAGGTCGTCGACCTGCTCGTAGCGGTCGTTGACCAGGGCGGCGTCGGCGGGGTGGAGGGCGACCCAGGCGCCGGAGACCGCCCTGACCCGGCCCGCCAGGCCGTAGTGGTCGGGGTGGAGGTGGGTGACCAGCACGCCGCGGACGTCGGCCAGCGCCGCGCCCATGGCGGCCAGGCCCGCCTCCAGGGTGGCCAGCGACTCGGGCGCGTTCCAGCCGGGATCGACCAGGACCACCCCGCCGGGCACCTCGAAGGCGTAGGTGAGCACGTAGCGAAGGGGGCTCCTGGGAATCGGGACCGGAAGGCTCCACAGGCCGGGCCGTACCGGCTCGGCCGGCGGCAGGTCCCCGGCTGCGTGGGGGCTGCTGGGCACGGGCTCCTCCTTTGCTTATCCACAATTCTTGGCGAGCATGCCCGCCAGGGGCTGACCTGTGCCATCCTCTCCAACCTGACCTGGCAGCAAGCAGGGAGGAAGCCAGCAATGAGCAACGCAGCAGCCGGCAACGGCGACGGCAGCGAATTCGGCATCACGGGCCTGGCCGTGATGGGCCAGAACCTGGCCCGCAACCTGGCACGGCACGGCATCCCGGTGGCCGTCCACAACCGGACCGCCGCGCGCACGCGCGAGCTCGTCGAGCGCTATGGCGACGAGGGCCCGCTCACGCCGACCGGCTCGGTCGAGGAGCTGGTCGCGGCGCTGGCCCGCCCGCGCCGCATCCTGATCATGGTCAAGGCGGGCGCAGCCGTGGACGCGGTCATCGGCGAGCTCGCCCCGCACCTGGAGCCCGGCGACGTGCTGATCGACGGGGGCAACTCGTTCTTCGAGGACACCCGCAGGCGCGAGGGCGCATTGCGCGAGCGGGGGATCCACTTCGTCGGAGCCGGGATCTCCGGCGGCGAAGAGGGAGCGCTGCACGGGCCGAGCATCATGCCCGGCGGGTCCAGGGAGGCCTACGCCGCGGTCGAGGGCGTGCTGACCGCGGTGGCGGCGAAGGTCGACGGCACGCCCTGCTGCACCTATGTGGGGCCCGACGGCGCCGGCCACTACGTGAAGATGGTCCACAACGGCATCGAGTACGCCGACATGCAGCTCATCGCCGAGGCGTACGACCTCCTGCGCCACGGGCTGGGGCTCGGGGCGGGCGAGCTGGCCGGCGTCTTCGCCCGCTGGAACCAGGGCGACCTCGAGTCCTTCCTGATCGAGACGACCGCCACGGTCCTCGGGCACCCCGACGCGGCCACCGGCCGGCCGCTGGTCGACATGATCCTCGACGAGGCCGAGCAGAAGGGCACCGGCCGCTGGACCGCGCAGTCGGCGCTCGAGCTGGGGGTGCCGATCACCGGGATCACCGAGGCGGTCTTCGCCCGCATGCTGTCGGCGCGCAGGGACGAGCGCATCACCGCCGCCGGCGTCCTGCCGGGGCCCGACGGCGCCGCGCGGCCGGGCGGGCGGTTCACCGACGACGTCCGCGACGCGCTCTACGCCTCCAAGGTGGTCGCCTACGCGCAGGGCTTCGACCAGATGGCCACAGCCTCCGAGCAGTACGGCTGGGACATCGACCTCGGCGCCATGGCCACCATCTGGCGGGGCGGCTGCATCATCCGCGCCCGCTTCCTCGACCGCATCCGCGCGGCCTACGAGCAGGACCCCGGGCTGCGCAACCTGCTGCTGGCCGATTACTTCCGGGATGCCGTGGCCGGCGCTCAGGCGGCCTGGCGCCGGGTGGTCACGACCGCGGTGGAGCTGGGCGTGCCCACCCCGGCGTTCGCGTCGTCGCTGGCCTACTACGACGGCATCCGCCGCGAGCGCGGCCCGGCCAACCTGCTGCAGGGGCTGCGTGATTTCTTCGGCGCGCACACGTACCACCGCACCGATCGGCTGGGTACCTTCCACACACGCTGGGCGCAGGACGGCGAGGAGGTGGAGATCGAACCGTGACTGCGCCACGAAAATTTGCCCGCCGATGACGAGATTTTTTGCGTAGCGCCGGCGCGGCGGGCGTCCTTGGACGAGCGCCCGAGTCGTGTGTCGGCCGGAAGGTATCGTAGGCTCGACGCGGACGAGGACATGCACCTCCCCGACCGCGGCCGAGATCCGGTTGGTTCGCTGTCGCCGGTCAATTCGACCGGTGGCGCCCGACGAGGGGCGGCCTACGCAGATTGCTGTAGGAAAAGACCGAAGAAAGGCCGTGCCTGCGGCAGCGTAAACCGGCCAACATGTACGAAGGGGTGGAGCGCATGGGGCCAGCAAGCCGATCGGGATACATGACCGCCACCGAGGTGGCCGCAATCCTGCACGTCACGCCAAAGACGGTGTCCCGCTGGGCAAAAGAGGGCAAGCTGCCGTACATGCGGACGCTCGGCGGCCACCGTCGTTTCCCAGCCGACGCGATCGAGGCGCTCGCGAGGCAGCTTCAGATGCCGCCATCGCAGGGCGCGGCTTCCGAAGAGTCGGAGTGACCGCGACACGGGCCGTGGAAATATTACCTAGCGACCGCGGTGCGCCGTAACTCGCCACCCTCGGTGCATTCCCCGCGACCGCTCCTCGTCCGGGGCGGCGCCGGCCGTTCCCGTCGGCGCGAGCCACCCGTCGGGTGCTCCAGCCCTCGCGGGCGCGACGGTCACCGTCACGTCGTCGCCCTCGTGCAGCGCGCCGGACGGGTTGATGGCGGTGACCGTGCCCGGCCGGCTCCCGGGTGGCCCGCCTGTCACGCTGACGCGCAGCCCCATCCGGATCAGCGCGGCGAGCACCGGGTCGAGCGGCTTGCCGAGGTAGCGTGACGGGATGACGACGACGCCAGCGGGTCCGCTCGACACCACCACGGTGACAAGGCGGCCGCGCTCCAGCCGCGTGCCGGCCGCCGGTTCCTGGGAGAGCACGACGCCGGCGCGGACGGTCCGGTCGGGTCGGGACAGCTCGCGCACGTCGAAGCCGGCCCGCGTCAGCTCCCGGGCGGCCGACGAGACCGGCCGGCCCTCGACCGACGGCACCGCGGTCGCGAGCGAGCGCTGCCTTGCCGCGGCGGTGACCCCGCCGGCCAGCAGCACGGTCAGCAGCAGGATGGCGGTCAGCGCGAGCCGGCGGTGGCTCCGGGGCCACGACCAGACGCGCGTCACCAGCGGTGGGACCGGCGTCCAGGCGCCCGTGTCCTGCTCCGGGTCGGTCGCGGTCGGCTCCCGGGTCCCGCCCGGCTCCCGGGTCGTGGTCGGCCGCTCGGTCCCATCCGGCTCCCCGGTCCCGCCCGGCCGCGAGGTCACCTCCGGCTGGCGGGCGTGGCCGAGAGCCGGATGCCATCCGCTCATCACCGGCAGCCACCCGTCGGCGCGCGCGCTGCCCGGCGCGTCGGCCGGGTGCCGTCCCTCGGGCAGGGCGGCGCGCGTCACCAGCGCCTGCCGGCCCAGGGTCCCGGCGCTCGGCGGCCGCGCCCCGGGTGCCTTGGCCATGGCCCGCGCGACCAGCTCCCGCACCGGGTGGGGCACGTCGTCCGGCAGTGGAGGCGGGGGGCTGCGCCGGTGGGCGAGCGCGAGCGCGACCGGGTGCTCGCCGGTGAACGGGCGGCGCCCGGCCAGGCACTCGTAGGCGACCACGCCGAGCGCGTACACGTCGCTGGCCGGGGTCGCCGGGCAGCAGGCGACCTGCTCGGGCGAGAGGTAGGCGGCGGTGCCCACGACCATGCCGGCGTCGGTGCGGGGCGCCTCGTCGGCGGCGCGGGCGATGCCGAAGTCGGTGACCTTCACCACCCCGTCCGTGCGGAGCAGCAGGTTGCTCGGCTTGACGTCGCGGTGGACCACTCCGGCCCGATGGGCGGACTCCAGCGCCAGAGCCGCCTGCGCGATCACGTCCAGCGCGTGCGCCGGGGTGAGCCGTCCCTCCCGAGCCAGCAGCACCGACAGCGGCTCACCTTCGACCAGCTCCATGACCAGGTAGGCGGTGGTGCCCTTGGCGCCGGTGCCCTCGGTCTCGCCGTAGTCGAAGACGCTGGCGATGCCGGGGTGCGAGAGCGCCGCGGTGCGGCGAGCCTCTGCGCGGAAGCGGTCGAGGAACGCGGGGTCCTCGGCGTACTCGCTCCTGAGCAGCTTGACCGCCACCGGCCGCCGGAGGAGCTCGTCCGTCGCCCGCCACACCTGGCCCATGCCGCCGCTCGCCAGCCGCCGGACCAACCGGTACCGGCCGGCCAGGCTGACCTCCGAGGCGAGGGCGGACGACATGGATCGTGGTTACCCCCCGAGGCGTGGGTCCAACACGCTGGTTGTCGACCGCCCGCCGGCCGGTCTTGATGGTCCGAGCGGGCCAGCCCGGCCGACAGCCCGCCCGTTCCTGCGGTTTACTGGGTGGGCGCAGCCACCGGGTGACGGGTGACAGGAGACAGCAGATGAGCGTGCGACCGGGAAGCAAGACCCGCGCCCGCGTGCGGGTGGTCTCCGACGGCCGGGAACGCCGCCGCGGCGACTACCTCGCGACCGAGGAGCCGCTGGAGATCCGGCTGGTCGCCGGGGACTCGACCGAGCGCCTCGCCGTCACCATGCGCACCCCCGGCAACGACTTCGAGCTCGCGGCCGGCTTCCTCCACGGCGAGGGCATCCTCGCCGGCCGCGAGCTGCTCCGGCGGATCACCTACTGCACCGATCCCGCCCTCGACGCGGCCCAGCAGTACAACGTCGTCAACGTCGAGATCGCCGCCGCGGCCCTGCCGGACCTGCGGGGGCTGGAGCGGCACTTCTACACGTCGAGCGCGTGCGGCGTCTGCGGCAAGGCGAGCCTCGACGCCATCGAGCTCCGAGGCTGCCCGCTGCCTTCGCCCGGGCCGGACGTGGACGCCGAGGTGCTCTACGGGCTGCCGGACAAGCTGCGGGAGGCCCAGGGGCTGTTCGAGTCGACCGGTGGCCTGCACGCCGCCGGCCTGTTCACGCCTGACGGCGAGCTCGAGTGCCTGCGCGAGGACGTGGGCAGGCACAACGCCGTCGACAAGCTCGCCGGGTGGGCGCTGCTCGAGGGCCGCCTGCCGCTCGACGACCGGATCCTGCTGGTCAGCGGCCGCGCCAGCTTCGAGATCATGCAGAAGGCGCTGGCGGCCGGGGTGCCGGTCGTGTGTGCGGTGTCGGCGCCGTCGAGCCTGGCGGTCGACGTGGCCGAGCGGTTCGGCATGACGCTGGCCGGCTTCCTCCGCGGCCGCCGCTTCAACCTCTACGCCGGCCCCGGGCGCGTCCGCCTCCCGGCCCGCGCCGAGCAGTAGAGCGGCCAGACCACAGGCGCGGCAGGCGCGGAGCCGCGGAGTCCGCGAGCGAGGTGCCCCGCGGGGGAGGGGCGCCGCCACGCCTCTCCCCCGCAGGTGGGCCGACCTGCTCTCGCTCAGGGCGTGGTCGGGCCTCCGAACGAGCCGCCAAAGATGTCGGAATTCCCGAACGTGGGCGCGCAGTCGCTCTGGGGTGCCGGCCGTGCGACCGTCGCACCCGTGCGGAGCGACTGACGCCACGCATCGATGGCGGGGCAGTCGGCCGCGTTGCGTGTGTCGTTCCAGACCGTCACCGCAGGCTCGTTCTGCTTGCTCTGCCGCCGTCCGATCCGCATCCCAGCCCTCCTTGTGGCTTTGTGGAGACCGAGCTCCCGTGCGGTGAGCCCGGGACCGGTCGAGCAGCCGACAACGCGCCTCAGTCCGATGAACGTCGGGGTGGCGTCGGGCGTTACACCTCCGTGCCCGTGGCTTCGCCGATCTGAGATAAGAATCTGCTGAGACGAACGGGCTTTCCATTGACATCGGGCGCGTGCTCGGGCGCATTAGGGCGTGCGCGACACATCGGCTGGCCCTCGACAAGAGAAGAGGCGAGCATGGGCAGGAGTCGGCGTCGGCACGGCATGGTCCGCATGGTGGGGTTGGCCCTCGCCGTGGCACTGGTGGCCGCGGCCTGCGGCGGTGGTGGTGGCGGCGGGGGCGGCGGCGGGGGCGGTGCGCCCGTGCAGCGGGGCGGGGTGTTCCGGACCGCCCTCGACGACTTCGGGCTCTCGGACGGCCTGGACCCGACCGGCGAGTACAACTCCATCGCCTTCAACTCGTTCCACGCCCTGCTCCGCACCCTGATGGGGACCAGGCTCATCGGCGGCACCGAGGGCAACAAGCTCTATCCCGACCTGGCCGCGGGCATGCCCGCGATCTCGAGCGACGGGCTGACCTACACCTTCAAGCTCAAGCCAAACGTCAAATTCGGCCCGCCGATCAACCGGGTCATCACCTCCAAGGACATCGAGTACGCCTTCGAGCGCATCGACACCAAGTCCCTGGTGGCCCAGTACGGCACCTACTACTGCGGCGTGATCAAGGGCATGGACTGCGCCGCCGGCAGGACGCAGCCGGTCAGCGGCATCGAGACGCCCGACAGCACGACCATCGTCTTCCACCTGGAGCGGCCGACAGGCGACTTCCTGTACCGACTGGCGATGCCGGCGACCGCGCCGATCCCCCAGGAGGTCGGCAAGTGCTTCACCAAGGCGGGTGACTACGGCCGCTTCGTGATCTCGTCGGGCTCCTACATGATCAAGGGCGCCGACAAGCTCGACACCTCCTCGTGCGCCGCCATGAAGCCGATCTCGGGCTTCGACCCGAGCAAGAAGCTGATCCTGGTCCGCAACCCCAGCTACGACCAGGCCACCGACAACCTGCGCAGCAACTACGTGGACGGGGTCCAGGTCACGGTCGACACCAACGTCAACGACATCTTCAACAAGGCCGAGTCGGGGGCGCTCGACGCCTCCTACGTGAACCAGCCGCCCAAGACGGTCCTGGCGCGCTACCTCACCGACCCGGCCAAGAAGAAGCTGCTGCACGCCGACCCGAGCGACCAGACCTGGTACCTCACCATGAACCTCGCGGAGCCCCCCTTCGACGATCTCCACGTCCGCAAGGCGGTCAACCTGGTGCTCGACAAGGCCGCGCTCCTGCAGGCCTGGGGCGGACCGGTGTGGGGCCAGATCGCCACCCACGTCATGCCGCCGACGGTGCTCGGCAACCAGCTCACCCAGTCCTACGACCCCTACGCCACGGCCGGCTTCCACGGCGACCTGGCCAAGGCGCAGGCGGAGATGAAGCAGTCGCGCTACGACGGCAACAGGGACGGCGTCTGCGACTCGCCGCAGTGCAAGAACCTGGTGATCGTGAGCCGCAACGTGGCGCCGTTCACCGACATGGAGCCGGTGGTCACCAGCAACCTGGCCAAAATCGGCATCGAGGTGAAGCCCCGCGAGCTTGCGACCGGCGCCGCCTACCAGACGATCCAGACGGTCAAGAACCGGATCCCCATCGCCCTGCACCCGAGCTGGATCAAGGACTACGCCGACCCGTTCACCTTCTCGTTCGTGCTGTTCGCGGGCAGCGCCATCAACCCGACCGGCAACGTGAACTACTCGCTGGTGGGGCTGACCCCGAAGCAGGCAGGTGACTTCGGCATCAAGTACCCGTCGGGCGCGGTCCCGAGCGTCGACGCCGACGTCGCCGCCTGCGAGAAGCTCGCCGGCGACGACCCTGCCCGCAATGCGTGCTGGGTGAACCTGGACAAGAAGCTGATGGAGCAGGTGGTGCCGTGGGTGCCGTACCTGTGGTCCAACAACATCACCATTCTCACGCCCACCGTCACCCGGTACGCGTACGACCAGTCCTCGTCCTACATCTCTCTGACCCAGATCGCGGTCAGCAACAAAGTCGATCCCAACACCCTGAGCTGACCAGGACTCAGGCCGGCGGGAGAAGGCGAAGCAAGTCGGTTGTCAGCTGGCGGAGCCGCAGGGACCATGCGGAACACGCTATATCCCGGAACGATCCGACGCCACTCCCGTCAAGTCGGCTGGGGCAGGAGGTCCTTGAGGAGGGCCTGGAGGCTTTCGGGGCCGTCGAGGACGAGGTCGGCCTGGGTCAGCAGGTCGGGTGGGGCCTCGGCGGAGCCGATGGCGACCCGCAGGACCTCGAGGCCGGAGCGGTCGGCGAGGTCGGCGGCGGCGGCGAAGGCGGGCAGGTCGCCGAAGTCGTCGCCGGCCACCAGCACGGCCCTGGCGCCGGACTCCGCGACCACCTGCCGGACCGCGTCGCCCTTGTCGCGCCGCACCCCGGGCCGCAGCTCCCAGACCAGGCGGCCGGGCAGCACCTCCAGCCCGTGGCGCCCCGCGATCTCGGCGGCGGCCGCGGCGATCGGCGCTGCCCAGCGCTCCGGCTCGGCCACGCGGCGAAGGTGCACGCCGACGGCATGGCCTTTGTCCTCGACATAGGCGCCGGCGTCGCGCACGGCCCGGTCGGCCTCGAGGTCGGCGAGCGCGGCGCGGACGGCGGGCTCGGCCGCGACCAGCGCCGGGTCCACGCGGACGTGGCCGTCGTGCACCTCCTCGAGGCCGTACATGCCGAGGAAGCGGACGCCGTGGGCGACGACGCGAGACGCCAGGAACGTGGCCGGCCGGCCGGAGACGAGCGCCACCGCCGCGCAGCGGGCGGCGAGCCGGGCGAGCAGCTCGTCCGTGCCGTCCAGCGCCTTCGTCGACTCCGGGTCGCCCACGATCGGCGCGAGCGTGCCGTCGAAGTCCAGGCAGAGCGCGGTCCGCTCGAGCGGCGTGGTGAACCGGGGCCGGGTCACAGGACCGGCTCCAGGTCGATCTCGACCGTGCCGCCTGGCTCCAGGTCCACCACCTTGTCGCGCAGCCCGAGCTTGATCGGCCTGGCGGTGCCGGGGCGGGTGCTGATGCGGAAATGCTCGGGGGTGATGGTCACCTCGACCCGGTGGCCCCGGTAGTGGGCGCTGAACCGCAGCTCTGACAGCTCGGTGGGGAGCGCGGGGTTGAAGCGGAGCACGTCGCCGCGGGCCTCCATGCCGCTGAAGCACCGCTGCACGATGTCCACGGTGCCGGCCATGGCGCCCAGGTGCACCCCTTCGGCGGTGGTGCCGCCCTGCACGTCGGACACGTCGCTCTCCAGCGCCTGCAGCAGGAACTCCCAGGCGCGCTCGCGCTCGGACCGGGCCAGCACCCAGGCGTGGACGACCCCGCTGAGCGTCGACCCGTGCGAGGTGCGGGCGAGGTAGTAGGCGATGGTCCTCGGGACCGCCTCCGGCTCCAGCTCGTAGCCGAGCCGGCCGAGCAGCTCACGCAGCTCGTCCACTGACAGCAGGTACAGCAGCATCAGCACGTCGGCCTGCTTGGAGACCTTGTAACGGTTGGGAGTGTCGCCCTCGGCCTCGAGGATGCGGTCGAGCCGCTGGATGTCGCCGTACTTGGCGCGGTACCCCTCCCAGTCCAGCTCCTCGAGCCGCTCGTAGCCTTCGAACTGACTGATGACCCCGTCGGCGTGGAACACCACCCGCATCTTGTTGGCGATGTCCCGCCAGCGCTCCAGCTCGATCTCGGACAGGCCCAGCTCCTCGACGACCTCCCGGCGGTAGTGGGCCGGCAGGACCTCCAGCGCCTCCAGCGCCCGGAGCAGCATCCACACGGTCATGACATTGGTGTAGGCGTTGTTGTCGAGCCCGGGCCGGTCGCTGCCCGGGTAGGCGTCGTGGTATTCGTCCGGACCCATCACCCCGCGGATCTCGTAGCGGTCCAGGGCCGGGTTGTAGGAGGACAGGCTGGCGAAGAAGCGGGCGATCTCGACCAGCATCTTCGCGCCCTGGAAGCGCAGGAACTCGACCGACCCTGTGACCTGGTAGTGCTGCCAGACGTTGTAGGCGATCGCGATGTTGACGTGGCGCTGGACGCGGGAGTTGTCCGGCAGCCAGCGGCCAGAGCGCGGGTTCAGGTGCATCTGCTGGGTCTCCTCGCGCCCGTTGGAGCCGCTCTGCCACGGGTAGCAGGCGCCCTCGTGGCCCGCCTCGCGCGCGAGGTGACGAGCCTCGTCGAGCCTGCGGTGGCGGTAGGCGAGCAGGCTGCGGGTCAGCGTCGGGCTCTCGAAATTGAGGAAGGGGAAGATGAACAGCTCGTCCCAGAAGATGTGGCCGCGGTAGGCCTCGCCGTGCAGGCCGCGGGCGGGCACGCCGACGTCCAGGTCGATGGTATTGGGGGAGCACGTCTGCAGCAGGTGGAAGATGTGGAGCTGGAGCACGAGCTGGGGGCGGGTGGAGTCCTTGATCGAGATGCCGTAGCGGTTCCACATGCGGCGCCAGGCCCCCGCGTGCCCGACGAGCAGCTCGTCGAAGCCGCCGGCCCGCTGCACGGCGGTGCGCGCCTCCAGCCGGCAGTCGGAGATGGCCCGGTCGCGCGAGGTGTACAGGGCGATGATCTTCTCGACGGTGAGCCGCTGGCCCTGCCGCAGGTCGAGCGTGAGCGCGTGGCCGATGTAGTCGCCCTCGCGCACCACCTCGCGGCGGGTCGGCGCCGGCCCGCCCGGCCGCGCCACCCGGGTGCGCGCCGCCTCGGCCACGCGCACGTGCGACTGGTTGGTCTGCGCCTGGAGCTCGACCACCTCGTCGCCGGACGCCTCGGCCGCGAGCACCTCGAGGTGCCGGTTGTTGAGCGCCTGGTAGCGCCGCACTCCAGAGTTGGTGACCCCACCGTCCAGCCCGGCGCGCACCTCGAGCGTGCCCGACCAGTTCTCGGCCACGAAGGTGGTCTTCAGCCCCGCCAGGTGCGGCTTGTCCATGTGCACGAAGCGGCGCTGCTCGAGCCGGGTCTGGCGGCCGTCGGCGTCGCGCCAGCGGACCTGCCGGGTGAGCACGCCCGTGTACATGTCGAGCTCCTGGCAGTGCTCGAGCAGCTCGACCTCGCGCACGTCGAACCACGGGCCGCCCTCGGTGCGGAAGTCGAGCGGCAGCCAGCTCGGCAGGTTGACCATGTCCTCGTTCTCGACCGCGCGGCCTGCGACCGTGCTGGTGAGACGGTTGTAGAGACCGGCGACGTAGGTCGCCGGGTAGTTCACGCCGTCCGCTCGTGCTTCGGGTGCCGCTCCGCGGGTGGCGAAATAGCCGTTGCCGAGCGTGCACAGAGCCTCGCGCAGAGCCTGCTGGTCCGGGTCGAACCCGTCGTACGTCAGCGTCCACACGCTCACCGCCGCTCCAACCTCCCTTCGGCCAGCGCGCCGAGGTCGACCTCGTCCAAGCTCGCGACCACGAGATCGGCGCCGGCGTCGCGCAGCATCGTCACGTCCTCGTTCCGCGCCACGCCCAGCGCCGCCATGCCGCCGGCCTTGGCCGCCTCCACGCCCGACGGGGCGTCCTCGACCACCACGCAGGACCCGGTCGGCAGGCCCAGGTCCTCGGCGGCCGCGAGGAAGATCATCGGGTCGGGCTTGCCGCGCGGGAACTCCCGCCCCGTCTCGTCGGCGTCCAGGGCGTCGAGCAGGGTGAGGCCCTCCCGCACCTGCGGGTAGCGCAGGCCCTGCTCGGCCGCGAACACGTCGAGGCGGATCTGCTCGAGCATCGGGTGGGTGTTCCTCGACGACGAGGCGCAGGCGATCCGCAGGCCGGCGTGCTTGGTGGCGAGCAGGAACCGCAGGGCGTCGGGATAGGCGCGGAACTCCCCGGCGGCGATCAGCTCGACCACGCGCTGCTGCTTGTGCTCGGCGTACCGGACGGCATGGCGCTCCGGGTCGGGCACGCCGAACCGCTCCAGGGCGGCTCTGGCTCCGGCCAGGCGGGGCTTGCCCGCCATGACCTCCTGATAGAAGTCGTGGGTGAAGCGGTCGGGCGCGTAGCTCGTCCGCGGCGCGAGGTCGCGCCACTCGGACTCCATGAGCTGTTGCAGGGACTCGCGCCACGCGCTCTCGTGCGGGGAGTCCACCAGTACCCCGTCGACGTCGAAGATGGCGCCGGCGAAACGGGGCTGGCGGCCGCTTGCTCTCATTGACGCTGTCGGCCCTCCGTGCGACTTCCTGTTGCCTCTAGGCTACCGGTCGAGCCGGGCACCTGGGGCGTCCCGCTCCATAAGGGCTGACCTGGCGATCTGGTGCCGAGCCGTGGCATCCGCCCTGCGTACCTGGCACCATCCTCTGGTCTTTGGTCGCTGGTGACGCACGTAGCTCGTATCCCAACTCGACGAGGAACGCCGATGGACAAGGCACGAGCGCGAGAGCTGCTCGCAAACGAACACGCCCGGCTCGAGCGACTGCTCCGGGCCGAGATCGCCGCGACAGCCCCTGACCTGGGCGATGAGGTCGACGACGCGAACTGGCGCATCGCCGAGGAGACCGGGCGCGCGGTCAGCCGCTCGCTGCGCGACCGCTGGTCCGCCCTGCAGCGGGCCGAGGAGCGGCTCGAGCGGGGCACCTACGGCCGCTCCGTCCTGAGCGGCAAGCCGATACCGGACGAGCGCCTGGAGGCCGATCCCCTGGCCGCGCTGACGGTCGAGGAGGCGGCGGCCGAGGCGTTCAGGGCGAGGCACTCGGCCGACAGCGTGAGCGGCCTCACATCGACCCGCCGCACGCTCGCGGCGCTGGTGGACCGCGACGAGGTCACCGAGGAGCCGGACGGCGCCGCGCCCGTGGCACCGGCCGGCTCCGAGGACGTCGACGAGGAAGAGGCCGAGGAGGAGGTCGCCGCGGTCGCCGACCTCGACGTCGAGGAGGTCGAGGAGGTCGAGGAGCTGGAGGTCGAGGAGCTGGAGGTCATCGCCGAGGAGGAGGCGCCGGCCGACTTCGACGAGGGCGGAGACGAAGCGGAGGAGGAAGCGGCGGCGGACGAGGAACAGGAGCGGTCGGAGGGGGACGAGGAGGAGCGGCCGCCGCGACGCCGCAGCGGCCGCCGCTGAGGCCGGGTCTCAGCCGTTGCCGAACATCTCCTCGCGGGTGGCGACGGCGGTGTCGGAGTCGTCGGTGAACAGCCCGTCCACGCCCAGACCGAAGAACAGCCTGAACTCGGCCGGGCTGTCCCCCCTGGCGCGCAGGAACTCCGGGCTCGCCGGGTTGCCCTGGCGGAAGTCCGCCGGCAGGAAGGTGTTCTCGTTGCGGAAGGTGAAGGGGTGGACCAGCAGGCCGGCGCGGTGAGCGTCGCGCACCAGGCTGGTCGGCTGCTGCAGGTGGTTCGAGCTGTCGCGCGGGACGATCAGGTTCTTGTTCGGGCCGATGCCGCGCGCGTAGGTCGCGATCTCGGCCAGGCCGGCGGGCGTCGCCAGGTCGGCGTAGGTGCGGGGGTCGCCGGACTGGGTGAAGTCGAATGGTCTGCCGTGGTCGTCCAGGAGCTGGATCAGCGGCACCTTGGTCTCGCCGTGCAGCCGCTTGAGGTTCCCGACCTCGAACGACTGGATGAACACCTTGGCGTCGGGGCGGTCCAGGCCGTTGGCGTGCAGCGTGGCGAGCAGCGGCTCCTCCAGCGGCAGGCCGATGCCCCGGAAGTAGGTCGGGTGCTTGGTCTCCGGGTAGATGCCCACGTCGAACCGCTTGGCGAGGTCGATGACCTCCTGGAAGGTCGGGATGCGCTCGAGCCCGTCGAAGGCGGTGTTCTGGGGCCGCACGTCGGGGAGCCGCTCCTTGGCGCGGAGCGTGCGCAGCTCCGCGAGGGTGAAGTCCTCCGTGAACCAGCCGGTGACGGAGACGCCGTCGACGACCTTGGTGGTCTTGCGGTCGGCGAACTCCGGGTGGTCGGCGACGTCGGTCGTGCCGGTGATGTCGTTCTCGTGCCTGGCGACCAGCACGTGATCCTTGGTGGACACAAGGTCGGGCTCGATGAAGTCGGCGCCCATCTCGATCGCGAGCTGGTAGGAGGCGATCGTGTGCTCGGGGCGGTAGCCAGCCGCCCCGCGGTGCCCGATCACGATCGGGCGGTGAGCCTCGGCGATCCCGTCACCTCCGCGCTGCGCAGCGGAGACCGCCCCGGCGATCCCCGGTGCGAGCACGGCGGCCAGCAGCGCGGGGAGGAGCGCGGGCGTCAGCCAGCGTTTCATGACACCACCTCGTTCCATGTGCCTGCAAAGCGAACGTTGTCACTGTACGAGCACAAGGCGAGACGGAGATAGCCCTACGCTGGCGTCCGGCTGATCTCCGGGCGAACCTCGGCGGGCGGGCGAACCTCGGTGGGCGTGCCAGGGCGGCGCGTGCGCGGGCTAGCCTCGGCGGCCGAACATCGCCAGCAGGCGGGTCTGGGCGCCCGCACCCGGCGGCACGTCGGGCCTCGGGCCGATGGCGCCGGCCCCGCGGTAGGCCTCCTCCACGGCGGCGAACCAGCTCGCGCAGGCGTCGACCAGCTCAGGGTCGAGCCGCTCGTCCGCGCCGAGCGCGCGGGCCAGGTCCCACCCGTGGACCAGGAGGTCCGCGAAGAGCTGCATGGCGTACTCCTGGCCCGGCATGTCGCCGAAGGACAGGTGCACGGTGCGCTCCATCGCCCGGTCGCCGTGGACGGCCGCGACCGCCTCGGCGGCGGAGCTGTCCCAGGCGGCCTTGCCGTCGCCGCCGAGCAGGTCGCCCTCGAAGCGGTCGCCGACCTCCGCCACGGTCCGGCCCGCGAACAGCGGCGGCGTCCAGCGGTTCTCGTACACCAGATGGTTGACGAGCGCGTGCACGTCCCAGTCGGCACAGGGCGTGGGCAGCCCCCACTGGTCCTCGCGGATGGCGTGGACCCGCGCGCCGAACGCCTCTTCGGCTCTCTGGTGCAGCTTGCGGGCGTCAGGCTCCATCATGCGTCGATCCCTCCCCTTTGCCGGCGGCCCGACCGGTCGGCGCAGGCCCCCCCTTCGCTCCCTCCATGGTAAACCGCTCCCCACGAGGCCGCCCCACGGAGGCCGCCCCACGGAGGCCGCTGCAGCCGTTCCGCGAGAGGCAGCTCGTCCGCCTGGGTGCGCCCGCGTCCCCCCGGTGCGCCCCGCGTCCGCCGCGTATCATGACGATATGGACAGCACGTTCACCAGCGGCGAGGTGGCCGGCGCGCTCGGCGTGTCCGCGCGGCGGGTGCATCGCGCGGCCCGCGCCGGCGCGGTCGCGTACACCAGCGACGCCCACGGTCGGCTCCGGTTCGGCGCTGAGGCCGTCGATGAGCTCCGCCGCCGCTGGGGAGCGGTCCGGCGGGTGCCTGGGCTGTCCAGAGAGACCGCCATGGTGCTCGCTGCGCTGTCACGTCGGCCGCTCGGCCTCGACTCGGCCCGCGCCGCCGCCCGCGCCGCTGGGGTGAGCCCCACCACCGCCGCCCGTGCCCTGCGGGAGCTGGCGGCGAGGGGGTACGTGGAGCAGCGCGTCGAGCAGGTCGTGGAGGGGCGCGTACGGGATGTGACCGTCTGGTCCGTCCGCTGGGGATCACCCGAGTGGCTCGCGGTCGCCTCCGATATTGGCCGCTGCGTCCTGCCGACGGCTCGGCGGATCGCTCGCCCCCGTCGGGTTCCGCGGCGTCTCGGGCACCTGTTCTGGAACGTCGACCTGGCCGAGCTGGACGTCGAGCGCGACGGTCGGTTCATCGCCGACCGGATCCTGCGCCACGACGACCCGCAGGCGCTCGCGTGGATGGCCGTCACGCTGCGCCCCAGCGACATCGAGGCCGCCACCCACGGTCGTGGCCTGAGCCGCCGCCGTGCCGCCTTCGGCCGCGCCCTCGCCGGGTCGCTCCCGGTCCGCTCGATCAGCTCGTCCGGCACGCTCACCCGGTAGCCGTAGCGCCTGCCCTCGTACGTCACCCCCACCTCGTAGACCTGCTCATCGACCGCCCGGGTCACGATCTCGGCCATGGCCCCTCCTCGTCGAAGCAACGGGCACGCCGTTCAGGATTATGAGAGGAACGGGTTCAACAGAGGAACGAGGAGGTCGTCGAGATGCCGAAGCAGAGCGCGGGCATCCTGCTCTACAGGGTCCGCGGGGGAGCGGTCGAGGTCCTGCTGGTGCATCCTGGCGGGCCGTTCTGGGCGAAGAAGGACCTCGGCGCCTGGTCGATCCCCAAGGGCGAGTACGAGCAGGGCGACGACCCGCTGCGGACCGCCCTGCGGGAGTTCGAGGAGGAGACCGGGCAGGAGCCTCCGGGCGGGGACCCGCTGGAGCTCGGCGCCGTGCGGCAGCGGAGCGGGAAGGTCCTCACCGCCTGGGCGGCGGTGGGCGACCTCGACACCGCCGCGGTCGCGAGCAACACCTTCACGATGGAGTGGCCGCCCCGCTCCGGCAACCTCCGGGAGTTCCCGGAGGTCGACCGCGCTGGGTGGTTCGACCCGGAGACGGCCCGCGAGAAGCTCGTCGGCGGGCAGGCCGAGCTGGTCGACAGGCTGCTCGCGGTGCTCGCCGACCGCTGACGCTTGCCAGGACGGCAGCCCTGGCCCCGTTACCTGCTGATTTGACAGGAATAGCCTCCATTGGGGAGGCTACGCAGCGTGCTCGACGCAGCCGCACGGGGCCGGCTTGTTTGAGGACTCCAACCTGCCAATCGGGGGACGGCAGGGCAGGCGCTCGAGTTCACGGGAAGAGGCGTACACGCATGAGCGGTAGGAGGATTGGGCGAATAGTCGCAGCCGCGCTGGCGCTCGGGATGCTCTCGGTCCTGGGCACCGCGCAGGTCGCCGGGGCGGCACCCAACCCGACGGGCAACAACGGCACCATCAAGATCGACGACACGCCGTTCGACGACCTGCCCAACAACGAGCCCCACGTCGGCTGCACCTTCCAGGTCGACTTCTACGG
>WNGF01000252.1_pt1 | contig 130724 bp, 84 predicted proteins | sample 5400641 | NCBI WGS metagenome assembly WNGF01 (sample SAMN13153371, study PRJNA577476) | soil metagenome | isolation source: 80 cm soil or saprolite under grassland replicate 2 | place: USA:California | collected 2016-06-15 | reverse complement strand
TCCCGCATCCCGCATCCCGCATCCCGCATCCCGCATCGCGCATCCCGCATCCCGCACCCCGCATCCCGCATCGCGCATCCCGCATCGCGCATCCCGCATCCCCCATCCCGCCTTCCCCCCCGCCCACTTCCCCTGAATTCACCGCCCGGCCCACTCGTCATCTACCTCTGCGACTCATGCGACATCACGCTCTGAATCCGGAACATCTGGCCTTGACGCGCCGGGAATTTCTCTGCCGCTGCGGCATGGGAATGGGCGCGCTGGGGCTGGGCAGCCTGCTTGGCAACCTCGGCCTGGCTGGTTCCGCCGCCGCCAGTGAGGGCTTCACCAACCCCCTCGCCCCGCGGCAGCCACATTTCCCGGGCAAAGCGAAACGGGTCATTCACCTCTTCGCCAACGGCGGCCCCTCGCACGTCGATACCTTCGATCCCAAACCCGCCCTGGAAAAATACAAAGGCCAACTGCTGCCGATGGGAAACCTCCGGACCGAACGCAAAACCGGCGCGGCCTTCCCTTCGCCCTTCAAATTTCAGAAATACGGCCGAAGCGGGATCGAGGTCAGCGAATTGTTTGCCCACGTGGGCGAGTGCATCGATGACATCGCGGTCATCCGCTCGATGCACGCCGATGTGCCCAACCACGAACCGAGCCTGCTGCTGATGAACTGCGGGGAAGCCCGGCAGATCCGTCCCAGCATGGGCTCCTGGGTGACCTACGGTCTGGGCAGCGAAAACCAAAACCTGCCCGGCTTCATCGCGATGTGCCCGGGCGGTTATCCGATCCAGGAGTCGCAGAACTGGCAAAGCGGTTTCCTTCCGGGCGTCTATCAGGGCACCTACATCAATACCGAACACACCCGGATCGAAAAGCTGATCGAGCACATCAGGAACAATTACAGCTCGCTGCCGGAACAGCGCGCCCAACTCGACTTGCTTCAGGCCCTCAACGAGCGGCATCGCCGCAAACGGGGAGAGGACGCGCAAATCGAAGCCCGCATCCAATCCTTCGAACTGGCTTACCGGATGCAGATGGACGCGACGGACGCCTTCGACGTCAGCCGTGAGCCGGAGCAGATCCGGAAAATGTACGGCGAAGGAACGCAGGCCCGGCAGATTCTGATCGCCCGCCGCCTGATCGAACGCGGCGTCCGGTTCGTGCAGGTGTGGCACGGCGCCGGCCAGCCGTGGGACAACCACGACGACATCGAGGTCAACCACCGCAACCTGGCCAAGCAATGCGACCAGGCGATCGGCGCCCTGCTCAAGGATCTCAAGCAACGTGGCCTGCTCGAGGACACCCTGGTCATCTGGGGAGGTGAATTCGGTCGGACACCCACCGTGGAACTGCCCACCCCCGGGAGCAACGCCGGCAAGATTAATGGCCGCGACCATAATCACTATGGCTTCAGCATGTGGATGGCCGGAGGTGGCGTGCGCGGCGGTTATGTCCACGGCGCCACCGATGAATACGGTTTCCAGGCGGCCGAGAACAAAGTCCACGTCCACGACCTGCACGCCACCATCCTGGCCCTGCTCGGATTTGATCACGAAAAATTGACCTTCCGCAGCGCCGGCCGCGATTTCCGCCTGACCGACGTGCAAGGGCAAGTGGTCAGGGAACTGCTCGCCTGAGTTCGTCGTCCCGCCTTCGTACCGGTTCAGCGCCATTAACCAGCCCGCGCCTTCTTCGGTCGGCCCGCAACATTGCACACTGCACATTGCTCATTGCTCATTGTTGATTTGTGAGGGGCAAAAGCGGACGGAACGCGCGCAATGTGCAATGTGCAATGAGCAATGTGCAATGAGCAATGTGCAATGAGCAATGTGCAATGCATGCCTCGCCACGCCTGAACCGCCTGAAGGCGGGCCCACGAACTACTGTAAGCTTGAGTCCGCCAAGCCGATCGTTAACTTGGGCTCACGGCGAATGAAAACACCCCCTGCGCTCAAACCGCGACACCTCTACCTCATGGCCAACGGGGACCTGCGGACCTCGGCGAACCAGAAATGCTGGCCGGAACAGGCCCGCGTGGAAGCCATCGTCACCCGCGCCCTCGCCGCCAAAGGCTGGAAGGTCGTGCGGGCGCATCCCTACGACAAGACCAAGGGCCACGGATTCATCGACTCGCAGAAAATGGGCGTGGAAATTTTCCGGCAACTGGACCCGGACGCGCCGCTGGTCATCGTCGAGAGTGTCTGGCAGTACAGCCATCATCTGCTCGCCGGCCTGGCCACGCACCGCGGTCCCATCCTGACCGTGGCCAACTGGAGCGGCACCTGGCCGGGCCTGGTCGGATTGCTCAACCTCAACGCCTCGATGACCAAGGCCGGCATCCGGCATAGTTCACTCTGGAGCGAGACGTTCACCGACCCATTCTTCCGGCAGGGCCTGCAGGAGTGGCTGGGCGCGGGGATCGTGACCCACGATCAAGGCCATGTCCGGGACGTGGCCCTGCTCAAGTTGCCGCCGGCCGACGAGCAATTCGGCCGGCGCTTCGCGCGGGCATTCCGCCAGCGCAAGGCAATCCTGGGGGTTTTCGACGAGGGTTGCATGGGGATGTTCAACGCGATCATTCCCGACGAGTTGCTCCACCCGACCGGGGTTTTCAAGGAGCGTCTCAGCCAATCCACGCTCTACGCCGAGATGCTGCGCGTGGGGGACACCGAAGCGCGCGCAGTTTTGTCCTGGCTGCAAAGAAAAGGCATGCGCTTTTGCTGGGGCCACGATGAGGCCACGGAACTGACCGAGCAGCAGACCCTCCAACAATGCAAAATGTACATTGCCGCGACACGGCTGGCGGACGCATTCGGCTGCGCGGCCATCGGCATACAATACCAGCAAGGCTTGAAGGATCTGACCCCCGCCAGCGACCTGGCCGAAGGACTCCTCAACAACGTGGACCGGCCGCCGGTCAAGTGCGCGCAGACCGGTCGCATCCTCTTCCCGGGCGAAGCGCTGCCGCACTTCAACGAAGTGGATGAATGCGCCGGCCTGGACGGACTCGTCACCTACCGCCTCTGGCGCGAGCTTGGTTTCGCCCCGGAAAATACCCTGCACGATTTGCGCTGGGGCCAGCACTATCGGGCCGATGGCCTGGACGATTATGTCTGGGTCTTCCTCATTTCCGGGGCGGCGCCGCCGGCCCATTTCATCGGCGGTTACCGGGGCGCGAGCAGCGTGCGCCAGCCGCCCATGTATTTCCGGCTCGGCGGCGGATCGCTCAAAGGCGTCTCGAAGCCGGGCCACCTTGTCTGGAGTCGGGTCTTCGTGATGAACGGACGGCTGCACTGCGACCTCGGCGTGGCACAGGCTGTCCGCCTCGCGCCACAGGAAACGGAGCGACGCTGGCGCGAAACGACGCCGCAATGGCCGATTCTGCACGCCGTGCTCGACGGCATCACCCGCGACCAGATGATGGCCCGGCACAAGTCGAACCACATCCAGGTGGTTTACGCGCCGAGCGCGAAGCAAGCCCGGCGCGCCGCGCGCATCAAGGCGGCTGCCCTGGCCGAATTGGGGCTGGAAGTTCATCTCTGCGGTAATGTGCCTCTGGCGTGAACGGGCACAGTCCAGCCGGGTTCGCGCGGCGCGGGCACGAACCAAATCGGGAACAGCGCCGTTAAATGGATGCATGGCCGACTGGTTCCTGGAAGCGCGGAGACGGTTTTGCGCCTGGCCCCGAAAAATCGCGCGGCGCAAGCCGAGCGCGCCGGGGTGCGTCTGGATTCGCGGGGCGGCGCTCCTCTTGTTCTGCGCCCACCCGGCCTGGGCGCTGGCCGGCATCGTCGAAACGCTCGACGGCAAAACCATCGAAGGCCGGCTTCATCTCGGGGCTGCCGGAGTTCGGGTCATTTCCTCGAACGCGGAGCGGATTGAAATCAATCTGACCAACCTGCTCCGGGCCGACTTCAGCATGGCAACGAACGCCAGCGCCTCTCCGGACGGCGCCAGCTTTGGCCAGGATGCCAGCCACCGGGAGGACGGTGCCCTGCCAGCTCCATGGCGGAGCGCTTCCATCGGTTCCGCCGAACGCAGAGGCGGCGCCGGGCAGGTTGACGGTGTGTTCACATTGGAAGCCGTGCCCCGTCCGCGCAAGATGCGCGGCGAGGCGTTGCACTTCGTCTACCAGACCTGGGACGGCGACGGCGAAATTGTCGCGCGCGTCGTGAGCCTGCAACCGCGCGGGGCGAAGGGAAAGCCAGCCCGGGCCGGCGTCATGATGCGCGCTGGTTTGGAGCCGGAGTCGGCCAACGTTTCCCTCTCACTCAGCGGCGGTCTCGGCTCCCTCTTTCGCCGGTGGAGTCGCAAGGGAGAGAAAGTGGTCGGCGACCAGCGGCCGGAGATCAAGCCGCCTTATTGGGTCAAGCTCGCCCGCGAGAACGGCCAGATCGCCGGCTACCTGTCCACCGATGGCCAATCGTGGAAACTGGCCGCTTCCAGCGCGACCGACCTGCCGACACGCATGTTCGTCGGCCTGGCCGTCCTGAGCCGACGCGACACCATCGCCGCGGCCGCATTGGACCGCGTGAGCATCCGTTCCACCGTTCCTCGAGCGCAATTCACGCCCCGCGTGGTGCTGCGCGACGGCACGGTGATCGCCGACCATTTTGTCGCGATGGACGAGACGGGGATCACGTTCTCCCAGGAAAAGCGCCCGCTCAAAGTTCTCACGGCCGATGTCGCCCGTCTCCTGTTCCAGCCGGTCTTCGAGGCGTCTTCGCTCACGCCGGGGAGGACGGGCCTGCTCCTGAGCAACGGCGATTTTATCGACGGCGAATTTCGCGGCCTGGAGGGCGGCTGGGTGATGATCAGTTCCGTCCTGCTCGGCCAGCGGAGCTACGAATTGAACAGGAGAGTGGCGGCTGTAATCTTGCGTCGCGTCTCGCCGCGAATGGCCCCGTTCGAGATCACGACCAGCGATGGTTCCGTTTGGCATCCCGCGAGTTTGACGGTTCAGGAGGAGACGTTGCACGTGGAGGAACCGCTCGCCGGCGCGCGGGAGATTCCCGTGCCGGAGCTGCTCGAGATTCGGCGAAACGCCACGCGCTGATGGCACCGGAGAAAACCGGCTTCACTTCAGATTGTCCGGAACGACGTAGGCCTCGGTGGAGAGCTTGTATTCGTGACCGGTGGGGGAAACGAGCGTCACTTCGGCCAGGCAAGCGCGGTAACCTTGCGCGGGCACGCTGGCGCGCCCTTCGGCGCGGCTGCTCGCGGTGCCCTGCAACACGCGACTGGTCCAGAGGTCGTCGCGAAAATCCCGGTCGGCGGAATCACATGTGAAAAGGCGGATGGACCGGGCGGGAGGGTTGACTGTGACCGAGAGTTCCGCGGCGTCAGCGCCCTTGAACAACCAGTTCAATTGGGGCAACGCCTGGCGATCGGCCACCATCTGGAAGAAGGCCCCGAGCGTTTGCGTCGACTCTTTGCGGTCCCCGAGATCATGACCGGCATTGGGTGTCTGATAAATCAACTTCGGCTCCGGGAGGTCGTTCCAGTAGTGGCGCAAGGAGTCGACGGTCCAATAGGGATCGTTGGTGCCCAGGAGGAGCAGCTTGGGCATGTTGTAGCGCTGGCGATAGCTGTAGGGATCCACCCAGCCGCGCAGTCGCACAATCGCCGGCTCGTCCAGTTTGAGGTGCAGGTTCAAGTCGGTGTAATCGTGAATCTGCTCGCTCTGCTTGCCGTAACACTTTTCCGCCCACTCGATTTGCTTCTTCATGTTCAACATGTCGATGACCATCGGGGCGATGGCTTTGACTCGCGCGTCGATCGCGGCCGTCAACCAGGTCGTCCATCCGCGTTTGGACGCCCCGCTGACGACGAAGCGTTCGACTTTTTGATGATAGGCTCGATCGGCAAAGGACTCGACGGTGTCCATTGCGCGCACCGCCGACTTGACCATCGGAAAGAGCAGCGGCCAGGTTTCGTCGCCGGTTTTGAGGTATTGATCAAAGGTGTAAGCGATGAGTGCGTCTTCCTTGCGCCCATCATAAAGTGGCTGGTTGGGCACGCGCGTGACCACCGCGGCGATGGCCCCGGCCCGTTCCGCCAGGATCCGCAGCATCGGCAAGTTGCCGCGACCGTCGCCGTCGCCGGTGATGAAGAGGAACGCGATGTCCGGGTTCCGCACGCGATTGGGGCGCACCACTTGCAGGCGATGGGTCCAGACATGCTCGCGCCACCTTTGTGAGGTCATCTCCAGGCGGGTGATGGCGAAGCCGTCCGTGTTCGTCTGACTCACCTCGTTCCACGCGTGATTGGTATCGGCCAAGGCCACGTAGTTTTCCAACGCGCCGGCCGAAGAGAAACCGGTGAAACAAATCCCGAGCAAGCCGGATAATACCGCCGCGCGAACGCACCCCCGAACAGCACCCATGTCAGTTTTCATCATGCAATACGAATGGAGGCGGAATGACCCGTCAAGCCGGAAGCCGCCCGAAGGACGCGTCGCCGATGCGCCGGCGAAGTTCTTGTGTCCGCTCGGAGAGATTCGTAGCCTGGTGGGGTGTCTGAGCCCGAACAGCCGGTCGCGACCATGCCCGGCACGATTTCTCCGCGGGCGCCGGCCCTCGCCCGGTCCACGGGCGTGGCCTGGGCGCACAAGCCACTCTTCATCCTGTTCCTGACCATCTGGGTGCTCAACTGGGTCCTGCTTTATCTTCGCGTCGAGTTGCCGCCGGAGGGTCATTGGCTGGAAGGGTTGTTGCTCGTCCTCGCGACCGCCACGAGCCTGGTGGCTTTGGGCCGGCGATTGCCAATGCAAAACGTGCTGATGGCCGCCACGCTCATCGCCGTCCTGTCGGGCGGGATCACGGCGTTGGGAACGCTGTCGGGTGTGCCATTCGGACAATTGGTCTATGGCGACGCGCTGGGAACGGCGATTTTCGGACTGGTGCCATGGCCAATCCCGTTGCTTTGGGTCGTGCTCATCATCAACGGACGCGGCGTCGCGCGGCTGATCCTGCGGCCCTGGCGCAGGGCAAATTACTACGGGTTCGGGGTCATCGGGCTGACCGGCCTGCTGATCGTGCTATTCGACTTGGGCTTCGAGCCGTTTGCCGTCCATCTCAAGGACTACTGGTTCCGGCCGGTGCCACGGTCTGTTCTCTTCTGGCCCTCGGCGATCTGGGTTAGTTTTCTGGGTTGGTTTGTGTCTGCGTTACTCATCCTGGCCTTCACCTTGCCTTGGCTGATCACGAAACAGCCGACCAAGCAGCCCAAGGACTATCACCCCCTGGTCGTTTGGCTGCTGCTGAATTTGTGGGTGGCCACGGGGAACGGTCTGGCGCAGCTCTGGCCGGCAGCGGGAGTGGGGATACTGGGAAACGCGCTCGGGGCCATTTATGCGATTCGCGGAGCGCGTTGGCCAAAAGAAAGCCGAGACACGCACGGCGTCTCGGCTCAGGCACGGCGGTAACAATTCCTAGAAGGCCTGGCTGCCTTTCTTTCGCAGATCAGGATCGACAAACCACAAGTTGATCGGATCCAAGGAACGGCCGAAGCGGAGACTTCGCGCGCTGCCGTCGGCGAACGCATAGTCGGAGCCGCCCGACGTTGACTTGGTCAGTCCACCGTGGCGGGCTTGCTCCAATTCCTGATAATCGTCACCCATCCAGTAATCCATCCACCAGTGGCCGGACTCGGAGTCTTTTTCGCCGAACAAAACGGTTTCACTCGGTTCCTGGACGACGCTCTCGGGCACGGCCGAGCCATTGGGGGGAAAACCTTTGAAGTAATCATTAAACCCGTTGAAAATGTAACTCCTTTGGGCTTCCAGGGCCGGGATCCCCGAGCCCGTCCCGTTGTTCTTGGGGGTTTGAAATTCGCTCGGGCATTTCAACAGCTTGAGGTCCCGGTAATAGTCCTGGAGCTGCACTGGCCAGCGGTAATAGCTGGGATTGGTCTTGTTTGGATCCGTGGCGGTCGCCTGGCCATTCAAGGAGGAGGCGCTGGCCGTGGCCGTCGAGTCCGGGTCCCAGAGGGCCGCGACTTTCGGCGGGGCATAACCGCGCTGCGGATACAAGCCTTCGCTGTCGTCGGCATACATGATCACCGAGAGCGAGATTTGTTTGAGATTGTTGACGCAAGCGATCCGCTTGGCCGTCTCCTTCGCCTTGGCCAATGCCGGCAGAAGCATTCCCGCCAGGATGGCGATAATGGCGATGACCACCAATAATTCGATCAGTGTAAACCCGCTCCGGATCGAGTTCGACCGTGGAGCCCGTATGTTCGTTTCACTTTTCATAGCGTTTCGTCGGACGACCCGGCTTGGCAACCGGTCACGCGGGTTTGGACTGAGGCAGTTAGGGGAAAATTCGAGGAAATTTCCGGGCAATTTCCTTGAGGTTTGCGACGGCTGGGACAACAACCCGGGGCCGACATCCAGGCTTGCTTGCGGATCGCTTTCCCGGCTAGGTTTTGGGGCATGATGCGTGTCCTGGTCTTCCCGACGGCCATTTGTCTCCTCACCGCCTGCAATACGCCGGAACCCACCGCGTATCCAACGCCCAAGAAGGCCGACGTCAGCGTGCCGGCGCTTCACTTCACCGCCACCAACCTGACGAGCCTCCAGAAAGCCGCCGCGCACTTCAAGTCGGTCATCGAGGTGCCGGAACTGGAGGAGAGCCCGGCGGAAATTCGGCAGTCGGTTTCCAACACCATCTCGCGCGGGGAAGCCGCGCTCGACGCCATCGCCTCCTGCCGCCACGATAACTTGACCTTCGGCAACACGGTTGCGGCCTTGGACGATCTCTCTTACGACGTGGAACTGACCGCCAACCGGCTGAACCTGATCAAGGAAACCAGCACGAACTCCGCCCTGCGCGAAGCCGCGACTGACTCGACCAAAGTCATCTCGGAGTGGGCCGTCGGGCTCGATTACCGCGAGGGGGTCTATCACGCGATCAACAGCTACGCCTTGACCCTGCCCAAGCTGCAGGGCGAAGGGGACAAATTACTGCGCGACGCCTTGCGCGATTACCGCCGGGCCGGCCTGGAGCTACCCAAGGCCGAGCGGGACGACATCGAGCGCCTGCGCAAAGAACTGACCAGGCTCATGACCGATTTCGAGTCGAACATCACCCGGGCGCACAAACCGGTCCCTTTCACCAAGGCCGAGCTCGAAGGTGTGCCGGAGAGTATTCTCCAACAACCGGGGGTGAAGACCGGGCCTGACGAATACACCATCCTGGCCAATGTGACCTTTCATTTCATCACCGTGATGGAGAACGCGAAGCGCGAGGCCACCCGCAAAAAGCTCGCCACCATCCAAAACAATTTGGCCCGCGAAGAAAATGCGCCGCTCCTGCAGCAGATTCTCGAGTTGCGCGACCGGATCGCGCGCAAGCTCGGTTACGCCTCCTGGGCCGATTATCAGATCGAACCCAGGATGGCGCGGACCGCCGCCACCGCGCGAGAATTCCTGCTGAATCTAAATCAAGGTCTGCAGCCCAAATTCGAATCGGAGCTGGCGGAATTCCAAAAATTGAAAGCCCGGGACACCGGTGATGCGAGCGCGACGATTCAGGTATGGGATTGGCGGTATTACCGCAACCTGCTCAAGAAGGAAAAATACTCGATCGATACGGAGCAACTGCGCGTTTATTTCCCTTACGCCCGGACGCTCCGGGGCATGTTCGACGTTTACCAGACACTCTTCGGCCTGAAGATCCATCGCATCGAACCACCGGCCAAATGGGTGGACAGCTTGCAACTCTTCGCGGTGTCGGATGCCGAAACGGGCGAACCGTTGGGACTGGTATACCTCGACATGTTCCAGCGCGAAGGCAAATACAATCACTTCGCGCAGTTCCCCATCATCCCAGGCAAGCTGCTCCCGGGCGGACAATATCAGCGGCCGACCGCGGCGTTGATCTGCAACTTCCCACCTCCCTCCCAGGATAAACCTTCCCTGCTCTCGCACGCCGAAGTGGAAACGCTCTTCCACGAGTTCGGCCATGCCTTGCATTCCCTGCTCACCCGCGCCCGATTCGGGCGCTTCTCCGGCACCAGTGTCCCCCGCGATTTTGTCGAGGCGCCGTCGCAGATGCTGGAAAACTGGGTGTGGGACAAGAAGGTGCTGGACAGTTTCGCGGCGGACTACCGCGATCCCTCGAAAAAGATTCCCAAGGCCGTCCTGGATCGGCTCAAGGAAGCCAGGCTCGGCACGATCGGCACCTACTACAAGCGGCAGCTTTCTCTGGCGCTGGTGGATTTGGCGTTGCACACCGAGGTGAAGGACGGCGGGCACCAGGATTGCATCAGGATTTCCAACGACTTGTTCTCGAAGATTTTCCTCCCCATGCCGGAGGATACCGCATTCGTCGCCTACTTCGGACACTTGATGGGCTACGACGCCGGCTACTACGGTTACGCCTGGGCCGACGCCATCGCGGCAGACATGGCGACGGTGTTCGAGAAGTCGCCCCGGGGATTTTACGATACCAAGGCCGGGCGCCGGTTGCGGGATGAAGTCTACGCCGTTGGCGACTCGCGCGATGTGGCGGTTTCGGTTGAAAAATTCCTGGGCCGGCCGCGAAGCATCGAGCCCTTTCTCCGGACCTTGGGCATCTTGAACAAGGCCGGGGCCAGCTCAGGACCCAATGTGCCCGAGCCGGTTCAAGCTTTGCCGAACAAATAGTCGAGCAGCACCTCGAATTCCACTCGCTGGATCTCCCGCAACAGGTGGAACAGCCGATCCTCGGCCCCGCCCCCGGCCGCCTTTTCACACGCATCGACGAACGCAAATGCGTCCCACCGCCCCCCCGGAATCAGCTTTGCCTCCAGCTCAGGTTCCTGTTTTGACTTCAAGAGCGTCGCCACCCGCGCCGCCAGCTCGTGGTAGCACGCGTGCTGGCTCACGCGGCGGAACCAATACCTGGCATTGCCATAATCAGGCTCGCGCCGGTGGACGAGGGCGTGAATGTAACTGCCATCGGCCGTTTCGCTGGTTTGTGCGAGGACGTGGGCAGCCTCGAGATGATCGTGCCAGAGCAGCACCAAGGCGCGGACCAATTCACCGCCTGCGCCGGCCAACTTCGCCCGGCTGAGCGCTTCGTCGATTTGCCGAGTCAACGTCGGGAGCGGCTGAACCGTCGCGCGCGGGCCCGGCCCAAGTTCCGGCGGTTCCGGGGTGGTCAAGAGGGGCGACCGTTCTGCGGCGGTTTTCATCTCGCGAGCCGGGCGACATTACTTCAGGCCATCCCCGACGTTCAATCCAAATGAAGGCCTGGCCAGGCCATGTCGCGCGGCGCGCAAAGGGAAATCTTGCGGAGCCCGCCTCAGCTGGGCAAAACTGTTCGCCCGTCGCATGATGGCTAGAGTTGTGGACATCAAACGGAATGGCAACCGACCACCGCGGATTGCCGGCGCAGGCTGGTTCACGCGGGCGCTCATCCCGGCGTGCCGCCTGGCCGTGCTCCTTGGCGCGCTGTTGCTCCTCTCCCGCGCGGCCACTGCCCCCGCCGCCTCATTCACCAGCGCCCTCGACCGGAATGTCGTGCCGGTCGGGGAGACCGTCACCCTCAGCCTGATTTTCGAAGGGGTCACGCCGTCCAGTTCGCCCCCGCTGCCTCCCCTGCCCAACCTCAACGTCACTCCAGGCGTCAGCCAGTCGAGTGAGTTTTCATTCGTGAACGGCCAGCAAACCTCCAAGCAGACCTACAGCTACACGCTGCTGGCCAACCAACCCGGCGATGTCACCATCCCACCGATCCAGGTTCAGGTCGGCGGCAGAACCGTCACTTCACAGCCGCTCCAATTGAGGATCGTGCCGGCCAACTCCCCGGCGGCGAACCCGAGCGCGGCCCTGACCAATCTGGCGTTCCTTCGGCTGATTGTCCCCAAGACCGACGCCTACGTCGGGGAGCCGTTCCCGGTTGAGGTCCAGCTCTACTGGCAGTCCGCGCAGGAGATCCACATGCCCCAACTGCGGGCCGAAGGGTTTTCCCTGGGCCAGATGCCCAAGCCGACGCAAACACGCACCCAGGTCGGCAACGCGATTTACAATCTCGCCATCTTCAAACTCACCGCGACGGCCGCCCGGAGCGGCCCGCTCACGCTCGGGCCGGCCGAGGAAAGCCTGACCCTCCTCATTCCGGTGAACCCAGCGCGTCGGAGCCGCGACCCGTTCGAATCCTTCTTTGGGGGCGCGCAATACCAACAGCGCCCGACGACGCTGGCCAGTGAGCCGGTGGTGATGAACGTGCTGGCGCTGCCAACGCAAAACGTGCCGGAAGGATTCAACGGCGCGATTGGCAACTATCAACTCGCGGTCAGCGCCGGCCCCACCAACCTCGGCGTGGGAGACCCGATCACGGTGCGAGTGCAGCTTTCCGGCCGTGGACCGCTCGACGCCCTCACCCTGCCGCCGCAGCCGCAGTGGCGTGACTTCACCACCTACCCGCCCACCGCGAAACTGGAAACGAGCGACGATCTCGGCCTGGCTGGAGTGAAAACGTTCGAGGAAGTCCTCATCCCGCAAAACCATGAGATCAAGGTGCTGCCCCCGGTGCGCTTTAGTTTCTTTGATCCAATTGCCAGGAGTTACCGGACTTTGACCGGCCCCGCCATCCCCCTCGCGGTGCGGCCCAGCGGCACAGTGGCGGCCCTGCCCCCCGGCCTGACCAATGCGAATGCGAACACCACCCCGCCGCCGGCCGATGATATCCTCCACATCAAGCCGCGGCTTGAACTGTCCGGGGCAGCCGCGCCATTGCTGCTTTTCCAACCCTGGTTTCTCTCGTTGCAAGGTTTGCCGGCGCTGGCCTGGCTCGCCTCCCTGCTCTGGCGCAAGCGCGCCGAGGCGCTCGCCAAAAATCCCCGGCTCCGCCGCCAGCGTGAAGTTTCCCAGCGGGTGCGCGACGGGCTGAAGGACCTCCGCCTTCATGCCGAGGCAGGTCAATCGGGCGAATTTTTCGCCCTGCTCTTCCGCCTCCTCCAGGAGCAACTCGGTGAGCGCCTCGATCTGCCGGCCTCCGCCATCACTGAGGCGGTCATCGACGATAAACTCCGGGAACGCCAACTGTCCGCGGAAACCTTGAAGGCGCTGCACGAGCTGTTTCAGAGTTGCAACGTCGCCCGCTACGCGCCGGTCCAGACCCGTCAGGAACTGGCCGCGCTCCTCCCCAGCCTGGCCTCGGTCCTGCGCGAGTTGCAGCATCTCAAGGCATGAGTTCTTCCGGACTGCGCCTTCTCGTGCTGGTTGTGGTCGCTCTCCTCCCCAGGATGGAGGTGGGAGCAGAAGATTTCTCCGGCGCCTTCGACGCGGCCAACAAATTATATGAACAAGGCAACTATCCGGCCGCCGCCGCCGCCTATGAGCATCTCATTCAATCCGGCCAACGTTCCGAGACGCTCTATTTCAACCTGGGAGACGCCTGGTTCAAGGCCGGACAACTCGGTCGCGCCATTGCCGCCTGGCGCCAGGCGGAATTCCTGTCACCACGCGATCCCGCTTTGCGCTTCAATCTCCAGTTCACGCGCAAGAAAGTGTCCGGCAGTGAGGCCGCGGTCGGCACGGCCTGGTCACGCGTCCTGCGCACGCTCACGCTCAACGAATGGACGCGGTTGACGTCCGGCGCGCTTTGGGTCTGGTTTGTTCTGCTGGCCTTGCGCGAAGTTCGTCCAGTGTGGCGTGTCGCCTTGAGCGGTTACACGGCGACTGCGGGAGGGGCCGCGCTGCTGCTGGCCGGTTGCGTCGCCGCCGCCGCTCACCTGGAACTCAAGAGCACCTCGGCCGTGGTCACGGTCCCCGAAGCCATCGTCCGGAGCGGGCCGCTCGAAGAAGCCAAAGTGCTCTATCACTTCCGGGACGGAGTTGAGGTCGACGTGCTCGATGAAATTCACCTCGCGACGGACGGCCAGAATCAGACTTGGTTGCAAGTGCGCGACACGGCAAATCACACCGGCTGGGTGAAGAATGACCAGGTCGTCGTGCTGCGCCCTCGACGTTAATCCAGCTGGACGATGCGGTAAAAGCGCTGGGCCGCAGGGTTGATGGCGTCGGAGGTGTTCAGAGTGTTATTGTCGGCGACGACTGGCGGGTTCAACGGCCGCCAGACCGACTCGCTCAAGTTGTCCTTGTATTGGACCTGGTAGGTGTGGCCAGGAGTCGAATCGAAGACCAAATGGATGCTTCCCAACCCCTCCCGGCTGATCAGCGCCTGGGGCGGCAGGAGCACGATCACGGTGAAGCTGCGACTGGCACTTTGCGGGGGCACCCCGTTGTCCGTCACCCGCACGGTGAAGCTGTTGGTGCTGGGCGCCTGGTTTTGCAGCGGAGTCCAGCTGAACAAGCCGCTGGCAGAATTGATCCCGGCCCCAGCGGGGAAGCCAGGCTGCAGATTGAAGCTCAGCGTCTGCGCCGGCACGTCGGAGTCGGTCGCCTCGGCGGTAAAACTCACCGTTTGGCCCAGGCGAATGGTGCGGCTTTGAATGGCCGCAAGTTGCGGCGGAGTGTTCCCGCCGCTCATGTGGTTGGCCATGCGCGGACTGGGCAAGGACAAGGCGCTGATGTTGGGCGCGCCATCAGGGAAACGGCCTTCGCTGATATCGTCCGTTTGCGGGCCGAAGCTCACCATGTCAATGAGCGTCCTGGCGTCGGGGCCATAGAGGGCGATTTGTTCGCCACTCTTGGACAGTTGGAAACCGGCGTGCAGATCGATCTGATCGGCGCTGTTCTGATTGGGTTCGTTGTCGGCCCACACCAGCAGAAAGCCGCGGGCGGGGATGACGTACTGGCCATTGGTCGGGACGCGGTAGTATTGAGCGGAATTGCCCGGGCTGTCGGTGAGCAAGAAACCGCCCAGATCCACCGCCTCGCTGCCGGCGTTGTAGATTTCGAACCAGTCGTCGTAGTGGCCATCGGCCGGGTCGGCCAGGGAGTTGGTGTTGCCGGCCATCCATTCGTTGATGAACAGGTCGACGAAACGGGCGATATTGGTCCCGCGCGGGGTGACGTCCCGCAGGACCTGGCGGCTAAAGGGCTGGCCATCGGGGAAGTCACCGTAGGAGAAATCGCGGCCGAGCTCGGAGTAAGTCAGGTAATCGGTGATCTGCGGTTGATCGCCGTTCAAGCGCACCAGGGCAAGGGAACCGATCGTACTGTTGAGCCGGAAGCTGGTGTGCAAGTTAGTCCCAGCCGTCTGCTCCGGTTGACCGTCGGCCCAAATGATTTTGAACTCGGCAGGAGCGATGGAACTGCCGGCCGGGAATTGCCACTGCGTCAAATTGGTGTCGTAGTTATTTGCCAGGAAATAGCCGGACAGGTTTAGGGTGACGGGGCCGGCGTTGTAGAGTTCGATCCAGGGATCGTGCTGGCCAACATTATCAACGGGGCCGGTGAGGTTGTCGGCCTGGAGTTCGTTGAGCCAGAGCGGATCGTAAACCGGCAATGGCGCGGCCACCGCGTTGGGCGCACCCGGGGTGAAAAAGATCGGACGGATGGCATTGGTGCTGACGAAGGTGCTTCCTGGAGTCGTGCGCATCCATAAAACCGTGCCGTTGGTGCTCGGCCGGAACCAGAAACTGAGCGTGCAAACTGTGTTGGTGTCGAACGGCGCGATGTATTGCCGAATGGCGGCCGACGCGCCGCCGTTGCCCGTGGCGATGAGGTGGAGACTGCTGCTGCCGGAGTGACTGAACTCGGTGCTCACCACCGAATTGCTATGGTTGCCCAGCACAGTCCAGGGCCCGGAGAGGGCGCTCTCGAAGTCGCCGTTCGCGATCAGGTTCTGGCCGACGCCCGCCTGGGTGCCGGCGACCAGCATGAGATCATCGAGGTAAACATCCCCCGGGACTTGCATGAACATCAGGAAGTTAGTCCCCAGGGTGATTCCGCCGCTAATCGTGCCGGTGAAGGTGGCGTAACGCCACTCCTCATGGTCGGTCCAGTTGCTCACCCGACTATTGTCCTGGTTGCCATCGATGAGTTGCAGCGACGGGCCGAAGCCGTTGGCGCCGGCGCCCCACGGGGCCCGGGCCTCGTAGCGCACTTTGTCGACGACCAGGTCGGGCGAACCGTTGACGCCGGGCTTGAGCAAGGTAAGCGTTTCTCCGTCGAGATCGAGGTTGCCGTCGAACTGGCCGAAGGCCGTGGCATTGGCATAAGCCGTGGCAAAGGCCAGCCGGTTCTTGGCCAGAACGAGGAGCTGTCGGCTGCTCATAATCGAGCCAACCGGGAAGGTGTAATCCAGCCCGTTGACGCGGAAGCCGGACAAATCGAAGGCGGCGTTGGCAGTGTTGAACAATTCAACGAAGGAAGCCTCGGGGGCAGTCGGGTTGTACATGATTTCGTTGAAGACCACTGCCCCCTGCGGATCGACGTCGGGGCCGGTGTAATTGACGGTCACAACCCGCGCGGCGCCAGTCACCGGGTTGCCCAACCGGTCGAATCCCTGCACCGTGATGACATTGGTCCCGGAATGGAGGACCAGACGCATCGCCCAGTTGGTGGCGTTGTAGGCTCCTGCGCCCGTCCAGGTGACCGGGTAAGTGACCGGGTCCGCTCCATTAATGCTGATGGCGAGATTCTTGACGGTGATGGGAGCGCCTCCGCTGAGCACCACCAGGTTGTTGCTCACGGTGAAATTGTTCGTGCCAAAGACGGCAAACCCGGGCGAGACCCTGGCCAGTTCACCGACGAGAAAAGCGCGCCGCGCCGCGACGTAATTCTTGATCGTATTGACGGTGCTGACGTCGGCGTTGACGTTGTTGGCCCTCAAGGCGGCGTGTTTCGCGTCGAGCATGGGATCCAGGAAACTGTTGTTCAACGGTCCGTTGACGATGTCCTGCAAGCCGCGCCAGTAATGGCGGGCAATGACCGGCGTATTCCACATGCCCAGGACTCGTGGATCATTCGCGCTGAAAAGCGCAAAGCCGGCCCCGTCGCCTCCGACGCCCATGGTGAAGTCGATGTCCCAGGTCATTTGCGCGAACCTTCCACTGACAGGCTTGTAAGCGTAATCGTTCTTCCCGCGCGCGTAGCCGTAACTGTCCCAATTGCCCACCGTGTGCTGGACCGCGAAGATGCGCATCCACTGCTCGATATCGGCGATCGCATCAAAGGCCGCCGGGTCCGGGACCGGGGCAGAGTTCGAAGCCCCGGAGGGACCAAAGGCGCCGTTCGGGCTGACCGCGTCGATCAGCGAGAAAAGATTCGCATAATCATTGGCCGACTCGCCCGCCCCGACCGAGCGGGCCCGGAACATGAAACGGTAGGGCGCGATGGTCAGCACGCTCTGCCCGTTGAGATTGATGGTGCGGCGCGACAAATCAGCGTCGTTGTTGGCGGTAAAATCAAAACCATTGTCCGGGAACTCGAACCAATCTTCGATTTTGAAAAGATTTCCCCCGGTGTCGTCCGGGAACCACTCGGCAATCATGTCGCCGTTGGGCTGCTGGGAATCCTCGAAGATGAAATTGCCCGGCACATCCGAGCTGGTGCTGCGTTGGCTGCCGTTGACGAAGTAGTGGATGTAGCGACGGTGGTTCGTCACGAGCCCGATCTCGTCGAAGATAATGTAGGAGGTCTGCTCGGTCTGGGCGCTGTGATCGCTGGTGGAGGTGCCGCCGGGATTGCCGGGATTGTTCAGCACGAAATCCGTGTTGCCGAGCAACTGGTCGTCGGGTGGAAAGTTCTGGACGTAATCAACGCGATTGGCGCCCGCAGGGCCGGTGGTCATCTGGCCTCGATGCCACGGGCTGCCGGCATAAAGAGGCAGCGTGTTGTAAACCGTGCGGTAGTTATTGTAAACGAAGGTGGCGTCGACTTGCGCGTTGTTCAATTGCGGGGTGCGACTGGCCCAGCGGTTGGAGTTGGCGTAGGTCAGCCAGAGGTGATAGGTGGCGAAGCTGCCGAGCATCATCGTGTCGCCCCAGCGCACCACACATTCGCGGGCGATGGCGTCGTTCGGGAAGCAGCGAGGCAACCCGGGCGCAGGAAACACGTCCTGCGGGAAGAGGTTCGTCGCGTTCAACCGATCCACCGCCTGGACGTAGAACGAAACGGTGCCGTTGGCGGGCCGCCCCGGCAGGGTGGCGCTGTAGAGGCCATCGCCCGCCACCGCGTCGCCACCCGCGCCGTTATCCAACATCGGGATCGAGGAGAAGAGGGCCGGGGTGATCACCGTGTTCCCAGCGTCGACCCGGTACTTTAGGGTCAGCGATCCGATGCCGTCGGGATCGGTGACGCGACAGGTGACGAGGACGTTTTCTCCGGCCTGAGGCAGAGGCGGGGAATGCTGCACGCTGTAGATGGCCGGACCGGCGTTGGGCACGCGCTGGCTATTGGGGGCGCCCGGAGTGCCGAGGTTCAAAGGCACCGCCATGCGGCCGATCGCTTCGGCCCCGCCGCCGTGCAGACGCAGCAGCACCTCCGGCCATCCCCGCAGCCAGCGGGCTTTGGCCCGCAAGGTCACCACCCCGGTCGCATTCGGGACCAACGCGGGGGAACGAATCCGGTTGGCCCCGTTATCACCGCGCGATGCCGCCCGCAGGTGGAGGCTGCTGTTCCCGGCAAAGCCGACGTTTTCAATCGTGGAAAAATCGTGCGAACCTTGCGGAGTCCAGCCGGTCATGCCGGATTCAAAACCCGGGTTGGTGACCAGGTTGGCCCCGCCGGCCACCCGCACTTCGACTTCATCGATCAGACATTCCCCAATGCCGAGGAGAAAGATTTGCAGGGTATCGCCGTTGGCCGATAGGGTTTCACCGGTTGGTCCGGTAAATTCATACGCCGTCCACTGGCTCTTGGCCGTCTCATCGCTGTCGGCCCAATTGGCGGGCTGCCGGTTGTCGCTGTTCGGATCGACCAGTTCCAGGCTGCTGCCTCCGCCCGCCGACCAGTTGCCCCAGCGTCCCCCTTTGTTGTAGGTCACTTCGTTGACCGTGACATAAATGGTGTTGGTGATGGCCACGTTGTTCGTGTTGGTCGTGACCAGGATCTCGGGCATGGCCAGGGCGAGGCGTTCCCCGCCATTGGCCAGGCCTCCCTTGTAATCTCCGACGGTGTTGCCGCTATTGAGATTGGGATAGTGTGCGAAGAGGTTGGTCATGCTCCTGGCGACCACGAGAAAGCCATTGGAAGGGATGACCGTGTTGGTCGGGATGGTGAAATTAATGCCGGCGGTAAATCTCCAAAGGCTCACATCCACGGCGTTGGTCGTGCGGTTATAGAGCTCGAGGTACTCGTCCTCGTTGTTACCGGAGACCGGGTCGTACATGATCTCGTTAATGACGATGGGCCGGCGCAGATAAGCCCCGTTCGGCGCGCCCGGCGTGCGGGCGGCCATTTCATAGAAGGCCGGCGCTCCGTCGGGATAGCGCCCGAAGGAAACGCCATTGGCCTGCGCGTCGTAATCGACCGCATTGATCACGCGGTTCTGGTTGGAGTTGACCAGGTAAATTCGCTCGCCCGCCGCGTTGAGTGCAAAGCCCAGGGCGGTTTGACCGAAGACCATAAAGTTGGTCGGCCCAATCACGGTGCCGTTGGGGATGCGGAATTTGTTGGTGCTGGATTCGTCGGTCAGGTAGGCCCCGGACAAATCGACTGGGACGTTACTGTGATTGTAGAGCTCAAGGTAGTCCTCCACGCCGAGCGACGGCTCGGTGTGGGCGAGAAACTCGTTAATCACGACGCTGCTGAGCGGTTCACTGCTGAACGGCTCAGCGCGGCCCGGAGAGCCTCCGAAGCTATCGCTGGGCGCCCACGCCTGCGGATCCCCTTCCCCGTAGGAGGGCCGCGCCAGTACCAGCGAATGCCCCGCGCCGTCGGCCGCGATCGGCCAGGGATTCCGCCCTTCGTAATTGACTTCCAGGAGCACGGCGCCGGCACGGTTGCGCAGCCGAACCGTTCCCGAACCACCGGGCAGACTGTTGGTGGACGCCCCGTTCCATGGTCCAAGCACGCCGGTGATCCCGTAGTAGCTCTGCACCGTGGACGGTTCCCGCGCCACCACCAGGTACTGCCCGGACTTGATGATGGTATTGGCCGGAAAAACGTAATCCACCGAGCCAGAAATGCGAAAGCCGCCAATCTTGGTATCGAAGGCTTGCGAATTGTAGAGCTCGATAAACTCGAGGCTGCCGGAGACGCCAGGGGTGGCCCGCGGATGATACATGATCTCCGAGATCGCCAAAGCGGTCCGGCGCGACGATGGGCCGATCGGTTCCCGACTCAACACGGGCGTGGCCGTCGAGGGGGTGCCGGTCACGTTCGCAAAATCCCGAAACTGCGCGGTGAGGGCCTGGTTCGTATTGCGGCTCGTCGCCACCAGGCCGACGAACATTGGCCCGGTCGGCGCCGGGGAAAGATTAAAGCTGCCAAGCTGCGCCCAATTCACATTGTCCGGGCTGGCATATCCGGTGAAGACGTTGCCGGCCCGTTTCAGGCGCAGCCAGGTGTTCGGATACGTCACCGGGAAGGACCCGATGTTGGTGGTCTGCCCCGCAGTAAAGGTGCGGAATTGGAAAAAGCACCCGCTCACGCTCGGCGTGGCGAAAGCGGCGGTGTAACGGCTGCCTCCCGTCAGGCTCTCCCGCGCCATCAACCCGGCTTTGGCCCACGGGTCACCCGGCGTTAACGACTCCAGGCGCACGTTGACATCGAAATCACCGGAAACCTGCTGATAGGTGAACTGGAATTGATCATTGGTGCCGCCGATGTCGCTCCCGGCGCCGGTGACATCGACGTTGTTACCCATGGCAACGGAGGAGCCCGCCAGGACGGGGTTCCCGATGTCCGTCGAGGTGAAATTGGTCAAACTCAATTGCGCACCCGCTTCGCGCCCGCTTCCGACCAGGAGGATTGCCATCAGTGAAGCCAGGTGGAGAACAGTATTTCGCTTCATAACACGAGTACAAGACAGGACAATGATTTGCATGGGCGGATTTCCGTTCAGCATTGCAAAGTTTTCATCCTTTTGCAACCAAAGAAGCTGAAGACGACCCGGCTCGCGGCTCTGGCTCGTTTAGGTCGCAGATTGGGGGCTGAATACAAGGCGCAAGTCCCCTCGCTTGACATTACCCGGGTCAATCTTCATTTTCGCCGACGACTTGAGTGCTGATTTTATGAGTCACAACCTCTTTCATTCGCTCCAACAATTTGACCTTGGAAACGGCCGTAAGGCCCACTTTTACTCGCTGCCCGCGTTGGAGAAAGCGGGCGTCGGCCCCGTCTCCCAACTCCCGGTCTCGCTCCGGCTGGTTCTGGAATCGGTCTTGCGCAATTGCGACGGCAAGAAAGTCACGGAGCAGAACGTCCGCGCTCTCGCCCAATGGAAGCCCAAGGCGTCGCGGACGGAAGAAATCCCGTTCGTCGTGGCCCGGATTGTTCTGCAGGACTTCACCGGGGTGCCGTTGCTGGTGGACCTGGCGGCGATGCGTTCGGCCATGGCCCGTCTCGGGCATGATCCCAAGCGGATCGAGCCGCTCGTCCCGGTGGAACTGGTCGTGGATCACTCCGTGCAAGTGGATTTCGCCGGCACCCCCGATGCGCTCCAACGCAACCTGGAAATGGAGTTCTACCGCAACCGGGAACGCTACCAGTTCCTCAAGTGGGGCATGCAGGCCTTCGAGACTTTCGAGGTCGTGCCCCCGGGCATCGGCATCGTCCACCAGGTGAACCTCGAACACTTCGCCAAAGGAGTGCTGGCTCAAGAATTTCAAATTTCAGATTTCAAATCTCAAATTTATTTTCCGGACACGCTCGTCGGCACCGACTCGCACACTACGATGATCAACGGGCTGGGGGTCGTGGGCTGGGGTGTCGGCGGCATCGAGGCCGAAGCCGGCATGCTGGGGCAGCCGGTTTATTTCCTGACGCCGGACGTGGTTGGCGTGTACCTCACCGGAACCCTCCAGGAAGGAGTCACCGCCACCGACCTGGCTCTCACGCTCACGGAACGGCTGCGACAGGCCAAGGTCGTCGGCAAGTTCGTCGAGTTCTACGGCCCGGGGACGGCCGCCTTGCCGGTCGTGGACCGCGCCACGATCGCGAACATGGCCCCCGAATACGGCGCCACGATGGGATATTTCCCGATCGATGCGGAATGCGTGAACTATCTTCGCGCCACGGGACGCAGCGAGGAACAGTGCCGTTCCTACGAGAACTACTACCGCGCCCAAGGCCTGTTCGGCATTCCGCAAAATGGCCAGATCCATTACTCGACCGAGCTGGAACTGGACCTGGGCACGGTCGTGCCGAGCGTGGCCGGCCCCAAGCGTCCGCAAGATCGGATCGACTTGCCCCGGCTGAAACAGGAGTTCATCAGCGCCTTCTCGCGCCCGGTGGCCGAACGAGGCTTTGGCAAGAACCCCGACGAATTCTATTCGAGCGTCCGCGTTTCCAGTGAGAACCATGCCAAGGGCGACACCGATCATTCCTATGGCTTCCGGCGAATACCCGTCGATCCCAGCGAGTCGGAGATGCGCGACCAGCATCCGACGCCCGACCTGCCGCAGGAATTGCCGCTCTCCGCCTTTCCGAAATTCAACACCGACCTGCGCCACGGCAGCGTGCTCATCGCCGCGATCACCAGTTGCACCAACACGTCGAACCCGAGTGTGATGCTGGCGGCCGGATTGCTCGCCAAGAAGGCGGTCGAACGCGGACTCAGCGTGAATCCTGTCGTCAAAACTTCGCTCGCTCCCGGCTCGCGGGTCGTGACCGATTACCTCAGGAGAACCGGTCTGCAAACCTACCTCGACCGGCTCGGCTTCAACCTCGTCGGCTACGGCTGCACCACCTGCATCGGCAACTCCGGCCCGCTCCCCGGCCCGGTGGAGGAGGCGCTGACCAAGCTCGACATCGTGGCCGCCGCCGTCCTCTCAGGTAATCGCAATTTCGAGGCGCGCGTTCATCAGAGCATCAAAGCCAACTTCCTCATGTCCCCGCCGCTGGTGGTGGCCTTCGCCATCGCCGGCCGGGTCGACATCGACCTCACCACCGAACCACTCGGCACCAGCAAGGAGGGCAAGCCGGTCACCCTGCGCGATATTTGGCCCACCTTGCAGGAAGTGCGTGAGGCCCTGCAGGCGGCGCTCCAGCCGGAAGTTTATCAGCAACTCTACCAGGATTTCGCCGCGCAAAACCCGCAGTGGAACGAAATCCCCTCCACGACCGGCGCCGTCTACCCCTGGGACCCCAAGAGCACTTACATTCAGGAACCGCCGTTCTTCCGCGATTTCTCGCTCCAGCCCGACCCCATCGCGGAGGTTCGCGGAGCCCGCGCCCTGGGAATCTTTGGCGACTCCGTCACGACGGATCACATCTCTCCCGCCGGCAGCATCAAGAAGAGCTCGCCCGCCGGCCGCTACCTGATCGAAAATGGCGTGGCCCACGAGGACTTCAACAGCTACGGCTCGCGGCGAGGCAACGATCGCGTGATGACCCGCGGCACGTTCGCCAACGTGCGCATCAAGAACCTCATGGTGCCCGGCGTCGAAGGCGGGGTGACGATCCATCAACCGGAGGGCGAACAATTGTCGATTTACGACGCCGCGATGAAGTATCAGAAGGAAGGGGTCCCCCTGGTGGTCATCGCCGGGCAGGAATACGGCACGGGAAGCTCGCGCGACTGGGCGGCCAAAGGCACGCGGCTGCTCGGCGTCCGGGCGGTCGTTGCCCAAAGTTTCGAACGCATCCATCGCTCGAACCTGGTCGGCCTGGGGGTGCTCCCGCTGCAATTCAAGGAAGGCACCAACGCGCAAACTCTCGCCCTCGACGGCACGGAGAAATACGACGTGCTCGGGCTCGGCCCGCAGCTCAAGCCGCAGCAGGACCTCACCCTGCGGGTGACGCGGGCCACCGGCCAGGCGGAAGACATCCCGGTCCAGTGCCGCATCGAGACCCCGATCGAGATCGACTACTACCAGCACGGCGGCATTTTACCGTTTGTTTTAAGGCAACTCGTGGCGAAGTCCTGACCGGCGAGAACGCCGTGCCGCGGCGCCATCGCGGGGCAGAATACTCGAAGCAGGCCCCGGCGGTTCCGCCTCATCCCTTCTCGATGCAAGCGTAGGCGTTGTGGTTGTGAATGCTCTCGTGGTTCTCGGCCTCCGCCTTGTACCAGGTGATGTCGGGGCGGGCGTTGAGCTTCTGGGCGATGTTGCGCACGAGGTCTTCCACAAACACCGGGTTCTCGTAGGCGCGTTCCGTGACGGCTTTCTCGTCCTGCCGTTTGAGGAGTGAGAACAGTTCTGAACTGGCCGAGCCTTCAATAATCGCGATCAAATCTTCGATCCAGATCGCCTTGGTCGAGCGGATCTGGACGGTCACCTCGCCGCGTTGGTTGTGCGCGCCGTAGGCGCTGATGGCCTTCGAGCATGGGCAGAGGGTCGTGACGTTGGCTTTGACGGTCAGCACGAAATCGATCTCCTGGCCGATGGCCGTGGCGTCGAAACGCGCCGTGTAATTCATCACGCTGCGCATGCCCGAGACGGGCGCCCGCTTCTCCAGGAAGAAAGGAAACTCCATCTCCAGGTGGGACGAGGCCGCATTCAGCCTCCTCTGCATGGCGTAGAGAATGTCCGTGATGTTCTCCACATGCACGACGTTGCCGTGCGCGTTGAGCACCTCGATGAAACGGCTCATGTGGGTGCCCTTGAATTCCTTGGGCAAATCCACGAACAAACCGATCGTCGCCACGGTGTTTTGCAAGCTGTGCGCCTTGTCCCGGATCTGGATGGGGAAGCGCAAGCCGCGCACGCCCACTTTGTCGATGCGCAATTGGCGGTGATCGCGCTCGCTTTGCTTGTCGTGGAGAAGCGAAGTCCGTTTCGCCGCCCGGACCGACGTACGCCGGGCTGTCCCGTTGCCAGAGAATTTCAGCATGAGGCATAGATAGCAGGCGCAATGGCAATTGCAAAAGCGAATAGTTTTGACATCACGACACCGAAAACCTATGACGCCCTGAGTGAGGAGGTCAGCCCAGGATCGCGCGCCGGCGTCCGGCACTTTCGTGCTGTTACTTTCCATACTGCTTTCCCTGCCCTTGACCGCGGCGGAGAGCTTTCGCGTGGCCACCTACAACCTCGAGAACTATCTCGACGAACCGGCCGGCAACCGCCCGCGGAAAACCGCGCAAGCCAAAGCCAAGATTCGCGAAAGCCTCCGCGCGCTCCGGGCGGACGTCCTGGCCCTCCAGGAAATGGGCGCGCCCAGCGCCTTGGCCGAATTGCGCGCCTCGCTGAAAGCCGACGGACTCGACTACCCTTTCTGGGAACATGTCCGTGGCTGGGACACGAACATTCACATCGCCGTGCTCAGCCGGTTTCCCATCGTCGCGCGCCGACCGCAGACAAACCAATCGTTCCTTCTCTTCGGCCGCCGCTTCCGGGTGAGCCGGGGTTTTGCCGAAGTGGATATCCAGGTAGACCAGCGCTATTCCTTCACGCTCATCACCGCGCACCTCAAGTCACGCCGGCCGGTTCCCGAAGCCGACGAAACGGAGTTGCGCGAGCAGGAAGCCGTGCTGCTGCGCGAGCGGATCGAGGCCTACCTGGCCGCCGACCCCGACGCGAACCTGATCGTGCTGGGCGATTTCAACGACACGAAAGATGCCCGGTCCACGCGCACCCTGATCGGCCGGGGACGCCACGCGCTGATCGATACGCGCCCGGCCGAACGCAACGGCGACAACCAGGCCAGTCCGAACCCGCGTTCTGAGGCGCGCAACATTTCCTGGACCCACTACTACGGGAAGGAAGACACCTTTAGCCGAATCGACTATATCCTTGTCAGCAAGGGAATGGCTCGGGAATGGCTCAAGGAAGAAACGTATGTGTTAGCCATCCCCGATTGGGGAGTTGCTTCCGACCACCGGCCAATTGTTGCTGGTTTCCTGGCGGAAGAGCGGTGATCCGGATTGCAGCTATCGTGGCAAGACGCGCGGCAGTGGGTTGGCCAGGGCGCGCTTGCTCGGCCGATCCACGTAGTCGGATTCCTCCGCCCAGCCGTAACGCTCCGTGAGCGACGAGCGGAGATAGCGCCTCATCTGTTCCCGGGCGTAGTTCACGAAAATCAGGTTCTTAACAATCCCAACCAACGGCCAGATGACACCGAGCGCGACCGGCAGGACTAAGACGTAAAGCACCGTCTTGGTCAGTGCCCTGGCCGGCTTGCGGTTCGCCACGCCTTGCCAAAGTCCGAAGTGTGCCACCGCCATCAAATCCAGGACCGTGATGATGAGACACAACCCGACCAGTACCACGATGCCCAAACACTTCAACGCCGCCATTCCCTGCGATCCCATGACCCACACTTGCGCGCCCAGCAGCGTCCCTTCCACCGCGAGCAACGTGACCACCGGACCGTAGACCCGCTGGCGCAAACCGAGGAGATGGCCTTCGACCACTTCCTTCACCTTGAGCGGCGTGCAGAGCAGCAGTTCCAGCGCGCCGGAGTCACGGGCCGCGGCGAACAAATGGCACGCCTCCGACGCCACCCACACGGCCAGCGCCAAGTGTACCAGGAGCAAAACCCCGGCGATCGTCAACGCCATCCCGACCGCCCCGCGGGTTAATAACCACCCGGTGAAGGCGGCCACCGAAGCAAACCCCACCAGCGTCCATAAAAAGATTTGCTCGGAACCGCTGCGCACGACCAGCCACACCACAGGGTTCCCCGCCAGGATCCGGGAACGCCGTGCCAAATCCGGAACTTTGCCTTCCGTCCCGGCGGCCCCGGCGAGCCGGCGCCACCAGGAGACGCGCCCAACCATGGGGCGGTCCTGCCACGCGCGCGGTAATACGAATGTTGCCATTCCGAGAAAGGTCCAGGTCAGCAAGTGCACGCTCCAAATGGCCTGCCAGTACCGATCCGGCGCCACCGCGTAGGCCGAGTCGAACGTGCTGAGAAAGGCCGTCGTCGGACTGAGCGCGGCCAGGCTGGAGTTACTCCACCCCGCGTTCAGCAGCAACAACGGTGGCACCACGGCGAAGAGCAGGACTATCGCCGCGGTCCCGGTCCAGGCGCGCCGCTCATCCCGGCTCGCCGCAGAAACCACCAATCCCGCCGTCAACGAAAAGAACACCGTGTTCATCAGCACCAGCACCAACCGCCAGAATTCTCCCGCCGTCACCCCACCGATCACCAACGGGATGGCCAGTGGCGGAAAAATCGCGAGCAACCCGTAGATGCTGTTGAGCGAGGTGGCCATGAGCTTGCCCAGGACCAGGTCGTAGGGCCGCAAGTCGGTCAGAAAAAGCAGGCCGAGCGTTCCCTCCCGTTTCTCGGCGCTCAGGCAATCGGCGGTGTGCCGCGCGCCCTCGAGCAGGCAGTAGGCGAACGAGAGCCAACTTAGCATGCGGAATACCCCGGCCCCATATCCGCCGGACCCCGCAAGCTGGTTCGTCCCCAAAAGCAACAGACCGACCAGCACGATGGCGCTGATCGCGGCCAGCAAGCGGAACCGATAGGTGCTCCTGAGGCGCGCCCGCACGCGCAACTCGCGTTCCACGATCGGCAAGAAGGTCATCGCGATGAATTGAAACGGAAACGGAGCAAACTAGGAAGTTCAGGCTCATCCCGGGGCCGGACCGTTCAGGCCAGCACCCCTCGCGGCTGCCGCACTCTATCCGCGCCGGCCCGCGCGACTTTCGAATGGCTGCGTGGCGATCTCGCGGAACCTCGTCAAGAGCCAGTGGCGCGCTGGCAGGGCGAACGCCGCGTTGAAGACCAGGAAAACCCCCAGGATGAAAAGAATGGCGTGGTTCTCATCCCAATGGTCTTTGATTAACCAGTCCAAAGCCCCCAGAATCGTCATCAGGGTCACAGCAGCCCACGGCAGGACCAGCACCCAGGCCAGCGCAACCACGGCCGCCCGGTTCGGATGACGACTGTTCAGTCCCCGCCACATGCTCAGCCAGCTTAACGTGATCACGTCGGCGACAAAAATGACCATGAACGCCACCCAAAACAGCACGCCATAGCTCTGGTGGCGATCGTTCAGCAGAAAAACGAAGTCAGCCAGCAACACCACCACCACCGGTCCGGCGAACTGCCGCTCCAGGCCCATCCATTGGCCCCGCACAACATCCCGGATCGACAACGGGGTGGCCAGCAAAAGTTCCAATGCGCCGCTCCGCCGGTCCAGGGAGAAGCGCCGCGTCGCCTCGCCGGCCACCCAGAACTTAAGCGCCGTGTGAGCGATCAAGGCCGTCCCGAGGTAGGCCGTCTCGTCCTTCCAATCCTGCGGACGGAAAGCCAAACCCAAACACCAGATCACTCCGCCGCACGCAAGAAAGAGCCAGACGACGAGGCCTTTCATCCGATTTCGGGCCGTCAGCCAGTAAACCGGGTTAAGTTCGAGCAAGCGCGCCCGGAAGCCGCCCCGCTCCCGCGCGGAACCGAGTCCCAGCCGGTTCAACCACCCGCGCCGGCGGAGCGTGTCGGCGCTCAACGCCCGATCCTGCCACGTGCGCGGAACGATGAGCGACGACGCCAGCAACAGCACCCAACTCAACCCGTGGGTGAACACGACCGACGGATAAAAGTGATTCGAACCACTTCCACCTCGAAACATGGCATCAAAGGCCATGGTCGCCGCGTAACTCGGGCTGGGAATGAGCAGATACTCGCCCCACGACCGGGTGCGAATCCATTCCTGACTGAGTCCGGCCAGCAACGGCACGCCCGCGGCGAAGAACAGGACGAGCAGAAAAGCCTTCACCATTGCGTTGCGTTCGTCGCGACTGATGGAGGAGCAAAACATCCCCGTGGCCAGCGAGAATAACAGGAGGTTCATCGCCACCAGCACCACGCGCCCGAACTCTCCCAGGGTCACCCCGCCCAGCAGCAACGGGATCGCCATGACGGGAAACAGCGCGAGCACGCCGTAAAACGCGTTGAGCGACGTCGCCACCAGTTTGCCGAGCACGATGTCGTAGCCCTTGAGGTCGGTGAGGAAGAGCAGGCCCAGCGTGCCTTCCCGCTTCTCTTCGCTCAAACAGTCCGCCGCCAGCAGCACGCCCACGAAAAGACAATAAGAATGGACGGCCACCGCCAGCACCCGGAACAGCCAGATCCCCATTTCGGCCGCGGGCCCTTCGCGCAGGATGAACATGACGACCGCCCCCAGCCCCAACCCCAAGCCAGCCGCCAGCAGGCGAATCCCGTACGTGCCCCGCCGGCGCGACGCTTCGATCAATTCCCGCTGAACGATAGGCAGAAAGGTCATGGCGGATTGCGGATTGCGGATTGCGGATTGCGGATTGCGGATTGCGCGGGCTGCGAGGGTTGCGCGGCTTGCGGGATGCAGGATTGCCGGCGCAGTGACTGCCCCACAACCCGCATCCTTCAATCCGCAATCCGCAATCCGCAATCCGCAATCACTGCGTCTCTCCGCGCGTCACGCGCAGGAAGACTTCTTCCAGGTCAAGCTCGTCTTCGTGCAACTCGATTAATTTGGCGCCGCCGTGGACCAGTGTCTCGGCCACGATGCTGTGGTCAATGTCGTGGCTGATCAGGGTCACTTTGACTTGCCCGTCGAGGGCTTCGGCGCGGCTGACTTCGGGGCGGGCCTGGAGCAGGGCAATCGCCTGCGTCTGGTCGCTCGACACTTTGAGCCAGACCACCCGGCCGGTGGACATCTGGTCGCGCACCCCCTGCACCGGGCCGCTGTAAATCAGTTTGCCCTTTTCGATGATGGCGACGCGATTGCACAAGGTCTGCAGCTCGCTCAGGATGTGGGAGGAGATGATGATGGTTTTGCCCAGGCGCTGCAGCTCTTGCAGAATGGCCATCATTTCGATCCGAGCCCGCGGGTCGAGGCCGCTGGCGGGTTCGTCGAGCAGCAGCACGCGGGGATCGTGAATCAGCACGCGCGCCAGACCCAGCCGCTGTTGCATGCCCCGGCTCAGCGCGCCGATGAGCGTGCCCTTCTTTTCACTGAGGCCGACCAGTTCGAGGACATCGTTGACCGTCTTCTCGCGCTGGGCGGTGGGAATTTTGTAACAGGCACCAAAGAAATCCAGGTACTCGGTCACTTCCATGTCTTTATACACGCCGAAGAAATCAGGCATGTAGCCGATGACGTGGCGGACGGCGTCGGCGTCCCGCACGACGTCATGGCCGAGGACCAGGGCCTGACCGGCGGAAGGAGCGAGGAAGGTGGCCAGGATGCGGAGGGTGGTCGTCTTACCCGCGCCATTCGAGCCGATAAAGCCGAACAGATCCCCCTGGTTGACGGTCAGGTCGAGCGCGTTAAGGGCCAGGATCGTGCCATAAGCACGCGTGAGTCCGAGGGTCTGGACCGCGGGAAGTGGTGGGGCCGAGCTACTCATGGCTGAAAACTTTGAACCTCAAACTTTGAACTTTGAACTTCGAACTTTGAACCTTGAACTTTGAACCTTGAACTTTGAACCCTGACATTTGAAATCTTAGTTCGCCGGCACCGCCACGCGCAGCACGGTATCGCGGGTGCCGCGGCGAGCGGGAAATTGGTTGAGCGGTTGGGTGAAGGAGTAGTGCGGGACCCATGCCAGCAGCACCGCGTGGCCGCGCCGGACCAGCGGTGAAAGATCGAAGCCGGGCGGTGGACTGAAGTTATTATAGTCGTTGCGTTGGTTCATCTGCGTGACAAACGAAGCAGCCAACACGGCGTTCGACAAGTCGATGATTTGCCCGTGCTGGTTATCGCCGAAGGCGTGCTGGCGGGAGTTCACAGCGTTCTGGAAGCTGCCGCTATAGCTTTGCACCAAGGACCGGAGCGCGTTGTTCGGGACAGCGAATGGGGCACCGGAACGAGCGAACGTTTTGGTGGCGCGCGCCGGGATCTCACCCAGTTGCAGCACCTGGTCGTCCAAGACCAGCGACGCCGCCGTCAACTTCACGTCCAGCCGGTTATCGACCGTCACGTCCTGCGCGGTGACCACCAGGTTGACCGGCAATGGCCCCTGGCGCCACCAGTCGCTGACAAAGAGTTGGCTCGTCCAGACCGGCACGGCTGCCACCGCGCGGAAACCGTTCTGACGCTGCTCCACCTTGGGATGGCCGGCTTCCTGTCCGCTGCCGTAATTGCCGGCGAATTCGCCGCGCATGGTGGCGAATGGTTGCTCGTTGGCAAAGGTGTAGCGCGCGTTCACTGGCGAGTAAATCGATCCGTAACTACGCCCCCGCAGATCGGCGCTGTCCCCGTGCGGGATGACGTCCACGACATGCAGTTCATTCCACTCGGTTTCTCCGGCGCGCAGCTTGTAGCCGATGAAGTAGATCAGCAGCGAGAAAAACGCGACGTAGGCCGGAAAGGTCAGCCAGGTGAGCATCTGCCGGTTCAGCCGCTTGAGCCAATACTGATCGAACGGCCCGATGACCAGCAGGTAGCCGATCAGCAGGAGCAACAGCCAGCCGACCGGCAGCTTGCGGATCTGTTTGCTATCGATCATCGCGCCGAACACCCCGTCGAGCGGCCGGCCAGGAAACCGCGTCACGCTCTCCGTCGTGAGCAACTCGGCCGGGAAATCAATCAATTTGGCCCAAAAATAGGCGCTGTTTTCCCACGTCCGGAACGGCTCCAACTCCGGCGCAAAAGTCAGCACGATGATCTGTCCGTGCCCGCGCTGCGCCAGGATGGCCAGCGGGTTGGACTCCGGACCGATCAGCACACGTCCATCGCGCAACCTGGCGGTGACGGCTTGCAAGGGAGCCTGCTCGAATTTCGCGTCGGGCGCGAGATTGGCATAGGGATCTAGACCTGGTTCGGCGCCGCGCGTTCTCTGGAGTCCGACCCGGCCGGTATTCCGCGATTCCGTGCCGTCGACGCCCGCTTTGCTCGTCAGCCATTGCTGCAATTCGCCGTGCGACCCCAGTGAGGTCATTTCTGTCACCTCACAAGGGAGCAGCTGTTTCAACCACGCGCCGGATCCGCTGAGATGATTGATTTGTTCCAGCCCGACGATGAGACGGCCGCCGCCGTAGAGCCAGGCCAGGAGCGACCTGACCTGGTCGACTTTGAGGTCCAAGGCCCGTTCCGAACTCAAATAGAACGCCTCCAGCCCCTCCAAGGTGATGGGATTGTCCGGAAAGAGCGACGGCTGCAAGCGGGCGAAGACCGGCCGCAAGTCTTCCTGTTTGGACTTGAGTTCCGGCAGCACCGGCAGGGCACGGGTCATCGCGGCGGCCAGCGGGACGATCGGCAGATTGAGCCGGCGCGCGCGCTGACTGGAGGTCTCGGCGCGGACCCTGCCCTTCTCATCCAGCAGCCGAGCGTTCCAGGTGGGGTTGGGGTTGAAGGTCGCGGCGGTGAAGGTGGGGATGATGAAACGTTTGGTCGTTCCGGTGGGCAGTTCAACCACCAAAGTGCGCGGCGGGCTGGAGTTGAATTGACCCGGAGTCAATTCGACGGTGGCAAGGAACGACGGGCCGTCGTTCTCCACCTCGAAAGCCACGGGAAACCAGCCACCTTGCGGCACGATGCCGTCGTAGCCCACGAACACGTCGAAACGCGCGGCGGCGCCGGCAGCCGCGCACCCGGCCAGGAGAAAAACCAGGATCAACCAGCAGGATGAGCTTGCGAGATTGAACCAACGTTCAAGCGGGTGGTCACCGGGCGGTCGCTGGCGGAGGTGAAAGGTCGCTGGGAAACCCCGCTTTGCCCCCCGCTGGCCCCGCGTGGTGCTGTCCATGGTTAACTTGGGCACTTGAATCACTGCTTTATAAGGTCGCGCCTCCGGGTGAGGCAATGTCAATCACAGATGCGCCGGAGTTCCCATCCATTAGACCGCGCGGGAGGGCGTTCGTTCTCAGCGACTGTCCATCCGCGGTTAACTTGCTCTGGCGTTCAAACTTTTCCACCGCGGTAAAGTCCAAGCGTTTGGCCATGCCCCTCGCAAAGACTGCTCCCACTCGCGGCCAGCCGAAGAATTTTGTCTTGCGCCCGGCTCGTGGTTTGGCACGAATTTGTACTTGTCGCGACCATCAGTCTTTGTAACATTTCGGGGCGTTCAGTCGCCGCAGCTTTAAAAAATGGACCTGAATGCGATTTCGCATACCGCGGGGGCGTTGGATATATAACTTGGCGCAAGACGCCAGAAGAGATAGGGGATTCGACTGTGAGAATTGAAGGGAGCTAACTAGTTCCAAGCCGATGCGACCAACCCAGCCTTCGGTCACGACCCAAAGTGGGGAGAGCCCCCTTCCCGAGCCCGGGCGGAGCAAACCGACGCTGTTGATCGTGGACGACGAAGAAGGTCCGCGCATGTCGCTGAAGGTCATTTTCAACGACGACTTCAACATTCTCATGGCCGAGGACGGCCCGAGCGCCATTGAACTGGCTCGCAACCACGCCATCGACGTCGCCGTCCTCGACATCCGCATGGCCGGCATGTCGGGCATCGAAGTGCTGGAACGGCTTCGCTACCTTGATCCGAGCATCGAGGCAGTGATGATGACGGCGTTTGAAACCACCGACACCATCCGCCAGGCCCTGCGCCTGCGCGCCTGCGACTACATCAACAAGCCGTTCGATGTCGCCAAGATGCGCGCGGCGGTGGTCGGCGCGCTCGATCGCCGCTCCCTGGGCAGCGAGGTGCGGGCCAATCACGAAAAGCTCCTGCAACTGCAAGCCGAACTGCAAATAGTCAGAATGGAGGAGGAAATTGTCCGAACGCGCGGCGAAATCTACGCGAGCATCATTCACGACATCAACGGACCCCTCACCATCATCTCGGGCCTGCTGCAGATCATCAACCAGCGCATCGGCGACACCAACCAGGTCAAGGGAGAGGACCTCGAACTGGTCAAGGACCGTCTCAAACGCATCACCCGCCAGGCGACCAACTGCATTGAGATTTCCCGGCGCTACCTGAGTTTTCTGCGCAAGCACCCCGGTGAAAGCGCGCGGGTCTGGATCAATCAGATCCTGGGTGACCTCGGAGAACTGTTGCGGGTGCATCCGTGCACGCGGAATAACCAGTTGCTGATCCACCCGTTGCCCGAGGACGTGGCCGTGCCGACCAACGGGACGGACGTCATCCAGATTCTCCTGAACCTGACGCTCAACGCGCTGCAATCCACCGAGCAATTCCACCGGGTGGAAATCCGCGGACAATTGCACCCTCATCCGCTCGACCTGAGCATGTTTACCGATGGGGCGGAGGATCGATTCATCAACCGCGACTCCTTCAAGAACATCGCGCCGTTGCTCGCGGTCTCGGTCCAGGACAATGGTCCGGGGATCGCTCCGGAGATCATGGCGAAGATTTTCGAACCGTATTTCACCACCCGACCGAAAACCCAGGGCACCGGCCTGGGGCTGTGCATTGTCAGCCGCCTGCTCAAGGAAGCCCGCGGCTCGCTCCACGTCCACACCAAACCCGGCCAGGGCACGGTCTTCACCGTTTACCTCCCGGCCCATCCGCCCGGCCAGAGTCCCAGCTTCACCCTGGAGGGCTGAAGCTGGCAGCCCGGAGCGCGGCCGGTCCCCGGCCGCAGCGCATCAACGCAACCGGGGCGAGGAACAATTCGAGGGTTCGGCTTCGGGCGTTATGCTGCGGCCGGGGACCGGCCGCACTCCAGTTCCTTAATTGAATTGTCTTTGCCTGCTCCTCCGGCCAGACGCTACCTTCCCGGCCTCATGGGCGACGCCCTTCATCGCACCCGCACGACTTACTTCTACGAATTGTGGCGCGCCATCAGTGCCGGGATTTTGGAGACTGCGGGCAGCACCTTCCTGCTGACCATCGCGGTGCAGGAGTTTGATGCCGGGCCTTTCTGCAAAGCGATCGTCGCTGGCGCCGGCAGCCTCGGCCTGCTCATCTCGCCTGTCTTGGTGTCGCAGGTGACGGCGTTGGGCTGGCCCACGAGCCGGGCGGCTGGGCGCGTGCTCGCGGCCGGCGCACTGAGCTTCGGCGTGGCGGCGTTGCTGCCCGGATTGCCCGTGTTCGCCGCCTGCAGTGTCCTGGCCATGACCACCTCCGCCGCCGTCATCCCTCTGCTCACCCAGATGTACCAGGACAACTACCCGACGAGGGAACGCGGACGCCGTTTCTCGCGCACGGTGATGATCCGCATCGCCACGGCTGCCGTCTTCAGCAAACTGGCCGGTGATGCCCTCGACGGGCGGATGGACGAATATCCCCGCCTGTTGCTGGTCTTCGGCGGGGCGCTGGCTTTCGCCAGCTTCTGCCTCTCGCGTTGCCCGACCCGGCCGATTCCAAGCGACGGTGGCGCCCATCCGTTCCGGGCGATGCGCTTCGTGCGCGACGACGCCTTGTTCCGGCGGACTTTGCTCTGTTGGATGCTGATGGGGTTTGGGAACCTGATGATGCTGCCGCTGCGGGTGGAATACCTGGCCAACCCCAAGTATCACCACGGCCACCCCGCGGCCACCGTGGCGCTGATCGCCTTGCTCACGGGCGTGATTCCGAATCTCGCCCGGCTGGCTCTCAGCCCGGTTTGGGGCCATTTGTTCGATCGCATGAATTTTTTCGCCCTGCGCGTGACTTTGAACATCGGCTTTGCCATTGGCATTCTGACGTTCTTCACGACCGACAGTTTTGCCGGCTTGGTGGCTGGCGCGGTGCTCTACGGCATCTCCAATGCCGGGGGCGATGTGGCGTGGAGTCTGTGGGTGACGAAATTTGCCCCGCCGGGGCGGGTGGCCGACTACATGTCGGTCCACACTTTCCTGACGGGAGTGCGGGGCGTGCTCGCACCGCTGCTGGCGTTCTATCTGGTCAGCCGCATTTCCCTCGGAATGCTGGCGGGGACCAGCAGCGGCCTGATCGTCCTGGCGACCGCGCTGCTGTTGCCGGAGATCCACCAGGGCCGCAAAGCCCGTGCAACCAGCGCGCTGGTCGAGGAGGTATCGGAATGAGGCGGCGGGGTCGGCCGCCACGCTTCCGCCGCTCGCCGGCGACTATTTCCCCGCGCCCGGGGCGTGGCCGTGATCGCCACGCGGGGGAGCCGGCGGAGACGGTTTGGACTTGTCGGTGATGGGCGTCACTTGCGCGGTGGGCGATTTGGCAATCGTCTCGGTGCCGGCGTTGAGGGAGGCCTGTTTGTTTTTCTGAATCATATCGAAAACTTCCTGGCGGTGGACGGGCAACTCGGCGGGCGCCTGGATGCCGATTTTCACGGTATCGCGCTCGATGCGCAGAATTTTCACGATGATGCGGCCATCGATGACGATGCTTTCGTTGAGTTTGCGGGACAGGATGAGCATGGGAGAAACAGCTAAGGGTTAGACGATGGCAGCGGATGGGGCGGTGGTGGTTGTTCAGCCCCCGGGGAATCCTTTTCCCGGACAAGCAGGGCCGATTGGGCCTGAGGGGAAATCGTGCCGATGAACCGTTCCATCAACTCCAGCGAGCGACGCAGCTGGGTCTGGTTTTGTTCGGCGCGTTCGCGCACCCGCCGGAGGAGTTCGGTGATCTCCTGGACGAGCGCATGGATCAACGGACGATATTCGTCCGGGATCGAAGAAAGCAGTTGCGGGAAAGTGTCTGCGTCGGACCGGCCCAAAGCCCACGCCAGCTGGCGCTGGGAGGCGTCGCGTTGGCGACGGGCCTGGTCGATGGCCGCGCTTTGCGCTTCCACCGCCGAGATGGATCTCAGGACGGACGGCGATTCGCGGCGCGAGACGACGTCCTGTTGGGCCTCCAACAGCGCGAGCATCTCGCCGTATTGCTGCAATTCGTTGCGAAGCGCTTCAATGACTTGTTCGAGGATCGCGGTCATCGGTCCGTGATAGGGAGGAGCGCCCAGCCTTGAGCACATGCCACTGCCGGACAGGCAGGGATGTTTCCGTGGCGGCGCCGGGTTTTTGCGGGCGAGGCATGGCCGGTGCGCGCACCGGCCATGCCTGGATCAAATTCATGTTCGGGAGGGCCAACACCCCCGCGCTTCGTTTCGTCGGACGGGCGCTGGCGGGCCGATTAGATGGAAACAGGAGAGGCAAAACAGGGATCGAATTTTAGCAGGAACGATTTGATGGCGAGGATGCCCTGCGCGTGAATCTGGCAGATGCGCGACTCGGTCAGGCCGAAAGCCTCGGCAATTTCGCGCAGGCGCATGTCTTCAAAGTAATAAAGCGCGAGCACCTTGCGCTGCATCTCCGGGAGTTCCCGCAATCGCTCGGCGATCACGCGAGCCATCTCGCGCCGGAAGGTACCGTCCAACGGATCCTCCTGCCGCTGGTCCGGCAAGCTTTCGTACTGGGAAACTGAATCGTCGAAATCATGATTGAAGGCCGCGTCCAGGCAGACAAACGTGGCCGGGCGAATCTCCTCCAGCCATTGATGGTAATCGGCCAGGGAAATCGTCAGGCCGTCGGCCATTTCCTGCTCCGTGGCCATGCGCCCTTTCTTCTGCTCAATCTGGTTCATCACCGCCTGCACTTTGCGCGCTTTGGTGTGGACCGAGCGCGGAACCCAATCCATCCGCCGCAACTCATCGAAGACCGCGCCGCGGATGCGCAGGCGGGCATAAGTCTCAAAGGAAGTGCCCGCATTCGGATTGTACTGGCGGACGGCGCTGAGCAGCCCGGTCAAACCGGCACTGTAAAGGTCCTCCCCGTCGACATGGGGTGGCAACGTCATGGCCAGGCGACCCACCACATTCTTGACCAGTGGAACGTAGCGCTCCACCAGCTCGCCCTCCAATGCACTGCCCGGTTTCATGCTGCGCGCGCTGGGCCAGGATCCATTCCGCTTCGCGCGCACGCGGCGACGCCGTCGGGATGGCCTGCCAGCACCGGATTGAGTATCGGTGATCATAACGTCGTTCGATCGGTGCAAGGCCCGCCCACGCCCTTCCGGCGTGAGTGGCGCTGCGCTTCAGGATCAACAGTTCGTTCCATAGCTTGACCGGATTGCTCTTTAGCAACTGGTTTGCCACGACTAGAATTGCGAAGCCGGCCGGGGGGTGGAACGCGAGCAGGATGCCGTTGGGATGAGGCGAAACCGCCATGATGACGGGGGACACGCCCGGCTGGCCGGCGCGGTTTATTTACCAGCTTCGGAAGGAAATCGGGTCCGACACGGTGAACCTGTCGCGCACCGGTTGTCCCGATTGTGGACAGCGCTCAAGCGGGGACGACTGGTTGCAAGACACCACTGCGCCCGGCTGTCATCTCCGTGGACAAAGGTCCCAGGCCCTGAGCCGAGGGAAATTGCCGGGCGCCGATCGGTCGATCCAGCCGTGCGTCCCCGCGACCAATACCGGGGAATCCCTGAGTCAGGGAATCGTACGCCACACCGAAGTCAGGACGCCGGTGTTCTCGCAAATTTGGGAAAATCGTCCGAAGCCAAAAGTCCAAAGCCCGAGGCCCGCCTCGAGCCCGCTTCTCCCGGAGCTTTGCGCTCAGGCGGCGGCATCTTCGGCGTCGCTGGCGCCGTTGCTGCCTTTGAAATTGTATTCGTTGAGCTTGTTGCGCAGCGTGCGGATGCTGATCGAAAGCATGCGGGCGGCATGGGTGCGGTTGCCTTTGCTGCGCTTGAGCGCCGACAGGATGTGCTGCTTCTCCACTTCGCTGAGGGTGGGAAATTCGCCGTTTTCGCCGGTCGACGCCGGGGCAGGATCGACCGAAACTTTCGCGGTCGGCACGCCGCCTGCCAGCTTGGCCATGCCCAGGTGAGCGGTCTCCAGGACACCCCCTTCGCTGCAAAGGATCACGGCGCGTTCGAGGACATTTTGCAACTCGCGCACGTTGCCCGGCCAGGCGTGGTCCATCAGCATGTTCATCGAGGCATGGCTGATGCCATGGACTTCGATGCCGTGCTTGCGGGCAAAACGCTGGCGGAATTGGTCGGCCAGGATCGGGATGTCCTCCTTGCGTTCGCGCAAGGGCACGACCACGACCGGCACGACGTTCAGTCGAAAATAAAGATCCTGGCGAAACTCCTTGCGTTCGACGCTCTCATCGAGACGCCGGTTGGTCGTGGCGATCACCCGCACATCCACCTTGATGGTCCGGTTGCCGCCGACCCGCTCAAATTCCCGCTCTTGCAGGACGCGCAGCAGCTTGGCTTGAACGGTGGACGAGATCTCGCTGATTTCGTCGAGGAGAATGGTGCCGGAATGGGCCAGTTCGAAGCGGCCTTCGCGCTTGTTAATCGCGCCGGTGAAGGCCCCTTTCTCGTGCCCGAAGAACTCGCTCTCGATCAGGTTCTCGGGAATGGCGGCGCAGTTGAGCTTGATGAACGGCGCGGTGGCGCGGGGGCTTTGCCGGTAGAGGGCGCGCGCCACCAACTCCTTCCCCGTGCCGCTCTCGCCCTGGATCAACACCGTGGCCTGGGTGCGCGCCACCTTGCGGATTAACTGGCGCAGCTGCTCCATCGACTGACTCTGGCCAAGCAGCTCGTAGCCGGACCCTTCGTCCTCCGCGTGGCTCAGGTACTGGTTGACCTTGACCAGTTGAGTGTGTTCCTCGGCTTTCTTCAGGGTTACCGCCAGCTGCTCCGGAGAAAAGGGTTTGGTGAGAAAAGTGAACGCCCCGCTGCTCATGCACTCGACGGCCAGGTCGACCGTGCCAAAACCAGAGATCATCACGACCAGCGGCCGGGCCGGGCGGGCCTGCAGTTGCTTGAGCAGTTCGGTGCCATCGCCGTCGGGCAGCTTCACATCGACGATCATCAAGTCGAAGTTGTCCTTGGCGAGGAGCTCTTGCGCGGTCGCAATGGTACTGGCCGACGCCACGTCGTAGCGGCGATAGCGCAACTGTTGTTCCAGACTTTTGCGGACGATCAGGTCGTCCTCCAACACGATGATCTTCTCGATCGGCATCGGTTTACTACTAGCTGGAAGCGAGAGGGGAGGGAAGAACGATTTTCGCCGCAGCGGTTCCGTAATCCTACGAGGGGCGCATCCGGGCCAGTTCCCGTTCCAGCTCGCCGACCCGCCGCGTCAGCGCCCGGCACTCCGCCTGCACCAGGTCGAGGCGCTGCCGGTGGTGCTGCCCGGTCTCATGCCGTTCCACCGCGGCCCGGATGGTGTTCAGAAGATCTCCGCGTGTCCACGGCTTGAGCAGGAAGCGGAAGACTTCCGCGCGATTGATCGCCTCGAGCACCGTCGTCAAGTCGAGCACCGCGGTGATCAACACCCGGGTGGCGTCGGGTTGGACGGCCTTGAGCTGGGCCAGAAACTCCAGACCGCTCAGGCGGGGCATCTGGTGGTCGGTGATCACGACCGAAAACCGATGCTCTGGCAGGCAGCGCAGGCCTTGCACGGCATCCGGGGCGGTCGTAACCCGGTAACCCAGTCGCCCCAGCGTATCGCGCAACGCCACCAGCACGATCTCCTCGTCATCCACGATGAGGATTCGGGGAGAAGACTTGCCGGGCTCTGCGTCGGCGACCTTCATGGCCTGGCCTGCAAATCGAACGTCGCCGCGAGCTTGTCCAGAATGACGTCCTCGGGCATGTCGGCGGAGATGAGCAAGTCCGCCCGGCTGAACAACGGCGCCGCCAGTTCCTCCGGCTGGCAACCGACCGTCTTGACGATGATTTTCACTGGCAGCTTTTGTTGCCGCACAAGACAGGCCAGGGACGCTGGTTGGGGGTCGGTCCGCTCCGCCAGAAGCAAGACCCCATCGAACTGATAGTCGCTGGAACGGAGCAGGTCCTCCGCGTCCTGGGCGCCGGGCACGACCTGGTAGTTGTTCAGTCGCAAAAGCTCCACGGTGCTGTCCCGCATCTTGCCCGGGGCCCCGGCCACCAACAAGGTGCGGCGACGACGGATGGCTTGTTCGAGCGCTTGATCGGCTTCGGTGAAATCCGCCATCGGCAGCCAGACGTGGAAGGTCGTCCCGACATTTTCCTGCGAGTCGACCGAGATCGCGCCCTGGTGCTTCTCCGCGAAAAGTCGCGCGTGGTAGAGGCCGAGGCCGGAGCCGCGGTTCATCGGCTTGGTCGTGAAGAACGGGTCGAAGAGGAAGGGGAGCAAGCGCGGCTTGATGCCGCTGCCCGTATCAATCACGGCGACGCTGGTCGCCGGCAACCGCGGCAACACTCCGACCGGATGCGTCAAGGCCGGCAGGGTTTCATGCCGGGCGGTGCGAATGGTCAGCCGGCCGCGCTCGGGCATGGCTTCCGACGCATTCAGCGCGAGGTTGATCAGCACCTGCTGCAGTTCCACCACGTCCACATAGAGCGCCAGGGTCTCGGTCCCCAGTTCCATCGCCAGCTCAACCCGTCGGGGCACGACCGCGCGCAACAACTCCACGCTCTCCTTCACCACGTCGTTCAGGTTCTGGTAGGTGCGGGTGCCGGTCTTGCCGCGATGAATTTGGGCGATGCGCTGAATGAGTTGCGCAGCTTTCTGCGTGTTGCGTTTGACCAGCACCAGCCCTTCGTGAAACGGGTGGGCCGGTTCAATCTGGGAGAGAAACGAATCGGTCAATCCCAGGATACCGGCGAGCACGTTGTTGAAATCGTGCGCCAGACCGAGGGTAAGCAAGCCGAGGGTCTCCTTCCACGCCGCGGTGGCCAGTCGCCGCTCGGCGAGGGTTTGACGGGTGACGTCCAGCCAGAATCCCTCGTAGCCAAGCACCGTCCCGCCGGCGTCACGCTGCGTGCGGCGAAATTCGCAAAGGTGGGCGACCCGTCCGCTGGAGGCGTGCCGCAATCGGAAACGATGGGAGATTTCCCCGGTTCCTTTGGCCGCCTGCTCCAGCTGGACCTTGAACGCTTCCACATCCAACTCGTGGATGGACTGCCAGAACAGCCCGGGATGATCGCGCCACTGGTCCAGCGCATGGCCGGTGAGTTCCTCAAGTTGCGGACTGGCGAATTCAAACGTCAGATCGGGCCGCTGGCGAAAGAGTACCCCTGGCCAATGCTCCATCAGCGAGTTCAGGAATGCCTCCATGCTCAGTTCGGTTAGCGCGCGGACCCCGTCTGCCGACCCCTGGCACAGCGGTCCACCTCTCCCCTCGCCCGATTGTAGGCCGAACAGTTCAAACTGGGTTTCTCACCGGCGTGATCTCATTCGCGCCCAAACTATCTCTTTGCAATTTCTTATTTGTCAACGAATCTCTAGCCTGCGCTGGAACTGGGGCCCGGGGCGGTCTCGCGCCGCGCGCCGCGCGCCCCCGGCGGATTGCATTGGATGCACCATGGACTTGCCGCTGGACAGACTCTTGAACTCGCTGGATCTGGCCGTCCTCTGTGTGGACGACTGCTCGACCCTCCTCTTGCTGAACGAGGCGGCGGCCAAGATGCTCGGGTGCGAGTGCGCCCAGGTTGCTGGTCAGCCGCTCCGACGCTTCCCGGCCCTGATGGTAATCGTGGACCGCTTGCTCCTGGGCGAGTTGTCCGATGCGGGCGCCGGCTCGAAGGCCGTGCGCCGCTGGCAGGTCGAACGACCGGGTGGCCAGACCGCCTCGATGGAGGCTACGGTTTCCTGCCTGCCGCTCGAGGGGAGAAAAGCCTACACGGCCGTCATCCGGGACGTGTCGCTCCAGGAACAAATGGAGAAAGCGGTCTATGAATCGCGCAAGACGCAAGCCTTGGGCGCCCTGGCTGGGGGCATCGCCCATGACTTCAATAACATCCTGACCGCCGTCATCTCTCAAATCGACCTGGTGCTTCACGCGCCGGAGTTTCCGAGCACATTGAAGGACCACCTGGTTTTCGCGCAAACCAGCGCGCGGCGCGGCGCCGAGTTGATCAGCAAACTCGAATCGTTCAGCCGACAGGGCAAAACAGAATTCACACCGTTGGCTCTGGCAGAGATCCTCGATCAGGTGGCGTTTCTGCTCCGGCACAGTATCGATCCAAAAGTCACGATCCAGTGCCCGAAACCCGCCGCCGATGCCTGGCCGGCCAGGGCGGATCGAAATCAAATCCTGCAGGCGGTGCTCAATCTCTGCATCCATGCCCGCGACGCCATGCCCCAGGGCGGCCGGCTAACCCTGGCGCTGAAAAACGTCAGCCTGGGCGTGGCCGACGCACGGCCGCCGCGAAGAGTGGGCGATTTCGTGCAACTGACGGTCGCTGACACGGGCCACGGCATGACTCCCGAAGTCCTGAGCCGCATTTTTGAACCTTATTTCACCACCAAAGGCGCCAGCCGGGGAGCAGGCCTCGGATTGTCCATTGCCTCCGCCCTGGTGGCCGAGCATTCCGGCTGGATCGAAGTGGAAAGCCAGGTCGGCCAGGGAACCCAGTTTTCCGTCTTTCTTCCTCGCGCCACCGCGACCGCCTCCGTCCCCGAGCCAATTCCGCAGTCCGCCCACAAAGCGACCGACGGCCATGAACGCATCCTGGTCGTGGACGACGAGGAACTGGTCCGCATGGTCACCAAGGCGGTTCTGGCTTATCGCGGCTACGAGGTCGTCGAGGCCGAGGACGGGGAGGACGCGGTGGCAAAATATGCCGCGGCACCGACGTCGTTCGACCTCGTCCTGATGGATATGCACATGCCGCGACTCAACGGGCACGACGCCCTGCTCCGCATCCGCCAACTCAACCCCGCAGCCAAGGCGATCATGTTGAGCGGTGGCCTCCCCGATGCCGAGGGTGGGATCGGCCAGATGGAAAAAGTGGCGTTCCTCCACAAGCCGTTTGAGAATCAGGAACTGGTGCGGCTGGTCCGGCAACTCCTCGATTCAGCCTAGGCACGGGCCGGCTAAAGCCGGGACTGGCAACCGGGATTCGCCGGGCTTACTTGGCCTCCGGCAGATGTTGCGCCAGCAGTTCAGCCACTGATTCAAGCACCTGCATGGAGGGATACTGGTCGTCTTGAACCAACTGCCGCGCCCGCGCCACCTCAGCCGTCCGCACACTCTGCCAGGTTTGCTGGCCGCGCGTTTGTTCGGCCGCTTCGGACCCCGATGCCACCGCATCTGGAATCCGGGCTCGGGGGGAACCGGGGAAGTGCTCCCCAAGCTCCCGTCGCGTTCTAAGGTCCCGACGTTCAGCCATGGGCAATTTTAAGCGTCATGCGGCGGATCGACTCTATCCAATCCGCACCTGCTTTATTAATTCATCGGACGCGGATGAAGGAATCTTTAGCCCGGAGGCCGGCCAAAAGCAAGTTTGGCCTGGCCGCGCCCGGGCGCGGGCGACCCGGCAGGCTCTTTATCTTCTTTCCAGTCCGCCGGTTGCCGAATCCTGCCGATGTGACACTGTATCTGGCAATTTTATGCTGTTCTCTTCGTTCAAGAGGGAGCACTTTGGAAAAAATAACATGAGAGTCCTTGCCTTATTTTTGAGCTGCCAACTCGTGATGACGCTGTCGCCTGCGCCGGCGGCCGAGCACGAGGTCCGGGCGTTGGCGTCCGAGCCTGCAACCGATCTGTTCAGTACGCGCCACACCAATGCCACGCCGCTGGTGGGCAACCCCAGTGACGCCAACATCCTCAAGGTGGTTGCACAAATCCTCCGCCGCCAGCATTACCTGCGTTTGCCCATCAATGACGAGGTCTCCTCCAAGTTCCTCGACCGCTATCTCGACTCCCTGGACAATCTTCACCTCTACTTCCTGCAAGCCGACCTCCAGGAGTTCGAAAAATACCGCTACAAGCTCGACGACCTCACGGTGGAGGAGGGCGACGCCACTCCGGCCCGCGTCATCTTCAATCGCTTTCGTCAGCGACTCGAGCAGCAATACGAGTACGTGCTGGACCTGCTCAAAAATTCCACGTTTGAGTTCACCGGCGAGGATCGCTTTGTCCTCGATCGCAAGAAACTGCCCCGCCCGACTGACCTCGCCGCAGCCAAACAACTTTGGCGCGAACGCCTCCGCTACGAATATCTCCAGGAAAAGTTGAACAAGGAAAAGCCCGACGAGATCCTCAAGAACCTCGTGCGCCGCTACACGCGCGTCATTCGGATGATCAACGAATACGATAACGACGACGTCATCCAAATCTACCTGACGGCGCTTTGCCACGTCTATGACCCGCACTCGGACTACATGGGCAAATCCGAATTGGAGAACTTTTCCATCGGCATGAAACTCTCCCTCTATGGCATCGGGGCCCTCCTCCAGTCGGAGGACGGTATTTGCAAGATCAAAAGCCTGACCGACGGCGGCCCGGCCTTGCGCAGCAAGCAACTCAAGCCCGACGATAAAATCATCGCCGTGGCCCAAAGCAACCAGCCGCCGGTGGACGTGATCGACATGAAGCTGAGCAAGGTCGTGGAGCAGATCCGCGGCCCCAAGGGCACCGAGGTGCGCCTTACCATCATTCCCGCCGATGCGCCTAATTCCACGGTCCACAAAGTCGTCACCCTCATCCGCGATGAGATCAAGCTCGAGGAATCCGCCGCCAAAGCCAAGATCTTCGAAATGCCCCTGGGCAAAGATTCGGCCGGCAAGCCCCAGCTGATTCGCCTGGGAATGATTGATCTCCCCTCGTTTTATTCCGGCTTCGAACTGGAAGGCCGCCGCTCAGGCGCGGAACAAAAAAGCACCACGACCGACGTGGCCAAGCTCTTGCACAAACTGGTTCAGGAAAACGTCTCCGGAATCATCCTCGACCTGCGCCGCAACGGCGGCGGCTCCCTCGAGGAAGCGATCAACCTGACCGGCCTTTTCATCAAGGAAGGTCCCGTGGTCCAGGTCCGCGATTACGACGGGCGCATCTTCCAGGACCAGGATCCCGACAGTTCCGTCTGGTACGATGGCCCGCTCATCGTCCTCACCAGCCGCTTCAGCGCCTCGGCTTCCGAAATTCTCGCCGGGGCCCTGCAGGACTATGGCCGCGCCTTGATCGTGGGCGATTCGTCCACCCATGGCAAGGGCACCGTCCAGTCGCTCCTGCAGCTGGCTCCCATCATGCGGCAGAGCGGCATTTTCGTGACCAACAACCCCGGCGCACTCAAGGTCACCATCCGCAAATTCTACCGCGCCAGCGGCGCCTCCACCCAACTCAAAGGCGTGACCCCGGACATCGTCCTGCCTTCGGTCAATAATTACATCGAAGTCGGCGAAGCTTCCCTGGAGAATCCGCTCGAATGGGACACCATCCCGGCGGTCAATTATGAAAAGGTCAACCGCGTCGAGCCGTATTTGGGTGAACTGAAAAAGAGCTCCGACCAGCGCATGGCCCAGGATCCCGACTTTTCCTATCTCCGCGACGAAATCGAGCGCTTCAAGAAACTGCAGGCCGAAAAAAGTGTCTCGCTCAACGAAGCCGTGCGCCTCAAGGAAAAAAAGGAAAGCGACGAGCGTGTCCGGGCCCGGAAAAAGCAGCTGGCCTCCAGGCCCGAACCGCCCGGCCGGACCTATGACATAACCCTCAAGCTGGCCGAACAGCCGGGCTTGCCTCCGCCGACGATCCGCACCAATCACACCACTGCGGCCGCGACCAACGAAACCAAACCGGCCAAATTGGCCAAGGAAAACACCAAAGCCGGCGCGAAAAACGTCAAGCCGCCCAAGGGCGACGCCGGCGACCTCGCCCAGGCCAGCCAGTCGACCACCAAGGCCGATTCGCTCCGGGAAACAGACGAGGGCGACGAATTGAGCGACGCCGACAGCCCCCAGGTGGACATCGGCCTGGAGGAAACCAAACGAATCCTCTCCGAGTATGTTCTCTTGTCAAATAATGAGACCGGTGTCGCCTTGACCAGGCCCGGGACCAAACGCCCGCAGTAATCGCCGGCCCCCCGTCGGGCGTGTCAGTCTGTTCTACCCATGAACCTCCTGATTGCGGATTGCGGATTGCGGATTGCGGATTGCGAGCTCCGCCAAGGTTCATGGTCCCAATGCGCGGTCAATAAACCGTGGAGGCTACCCATGAACCTGGCGATTCGGACCGGGCGGTCTCCCGGGCCCAGCGATTTACGATGTACGATTTACGAGTTTCCGATGCAGTGATCGCGGCTCTACGCGATTCGCACGCCCGGCGATCTGCGCTGCGCGGCGCTCGTAAATCGTCCATCGTAAATCATACATGGCTGCGGGACCGGCGGCGGTCCGGTTCATGGCCCCAACTCACGTCAAATTTTTGAGGTGTTCCCTTTCCATGAGCACTGAGACGTTGCCACAACTCGACGAGCAGACGGAAGAGAAGGTCAAGGAAGCCTTCGAGAAAAACTGGAACGTGATCGTCTGGAATGACCCGGTCAACCTCATGAGCTACGTCGTCTTCGTGTTCATGAAAGTGCTCGCGTTTCCCAAGGAAAAGGCCACCAAACACATGCTGGAGGTCCATCACCAGGGAAAGAGCGTCGTCGCCACCGAGACACGCGAGAAGGCGGAACTTTATCACCAGCAAATCCAGGCCCACGGCTTAAGCGTGACGATCGAACAGGGCACTTGAAGCGAAGCCGGCGCCCGTCCCGCCGGCCCGCACCTCACGCGACCACAAACTGAAAGTGGGACAGGTCTTTGAACTCCTTGTCTTCCAGCAAAGCCAACGTTTCGCTGCATCGTTCCGGATGGGATAACAGCAGTTCCGGCAGGACGGGCGACCAACGTTTGCCGCCAGCTTCCCCGTGGAGTTCACCCACGTACTGGCAGAAAAGCTTGGTCGCATCGGACAACAGGATGTAACAGTCCGCGCTGGAGGCATACACTTCCCGCCCGAAAGCCGGGGCAATCTGCCGCGCGTATTGCAGCATGTTGCAGGCGCTGACGATGATGGCTCTGGACTTGGCCAGGTTTCTTCCCGGGTCACTCATGGCTTTTGGTTTGCGCACGGACTGCCTGCAGTCGATCAGGCGACTGACGCAGCTCAAATCCGGCTCAAAGTGAATAACATTTCGACGGTCGCTGTGTGGACCTAGCAAAGGGGAATTGGCCCGGCGAAGCAACGCAGAGTTATCCAAAGTTCTTGGTCATTTATTCACAAAGTTATTCGCCGCCTTCCAGAGAAGAAAAACAGGCCTAAGCAATATTCGCGACGTGCCGATAACACCCTCTGAAGTGCGCCTGACACTGAGAAACAGACCAGAACGGCTCGCTCCGGCGCCGATGAGGCATCGACCGCCGCAGCCAGCCAGCCAACATGACATGACTATGAAAGCCATAAAACGAACCATCGCCCTCAGCTTGCTGTTGACGATGTCGGGAGCCGCCTCCCTTACCCTCCAAGCAGAAGATGAGCCCGCGACGCCGGCCAAACCGGCGGCACCCGCCCCGCCCCCGCCCAAGAAGCCGATCCAGCAGCGCTTAACCGGCAAAGTCGTGAGCGTCGACAGATACGCCCGGACCATCACCCTGCAGGTCAGCGACCTGACCTATGTGCTGCAAATCGCCGACAGCACGCGCATTTCCAGGAACGGCCAGGAGCGCAATCTCAGCGACGTCGTCGTCGGTTGGGACGTCACCGTCAACGTTGTGCTGCGCGAGTTCGCCAACGGACGCGTCGAAGTCGCCGTGCTCAGTGTCGAGCTCCCCGAGATCATCGCCTCGCAAGGCAGACATTACGGCCCATTATTCACCAACCCGCCGCCCTTCCAGAACGGCCCCAACCCCGGCAACGTCGACGGCCCGATCGTGTCACCGCACCGTTAAGTTGACCCACCATCCGTTCGGCCTCTCCCGGCCGAATCGTGGCCCAGATAAATGCAAAAGGATGTGCATCGCGTAAGTTCCGCCCCGTCCGCTTCGGCGTTCGGGGCGAACCATTTTGCGGGACGATGTTCCCGAAATAACCTCCATCCTTGCCGCGCGGTCACGGAGTTGGCCTGAATCTCGCTTAGCGAATTCTTGTATGACACTGAACCTGATGAAAAGCATGCTGCACAATCTTCCGCGGACGCTCGTTGGCTCCCTCCTGATCGCGGTTGGTGCGCCGGCGGCCGACGGTGCCGGATTGCTCCCGCTCACCCAGCCGGCCACCGCTGCCGCCGAGATCGCCCAAACCTACCGGCTCTCGCCCAATGACGTCGTCCGGGTGAAAGTTTTTCAAGAGGACGACCTCACCACCGAGCTGCGGTTGGGCAAGGACGGCAGCGCGACCTTCCCCCTCCTGGGCGTGGTCAATCTCGGAGGCAAAACAGTGGATGAAGCTGCCGCGAACATCCGGGAGGCACTGGGCAAGGACTTCCTGGTCAACCCGCAAGTCACTCTCACCGTCGTCGAATACGCCAAACGCCGCTTCACTGTCCTGGGCCAGGTCCAAAAGCCCGGTTCCTACGAACTCCCCGGAGAGGAATCGGTCACCCTGCTCCAAGCCATCGCCATGGCCGGAGGCTTCACCCGCCTGGCCGTGCAAAGCAAACTCACCGTGACCCGCACCCTGGGCGGAAAGAAATCGCTGACGGTGGACGTGCGATCGGCGGCCAAAGACCCCGCCACCAAACCGTTTGAAATCCTGCCCGACGACACGATCATCGTTGCCGAAAGGGTTTTCTAACCGTCGAGCAACCCAAGCCTGCTTATGCCTACGAACCCAAAATTTCATTCCGATTCCCGGCCGAAGGAAAGCCACGCTCACGATCAGAATCAAATCGACTTCCGCAAGCTCTATTACACCCTGCGCGAACGCTTGTGGGTGATCGTCCTTTGCCTGCTGGTCGCCGGCCTTGGCACCGCCACTTACCTGGTGCGCGCGCCAAAAATCTTCGCCTCCAAGCTGGTTCTCCAGGTCGAACAGGAGGAACAAAAGATCCTCAATATCCAGCGCGTCCAGCAGGAAGACCCGCAAAGCCTGGAATTCCTCAAGACGGTCGAGCAAACCCTGGAAAGCCGCTCGCTCTTCGAGCGCGTCCTCGACACCAACAACCTGGCCACCGACCCGCGCTTTCTCAAAATCAAGCAAGGCGCACCCGCGCCCACGCGCGAAGAACTGGTCACCCGGCTCTCCAAAATGGTGGACGCCAAGCTCCGCAAAGGGACCCGCCTCATCGATGTCAAAGTCGAGCACACCAATCCGGAGATTGCCGCGCTCATCGCCCAGGCGCTGCTCACCGAATTCCTCGGCCAGAACTTCGAGCACAACGCCTCCACCGCCGACACCGCCTACAACTTCCTCCGCAACGAGGAAAAACGGCTCAAGACCAAACTCGAGCAGTCCGAGCGCACCATGCAGGAGTACAAAGAGCAGACCAAGTCTGTTTCGCTCGAGGAGCGCCAGAACGTGGTCGTGGAAAAGCTCAAGGAACTCAACCAGAAAGTCACCGAAGCCAAGTCCCAGCGCATTCTGCAAGAGACGGCCTACAACCAGGCCATGCAGCTGAGCAACAACGTCTGGGCACTCATGTTCCTGCCTGCCGTCTCCACCGACCCCACCGTCACCGACATTCGCGCCAACGTCGCCCGCCTGGAATCCGACCTGGCCAACCTGCGCCAGCGCTACAAGGAAAAGCATCCCAAATACATTCAAACCGCCAGCCAGCTCTCCGAGTGGAAAAGCAGCCTGACCAACGCCATCCTCAACGTCCCCCAGGTCATCCGCTCGATCTATGAAAGCGCGCGCACCGGTGAAGCTGCCCTCGAATCGGCCCTGCGCGATCAGGAAACTGCCGCCCTCGAACTGAACAAGCAGGCCCTTTATTACAACACCCTGGCCCGCGACGTCGACTCCGACCGCGCTCTCTATGAGGCCGTGCTCAATCGCATCAAGGAAACCGCCCTGACCAAGGAGATCAAGCCGAGCAAAGTCCGCGTCGTCCAGCACGCCGAAGTGCCCGAGCGCCCCGTCAAACCGGACAAGCTCCGCGTCATCCTCCTGGGCCTCCTCGCCGGCGTCGGCAGCGGCCTGCTCCTGGCCCTGTTTCTCAATTCGCTGGATCGCTCGCTCAAAACGGTGGATCAAACCGAGGAATGCCTCGGGGTGCCCGTCCTCAGCGCCATCCCCAAATTCGCCGGCGTCTCGGGCGACCAGCGCAAGCTTATTAATTCCGACGACGCCGAATCGGGCGAAGCGGAGGCGTTCCGCACCTTGCGCACCGCCATCTCCATGCTCGGTCGCAAGGAGGAACGGCGCGTGTTCCTCTTCACCAGCGCGGTGCCCTCCGAAGGCAAGACGTTTTGTTCGCTCAATTTCGCCATCAGCCTCGCCCAGCAGGGACTGCGCACGGTGATCATCGACTGCGACCTCCGGCGTCCCATGGTGGAAAAGACGCTGCTCAACAATAACCAGCGCGGCTTCGGTCTGACCGATTACCTCACCGGCCAGAAGGATTTCAAGGCGGTGGTGCACGCCACCAACACGGAAAACTTCTTCTACGTTCCCGCTGGCTCGCACGCGCCGAATCCCGCGGAACTGCTCGCCCGAACCGGCATCGATGGATTGATCGACGAGGCCCTGCTGCACTTCGACCGCGTCATCATCGATTCCGCGCCGGTTCATGCCGTGAGCGACACCCTGCTCATCCTGGAACGGGTGCAAACGCTCTGCCTGGTCGTCCGCTCCGGCAAGACGCCCCGCAACTCGGTCCTCCGGGCCGTGCAGATGCTCCACGAAGCCGGCGCCCCATTGGCCGGCGTCATCCTCAATCTCATCCCGCGCTCCCGCGGCTCCTACGGCTACTACTACTACGACAGCTATTACAGTTACGGCTACTACGGCAAATACGCCTATGGCCAGGATCCCAAGGACAAGCCCCGGGCCCAGGCAGCCTAGTTTTCCTTTCCGTAGGCAGAGACCCGCCGGTGCCCGAATGGGCCCGGCGGGTCTCAATTTTTCTCCCGGACAAGCCCACCTGCGAGGGAACCCTCCCGAGCCGTCCGCCTTGATTTGGAGTGGATTTTTTAGTCACCACCCGGTACTATGCTTCTATGCCAGAAAAGAGCCTCAACGATGTCCCGCGCGACTTGCGGGATCTCTACCAGAAGGGCACCACCGCCCTGCAACGGCAGAATTTCGACTACGCCATCGCCATCTTCCAACAGGTGCTCCAACGCGAACCGGCTTTCCTCGAATGCCGCCAGGCGCTGCGCGCCGCCCAGCTCAAAAAATCGGGCCGCAACACCAGCTTTTTCAAAAAAGTTCTCGGCGGCGCCAGCAACTCGCCGCTCGTGGCCAAGGCCCAGATGGCCAAAGGCCGCAATCCGCTCGAGGCCATGCAGATCGCCGAGCAGATCCTGGATGGCGACCCGCAAAACTCTTCCGGCAACCGAATTCTCGCCGAAGCCGCCATGGCTGCCGATTTGCCCAAAACGGCCTGCTTCGCCTACGAAATCCTCCTGAGAAACTCCTCCAAGGATTACGACCTGAACATGGCCTACGGCGAGGCGCTCTCCGCCTCCGGCCAGGTCGCCAAGGCCGAATTCACCTACACCGAATTGATGCGCGCCTATCCGCACAAGGGCGAGATCGCGGCCGCTCTCAAGAATCTCTCGGCCAGGAAGACCCTCAAGGAAGGCGGCTACGACGCCCTGGCCGGCGGCACCGGCAGCTACCGCGACATCCTCCGGAACAAGGAAGAGGCCGTTCAATTGGAACAGCAAAACCGTTCCGTGAAGACCGACGACGTGGTCGAGCGCCTCATCGTCGACAACGAAGCGCGCATGGCCATCGAACCGCGTGACCTGAAACTGGTGCGCAGTACCGCCGAATTATACGTACAAAAGAAGCAATTCGATAAAGCGCTCGAATATTACGAACGCATCCGGGCTTCCGAAGCCGGCGCGGATCCATCCCTGGAAAAGGCCATCGCCGAGACGACCCTTCGCAAATACGACCATGCCCTGGCACAACTGGACCTGGCCATCCCGGAGCAGGCGGCCCAAGCGGAACAACTCGGTAAGGAGAGGGCAATTTTCCAACTCGAAGACTGCCGCAAGCGTGCCGAGCGATATCCGACCGATCTGCAAATCAAATTCGAGCTGGGCCAGCTCTACTTCCAGGCGGGCAAGTTCAATGAAGCGCTGGCGGAGTTTCAGAAGGCCCTGGCCAACCCGCAGCGCCGGTTGCAGGCGATGGCCTATCTCGGCCAATGCTTTGCCGCCAAAGGCATGAACGACATGGCCGCCCGCCGCCTCCAGGAAGCCCTCCGGGAGAAACCTGGGTTCGATGAGGAAAAAAAGGAACTGATCTACCTGCTCGGCTGCGTGCTCGAAAAAATGGGCAAGAAGGATGAAGCCATCGAACTCTTCAAGCAGATCTACGAAGTTGACATCGGCTACAAGGATGTGGCGATGAAGGTGGACGCCTACTACGCGGGGCAATAAAACCTAATTAAGCGGCGATCGTGCGGAGGCTCGACTTAATCTCGCATTGGTTTGATCTCCCGCACCTCGGCCTCGAGCCACCTTAGTCGATCGCTATGCGTCTCCAGCGCGAAAACCAACTGCTCCTTGTCACGCTCAACCTCCTGGAAAGCCGGCTGCTCCACCGCGTCTTTCAACAACTCACCGCCCACTATCGCCTCAAGCCCAGCGAGATTGACCCCAAGATCGCCACGGCCTGGTACTCGACGCGCGGCTGCGTCGCCGCTAAAATGTCCGAAGAGGAAACAGGCGAATGGCTCGAGCACCTCCACGCTCTCAAGAGCGCCGGCTTGCAACGTCTCGAAGAGTGGACGAAACAACTTTCCCACGTCCAACTCGCCCAGGCCCACCTCCACGTCCAGGTCAACGACGCCGCCGCCTTCGTCACCGCCCTCAACGATCACCGCCTCATGACCGCCGCCCGGCACCACATCGGGCAGGAGCAAATGGACCTCCACTCGCCGCTCCAATTGGTCAAGTTACCCCTTGCCCAGCAGGAAGCCCTCATGGAGATCCACTTCCTTGCCTGGATCATCGAAGAAACCTTGCGCGCTCTCCAGGAATAGTTCGTTGTCCCGCCTTCAGGCGGCTTGGGCACGCGGCCGCCGCCTGAAGGCGGGACTACAAACAGGCCGTTCATCGCGGGGTCGACAGCCGCAACCGGGGCGCATTGTGAGGCGTCAGCGGATTGGTCGCGAATTCCTCCGACGCCAGCCGCGCGAGCCATTCCTCGATCAGCCGCTTCACCTGGGAAAGATCGAGCTGCTCATGGATGGGGGGATATTTTTGAAAGTTGCCCCGGGCCAACCGGAGCAGCGCCGCCGCCGGCCCCAGGCGCGGGCGCGACGGCGTATGCTTCTGCAGGTGCACGAACGCGCCGGCGAATTGGATGAGGCCCTTGTAGAAAGCCCCGTTCGGGCCGCGGCGGGCCGAGAGCCACAACTCCTCCAGCACCTCGTGCGACTCGTAGAACTGGCCGCGATTGAAACAAACAAAGTATCCCAGGTAATGCGCGTCCATTTCCTGGCCCTGGCAGCTCTCAATCAGCGTGGCAATCTTCCGGCGCTTGTTACTCACGCCCTGAGGGTGGGGCCTGAATTCCAAAACGTAAAGAAGGCGCGAAGCCGCACTTTGCGCTTTCCACGCGTTGTCGCGCTTCCTACTCTGGCCGCATGGCTGCCGCAGACTTTAATGTGAAGTACGTTGCCCACCTGGCCCGGTTGAATCTCACACCGCAGGAGGAGCGGACGTTCGGTGCCCAACTCAGCCAGGTGCTCGGTTACATCGACAAGCTTAAGGAAGTCGACGTCAGCCAGGTCGAGGCGACCGCCCATGCCGTGCCGCTCCTCAACGTCACGCGCCCGGATCAAGTCCGCCCTTCCCTTTCCAACGACGAGGCCTTGCGCAACGCGCCCGCCAAAGCCGACGGGCTTTTTCTCGTGCCGAAAATTGTGGAGTAGCGCCCGTTCTCTTTCGCCCAGCCATGATTCATCCGCCCAAGTCCTGACGGTTGCTCTGCCCCATGCTCAACCGGTTGACCCTTTCTGAACTGGCCGGGAAAATCGCCCAACGCGAAGTTTCCGCGCGCGAAGCCATGCAGGCCTGCCTCGACCAGGTCGCGCGGGTCGAGGATCGCCTCCACGCCTTCCTCAGTTACGACGCGGAAAACGCGCTCGACCAGGCCGCGGCGGCCGACCGGGCCCTGGCCGCGGGCGCCGCCCCCGTGCAACAGCCGCTCCTGGGCGTGCCCATTGCGTTGAAAGACGTGCTCGCCGTGAAAGATCAGCCGCTCGGTTGCGCCTCAAAAATCCTGGCCAATTTCATCTCGCCCTATGACGCCACCGTGGTCAAAAAGCTCAAAGCCGCCGGCGCGCTCATTTTTGGTCGCCTCAATATGGATGAGTTCGCCATGGGCAGTTCCACCGAAAACTCCGCGTTCGTCACCACGCGCAATCCCTGGGACCTGACCCGCATTCCCGGTGGCTCGTCGGGCGGCGCCGCCGCCGCGGTCGCGGCCGACGAATGCCTTGCCTCGCTCGGCAGCGACACCGGTGGCTCGATCCGCCAACCGGCGGCGCTCTGCGGCGTGGTTGGCTTGAAACCCACTTACGGGCGCGTCTCGCGCTACGGCCTGGTCGCCTTTGCCTCGTCCCTGGACCAAATTGGCCCCTTCACCAAGGACGTGCGCGACGCCGCCACCCTCCTTCACGTGATCAGCGGTCGCGATGATCTCGATTCGACCAGTCTGCCCGAGCCGGTCCCCCAATACACCGCGGCGCTCAACGGCCGGATCAAGGGACTCAAGATCGGTTTGCCAAAGGAATACTTCGTCGCCGGTCTCGACCCGGAAGTCAGCGCCGCGGTCAAGGCCGCGGTGCAGACGCTCGAGAAACTTGGCGCGGAGCTCGTCGAGATTTCCCTTCCCCACACCGATTACGCCGTGGCCACTTACTACATCGTGGCCACCGCCGAGGCCAGCGCCAACCTCGCCCGCTTCGACGGCGTCCGCTACGGCTTGCGCATCGAGGGCGCCGACCCCATCGAACTCTATGGCAAAACCCGCGGCGCCGGCTTCGGCCCGGAAGTGAAGCGGCGCATCATCCTCGGCACTTACGTGCTGAGCAGCGGCTATTACGACGCCTATTACCTGCGCGCGCAAAAAGTCCGGACCCTGATCCGGCAGGACTTTCTCCAAGCCTTCCGGAAAGTGGACCTGATCGTGACTCCGACCACACCCACCGCCGCCTTCAAGGCGGGCGAGAAATCCGACGACCCGATGCAGATGTATCTCTCCGATATTTTCACCATCTCCTGCAACCTGGCCGGGATCTGCGGGGTGAGCGTTCCCTGCGGCTTCACCTCACAGCCCAAGCTGCCCATCGGGTTGCAATTCCTCGGCCAGCCTTTCGGGGAAGAAACGCTGCTCAAAGTCGCGCACGCCTACGAGCAATCCACCTCCTGGCACAAGGAACGCCCCCTCGCCTACAATGAGGAATGAGGACCGCAGCCGGGCCCCCAGAGACGGTGTTCATGTCCAATGGCCTATCGTTTTTCCTGCGGCCTGACGGGACCTTTCAGCCCTTGTCCGAAGGGCGAGGTGCTGCGTCGGCGCTTGGCTCGAAATCCAACTCCCTTTTGGTCCGAGTCGCATTCATCGCATTTATTGTTGCGCTCATACCAGGTTTCTCCTGGCTCGTGGCACGGCAGATGAAACAGCAAACAGACAGCCACAGTCGGAGGACCAAACAACCGCCTCTTGGCCAAGTCCTCTCTGGGTCTTTGCGCCTCTGATCCACGCTAATAAGACAAAACCGATGAGAACTGAGATCCACAATCATGATGGAAATGGCGTTGCCCATCGCCCGAAGCGGCGAGCCAAGCATTGAACGCTCTTTGTCTCATTAGCGAGGATTAGCGAAGATTAGCGGTCCAACTCCTTTGCGGTTCACTGATACTCTGAGCTCAACAGGTCGTTAGCAGTTGCGATCCCCGGCTCCCATGTGCCGTCCCCGGCAGCGGTCGATCGCTCGCGGTCCACCCGAAGAATTCTGTCGTGCGCCCTCTGCGCCCGCGGACGGGGAGCCTTCCTTGACAGGCTTCGCTGCGGCCGTCAGGATGGAGCGCCTGAAAGCTCAGGGGTATTGCTGCCTCTGGGAGATGTGTTCAATCAGAGCGCCTCCGTGTCGTATGCCCAAGCCCGCGAATCGTGTCTGGTGCCGTTGGATCCTGATCCTCTTTTCCGTCGTCGCCGCGCTCCCCGGGCGTACGGCCGACTTCCCTTCCCAGATCAGGCTCATCCCTTTCGGCCCGCTCAGTTTTGTTCTCTCTTCCAGCAGCAGCAGCACGCTTGATCTGTCTTCGGGAACCAACTCCTGCGGCGCGATCAGCGGTCAAGCCCGATGGGTGCAAATCCGTGTCGTCACCAACGCCATGCTCACCATCGATACCATCGGGAGCAGTGTCGATACGGTATTGTCGGTTTACTCGGGAACCAATCTCCTGAGCTTCCAATTCATTGCCTGCAATAAGCACGGCGCCGCCGACTCGGTCCACAGCCTGGTCCAATTTGCCGCCAGCAGCGGGGCGACTTATTTCGTGGCGGTTGACTCCTTGCCAGCCTCGGCGGGGATCATGCAACTGAATTTTTGCCTGGGCGATCCGCCCACCATTACCGCGCAACCGCAAAGCCAGACGCTCAATGAGGGAGCCAACGCTGTTTTCTCGGTCAATGCGGTCAGCGGAGGCACCTTGCGCTACCAGTGGCGATTAAACGGCATCAATCTCCCGGGTGCGACCAACCGCACGCTCGTCCTCAACAATATTACGAAAACCAACGGCGGCTCCTACAGCGTGGTCGTGGCCAACGAATGCGCCGCCACCACCAGCCACAGCGCCGACTTAATCGTCGCGCTGCCCGTGCTCCTGGTCAGCGACGCCTTCGGCGGCGGCCCCACCAACCACGACTCTTCCGGGGCCGGTCTCACCAACAACCTGACGGCCACGCGGCAGGCCGGCGAACCGAGTCATGCCGGAGAGCCCGGCGGCAAGTCTGTCTGGTTCACCTGGCAGGCCGCGCAGGACGGGTTCGTCACTTTCAGCACACGAGGCAGCAGCTTCGACACGCTGCTGGCCGTTTACACGGGCACGTCGATTTCAAACCTCGCCCTGGTCGCCAGCGATGATGATGGCGGTGGCTTTTCCGCAAGCTCCGTCAAATTCACGACCGCGGCCGACACCGTCTATCAAATCGCGGTGGACGGCTTTGGCGCGGCGTCGGGCAATCTCCTGCTCGACTGGAATTTCGAATTCGGCCCGCCGGTCGCCCAGATCACCAACAGTCCAGCCAGCCGGGTCGTGCCGGCCGGCGACAGCGTCACGTTCCGGGTGGGCGCGATCAACGGGGCGGGTTACCAGTGGTATTTCAACGGGGCCCCGCTGGCCTCCGCCGTCGCCAGCACCTTGACCATCGCCAACGTGCAGGCGCCGCAGGTGGGCAATTACTTCGTGCGCGTGTTCAATATCGTCAGCGAATCAGTCGACAGCGCGCCGGCCCAGCTGGAGATTGGGCCGAATCCGGCGGTCTTTTCCCGGGACAAGTTCCAGGACCTGTTCCTGGCTGCCGGCAACAGCGCGAACTTTGTCCCGGCGGCGGCCCCGCCTGGCATCGTGTCGGTGTCGCTGGGCACGATCCAGTCGCAAATCTTCAACAATACCGGATCGACCACCCAAATTGGGGAGACCAACCATTGCGGAGTGCTGGGAGGATCCTCGCGCTGGTATGGACTGCGCACCCACGAAACCGACAGTTGGTTCCAACTCGACACGACCGGCAGCAGCATTCCCGTGGTCCTTGCCGTCTATACCGGCGCCGATTTTTTGTCCCTGCGCAATGAAGCGTGCGCCCAGCCTGCCAATCCGAACCTGCTCCGCTTTCCGGCCAGGCCGGAGGTGGATTACTATGTGGCGGTGGACGGAACCAACGGCGCGCAAGGCATCATCCGGATGAGCTACGGGTTGGGTCGATTGCGTCTGGTGCAGGCGCCGACCAACCAAATCGTGCCGATCCGTGCCACCGCCAGCTTTGCCGTGGCGGCCGAAGGTGTCCCCGAGCCGGTATACCAGTGGTATTGGGGTTCGAATCGGCTGGCCCAGGCCACCAACAGCTTCCTGGTCCTGACCAACATCCAAACTTCGCAAGCAGGCCTCTACAGCGTCACCATCAGCAACCTGGCCGGCCTGACGAACAGTGCCGCGGAACTTCGGGTGACGCTGCCGGTCACCATCGGTTACGAGCGCGTCCACCGCGATGGCCTCGACCTGCTGCGTCTGATCGGGCCAGTGCCGGCCACCTCGACCAACCGTTACGTCATCGAGGGAACGACGAACCTGATCGATTGGCGGGCGCTCTGGACGAACGGCACGCCCACCTGGATCACCAACTTCGTCGATCCAGAATCCGCCATCTTTCGCCAGCGCTTCTATCGTTTCGCCCCGTTTCCGTAGCCCTAACCCAATGGCCAATGTGCAATGAGCAATGAGCAATGTGCAATCACCCAAATACCCAAGTACCCAAACACCCAAATACCCAATGAACAATAGGGCTATTTAGATGCTCAACCTGCGGCGTCCGCGATCGCCCTTCAGAAGGCTTCTGATAAACTCACAGCCCACCTGCGCGAGTCGATTTGGTTGAGATCGGCGCGGGCCGTTACGTATCCGAGAACGCTCCACTGTAATCCTCCGATGTCGGTTTAGTTGACTTATTGCTCATTGCTCATTGCTCATTGCTCATTGCTCATTGGGTATTTGGGTACTTGGGTATTTGGTTATTTGCCTACTTGGGTCATTGGTCATTATCCATTGGGACGCGAACCAGCTCCGGGACCAGCCCTCTGCGGCCCGGAAAAGCCGCTTGATTTGCCTCCCCTGGGCCTTAACTTTGCGCCTTCATTTTTGAAGTGATATTGAACTGAGAACCTTCGCCCGATTAGCCACCACTGTGAACACCACCACCCCGCACTCGCCGGTCTCGACCGCTCCTCCTTTCCCCTGGACCGATCGCTTCGTCCAACGGCACATCGGCCCGAATCCGCAGGAAACCGGCGCCATGCTGCAAACGTGCGGCTTCACTTCACTGGATCAGATGATCCACGCGGCGGTCCCGAAAAGCATCCGCCTGACCCAACCACTCAACCTGCCTGCCTCCCGCAGCGAGCATGGCCTGCTCAAAGAACTTCGCTCCATCGCCGGGCGCAACCGGGTCTTTCGATCCTTTATCGGGATGGGTTATCACGATTGCATCACGCCCGGAGTCATTCAGCGGAATGTGTTGGAAAATCCCGGCTGGTACACCCAGTACACCCCCTACCAGGCCGAGATTTCCCAGGGCCGCCTCGAAGCGCTGCTGAACTTCCAGACCATGGTCACCGATCTCACGGGAATGGAGATCGCCAACGCCTCGCTCCTCGACGAGGGCACTGCCGCCGCCGAAGCGATGACGATGTGCCGCGGCCTCAGTGCCGCCGAGCCGAGTCGTTCCTTTTTCGTCTCCGACACCTGCCATCCCCAAACCATCGAAGTCATCCGCACGCGAGCGCGGGCCCTGGGCCTGGAGGTCCTCGTCGGCAATCATCACTCCTTCGACTTCGCGCAAAAAGTCTTTGCCGTGCTCGTCCAGTTTCCGGCGACTGACGGCACGCTCCACGACTACCGGGCCTTCCTGGACCGGGCCCACGCCCACCGGGCCCTGGCCATCGTTGCCTCCGACCTGCTCGCCCTCACCCTGCTGACGCCTCCGGGCGAATTCGGCGCCGACGTCGTCGTCGGCAACACCCAGCGCTTCGGCGTGCCACTGGGCTACGGCGGACCGCATGCGGCGTTCTTCGCCACGCGCGACGCCTTCAAACGGCACATGCCCGGCCGGCTCGTCGGCGTGAGCAAGGACGCCCACGGTCGTGCCGCGCTGCGCCTGGCCCTCCAGACCCGCGAACAGCACATCCGCCGGGAAAAAGCCACCTCCAACATCTGCACCGCCCAGGTCCTCCTGGCGGTTCTCGCCAGCATGTACGCGGTGTATCACGGCCCCGAGGGCTTGAAGAAAATCGCCCGGCGGATCCATCACCTGGCCCGCGCGCTGGCCGGCGCCCTCACGCGACTGGGTTGCCAGGTGGTGACCGAGAGCTTCTTCGACACCCTCAAGATCCACCTCGGCGGCGCTCACACCCGGGACCTGGTCAAAGTCGCGGAGGAGCACCACGTCAACCTCCGCGTGTTCGACGCCCAAAACGTCGGCCTCTCCCTCGACGAAACGACCAGCCCCGAAGATTTGGAAACGCTGTTGCAAATCTTCAGCCTCGCCCGGGGCACGACGCCCCCGCTCGACGCGCTCCAGAATCTCAGCGCCGATCCGGTCGAAATCGCCCCGCCCCTGGCCCGCACCTCCCCCTTTCTCACGCACGCGGTTTTTCACCGTTACCACAGCGAGACGGAGATGCTCCGCTACATCCGCAAACTGGAAAGCCGCGATCTTTCGCTCACCACGAGCATGATCCCGCTCGGCTCCTGCACGATGAAACTCAACGCCACCGCTGAAATGTTCCCGCTGACGTGGCCCGAGTTCAGCAAAATCCATCCCTTCGCCCCCTCCCATCAGGCCGAAGGCTACCAGCGAATCTTCAAGGAGCTCGAGACCTGGTTGAGCGAGATCACCGGATTTGCCGCGACTTCGCTCCAGCCCAACGCCGGGGCGCAAGGCGAATTCGCCGGATTGCTGGTCATCCGGGCCTGGCACGAAAGCCGGGGCCAAAACCAGCGCAACATCTGCCTCATCCCCACCAGCGCGCATGGCACCAATCCCGCCAGCGCCATCATGGCCGGCATGAACGTCGTCGCCGTCGCTTGCGACCAGAACGGCAACATCGATGTCGCCGATCTCAAAGCCAAAGCCGCGGCCCACCGGGATCGGCTCGCCTGCCTGATGATCACCTACCCGAGCACGCACGGCGTCTTCGAGGAGACCATTCGCGAGATCTGCGACCTCGTTCACACCCACGGCGGACAGGTCTACATGGACGGCGCCAACATGAACGCCCAAGTCGGCCTCACCAGCCCCGGGCACATCGGCGCGGATGTCTGCCATCTCAACCTCCACAAAACCTTCTGCATCCCCCACGGTGGCGGTGGACCGGGGGTGGGCCCGATCTGCGTCGCCCGGCATCTCCAACCCTTTCTCCCGGGGCACCCGCTGGTCACGACGGGCGGCCCGCAAGGCATTGGTCCGCTCGCCGCGGCTCCGTGGGGTAGCGCGAGTATCCTGGTCATCTCCTGGATGTATATCCGCCTGATGGGGGCGGATGGCCTGACCGAAGCAACCAAATACGCCATCCTCAACGCGAATTATGTGGCCAAACGCCTGGAGAAATTCTTTCCCGTCCTCTACCGGGGCCGCGGAGGCCTCGTGGCGCACGAATGCATCCTGGACCTGCGCCACTTCAAGGCCACCACCGCCGAAGACGTCGCCAAGCGACTGATGGATTATTCGTTCCATGCCCCCACCCTGAGCTGGCCCGTCGCCGGCACGCTCATGGTCGAACCGACCGAAAGCGAAAGCAAATCCGAGCTCGATCGCTTCTGCGAGGCCATGATCGCCATCCACGCGGAGATGACCGCGGTCGAGCAGGGGCTGGCCGACAAGACCAACAATCTCCTGAAAAACGCGCCCCACACCGCCGAGATGCTGACCCGCGACACCTGGGATCAACCTTACTCGCGCCAGGCCGCCGCTTACCCCGTGAAAAGTTTGCGCGATTACAAATTCTGGCCGCCGGTCAGCCGCATCGACAATGTCTACGGCGACCGGAACGTCGTCTGCTCCTGTGCGGGAATGGAATTGGACGCCTGAGATCCAGGAATTCCTGGATTGACTCGGCCGGCCATTATGAAATGCTCTCCTCTGAGATTCAATCCACACGATTTAGGGAAACCCTCTTATGAAAGCATTTTGTCGACTCTTCTCCAGCCCGGCTCTTTTTGCGGGTTTTGCGCTGGTAATTTCCGTCGCACCAGGCCACGCCGAGGACCTCATTATCGATCAATTCAACGATGCGGGCGGGTTGACTGGGTGGCGCTTTGATTATGGCGGCGTAAGCCAGACGATCGAGTTTGACGCCACGCAAGACGCCGAGGCCAATGCGGCCTCGGGCTCGATGAAGGTCACCCTCGGATTCGATGCGGCGGCCCTCAACCCCAGCGGCAACAACAAAGGCGCGGTCACCATCGATTTTTCCGGGCGCGACGGCTCGGCTTACCTGTCCCTGGAGATGGATTTGAAAATTGAGACCGGGTCAGCCGCCGACAGCTCGGGGAACAGCGGGTTCTTCCAGATGGTGATCCGCAACACGGGCAATTATGACTTCAACTCGCAATTTGGCGCCAGCGTGAGCACCAACAGCGGCTGGCGCCACATCAAGGTGGCGCCGCTGGCGGGAGCGGTCGGTGATATTCGCGCGATCACGCTCGAGCTTTACGGCGGCGCCGCCCTGACCGGGCCTGTGATTTTCTACGTCGACAATGTGAAGTTCACCAAACCGAGCGCCACTCAGGATATCCTTATCAGTCAATTCGACGATGCCGGCGGGCTGAGCCGATGGCGCTTTGATTATGGAGGCGTGACGCATCAGATCCAGTTTGACCCGACCCAGGACGCGAAGGGGAGCGCAACTTCGGGCTCGATGAAGCTCACCTATGGGTTCGACGCCCTGGTCCTTAATCCCAGCGGTAACAACAAAGGTGCGGTCACGATCGATCTGCCTGCTCCCCTGGACGGCTCGGCTTATCTGAGCATGGAGCTGGACCTGAAAGTGGATCCTGATTCCTCGGTCGGTACGTTCGGGGACAGCGGCTTTTTCCAAATGGTGATCCGGAACACAGGAAATTATGACTTCAACTCCCAGTTCGGGGACAGTGTGAATCTCGCGGATGGCTGGCGCCACATCACGGTTTCACCCTTGATGGGAGGGGTCGACGATATTCGCGCGATTACTCTCGAGCTCTACGGTGGCGGCGATTTGACCGGTCCGGTGACCTTCTACATCGACAATGTGAAATTCACCGAACTGGCCGCCCCTCCGCCCGGGCCTACTCTGAGCATGGAACGGCCCGTGCGAGGTCTGAATTTAGTCCCCACTTCAGGTCAGTACCAACGCCAGAACATCGCCACGATCAACCGGACCGGATATGGCTGGGTCGGATACCCCGACCCAGTCACCTATGCGGTCACGATCGACTCTTATCCAGATGCGTCGCACAACGGTTTTCAGACGCATCTCTTTCTCGTCTCCGGTTCGCCAGGCGCAGAAAGTTTTCCCGATTACAACGAGCCGAACGTGGTGTTCCTGGACATTCAAAATCAGGCCGACGGCTCAACCCAAGCCTTTTTCCGTTATAAAACCAACGAAACTGCCGGGAACACTTTCCTGTATACGCCTGCTCCAGCCGGCGGAACGCTCGGTAACGTCACAAACTCGACCGCCCTTGGCACCTGGTCGCTCTCCTTCAGCCAGGATACCAATGTCACCGTCACGACTCCCGGCGGAGCGACCGGCCATTTCACACTCCCGCCCGAGGCGGCGGCCTTGTTCCAGGAGCCCCTGACCGTCTACGTGGGGGCCCAACCCAATAGTGGCGCGAACATTGGTCAGGCCGTTATCCTGGGTCGTTTCCAGATCCTAAATGGAGCCACGTCGGTATTGGACGACGACTTCCTGGCCGATCAAAACCTGGACGCGGCAACGTGGCAGGTCCTGGCGGGAGATCCTCTAGGGGTGCGGTTGGTGGGGCCGGACGCGGCTTTCTGGCTCAGTTGGACGATTCCTGACACGGGATACAAACTGCAATCCAATATCACGGAGATCGGCGATGAAAACGGCTGGTCCGATTCCGGACTGATCACCAGTCAATTCGGGTCAAAAAAGAAAACGCTGGTCCACGTCGCCGAGCAGCCGGATCCAAACCTGGGCTTTTTCCGGTTGTTGAAGTCCCCGTAAACGGCCCGACGGAAAGGGGGTCCGCGCGCAAACCAATGAGGCTGGCCTTTTGTAACTATTCAGGGGTGAGGGCGGGCGTCTATGACCCCTGAATCTGAGTTCGCTCGCGCCGCCACCGGAAGCGGAATAAGGCGAGCAACTCCGCGCTCTGGCTTGTCTTGAAAGTGGCGGCGACGCCGAGGTAAACGAGCGCCGCGAGCGCGATCGGCACGAAGACTTCCCCCAGCCGCAAAACGAAGCGGTCATGGCCGAGTTTGGCGCTCCAGAGCCACGCCACTCCCCAAGCCAGGCTGCCGGCCAGGACCGCGCCACCGAACAGGACGACGACCGGCCGGCGCAGGGAGGACAATTCCAGCCGCTTGAGCTTTTTGCGCAGCGCGTAGAGCAGCAACGACATATTCACCATGGCGCTTAACGTGTTCGCGATCCCCAAGCCGGCCTGTTTGAGCCACCAGACCAGCGCCGCCGACAGCACGAGATTAACCGACAGGCAAAACACACTGATTCGCATCGGTGTCCTCGTATCGCCCAGCGCGTAGAAAGCGCGCGCCAGGATGTTCACCACGGAAAAGGCGACCAGGCCCGGCGCCAGGCAGGCCAACGCCTCCGCCGAACGGCGCGTGTCCTCCTCGTGAAAACGGCCCCGCTCGAAGAGCAGCCGGATCATCGGCTCGGCCAGCGCGAGCAACAGCGCCCCCGCCAGCAGGTTCACGAATACCAGCCACCCAAGCCCCTGGGCCAGCGTGGCGCGAAATTCCGGATACTTCTTCTCCGCCGCCAGGCCCGAAAGCGTCGGCAGAAGATACGTGGCGAGCGAGATGCCAAAAACTCCTTGCGGCAGTTCCATCAAACGCACCGCGTAAGCAAAAGACGAGAGCACGCCGGACTCGACGCAAAAAGCCATCCCCTGCGTCACCAGCACGTTGATCTGAAACGCCGCCACCCCAATGGCTCCAGGCACCATCTGCGCGACCACCCGTCGGACAGTCTCGTCGCCCCAGGGTGGCACCCATTGGTAACGAAAACCTTCCTTGCGCAGCAGCGGCCATTGAAACGACGCCTGCACCACGCCGGCGACGATCACCCCGATGGCCAACCCGAAGATCTGGTCCTGCAACCGCGCGCCCAGCCGCGGCGCCAGCCAGAGCACCGACGCGATCATCACGATGTTCAACATGGTCGCCCCCATCGCGGGAACAAAAAAATGCCCGCGCGCGTTGAGCATCCCCATGAAAATCGCGGCCAGGCAGACCAGCAGCACGTAAGGAAACATCACCCGCAACAATTGCAGCATGAGCAGGGTTTTGCCGCCGCCGGAATCCTTGGACACCGCAGCCCAGATGGCCAACCCGCCCAGGAGAAGGGCGGCCGACGCGCTGGCCCCCAGAGAGGAGGCGAACAGGCTCGCCCGGCGCCAACCGCCACTGCGACCGCCGCTCGCCACCTTCAGGCCGAGGGCGATCAGACAGATCACGAGCGCTCCGGGATAAAGCTCGCGCAGAATCGCCGCCAGGCGCCACATCGCTCCCCCAGGCAGGTCCACCAACAACACGGCGGAAATCCCCAGGATGCCGAAGGCAACCACGGCCGAGGCGCTGACCATCAGGCCGGAAATCACGGCGTTGGCTGCGCGCCACATCTCCGTTTCACCCGCCGTCTTCTCCTTCTCCTTGAAGATCGGGATGAAAGCCGCCGTCAGGGCGCCTTCCCCGAGCAGGCGCCGAAACAGGTTCGGCACCATGAACGCCAGCATGAAGGCGTCCGTCACCCAGGAAGCTCCCATGAAACTGGCGTAGACCATCTCGCGCACCAGGCCGAGCACGCGACTGCTCATCGTGGCGGCGCTCATCGCACTTGAGGATTTGAGCAGCTGCGACATGCGGGGCGGATTGTTCAGAGTTCATCCCGCAAAGTGCAAGGTTCAAAAAGGAATGGTTCCGATCCGCGCAGGCCATCCCGTCGCCGACCCCGAAGCATTGCAGAGAAACTGGGTGCCTGGGGCGGCCTCAGAATGTCCGCCGCACCCGGTTGCGGTAATGCGTGATTTTAAAATCCGGTCCGTCCCGGAGTTCTGCTTGCGCCTCGAACCACTCCTCGAAGGGAGGAAACAACACGTCCCCTTCGACGTGGCGTTTGACCAGGGTCAGATAAAGATCGGAGCAGAACGGCAGCGCTTGCTCATAGATTTGCGCGCCGCCGCAGATAAAGATGTCGCGACTCTCGTCCTTCGCATCAAGCTGGCGCAGGTCCGAGAGGGTCTGCACGCCGGGATACCGGAACAGGGATCGGCTGAGCACGATCGTGGTCCGGTTCGGCAACGGCCGGCCGATCGATTCGAATGTTTTGCGTCCCATCACCACGACCTGCCCGGTGGTCATCTTCTTGAACCACTGAAAGTCCTCGGGCAAGTGCCATGGAATCTTGTTCCCTTGCCCGATGACGCGGTTCTCGCTCATCGCCGCGATGGCCTTGAAAGGCTTCACACCGCCACCGGCGCTTTGATGTGGGGATGCGGATTGTAGCCCTCCAACGCAAAGTCCTCGAACCGGAAATCCCGGATGCGCTTCACCGCCGGGTTCAGCTTCATCTGCGGTAACGGGCGTGGTTCGCGTGTGAGCTGGAGCCGCGCCTGCTCGAGGTGATTGGCGTAGAGGTGCAGGTCCCCGAAGGTATGAACGAAGGCGCCCTGTTTCACGTCGCAAACGTGCGCCACCATGAGCGTAAGCGAAGCATAGGACGCGATCTTGAAGCGTTTTGTCATGTTCTGTCTTGGTGCTATCATGGCGTGCGGATAAAGTTCAAGCCGAACTCGCTCCCCTTTCCTGTCGTGAACTCACGCGAACCCACTGGCCGTCCCAGAACTGGAGTTGGAGAAACGCGCAAGGACATTGCTCATGCCAATTCCAGCGCAGAAGCAGGTTTTTGAACTTCCGGATGCTTTGGCGGCGAAAACCCGTATTGAATTTTACGGCGCGCGCGAGACGCTTTCTTAAATGCACTGGTGACGTAGGGCCCGATCGCGAGGCATGGCAAACCCGCAAACTCAAGGCCTTCGGGCTTTCGAATTCGGAATCCCTGGCAAGTCCGCGAACCTGACTTGCACCGCGCCTCGCGCCGGCGTAGTGTTGCGCTCGTGAGTACTAAAGATTTCAGCGCGGATTCACTTCGCAATTCGAGTCAATCTAATATCGAATCTAAGTGGGCGTCCCTCAGAAAAACACAAAACCCGTATGCTTATTATTCCGTTTTCGACGTGCAAGAGGATGGCCAACCTCCTGTCGTCGCCGGACCCGTCGCTACCGTGGCGCGGAGACTCCAGGGCGAGTGCTTGTCGAAGAAGGATTTTCAAGCCGGATGTCACCGCATTTTTCGTCAATACGTTCCATTTGCGGAAGGCCGACGGCTACGCCCGCAATACCGGGATTTCATTGCCCGCAATGAGTGTCGATCAGCTGAACAGCGATTCCGTCTTCTTGAGGCCTTGCGCAAATACGATATTTCCGCGTCTGGCAATTTGAAACCCCACTTCAACCGAGAGCAGGAACTACTAACTACTGCCAAGCTTCGGCAGATTGAGGAAACGGCTCTCAGGAGCGATGCATCCAACTGATGTCGCCAGCGCAGTATCTCAAACAGATTGCTGTTCGTTGCAACCATATCGCCGGAGAAATATCCGATACTGATGGTTTCATTTCAGTCCGTCGGCTGCTGGAGCGATTTGGAGCAACCCTTATAATAAGGCCGCTTTTGGTGGAAGGCATGCTCGCCTCTAGCGAGCAATCCTCCGATGGCACCGATGATAGGAACCATCACCGATGGTGCCTGCTCCTGGATCGTGAAACTCATGATGTCGGTGATCCAGACATCGCTGGAGAGCGGTTTGGGGCACCTTTATCCCCGCGAATGAGAAACACTGTGGCGCACGAATTGGCTCATTCCCTGGCGTTCCACCCTACAGAGTTCGGAGTCGAATTTCCTTTGAATTTCGGATCGCGGAAGTCTAAAGAGGAATTCGAACAAGTGATCGAAAAGGAAACCGAAAGGCTTTCTCCACTGCTGTTGCTGCCTGAAACCTTGCTTGACCGGATTTTTTCGTCTGACAAGGAAACTGTGTCCATTAGAGACTTGTGTGCAGCCATGCGCGGTGCGGGGGTTTCACGCTATGTTTTCGTCAATCGCGTTAATTTGCTCGAATTAGTGGACCAAAAGCGGATCCGTTCGCGTAGCTGCCTTTTGAACCTTGCTATAGGGATGGGTGAATGGTCTTCCGACCGGGATGCGACTTTGAAAGTGTGGCCGCTGTTCTCGAATTTCGAAGGCGGCAAGGTACCAAGCTTCATCTTCCAGCTCCAGCGACGAATTCCAGTTCAAGCCAAGAACCTCTTTGACGATCCGACGTTCCATCTGTGCGGTGGAAATTCCGACACAGCCGAGATAGCAGTCCCTGCCGGAACACCTCGCAACCCGGATTCTTTTGAGTTGCCGATTAGATTTGCCGTCGAAGTCACGCCGCGCAGAAGGGGCACTGAATTTTTATTTCTCGTCGAGTCGCGGCGATATACCTAAACCCTGAGCTCACTGCATCGTAATTCGCTGACCCCGTCGCTGTCACTGAACGAGATTGGTGTGATCATCTCGCCTTTGCAATTCACGTGAGCTGATGGACTGTCGGCCCTTGAGCCGTCACTACTCTACCTCCGAACGCGACGAACCGGGCCAAGCTCTGGTCCGCAGAACGCATCACGTCTTCGAAATCTTCCCTGACGATGCCTGTCCAGAATCTTCCCCTAACATACAGTTCAAACGTTCGGATTCACTGCGATTTCGGAAGCCCATTGAAGCTGGTGACAAGACCGCAAGTCGCCCGCTCCCCGTTCACACGCCGGTCGAAGTAGACGACGGGCTCCTCAAGACTCACAACTGCTAAGTGGAGCCACCTGATTTGATTCCTCAGCTTGAGAGATCACACTGCGACTGGATACTTGATCGGCGGGTGTGGGTCGTACCCGATGATCTCGAAATCCTCTAAAACGTATTCAAATATGGACGGGGGTTTGCGCTTGATCACCAGCCGTGGAAGCGGCTGAGGTTTTCGCTTGAGTTGTTCCCTGACGCCTTCGATCTGGTTCAAGTAAACGTGGCAGTCTCCGCCGGTCCAGACGAATTCTCCAGGTTCCAAATTGCACTGCTGTGCGACCATGTGGGTCAGCAACGAATATTGCGAGACGTTGAACACTAATCCTACCGGGCAGTCCGCCGAACGCTGGTAGAGCAGGCACGATAGCCGTCCCTCGGCAACGTAGAATTGGAAGAGCGTGTGGCACGAGGCCAAGGCAGCGCGTCCTGCACGGACATTATCCTGAGGGCTTACGCTTTCGTCGGGGAGCACAGCTGGGTTCCACGCACTCACGATATGACGTCGCGACTCAGGTTTTGACTGGATCTGATGGATAACTTGGCTTATCTGGTCGATTTTACTCCCGTCCGGACCTTGCCAAGCCCGCCATTGTGCCCCATATACTGGCCCTAGATCACCTTTCTCATCCGCCCAGGCATCCCAGATGTGAACATTATGGTATCTAAGATAGTTGATGTTGGTGTCGCCTTCGAGAAACCAGAGAAGCTCGCGAATGACACCCTTGAAGAAGACCTTTCGTGTAGTAACCAGCGGAAACCCTTTCGACAAGTCAAAACGCAATTGCGCTCCGAAGATACTTTTGGTGCCGGTCCCTGTCCGGTCTCCGCGCCTCGTGCCGGTATCGAGGATGTTCTGCAGAAGATCGAGGTATTGCTTCATCTTGGGCGATTAATACATGTGGACAGCGTTCAATTCCACGTGACTACCTACCGGAGCCGCAGACACCGTGAGAGCCACAAATTGGTTTTCGTGCGGACCTTCGTCCAGAGGTTGATCAGAAAGGGAGCCGGTTTCAAAAGGTGCTACCAAGTGGTCGCCTGTCTCATCGCAAGAAGCGCGAGTGTAAGTCAAGAATCGAGTGAACTCCTGCTCGTACTGCCTCCACCCGTAGCCTTCGAGGATGGTGAATTTTGCTAATTTGATTGATTTGCGTATCTGCGCTCCCTCCTCGAACATTTCGAACTTGGGCAATTGGGTGAGTGTCATTCTCTCAATATTCAGCAGGCGTGCTTTCGAAATCATCCAAATCTGCAAGTTTTTGTAAATCATCCCTACGGCAGTTTCTGGAGATCTAGTGAGCCCCGCAAGTCAATCCCGCATCCCGGATCATGCATCCCGCATCCCGCATCCTGCACCCCGTATCTCCCTCATCCCGCCCCGGCCGGCTCGAACTTCTCCTGTTCCCGCAGCAACTTGAGCTTCGTCAAACCGCGCTGCCGGGCCACGTCATCGAGGAAGGCGGCGATGAGCCGTTGCTGGTTGCGCTTCTCCTGTTCCAGGAACCAGCCCAGAATCGGCATCGTCAGCAGCAGCATCCAGAGCCACGGTTGGACTTGTCCGACCATCCCGATGACCAGCAGGAGGAATCCCAGAACCGACCAGAAGACCAGCTTGGCCAGCAGCGACCAGCGGGTGCGGAGCCGGCAGCGAAAGAGTCGCTTGCCGCCTTCGTAATCTTCGGTCGCGGTGGTCAACTGCAGGCGACTCCAACGGTTCCCGAAGATCTCCACGTCGTGGTCGCTCCAGCCGGCGTCGGTCTTGCTCGGCCAGCCTTGCTGGTCCAGGCGCAGCACGAGGCCATTGACCCAGTCGATCCGGTCGATGGCTCCGTCGCCCCAGTAATACAGATAGTCGAGCGACTCGCCGGTATCCGTCTGGCGCAACTTGTCGAGGCGTTCGTAAGCCGAAGGCGGCGTGGAGTGAAGGCCAAGCCGTCCTTGGTATCGCGCCCAGCCACGCGCGATCGGTTGGAGAAAAAACAGCAACGCCACCAGCGGCCGCGACCAGATCTTCTTCTTGTTCTTCGGCAAATCGGCCTGGAACGCCGCCGCCACGCAAATCATTACCGAGATCAGCGAACTGGTCAGCGCCACAGGGAAAAGGAAACGGAACGGGACCGACAGCACCAGCAACGGCAGAGTCACCAGCACATGATACTCCAGTGACGTGCACAACATCAGCGTCCAGGCCGGCGGCGCCAGATAGAGTGTCTGGAAAAAACCCGTGGCGAAGACGCCGTGGTAAATCATGGAGCGCCCCATCACCAGGCCAAACTTGGAGGCGGTATAAATCTGCCCGCGCCACAGGCTGCCGCCCACCGAATTGAAATATTCCGGGTGCTTGCGCACGAGCAGCGCTTCCGCTTCCCCGTAACCGTACTGTTGCTTCAAGTAGGCCTGGATGGTTGAACGGCGGTAATGCCAGACAAACCCGGCCGGGCTAAATCCAATCCGGTAACCGCACTGCTGCAGGCGCCAGCAGACGTCTACGTCGTCGCCCGCCTTGGTGAATATCGGGTCGAAACCGCCGATCTCCTCGAGCGCCCATTTGTAGAACACCATGTTGCACCCCGGAATATGCTCGGCGACGCGGTCGCTCAACATGACGTGCGCCGGCCCGCCTGGCGACACCAGCACCGCCGCCGCCACGGCCGAGTCCTCCGGCGGCAGGAAATTCGGTCCACCGATCCCGGCGAAGCGGCTGCTGAACAAATCGCCCACCAGGTAGTAGAGCCAATCTTCGTCCGCCCGACAGTCCGAATCGGTGAACGCCACGATCTCGCCGGTGGCCGCGGCCAGGCCCGTGTTGCGCGCCACGGACAGACCGTGGTTGGTCTGCCGCACGTAGCGCACTGACTTATAGAGCGACGCCATCTCCGGCGTCGCGTCGGTCGAACCGTCGTCCACCAGGATCACTTCGTAGTCCGGGTAGTTCAACCGCAGGAGCGAGTCCAGGCAGGCCTTGAGCGTACGCGCCCCGTTATACGAAGCGACGATCACCGAGACTTTTGGAGACAGGCTCAGCGGAAAATAGGGCGCGTTGGCAAAGGCCCGCTGCACGGCAAAAAATGAATCCTTCCTTTCCCGTTCCCGCGTGGTCAGGCCCATGAACCAGTCGTTGACCAGCCGGCCGTCCACCCACCAGTCATCGGTGTAGGCAAACACGACCAGGCCGGCCAGACCGCCGCCAAAGCCCGCCTCGATCTGCCACGACAGCATCTCGCACTTGGCCGCTTCCCCTTCGCGCTGGGAATCGACGCCAAATTCGGTCAACACTAGCGGCTTGGTGTCGGCCTGCATCTGGAGGCGCGCCAGGTAGTTTTCGAAGGGCCGCCGTTGATGCAGATAAACGTTGAAGGAGACGAAGTCGATGTTCTGCGGACGAAGAAACTCGGTGGGTGGATAATTGGCGAAGGTGCAGAGGCCATCGGGATCGATCGATTTGACGATGGCCACCAGTTCCTCGAGAAAGTCCGTGACCTGGCGCGGACCGCTCCAGCGGACGATGTCCGGCGGGAACTCGTTGACCACACTGTAAGCGAACACGGCGGGGTGGCCGGCCCCGGCCCGCGCCATGGTGCGAACCGCCTCGCGCGCCTGTTCCTTGGCCCGGGGCGAATCGAGGAAGCAGCGGTTCTTTTGCCAGGGGATGTCGAGGAGCAGCCGCAGACCATGTTCGGCCGCCAGGTCCAGCAGCCAACGCGGCGCCGCGGTGTAAAGTCGGACCAAATTCGCCCCCAACTCCGCGATTTGCGCGAAGTCCCGCGCGACTTGTTCCGGCGCGGCAAAGCATTCGCCGCCGTCGCGCGGCGCAAACGGGCCGTAGGCCACGCCCTTCAAGTGGAATTTTCGGTCGCCTAACCGAAAGAATTTGCCATCCACGCGCACGCGCGAATGAGTGGTGATGGCTTCGGACATGGAACGTAACCCGAGGAAACGCTCGAATCAGGCAAGTGCCATTCGGCAGGGGAGCTACTTGACTTCCAGGTTGACTTTGTTGTGCTGCAGCGTGGTGCCCTCCTGGAAGTAGAAATCTTGAAGCGCCTTATTGTAGTCGGCGAGCGCCTTGATTTCATTGGAGCGAGCTTGAGTCAAATCCTTCTGCAACTGCAGCACCTGGAAACTCGTGCTCTTGCCGTTGTCCAGCTTCTTCTGTTCGGCGTCGAGGGCCTGTTCGGCGTAGACACGCGCCTCGCGGGTCGAAATCGTCGCCTCGTAGCTGCTGCGGACTCTTTTCACGGCGTCATCCACATTCCGCAGAATCAGTTCCTCCCTCTGCTTGAATTTCAAGAACGCGGTTTCTTTGTCGATCTTGGTCGCCTTATAGGCGCTGCGTTCGGTGGCGAACGTGAATGGAACAATCAGGACTGCGCCACCGCCCCAGTTGGGATTCTGTCCGCCACGAATGTCTTCGACAGCATCGCCCACGGAACCACCCAAGCCTTGCCGACCGACCGATCCTTGCAGATTCAAATAAGGATAGAGCTGGTTCCGCCGATACTTGAGCATGATGTCCTGCTTCTCGACCTCCTCGCGCAGTTGCGCATAATCGGGACGCAACTTGAGCGCGTTCTGCCAGCTCTCCGCGACATTGACCAAGGCGGACAAGGCCACCAACTTCTCCGCGGGCGCCAGGGTCACGGGTTGGAACGAGCTGAAATTGTCAGAAATGAGGCCTTTGAGCACGTTCTCCGCCTGCTGGGCCTTGAACACGGCATCGGTCAGCGCGGCTTTGGCGGCCGCCGCCTGGGATTCGGCCTGCTTCTCATCCAACGGCGCCAGCGTGCCCACCTCGACCTTCTTCTTGTTCTCCGCCACCAACCGCTCCGCCAGTTCCACCCCCGCCTCTTGTACACCGATATTATCGCGTGCCGCGATCAGATCGTAATACGCCGCCGCCACCTTATTGAGAGTGTCCATGACCGTGAATTGAAGTAGGAACTCGGAGATCTTCAGGTCCTTTTTTGCGACTTTAATGTCGGTCCGCCCGGCGTCGGTCCAAAAATCCCGCAGTAATGGCTGGGTAAACGTAGCCGTCGCCGCTGAATCGTAGATGTAGTCTCGATTGACGAATGAATTGGAATCGGTGTCGAACCTTTTGCCGCTGGTTCGATTCAGCGACGAAGTGAGATCGTAAGTGAGCCCTGAGGGCAGCCGGCCATTGACCTCCGAGGAGAACGACTCACGCCACGTTTCACTGGCGGAGACGACATTGTTGATCAGAGGATTGAACGTTCCTGGCTGGGTGTTGAAGCGTTGTTGGCCGCTCAGCGTAAGGGCCGGATCATAGTAGCTGCCGTAGCGGTTTTGGATAACGTAACGCGCCCGCTGCGGACCCGCCCGTTGCAGCGCGAGATCAAGGTTGTGTTCCAGCGCCAGCCGGATGGATTCGTCCAGGGTAATCGATCGCACTGGCCCATTGGTAGTCGCGTTCTGCGCTTTTAGCCCCAGGGCGGCGCACACTAGGATTATCCCGCAGAAAATGTTGGGTCGCATGGTGGGGCGGAGATTGCTCCATTTTCCCGGCTTCGTCAAATGATCGTCACAGCATTCTCCCTGCTCCTTCCCTGAAGTCGACGCTTGCCAAGTGGCGGGGCGAATGACATTAAAACGTGGCGGACATGCGTCAGACAGGCAGCGTCCCTGGTCGTTCGCTTCCTTGACCCGGCCCTTTCCGGGTCGGCCGCCGCATTCCACCGATAAATCATGAAACTGGTCCGTCTGTTGATTGTGTGAAGATCGCGCCCCGGCCTGCCAACGAAACCGAGCGCCTGGCCGCGCTGCAACGCTACGCGGTCCTGGATACCCCCCCCGAACCGGCCTTCGATGATTTGACCCGGCTGGCCGCACAGGTTTGTGGCGCTCCGATTTCCCTCATCACCCTCGTCGACGAGTCCCGCCAGTGGTTCAAGTCGCGCGTGGGCTGGGAGACGGACCAAACGTCGCGTGATCTCTCCTTTTGTTCGCACGCCATCCTCCAGCCCGGCCTCTTCGTCGTCGAGGACGCCAGCCAGGACGAACAGTTCTCCGACCATCCGCTCGTCCGGTCCGATCCGGCGATCCGTTTCTACGCCGGCGTGCCCCTGGTGACGCCGGACGGTTTTGCGCTCGGGACGCTTTGCGTCCTCGATCGCCAACCGCGGCGTCTCTCCCCGGAACAAGCCGGGGCCCTCACGACGCTGGCCGCCCAGGTGATGACGCAGTTGGAGTTGCGCCGTCACCTGGCCGAGTTGGCCCGCAACATCGCGCAACACCAGCGCACCGAGGAACGGTTGCGCACCTCCGAAGCCTTCTACGAAACGCTGGTCGAAACCTTGCCGCAAAACATCCTCCGCAAGGATCTCCAAGGCCGCTTCACCTTCGCCAACCGCAAATTCTGCCAGTCCATCGGCAAAGAGCTCGGCGAAATCATCGGCAAGACCGACTTCGATTTGTTCCCGGCCGACCTGGCCGCCAAATATCACCGGGACGACTTGCGGGTCATGACCACCCTGGAAAACCTCGACACGGTCGAAGCCCACCAGGGGCCGTTCGGCGAAAAGCTCTTCGTCCATGTCATCAAGTCTCCGCTCTACGACCCGGCCGGTCAGGTCATCGGCATCCAGGGGATTTTCTGGGACGTCACGCAGCGCAAGCGGATCGAGGAGGAATTGGCCTACGAACGTGATTTGCTGCGTTCCCTGCTCGACCACATCCCCGACCGGATTTATTTCAAGGACGTCTATTGCCGCTTCAAGCGGTGCAGCAAGTCGATGGCGCGCCGGCTCGGGCTGGACAACCCGCTGGCCGTCGTGGGCAAGACCGACTTCGATTTCCATCCCCCGGAGTTGGCCCAGGAGTTTTACAATGACGAACAGCGCATCGTGCTCACCGGCGAGCCCCTGATCCATAAACTGGAGAAGCAAGTCGACGCGGCCGGCCACGAAACCTGGGCGTCGGTCACGAAAGTCCCCATTTATTCCCAGGGCGGAACCATCACCGGCCTGGTCGGGCTCTCGCGCGACATCACCCAACTCAAGCAAACGGAGAGCGCCTTGCGCCAGGCCGAGGAAAAATATCGCGCCATCTACGAAAATTCCGTCGAAGGCATCTTTCAAACGACGCGCGACGGCCATTTCCTCAGCGCCAATCCTTCCCTGGCACGCATGTACGGATACGCTTCCCAGGAGGAAGTGGTCGCCGCTCTGACCGACATCGAGCACCAGCTTTACGTCGATCCGAACCGGCGCAATGAATTCAGCCGCCTTATGCGCGAGCGGGGCGAAGTCAGCGGATTCGAGTCGCAGGTTTACCGCAAAGACAAATCGGTCATCTGGATCTCCGAAAGCGCCCGCACGGTCAAGGATGCCGCCGGGAACATCCTCTACTACGAAGGCATCGTCGAGGACATCACCGCCCGCAAACAGGCCGAACTGGAACGGGAGCGCGCCCGCGAAGCCGCCCTCGAGAGCGCCCGCACCAAGGCGCAGTTCCTGGCCAACATGAGCCACGAAATTCGCACCCCGATGAACGCCATCACCGGCATGACTGGTTTGCTGGCCGACACCCGCCTGACCAAAGAGCAACGGGAATACGTCGAAACCATCCGCAACAGCACCGAAAGCCTCCTCAGCGTCATCGACGACATTCTCGATTTCTCCAAAATCGAGGCCGGCAAACTCAGCCTGGAGATCATCAATTTCGATTTGCGCGAAGCGGTCGAATCCAGCGTGGATATGCTGGCCGAACGAGCCCATAAAAAACACATCGAACTGGCCTGCTGGATCGAACCCGACGTCCCGGCTCACCTGCGCGGGGATCCGATCCGCTTCCGCCAGGTCCTCACCAACCTTGTCAGCAATGCCGTCAAGTTCACCGAGAAAGGCGAAGTCCTGGTCCGGGTCATCAAACTCGAAGAAGACAGCCAGCGCGTCCGGACCCGCTTCGAAGTCAAAGACACCGGCATCGGGATCCCGCCCGAGGCCATGTCCCGCATCTTCCAGGAATTCACCCAGGCCGACGGCTCCACCACCCGCAAATACGGCGGAACCGGGCTGGGCCTGACCATCTCCAAACAGATCGTCTCCCTCATGCACGGCGAAATCGGAGTCGACACCACCCCGGACAAGGGCTCGACCTTTTGGTTCAACGTCCCGTTCGAAAAGCAGCCCCAGGCCGGGCAGAAAGCAGCTCCCGTCCCGAGCGAAGCGCTGGCCGGCCTGCGCGTGCTGGTGGTCGAGGACAACGCCAGCCAGCGTTCGATCCTGCACCAGCAACTCCAGCAATGGTCCATCCTCGACCAGCAGGCGACCGATGCAGCCCAGGCCATGACCCTCCTCCAGGAGGCGGTCAAAGCCGGCACTCCCTACCCCTTGCTCATGATCGATATCGACATGCCGGAAACCGACGGATTAACCCTCGCCCAGACCATTAAGAGCGATCCGGAGTTGGCCTCCAGCCGGATCATCATGCTGACCACTCTTCTCAATCGGTTGCACCCGACGGCCATGAAGGCCACCGGCATTTCCGGATGCCTGGTCAAACCGCTCCGCCAATCCCGGCTTCTGGAGTGTCTTATTGATGTGATGAGCAGCAGCGGAGCCGTATCGGCGCAACCGCTGGAGGCCCAGGACGAGGCGGTGGGTCTTTATGTCCCTCACCCTGCCACCTCCGACATCCGCATCCTGGTCGCCGAAGACAACTTCGTTAACCAGCGTATTGCGTTAAAACAGCTAAAGAAGTTGGGCTATTCCGCCGATGCCGTTTCCAATGGGAACGAAGTTCTCTCCGCCCTGCAACGAGTTCCCTACGACATAATTATCATGGATTGCCAGATGCCGGAAATGGATGGCTACGAGGTCACACGACGCATCCGCCAGAGCGGGAGCGACTCCTACATCCATCTGAAGTCAGCGCCCTACATCATCGCCCTCACGGCCAATGCGATGCAGGGCGACCGGGAGCGTTGTCTTTCCCTGGGCATGAACGATTACCTGACCAAACCGCTCCATCTGCACGAACTGGAAGCGGTGCTCCAGCGTGCCCTGATGCAAATCCAACCCGCGCCGCGCTCCGGCCCGGCCGCCGCCCGGGAAGAACCCGATCCGGAGAAATTGGATCGGACCGTGATCGATGGCCTGAAGGAATTGCGCGAGCCAGGCCAGCCCGATCCGCTCCGCGAACTGATCGAATTGTTCCTCAAAGACATCCAACCACGCCTCGCGTCCATGGGCCAGGCCGCCGCGTCCGGAGATTTGGCCAAGCTCGCCTCCGCTTCCCACACCCTCAAAGGCAGCGCCAGCAACCTCGGCGCGCGCCGCCTCTCGGCCCTTTGCGCCACTTTGGAAAAACTGGCCAAAGCCGGCGACGCCGCCAAGGCCAGCGAGACGCTGGTCGCCGTCGCTGCGGAATTTGCCGACGTGCGCCAACTCCTCAACGCCGAGCTGGAGAAATAGAAGATTACGTCGCAATGCAGCCGCCTCCAGCCGCCCGAGTTTCACAGTCGCGCTTCCGCGTCCTGCTCATCGAGGACGATCCGGAACTGGGCGCGACTTTGCAGGCCGGGTTGGCCGAGGATCGCATCTCCCTGACGATCGCAGGCAACGCGGCGCAGGCCTTGGAAGCCGTCGCCCAGTCCTCCTTCGATCTCGCGCTCCTGGATCTCGGATTGCCCGGGATGTCCGGCTTGGAGCTGTTGCAACAACTCAAAGAGAACCCCGCCTGGCATTTGATCCCGGTCATTGTCCTGACGGCGAAAGATTCCATCCACGACAAGCTGCGCTGTTTCGAACTGGGCGCGGTGGATTACGTCACCAAGCCATTCCAACTGGTCGAACTGCGCGCGCGGATTCGCTCCAGCCTGCGGCTGCAACAATTGCAGCAAGAGCTGCTGCAAGCCAATCATAACCTGGAAGCCGGCCGTCAGGCCGCCGAGGAAACCGCCCGCGCCAAGGCCGAGTTCCTGGCCAACATGAGCCACGAAATCCGCACTCCGATGAACGGAGTCATCGCCATGACCAGCCTGCTCCTGCAAACCGACCTGGCCCCCGACCAGCGAGACTTCGTCGAAACCATCCGCACCAGCGGCGAATCGCTCGTGACCATCGTCGACGATATCCTGCATCTCTCGAAGATCGCCTCTGGCAAAATGGAACTGGAACACCGTCCGATCGATCTGCGCGCGTGTGTCGAGGAATCACTCGAACTGCTGGCCGCCAAAGCGGCGGAAAAAGATCTCGACCTCGTCTACCGCCTCGCCCCGGGCATCGCGGCCCACGTGGTGGGCGATGTCACCCGTTTGCGCCAAATCCTCGTCAACCTCCTGAGCAACGCCGTCAAGTTCACTCCCGCGGGCGAAATTTTCGTCAACGTCGATGGCCAGCCCTTGCCGGCCGGTGGCATTACCACGCTCGGCCCGGCGCCCGACGTGACCGACCCGCCGCCTCGTTACGAGCTGCACTTCTCCGTGCACGATACCGGCATCGGAATTCCCCAGGATCGGCTCGGACGTCTCTTCCGCTCCTTCAGCCAGGTGGACAGCTCGATCACGCGACGATTCGGCGGAACCGGCCTGGGTCTGGCCATCAGCAAAGGCCTGGTCGATTTGATGGGCGGCAAAATGTGGGTGGAAAGTTCCGAAGGCCATGGTTCCACGTTCCATTTCGAACTGCCGATGCAGGCGGCGGACGTGGCCACGTCGCCTTTCGATCAACCGCATCCTGATTTGTCCGGCCTGCGCGTGCTGCTTTTGCAAGAACGGCCGATTGGAGGCGAAGTGCTGGCTGAACAGGTCAAAAACTGGGGCATGCTCCCGTTCCTGACCTCCACCGTCCAGCAAGCCCTGGATCAGGTTCGATCCGGTGCCCCCTTCGACCTGGCCATCCTGGACACGCAGTTGCCTGGAGCCGGCGACGCCACCGTCACCGTCGCCCTGCGCAGCTTCCCCCACTTGCGATCGTTGCCGATCGTCCTGCTGACCGCCGTGGGCACCAGCACGGTTCCGGCAAGTCTTCAGTGCGCGGGCTGTACTTACGTGCACAAGCCCGTCCGGCCGGCCCAACTCCAGACCGCGTTGCTCCAGGTCCGACGCGGAACCGAACCTGCGCTGAAAAGCGTTTCGCCTTCTCCCAAACTCGATCCGACCCTGGCCACTCGACTCCCGCTGCGCATCCTTCTGACCGACGACAACGTCATCAACCAAAAGGTGGCCCTGCAGCTGCTCCAGCAACTCGGTTACCAGGCCGATACCGCGAACAACGGCCTGGAAGCCGTTCGCGCCATCGAACGACAACCCTATGATGTGATTTTCATGGACGTGCAAATGCCGGAGTTGGACGGACTGGACGCCACCCGGCGCATCCGCGAACGCCAGCGGGAGGCAGCGACCCAACGTTGCTTCCGCCAGCCCATCATCATCGCCATGACCGCCAACGCCATGCAGGGCGATCTCGAGAAATGCCTCGCGGCGGGCATGGACGATTACCTGCCCAAGCCCGTCCGACCGGCCAAACTGCAAGCGATCCTCGAACTGCACGCGGCGAAGCTGGCCAACACTCCGGCCTCGCCGGCCGACCCGCCAGCCCAGCCGGATACATCACCCGCGGCGGACACCGTGCCGCCCAATTTGACCGTTCTTCCACCGGCCCTCGCCGAGCCAGCCTTGCTCGAGACGCCTCCCGTCGATCTCGAGCGCCTCAGTGATTTCGCCGCAGGCGATCTCGACAATTTCAACGAACTGGTCAATCTCTACCTGAAGCAAACCAGCGAACAGCTCGAACAAATGCGCACGGCCCTGGCGGAAAATAACGCCGAGGAAACCAGCCGCCTGGCCCACAGCTGCGCCGGCGCCAGCGCCACCTGCGGGATGGTCGCGATCCTGCCACTCTTGCGCCGCCTGGAACGAGTTGGCCAGCAAGGCAACCTGGACGCCGCCGCGGACCTGATCCCCGCCATCGAATGCGAATTCGAACGCCTCAAACGCTACCTCCAAACTCACCGACCTATCGCCCTTGCCGGCTAACCACCACGCCGCCTATGAACAAAATACTCATCATCGAGGATGACCCGATCGTGGGGCAGATTTATCGCACTCGCCTGGAGAAGGAAGGTTACTGCGTCGAAACCTGCGCCGACGGCCGCAGCGGCTTCTATCGCATCCAGGAATTTCTTCCCAACGCCGTCCTGATGGACCTGATGTTGCCCAAGATGAACGGCATCGAAGTCTTGAAGAAAATCCGCTCCCAAAGCCAGTTCAGACCCATGCCCATCGTCGTGTTCACCAATGCTTACGTGCCGAACATGATCCAGGAAGCCTTCGGCGCCGGCGCTTCTCAAGTTTTCAACAAGGCCACCCTTACTCCCCGGCAGATCCTGGACGCCCTGCACCAACTCCTGAACTGCGGCGCGGAATACGTCGAAACTCTCCCTGTGCCGCCAAGTCCCGTCCCCTCGATCAGCCACACCCCGGCGGCGAATCCGGCAGCGGGCCATGCCTTTTCCGCCAGCGGTGGGTCGTCCATCTTTCCTTCGTCCCAGCCTCCCGCCCAGGTCAGCTCCCGCCCAGGCCACTATCCCCACTCGCCCACCGACTTTTTCAAGCCCCCTCCGAGCCCTGCCGCGCCAGCCGAGAAACCCGCGCCGCGCGTCGCCCGCTCCCTCCCGTCTGGCGACACGGCCTTTCAGTCCGAGGTGCAACAGGCCTTCATCGCCGCCAAAACCGAGACGCTGACGATGCTGCGCAAGGTGCTTCAGGACTTCACCAAGGCCGCGGACGACGCCAGCCGCGAGCCGCACCTGGTCGAACTTTATCGCCGCACCCATGCGCTGACCGGCAGCGCGGGCATCGCTGGTTTCTCGGGCATTTCCCAGATGACCGCGGCCGTCGAAGTGTTGCTGAAAGAACTGCTGGAAAAGCCCAGAAACTGCAATGCGTCCACTCTGCGCACGGTCGCCCACGCCATCGATTTCATCGGCGAGCTCTTCCGCACCGACGCACCCGTGGCCAGCCAATCGCTCTCCGCCAACATCCTCGTGGTGGACGACGAAATCCTCTCCCGGCGCGCCATCACCTACGCGCTGGACAAGGCGAACCTGAAATCGAGCAACGTCGAGGACCCGGCCGTGGCCCTCAGGCTGGCGACCGAGAACGCCTATGAATTGATCATCCTCGATGTGCAGATGCCCGGCATGGATGGCTTCGAGTTGTGCGCCAGGATTCGCGAGTTGCCGCACAACAAGTCCACCCCCATCATCTTTGTCACCGGCCTGACGGACTTCAAAAGCCGCGCCCGATCGAGCCTGAGCGGGGGCACCGATCTCATCGCCAAGCCGTTCATGTTCATCGAACTGACGGTCAAGGCCCTGATGCATGTCCTGCGCAATCGGCTCATTCCGAACAAGCAAGCGGCCTGAGCCAACGCCCCGGATCGGTAACCGGCTTTGACTTTCCCAGGGCCTGTCCCTACCCTGCCGGCATGGAATGTCTTCACGCCCCGTGGCGAATTCAATACATTCTGGCCCCCAAGCTGGCGTCCTCTCAAGCCAGCCTGTTCACGCAAATCGCCCAGTCCAACGATGACGTCGCCCACTATGTGCTGGCCCGACATCGCAGCTGCTACGCCTTGCTCAACAGCTATCCTTACAACGGCGGCCACCTCATGGTCGTGCCTTACAAACAGGTGCCGGACTTTACCGACCTGACCGATGAGGAGATGCTCGATTTGATGAACCTGATGCGGCGTTGCCTCGCCGCCCTGGGCACCGTCATGAAACCGGATGGCTTCAACCTCGGCGTCAACCTGGGCAAGGTCGCCGGGGCCGGCATCACCGAACATCTGCACCTCCACGTGGTCCCCCGCTGGAACGGCGACACCAACTTCATGCCGGTGATCGGCCAGACCACCGTCGTGCCTCAAGCTCTCCAGGAGCTCGCCGCCCAGCTTCGCCAGGCCTTGAGCTCGTCCATCGTCAATCCTAAATCCTAAATGCCTTCCGAGACTCTCCACTTCGAGAACGCGCGTTTCGCCCAGCAACTCCTCAACAACGACGCCCAAAACCTTCACGCCCTCGAACAAATCCTCGGCGTCAAGGCCACCACCCGCGAAGGCTGGATCAAACTCGAAGGATCCGCCGAAGCCGTCGACCGCGCCAAACAATTGTTCCAGTTGCTCGAGTCCTCCCTCAAGTCCGGCCATCCCGTGCGCGGCCGCGATTTCTCCCACGCCCTGAATATCGTCCAGAATGAAGGCGTCACCGCGCTCCGCGACCTTTACTCCGAACGCATCCAGACTTCCGTCAAGATGGCCAACGTGGTCCCGAAAACGGTCGGCCAAAAGAAATATGTCGAAGCCATCCGCACCCACGACGTGACGCTCGGCATCGGCCCCGCTGGGACGGGCAAAACCTACCTGGCCATGGCCATGGCCGTCGCCGCGTTGCGCGAGGAGAAAGTCTCCCGCATCATCCTCACCCGCCCCGCCGTCGAGGCTGGCGAGGCCCTGGGATTTCTTCCGGGCGATCTTTACGAAAAAATCGACCCCTACCTGCGTCCGCTGCTGGATGCGCTCTATGACATGATGCCCGCCGAGAGCATCCAGAAGCACCGCGAACGGGGCATCATCGAAATTGCGCCGCTCGCCTACATGCGCGGCCGCACGCTCAACCACGCCTTCGTCATCCTCGACGAAGCGCAGAACTCCACCGCCGAGCAGATGTTCATGTTCCTCACCCGGCTCGGCTACAATTCCAAGGCCGTCGTCACCGGGGACGTGACCCAAATCGATTTGCCGCCCCAAAAGAAATCCGGCCTGATCGAAGCCCGTCATGCCCTGCGCGGCGTCGACGGCATCGCCACCATCGAGTTCCACAAACGCGACGTGGTCCGCCATCCCCTCGTCCAGCGCATCATCTCCGCCTACGAAGAGCACCGCGGGCAGTCCCAATGAGCAGGTCGTTGTCGCTCCGCAATCGCCAGCGGGTCTGTCGCGTCGACCCGGCCCTGCTCCGCCGCATCACCCGCTGGATCTTCCGCGAACAATTGCGCCTCGCCCATTTCGATCTTTGCCTCCACCTCGTCGCCGCCCCGGAGATGGCCCGCCTCAACGAAACCTTCCTCCGTCACTCCGGATCAACCGATGTCATCACCTTCGATTACACCGGCCCGGAAGATCACATCCCGAGCCCCGAGATCCGGATGGGCCGCGGCGATCGAGGAGGCGAGACGCCTCAGGCCAACGCCGTCACGCCGATGAGCGGGGAACTCTTTATTTGCCTCGACGAAGCCGTCACGCAGGCCCGCCAGTTCCGTACCACCTGGCAGCGTGAAGTCGTGCGTTATCTCATCCACGGCCTGCTTCACCTCTGCCGCCACGATGACTTGCGACCCGCCGCCCGGCGCAGGATGAAACGCGAAGAAAACCGGCTGCTCCGCCGAATCAGCTCCCGTTTCCGTCTCGTCCAACTCGGAACGCGCAACCCGAAACACGGCCCCAGCGGACCCGCCTCGCGCCGCCCCGATCCGGCAGGTTGACCGTGGACGAACGCACCACCGGCGCGATCCTGCGCACCCGTCCGCTCACCGAGACGAGCCTGATCGTCCATTGGCTCACCCCGGACCTGGGTCGCCTCGCCACCGTGGCCAAGGGGGCGCGTCGTCCGAAATCACCATTCCGCGGCAAGCTCGATTTGTTTTATCTGGTCGACTTCAATTTCGTCCGCAGCCGCCGCTCCGAGCTGCACATCCTGCGCGAAGCCAGGCTGCGCGAAACCCACTCCGCCCTGCGTGAAAACCTGGTCTACCTCCAACAGGCTTCCTACGGCGCGGCCCTGATCGAGCAAACGACGGAGACCGAAACGCCGCTCCCGGGAATTTTCGCCTTGTTCACCGCCCTGCTGGGCCACTTGCCGGCACACCCTCCGCAACCGATCGCCGTTCTCGCGTTCGAGGCGAAGCTCCTGCAGGAACTCGGTCTGGCACCGCCGTCCCAAGCCAGCCGGCTCAGCCCGGGCGCCCAGCAAATTCTCCTGCGTCTGATTGAACTGGATTGGGCCGCCTTGCCCAACCTCAAGCCCAGTTCGGCCCAGGTTCGCGAGCTTGGCCAGTTTCTCCACCACTTCCTGGTTTACCACCTGGGCAAAGTCCCGCGCGGACGCGACCAGGCCCTGGCGAAGGAGGACTGAAGGGCGCCAGGATACTGACGCAGCTAGGTGGACAGCGGGCTGGCACCGTCGCGCGCTAGCTGGAGCGATTTACGATGTACGATGTACGATGTACGAGTTGCTTTTGACTAATCGATCGAAGAAGGGGCTCAATGCGCAATCCGCAATCCGCAATCCGCAATCCGCAATCCGCAATGCGCAATCCGATCCCTGGCCCCATAACCCTTGGCATTTATCGGAACGCTCGACTATGATCGATCGTGTGACGGACAAACAAAAATCGAAGAAGCCCGAAACGGTCGCCCCGGCTGCGCCGATGGCGCATCCGGAGGATTTGGGGCGCCCCTCCCAGCCGGCGGCAGAAGAAACGCGCCTTTGGTTCAAGTCGCTCGAATACGTCGTCGAATCGATCTTGAGCCAGCATGGCTCCGAGCAAGCTCGCTTCTTCATCGATCATCTCAATGAACGTCTGCGCCAGGCCGGGATCAAAGTCCCCACCACCACCAACACGGCCTATCTCAACACCATTCCCGTCTCGAAGGAGCCGGCTTATCCCGGAGACTGGCGGATCGAAACGCGCATCAAAAGCATCATCCGCTGGAACGCCATGGCCATGGTCGTCAATGCCAACCGTAAACACGACGGCCTCGGCGGCCACATCTCCACCTACGCTTCCTGCGCGACCCTTTACGAGGTCGCCTACCATCATTTCTGGCGCGGCGGCGACGACGGCCAACCGGCGGACCTGGTTTATTTTCAGGGCCACGCCACTCCTGGAAACTACGCGCGGGCGTACCTGGAAAGGCGCCTGCACGAAAATCATCTCCAACATTTCCGCCAGGACCTGGCCGAGGGGGGCGGCCTCTCCTCCTATCCGCATCCCTATCTGATGCCGGACTTCTGGCAGTTTCCGACGGTGTCGATGGGCTTGGGCCCCCTCATGTCCATCTATCAGGCGCGATTCAACCGCTACCTCCAGGCCCGCGGCCTGGTCCGTTGGACGGGCGAGCCCAAGGTCTGGGCCTTCGTCGGCGACGGCGAAACTGACGAGCCGGAATCCCTCGGCCAATTGACCCTGGCGGCGCGCGAGAACCTCGACAACCTCATCTGGGTGGTCAACTGCAATCTCCAGCGCCTCGACGGGCCGGTGCGGGGCAACGGCAAGATCATCCAGGAACTCGAAGGCGTCTTCCGCGGCGCCGGCTGGAACGTGATCAAAGTGATCTGGGGATCCGACTGGGACGATTTGCTGGCCCGCGACACCAAGGGGCTGCTCCTCAAACGCATGGAGGAAACCGTCGATGGCGAGTATCAAAAGTATTCCGTCGAGCCGGGCAGCTATATCCGCAAACATTTCTTCGGCAAATACCCCGAGTTGCTCGCCATGGTCAACCACCTCACCGACGAGCAACTGCGCAAGATGTACCGCGGCGGCCACGACACCCGGAAAGTCTACGCGGCTTACCAGGCAGCGATGGAACATCGGGGCCGGCCCACCGTCATTCTCGCCAAGACCATCAAGGGCTACGGTCTGGGCGAAGCCGGCGAAGGTCGCAACGTTTCTCATCAACAGAAAAAAATGAACGAAAAGGAACTCCGCGAGTTCCGCGCCCGCTTCAATATCCCGATCAGCGACGAGGACATTGTGGAGACGCCGTTCTATCGTCCGCCGGAGGACAGTCCGGAAACGAAATACCTCCTGGAACGGCGCAAGGCCCTCGGCGGTTTTCTCCCGAAGCGTGTCAGCCAGGCGCCGCCGCTGAAGGTTCCCGCGCTTTCCGAATTCGCCCGCTTTCTCAAGGGCGACGAGCGGTCGGCCGCCGCCACGACCAAGGCTTTCGTTCTCCTCTTGAGCAGCCTGCTCCGCAACAAGGAAATCGGCCGTCACATCGTCCCCATCATCCCGGATGAGGCCCGCACTTTCGGCATGGACGGTCTGTTTCGCGAGATCGGGATCTACTCGCCCAAGGGCCAGCTTTACGAACCGGTGGATCGCGCCTCCTCCCTCTACTACCACGAAGCCAAGGACGGCCAGATTCTCGAGGAAGGCATCAACGAAGCCGGGGCCATGGCCAGTTTCACCGCCGCCGGCACGGCTTACGCCACCCACGGGATCAACATGATCCCCTTCTACATCTATTACTCGATGTTCGGTTTCCAGCGCGTGGGCGATCAGATGTGGCTGGCCGGCGACATCATGGCCAAGGGATTTCTGCTCGGCGCCACCGCCGGCCGCACCACCCTCAACGGCGAAGGGCTGCAACACGAGGACGGCCACAGTCTGCTCCTGGCCAGCACCATCCCCAATCTGCTGGCCTACGACCCGGCTTTTGCCTACGAGCTGGCCGTCATCATCCAGGACGGAATGCGCCGCATGTATCAGGAGGGTGAGAGCATCTTTTATTATCTCACGCTCTACAACGAGAACATCCTCATGCCGCCGATGCCCGCCGGCGCGGAGCAAGGGATCCTCAAGGGCCTCTATAAATTCCAGGACGCCCTCGCCGGCAAGAAACATAAAGCCCACCTCTTCGCCAGCGGCCCGATCCTTCGCCAGGCCCTCGCCGCCCAGGAAATCCTGGCCCAACGCTACGACGTCAGCGCCGATGTCTGGAGCGCGACCAACTACAAACAACTCCGCACCGACGCCCTCGCCTGTTCACGTTGGAACATGCTTCATCCCGCCGATCCACCCAGGAAGTCTTATCTCGAATCCTTGCTGCAAAAGGAGGAAGGCCCCTTCGTGGCCGTGAGTGATTTCATGAAGATTGTTCCTGAACAAATTGCCCCGTGGGTTGCCGGAGGCCTGACTGCGCTGGGCACCGACGGCTTCGGCCGCAGCGACACGCGCGAGAATCTCCGCAGTTTCTTCGAGATCGACCCCAACATGATCGTCGTGGCCACGCTGCATGCGTTGGCCGGGAAGGGCTCGGTCGACAGAACGCTCGTCGCGAAAGCCATCCAGGACCTCGGCGTCAATCCCGACAAGGCCCACCCGGTCTGCGTCTAGGCGCAGCCGAGACACGTCCCCTGCCTCCCTTCGAGGAAACTGCACATTGCACATTGCTCATTGCACATTGCACATTTCAGCGCTTCAACCCCGTGCAACGCGCACCAATGAGCAATGTGCAATGTGCAATGTGCAATGAGCAATCTGCAATGAGCAATGTGCAATCCGGCACGGGGAAGAGAGTCGGGTTGACGGCGAGACGGAAGCCTCTTTCCATTGAAATGTCGAGGAATCCGCGAACGCGCCCTAGGGCTACCCGGGGTCGGCGCACAACTCTTTTACAATCCTTTCACGCGGGGGTGACAACTGTGGCGACCCGGTGAGGTCGAATACCTCTGTATGAAAACGAAGCCAGTCCTCACTCTTCTCACCCTCCTTCAATTGCACTTCGCCGCCGCATCGCGGGCCTGCGGATCCTACGTGGCCCACGAATGGGGAACCTTCACCTCGGTGCAAGGCGCCGATGGCGTCCAAATTGAGTGGAACCCGCTCCTCACCTCCGAACTGCCCAAGTTCGTCTACGACCGCCACCGACTGGCCGCTGCCCGAGGCGGCCGCATTTACTTCCCGGGCAAGGACGGACTGGCCACGCTCCAACGGCTCGAGACACCGGTCATTTACTTCTATTCGGGCCAGGAGCAGAGCGTGAATGTCGCCGTGAACTTTCCCCAAGGAATCGTCACCGAATGGTATCCCCGGCTCTCGCGATCCCAGGCCGGCAAAGCCGCGCAAGTGTTCCCCGGCCCCAGGACTTTGCGTTGGGAGAATGTGCGCGTCCTGCCGCTGAAACCAAACGACGACCTCGCCCGCTTTCTGCCGATCGACAAATCCGGCAGCCACTATTACACGGCCAGACAAACGGACTCGGCTTTTCTGCGGGTCGGGGACGACCCCAAGTCCAGTGACCAGACCGAGCTGGAGAAATTTCTGTTCTATCGCGGCGTGGGCAGTTTTCGCGCGCCCCTTACGGTTACGCAGAGCGCCGGGGCCGCTTCCATCGCTTTGCAAAACACCGGGCTCGAGGAGTTGCGTCATTTGTTCCTCTACACGGTGCGCGAGGGACAAGGAAAAGTCGTGACGGTGGACCGGCTTGCCCCCGGGGAAAACCGCTCGGTGAGCCTCGAGACGGGTCGAAACCTCCTGCCGTTGGCCGCGCTTCGTGAGGACATTTCCCGTCGTTTGCGCCAGGCCCTGGTGGAGGAAGGGCTCTACGAGCGCGAGGCCAGCGCGATGGTTGCGACCTGGGATGATTCATGGTTCGCCGAGCAGGGTGTGCGCGTCCTCTATACGCTGCCCCGCGCCTGGACCGACCGGATTCTCCCCCTCACGCTCGAACCGAAGCCGCGCGAACTCGTGCGCGTCATGGTGGGCCGGGCCGAGTTGATCACCCCGGCGATGGAGTGGGAGTTGCTCAAGCAAGTTGTCCGCTTCGCCGACGGCGATGAGACCGACCGTGTCCAGGCCGTTGACGAAGCGCGTAAACTGGGCTTGGGCCGCTTTCTGGAACCGACCACGCGCCGCCTGGCGGCCAAGCTCCCGACGCGCGAGTTCAGCAAGGTCTCATGGGACCTGTTGCAAGCCGCCTCCAAGTCTCGAACGGGCGGTTTGTAGTCCCGGCTGCGGAAGATGCGCGGAGAGCGGGGACGGCGCGCGGACGGTCCCCGTCCGCAGCACGTGGCCAGACCAGCCGGCGTGGAACAATCCGCGATCCCGGCTCCAGGCACTACGCGGCGGGCCGGGAGCCGCCTCGACTTGCTCGGCGCCCTTTGCCATACTGCGCAACGAAATGAAAAAAGTGGCGCTGGTGTTCGCGCTGGCTGTCATCGCGCCCAGTCTGGTCCTGGCGTGGCTGGCGGTGCGGTCCTTGCGCGACCAGGAATACGTGGTCGACCGGCAGCAGACCCTCCTCTACCAAAACCTGGCCGCGTCCAGGGCGAGCGCCGTCGCGCAGCATCTGATCGCGGCCCAGCAGATGTTCAGTTACCAGGTGGAAAACCTGTTGAAAGCCGACACACCGCGGCAGGCCGCGGCAAAGTTCGATGCCCAGCTCCGGTCGGCCTGGCCTCTGGCCGAAATCGGTTTTGTCGTTTCGCTCGATGGCCAGGTGCTTGAGCCGTCGCTTTTCGCGGGCTCGCAGGCCCGCAAATTCCGGCTCGAAAACGATCGCTTCCTTTGCAGCGCGGAGACCGTGGAAGTGTATTGGAACAGCCCGAAGGGCCCCATCAACCTGGCCAAGCTCGATCAAAAGGAGGCCGCCGGACAAGCCGGCGCGGAGCGCCCGGCCGAGCTCAAGCCGGCCGAGGCCGGCGCCAACGTTGAACTCGCGACGAAAAACCCTAAAGGCGGGCGCACCGTGGTCCCCACCAAAGACGCGCCACCGGATTACGCCGCTTCGAAAATCGCGGCGGGCGAAACGAATTTTCGCGAACTGATCGATGACGCCAATGACGGCACGTTTGCGCGGTTCCTCCAGGATAAGCTGCACGTGATGTTCTGGCATCGCGCGGCGGCGGATGCTCATCTGCTTTTCGGCGCCCAGGTGAACCTCGCGCGACTCGTGGAGCAACTGCGCGATTATGTCCAACTCGGCGCGGACCTGCAAAAGGAGGTTTGCCTGGCGCTGCTGGATGATACCGGCAACCCCGTCGCCTTATCTCATCCCGACTTCCGGCCGGCACGGCCGATGATGTTTGCGCCACCGCATTCCCCCCGGCGATCGTCCCGAGCTAGCGTCGTGCATAATCAAGTCGAAATTCCCGTCCCGGAAAGTCGTGAGCCGATCGTCGCGTCGACTCCTGTGAGCGGCCGGGTTGACTGGAAGCACCCGATGGTCGCCTCCGAAGTGGGTGAAGCCTTGCCGCATTGGGAAATCGCGGTCTACTTGCTCGACCCGTCAAAAGCCGGGCGCTCAGCCACGATCCTCCGTTTCACGCTTGGTTTGTTGATCGCGCTGCTCCTGCTGGCCATCACGGTGGGCAGTTGGCTCATCGTCGCCGACCTGCGCCGGCAGCTCACCCTGGCCCGCCAAAAGACCGATTTTGTGAGCAACGTCTCGCACGAGTTGAAAACACCGCTCACCTCCATCCGCATGTTCTCCGAAATGCTGGCCGAAGACCGTGTTCAGGACGAGACCAAACGCCGCCAATTCCTGGGCATCATCACCACCGAAACCGCGCGTCTCACCCGCCTGATCAACAATGTCCTCGATTTCGCACGGCTGGAGCGGGGTGAGAAGAAATACCAGTTCGAGCTGTTCAACCTGTCGGAACTTGTCCGCGACACAGTGGAGTCGTACCGGCCTCACCTGGAGGCGAGTGGGTTCACCTTGCAGCTGCAGTTGCCCTTGGACTCTCCCGAGGTCACCGGAGACCGCGACGCGCTGGCGCAAGTGCTGGTCAACCTCCTTGCCAACGCGGAGAAATACTCCGGGGAACGCAAGGCCGTCGAAGTCCGGCTCGAAGGCCACGCCGACTCGGCCGAAGTGAAAGTGCTGGACCACGGGTGGGGTGTGCGGCCGGGCTGCGAGGAACGCATCTTCGAGCAGTTTTATCGCGACCACGATTCCCTGGCCAGCGGCATCCAGGGCTCCGGCCTGGGGCTGACCCTGGCCCGGCAAATCGCCCGCGCGCATGGCGGCGACGTGACTTACGAGCCGCGCGCGGAAGGAGGCAGTTGCTTCGTGCTCAAGTTGCCGGTGACCAGGGCAAAAACCTAAGAGCTAACTCGCGATGTATCCGGACCAGCCAGGCGCCAGGTAGCAGTCCAGCACCCATGAAAAACAAGATCCTGATTGTCGAAGACGACCCGAACATCCGCCTGGGTCTGGAGGAAATCCTCAAGGGCGAGGGCTACGAGGTCTGCGTTTGCCCCCGCGGCGACAAGGCCATCGAAGCCGTCCTCAAACACCAACCCTCGCTCATCGTCCTCGACGTCATGTTGCCCGGCTTGAGCGGATACGATGTGAGCAAGGCGCTTCGCGCCAGGAAAGTCGCCACCCCCATCCTCATGCTCACGGCCAAGGGACAGGAGATGGACAAGGTAATTGGCCTGGAACTGGGCGCCGATGATTATGTGACGAAACCTTTCGGCGTGCGCGAATTGCTGGCCCGGATCCACGCCCTGCAACGACGTGCCCGGCCGACCACACCCGCGGGCGGCCGCGAAGGTTTGTTCAAGATCGGCACGGCGACCATCGATCCGAGAAAATTCGAACTAAAACGCGGCCGGACGACGGAAGAACTCACCGCCCGGGAATTGAAGCTGCTGCAACTTTTCCACCAGCATCCCGGCGAAGTGCTTTCCCGGGATACCCTGCTCAACGAAGTCTGGGGCTACCACTACTTCGGCACCACGCGCACTCTCGACCAGGTGATCGTTCAGTTACGCAAAAAGCTCGGCGACGGTGCGGAGCATCCCAAACACCTCATCACCGTCCATGGGGTCGGCTACAAATTACTACGCTGAGCGGGGCGCAAATGCGTCAATGAACTTCAACAGGGCGCGCACATCGTGGTAGTTGGCCTTCCAACTGTGCGCCTTCGCGCGGTTCTTCGGTTTGCCATCAGCGCTCACCGTGTCGAACCAGACCCCGTCGGCGGGGTCCGCCTGAAAACTGGTGACAAAGTCCAACAGGCGGCTGAGCGCGCGTGAATAGGCCGGGCTCGGACGATGGCTGAACCCGTCGGTCAGGGCCGCCAACATCTCGGCCTGGACCCACCAGACCTTGTCCTTCTGGGTCGCGGGCTGATCATCGAAGCCGCGACTGTAAAGTCCACCGTGTTCATAGTCGTAGCCGTACTTCAGGGCGTGCTCCAGGTGAGCGTCGAAATAGCTCCAGGCCGGCCGTTTGCCCAAGACCTGGTAGGCGTGAATCATCAGCCAGGCGAACTCAACATTATGCCCATAGGAAAGACCGGCGCTCTTCGCATCCGTCACCTCCTGCCAGTCCGCCTGCCGATGAAAGCACGACTGGCCCGGATCCCTGGGATAAAAATAAGTCGTATTGAGGCGCAGCGATTCTTCGAGGGATTTGCGGACCGCCTCATCGCCCGACGCCTGGTATAATTCGATGAATGCTTCCATCAAGTGCAGGTGCGCGTTGGCACTCTTGAGCCCGGGCACCTCGACTTCCGCCCCGGGATCCGGTTTGGCGATGAGCTGCCAATCCCGGGTGAAATGTTCGAACCAGCCGTCGTGCGCGGCATCGTGCGCGCGCGCCTGGAGCACGCGATACAACTCCATGGCCTGGCGCAATGCCTCGGTCTCACCGCTCGCCCGGTAGTATTCGACCAACGCGTAGATGACGAAGGCTTCGCCGTAGAGAATTTTGCGATCGTTGAGGACTTTGCCCGCCAGGTCGGTTTTCCAGTAATAACCGCCGTGTTGCCGATCCAGGAAATGATCGATCAGGAAACGGTAGCCGTGCTCCGCCGCCTTGAGATAGTTGCGTTGCGAGTCGCTGAAGCCGTCGCGGTGAACACGCGAGAAAGTCCAGATCATGCGAGCCTGGGTGACAATCTGCTTTTCCTTGGCCTGGCGGTGGCCCAAGCCGTCGTCGGCCAGCGCATAGCCACCGTTGGTCGTGTCGAGGGTGGTGTCGTGCCAGTAAGGAAGAATGCCCGTCTTCAGTTGCGCCCGGAAGTGGTCGGCGTACTCCTTGACGGTCCTGGCAAAGCCGGCCTGCGGATGTCCCGCCAGAAGCAACCCGACCAGCAGCAGAACGCCACTGCCCTGTACGCCCGGGGCCCCGAGGAGAGAGATCCGTAGTTTCACAACGACCAAGCGTGGCAGGAGCGCGGGCTTGCTTCAAGCGAGAAGGGAGGTGCGGATTTTAGATTTGCGATTTTCGATTTGCGATTGCTGAGGGTCCTCCGTTTGCCCTTCCTTCAAATCGCAAATCGCAAATCGCAAATCTAAAATCGCAACTCCCTCCCGTCAGCTCTTCACCTTTGCCGAATAACCCGCCTTCTTGACGGCTTCGATGAGCTGCTCAGCCGTGACCTTGCCTTTTTCGATCTTAACGGTGGCCCGGCCGATGACCACATCAGCGCTCTTGACCCCTTTGAGTTTCGTGAGTGCCGACCGCACCCGACCGACGCAGGCGACGGGTCACGTCATGCCGGTGACCGCCAGATCGATCGTTTCTTCCGTCTTGTCGGCCGCCGCGACGGCCGCGGCAGGAGGAAACGGCATCGGGGCGGAGGGGTTGGGTGAGGCGTAAGCCCCGCAGGCGCAGAGGAGCGTGGCGACAGGAACAATCGAGGTTTTGCGGAGTTGCATCATGTTGTTGAGTTGGCAGTGGAAGTAATCAACCCAGGCTATCGTCGCCCCCGGCGACCTGGCAAGACAAGTTTGGCTTCATTTTGGCTTGCCTTCGGCGACCCCGCGCCGCGCGGGGTTAGCCCGTTTGGGGCGCTAGACCCGTGGCGGACCTGGCCGCAGGATACCGGTACGAAAACCACTCATACGGATGGGGCGCTACAACCGCCCGTTGCGCGGGACAAGCTATTGTTCACTCCCGGACCTTTGACCACGAGCTTGTCGGTCAAGCAAGCCATGCTGCACGACGCCGGTTCCTGGCACTGTGAGTTTAACGCTCTGGTGACATCGATCCGGGAGAGTTTGCTCGAACTGGGCGGCGTTTCCCGGCAGGACGGCTATGAGGCCATCCTGCTGCAGGGCAGCGGCACGTTCGGAGTCGAGGCCGTCTTCTCCACGTGCGTGCCGCCCGCGGGCAAAGTGGCGGTGCTGGCCAACGGCGCTTATGGCGAACGCATGTTGGCCATGTTGCACCAGGCGAAGATCGCTCATCTCGCGCTCCGGACACCGGAAGACACGCCGAACGATCCCGGCGCGCTGGACAAGGCGCTGGCGGCGGACCGGGCCGTCACCCACGTCGCCGCGGTTCACTGCGAGACGACCACCGGCATTATCAACCCCATTGCGAAAATTGCCCGCGTGGCGCAGCGCCATGGCCGGTCCTGCATCGTCGACGCCATGAGCAGTTTCGGCGCCGTGCCGATCGATTTGCGGCGGGCGGGGATCGATTATTTAATCTCTTCCGCCAACAAATGCATCGAAGGCGTGCCGGGTTTTTCGTTCATCCTCTGCCGCCGCGCCGCGCTGCTGTCCTGCCAGGGTTATGCCCGCAGTCTGAGCCTCGACCTGCTTGGCCAATGGAACGCGTTCGAAAAGAACGGTCAGTTCCGTTATACCCCTCCCACCCATGCGTTACTGGCCTTTGCCCAGGCGTTGAACGAGCTGGAGGAGGAGGGGGGCGTTACCGGCCGGGCCGCGCGCTATCGACGCAACCACCAAGTGCTCGTCGAAGGGATGAAGCGAATCGGGTTCCGCCCATTCCTGCCACCCAAGGTTCAGAGCTATATCATCACCTCGTTCCACTTTCCCAGCGCGCCGAGTTTTCGCTTCGATGACTTCTATCGGAGGCTCAGCGAGCGTGGGTTCATCATTTACCCAGGCAAGATCAGCCAGTTCGACCTCTTCCGCATCGGGTCCATCGGACGGCTGTTTGAAGCGGACATCCGTTCGCTGCTGGCGGCGATCGCCGAAACCCTCGCCGCCATGCGCATCACGATGGAACGGCCGCGCGCGCTGACGGCCGCCGGCCGGGGGGCGGCCGGAGTGTTGCCGCCCGGCGAGTTGCCTGCCTCCGCGGCGCGCCAGCAACCCGGGGCCTGATCAACCGGCCATGCCCAAGCCCGCCACGAATCCTTTCGTCGTCAACCAGCGCCGATACCAGCCACCGCCCCGTCCCATCGTCGTGATCTGTCTGGACGGCTCGGCGGACGAGTATCTCGACGCGGCACTGGCGCGGGGGCGAATGCCGAATTTGCAGCGCATGGAAGTGCAGGGCTATCGCGGACTGGCCCGCGGCGCGATGCCGTCTTTCACCAACGTCAACAACTCCTCCATCGCTACGGGCGTTTCCCCGCAAGTGCATGGCATTGGCGGCAATTATTTCTTCGACCCAACCAGTGCCCAGGAAGTCATGATGAATTCGGCCAAATACCTCCGCGCCGATACCATCTTCCCGTCCGCTGCCGACGCGGGGCGCCGCGTCGCCGTCATCACCGCCAAGGAGAAACTCCGCGATATCTTCGCCGCAGGCTTGTTTGTCTCCTCGCCGTTGGTAGTCCCGCCGTTGGTAGTCCCGCCTTCAGGCGGCAAGGCGTCGCCCCAGGCAAAGGGGCTGGGCTCGGGAGGGGAACGGCCGGCTAAAGCCGGGACTACGAACCAACCGCGGGGCATCGCCTTCTCCGCCGAACACGCCGGCCAGGCGAGACTCGAAACTCACGGCATCGGCGACGTGGAAGAGATCGTCGGGCGCCCTACCCCGCCGATCTACAGCGCTGAAGCCAGCCTTTTCGTTCTGTGGGCGGGCGTCGCCTTGCTCGAACAGGCCAGGGCCGACTTCCTCTACCTGTCCACGACCGATTTCATCCAGCACAAGTTCGCGCCGGCGGCCCCGGAATCGGTGGAGTTCTATGCGGCCATCGACGTGGTTCTGGGCCGTCTCCTGGATCTCGGGGCCATCGTGGGTCTCACCGCCGATCACGGGATGAACGCAAAACAAAAACCCGACGGCTCACCCAACGTCATCTACCTCGAATCCGAGTTGACCAAAAAATACGGCAAGGGGTTCCGGGTCATCCTGCCCATCACCGATCCCTACGTGGCGCATCACGGCGCCTTGGGAAGCTTCGCGGTCATCCATCTTCCCCCGAATACGACGGCGCGGCGCAAGTTTAACGTCCTGCATTTTTTGAATCACCTGCCGGGCGTGACCGAAGTGTACGGCCGCAACGCCGCCCAGAAGCTGGAGTTGCCCGAAGACCGGTTGGGCGACATCGTGGTGATCGCGGGGCGCGACGTGGTCCTGGGCCGCACCCCGGAATATCACGACTTGAAAGCCCTCGCCGGCGGCCTGCGCTCCCACGGCGGGCGCTACGAGGAGATGGTGCCGCTGGTCATCAGCGAGCCGCTTAATCCCCTCTACGCCGCCCGGGCGGCCGGCGACCCGCGCAACTTCGACATCTTCGACTTTGTCACCAATGGAATAACCGGATGATGGACGCCACCTGTTATGTCGGCGGCTCCCGCGTGACCGGGGGTGAACCGCTCGTCGTCCGAAATCCCTACGACCAGCGCGTGGTGGGCAACGTCCCGCTTTGCGGCCGCGAGCAAACCGCGGCGGCCTTGCAGGCCTGCCTTTCCCCCGTCGAACCGCTGACCCGTTTTCAGCGCTCCCGGATTCTTGACCAGACCCGCGCGCTGCTCGAAGCGCGGCACGAGGAGTTCGCCCGGCTCATCACCAGCGAAGCCGGGCTCTGCCTGCGTGAGACCCGCTACGAAGTCGGCCGCGCGCTCGATGTTCTGCGTTTTGCCTCGATGGAAGCCCTGCGGGACGATGGACAGGTCTTCTCCGGCGAGATCTCGCCGCAAGGCAAGGCGCGAAAGATCTTCACGCTGCGCGAACCGCTGCGTTGCGCGGTTTGCATCACGCCTTTCAACCATCCACTCAACCAGGTGGCGCATAAGCTTGCGCCGGCGATTGCCGCCGGGACGCCGGTGATCCTCAAACCATCGGAAAAGACGCCGCTGACGGCCCTCCGGTTTGCCGAGCTGCTTTACGAAGCGGGCCTGCCCGGCCCGATGCTCAGCGTCTTGCTGGGACCCACCGTCGAGGTCGCAGAACGACTCGTGACCGACCCGCGGGTGGAACTGGTCTCGTTCACGGGGAGTGTCGCGGTGGGCAAACGCATCGCCCAAACCGCCGGCTACAAGAGACTGGTGCTGGAGTTGGGCGGCAACGACCCGCTCATCGTTCTGGAGGACGCGGATTTGGATCTGGCCGTTACGCTGGCCGCGGAGGGCAGTTTTAGAAATTCCGGCCAACGCTGTACCGCCGTGAAACGGATCCTGGTGCAGGAGACAATCGCGACAACGTTCACCGAGCGCCTGGTCGAGAAGACCAGGGAATACCGGTGCGCTGACCCGATGGACCCGGAAACGCGCGTCGGCACCGTGATCGACGAGGCCGCCGCCCGTTATTTGGAATCCGTCGTGCAGGAAGCCGTCGCGGCGGGGGCGAAGGTGCTCATCGGTGGCGAACGGCACGGCGCGCAGTTTCAACCCGCCGTCATCGCCAACGTGCCGCGCGACTGTCGCATGGTCGTGTCCGAGTCGTTCGGTCCGCTCGCGCCGATCCTCGCGGTGCGCGATCTGGACGACGCCCTGGCTCTGGCCAACGCGACGGCCTACGGCCTGAGCGCCGGCGTGGTCACGCGCAGCCTGGATCGGGCGATCGCTTGCGTCAAAGGCCTGCGTTGCGGCACGGTGAACATCAACGAAATTCCCGGCTATCGCATCGAGAACGGCCCCTTCGGAGGGATCAAGGACAGCGGCCTGGGCATCAAGGAAGGAGTCATTGAAGCGATCAAGTGCTTCAGCACGGTGAAAACCTTCAGCCTGGCCTGGTGAGAGAAAAACGGGTGCGGAATCTTGCGCTGGAATGTGGGATTGCTCATTGCTCATTGCTCATTGCTCATTGCTCATTGCTCATTGCTCATTGCTCATTGCTCATTGCTCATTGGCGATTGGCGACCGTTCACGGCAGGTTCATGGGGAGGGAACACTTCAAAAATTTGATGTGAGTTGGGGCCATGAACCGGACCGCCGCCGATTCCGCAGCCATTGACGATGTACGATGTACGATTTACGAGCGCGGCGCGGCGCAGATCGCCGGGCGCGCGAATCGCGAGAGCCGCGATCACTCCATCGGAGCCTCGTAAATCGTACATCGTAAATCGCCAGGTTCCTGGAAAGCTCCCTGTTCCTTTCGGACCTGCGCAGCGGCCATGAACCGTCGCGCAATTCGCAATCCGCAATCCGCAATCCGCAATCCGCAATCCGCAATCCGCAATCCGCAATCCGCAATCAGGAAGCGCCGCTCAGGCGTAGCGGTCCGGGCTCAAGGCGTCGATCCGGATCGACGGTGCTTCACCGGACAGCAATTCGGCGATCAATTTGCCGGTGATAGGGCCCAGGCTCAGCCCCATCATGGCATGGCCGGTCGCCAGGGCGAGGTTGGTGTAACCCGCCGCGCGCCCCACGTAGGGCAACCCATCCGGCGAACAGGGACGCAGGCCGCGCCACGGCTGGATCTGCGCGAAATCCTCCGGCGTGAAATCCGGGTAGTAGCGGGGCACCGACTTGATGATGCCGCGCACGCGCGCGGGGTTTATCTCATCGCTCATCCCGGCGATTTCCATCGTGCCCCCGAACCGCAGCGTTTGTCCCAGCGGCGTCGCCGCCAGACGCGCTTCGACAAAGATGGCGCAGAGTTGGGGGAGCTGGCGGGGGCGGGCGAGCGTCAGGCTGTAGCCTTTGCCCGCCTGCATCGGCAGTTTGAGCCGCAGCCCCCGAGCGATGGAGGCGGACCAGGAACCGCCGCACAGGACATATTCGTCCGCGGTGAAATCCCCGCGGGTGGTGTGGGCCGCCGCGATGCGATCGCCCTGCAGGTCCCAACCGGTCAGTTCAGTGTTCCAGGAAAAGGTGGCGCCGAGTTGGTCGAGTTGCCGCTTCAGTGTGGCCATGAACCGCGCTGGAGAAAGATGGCAATCCTTTGGGAAATAAACCGCGCCGGCGATGGTCATGCGCACGTTTGGCTCGAGCGCGGCCGCCTGTTTCGCATCGAGCACTTCCGCCGGGACGCCGAGCCGCTGAGCCTGCTCCGCCAGCCGGCCTTCCTCCTCCAGGGCGCGTGGGGTGCGGCAGAGCATCAACAAGCCGCGCTTGACCAGTCCGAAATCGTTGCCCGCGAGCTCGGCAATCTCTTCAAAGCAGGCGCGACTGGCCAGATTCAAGTCCCGCAGCAACGGCGCGGAACGCCGGACATGTTCGGGCGAGGCCGCGCGCCAGAATTTCGCGCCCCAACTCAGCAGCCCCCAGCTCAGGCGTGGCCTGATGTAGAACGGCGACTCCGGGTTCCACATCCATTTCAAGCCGAGCGCCACCATGCCGGGAGCGGCCAGTGGAACGAAATGGCTCGGTACCACCAGGCCCGCGTTTCCGAACGAACAACCGTCCCGTTCCTCCGGGTTCCGCTCCAGGACGATGACGCGATGACCCTTGCGGGCCGCGTAGTAAGCGACGCAGAGACCGACGACCCCAGCACCAATGACGAGGATCTGCTTGGCCATGCACGGTTTCCTCAGACGGATGGGGGCGTGGGTGGGATCATCGCTCGGGAATTGGAATTGAGTGTTGCGCCGGAACAGTTCCCGGCCGGATCCCCCAGCAGAAGGGATCCTGCTGGTCGAGCAGCAAGGTCGCCTCCCCGTTGACGAACGCGGTCCCGGTGATCGTGGGAATGATCCGAGCGTCGACGCGACGAAAGTGCGCGGTGAACGTGCTGCCCAGGATGCCTTCCTGGACCCACGTTTCGCCCTCCTGCAGCCGACCCTCCTCCGCGAGGCAGGCGAGTTTCGCGCTGGTGCCTGTGCCGCACGGAGAGCGATCGTAGGCGCGCCCCGGGCAAAGGACAAAATTGCGCGAGTGCGCGCCCGGGACTCGGGGCGGGCCGAAGAGTTCCACGTGATCGACCTCGGGAAAACCCTGCGCATTGATCGCCAAACGAAGGGACCAGGCAAAGTCGGTCAACGCATCGACCCTGGCGCTGGACAACTCCTGGCCGTGATCCTCGACGAGGTAAAACCAGTTGCCCCCCCAGGCGATATCACCGGTGACCCGGTGGCCCGACGGCAATGAAACCGTGACCGCTTTCGCCTTGCGGTAGCTGGGCACGTTTTCCACGGAGACCGCTCCATCGGGATGCAGCGTGCTGGTTACGATGCCCACCGGCGTTTCAATGCGATGCTGCCCGGGCCCAAGACGGCCCAACCGCCCCAGCGTGACCACCAGGCCGATCATCCCGTGCCCGCACATCCCCAGGTAGCCGACGTTGTTGAAGAAAATCACCCCCGCCACGCACGACGGGTCAGCCGGCTCGAGCAACAGCGCGCCGACCAATCCTTCCGATCCGCGCGGCTCGTTGACCACCGCCGAGCGGAAATGATCGTGCTGCCCGCGCAACACTTTCAGACTCTCCGCCGCGCCACCGCCGCCCAGGTCGGGTCCGCCGCGGACCACGACCCGCGTCGGCTCCCCGCCTGTGTGGGAGTCGATCACGTGAACTCTGGATGGAACCGGCGATGCCATGCAAAAAACCGTGGTTGCTCAATTCAGGGCCATTCACTGCGGCGGGAACCAGCCGCGGAGGGATTGTTCCTGGGTCCCGGCGTAACTGGCCTCGGCCAGCTCCTCAGCTCTGTTGCCATGCTGGTTGCGCCTTGGGGGCTTTGCGCGGGTTGGGCACCTCCGGCCGCCCGGCGATGCCGGCGTGGATGATCTTCAGAATGCGCTTACGTTCCGCGCCCGCCAGCGGTAAGCGCGGCGGACGCACCCATTCGCGCCCGAGCCCGGTCTCCTGTACCGCCAGCTTGATATATTGCACGAACTTCGGGTGCACATCGAGGTGAAGCAGCGGCGTGAACCATCGGTATATCTCCCGCGCCTTCTCCCAGTCCCCGCGGCGGGTGAGTTCCCAGAAGTACTGGTTTTCCCGCGGGAAAGCGATGCCCGTGCCGGCCACCCATCCGTCGATGCCGAGAATGGCCGCTTCCAGGACCAGGTCATCGACGCCGGTGAAGAGGGCGTATCGGTCCCCGACGGTGTTGTGCAGGTCGGTGATCCGTCGCGGGTCTCCCGAGCTTTCCTTGAGTGCCACCAGGTTTTTCTGACTGGCCAACTCCGCGAACAACTCCGGGGTGAGATCGTTGGCGTAGCTGATGGGGTTGTTATAGACCATGATGGGCAGGCCGGTGGCGTTCGCGGTCGTCCGAAAGTGGCTGACCGTCTCGCGGGGATCGCCTTTGTAGAGCATCGGGGGCATGAGCATGACGCCATCGGCCCCGAGTTTCTCGAGGTCGCGCACATATTGGCAGGCGGCGGTGGTGCTGCTTTCGGCCACCCCGCTGAGCACCGGCACACGACCCTTGACGACCTTGACCATCTCCTCCATGACACGACGCTTCTCGTCGGGCGCGAGCGCCTGGTTTTCGCCGAGGGAGCCGAGGAAGATGAGGCCGCTGACGCCCGAATCGATCAGGGCCGTCGCGTGGCGGGCGGTGGCGTCAAGATCGAGCGCGCCGCCATTTTTCATCTGGGTCGTAACGGCGGGAAAAACACCTTGCCAGCGGGGCGTCATGGTTCATGGAGCTAGACGAACGGCGTCTGTCCCGGCATCGCGACCTTGACTTCCGGCGCGGGTGAATCCCACGTGAGGTTGTCCGGCACCAGCTTCTCTTTGGAATGGAGGGCTTGCTCGTAACTGATTTCCAGTCCGGTGTAGGCGGCCATCCGGCCCATGATGCCCACCATGGTGCTGGTCGCCATGCGGTCTCCGTCGTTGATGTGTTTGCCGGAGCGGATGGAGGCGAAGAACTCGGCGTGTTCCACGTCATACATGAGCGGTTTGGGGCCCTGGTAGCGCCAGGCCCGTTCGCCCTTCTCATCGAGGATCATCGTGCCGGTGAACCCGAGGTCGCGGCCGGTGCCTTTGCTGCCGAAATAGACGGCCGAATTGTCGTTGCTGCAGCCGGCCTGCTGGCGGGTGAAGAGGAAGCCGCGGGTGCCGTTGGCGTATTCGTAAACCACTTCGAAGTGATCGAAGATGTTGCCGTACTTTTCCGCGGTCCGAACCTGGCGTCCGCCGTGAGCGACGCATTTGACGGGCACGACGTCCTTCATGGCCCATTGCATCCAGTCGATCGCATGGATGGCCTGCTCGCAAAGGTGATCCCCGGAAAGCCAGGTGTAATAATACCACATGCGCAACTGCTTCTGCAGCGGCGTCAGATCCTTCGGATTGGCCCGGTCCCAAAGCAGACCGGTGTTGTAGGTGGCGTAGATCGCCCTGAGGTCGCCGATCTGGCCCTGGTGAATTTTCTCATAGAGCGCGCGCTGCGGCGAGCTGTAGCGCCAGCAAAAGCCGGCGCAGACGGCGAGGTTCTTCTTCTTCGCCTCGGCCACGCTGGCCATGATGGAACGGACCCCAGGTGCGTCGGTGGCCATCGGTTTCTCGACAAACATGTGCTTGCCCGCGGCCACGGCGGCTTTCATGTGTTGCGGTCGGAACCCGGGCGGAGTGGCCAGGATCACCACGTCGATGCCGCTATCGAGCACGGCCTGGTAGGCGTCCAGACCGACAAAGCGGTGCTTGGCTTCGACCTTCACCCGCGGACCGAGGGCTTCATCGTTTTTCATGTGGCCGAGTTTGGACTCGATGTTCTCGGCGTAGATGTCGCCGATGGCGGTGAGGGTGGCGTTCGGATCGCCACGCAGCGCGTTCATCGCCGCTTCCCCGCCGCGGCCGCCGCAGCCGATCAGGCCCACGCGGAGCTCGTCGCCCGGGGAGGCGGCGGACGACTTGGTGCCGAGGATGGCGGGGGCGGCCATCAATCCGCCGAAAGTGGCCGCGGTGGACGTTTTCAGAAACTGGCGCCGCGAAGTGGGACTGTGTTCGATTGAGTTCATGTGTTTAGTGACGTTGTAGTGCGGTAAGGCCATCAATGACATTGTGTTCTCTTGCGGCAAATTTCAAATATTCTTGGCTAGGGTTTTCCCAAGCGGAAGAACTGGCTGGCGCCGTCCGGGGCGACGGTGAGCAGGTTCTGCCCGTTCACGACCAGCGGTGTGCTGCTGGTCCAGGCCTGGAAAGGCGCCGGGAGCGCGGGCGCACTATAGACGCGCCAGCCGACGGCCGTGATCGGCCAGCGCAATTCGAGCAGGCCGTCCACCAGGACGGCGGCCAGGAGCGGGGGCGCCAATTCATCTTCGTACCCGATCCCAGTCAGTTCGAGATTGAAGCTCAGATCGGAGCTGGCCGGATCGCTTTGGTGCACCTCGACGGCGAGGAGGTTCGTTCCCGCGAGCAGGTTCGCAAGCGGCAACGAGGTGACAAGAAAGTTTTGTTCATCGGGTCCGCCCACGGCACTGACGGCCCGAGTCAGATAATCGATCGGTGTCGCCGGCATATTACTGCGAAACAACTCCCGGCCGTTAAGCCAAACCACCGCGCCGTCATCGCGCAGGAGCCGGCAATTGAGGTTGGTGAAGACGGCTCCACCCGGGACAACGAACCGGCGCCGAAAATAAGTGGTGATGAATTTGTTGTTGCTGTTGCCTCCATAGCTCACCGTCGTCACCTCGCCGTCGCCGCCATAGCCCAGCCGGGCCGGCCCGGAGGCCCATCCGCTGTCATCGTAGCTCAGGCGAGTCCAATTCGTGCCCTGGTTTGATCCGTTGGCCAGATACTTCCAGACCGAGCTGACAGGGATCAAGGTCGTCGTCACCAAGTCATGGCCCACACTGATGTGAACGGGAAGAGAGTCGGCGATCGCCCCGTCGCTGTCGGTGCTGCGGGCGGTCAGGGAATAAAATCCCACCGGGGCGTTGCTCCAGGCCAGGCGCCATGGCGCACTGGTCCATTCGCCAAGCTTGAGGCCGTTGGCGAAGAATTCGATCTTCGTGACGGTGGCGCTGCCGCCGCCTTTGGCGATCGCCTCGAAATTGACGATCGATGCTCCATCGTACATCCCGCCCTCCCTCGGCGTGGAGAGAAAAACCCGTTCCTCGGTCGTGCCGGAAGCCAGCAACTGCAGGTCGAAGCCGGCATCGGAGCTGGACGCGCTGCTCTGGTGCAACTCGATCGCCACCAGGTTGCTGCCGGCCAGCAGGCCGGAGCCGGCGGTCAACCGGGGAGTCTCGATGTAAGTGGTTTCGTCCGGCGGATTGACGGTGGTGGACGCCAAGGTGGCTGCGGTGATTTCCCCGTCAGGCATGTTGCTGCGGAACACTTCCGCGCCGTTGAGATAGACGACGGCACCGTCGTCGCGCGCCAGTTGGAAATCAAGTTCCGCCAGCAGCGCCGGGTTCGGAAAGCTGAACCACCGGCGGAAGTAGTGAGTGACGCGGCCTTCGGTGAGCCGCGTCTTTTCACCGTCGAGCCCCCAACCGAAGCGAGCCGGGCCGGCGGGCCACGCGCTGTCGTCGAAGCTCATGCTTTGCCAGCCCGCACCGACGGCGGCGACGTTGTCCCAGTATTTCCAGGTCGCCCCCGCCGGCAGGAGGCTCACCGCTACCGGCTGGATGCGCGGTGGCGGGTTGACCACGGAGAGGTTGACCGGAGGCGAGGTCAGCGACCGCCCGCTGGCCCAGGCCGCCACCGCCACCAACTGGTAAAGGCCAACCGGCGCGTTGCTCCAGGTGGCGCTGAACGGCCGCGCGGCCGCACCTGGCGCCACCCAGGCACCGTTCGCGTAATAAGTGACGCTCGCAGGAGCGCCCGCTTCGTTCTCCGGGACGAAGGTCGCCAACCCAATCGGGGCGGGCGCATTGACGTGGACCTGGTCGGCTGGTTCGGTCAGATAGATGGCGGCCGAGGGATTGGTGGCATTCAGGCCCACGGCGGCCAGGTCGAAACCGGCGTCGTTGCTGTTCGTGCTGGCTTGATGAAGCTCGACGGCGATCAGGTTGGTGCCCGCCAGCAGGTTGCTGGTGCCAAGATTGACCTCCAGTGGCGTCGTTTCTTCGGGAGGATTGATCGTGACGCTGGCCAAGGAATTCCAACTCACCGGTCCTGCCGGCAGGTTGTCGCGAAACACTTCCACGCCGTTCAAGTAGACCACCGCGCCGTCATCCCGCACCAACCGCAAGCGCAGTCCGCCCATCGCCGCCAGGTCGGCCACGACGAAAGTTTTGCGGAAGTAGGTCGTCGGGTAGCGTTGATTGGAGTTCGGGCCGAAACTGATCGTGGTGACCTCGCCGTCTCCTCCGTAGCCGAGGCGGGCGGGCCCGGACAGCCAGGCGCGATCGTCGAAGCTCGGAGCCGTCCAAAGGCTCCCCTGGTTCGAGCCGTCGTCGAGATACTTCCAGGCCTCGCCGAAGGAGATGAATTGGGTGCCCACGGCCGGCGGGCCGAAAGTCACGTTGACTGGCGCGCTCGTCACGGAGTTGCCGGACAGATCCACGGCAACAGCCCACAGTTGCCGCGAGCCCGGAATGGTCTCGACGAGGGCAGCCTGGAACGGCGGCGAGGCGTCTGCGCCGACCAGGCTGCCGTCCGCATAGAACTCGACGCGGTTGAGGGCGGCGGATCCGGCGGCGACCACCGCCCGAACCGTCACATTCGCCGGCACGGCAAAAACGGAGCCCGGGGAGGGGCTGGCGAGTTGAACACTGAAAACGGTGGGAGCCGACACGGTGATGGACACCGGTGCGGAAGTGAGACGCAAAGCGCTGCTCAACGTCGCCGCGACGGCCACGGTGTGCACACCGGGCGTCGGGTTACTCCAGTCCAGGCTGTAAGGTGCGAGCGAATCTTGCCCGATCTTTGCGCCGTCCGCGAAAAACTCGACGTTGGTGACGGTGGCCGGCTTGCTCAGCGCGTTCGCCGCGAGCGTGAGATTGGTCGGGGCGAAGAGGACGCTGCGGTTCGCCGGACTGGTCAAATAGACCAAAGCGGCTGGCGCGACGTTCGTCGTGACCTCGGCGGAGAGGGACAGATCGAAACTGATATCCGAGCTGGTGGGGTCGGCCTGATGAATTTCCACGGCCAGCAGATTGAGTCCGCTGTGGAGAAGGTCCGCCCTCACCCTGGCGGGAAAGAAAGTTTTTCCGTCATCGGACGCGGTCGCGGCGGCGAGGGTCGCGGCGGTGATCGGGCCCGTCGGCATGTTGCTGCGAAAGACTTCCACCCCGTTGAGATAAACGATCCCGCCGTCGTCCCGGAGCAGGGACAACACCAGATTGGTCAGGACGGCGGGGTCGGCCACGGTGAAGGCGTGGCGGAAGTAGTAAGTGATGCGTTTGTTGTTTGAATCGGCGCCGAAGCTGATGGTGGTGGCTTCGTCTCCTTCCCCGTAGCCGAATTGCGCCGGGCCGGCAGGCCAGGCGCCATCCTCGAAGTCAGGCAAACGCCAATTCGTGCCCTGGTCGGTTCCATTGTCGAGATACTTCCACACCGCACCCGTCCCCACGAGGGTGGTGGGCGGCACGTTGGTGCCGAGGATGAAATCGCGGTCCGAGGCGTCCGGGCCGACCGTGATGGGGTTGCTGAAAAAGGGGTGGGCGAAGGACAGAGCGCCGGACACCGGCTCGAAGGCATCCATCTTATAATCGGCGCCACTGAGTCCGGCGATCCGATAGGCGCCGTCTGCTTCCGAGACGGAGAAATGCGCGTCGTCAGCCATCACGACTATCCCCGGCAGCGGGCGGCCAAAGGCGTCGAACACGCGGCCGCTAATTTCGAAGGACGTAGGGCTTCCGATCTGGACAACGACCGAGTCGCGGGCGATGCCGCCTTTCATGTCGCTGACGGTGCAGCGCACGGCGTGAGCCCCGTTGATTGCGAAGTTATGCGTGGTCGTGGCGCTGTTATCGATCGAGTAGTCCCCGTCGCCGAACTCCCACCAGTAAGCCAGGGGATCACCGTTGGGATCGGCCGCGGCGGCGGTGAAAGTGATGGTCTGGCCCGCCACGGCGTTGGTTTGATCGGCAGTGCAGGCGACCAAGGGAGGAAGGTTCCCCGGGAATGAGCCGATGTTGACCTGGACGTCCATCGATTCGGGAAAGGTATGCCCTTTGCCCACCGGCGTGATGTGCAGGCCCAGGCCGGGGTCGCTGAACGTTCGGCCGATCACGATCGCATTGTCGTCGGCGTCGCCCTTGAGTCGCACGTCGAGCACGTAGCTGCCGGCGAGCGTGCTGCCACCGCTATGGCCGGTCCAAAGCAGCTGCACCCCATTGAGCAAGGCTTTTTTCGCCGGCTTCCGCTGACGGAAGTTCACCCAGTAGTTCTGGGACGAGTTGCGAGCGAAGCGCAGTCCGCGCAGGCCCACGCTGTTGTCCAGATCGAACGCATAGAGACGGTAGTAGCCACTGCCGCTCACATTGAGATCGGCGACGTCGACAGTGCCAATCCAGCCGAGGAAATTCTTGGAAGCGGAATTATAGCAATTGGGGGAACCGCCGCCGCCCATCGGATCGTTGTTGTCGCCGTATTCGACGTTGTGGCCATCGCCGATCATGCTGCGGGATTGGGTGTCCCAGAAGTGCGCGTGGTTGAGGCCGAGGTTATGGCCGAACTCATGGCAGGCGGTGGCGGGGCCCCAATAGCTGTTGGCCAGATGAAAGCCAACGCCGCCGACGAAGCCAAGCCCAGCATAGCTTGCCGCGGGTCGGCCGGCGGTACAGACGTAAGTGAAATCGTATTTGCCCAGGTCATATCCGTAGTTTGTCGACGCGACCGACTTGGCGGTTGAATAGAGTTTACCCAAGCCGGTGTTGTCGTAATCGGCGACCAGGCCCGGCAGCAACATCGAGGGTGTGATGTCAGAGCCTTTGCCCAACGCGGCGAGCACCAGCTGGCCGTAGGACATCTCGAACATGTAATTGCTGAAGTTCTGGAAGTGCGTCAGGGCATCGTTGGTTGCCATGCCGCTCGAGTAATCTGACCAGATCGGCCGCATCAACAACATGCGCTTGCGGCCCTGCGTATAACTGGACTCCGCCGTCAGCAGGCTCCCCGGGCTCACTCCGGAAGGCGTTTCCAGACCGGACGCGGCCAGGCCCGCGTTGATCCAATCCTCCGCGTGGACGTGGCCGCAGAAGGCCTGGATGACCCCGCCCAGTTCCACCGCGGTCTCCGTCGGTTTTCCCGAGATGGAGCAGATCGGCTCGGCCTTCAAGACTGCGGACAATTCGCTTCGGTCGAGCACTCGAGCCGGGGTTGGACTGAGGGCCATCAGTTTCCTTCGCTGCAGGAGGGGATGAGTCGGGGGCGCGGGGGCGGCGCTGAGGTCCACCGCAACACCGTTGAGGGGGACGTTGGGCCGCGTGGCCCATCCGAGAGCCCGGCCGTAAGTAAACACCTCGTAGGATTCGCCGTTGACCAGGGCGGCGCGAACCACCGCCGGCAGCGCGTGACCGCCGCCCGGCGGCGGCAGAACACCCAGGACTTGGTAATCGCCGCGAACGTTCACCGCCTCTTCCAGCAACGCCTTGACCGACTCGGGGAGGGCGTCGCGCACACCGGCAGGCACGGCCAATACCAGGGCGCGCTCCGGATCCGCCTGGATCAAATCGGCCATCGCCGTGAGGCGGACGCGAGCGAGACGGACGCCCTCCGCTTCCAACGCCGCTTTGGCCTCGGTGCTCGGCGCCTGCCGAAAGCGATCGGTCCAGGTCTCGAATTCCGCGAAGATTGGCTCACTGACGGGCCCGGCCCACAACTCCTCCTGAGGCTTGGGCAGCGCCAGCCGGTTCGTCACCGTCGCCGCAGGGGCCGCCACGTTTGCTCGACGGGGTTCGGTCGAGCCCGGCTCGGGCCAGAGCCGGGAAGGCGGCGCACTTGAAGAAGGTTTTTTTCCCGAGCGCAAATGAGCACTGCGCAGCGCGATGAGGACGCATCCTGCCGCCAGGGCGAACGACAATACGACTTTGGATTTCATACGATTCCGCAAACAGGAGCGCCGATTGATATCCTGGATGGAGTTGCGACACAATAGCGGAATGGGCGAGCGGTGCCTTTTCATTTCGGGGCGAGCACAATGATCTTCACTCACGGCCACAGAAAGGTCACCACGCGCGTGTTCCAGTTCAGAGGAACTGTTTGAACTTTGGCCGGATCGCTCTCGCGTCCCGGGCGGACGTGGCCAAAGGTCCAGGGCACACCGGTCGAAGTCGTCCACTCCCCCCAGCTGAGCCGTGGCCAGGTGTTCGAGCGGAGGTTGGTCTTCGGATCGATCCTCTCGCAGGACACGGCCGTGAGGAGTGACACGTTCGGACCGGCCACTTCCCGTTCCAGCCCGGCCACGAAAGGAGCAGGCTCCGCCGGCGGGATCAACCGTTGGTAACGCGTCGGATGGCTCACACGGAGGACGGAGAGACAACTGGCGATTTGACCGGAGGCCGGCCCGGTGAATTGGTCGGGCGTCGCGACGGCGGCGAGATCGGCGGGCCGTTCGTTCAAGAGCAACGAGCGCAATTGCACCAGCGACGGCAGGAGGTCCGAGTCGTTGTGCCAGCGGCGCGGCGGCTCCCAGCGGTCCTGCAGCCAGTTCAGTTCGCGGCGCAGGTCTTCCCGCAGAAAGTCCCGGTAGAAGCGCGCCACGTCGAAGTCGGAAAAGCGTGACCAGCGGCGGTTAAACTGGCGCTCCGCGGCGTTCGCCGGGTAGCGCGGGCCATCGATCTGCCATCCGGCGTTGTCCGGCCGCAGGCTGGTGAGAAAGACTTCCTCATCCATCAACTCCATCGAGTGCCATGGCTGGTGGTTGCGAAAATATTCGGCCCCGCGCTGCTTGAGGAAAAGGTGAACGAGTTCGCGCGCAAACACGTAGCAGCCGTAGTTGTAGGAGTCCATGTCTCCGGCGCGGTAGGCCAGCCGCGCAAAAGCCGCGCAGGACGCGGCTTGGTCGCCGGCCTGCGCGACTCCGTCCCGGCCGAAGCCGGCCCAGCGCGTCGCAGCCGGTGTGAGGAAAAGCCTTTTCACCAGCGGCCAACGATCGTTCACCAGGTCCCAATCATCCGCAAAATGCGCGCAGGCCCAGAGCGTCTCGAGGAGCGTTGGGTCGACCTCGCCGGCCACGCCCGATCCGTCCGCAGAACCGCGGCCTGGACCTTCCAGGATGAAAGTGTCGCGCCCGGGACCTTGCCTTGATCCGCGGAACTTGAATTGATTGGTCGTCAACAATTCTTCGCGGAACCAGGTGCGGAGATGGGCCAGAGCGTTTGACCGTGTCGCAGAGTCGTAGTAGGCCAGCGCCTTGGCGTACCAACCAAGGCCCGGCACGGGCCGACCAGAGGCTTCCCGGTCGCCGGCGCCGGCGTCGGGCTGGTTCGGGCTCTTGAACTTCTGCGCCGCGACCTGGCGAAGCTTCTCGAAAGCCAGCCGGACGGTCGCCGGCGCATCCGCGTTTGGAGGCTCGAACGCCTCCGTCTCGTTGACGTACTGGAGAACGGGAAAGGTCGCGTCGAACTGATCGACTCCTTCAACCGCCGCGTATGGCCCGCAGGGCGTGGCAAAGTCGAGATCCGACCAGGACTTGGAAAACTGGACGGGGAATCCTTTCTTGGCCGCGAGGGCGAGGGGCGGGCTGAGCGGAGCTAACTTGAGATGTCGCGTCTTCCAATCATCTTCAATGGAACGCCACTGGAACCGAGAACGGATCGTGACGCTGTCCTTTGCCCGGTCGACACTCAAGCTGTCTTCGCAATAGACGGGGAATTCGCGCATCGCCGACGCCCAGTAACGAATCCGCATGAGCGGATCGCGGGGAAGCACTTTGGGCCATTCCCAGGTTTTAATCTTGCGGCTGGGCCGCCCGGGCGCGGGGAGTAAGTCGTGACCGAGTTGGGGCATTTTTTCATACCCGTAGAGCGGCATAAGGACAACGTCGCCGGCTGGCTGACCGAACTCCAAATGCATCCCGTCGTCATCCAACTTCATGGCCGCGGGTTTGTGCTGGAGATAAATGACCCACGGACTGTCCCACTGGGTCCACCCGGCCGCGCCGGCCCACCAGGCCAGGACCCAGCACTCCGCCATTGTCGCCACCTCCAGGGCTTGATCGCGCCCGAAAGCCCGTGGCCCGTTGCTCGTGGCCCACGCGACGAATGTCGGCGCACTGAGTCCGTAGTTGGTCATCCCGGTCAGGAGATCGAGTTGCTTGGCCGAAGCATGAACCAGCAGAGCGGGGCTTAATTCGGTTTGAATGAAGTAAAATGGCGCCGCTTGCCATTGCCCGTCGTCCGCCGATGACGGCCGGATGCGAGCGATCTCGAGCGCGGGCGTGCCCCGGGACTGCCCATAGAGTGCGTGCGCGCTGGGATTGGGTGCGGTCTGCTCGCCGGCGGGACTTGTTGGACGGCGGCAAGCCGACAAGGCCGACCCGAAGATGAGCACGGCCGAAAATGCGCTTCGAGTCAGCTTCCACCCGTGGCGATGCATGGCCCGAATCGTAGAAGCGGGAGCCAACCCGTCAAGGTTCGGCACACGCCCGGACGCCCGGACCGCGGGCCGTCCCGGCCCGCAGCGCGTGGTCCACCGCCGGGACTCGGGATGGCTCCATGCCGCCGGTTCGGGCCACGCGCTGCGGACGGGGACCGTCCGCGCGCCGCCCGGACCGCGGGCCGTCCCGGCCCGCAGCGCGTCGCCCACCGCCGGGATTCGGGATGGCTCCATGCCGCCGGTTCGGGTCACGCGCTGCGGACGGGGACCGTCCGCGCGCCGAAGTTCTCAGGGCACGGTGACGACCCGATAGAAGCGCTGGGCGTCGGGGCCGAGAAGGAGACTCTTGCTGGCCAGGGTTCCGGTGGCGAACACCTCTTCGCCAAGATCGATCCAGGTCGGTTGATTCAAGTCGGACTTGTATTGGACCTGGTAGGTGGTGCCGGCGAGGCAACACCATTGCAGAGTCAGAATTCCGTCCGCGATCAAGGGGCGGCGCAGGATGGGCCGGGCCGGCACCACGGATCCGAGCGTCACCCAATCACTGCGAAATTTCTTGAAATTCCGCTGCGCGAGATGCTTCGCCTCGATCCCGTCGTTGTAGTAGTCCAAGATCCCATTATCGCTAATCAGTTGAAATTGGTTTGTGCTCGACCAAGGGCCTTTCGGCAGGTCGACGATGCCCTCGGGATTCAGGCCGCTCAAGTCGGCGGCGCGCTCCTCCGGCGCGTCGATGGCGTAACCGGTCCAGGTGAAAAGGCGGAAATCGGCCGAGCCAATCCCGTCGGCCGGACCAGGCGGACCGGCGATGATGAGATAGCCGTTGGTATCTCCTTCCAGGCTGCGGATGCCCCGACACCCGAGGTTTAACTCGATCGGCACGCCGAACACGGCGGTCCCCGGCTCGCCGCCGACACTGGCGAGCGTCGCAAAATTGTTGACCGGGACAACGAGCGCGCAGGTCCGGCTGGCCGGCGGCACGAGGGGCGCGCGAAACGCGATATAACCCACGTTCGTATTGCCGGGCGCCATGCTGAGTCCCTCGAGGTTGAAGCCGGATCCATCGGGCGCTTTAGGATCCACGCCGAACGCGCCGCTGTCGGCCAGGCCGTAGTAGTTGGATCCCTTCCCGTGACCATTGTTGCTGTCCCAGGCGATCAAATCGACTTTGAGGAATTGGTACGCGCCCACGAAGGTGAGCGTGCAGTTCGTGCCCGTGCCGGACAAGTCCGTGGCAAAGAGTCGCGCGCGATTCGTTTTGATCGTGCCGTCAAACCCATGGGAGTGCGAGCCCAGCCAGAAAAGGCGGTTGCCGGCATGCGTGCAGGCTTCGATATCGATCTCCTTCGGTGTTCCGTCACTGTAAAGATCGAGCAACGCCAAGGAAGGGTTCATCTGAAACTGCACAACCGGCCCGCCGGATTTCGTGCGGCTGAAGAGTCGGAGCGTTTGATTTTCATCGTCGCCGACGATCATCCAGTCGCGGTCGATGGCGAAGGCAGTGGAGCCATCGCTGGCACCAGTGTGCCAGTGGCCGCCGGGCCGCCCCATGGCGGAAGCGGCGTAAGGCATGACCGTCCGCCCCGTCATCAGCCCGTCGCTTGCCGACACGATGATATCGGCATAGCCGACGCCCACAGGATTCAAAGCAAGCGTCCAACGCCCGCCTGTTTCCTCCGTGATCACCAGGTTGGCGTCAGGCACAACGGATTGGTCCGTGCTGGTGGCCGCAACGACCAACGAAGCAGCGCTGGTTTCCGCGTCGCGCACGCTGAAGGTCACCGCCGGGTTGTCCGGATCGCCGATGACATGTGACAACGGCGCCAACCGGCTGACCACAGGTGCGGTGTTGTTGAGCAGGCCAGGCGTCAGCACGGTACCGCGGGGAAAATTTTCGCTCACCGTGCCGGAATCGAATTCCAAACTGTCACCGGCCGAACCGGCGAGGTCGCCGCAAAACCACGCCGCGGCAGAAAGGGCCGTGGTGTTGCCTGGAAACCGCCCGGCCGCGTCGGGAGTAAACGTCGCCTGCGTCAGATCGACGCCCCCGTAGACGAGGTCGTTCTTGTCGCCGTCAGTCCAGCCGACGGCATCGAGGAGGATGGTGCCATGGGGCAACCCTTCCAGGATGCCGTTGTTGCCGTTATCCAGATCGCTGCCCTGCTCGATCCTGGCTGGACTGGCCACGAGCAGGATGGAAAGGCTGTCGTTGCCCAACGCCCCGCTGCCGGCGCCAAGCTGGGGCGCGAGCACCTCGGTGACGCTGGCCGGAAAATTGTAGGGATGGCCGGCCCCGGCAACCACGAGAAGCCCGCTGCTGCCCAGTGAGCGGCCGGTCAAATCGACCACCAGCGTGGCCCGCCCGGGGTTACCGCTGGAATTGCCGTCAATGGCCAGCAAATAAACATTGGTAAGCCAGGCGTCCGCGGCGCCTTTGATTTCAATGAACTCGTAGGGTCCGTCGATCGCTCCCGGGGGGTTCACCTTCACCTCGCTGAGCAACGCGGTGTCGTTCTCGATGATGGCCACATTGACGTCGGGCACGATCGCGCTGCGCGGGTAGCTCGTCGGGTCGAGCGTGCTGGTGATGACGTGGAGGATCCTCGAGAAATGCGGCGCAGTGTCCACGACGTTGTCGTCGAGGGCACGGACCGTTACGGTCCGCGCCGCGGTGGAACTGAAGTTCAGGGTCCTGGAGCGGGCGAAGGTCGTGCCGCCATCGGTACTGATCTGGAGTTGCGGGCCAGCCGTGATCTCGATCGAGACGGCGCCACTGGGCGGGACGGTCAGGGCCAGGGAGTAGGTATCGGTGCCGCCGGCTTCCGCGACCGCAGTGCCGCCGCCGGTCTCCGTCAGGAGCACGCCGGGGATGGCCGGCGCCCCGAAGTTCGGTCCGCCGAGATGATTCAACGCCGCGCCGGAGAGACCGGGAGGCACGGTATTGGTGGTCGTGCCGGCATTCAGGCCGAGGGACCAGACCGGAGATGCGCCGCCGAGATTGTCACTGGCCACCCATGCGGTCGCGAGCGAACCGGTGGTGTTGCCCGAGCGCCCGATGTATTGCGGGGTGAACGGCAACGGCACGATCACGCCGGACGCGGCGGCGGCCCTGCCTGGCAGGCTGTCCCGCCGGAAATTGATCGCGCCGTAAGCAATGTCACCCAAGCCGCTGTTATCGAGCACACCGACGGAGTCAAGGATCGTCCAACTGGCATATTCCGGGCCGTCCGGGATTCCGTCGTTGTCCGCATCAATATCATCGCCGATGGACGGGGCATTCGTCGTGGAGATGAGGAAAAACGTGCAAGAGGCGTCTTCCAGTTCGGTTTGCCCGTTCTCCCCGCGATGCCCGATGGAGCTGCTCGATCCGCTGCCCCAACCGGAGCCCGTGTCCGAGTTGGTCAGGACGCTGGCCAGCGGGCTGGGACTGTAATTATGAAACTTTTGCAGGAGCACCAGGAATCCGTTCGCGCCGACCATGCGACCCGAAAGATCGAAGAGGTTCTGGACCACGCCGGGATTGCCATTGGTGTCGCCTTCGATGGAAAGCAGGTAGGTGCCCGCGGGGAGGACGGCGTTGGGTGTGCCGCGCAGTTCGATGAATTGGTTAGGAGAGTTGGGACCCGGCGGATTGAGCAGGATCTCACTGATGACCAGTTCGGCCCGCGCGTTCCAAGCCAGGAGCAGCAGCGCCAGCAAGCTCCACCCTCCACTGCGCATTGGTTGCTTCATGATGTTGGCACGTCGTGGAGATGGAACACTCAGTCCGTCTCAAAGCATCCTTGCGGGGAATCCAGGCTGGTCACAAATAACCACAAAGCGAGGGGAAGTCAAAGAACATGGCCGGAACGCCTGGCCGGCGCGACGGGGAAGTACACCTCAATTCCATGCCAAATCATCCGGAGCGTCGGCGATGAGCTTATATTTCCATCCCATTTCGGCCAGGATCAATCGCCACAATTTCTCCGGCTGCGGATGGAACACCAGGTCGAGAGACGCCGGGTGGGTGAGCCAGGTGTCGCGCTTCATTTCGTCGTCCAACTGGCCGGGACTCCAGCCGGCGTAGCCGGCAAAGATTTTCAATTGCCGGCTGGGTGAATAGGAGTCGCTGACTTCGACCAGCGCATCGAGGGAATGGTCGAGGTTGAGGTTGAGCATGACGTTGGCGTCGGGAAGGTAGGAATCGCTGTGGAGAAAACTGAGGGCCTGCGGCTGGACTGGACCTCCCAGGAACAACGGCATTTGTTTGAGGACTTCCGGCAGCTTGGCCACCAGGGCCTCGCCCACCTTGTTGCCGGTCTGCCGGTTCAGCACCAGGCCCAGTGCTCCCTCCGTGTCGTGCTGGCAGACCAGAATCACGCTGCGATGGAAAAAGGATCCGTGGAGCCTGCCGTTGTCGAGGAGCAGTCGGCCCTTCAGCGATGGTTGCGGTGTCGTCATAGCCCGCCAGCTAGGCAAAGTGTGAGTCAGACTTGCCTTGCTGGCAACCTTGTTTAGAGTGGCGCCATGAAATGCTGGATTCTCTTGTTGCTGCTGCTGGCGGTCCTGCTGGCGCCCACCGGCTGCCGGTCTCCTTCCGGAAGCCGTGAATTCATTCCAGGCAAGGGCTGGGTGCCGAATGATTGAGCCGGAGGCGACCCGGCTCCCAGGAACCTCGGTTTGTAGTCCCGGCTTTAGCCGGCCGGTGCCGCCTAAAGGCGGGACTACGAAACGGTCCTCGGTTCATGGTCCCAAGGCGTGGCGCCATGGCCATGGAGGCTCTCCATGAATCTGGTGATTCGGACCGGGCGGTTTCCCGGGCCCTGCGATTTACGATGTACGATGTACGAGGCTCCGATGGAGTGATCGCGGCTCTACGCGATTCGCACGCCCGAGGATCGGCACGGCGCGGCGCTCGTAAATCGTACATCGTAAATCGTCAATGGCTGCGGGACCGGCGGCGCAGACAGCCATGTCCGCACTGCCATCGTCCGGGATCACGGCCCCCATGCGCGCCCAAAATTTGGACACCTTCTCCCGGCCCGCGCAACCTTTCTGTGGTCAGCCGGTTTAATTCGGGTATATTGGCGCCCATGGATCCAGCTTACCGAATCGGCCGTCGTTCTGCGGGTTGGGGAATATTCAGCTTGTTCCTTTTTTCCGTCACGTTCGCGGACGCGGCCGACTCATTGAATTGGCGCAAGGAGCAAGGGCTGGTCGACGCCGACATCAGTTCCTGGAGCCTGGTCCGGACGTTGGAGAATATATCCGAGGCGACCGGTTGGCAGGTTTACCTCGAACCCGGCACGCAAAGGAAGGTTTCCACCAAGTTCAAGGAGCGCCCGCGCGACAAAGCGCTGGACTTGCTCCTGGGGAACCTGGGGCGGGTTCTCCTGCCCGGCACCAACGGCGGCCCGCCTCGCCTGCTGGTCTTTCGCAATACGGAAAAGGACGCGACCCGGCTGATCCGCGCGTTGGCCAAGAAAGGCCCGAAACCGATCCCGAACGAACTCATCGTCACCATGAAGCCGGGCAAAAGCGCGGACGATTTGGCGAAAAAAATCGGCGCGAAAATCGTCGGCCACTCCGCCGGCCTCAATTCCGCCCGCCTCCAGTTCGAGGATGAGGAGGCCGCCAGGAATGCGCGCGAGTCGTTGCTCAACAACGAAGATGTCGCCTCCGTGGATCCTAATTTCCCGGTCCCGACCGAGCCGGTCCCGGAAGGCTCCGGCGCCTCGGCCATGGCCAACCTCAAACTGCAGCCGATCAAAGACGGGGACGCCATCCTCATCGCTCAGATCGATACCGCCGTGCAACGGCAGGGGAACAGCGCGGATGACTTTTTGTTGTCGGATGTCTCCGTCGCCGGCCCGTGCGATCCGAGTGGGGACCGCCCGACGCATGGAACTTCGATGTCGGCCACACTTCTGAAAGGCGTGTCCGCCTTCAATGACTGCAACAGTGGCACGCGGGTGCGGATTTTGCCCGTGGACGTTTATGGCTGCAACCCCAGCACCACCACTTACGAAGTGGCCGAGGGAATTTACCAGGCGATGCAAAAAGGGGCCAGCGTCATCAACCTCAGCCTGGGCAGCGAAGGCGACACCCCTTACCTGCACGACGTCATCAAACAGGGCGCCGCCGCGGGCCGCATTTTTGTCGCTTCGGCCGGCAATACTCCGGTGACTTCGCCGACGTTTCCGGCAGCTTACCCGGAGGTCATCGCCGTCACGGCGGGAGATGCCAAAGGCAACCTGGCCCCTTATGCCAACCGGGGAAGCTTTGTGGATGTGATGGCTCCCGGCACCTCCATCATCAACTTCAACGGCGAGGCGTGGCGCGTTTCCGGGACATCGCCCGCTGCTGCTTACATTTCAGGCGCCATCGCCGGCCGGGCCGATTGCGGCCGGCAACCCCTGGCCCAAGCGGCCGTGGCCATCCAAACCGCGTTGCCGGCGCCGTCCGCGCCCTGAGCCTCGGGCCCGGGCCGCGGGCCGTCCCGGCCCGCAGCGCTTCGCCCGCAGCCGAGATCCAGCATCGTTCCACGTCCCCAGTTCCGTCCGCGCGCCGCCCGGCCCGCCGCGCTTCGCCCGCAGCCGAGATCCAGCATCCTTCCACGTCCCCAGTTCCGGCCACGCGCTGCGGACGGGGACCGTCCGCGCGCCGCCCGGCCCGCAGCGCTTCGCCCGCAGCCGAGATCCAGCATCCTTCCACGTCCCCAGTTCCGACCACGCGCTGCGGACGGGGACCGTCCGCGCGCCGCCCGGCCCGCAGCGCTTCGCCCGCAGCCGAGATCCAGCATCGTTCCACGTCCCCAGTTCCGACCACGCGCTGCGGACGGGGACCGTCCGCGCGCCGCCCGCCGGCGCGCCGGGGCAGTTTCGTCTCCTTTCCGTTTGCCTGCCAGGCTTCCAGTCCATACACTGCGCCCGCTTGGTGGCTGACCGCTCGGCCACGGCGACCGCCTTTAACCATACTGAAGATGAGAAACATGAAGCACTGGATTGCTTGTTTGTCCTTGTTAGGCACGCTGTCTATCACCGGCTGCGACACGGTTAACCACTCTCAAATCCAAGTTCTCCCCCAAAAAGACGCCGCGAAAACTCGCGCCACCGTCCCGGTCTCCGACCGCGAGTTCGTCAAGCAGGTGCTAAAGGATATCGCGACCAAGCTGCGCTTCGAAGATCGGACGAAGCTCTCCCTCATTCCGGAAACCATCTGCTCCTACTCGCAGCTGGATGTCAAACATCCCATGCGCGTCGTGGCCTGGGTATCGAAAGATCGCATCTGCATCGACTTGTTCCAAACGCCGCCCGAGGCAGGCGAAACGGAGGCCTACCGCCAGCTCCGCGACCAGATCATGTCAGAACTGGAAAAGCAATTCGGCGATCGGCTCACCCTGGTCAACAAGATGAATGAGGTGACAGCCGGACCCTCGACCATACCGTGAGGCGAACGGCCCGCCGTTAAGGCCAATCTTTTGCCTTGTCCCGCGCCCACCATGGATCCAGCCGCGCGAGGACGAAATAGGCCCACTGCTCCATCAGCCTCGTCCAAAAAGTCCGCGAACGGCGCCAGGAGGCGAGCTCGACGGGGCGGCAATGCGTGAGGGCTTCCTGGAAAATTTCGCGCCCTCCCTGCACGACCGCGGCGTCGGTGATCCGAACCAGGAGTTCGTAGTTGATGTTCAGACTCCGCGCGTCCAGGTTCAGTGAACCGACATAGACCTGCTCGTCCACGAGGATGAGTTTCGCGTGCAGGACTTGCGGTTGGTATTCGTGGATTTCGACGCCCTGCTTCAGAAAGGACCGATACAGTCGATGGCTGGCGAGTTGGGAAATCCGCACGTCCGTCTTGCCCGCCAGGACCAACTGCACGCGCCCGCCGCGCCGCGTGACGCGTCCCAGTTCCCGCCGCAGTCGCCAGGTGGGCAGGAAGTAGGCGCAGATGATTTGGACGGTGTGGGCATTGGCGAGATCGGTGGCCAGTGTGCGCCGGAGGAAGTGGTAGCCGCGTCCGGGCCCGCTGAGCAACAGGCGCCAGCTTTCCGCCGAGACGGTCGCCCGTGCCGTCGTCTTGCGAAACCGCTGCAGTGCTTTGTGCTCGAATCCGGTCAGGGCGAAGGAGGCGTCGAACGTTTCCGCCAGTTCCGCCGCCAGTGGACCACGGATTTCGACGCCGAGGTCGCGCCAGCCGGTCGTCACGCCGTCGCCCACATATTCGGGCGCGATGTTGAACCCTCCGACAAAGGCCGTTTCCTCGTCACATACGAGGAGTTTGCGGTGGTCGCGATAGGCGATGCGGCCAATTTTGAGGGGATTAAACCAGCGAAATTTTCCACCCGCTTCGGTGAACGGTTTCCAAAAACTGGAAGACAGGCCGAAGGAGCCGACGGCATCCAGCAGGATTTGCGAGTGGACCCCGCGCCGGACGGCCCGGATCAGCGCCGCCCGGAACTGGTCTCCCGGCGGGTTGCTCGAATAGGTGTACATTTCGAGGCGAACGGAGCGACGGGCGGAATCAATCGCCGCCAGCATGGCCGGATAGGCTTCGTTGCCGCAACGCAACCAGCGGAAGGAGGTGCGAGTTGATTCCGCCATGACCGGATTAGATCGAATTTGCGATTTTAGATTTGCGATTTGCGATTTGAAGGAAACACGTTGCGACGCCCCTCACAAGTTCTCAATCGCAAATCGCAAATCTAAAATCGCAAATTCCCCGCCCCCGAGGGCTCGAACCTCCGCCCGCCGTTACGGTTCGGTCAGGCCGGACAAATCGCGGTCTAAATCTTCTTCAACAGTTCCTTGAGGCGCGCCCAGGCGGCCTCCCTGCCCTTACGGTTGGCCTCCTTGGCCTCCGGTTCCTCGCCCGCGCGCATGAACCCGTGACCGGCCCCTTCGTAGATGACCGGTTCGTAGGTCTTGCCGGCTTGTGTCGCCAATTCGCGGGATTTGGGGATGGTCGCATTCACCCGCGCGTCGTTTCCGCCGTAAAAGCCATATACCGGGCCAGCCAGGCGCGCGAAATCTTCCGCCTTGTCCGGGCCCGTGCCATAAAAAACAAAGGCCGCCTTGATCTCCTTGTTGTTGGTGGCGAAACGAAAGGTTTGTCCACCGCCCCAACAGAAACCGGCGACGACCACTTTGTGGTTGGCGGCAGGCAGTGTGCCGGCATAAGCCACGACCGCGTTCAAGTCCGCCGTCACCTGATCTGGCGGAAGGGCGTAGATGGCCTTGGTGGCCGCATCTTCCCCGGCAAAATCGCTCGTCTTGCCCCCGCCCGGCCCCATCCCGGAGAGGAGGTCGGGCGCGATGGCGATGCAGCCTGCTGCGGCGAACTGATCGGCGGCATCGCGCACCCAGTCGGTCAGGCCGCGGTTTTCGTGGATGAGCACGACGACGGTGGCTTTGTCTTTGACCTCGGGATAGACCACGAAGCAATGCACGTTCCGTTTCCCCTGTTTGATCAGGACCCATTCCTGGTGGCGCGGGGATTTTTCCAGTTTTGCTTTGGCCCAATCCTGGGCCGGCATCGACCGGACGCCCAGCGCCAGAACCGTCAGGAACAGGAGAACTTTTTTCATAGGATCCTCTCGATGAACGGTGAAATGAGGGAGCGGGTCAAGCCTTGTCAGGAGCGGGGCGCCATGCCGGCCAGGCTGAGGTTGAGTTCGATTTCGTTGGACACTTTATCCTCGACCTTCGCCGCGTTAATCCTGAAATCATTGCGCTTGATCGTGAAATTGGTGCGCAGAACCAGCAGGTCACCCTCCTTGTTCGGGACCCGCGCTTTGAGCTTGTCTTTGAGATAGGTCAACTTTACCGGCACGGTGAGCGATTTGGTGACGCCTTTGATGGTCAGGTTGCCGGTGACATCCATCGTGCTGACGTTGCCTTCACTCTTCACGTTGTTCGCGCTGACCACGTCGAAAGTGATCTCCGGGTACTTGGCCACTTCCATCCAGTTTTCTCCGTGCAGGTGCTCTTTCATCATCGGGTTGGCCACGTGCAGGGAAGCGGCGGCGACGACCAGTTTGCCTTTGACCGTGCCGGGCATGGCCGGATCGAAAGTGACCGAACCGGAAACGCCGTTGGCAGTGCCATTGATTGATTCCAAGAGCGCATCGGTCTTGAAGACGACGTTATTAACTCCCTTCGGGTCTTTGAAATTGAATTGAATCGGAGCGGCGACCAGCACGCTGCACGAACCCAACAGGAGAACGATCGATGCAACTGGGCGATGGAAATTCATACGCGGCTTATGACAGCCGACGGCGGAACCAGGTTTCAAGTTAATTTCCTTGTGACCCTTCAGGAGTCAGAGACGCCCGCCCTCAGCCCGGCCCCACGGCCGTTGAATTAAGGACCAATGAAGACCCCGTAATCCCAATGACCAATGACCAATGACCAATGACCAATGAATGACCAAGCCCCAATGCCCAAAGCTCGACCAAAACCGCCGCAGGGGGCATCATGAGCGCCGCTTGGTCATTGGGCATTCTTTGGTCATTGGTCATTGGTCATGAACGCCACCGAGAGAACGGCAGGCTTAATTCAACGCCAGTGCACCCCGGCCCTCCCCAGGCGCTCATCTTTACCCATCTCTTTTGCGCCGGACACCGTGGATATCAAAGCCGCCATCGTTGCGGCCCAACGGTTCGTCAGAACCCAGCCGAGGGCTGAGCCAAGCGATGCCCTGGATGCCTCGTTCGGCCCGAGAACCTGTTGACGGGTTGCCCAGGTAAATATCCGTGCTATCTGTGACATCCGTGGTCGCCTCAAACTATTCGTTTCCCAGAATGAGTACTTTCAACATGGCCATCATTGCCCCAAGCATTTGGTGAGGGAGGTCGTCGAGTTTCGCCAGCAGAGGTTGACCACGGATGACGCGGATTTCACGGATAACGACACAGCGACGGGAATGAGCCGCCGATGACGTGGCCATTGGCACTGGCCAGAACGGCCCATCCCCGTTCCCTCCACCGACTGGCCGTCCACGGTTCATCAGTCAACAATCTCGCGCTCCGGTTCTCGGCGATCGCGCGCGGCCGACCGATCCAATCAACCGCCTCTTGGCCACGTCCTCTCTGCGTCTCTGCGTCTTTGCGTTGGAACCGACGCCTTTTATAACGCAAAGACGCAAAGACGCAAAGGGGCAAGGCATCAAACCGGCTCCCGCTCGCCGCCAAACCAGATGCTGTCGGAATTGAGTGACTCTCACGATGGGAGTGCGAAGCAGAGAAAGTTGATTCGTGGTCATCGGTTTTCTGAAGGATGTGTCTGAACCCACGGTGTCCAGCAAATAGGATGTGGGACACGGTGAGCCCCCCGGGGAGAGGGCCGGGGTGAGGGCGAAAGCAACCACACCCGTAAGGCGCAAAAAGCTCCATCGCTTCGGACCTTCGCGGGGTCCTCGGCGATGGAGCTGAGAAGTCAACCGACGATTACTTGGCGTCCTCTTTCTTCTTCCGGGGACCCAGTCCGGCTTTGGCCATCCGTTCCCGGTCTTCGGCACTAATGGCTTTGCGCTCATCGGGGGAGAGCTTGCCGTCCTTGTCCTTGTCGTACTTTTCCCGGATCTCCTTCATCAACGCCTTCTGCTCTTCGGTCATCGGTGGGCGTTTCTTGGGCTCGGGCTTCTTGTCATCATCGGCCGCGTTGGCGGTCAGAGTCAATGCCCCGCACAACCCAAGCGCGAGAATCAATACACGCAACATAGCTAACCTTTCGATCATTGTTCTTGTTTGTTTTTGTCGTCGCCGACACTTGCCGGACGCTCCCGGCCCTCGCCAGGTTACGCCGGTCGGGCGCGCCTCTCGGCATTCGGAGCCAGTTTTTTCGCCCGCATCCAGTGACGAGCCACATGGGATAGACGCAAACACTCGGAAAAATTCAATAAAAGTGGCCACGCCGGCCTTGACCGGGGAGTCTTTTCCCGCAGCAGTCCCCGGGATCAAGGCCGGCGCCATGCGATCACCGACGCACTTTGCCTTTGCGCCGCCGCGCGTAGCCGTAATGGACGGAGCCTGCCGGCGCCGGCCCGGCGGCGGAGCCGGTCAGCCGCTTCAACTCGCGGACCTGGTCCCGCAACAAGGCGGCCTTCTCGAACTCCAGGTTGTTTGCGGCCTGCAACATTTCCTGCTCCAGTTCACGGATGGTTTCGGTCACATCGAGGTTGTCGCCGGTTTCGTGCAGGACGGCGGCGGCCCTGGCCGACTGATCTTCGCGGGACGAAAGGCTCTCTTCCACCGCGCGGCTGACGCTGCGGGGGGTGATGTGATGTTCCTGGTTATAGGCCAGCTGCTTCTCCCGGCGATACTGCGAGACGGCCAAAAACTTCTGGATGCTTTGGGTCTTCACGTCGGCGTAAAGAATGACCTCGCCGTGGAGGTGACGCGCCGCGCGCCCCGCCGTTTGGATCAGGCTGGTGGTGGAACGCAGGTAGCCTTCCTTATCCGCATCGAGGATCGCCACCAGGGAAACCTCCGGCAGATCGAGTCCTTCGCGCAGGAGGTTGATGCCGACGAGCACGTCGCATTCACCCTTGCGCAGAGCCCGCAGGATTTCGACCCGCTCGATCGCATCGATCTCACTGTGCAGATAACGGACGTTGATCCCCACGTCGCGCAGGTAATCGGTCAACTCTTCCGCGGTGCGCTTGGTGAGCGTGGTGACGAGCACGCGCTCCTTTCGATCCACCCGCTTGCGCGCTTCATGGATCAGGTCGTCGATTTGCCCCTGGAGCGGCTTGAGGGTGATCAACGGATCCACCAACCCGGTCGGCCGCACGACCAGCTCGGCCACGCGGCCTTTCGACCAACCGATCTCCTGCGCGCTTGGCGTCGCGCTGACGTAAATCGTCTGGCCTTGCAAGGACTGAAATTCCTGGAAGTTCAGGGGCCGGTTGTCCAGCGCGCTCGGCAACCGGAAGCCATGTTCGACCAGGACGGTCTTGCGCGACATATCACCCGCGTACATCCCCCCAAGCTGCGGAATCGTCGCGTGCGATTCGTCAATGACCAGCAGGTAATCCGGCGGGAAAAAATCGATCAGCGTGTGCGGTCGTGAGCCGGGCGGGCGGCCGGAAATGTGTCGGGAATAATTCTCGATCCCGGAGCAAAAGCCCATTTCCTCCATCATTTCCAGGTCGTATTCGGTGCGCATTTTAATGCGCTGGGCTTCGAGCAGTTTTCCCACTTTTTCGAATTCCGCGATGCGCGGTCCGAGTTCCTCGCGGATGGCCACCGTGGCCCGCTTCATCTTTTCGGCCGGGGTGACGAACTGCTTGCCCGGGAAGATGGCAACCGCCTCGAGTTGCTCCGCCGCTTCGCCCGTCAGGGGATCGAACCGGGTGATCCGGTCGATCTGGTCACCGAAGAACTCCACGCGCAGGGCGTCCTCGCGGTAAGCCGGGCAAACTTCGACCGTGTCACCCCGCACGCGAAAATTGCCGCGCGCGAACTCGATGTCATTCCGGTTGTATTGCAGGTCGACCAGGCGCAGGAGGAACTGTTCGCGCGTCAACTCCTGGCCGACCGCCAGGTGGATGACCATCGCCCTGTAATCCTCCATGCTGACGATGCCGTAGATGCAGGAGACACTGGCCACCACCACCACGTCGCGTCGCGTAAAGAGCGCGTTCATGGTGGAGAGACGCATCCGCTCGATCGCTTCGTTCACGCTGGAGTCCTTCTCGATGAAGGTGTCCGTCCGGGGAATGTAAGCCTCGGGCTGGTAATAATCGAAATAGCTGACGAAATATTCGACGGCGTTCCGGGGCAAGAATGCCTTGAACTCCGCATAAAGCTGCGCGGCCAGCGTCTTGTTGTGGGAAATGACCAGGGTCGGCCGGCCGAGATGCTTGATGACGTTGGCGATGGTGAAGGTCTTGCCTGAACCGGTCACGCCCAGCAAGGTCTGGTGTTTGGCGCCGGCCAGCACGCCGGCGGTGAGCTTCGCAATCGCCTCCGGCTGATCTCCGGCGGGGGCGAATGGGGCTTCGAGTTCGAACATGCGCCGCCAACGTACGAAGCGACCGCGGGCGTGTCAACGCATCCGCTTCCCATGAACCTCCTGATTGCGGATTGCGGATTGCGGATTGCGGATTGCGAGCTCCGCCAAGGTTCATGGTCCCAATGCGCGGCAAAAGGCCGTGGCGGCTTCCCATGAACCTGGCGATTCGGACCGGGTGGTCTCCCGGGCTCAGCGATTTACGATTGACGATGTACGATTGACGAGCTTCCGAGGGAGGGCTCGCGGCTCTACGCGATTCGCACGCCCGGCGATCGGCGCTGCGCGGCGCTCGTAAATCGTACATCGTAAATCCTAAATCGCTGCGGGAGCGGCGGCCGATGCCGCCTGAAGGCGGGACGACCTACTTCGCGGTCGGCGGCCTCACCAGCGGTTGCGTCCAGGCCGTCTCCCTCTCGCTGGCGGCGTAGGGATTGTTTTTCAGCTTCGAGGAAACGACTTTCGCCCGCAGATACAGTTCGTCGCCTTGCAGGGCATAACTGGCTCGCGGGCCGCTCACCACCCCGAGCACCGTCCCGATTTCTTCGCTGTACTGCCGCGTGACCGCCCGGAGACTGTTGGTGGGACGGGCTCGCGGCACACTCGTCGGGTCAAATCCCTCCAGCGTGCCGATGAACTCGGTGGTGTAGGTCACACCCGGCTCGGCCTCAACTTCCAGGGAGAGTTGGCGGGGGCCGCGTCGGAGATCCTTCAAACGAACGCCCGTCGAAGCGTAGAAATCGCCGGCTTCCATCGCCGCGATCAACGACTCAGCGCCAAGGCTGGCCGACCGCACCATCACCCAGCCCCGGCCGGGATTGCTGTGGTTGCGCGCGAACTCCTGGTAGTTGTGCGCATCGTCCACTGCCAGGCCGAAGAGCGGGCCGAGGTTCAAGCGCGACAGGCGAAAGGCCAGAAGGATATCCCACATGCGCTCGACACTGACATGAAACGCATCGCCTTCGTTGTGAATGGCCGGGTGCCCATTGTAGATCTCGAAAAACCGGTCGCCCCGCACGGTCATCAATTCCTCCGCCGTGATGGCCCAGCCAAAGTTGGGATGATTCACGTGCGGCAGGATCACCTGGCCGATGCGGCGTCGCTGCTCCAGCACCGCGTCCACATTGCGCTGGATGACCTCGGTGACGCTCGTCCCGCCCTGTGGCTTGATCAGGTCGCGCAGGTTCGTGGCATTGAGGTGAATGGGAAGCCCTTCGGCGCGGTCGGAGATTTCTTCGCTGGCCATCAGCAGGAAACGGTCGGGCTCTTCGAACAAGCGGCGAAACTCCGCGAGGGTCTTCAATCGCACCATCGGCTCGCGCTGCAGCGGGCGCAGTTCCACCCAACGGGAGCCGAAACGTTCCCGGTATTTCTCGAGGGTTGCCTGCCGGGTTCGATTCGTCACGGTGAGCCAGCGGTCGCCCTTCTGCATGACGTTATGATCCGACAAGGCCAGGAACTGGTATCCGTTGGTCTTGTACCAATCGACGATGCTCTCGGGAAAATCATCGCCGTCGCTCCAGAAGGAGTGCGTATGCAGATTTCCCTTCCACCAGCGGAGGGGCTCGCGCGGGGACGGCTGGGCTGCGGCCAGGGCGAGCGGCAAGAGCAAGAGCAGGCACCAGGTCCGGCGCGAAATGAGCAGGCCGGTCCGGCGCGCGTTTCGTCGGCCAAACTGGTGACGGAGAGGCACCGGGCTAGTCTTCCAACGCTTTGGGCGGGCCGAGCACGACACTGGCGATGATCGCGGCCCGTTGCGACGTGCGTTGACGCACCAGGCCGATCGCCTGGCGGATCTCGGCGGAAACCTCTTTGCCCGCGCGCGCCTTTTTGGGCGCGGTCACTTGTTCGTCCACGCTCTTCATCCGGAGGGCAACCCTGGCTGGCAGCTGGCTGCCGCGCAGGTAGGCCTGGGCGGACTGCTTGAGCGTGGGCAGTTGCACCGGCAGACCCTTCTCCATATCGGGGTCGGTTCCGGGCACAGGGGCGGGACGCCGGACCGGTGCGCGAGGAGGCGCTCTCACGGTTGGCAACGGCGGCGGGGCCGGCGGGGCCGGCGGGGCCGGGACATCGCCCTGCAGCAGACGTCGCAGCTCTTCCTCCCAGCGTTGCGGCTGTTTCGGCGGAGCGGCGGCGGGCGGGCGGCGGGGCAGCGATTGGCCATCGTTCTTGGCTTGCCTCTTCGTCCACCAATTGTGAAGCCAGGTGATGACGACGAGGACAAACAGGAAGATTAATTTTTCCATGAAACGCTCAGGGAACTTTCATCGCACCAGGGTCTGCGCTCAACTCCCGGGGGTCTTCCCCGGGCCGCCACCGGTTCCGCCGGCGATGCTCTCCCGCATGCCGGTGTCGGCCTGGATGTTTCTCATTCGGTAATAATCCATCACCCCCAGGTGGCCGGAGCGAAAGGCTTCCGCCATGGCCAGGGGGACCTGGGCTTCCGCTTCGACCACGCGGGCGCGCATTTCCTGGACGCGGGCCACCATTTCCTGTTCCAGGGCCACAGCGGTGGCGCGGCGGACTTCAGCCTGCGCCTGGGCGATCAGTTTGTTGGCTTCGGCCTGCTCGGCCTGCAGTTTTGCGCCGACGTTTTCGCCCACGTCGACGTCGGCGATATCGATGGAAAGGATTTCGAAAGCGGTATTGCTGTCGAGCGCCTTGTCGAGCACCGTCTTGGAAATCCGATCCGGGTTTTCCAGCACGACCTTGTAGCTGTCCGACGAACCGATAGTGGTGACGATGCCTTCGCCGACCCGGGCGATGATGGTTTCCTCGGTGGCCCCGCCAACGAAGCGGTCGAGGTTGGTCCGCACGGTGACACGGGCCTTGGCTTTCACCACAATGCCGTCCTTGGCGACGCCGTCGATCGTGGCGCGACCGGAGGCGGGGTTGGGACAATCGATCACTTTGGGATTGACGGAAGTTTTCACCGCTTCGAGGACGGTTTTGCCGGTGCCTTTGGTGGCCAGATCGATGGCGCAGGCACGGTCGAATTCGAGGTGGATGCCGGCTTTGCGCGCGGCGATGAGGGCCTGAGTGACCATGACCGCGTTCCCGCCAGCCAGGTAATGGGTCGACAAATCGTCGATGCTGATCCCCAGGCCCGACTTGATCGCGGTGATGCGGGTATCGACGATCATGCCGACGGGCACGCTGCGCAAGCGCAAGGCGATCAGCTCGACGAAGGTGACCCGGGCGCCCGCGGCCAAGGCGCGCAGCCAGACGAAGAAGAAATTAAAGACAATAATCGCGAAAACCAGGAGGATGAGGAGCACCACGCCCCCGAGGAGGATTTTCCAGAGGCCAAGTTTTCCTTCGTCGCCCACTTGGGCCACCAGGTAGTGGAGTGTGTTCATGAGGGGGTCATTTTCGGTTCCGCGGACGGGGTTGGTTTTTCCGACAAAGGCCGAACGACCACGCGGATGCCTTCGAGGGCGACGACCTTGATGGGCGCGCCTTTCTCGACCAGCGCGCCTTCGGTCACGACATCAATGCGCCGGCCGCCGATCAGCGCGGTGCCGGATGGACGCAGTTGTGTGAAGGCGACGCCGGTTTGATGCAGGAGTTCGGGCTGCTCGGCGCGGATCTCGCCGACGACTCGTTTCGAGATGAAAATGCGGCCGAATCGGCTGTCGGGGAAAACCTTGGCCCAGACACAAAAGCCGCCGATCAACCCGGCCACGACGCCGAAAAGAATCCAGGTGCCGGTCTGCATCCCGAACCGCGCGTAACCGAGGACGATCCCCGCCAGCAGACAACAGCCGCCGACAATGCCGGCGATCATGCCCGGCAGGATGGTCTCCAAGAGCAGCAGGATCGCGCCGACGATCAGCAAGGTCACGACCAGTTCCATGCGCGCGAGGATAGGAGCGGGAGAAGCCGCTCGGCAAGGGGAAAGGGGGGAGGCAGGGGGCAGGGGGCAGGGGACAGGGGGCAGGGGGCAGGAGGCAGGGGGCAGGGGGCAGGAGGCAGGAGGCAGGGGGCAGGAGGC